>ERZ778018.22-NODE-22-length-411594-cov-48.212716_pt1 | contig 411594 bp, 400 predicted proteins | sample MGYA00375748_ERZ778018 | MGnify/ENA primary metagenome ERZ778018 (study PRJEB29350, sample SAMN05509839) | bioreactor metagenome | biome: bioreactor; material: wastewater | place: South Africa: University of Cape Town | collected 2014-04-22 ...
CTTGGGCGGCAGAGCAACTTCATCTGGATGGCCCGCATTCGCGGGCCATGACAATGGGGCGTGGGATGGAAGCTGGATGGCCGGGTCAGGCCCGGCCATGACGGGAGGGAATGTCGTGCCCACTACTGTTCCGATATGGCGGATGGGGTGTCCCCATCAAATTACCGCTAAGCATTTGTTGTGGAATGGTAAGGGGAATCGGCTCGCTATCAGACTTACACCCTGACCCACACTCGTATAGCCGCTTGGTGTGGGATCGCGGACGAACATGCCGCAGCTTCATTGCTGGGCAGCTTATCATATTGGTTGGCGCACCGCGGGCTCGGCGCATAGACAGGGGGGCATCGATCGTCGGCCGATAGCGTGACTTTGGACGTTGCGAGCAGCTCGCGCGCCAGCCGAGGAGCATATATCCCCCAAGAATTTGGCCCCGGGACTCCTAGACAGACCGAAGTCACCATCTGGCATGCAGATTAAGGCTTCGCCCTAAATCGGCTGTTTCTGTGGACGTGCGTCGTCATCGCTCATGCGGTGATCCATTGAGGGCGTGGCCTCGCTATCGTAGAGCCCCTCGATCACGAAATGGACCGGCAGTAAATCGGCTTTGCCATCAACGGTCTGGATGGCCTTACCGAAACCTCGATCGAACAATTCACGCACCGCCGCAATGCGTGCAGAAGCCGGAGCTCTCCTGTTGTCTCGGATTTCGACGAGGGCCCGCACATTCGCTTCGGCCTGATCCTGAGCCAACTGCCGTAGAAGCGCCGTGTTTTTCGGCCGCCCGCCAGGATTGCCGCTCTGCCCAGGACGAAACTTTGCCATAGGCCTGTTTTGCCCCTGTTATCAGGTCGATTTCAAGGCGCCTGATTTTTTGCAGCGTGGGGTGTTGGGCCGGAAACCACACTGGCGCCATGCCAGACTGCAGGTATTCAACAACGATATCCGAAAGCAGGGTTTCTCGCCGCCGGAGGCTCTCCTGAACGGCTCAGGAGTATGTAACCTCCTGCAGATACCCAGAATGCCCTCGTGCACAATGCGCGCATTGCTCTAGGAGCCGAACCACACAATCACGATAAAGTGGACGCCGGAGCGCGGCTCGCAACGCCTTCGTTGCTATCGTGTCTATGGATGTATTGCTCCAGTGTCATGGACGGTGGACTGTCGCTTCGGAAGTCCGGCAGCCCTGCTCCGCGTTCACTCCTCGGGGGGCGTAGGTGCTGCGAGCGGCCAATTCGCTTACCCGATATACGGCCCTGCGGGCAATGGTCGATCCCAGCCTCGTTGCAGAATTCGGGGGCTGAACCTTTTAAGAGGTACTTTACAATTCCTCCGAGGCCCTTGCTGAGATAATCACCCACACGCGCGTTGGGTGCTGAGCGTCGAATATCCCGGATGTCGAGTACGCTGTCGCTCATCCGTCCACCTGCCTTCCCGACCCAGCCGCGGCAGAGGCGCCTGAAGCGAGCGCGCAAGTCGTATGGCACATGAAGCAGAATGTGCACGTGCAAGCCCTTGTCACACGGAGCCTCGAGAACCCAAACATAAAACCGTGGGACGTGTCCCACGGCACCAAGCCAGTCACCGGCAAGCTTGAAGAAGTGAGTGATGAACACCTGCGCATGCGCGGGCTCTATGGCCGCCGCGCGGAGGTGGGTCGTGAGGAAGATGTTCAAGGGATGACCCTGCTCAAGAGCCGACAGGGCGGCCAGGGCAAATTGCGTTGCGCCACGCCAGGAAATGAATTCGGAGGAACTGCGGTGGCGGGTCATGCACATTGCGCCGCTGTTGTCGTTGCTGCTGCTGCTGCTGCTGCTGCTGCTGGATGGTCGACAGTCAGGGCATCGTCCACGGACAGTCCTTGCCGGGAAGGAAGAGAGGTAGAGGACTCATATAAAGTGTGGAGAGACATAGCTGAGAGCGGGCTGAGACACCGAACATCAAGGAGAAGTATCCTCGTTTCCGCCCGGATTGTTCTTTGCAGCGCCGCGAGACTCGCATGTTTGGAGCTTCAGTCATGACGCGCCGTTCTGACGCTCTCGCCATGCGAGCGCAGACTGAAGATCCTTTGTCCCAATCGTATGTTCAGCCAGGCCCCTGTCGACATAGGCAATTCGGGCACTCTCAAATCGCGCCTTGCATAGACGTGAGCAAAACTTTTGAGGCTTGCCGCCGCGTCTTCTGCCGAATTTCGCATCGCACCAATTGCACTGGCCACAATCGGGCTGTACATGGGCGTTTCGCGTATGCACGGCGTCTGGTGTCCGGGGAGCATTATCTGTCATGGCGCATCACGCTCTTCCTGAGATCCTGGTGCCGATCCCGGAGCATCCAGATAGGCCAACAAATCCTTTTTCAGAATAAGACGGCGTCCGCCGACCTTTCGCGCGCGGAGCTTACCCGACTTGATTTCCTGATAGAGCTTGGAGCGGGACAGTCCCGCGGCGAACGCAGCTTCGCTGATGCGGTATGCAAGCTTTTCCATGGCATATTCCCTGGGTATCTCCGCCGATCCGGATACGTCCAAGGTTGCCGATCTTTGGTTCGCCTGTCAGTGGACAGTGTGGGACTATTTCTGAACTTTTATTGTCCCCCGATTTTTGCGCTCGAGTCTTGAAAGAGCTTTCTTGGCGGCGTCTTCATTGTTGAGTCCGTACCCGAGATATTTTGACGCCTCAGCCTCGAGAAATGAGCGTAATTCCGAAGTCACCAGAAGGATGAGCCCGATCATGCTCGGGCTTGTGAGCTTTACCGGCTTGCCAGAATAGCATTCGAGAAACAATCTCAAACCATACGCGAATCCAGCCCAGGCATCGGAGCCGGGGTCGTTCAGTACCTGTTTTTCGAAGTCCTCAAGCACATCATACGCAGCCCGGCGGATTGCACCCAAGACGGTGATCTTCGGAAGCCTCTTACGCTTGCGAAGCCTCAGGTGTTTGCGTGCGCCTGCGTCAATCGCGACCCTCAATTGACCTAGGGCGGATGCTTCCCGTGCGAGGTCATCATCCAGTTCGAGCATCTGGCCGCGGCTATTTCTCGGCCGCAAAACTTTTATTGCTCTTTCCAGTGACTTCTGAAATTTTCTCGCTGCCTCTCTGTATTCAGAAACCGTTGGCGTACATATCTCCAACTTTCGAGCAAGCAAGTATGCGTTGATGACCTTAGCCAAACCCTTGCGTCGCTTTTTGTTGTTAAAAAGGAAACCGCACTCTGCCTCAAATTTGCTCTTTGGCGTCTTGGATCGTGCAATCGACCAGCGATAGACACATGTAATTTCAGCCCCCAACGGCGCATGATTCGACTTGCGTGACATGGAAATCGCTTTCCAAGTGGGTTCATTGTTCCGAATTGCGTAGGTAGATGCCGGCCCAAACTTTCTATATTTGGGCTATTGTTTTGAGATCGTTACCCCGACGATACGCTTGCCCCGCAATATCTCCAATGGCGCGGGCTTAGGTTCAGAACCTGCCATCTTGGTATGAGGTGTGTTCACGAATTTCATAAAGAGGCGGCATCTGAACCCGAGCGCCTACAAACGACGCCTTTGCTTGGTACAGTGACCGTGTTCAGCTTGGATGTGGTTATCTACGCCTGCGGAGACTTCGTAAGCTCCTGTTACACGATTGATCTGAATGAGGATTTGTGCCGCGGCATTCGGCAATATGGTGGCATACGGATTTAGTGCCAACATGATGTAACGGCTTGAGGATGCTTGCAGGCTATACGGAAATCCGTCAACATCTGCCGTTTCAGTGTGCAGGCTGATGGTATGGTCCGCTTCGCCATAAAGATTGCTGTGACCGACGCAATGCAGATAGGCGGTGGGCGTTTCGGCAGCTATCGCGGACCCGCCAGCGAGCAACGCAAGAACTGCCCCCAGAAAACCGGTTATCATTGGCAGTTCGTGTAAACGGTGCTTCCTATGACGTTGCTGATGCACGACTTGGAAGGGCGATATTGCGAATAGGGAACGAATGTCGGCTGAACGACGGCTGTGGGAGGCGGCTTCAGCGATTCGGCCAGATTCCCCATTGCTGCCGTAAGAGCAGCTTGATTGGCATTGTCCCGGTTCATGGCGAAGTTCGCGCGGCAGCTGGCATAGGCCGTTGTTCCAGGCTGCAGGCCGTAAGACGCACATTTCGCTGCATCATTTGCCTCGGCATTGAGGCGGCGCTGATATCCCGCCGACCCTTTCGGGCAATCATCCCATGCCAGATAGCCTGTCAGGCAATCCATCGGATGCGAAGTCCCGCATCCGCTGAGCAAAGTAACAATGGCGATAAAGGCATATTTTGAGCGCATCTCCCCATCTCCCTGGTGACCGGGGAGTTGGAAAGCCTCCAGAGGAGAGCCGCATACGGCTTTAGGCTTTCGCCCTGAACATACCCGTATGCCTCCCCGACCATATGTCGAGGAGTGCTTTGACGGCGGCACTTGCGCCGCCTCTGGAGGGGTTTCCACGCCCCAGGACAGCCACGGGCTGTCCCAGCACGGACCCTAGCCCGCAACTGTAAGGAAGTCATTAAGAGGGCGCTTTAGGCCGATTTGACCCTACGAAATCCATTCGAAATCGAAGATCACAGGTTCGAATCCTGTCGGGTGCACCATTTCGGTACCAAAGTGCGAACGCCGAGCGTCGCCGAATCTACGCTCGCAGCGGCGGCTAGAGTCCGCAAAAGCTCGGTCTTTGAACCCATTATCCGAATCTCGCTGCGATCGACGACCTCGACACGCTGCGCCAACGCGCGCAAATGGTCCCGTCGATACGTTCCATCTTCGTTCCGAAGCTTGCGGCGCGCCGCGAGAACAAATGTTCGCAGGCTGTCTGGCGTGACTGCCGGTCCGAGTCTCTCAATTGCGGCCGTCGCCCGCTCCGCGTCTGCGATAGCTTGGTCGCGGATGCTGGTGAGTTCGGCGACTCGATCTTTGAGCGATGTGTCCGCCATGTTGACGACGCCGTTTTCGATCTCCGCCTGGCTGGCTCGCACGCGCATTGCGGTCGGCGGTCCGAAGGGGACATCTGCTGCCGGCCTGATCGTCGAGGCGTTCGGCGACGCGGTGCTTCCGCAGATTCCCGAAGCCATCGGTCGTGCCATTCTGCGCACCGAAGCGGCGCTCGACGCGGCGATTGCCGTCAGCCAGCCTCGTTCGCCGGACGCGGACGACGAGCGGGAGCGCCGTTCATGACTCGCTCCGGTCACATCATGGCGATCTCTCTCGCGGTGCTCGCCATTGTCGGCCCGTCTTTCATCCGGGTGGCTCCGAAGCTGGTTTGGAACGCCAGCGCGTCGGTGCCGATCGGCCTCTACGCTGTATCGCCGCCGCGCTCGCTACATGTCGGCGACATTGCCGTCGTCACGCTGCCCGAACCGCTCGCCACGTTACTAGATGCGCGCCATTCGCTGCCAAGGGGCGTGCTGTTGATCAAGCCAGTCGCCGCACTAGCAGGGCAGACCGTCTGCCGCCGCGGCCTCATCCTGACAGTCGATGGTGCTGCCGTCGGCGCGGCGCTTGCTCGCGATCATCTTGGCCGTCCGTTGCCGGTGTGGGACGGCTGCCGGGTGCTTGGGCCGCGCGATGTTTTCCTGATGAATCCCAACGCGACCGACAGTTTCGATGGCCGCTATTTCAGCGTGCTGCCGATCTCCGCCGTCATCGGCCGTGCCGCACCGCTCTGGTTTGTGAAGGGGCGCTGACCATGCCGCCTGTCATTTCCCAATCGCCCATTCCTCTGTTCGACCGGAGCACGCACCATTCCTCCGTCCCGACCGAGATCACGGCCGCCGCCGCGCGCAGCGGCGGTCCAGGGCGGCCTCTTGGCCGGCGCGAATGCGCTTCACCCTGGACGGGCGCGAGCACGGTGGCAGGCTGGCGGCGCGTCGGGTTGGCGGTGTGCCGGGTGTCATTCGCCAGCCTACTGCTCACCATGCCAGGTATGACGGCGATCGCGCAGTCCGCATCGCCCAAAGGCGCGATGGGGCTGATGCAGATCATGCCCGCGACCTGGACGGATTTGCGAGCGCGTTATCATCTGGGCGATGATCCGTTCGACGCACACGACAATATTCTAGCGGGCGCGGCGTTCCTGCGCGAGCTATACGATCGCTACGGCGCACCCGGATTCCTCGCCGCCTATCAAGCCGGACCTGGGCGATACGAAGACCATCTGACGACGGGCCGCGCGTTGCCAGCCGACACGCGGGTCTATGTCACGGCGCTGGCTCCGGTGATCGACGGTGTGTCCGACAACGACCAGGCGGCCGTCGCCGATCCGCTCGCCTGGACGCGCGCGCCGTTGTTCACGGTGTCGCACGCTAACGCCTCGGCTGTCTCGCCACCGCAGCCCGGTCGCGGCGAGTCCGATCACACCGCAGTCGAAGTTTCGGCGCTGGCCCCACAATCCGATGGCCTGTTCGCACCCGTCGGCACGCCGGGACGCGGACCATGAGGATTCTTTCGCAGCGTGTCGCGTTCCATCGCACGTTCGGTAGTACGAGCAGGGACAGAAGGACACCCAACCGAGCGATGGCAGGATAAAAGGCGGCGATGTGCCGCGCGGTCGGTTGGTGGGATTTCAAGGGGTTATGAGTCGATTCCGCGAGGTGCGCCGCGAGCGCGCAGCCCGCTGAATCGCCTGAGTCTCTGTCTTTGCTCGACTTTCCGCGATGTGCGGGGCGCGTAATGACGCGGGACGACGATTTCAGTGTCCGTCCTGGACGCATTCGCTCCAGGGGCGCGCAGTGGGCGCGGCCTTTCATCGCCCAGGCGCTCGCCGCCGCGCAGAAAGCTGGCGGCCGTGTCTCCCGCAGCGGCCGGATCGTTAGCCCGCGCGCCAGCAATTTCGGGCGCGGGCGATCGGCCAGCGTCCGCGCCAATCGCCTCTTGAGCAGCCGCTCGCGTGGCGCTGTGGTGAAGGCCCGCGTTGTTCGGAACGGCGGCAAAGGCGCACCGCTCGCCACTCATCTCAATTATCTCCAGCGCGATGGCGTTACCCGCGACGGCGAGAAGGGCCGGCTGTTCGGTCCCGAGATCGACGAGGCCGATGGCCGCGCGTTCGCAGAGCGATGCGAACAGGACCGGCATCATTTCCGTTTCATCGTCTCGCCGGACGATTCGACGGAGATGGCGGACCTCAAGCGCTTCACCCGTGACTTGATGCGCCAAGCCGAGCAGGACTTAGGGACCAAGCTCGATTGGGTCGCCGTCGATCACTGGAACACCGAGCACCTCCATATCCATGTCATCGTGCGCGGGGTGCGCGACGACGGGCGGGATCTAGTCATCGCCCGCGACTATATCCGCGAAGGTCTACGCGACCGGGCGCGCGATCTCATCACCCAGGAGCTGGGGCTGCGGACCGATCTCGACATCCGCCGCACACTCGAACGGCAGATCGAGGCGGCGCGTTGGACCAACCTCGATCGGCAGCTTGTCCAGGACGCCGGCGGTGGCATGCTCGACATGGCGCCGAGGCCGGGCGAACAGCCCGATGCGTTCCACGCATTGAAGGTCGGCCGACTGCGCAAGCTGGAAAGCTTGGGCCTCGCCGAACAGGTCGGTCCCGGACAATGGACTCTGCAGGAGAACGCCGAGGCGACCTTGCGTGAACTTGGCGTGCGGGGCGACATCATCAAGCGCATCCATCGAGGGCTGACCGAACGCGGTCTTGATCGCGGCGCATCGAGCTTCGTCTTCGCCGGCGAGAGTCTCGGCGATCCGGTGGTCGGCCGGCTGATCGCGCACGGCCTCGACGACGAGCTGGCCGGCACCGCCTATGCGGTGGTCGATGGCATCGATGGTCGCACGCATCATCTGCGGCTGCCCGATCTCGACGCGGCCGGAGATTCCCCGCCCGGCTCCATCGTCGAGTCACGCCGGTTCGAAGATGCGCGTGGTCAAAAGCGCGTCGCGCTGGCCGTGCGGTCCGACCTCAGCATCGAACAGCAGGCCATCGCGCCCGGCGCGACCTGGCTCGACCGCCAGCTTGTCAGTCGCGCGCCGCCGGCGCTGGGCGAAGGCGGGTTCGGCGCCGAAGTGAGCGCAGCGATGCGGGCGCGAGCCGATCAGTTGATCGAGCAGGGTCTCGCGCGCAGGCAGAACGAGCGGCTGATCTTCGCCCTCGATCTGCTGACTACTCTGCGCAGGCGCGAACTGGATCAGGTCGGAGCGAAGCTGTCAGTGGAGAACGGCTTGCCGTTCGTGGCGGCCGCACCCGGCGAGCATGTGGGGGGCGAATACCGCCGCCGTCTCGATCTCAGTTCGGGACGGTTCGCCATGATCGACGATGGCCTGGGGTTCAGCTTGGTGCCGCGGTCGCCGTCACTTGAACGGCAACTCGGCCGTCTCGTTGCTGGCATCGCCCGTGACGATGGCGCGATTGATTGGAGCTTTGGGCGTAGACGAGGGTTGGGGCTATGATAGCCATATTGCCAACCAAAACTGATACCTACCGCCGCGACTATGGTGGGCATGCTCTTGCGGCCAAGGTTTCATCCGTTTTCAACACTAAGTCAGATGTTGAAATTGTGGGCGGGATCGAGATGGAATCCGCGGCAGCAGCATCAGGATGAAAGCGTAGCAATGAGCGGACAGGAAGTATTGTTGTTTTCGTCGCACGCAAGCACCGTTTCGGCGAGGACGCGCTCCATCCGTCTCAGATCGGCTATGCGGGCTCGGACATCTTTCAGATGTACTGCGGCAAGGTCACGAGCGTCGGCGCAAGATGCTTGCCCTTCGGCTGCGAGAACAAGCAACGCTCGCACCTCGTCCAGGGCAAAGCCGAGTTCTCGCGCGCGTCGCACGAAACGCAGCCGGCCAACATCCGCAGGCCCATAGTTGCGGTAGCGCCCACAACGTGGCGGTGCTGGCAACAAACCAATGCGCTCATAATAACGGATCGTTTCGATGTTGCAGCCCGTCTGCCGAGAGAGTTCGCCGATTTGAAACGCGTGGGCAACCATGACCATCTCCTCAAATTGGACCTTGAGTCTGTAGCGACTACAGACGGTAGGCTTTATCCTGTTGATCGCAAGGAGCGCCCGATGTCCGATACAATCGACAGACTATCGGCGGCCGGCCGACCCGCAACGGCGGCAGGCGCTATGCTGCTCACCGTTGGAGGCTTGGCTGCTGCTTTCGGCGTAGCTTCGTGCTGTGCGCTCCCCTTGCTCTTTTCAATGATCGGCGTGAGCACTGCCTGGCTGGGAAGTATGGCTCTGCTCGCTGCGCCCCATCGCGAGGTGCTTCTTTCTGTCGGAGCACTCTGCCTCTTTGGCGGCGCGGTATTATTGTGGCGCCAGCAGCGGGTCGCAGCGACCTGCGGACCCAATGGCGTTTGCACACCACCTGTCGCCCGAGCAATCACCCTCGTCGGGCTTCTGATCGGAGTGATGCTGCTGTGGGCAGGTTATACCTATGCTTAAATCAGCCCTCGTCCTGGAATCCACCATTACATGTCCGAGCTGCGGCCATCGCGAGACGGAAACTATGCCGACCGATGCTTGCCAGTTCTTCTATGACTGCAAGGCGTGCGGTGCTCTTCTGAAGCCGAAGACAGGAGATTGTTGCATATTTTGTTCTTACGGCACTGTTCCGTGCCCGCCGATTCAGGCAACCTACGGCATAGCGAATGGCTGTGCTTGCGATGAATCTACAGTCCCGTGACTTAGAGATTTAACGCTACCACCAGCGCCGTTAGCAGCCGTCTGTTCGGATACTCCCTACATATCGATGACCGGCGCATCGCCGCGGCGATCCTCCAGGCGCGGCGACGGCACGGGCTGGTAGTAGATGACCTTCGGCTCCGGTTCCAACGGCATCGGCCGCAGATGCACCGGCTCCGGCGATGGTGCTGGCGGCGCGGTCGCAATCGGGGGCGCCATCTGCGCCAGACGCGCGATCGCCAGAGCGCCAAAGAGAATCGCACCACCGATGCCGGCGAGGATCGGCCAGACCGGACCTTGCGCGCCGCTTTGAATCGCCATCGCGTGGGTGGCGATCGCGCCCGCCCAAATCGGCGGCAATGCGTAGAGCGCGAGGGCGGAAAAGCGGATGGTGTTGGAGCGGCTCGCCATCGCCCCTTGCAGCAGCGCGAGCGCGAGGCCCGCGCCCAGGATGCCGGCGCCGATGCCGACCAGCCAGCCAGCCCGAGCCGGTATGAATGGCGAGCCAGCCGAGACCGACGCCCACCAGGATCGGCACGATCCAGACCATCAGGTAGTAGAGCACCACCAGCGCCAGGATCATCAGTCCGACTTGCAACACCATCATCATCGCAACTCTCCAAGCCGTCGACAGAACGGGCGGAGGTGGCAATATTACGCCAAAACCCGCCAGGATACGACCCGCCTGTGACAGCGCTTGAACCGTTGAAGTGACGCTCTTTCCTTGAACATCGGCAAGTCTAATCAGGAGGCGTCCGATGTCCGGGAGCAAAATTCTCTGGGGTCAGATTCTCATCGTTTTTGCGATTGTGCTGACCACGACTTGGGGCGCGACCGAATGGACCGCCTGGAGCCTCGGGTTCCAGCCCCAACTCGGTCCGCCCTGGTTCGTCGCCTTCGGGTTCCCGTTCTATCCGCCGCCGGCCTTCTTTTGGTGGTGGTTCGCCTACGACGCCTATGCGCCGCACATTTTCGTGCAGGGCGCCTACATCGCCGCCTCGGGTGGCTTCCTGGCGATCGCCATCGCCATCGGCCTGTCGGTCTGGCGCGCCCGCGAAGCTAAGACCGCCGAAACCTATGGTTCGGCCCGCTGGGCGACAGCCGGCGAATTGCGCGAAGCCGGGCTGCTTGGCGAGGACGGCGTGGTGCTCGGCAAATACCGGCGCGCCTATCCTGCTTAGCTGCGCGACACGACCTGCTTGGCAGCTTTTTGCTGGTTCCACCTGAACCCTATGATCAGCGCCACGATCATCACCATTTGGGCCGCGACCGTTTGTATGGTCGGGAAGAGGCCAATGAGTGACAGGCGGGGCACCGATTGCAGCGGTGCGATGCCAATGATTCCAGCTTCTTGAAGAGCCGAGATTCCTTTGCCGGCGAGCACAACGGTTAGGATCGCCATCAACCAAGAGCTGTAGGCAAAGAATTTCCCAATCGGAAGCGTCCGGCTATAGCGGAGCAACCCCCACGCGATGACTGCCAGCCCGACGCACGCGCTCCCCGCGCCAGCTAACATCGCTGCGCCATTCCCTTGGGTCCAAAGCGCTGCATAGAACAGAATGGTCTCAAAGACTTCACGGTAAACTACAACGAAAGCGAGGCCAAACAAGAGCCACGCCGAACGGCCGGAAAGTGCTTTGTCCATCTTCTCGCGGATATAGCGCTGCCACTGGTCCGCCTGCGCCTTGCCGTGCATCCAGATGCCGACAGAGAGCAAGACCACCACAGCGAAGACCGAACCGAATCCTTCTGTTAACTCGCGGCTCGCGCCGCTGATCCCGATGATCCATGTCGCTACGACCCAGGTGAGAAAGCCGACGACGAGTGCGCCGATCCAGCCAGCATGAACAAATGGCAGGGCTTCGGTTCGCTCGGCCTTGCGGAGAAAGGCCAACATGGCAACCACAATCAATAGGGCTTCCAGGCCCTCACGCAGCAGAATTGTTGCTGCACCAAGAAAGGTTGAAACGCTGCTGGCGGCACCGGACGACAGCGCCGCCTCGGCATCATCAAAGAGGTTATCGAGCACTTGCACGCGATCGGCCAGCTTGTCAGCCTGCTCGCCGCGCTTGATGGCGGCGCGATACTCGCCCATTGCGCCCTCGATCCGCCCCATTAACGTGCTATCGCGTACGTCCAGCGTTGGCTCGATTGGCTCGAAGCCATCAAGATAAGCAGATAGAGCCAATTCTCCAGCGTGTCGGCGATTGCCCGCGCGATATGCAGCAAGGCTTTCTATTATTCGGCTATATGACAGCCCGACCGGGCGCTATCTCCTGATCCCGCAGGGCGCGCGGCTGATTGGTCAATACGACAGCCAGATTTCTTTCGCGCAGAGTCGTGTACAGCTGGTGTGGACGCGGCTCATCCTGCCGAACGGCAAATCCATCGTGCTCGAAAGTCAGCCCGGCGTTGATCCGGAAGGCTATTCCGGCTTGGAGGATGCCGTGGACAATCATTGGGGCACGCTATTCAAGGCAGCGCTGCTCTCGACCGTACTCAGCGTCGGCGCTGAGGCCGGCACCAGCGACAGCGAGAACAACCTGGCCCAGGCGATCCGCATGGGCACCTCCAATAGCGTCAGCCAGACCGGACAGGAGATCGTCGAGCGCAACCTGAACGTTCAGCCGACGCTCACTATCCGGCCAGGCTTTCCGGTACGCGTGCTGGTCAATCGTGACCTGGTGCTCGCGCCCTACCGATAAGGAATGCCATCATGTCCAAGCTGAAGCTCGGCCCGCTCGCCGATAACCGCCCCGTGAAACTCACCATCGAACTGCAGGCGCCCATTCACCGCGATCTCGTCGCCTATGCTGAGGCGCTTGGCCGCGAGACCGGGCAGGCCGTACCCGACCCTGCCAGGCTGATCGGCCCGATGCTGGCGCGCTTCATGGCGACTGATCGCGCGTTTGCCAAGGCACGCAAGCAGAGTGGCGGTCAATCTCATTCCGGCTCCGGGAGCGCCGGATAGCGTTCTCGTAGCAACTTCAAGAAGGAATCGAGCGCAGAATTGAGGTTGTCCGCCAACCAATGCGCCCTGTAGCTGAGGCGCCACGGTCCATTGCCGTCCCGCGCCTCGCGGTAGATCACACCCGCGTAGTTGACACCGAGGTATGCGTCGCAGGTTATGCTCACGCCGAGCCCCGCGCTGACCAGACTCTTGATGGTCTCGCCATTAACCTGATGCTGAATCACTTTCGGCAGGTCACCGGGCGAAGCCAGCTTCATCATCAAGAGGTCTCGGAAATCCTGGCCGAGATCGAAGCGTGCCAGCAGGAAAGTCTCGCTCTTGAGGTCTGTCCAGGAGACAACTTCGTGTGCCACCAGCGGATGACCTTCAGGAAGAGCAACCATCACGCGCTCGCTCCACAGTGCCATCGAACGACCATGCAGGCCGTCAGGCTCGCCGGTAACGATTGCGATGTCGAGAGTCCCATTGTCGATTGCAGTGAACAGATCGGGACGCGAACCCTGAACGACGCGCACATCAACGGCAGGATATCGCTGCATGTATTCGAGCAGCGTCGCGCGCAAATTGCCGGCTGATAACGATGTGTAAAAGCCGATGGTCAGACAGCCGGCTTCGCCACGTCCCGCGGCTTTTGCAGTGGTGGTAATATGATCGATCTCCTGCACGACACGGCGAGCGCTAGCGATGAAAGCGGTGCCGGCCGCGGTCGGCCGGACACCGGCGCGCGAGCGCTCGAACAGCACAACACTCAGTTCATCTTCCAACTCGTGCACGCAGCGGCTCAGCGTCGATTGTTTCAGACGCAGCGCTTCCGCTGCACGGCGCAGGCTGTGGTAATCGGCCGCCGCAATCGTATAGCGCAGATGTCGAAGTTCGATCGGCATTGCTATCGCATAGCATTTAGGTGCGGTAACGCACTTGAGGCACTTACATACAGGCTAGGGGGTCATTTCGAGCACAAATTCCCGAAGGTAGCTTAGGTATCGGCGCGCCTCCTAGAGGAGGGCACCCAGCGTCAAGCGAAGGAAACCAGTGATCGAGTAGATCAAAAGTGATGAAAAATTGAATGTGTGAGTTCATGATCTTACCTCGCTATCCTTGCCGCAGCCTGCCTGGCTCTTGCCAGAAGTGACCCGGCTATCTCTTTAAATCTGCGGCTGACGAAACGGCCCAATACTTCGCTGTGGGAAAGATGATAGAGAGCTGGCAGTACAAACAGTGACAGGAGGGTTGCGGAAATAATCCCTCCGATGACGACAGTCGCAAGCGGCCGCTGAACTTCAGCGCCCGTTCCCGTATTGAGTGCCATCGGCAAAAATCCAAGCGAGGCAACAAGACCGATCATCAATATCGGTCTTAAGCGGATAAGCGCGCCTTTTACGATCGCTTCCTGAACAGGGATTCCATCGCGTATCAGATCGCGAATACAGGAGACCATAACGACGCCGGTGAGGACTGAAACGCCGCACAATGTGATGAATCCAACTCCTGCAGTGATGGAAAGGGGAATACCTCGCAGTAGAAGCGCGATGATTCCGCCGGTAAGCGCGAGCGGTACGCCGGAGAATACCAGCAGAGCGTCCTTCACCGATCCAAAGGTGATGACCAGCAGAGCAAGAATGAGAAGAAGCGCAATGGGTACGAGGAGGCTCAGCCGCTCCGACGCCGAGGCCAACTGCTCAAAGGTGCCGCCATATTCGACATAGTAGCCTGGCGGCAGCTTCAGGTCGCGGGCGATGACGCTTTGCGCTTGCTGCACGAAGCTTGCGAGGTCGCGGCCCCGCACATTGGTCATGACAGTGATGAAGCGCTTACCGTTGTCGCGGGAGATTTGGTTTGGGCCCTCACTCAGCTTGATGTCCGCCACTTCGCCCAACGGCACATAGTTTCCACCAGGCCGCGCCAATGGCAGGCGTTTCAATGCGCTAATGTCGGTGCGTAGCTGCTCCGGCAAGCGGACTTCTAGCGGATAACGGGCATCTCCCTCATAGATAAGGCCAGTTTCCTTGCCACCGAGCGCGGCTGATACTGCGTCCTGAACATTCGAAACCGAAAGACCGTAACGCGCCAGTTGTGTGCGGCGCGGCTCGACGGTCAAGAGCGGAAGGCCCGATGCTTGTTCGGTCTTCACGTCCTCCGCGCCGGAAATCTCAGCAACGATCCGTTGCGCCTGACCGGCCAGGCGGACCAGTTCGCCCAGATCGTCGCCATAGATTTTGAGTGCCACATCGCTGCGCACGCCGGAAATCAGCTCATTGAAGCGAAGCTGAATAGGCTGGCTGAAGCCGAACACCGTGCCCAGGGTCGACTGGGCTGCGGTCTCGACTTCGGCGAGGAGTTCAGATTTGGGCTTGTTCGGATTGGGCCACTCTTCGCGCGGCTTCAGCATAACATAAGTATCAGAGCGCCCTGGCGGCATAAGGTCGGTCGCCACTTCGGCTGTGCCGTTGCGCGCGAACACGGTTTTTACCTCGGGCAGCTTCTTCAGTGCCCTATTGAGTTGAAGTTGCATCGCCACAGCCTGTTCGATCCCGGTGCTTACCGGCCGGTTCGTTTCGATTGCGATATCGCCTTCGTCCAGATTGGGGATAAACTCCGCGCCCATGCGCGAGGCCAGAAATCCACAGAGCACAACCAAGGCAACGGCACCTGCAACGACAGCGAAGCGCATGCGCAATACGGCCATCAGCATCGGTTCATAAGCGCGGCGCGCCCAGGCGACAATAAAATTGTCCTTTTCCTTGATTTTGCCTGACAACAGGAGCGCGCATGCAGCCGGCACGAATGTGACCGACAGAATAAGGGCGCCCACAAGGGCAGCGATCACCGCAAAAGCCATGGGGTGAAACATCTTCCCCTCGACGCCGGTGAGCGCGAAGATCGGCAGGTTCACCAACACGATCACGACCACACTGACGAGACTTGGACGAAAGACTTCGCGCGTCGCATTGAAGACGACTTCGAACCGCTCGCCACGCGGCAGAGGACCGTCGCGACCGTGCTGTGCTTCGGCCAACCGCAGCATGCAGTTCTCGACCACAATCAGGGCACCGTCGACAATCAGGCCGAAGTCGAGCGCGCCAAGACTCATCAAATTGCCGCTGACACCGCCTTGCACCATGCCAGTGAAGGTTGCGAAGAGCGCAAGCGGGATCACCATAGCCGTGAGGAGTGCAGCGCGCAGATTGCCCAGAAACAGGAACAGCACCGCGATCACCAGCACGGCCCCTTCGATCAGATTTTTCTGCACCGTAGCAATGGTCTTGTTGACCAGTACCGTGCGGTCGTAGACTGGCTTTGCCGTCACGCCGGGCGGTAGGCGCTTGTTGATCTCGCCAAGCTTCGCGGCGACACTCTGACTGACGATGCGGCTGTTTTCGCCGATCAGCATCATCGCTGTGCCGAGCACGGTTTCGTGATCGTCCTGCGTAGCGGCGCCCGTGCGCAATTCGTGACCGATGCCGACGGTCGCGACGTCTCCCACTGTGATTGGAATGGCATCGTGCGTCGCGATGACGGCACGTCGTATCGCGTCTTCGTCGGCTAATTGGCCGGGTACGCGCACCAGATATTGCTCGCCATTGCGCTCGATATAGCCGGCCCCGACGTTGAGATTGTTGGCCTGTAGCGCGTTCACGAGATCGGACAGTGTCACGCCGAACGCCAATAGTTTCGCAGGATCAGGTGCGACCTGATACTGCTTGGCATAGCCGCCGATTGAGTTGACCTCGGAAACACCCGGCACCTGGCGAAGCTGGGGTCGGATGATCCAGTCCTGGATGCCGCGCAGATCGGTCGGTGTATAGGCCGTGCCGTCCGCCTTTCGGGCATCAGGTGCGGCGTTCACGGTGTAGAGGAAGATTTCGCCTAGTCCTGTGGAGATCGGTCCCATTTCCGGCTCGACACCGGCCGGAAGCTGGCTTCTGACTTCTTGCAGCCGTTCATTGACGAGCTGTCGCGTGAAGTAGACGTCGGTCCCATCTTGGAAGATGACGGTAACCTGAGAAAGGCCGTAGGCAGAGACCGAACGCGTGCGTTCCAGATGCGGCAACCCCGCCATGGCCGTCTCGATCAGGAAAGTCACACGCTGTTCGACTTCCTGAGGCGAATAACCTGGCGCCTGCGTGTTGATCTGGACCTGGACATTGGTGATGTCGGGGACGGCGTCGATCGGAAGCTTCTGGTACTGATAGACGCCAAACGCCGCAAAGGCGGCGACTGCGAACATCACAAGCCAGCGATTACGGATGGCGAGGTCGATGATGCGGTCGATCACGGTCGGCCTCCCACGCCTCTGATGCGGATTACCTCGCTCACATCAGAAATCGTTATGATGCCGTCGCCGGGATTGCCGGTGTGGGCGGTCTGCACAATCTTCTGCGCGATATCGCGCGCGCGATCGTTCTCACAGATGACGACGATGACTGTGCGGCGGTGATAGAGGAGGCCCTCGTTCGGTTCGTGGATGAAGTGCCCGCCGGCACCACGCCCGCGCCCCTGGCCGTGTGCGTCAAGGATTGTAAAGCCGGGAAATGCTGGTAAGGTGTGGAGAGCCTGCACGACTTTGGGCAGCCGGTGCGGCTGAATGATGGCTTCGACGCGTTTCATCTTAGTCCTCCTCCGCTTCGCCCTTGGTCAACTCGGCCTTGATCAGATAGCTGTTGGCTGCTGCATAGCGTTCGCCTGGTGAAAGGCCGCGAAGGATTTCGACAGCTACGCGCGAGCGACGGCCAAGCACGACAGCCCGCGGCGCGAACCCTCGTTGTGTCTGGACGAACACAACATCTTTGCCATTCATGGCTTGCAAGGCGGATGGGACGACCGTCACGGGCGCCCGAAACTCGTCGACCGCAACTTCACCGCTGACAAACTGCCCCGGCACCCAACGATGGTCTGAATTGTCGACGCCGGCACGCGCGACGACACTCTGGCTGCCATTGTCGCCAGAGGGCGAGACATAAGTGATGGTGGCATCGGCCGTAAAATCGCCGTCACTTGCGAGAATCCTTACCGGCATCCCGGCCCGTACATGACCTAGATCGCGCGCGAAGACTGCAAGCTCCACCCAGACGGACGAGAGATCGGCGACGCGCATTAGAACGGTGTCGCTGTTGACTGTCTCGCCAGGATTGGCATTGCGTTCGAGGACGATGCCGGAAATCGGCGCTACGATAGGATAGGTTTGCAGACTCTCGCTCGACTCGACGGTCAACACTGTCTGCCCGCGCGAGACTGAATCACCAACGCGCTTTGCGACAAGACGTACGGTTCCGGGATAGCGCGCGCGTAAACTCTGCTCACGCTCGGCATTGGGTTTAACAGTGCCATACAACGTGATCGTCTCACGCATATCAGCAGGCCCAGCCGTGGCGATGGTAATGCCAGCCGCTTTCGCAACCGCGGGCGCAATGGTTGCAATACCAGGCTGGCGGACCTCCTTGGCTTCCTTCTTCTCAGACTTGCTCCCATCTGAGCAGGCGGCAACGGCCAGAACGGCAAGCGTACAGGCCATTGCGCGAAATCCCGAGATATGCCGGCGGTAGCCGCGCAAACGTGTTGCCAGTGTCATGGTACAATCTCCGGATTTGCCGCGTCTGTGGCGGTCAGCCGTTCTACCTGCGCGCGGGCGGCCTGCAAACGCGACAGCGCTGCGATGTAAGCGTTGCGGGTCTCGAAGAGTGTGCGCTGTGTATCGAGAACCTCGAGATATTCGAAGGCGCCGGCACGATAGCCGGCAAGGACCTGCGCATAAGCGCGTTCGGCATCGGGAAGCGCCTTGCGCTTGAGGCTATCGCCTTCGGTCCACGACGTGCGCCACTGCGTCCACGCATCGATCAGATCCTTGGCGCGGTCGAGACCTGCCTGCTGCCGGTCCCGGACCGCGCGTGTCACTTCGGCGCCGGCGCGGGTGATCTCGCCCTGGTTCTGGTTGAATATGGGTACGGGAATCGAAATACCGGCCACGAACGCCGTGTCACGCGAGGCCTGTAGTCTTCGCGCACCGGCCCTGACCGTCACATCCGGCACCGCGCCTGCTTCCGCCAGGCGCAGTTCAGCGGCGCGCGCACGCTTGAGAACGTCGAGCCTCCGCAGATCGGGCGAGTCCCGCAGGCGCGCCTCAAGCGATTCAAACGCAGGAGCCGGTTCCGCCACGAAAAAGGCCTCGGATGCAAGCTTGTCGGCGAGGTCTGTGCCGCCCCAGAACTGTGCGAGCTTTTGTTGCGCGGCGGTGGCGGCATTGGCCGCGTGCTGTCGGGAAATGGTTGCATTGGTGAGTGCGACCTCCGCACGGCTGCGCTGGTACAGCGGGTCGCGTGCAGCGTTCACCCTTCGCGTAACGGCTTCGAGTGCACGCCGCGCCGTTGCCTCCAGTTCGGTTGCGAGTTTGAGGTTTTCCTCCGCTGCAATTGCCTCAAAATAAGCAATCGTGACATCGCGGACGAGATCAAATCGCGAGGTGTCCGCTTCCAGCTCCGCCATGCGGCGTTGCGCCGAAGCCGCATCCTGACGGGCGCCGCGCTTGCCGCCAAGTTCGATAAGTTGCGAGGCGGACAATGTCGTTTCGGTATCCCGAAGCCCGCCGAAACTTCCCGTGCCCCCGAAGTTCTCGACTTCTATAGATGCGGTCGGATTGGGCAGAAGGCCTGCCTGCACCTCGCTACCGCGGGCGGCGTCGACGCCGGCGCGCGCGGAATGCAGCTTGGGCGAGAAGGATGAAGCGCGCTCGATCGCCTCCTGCAGGGTAAGGGTCTCTGCAGACTTCTGGGCAAAGGCAGGAAGCGCACTACCTACAAGCAGCAAGCAGGACAGGAGCACGCGGCAATACGATGACACAGGCACGCAAGCCCGCACGAGGAAAAACTGATACATGGATCTGCCGTTTCCGACCGACCGGCGGCCGAAGTCGTTATTCGCAAAGGATCACGACGTGTACCGTGCAATTACAGGGCACACGCCTAACCAAAAGAGCAAAGAACGGCAGTCAGATGAGGAGAACCGTGACGCGGCGATGTGCGAGCGCAGTGTTGCGTGTCGCTATTGCGGAGTGCGCGAAAGACACGGTCGCGAACGATCCGATAAGGGTGTCATGAACTTGATCGGGCAACAAAGCGACCAGAATTTGGCCCTGCGGTTGGTGAAAAGATGTGTCGTTGCCTCCATTGGAGGAATTGCCATTGTCGGGAGACGCTTTCGCAACCACCGCGTCGAGCGCCCGCACATCCATCCTCTCGGTGCGCAGATCGTGATGTCCGACGCTCGAACAATTGACGGCATGCGCCATCAAGGCCGCGATTGCGAGCACGAAGAGGCCGAGCAGGGGATTTTTGGCAAGCTTGTTCATGGGGCCATCAAGTTCTCGCTCTTAAAGCCGGATTGCTCAAATTCTGTCAAGCCGCAGCCCGTGGGCATGTATTTCGTCATCTCGCGCGCAGCGTCCCTACTTTTGGATCTGCGGCCTGGCTTCCAAACGGAAGCCGCACCGGCGGCCTTAGCGATTTGTTCCGAGGCCATTTCACCCGCAAGCGCCGAGAGCGTAAGCGAAAGGCCGACGAGTGAGACCGGCGCGGTTTTTGCGCGAATGATGCCGGTGCGATTCATGCCTGCGCCCACCGCGATGGCCGCAAAAGTCTCAGTCCGTTGGCGACAACCAGCAGCGAAGCGCCAACGTCGGCTGCGATCGCGCCCCACAAGGATGCCAAGCCAATCGCCGTAAGAACCATGAAGATCGCTTTCACACCGAGAGCGAATGCAACATTCTGCCGGATGATCCTGAGTGCGCGCCGTGAGTGTGCGATCAGCCAGGGTAGTTTCGAGAGATCGTCGCTCATGAGCGCAATGTCCGCTGCCTCGATGGCCGCGTCGCTACCGGCTGCGCCCATGGCGATCCCCAGGCTCGCCGTCGCCATTGCTGGCGCGTCGTTGATCCCGTCCCCCACCATAGCGACGGAACCATATTCGGCCACGAGCTTTTCGATAGTCGCGACCTTGTCCGCCGGCAACAACTCCGACCGCGCTTCATCGACGCCGGATTGGGCCGCGATCTTTTGTGCGGTCGTCTTGTTGTCGCCAGTGAGCATGACAAGACGCATGACCCCGGCCGCCCTGAGCGCAGCAACCGCTTGAGGTGCCTCCGGTCTTATCGAATCGGCGATAGCAATCAGTCCGCAGACATGACCGTCATTGCCAATCGCCACCACAGTTTGCCCATCTCTCTCATAGGCTTCAGCCTGGTCGTGTATCTGCGGTGTTTCCTGGGCTCGTTCTTCAAGATAGCGGTGAGAACCCAGCCAGAAATCGCGGCCGTCGAGCGTGCCGCGCAAGCCCTTGCCCGGAAAAATCTCGACGTTCTGCGCTGGCAGTGGCGCTATGCCGCGCGCGGCCGAATATTCCAGAACGGCGCGCGCAAGGGGGTGTGTGCTGCGTGCTTCGAGCGATGCAGCACGCGCCAGAAGATCGGCTTCACTGTGATCGTTCAGCGGCGTGACAGCCAAGACTGTGGGCCGTCCGACCGTCAACGTTCCGGTCTTGTCGAATGCAATGGCCTTGAGCTTTGCTGGAATTTCGAGATAGGCGCCGCCCTTGATCAGCACACCGGCGCGGGCTGCAGATGCGAGAGCCGCCACGATGCTGACCGGCGTCGAAATCACGAGCGCGCAGGGGCATGCGATCACCAGCAGGACCAGCGCGCTGTAGAACCAAGTTTCCCAGCTTGCGCCCAAGACAACAGGGGGGAGCAGGGCGACAGCTACCGCCAGAACAATGACGACCGGTGTGTAATATCTTGCGAATTTTTCGACCCACTGCTCCGAAAGACTACGCCGACTTTGTGCCGTCTCAACCATTCTAATGATCTGCGCGAGCGTCGTATCTTGCGCGTGTTTCGTGCTCTCGATCTCAAGTGCGCCTGCGCCGTTGATCGTACCGGCAAAAACGTCCAGGCCCTGTTCCTTTGCAACCGGCGTACTCTCACCCGTTATCGGTGCTTGGTTGACACTGCTTCGGCCCGAAACCACCTTGCCGTCTAATGCGATGCGATCCCCGGGTTTGACCAGGAACCGGGCCCCCGGCGGAACCGTTGCCGCGGGGACTTCAGTCGCAACTCCCCTATCGTCCATGACGTGCACGGTGGCAGGTGCAAGATCGAGCAAGGTTTCGATCGCCCGCCGCGCCCGGCCCACGCTCCAAGCCTCGAGGGTAAGAGAGAGCGAAAACAGAAAAGCCACGGTTGCCGCTTCCAGCCAGTCGCCGATTCCGATTGCGCCGGCGACCGCGATTGTCATCAAAAGATTCATGTCTGGGCGCAACCGCTGCGCCGCGTACCAGGCCTTGACCACAACGAAGCGGCCGCCTAGAGCGATGGCCAACAGGTACGCAGTGATGGCCGCCAGTGGCGCATTGGCTGCCGAACCCTCCTTCAGCGCAGCCGAAAAGCTTCCGGTTAGTGCCACATGCAAGCCGAAACCAATGACGACGCAGATACCGCTCGCGATCGTCAGGATTGTCTGGACCTTCTGGTGGTTGTCGGTCACGGGTTGAGTGCCGGCCTGGTACGGCTCGGCACGCATTCCTGTCCGCGCGACGGCACGTTCGATGTCTTCGGCTGTGACCTTGACCGGCCCAGACAGGCTCATTCGCCCATTCAGGATATCGAAGCTGAGACGCTCCTCGCCGCCAACAAGCGGACCCACGGCCTTTCGAAGCGTGACGACTTCCTCGGCACAGTCCATCCCTTGAATCTTGAAACTGAACCCTTGGTTGGCGTCATGTGAAACCTCGGTTCCAGAGGGAGCGGAAACTGTACCACAGCATGCTTCGGCGGTGCCGGTCGAAATTGCTCGGTTGCCGCGCGGCTTGTCCTCAATAAACTTGTCCGCCATGGCCGCTTCCAGCAACGAGATGGTTTCCGAGGCCAAGATACGAGCTACAGTCGCTGTAGCTTCAAGAGAGAATATGCTATAGTCGCTGCAGCTTTGGAGGTGCTGCCGTGACCGCAGACCAGAATTCGGGGCGATATTCGATTGGAGACCTCGCCCTGCGAGCCGGGTGTAAGGTGCAGACAGTGCGCTATTATGAACAGATCGGTCTCTTACCACTGCCAGCCCGCACGGCTGGGAATCAGCGCGTTTACAGCGACGCGCATACCGATCGCCTGGCTTTCATCCGGCATAGTCGCGAGCTCGGCTTTTCGCTCGACTCCATCAGGACCTTGCTTGCGCTGAGCGACGATCCAAACCGATCTTGCGAGCAGGCCGACCGGATTGCGCGTGCGCATCTGCTGGACGTCGATGCCCGGATCGAAAGCCTCGCCGTCCTTAAGGGCGAACTCGAACGCATGATCCGTCAATGCCGGCGCGGAAAGATCGCAGAGTGCCGCATCATTGAAGTCCTGGCCGATCATGCAAAATGTTCGACACAAGACCATCATAGGCGCCCACTCGCCGCGGATTCTTTAAGCTCCAAGGTACGCCGCAAGCCTGCTGTGGTCTCGAAGCAGTAATTTTTGAATCGAAGGTCCGTTTAGCGGAGAAGGGCCAAGGCGATTAGGCCTGCAATCGTGCAATACGCCGCAAAGGGATTGAGAGCGTCAACCTCGCGCTTCCTGAAATACCGCATCAGAAATGCCGCGCTGAGATAGGCGGTCACACCGGCGACAACCGAAGCAATCGCAACGGTCGAGAATGGTATGACGCGTGTGCTGTGCGTGAAGAGTTTCGGAATCTCCAAAAGTGCGGCACCCCCGATCACGGGTGTCCCAAGCAGAAAGGAAAAGCGGGCGGCTTCCTCATGGTCGAGCCCGCGCAGGAGACCGCCGACCATTGTTGCGCCCGACCGGGATATTCCGGGGATCAGTGCCGCTGCCTGAGATATGCCAATCAACAGCGCATCGACCCAACCCGCTGCGCTGAGGGGTTTTGTCTGGTTGCCGCGCCGCCTGAGCCGCTCGGCCGCGAATAGGATAATGCCATTTACGGCGAGAAATACCGCCGCGAGAAACGGTGAAGCAAAGCCAGAGCGCAGCGTGTGCTCAAATGCGGCCCCGATGAGCCCCGCGGGAACAGTCCCCACGACAAGTAGCCAAAGAACGTGACGTGTCGCGCGGGCCTGTTCGCCGCGCTGCGCCAGCGCAGATATGAACGCCGCCCAGTCGCGCCGAAAATAGAGGAGTAGCGCCACCGCCGTCCCAAGATGCAGGGCGACAAGAAACGGTAGGAACGCAGGGTCGGCTTCATTGAACGGCCAGCGTAATAGGGCGGGCGCCAGCACGGCGTGGCCGAGGCTTGAGACGGGAAAGAGTTCGGTCAGGCCCTGTAGGAGAGCCAAAACAAGGCCTTGAAAAAGGGTCATAACGGCAATCGAAAAAGCGAGCCAGCGACTGTTAGCCCAATAACGGCCAAGTAGGTACCTGTTTTCCAGACGAAAATCTTGACCGCCGGGCTCTCTTACGAACTTTTCACCTGCTAGGCCGACCCTTGTGGGCTGAAGTTCCGGGACGTATGGTTCATGCCATGTTTGTTCGGCTGTTGACACGGCGGATCGCGACACTGGTTCTCGCGCTCGGAGTCTTCCTGGGCGCGGCAGCACCAAGCTGGGCGGTCCCCGGCATGGCTGGTGATGACGCCATGCCCGGCGGCATGGCGATGATGATGCCGGATATGGCGATGCAGAATTGCTGCAACCCTACTGCTGAACGAGGCACCCCTAACAAAAACGCACCTTGCAAGAACACCGATGGCGGCTGTGCGCTCTGCACGGCCTGTGCGCTGCCAATCGCATTGCTTCCAGAGGCTTCCCTGGCTGAACTGCTTTATCGCAGCGCTGAGACCGTGCTCACGCACAACGTGAACCGGAACGGCATCGCCACTCCACCCGCACTCCCTCCTCCCATTGCCTGACGAAACGTAACGGCTCGCGCAAGACGCGGGCACGTTCGTTTGCGCTTTGCGGCGCCCGCGTATTTCGCGGGCTGCTCGAAATGCGTTCGTTCTCGGCATGGACCAATCACTCAGTGCGCGCCTTCGCACGCTGGCGGGAGGGCAATATGACGTACAACGTGAAGAAGAATGCAGGGCTCATCAGCCTCGCGTTCGCCGCCGCGATGTCGTTCGCGACATTGGGCAATGCGGCAACGCCCCATAACTACCGCTTTGAAGTCGTCGGTCAGCCGTCGGGGAAGACGCTCACGGTTCGCCTCGTCGATGAGGCGACCGGGCAACCAGTCAGCGGCGCGCATGTCTTTGCCATTCACCGGCAATGGTTGCCGGCAAAGGGGGAGCCTCGATTCCTCGACAGGCGGATCGCGCTGACGCCTAAGGGCAATGGCGCTTTTACCTATGAGAACAACGACGTGCAGGCCGGCGCGACGATCCGGATGGTCGCGCAGATCGACGACGAAGCTTCCGACGTCTTTGGCAGCGTCCGCGTCGGCGACTGATCTCAATCGATTTCCTAGCGAAGTGGATCTGGAGATCCACGCAATCCAATGGAGTGTGATGTGCAACGAATCTTTACAATCGTGACTATGACCCTCTCGCTAGCGGTCACCGCGCCGGCATTCGCCGCCGGACCGGGCATGCAGAAGGGCGGTCTTCATGCGATAGCCGTAGCCACGGACTACCATTTTGAACTTGCCGTGCCGCCCAAATCCGCCGGCTCTGGAAAGAACATCGTGTCGGTGAAGCTGATACATGACGGCAAGCCTGTGCCCGGCGCGATCATCATTCAAAGCCACGCCGACATGGGTCCAATCGGCATGGCCGGTATGGCCGCACCGATCAAGCCGCTCGGCGAGGGACCGCCCGGCACCTATCGCTTTGAAGTCGAGAATGGGTCGGTCTGGAAGAAAGCGGACAATTGGGCCCTCAGCTTCAGCGCCAAGGTGCAAGGCGTCACGCAAACCGTGACCGGCAGCGTCACGGTCAAGCTTGCGCCCTGAATGCGTCCACGGCAGGCGGCGGCATCTGGCGCCGCCTGCCGGGTGATGCTTCCTCAATAGCCGCAGTTGGAGACAGGCCGTGAAGACAGTTCGGATACAGATATTGGCGCTCGCCTGCGCGGCAATCGTGCTTGCAGCGGTTAGCGTCGCGGCCGGTTATTGGCTTCACGTCGACAGTCTAAGCGTTCCGACGGCAGCGACACTTGCTGAGCCAGTGGCAGCGGAACAACCGCCGCCAGATCGTAAGCCCCTCTACTATCAGGACCCGGACGGCAAACCGGACTATTCGCCCACACCGAAAAAGACGGCGGACGGCCGCAATTTCAAGCCGATCTATGCCGGCGACGAGCCATCGGCCGTGTCCACAAAGCCCGCCGGCAAGGGCAAGATTCTCTATTACCGCAACCCGATGGGTTTGGCCGATACCTCGCCGGTGCCGAAAAAAGATGCCATGGGGATGGCCTACATTCCCGTCTATGAAGGCGAAGACGAGTCGGGTGTCATCACCGTCAGCCCGGCACGCATACAGATGCTGGGTGTAAGGACGGCACCCGTCGAACAGCGTGCATCGCTGGCGCGAACAATTCGCGCCACCGGAACGATTCAGGCGGACGAAAGCAAACTCGCCCTCGTGACCACGAAGTTCGATGGTGTGGTCCAGAAGCTGTTCGTTTCAACGACCGGTGCGCCGGTGCGCGCCGGTCAACCACTGGCCCGCGTCTGGATTCAGACGCCCGATGTGGCGACCCAAATGGGGCCGGATGTCGTCACCCGCGAAATCGATCTTGTCATCGCGCTACAGGACAAAAACCCGGCCGCCATCGCACAGGCCGAAAATGTGTTGCGGCAATATGGGATTCCGGACTCTGCCATCGCCGAAATTCGCCGGACCGGACGCGCGACGCGATTCCTCACCATCACGGCGCCGCGCTCCGGCATCATCCTGGAAAAGCCGGCGGTCGAAGGCATGCATTTCAACACCGGCGATCCGCTGTTTAAGATTGCCGATCTTTCGCGCGTATGGCTGATGGCGAATGTGCAGGAGCAAGACTTGGGTGCTTTGCGCGTCGGCGAGTCCGCCAGAGCCACTTTGGTTGCCTATCCGGGGCGAACCTTCACCGGCAAGGTCGATTTCATCTATCCCACGCTGACGGCGGTCACCCGCACGGGCCAAGCCCGCATCGTCTTGCCGAACCCGGACGGTCTCTTGCGTGAGTCCATGTATGCGACGGTGGACATCAGCGCACCAGCCACCACGGATGGGTCCGTGCTGGTCGTGCCGGATTCAGCCATTCTCAACAGCGGCACACAGCAAGTGGTGCTGGTGGCGCGCGGGCAGGGCCGCTTCGCACCGCGCGCTGTACGCATTGGCGCGCACGGCGACGGTTATACCCAGGTGCTTGATGGGCTGAAGGCCGGCGAGCAGGTGGTGGTGAGCGCCAACTTCCTGATCGATGCCGAGAGCAATCTGCAAGCCGCGCTGCAAGCTTTCACGGCCGGAAATGCCAAGACGTCCAGTACGTCCTTGTCGGGAGATAAGCCGTGATTGGACGCGTCATCGCATGGTCCGCGCGCAACCGGATGCTGGTTCTTTTGGCGACACTCTTCATCGTCGGCGCGGGCATATGGGCCGTGTTCGCAACGCCCCTGGACGCCATCCCGGACCTCTCCGATCCGCAAGTCATTGTCTATACCGAATATCCGGGCCAGGCGCCGCAGGTGGTCGAGGACCAGGTGACCTATCCATTGACCACCGCGCTTTTGGCGGTGCCCAAAGCAAAAGTTGTGCGCGGCCTCTCCATGTTCGGCGTGTCCTTTGTTTATGTCATCTTCGATGACGGCACCGACATCTACTGGGCGCGTAGCCGGGTGCTGGAATATCTCAGCTTCGCCCAGAACAAGCTTCCGGCTGGCGTGACGCCATCCTTGGGGCCCGACGCGACCGGCGTAGGCTGGGTGTTCGAGTATGCCGTCATCGGGGCACAGCGGACTCTCGCGGAGTTGCGCTCGATTCAGGACTGGTTCATCCGCTACCAGCTCGCCAAGGTGCCTGGCGTTGCCGAAGTTGCCAGCGTCGGCGGCTTCGTCAAGCAGTACCAGATCGTGGTCGATCCCGAAAAGCTGCGTGCTTACGGCATTCCTCTCAGCAAAGTCATCGACGCGGTTCGTGCCAGCAACACGGATGTCGGTGGCAGCACCATCGAAATGTCCGAGCGCGAATACATGGTGCGCGGGCGCGGCTATCTGCACGGACCCAAGGACATCGAGCAGATCGTTCTCAAGAGCCAGAACGGAACACCGGTCCAGATTAGCGACGTGGCGCGGGTGGAGATCGGACCGGCCGAACGGCGGGGCCTGACCGAACTCAACGGCCAAGGTGAGGTTGTCGGTGGCATCGTGCTGCAGCGGGATGGCGAAAACGCCCTATCGGTCATCAAGAGCATCAAACAGAAGATTGCCGATATCGCCGGCAGCCTGCCCAAGGGCGTGTCTATCCTGCCAGTCTATGACCGTTCCACCCTGATCTACCGAGCCATCGATACGCTCAAGCATACGCTGATCGAGGAAAGCATCATCATCGCGCTGGTGTGCCTGATCTTCCTGCTGCACGCCCGCAGCGCTCTGGTGGCGATCCTGATGCTGCCCATCGGCGTGCTGATTGCCTTCATCATCATGCATGCCATTGGAATCAGTTCGAACATCATGAGTTTGGGTGGCATCGCCATTGCCATCGGCGCGATGGTCGATGCGGCGGTTGTGATGATCGAGAATGCCCATAAGCGGCTGGAACGGGCAGCGCCTGACGAACCCCGGATCGCCGTTCTCATCAAGGCTGCCATCGAGGTCGGACCGGCGCTGTTCTTCAGCCTTTTGGTGATTACCGTGTCGTTCCTCCCGGTGTTCACGCTGGAAGCGCAGGAAGGCCGAATGTTCAAGCCGTTGGTCTATACTTACACCTTCTCGCTGGCGGCGGCGGCACTGCTGTCGGTGACGCTGGTGCCGGTGCTGATGACCCTCTTTGTGCGCGGCCGTATCATGCCGGAACAGAAGAACCCGGTGAACCGGGCGCTGATATGGGTCTATAAGCCTGTCATCGACACGGTCTTGCGCTATCGCAAGGCAACCATCGCCATAGCGATCGTCATTCTTGGTGTTTCGGTCTATCCGATCACGCATGTCGGCAGCGAGTTCATGCCAACCCTGAACGAGGGCACACTGCTTTACATGCCGGTCAGCCTGCCCAGCATGTCGATCACCAAGGCGGGCGAGTTGATCCAGTTGCAGGACAAGATCATCAAGAGCTTCCCGGAGGTCGAGTCCGTGTTCGGCAAGGCCGGCCGCGCCGAAACCGCCACCGACCCCGCGCCGCTCGAAATGTTCGAGACCGTCATCAACCTTAAGCCGGAGGAGACCTGGCCTAAGGGTATGACGACTGACAAGCTTATCGCCGCCATGAACCAGGCGCTTCAGTTCCCAGGCGTCAGCAACGCCTGGACCATGCCGATCAAGGGCCGCACCGACATGCTCTCCACCGGCATCCGCACGCCGGTCGGTGTCAAAGTCTATGGCAACGATCTTGGCGAACTTGACAGGCTGTCCAAACAGATTGAATCGGTCGTGCGCAATGTACCGGGCACGACCAGCGCCTTCGCGGAGCGCGTGCTGGGCGGTTATTACCTCGACATCGAGCCTGATCGGGCTGCGCTTGCCCGTTACGGCCTGACCATCGACGACGTTCAGAATGTTGTCCGAACCGCGCTGGGCGGTGAAATGGTCACTCAGACAGTCGAGGGCCGCGAACGCTATAGCGTCAATGTGCGCTATCCGCGCGATTTCCGCGACGACCCGCGGGCCATCGCGAACCAAGTGCTGGTCAATACGCCGTCCGGCGCTCAAATCCCGCTCGGTCAAGTCGCGGAAGTCAATATTGCGCAGGGGCCGCCATCCATACGCACCGAAAATGCTCAGCTTGTGGATTACATCTATGTAGACATGGAGGGGCGCGACCTCGGCGGGTATGTAGAGGCGGCGCGCAAGGCTGTGCAAGATCAGGTGAAACTGCCGCCCGGTTACCACATCGAATGGAGCGGTCAGTTCGAATATCTAGAACGGGCCGAGGCAAGACTTCAAACCGTGATTCCGCTGACGCTGTTCCTGATCTTCCTGTTGCTCTACCTGAACTTTCGTCGTCTGACCGAAACCTTGATCGTCATGCTGTCCGTACCGTTCGCTCTGACGGGTGGTTTCTGGCTGATGTATCTGATGGGCTTCAACATGAGCGTCGCAGTGGCGGTCGGCTTTATCGCATTGGCGGGCGTGGCAGCCGAAACCGGCGTGGTCATGCTGATCTATCTCGACAACGCCTTGACCGCGATGATCGAACGGCGGCGATTGGAAGGTCGCAAATTGGATGCAGCCGACCTCTATCACGCCATCATCGAAGGCGCTGTTGACCGCGTTCGGCCCAAAATGATGACGGTCTCCGCCATCATGGCGGGACTGTTGCCGATTTTGTTCAGCACCGGCACAGGCTCCGAAGTCATGCAGCGCATCGCGGTCCCGCTGGTGGGCGGAATGGTTTCATCGACGCTGCTGACGTTGGTGGTTATTCCCGCCATCTACGGGCTTGTCAAAGCCCGTCAGCTTGGCGTTCATCAGTCCCCATGAATCTGCATACGCATGGCTTCACGGAAACCGGCGGTGACACGGCTTTAAGCCTGATAATATTACCACGGTATCAAGCGCACCCAGCGCCACTTTGTGAAGTCCCATATCCGACTTTCGCCACTGCGCATTAGCATCTCACGATCTGTCAGAGAGCTGTTCCAGCTAGGCCTTCGTGACTTCTCCGGTCGCGACGATCGAAGGGGCGAAGTCTTCGTTGAAATTAAATTGTAGGGCCCGCTCATGCAAGCCGCCTGCGAGGTAGCGGAACGACGTTGGCGCGCTTTTGGCGCGGCTCACAGTGACGCGCCCACGCTTCCATCATCTGCCGGCGCTTTTCAAACAGATCGCCCCGCCGATACGCGGCTTCAACGCGGTCACCAATGGCATGGGCGAGGGCGGCCTCCGCAACAGCGTCGGGAAAATTGGTGCGTTCAGACACCCAATCGCGGAACGTGGACCGGAAGCCGTGTGCCGTTACACCCTCGCGCCCCATACGTCGGAGAAGCGCGAGCAGCACCATGTTTGAAAGCGACTTGCCACGGCGCGTCCCAGGGAAGATGAAGCCGTCGGAAGACACCCGCTTAGCCATCTTCGCCAGTACGGCAAGCGCCGGTGCTGAAAGTGGCACACGGTGTTCTTTGCGAGCCTTCATTCGGGCCGCAGGGATCGCCCACACCTTTTCCGTCTCGTCGATCTCAGCCCATTTTGCGCCCAACACTTCGCTGGTGCGTGCGGCAGTGAGGATCAGAAATTCAAACGCCAACGCTGCGTCGGCCTCGCGCGCGCGCAAATCCCGAATGAAATCCCCAGCGTCATCGACAGCTAGGGCCGCATGATGGGCGATAACGCGGCCTTTTGCGCGCTTCGGGAGCAGGTTTGAGAGCAGACCTATCCAGCGGGCCGGGTTGTCGCCCGTACGCAATTCCTTCGCGGTGGCCCAATCAAGTATCGCCTCAATACGGCCGCGGACACGCTTAGCGGTCTCTGGCTTGGCGGTCCAAAGCGGACCTTTCTGCCCGCCAGGGCCTTTGACCTCCTGCTGAAGCGCTTTCTGCACCAGGTGCACATCGACGGTATGGACAGGTTGCTTGCCGAAGATAGGCGAGGCATAGGTCGCCAGCGTGTTACGCCATTGCTGACGGTGCTTCGCGTTTTCCCAGCCAGATTCATTGGCTGCAATGTACTCGGCGGTGCACTCATCAAAGGTTTTGGAGCGGGTTGCCTCGCATCGAGCCCGCTCAAGCGCGTTCCGACGCTCAAAAAGAGGGTCTAGCCCGTCGGCGCAGAGCCGCCGGCAGTCCGCTGCCCTTGCGCGCGCATCCTTGAGAGAAACTGCGTGCAGCGGGCCCAGACCCATCGCGCGCGCTTTGCCTTGCAGCTTGTAGCGAAATAGCCACGACTTGGCACCGTTCGGCCCGATCTGCAGGTAAAGGCCACCCCCGTCACAATAGCGTCCCGGCAGGTGCTTTCGGCTCACCTCCAAGGCGCTCAGTCGGTCCAAATTCGGCATTTTCCGGCCCCTATCCAACCCACACTCTGACCCACACCCAGCGTGACGATTTGGAACGACGCGTCTGGACGCACCGAGACACTTAACACACGATAAAGGCCAATTCATTGGGTTTTTATGGACACGTCTGGACGGAAACGGATGCACCAAGACGATAGTATGGCGGATGGGGTGGGATTCGAACCCACGAACGGTTGCCCGTTGCCGGTTTTCAAGACCGGTGCCTTAAACCACTCGGCCACCCATCCGCGAAGGGAAGCCAGATACTTAGACTTTGCGCCGTACGCAAGGCGGGGACTTTGCGCCGTACGCAAGACGGGGACTTTGCGCCGTACGCAAGGCGGGGGCATTTCAAGACTGCAAGGCAGGTTGGCCGCCCGCCACGGCCGACATATCGGGTTCGGAAGAAAATCCGTGCGGAAACCGGCCGCGATGGCGCATGCTGGCCCGCGCGGGCATCAAACGATTTGAGACGATTGGAGTTATGCAATGACGGAGGCTGCAACGCTTTCGACGGCGTTCACAAAACGGTTCGATCTGTCTGTTCCGGTCATACAGGCGCCCATGGGCGGCGTTGCCGGGCCCAGGCTGATTGCTGCCGCGGCCAATGCCGGGGCGCTGGGCAATTTGCCGATCTGGTTTTTCCCGGCCGAGACGGCGCGGCAGGTCATCCGCCAGACCCGTGCGCTGACCGGAAAGCCATTCGCGGTGAATTTGCGCGCCGATCTCAAACAGGAAGAACTGATCGCGCTGGCCGCCGAAGAAGGCGTCACGCTGTTCAACCTGTTCTGGGGCAATCCCGCACCCTCCATGCCGGCCATCCGCCGCGCGGGCGGGCGCCTGATCGCAACGATCAGCGACAAGGATGGTGCAAAGGCGGCACTCGACGCCGGTGCCGAAGCCCTGATCGCGCAAGGGGTGGAGGCGGGCGGCCATGTGTTCGGCACCACGCCACTGGCTGAGCTTGTCCCGGCCGTTGCCGAACTGGCGGGTTCCGTCCCGGTGGTGGCGGCAGGCGGAATCGTTGAAGCGCAGGACATGGTGCGCGCCTTCGGCTGGGGCGCGGCGGGTGTCGTGCTGGGAAGCTGCCTGATCGTGACCGACGATGCCGATGCGCACCCCGGCTACAGAAAGGCGCTGCTGGAGGCGAAGGCGGGCGACACCGTGCTCTCCAAATGTTTCGACGGCTTCTGGCCCGATGCACCGCATCGCACCCTGAAGAATTCGACTTACCGGATGTGGAGCGAGGCGGGCTTTCCCAAATCCGGCACCCGGCCGGGCGAAGGCGACATCATCGTGCGCGGGCCAGGTGGGGCCGAAATCCCACGTTACCACGCGGCGACGGCCAGCGCGGGCACGACCGGCGATTGCGAAGCGATGGCACTTTATGCCGGGACCGGTGTCGGGCGGATGCGGGAGGCCAAGTCCGCCGCGGCCCTTATCCAGGACATTGTGGCAGCAGCGGCCGGAAATTTGCGCGGCGCAGGGTGAAAAGGGCTGGCCGCCGGAAATGTGGACGGAACCTGTCCGAACGCGAATCTGATTGTCATCTCAGGGCGTTGAGCCGATTCAGGGCTTCGATTAACGTCCCTTGTTGATTCGCGAGGGGTTCGTCACTGGTGTATCGCGCGTTTTGCAATCTGACCGCCCTGGCGGCTGTGGCGGCCCTGGCCGCTGCCTGCGCCTCAAACCCAACCTCACCGCCATCGTCTGGCGCAATCACTGGCCCGGCCGCCGAAGTTTACAAAATCGGCAAGCCTTATGAGCAGGACGGTGTCTGGTATTACCCGCGCGAACAGCCGGACTATGACGAGACCGGTGTTGCATCGTGGTATGGCTCGGAATTCCACGGCCAGCGCACGTCACTGGGCGAAGTGTTCGATGCCAATGCGTTGACGGCCGCCCACCGCACCTTGCCGATGCCGGTGAATGTACGGGTGACGAACCTGGAGAATGGCCGCTCGCTGGTGGTGCGGGTGAACGACCGCGGGCCGTTCTCCAAAGGCCGGATCATCGACGTGTCGCGGCACGCGGCGGAGCTGCTCGGCTTCAAGCAGCAAGGCACGGCACGGGTGCGCGTGACCTATATGGGCCGTGCCCTGCTGGCCGGGCAGACGACCGTACCCGATGAAACACCGCCGGAAATCGCCAATGCGGTACCGGCGGCACCATCAGGCAAGGTGGATACGATGGCGCTCAACACCGTTCCGGGTGCGTTGAATGCGCCGCCGCCGCAAACCGCAGCGCTGCCGCCGATCATGCCGAAGACGGCGAGCACGGTGCCAGCGCCGCAGGAACCGGTGACCGGGCAGGTGACGGAAGTCCAGGTTCCCCGGAGCACCCATCTCTACGTGCAGGCCGGCGCCTTTGGCTCCATCGACAACGCGAACCGGCTGAAAAGCCGCCTGATATCGGCGGGGGACGTCATCATTTCACCGATTGTGCGGGGCACGCAGACCTTGTTCCGCGTGCGCCTTGGCCCGTTCAACGAACTGGGCCGGGCCGATGCCGCGTTGGCGCAGGTGGTGAGACTTGGTAGTAACGACGCACAGATCGTGGTGGACGAGTGAGTCTCTGACGGAGTTTCCGGGAATGGCGCGCTTTCGCTTTCTATGCTGGCTGTTTTCCTTCGCCTTGCTGGCGCCGTTGGCCGCACAGGCACAGATGGACACGAGTGCGGAGCATGCGATCCTGATGGATGGCGCGACCGGTGCCGTTCTGTGGCAGAAGGATGCGCACACACCGATGCCGCCGGCATCGATGAGCAAACTGATGACGCTGGACCTTCTGTTTGAACGGCTGAAGGACGGGCGTGTGAAACTGACCGATACGTTTCCGGTTTCGCAGCGGGCCTGGGCCACACAAGGCTCGAAATCCTTCGTCATGGTGGGCACGCGCGTGCCGGTTGCTGATCTGATCCGCGGCATCATCATCCAGTCGGGCAATGATGCCTGCATCGTGGTGGCGGAGGCGCTGGGCGGCACGGTCGAAGGTTTCGTCAAGATGATGAACGACCGGGCCAAGGAACTGGGCCTGACGCAATCCACCTTCGTCAATCCGGATGGCCTGCCCGAACCGCCGGGGCAATTGATGTCGGCCTATGATCTGGCCAAGCTGGCGCGCCACATCATCACGACGTTTCCGCAATACTACCATTTCTTCGGCGAACGCTCGTTCGAGTACAACGGCATCACGCAGGAAAACCGCAATCTGGTTCTGGAGAAGTTTCCGGGCGCGGACGGATTGAAGACCGGCTACACCGACGCGGCGGGTTACGGCATCGTCACCTCTGCCGTGCAGGATGGGCGGCGGCTGATCCTGGTGCTGATGGGGCTGCGCTATCCCGACAAGAGTTCGTGGTGGGCGGAACGCTATCGCGCCGACGAAGCTGCCAGGCTTCTGGGCGTGGCATTTCGTGAGTTCCGTGAATACAAACTGTTCAAGCCGGACGATGTCGTAGCGCGCGCCAAAGTCTGGCAAGGCGCTGCCGATACGGTTGCGCTGGTAACCGGAAAGCCGCTGGCGCTGACCATGCAGGTGGAATCCCGCAAGGATATGAAGGTTTCGGTGCATTACGAAACGCCGCTGAAAGCCCCGATCACCAAAGGCCAGAAGCTCGGCACGCTGGTAATCACCGCACCGCAATTCCCGATGCAGACCGTGCCGCTTTATGCCGGCGAAACCGTGCCCGAAGCAGGTTTCTTTGCTCGCGGCATGCAGGGGCTGGGCGTGTTGTTCGGCACAGCCAACGCCGCACAATGACCATGCAGCCGCGCTTCATCACGCTGGAAGGCGGGGAGGGTGCGGGAAAATCCACGCAAGTGCGGCTTCTGGCGGACAAGCTGGAAGCGGCGAAGATCGCCGTGCTCTGCACGCGGGAGCCGGGCGGTTCGCCGGGGGCGGAGGAAATCCGCCGCCTTCTGGTCGAAGGTGCGCCCGGACGGTGGGACGCGGTAAGCGAAATGCTGCTGATGTTTGCCGCGCGCGCCGATCACGTGGCACGAACCATCCGGCCCGCGCTCGACCGCGGGCAATGGGTGCTGTGCGACCGCTTCACCGATTCCACTTACGCCTATCAGGGTGCAGGGCGCGGGCTTGCGGCACCACGCATTGCCGCGATCGAGCAGGCGGTGCTGGACGGGTTCAAACCGCATCTGACGCTGGTGCTGGATCTGCCGGTGGAAGTGGGGCTTGCACGGGCGCACGCGCGCGCCGGAACGGAGACGCGGTTCGAGCAGTTCGATACGGCGTTTCACACCCGCCTGCGTGACGGCTTTCTTGCCCGTGCGCAGGCCGAGCCGGAACGCTGTGCGATGATCGATGCCAATGGCGATATCGAAACTGTGGCCGCCCACATATGGGCCGAAACCCGACGGAGGTTTGGCCTCTGATGGCAGCGGCGCGCAGCAACGACCCCATGCCGGAGCCGGACCGGATCGGCGATTTTCCGCATCCGCGCGAGACGCTTTCGCTTCTGGGGCATGAGGCGGCATTGGCACGGGCGGCGCGCGCGATCCGCGGCGGGCGGGCGCCACAAGCCTGGCTGATCACCGGGCCGCCCGGCATCGGCAAGGCCACCATGGCCTATCGCATCGCACGCTATCTGTTGCGCCATGGCGCGAGTGACGCGGGACCGGATGACCTGGCGGTGGCCGCCGCCGACCCGGTGCAGCAACAGATTGCCAGCGGTGCGCATCCCGGTCTTCTGGTGATCCGGCGCGGGGTCAATCTGCGCACCGGAAAGTTGATGAATGTCATTTCTGTTGAGGAGGTTAGAAAGCTTTCCTCATTTTTTGGAATGACATCCGGGGCGGGCGGTTGGCGGGTGGTCATCGTCGATACGGCCGACGAAATGAATGACGCCGCGGCCAACGCCCTTCTCAAAACACTGGAGGAGCCGCCGGAGCGCGGACAACTTCTGTTGATCGCCAACAATCCGGGCCGTTTGCCCAGCACCATCCGCTCCCGCTGCCAGCGGATGGATCTGCGCCCGCTGCCGTTGCCCACGGTCGAACAGGCGCTGACGGAGATGGGCATCGCGCCAGCGGAGGCCGCCAATCTGGTACAGCTTTCAGGCGGTGCTATCGGCATGGCGCTGCTGCTGGCGCAAGGGGAGGGGGCCAAACTGGCGGAGGAGGCGGCCCACCTGATCGCGGAACGCGGCGCCCCCGACGTGGCACGACTTCTGGCGCTGGGCGACCGTCTGGCGCGGATCACCGACGGGGTCGAAACCTTCGGCGCCTTTCTGGCCGAACAGTTAAGCGCACGCATGCGGGAGCGTGCGCAGGCCGGCCATGTGCCATCGCGCGCCTGGCTGGAGACGGCCGACGAATTGCAGCGGAAGTTCGCCCGCACCGCCGCGCTTTATATGGAGCCGCGGCAAACCGTGATCAGCGCCGCAACGGCCCTGGCCGAAACGCAGCGGCGTGCCGGCCCGCTCTGATTTACCGCCATCCGATTTGCCAGACCGAACGGTTTTGGGCTAACCAAATTCATGCTTGTCGACAGCCATTGCCACCTGGATTTCCCGGAATTCGCACCTGAACTGGACGCGGTGGTGGACCGTGCCAGGGCCGCAGGCGTGGGCCTTTGCGTCAGCATTGGAACCACACTGGACGGCTTTCCACGTGTGCGGGCGGTGGCCGAGCGGTTCGACAGCGTGTGGTGTTCAGTCGGCATTCATCCGCATGAGGCGGAGAAAGAGCCGCTGGAGGATGCGCAAGCACTGATCGCACTAGCGCAAGGACCGAAGGTGGTTGGCATTGGTGAAACCGGCCTCGATTATTTCTATGAGCACAGCCCGCGCGCGGCACAGCAGAAGAATTTCCGGCTGCACATCGCAGCGGCGCGCGAACTGGGCCTGCCGCTGATCGTGCACACCCGCGATGCGGAAGACGACACGATTGAAATTCTGCGCGACGAGATGGAGCAGGGTGCATTCACCGGCCTGATCCACTGCTTCACCGGCACGAAAAAACTGGCCGACGCGGCGCTGGAACTGGGCTTTTGTATTTCCGTTTCGGGGATCGCGACTTTCAAGAAATCCGAAGAGCTGCGTGCGGTGATCCGCGACGTGCCGCTGGAGCGGCTTCTGGTCGAAACCGATGCGCCATTTCTGGCACCGGTGCCACACCGTGGAAAACGCAATGAGCCGGCCTTTGTCGCCCACACGGCCGATGTTCTGGCCGGATTGAAAGGCGTTTCGCGCGAAGACCTGGCGGCACAAACCACGCAGAATTTTTTCAGCCTGTTCCGCAAAGTGAAAAGGCCGGAGTAAGGATGGCGCGATGGCCGATCAATTGAGCCTGACCATCCTTGGCTGCGGATCGTCCGGTGGCGTGCCACGTGTCGGCGGGCGTGACGGCGCCGGTTACTGGGGCGCGTGCGATCCGGACAACGCCAAAAACCGGCGGCGGCGATGCTCCGCGCTGGTGCGGCGTACAGGTGCGGCCGGTACGACGGCGGTTCTGATCGATACGGCGCCCGACATGCGCGAACAATTGATCGCGGCGCGTGCCGCAACGCTGGACGGAGTTCTGATCACGCATGATCATGCCGACCAGCTTCACGGGCTGGATGATTTGCGCATGGTGGCGATCAACATGCGCCGCCGGGTGGACGTTTTCGCCACCGCCAACAGCTTTGAAGGCATACTAAGCCGCTTCAGCTATTGTTTCGTGCAGCCGCCGGGCAGCGACTATCCGCCGATCCTGCATGCCCATACGATCAAGACACCGTTTACGCCATTCACGATTTCCGGCGCCGGTGGCGACGTACCGGTTGAAACATTCTGGCAGACACACGGGCAGATACTCTCCGCCGGATTCCGCTTTGGACCGTTTGCATATTCGAGCGACGTGAACGATCTGGACGAAGCGGCCTTTGCCGCCCTGGATGGCGTGGAATGCTGGGTTGTGGACGCCTTGCGATATACGCAGCATCCAAGCCACGCCCATGTCAGCAAGGCGCTGGAATGGATCGCGCGCGTGAAGCCGAAGCGCGCGGTGCTGACCAATCTGCATGTCGATCTGGATTACGAGACATTGAAGCGCGAACTGCCGGACGGCGTTGAACCGGCCTATGACGGCATGGTGATTACGACCGCGATCTGAGCGCGGTGGAATAAAGGACGAGCGGACATGGCCGAACTTCCAACGCCAGAGATCATGAATGGCTGGAACAAGGATGGCCTGCCGCACATGCTGGGCATCACGGTGACGGATGTGGCGGCGGGCAAGGTGAGCGGTGTGCTGCCGGTTTCACCCAAGCTGATCGCGGGCAATGGTGCCTTATGGGCGCCGGCAATCGTGGCGCTGGCCGATACGCTGTGCTCCTATGGCGTTTCGACCGTGTGGCCGGATGGCGCCAGCGGCTTCACGACGTCCGAGATCAAATGCAATTTCATGCGCACGACGCGCGATGGCACGGTCAGAGGCGTGGCAAGCCTGCTGCACGGCGGGCGTATGACCCAGGTGTGGGATACCGAGATCACCAATGCCGAAACCGGCAAGCTGATGGCCGCGTTCCGCTGCACGCAGATCATTCTCTACGCGCAGTGAGGCGACCCGCAGGTTACCGTTTAGCGGCCCTGGTGCCGGAACGAGCGGCCTTTGACCAACATCGGTTTCGACAACTTTCCGCCACCGGGAAAGCCTTTGTTCTGTTTCTGCAGGCCATGTGGTGGCGGTGCGTGATGGGCTGCATCGCCCGCGGTCCGCTTTGTGTCCGCATCGCTGTGTCTGTCTTCGGCGTCTTTGCCAGGTTTGTTGGTCATGAACGGATATCCCGGATCACTACAGTTCCATTGGCGGGCCTAAGGCCCGCTATCGCAGCATTATACGCCAATCCGGTCCGATTGCTCATCCATAATTTCCCATAATATTACTTATACGAAAATATGATGGTTGATGGTGGCGTTGATCCAATGCTTGGGACGCGCCCTTCATATCCCTGCGCGCCCGCACAACCAGCGCGCCTTCAAAGCGACGGCTCGATCCGCTATTGCGGCCATGAGCTTCAAGGACGCTGGCAATGGCGAATGGTGGTAGCCCCAATCTCGGTGAGGATCTCGACAATGGCGATCAGACCGCCGCCAAGGCGGCGCTGGTACGCCTGCTGGCCATCATGCGGCGCCTGCGCGATCCAGAGCGCGGATGCCCGTGGGATGTGGCGCAGAGCTTCGCGACCATCGCGCCTTATACGATCGAGGAAGCCTATGAGGTTGCCGGTGCCGTCGAAGATCGGGACTGGCCCGCGCTGAAGGACGAGCTTGGCGACCTTCTGTTCCAGGTGGTGTTCCACGCCCGCATGGCTGAAGAGCAAAATCTGTTCGCCTTTGCAGACGTTGTGAACGCCGTAAACGAGAAGATGATCCGGCGCCATCCGCACGTGTTTGCAGGTGTCACGAACGTGAAAACGGCGGAGGCACAGACAGCCGCCTGGGAGGAATTGAAGCGCCAGGAACGGGCCGCCAAATCGGACGCGGGTCTACTGTCCGATGTGCCACGCGCCCTGCCCGCGTTGCTGCGTGCGGTCAAACTTCAGAAGCGCGCCGCAAGCGTTGGATTCGACTGGGATTCGGCCCCGAAGGTGGTGGAGAAAATTGCCGAGGAAGCTGGTGAGATTGTCGAGGCGCAGCAGCACGGCGCCGCGCTGGAGAAACTCGAAGAAGAAGTTGGCGATCTGCTATTCGCGGTGGCCAATCTGGCGCGTCATCTGAAGGTCGATCCCGAGGCTGCGCTGCGCGCCACGAACGCAAAATTCGTCCGCCGCTTTGGCGCGATTGAACGCGGGCTGGCAGCCCAGGGAAAGGCCCCGGCGGACGCCACACTCGACGAGATGGAAGCCCTGTGGCAGGCCGCGAAGCTATTGGAGCATTAAGGCGCCCAGCCCCAACGCCAACTCACTTCAAATTCCAGTCATATCCCTATGCTCTGACAATAGAATCATGAAATCGCTGCACAAATCGATCGGCTTCTGACGGGTCGACGGCGATGCTGAGTTCAACACCGTTATCGCCATCATGCCGGGACAGAACGCGCCCGTGCCGGTAAGCCCATGCGAGCCCCGCACCATCCGCCGGATCAATTATGATGGTGACGATATTTCCATTGCTATCAAGCTTCTCTGCAATAATCCTCAACAACTCCGTGAGCCCGGAACCCGTCAACGCAGAAATCGCGACCGGCCCACTCATGTTGCCGGATTTCTCCAGAAGCGATTTCTGAATATTCTCCGGTAACAGGTCAATTTTGTTGAGAATTTCTATGATGTTCTCTTGCTCCGGTGTGATCCCGAGATCGGTTAGAACCTGATTGACGTCCGCCTTCTGGGCTTCGCTTTCCGCATGTGCCACGTCGCGGACGTGCAGGATCAGGTCGGCCTCCAACACCTCCTCCAAGGTGGCGCGGAAGGCGGCAACCAGCTCAACCGGCAGGCCGGAAATGAAGCCGACCGTATCGGACAGGATGGCGCGCCGCCCGCCGGGAAGCGTGATGCCGCGCATAGTCGGGTCCAGCGTCGCGAACAGCAAATCCTTTGCCAGCACGCCCGATTTGGTCAGGGTGTTGAACAGGGTCGATTTGCCGGCATTGGTGTAGCCGACCAGCGCAATCACCGGGAACGGCACGCGCTTGCGCGCCCGGCGGTGCAGGCCGCGGGTGCGCTTCACGCCTTCCAGATCGGATTTGATCCGCTGAATTCGTTCGCCGATCAGGCGGCGATCGGTTTCGATCTGGGTTTCGCCCGGCCCGCCCAGAAAGCCGAAGCCGCCGCGCTGCCGTTCCAGATGGGTCCAGCTTCGAACCAGCCGGCTGCGCTGATAATTGAGATGCGCCAGTTCGACCTGCAGGCGGCCTTCGCGGGTTTTCGCCCGTTCGCCGAAAATTTCGAGAATGAGCGCGGTGCGGTCGAGCACCTTGCTCTTCCACGCCCGTTCCAGATTGCGCTGCTGCACCGGCGAAAGCTGGGCATTGACGATGATGACCGTGGGCTCAAGCGCTGCCGCCTCGGCCCCGATTTCGGCCACCTTGCCCTTGCCGATCAGCGTGGCCGGCACTGGCCTGAGCAGCGGCACGATATGTTCGCCCACTACGGTCAGACCGATGGCCGCCGTCAGGCCCACCGCCTCCGCCAGCCGGGCAACGGCATCGCGCCCGCCCGCCATGCCCCCTGCGCGCGTCTTCGGTTCAATATGGACCACGATGGCGGTACGGCCATCCGTACCATCCACCGAATCGCCCGGTTTCGGGTTCAGGCGCCCTCGGCCGCTGTTTCCACGTCCTGCAACTGGATCGGGCCCAGCGGCATGACTGTCGAGATCGCGTGTTTGTAGACGAGTTGCGCCTGGCCATCCCGGCGCAGGAGAACGCAAAAATTGTCGAACCAAGTGATGTTTCCCTGAAGCTTGACGCCGTTGACGAGAAAAATCGTCACGGCTGATTTGCTCTTGCGGACCGCGTTGAGGAACGTGTCCTGGAGATTTTGTTGTTTTTCGCTCATGGGTGAACCCACTTGTCATTTGGTTGGGCCCCGCGCAGCCCGCGAGGCTGCTCCCAGCATAGGCTGATTTGCTGCAAATGCGAAAGGCCTTACCGCAAAAGCGGTGCCGCCTTGGCGTGATCGCGGTAAAGCTCCCGCACCCGCCGGGTTATGGGACCGGGCACGCCCTCGCCCACCATATCGCCGTCGATGCGGATGACCGGCACCGCCGGGCCGGAGGCGGACGAGATGAACGCCTCCCGTGCGCCTCGCGCCTCGTCCGGGGTAAACGGGCGCTCGGTCAGTTTGAGCTGCGCCTCCTCCGCCACGGCCAGGATTACCCGGCGCGTGACGCCGGGGAGGATCGCGTTGGACAGCGGCCGGGTGACGATCTCCCCGCCATCGGTCACGATCCACGCCGTGGTGGATGCCCCTTCGGTGACGAAACCGTCTTCGTCCACCAGCCAGGCTTCATGCACGCCGGCACGCCGCGCCGCCGTCTTGGCCAGAAGATTGCCCAGCAATTGCGTGGTCTTGATATCGCAGCGGCCCCAGCGCAAATCCGGCTTCGTGACGACGGCAATGCCTTTTTCGTCACGCGCATCCTGTTGGGCGCGGCTCACGTGCAGCGCGGTCAGGATCAATGTCGGCCGCTGATGTTGCGACGGAATAGGATGATCGCGCCGGAACGCGCCACGGGTGATCTGCAGATAGAGAAAGCCGTTGCGCAAAGCGTTCCGGCGCACGACCTCGCGGAAAACGAACTTCATCGCGGCGCGCGCCATCGGCATCGCAATTTCCACTTCGCGCAACGAACGCTCCAGCCGGTCGAGATGCTCCTCCTCATCGACAAAGCGATTGGCGTTGACCGCGACCACTTCATAGACGGCATCGCCCAGTTGCAGGCCGCGATCTTCGATATGAACGCCCGCCTCTTCATGCGCGCGATAGCGGCCATTGACATAGGCGATGCGGCCCGCGGGCATGCGGGTATTCCAGCGTTCTTGTGTGCTCATGCTGATGTGTTCATGCGTTGAAGGTCTGATCCCGGCCATTGGGGCCGACGCCCAGGGATTTCAGCTTGCGGTGCAGCGCCGAACGCTCCATCCCGATGAAGGCGGCCGTGCGCGAAATATTGCCGCCAAAGCGATTGATCTGGGCCAGAAGATAGTCGCGCTCGAATATCTCCCGCGCTTCGCGCAAGGGCAGCGAGATGACAAGATCGCCCTTGCCTGCATTGCCCCAGGGCACGCTGGCGCCCAGATCCGGCGGCAGAAGATCGGCCGAAATCGCCTGGGCCGCATCATCGGTGGCAAGGATCAATAGTCGTTCCACGATATTGCGCAACTGGCGCACATTGCCGGGCCAGTTGTGGGCCTGTAGCACCGCCATCGCATCGTCGCCGATTTCGCGAATGGCAAGACCGGAAGCGGCCGAGAGCCGCTTCATGAAATGCGAGACCAGAAGCGGAATGTCGTCGCGCCGTTCCGCCAGCGACGGCACACGCACCGGCACCACATTCAGCCGGTGATAAAGATCCTCGCGGAAACGGCCATTGGCGATTTCGACATGCAGATCGCGGGTGGAGGACGAAACCACCCGCACATCGACCTGAACCCGCGTGTTGCCGCCAAGGCGCAGGAATGTCTGATCGACCAGAACGCGCAAAACCTTGCCCTGCGTTTCGAGCGGCATGTCAGCGATCTCGTCGAGATAAAGCGTGCCGTTATGCGCGAGTTCCAGCAGCCCAGTCTTGCGCGGGGAATCCGCCTGTTCAACGCCGAACAATTCGGCCTCGATATGGGCGGGAGACATGTTGGCGCAATTGACGGCGACAAAGGCATTGCCGGCACGGCGCGAACGCGCGTGGATCAAACGCGCCACCACCTCCTTGCCGGAACCGGACGGGCCGGTGATCATCACGCGGCTGCCGGCGGGGGCAATCTTGTCCACCATCTGGCGGACTTGCGAGATGGCGGAGGAAACACCGACAAGCTCGGCATCGTCGCCGGCCTTCAGTTTCAGCTCCTGAACTTCACGGCGCAGGCGTGCGGCTTCCAGCGCGCGGCCCACCACATGGATCAGGCGGTCCGACTTGAACGGCTTTTCGATAAAGTCATAGGCGCCCTTCTTGATCGAGGCGACCGCGGTTTCGATGGTGCCATGGCCGCTGATCATCACCACAGGCAGATCGGGATGTTCCTGCTTGATCTGATCCAGCACCTGTATCCCATCGAGCCTGCTGCCTTGCAGCCAGATGTCGAGCACCAACAGACGCGGGCGGCGGTGGCGCACGGCTTCAAGCGCGCCGTCGCTATCGGATGCGACACGGGTCTCATAGCCCTCATCGTGCAAAATACCCGCGATCAGATCGCGAATATCGTCTTCATCATCCACGATGAGAATTTCAGGCGCGATCAACGACCCGTACTTGCTCATCCGTCACTCCCTTTTGATCCAGAGTTTTCTGACGCAGCGGAAAAACCAGCCGGATTTCGGCCCCCGAGGTTTCATCGGCAGCATCGCCGATGTGGATCTCGCCGCCATGGTCTTCCACGATCTTGCGTACGATGGCCAACCCCAGCCCGGTCCCCTTCACACGTGTGGTGACATAAGGTTCCGTCAGCCTGTGGCGATGTTGTGGCGGAAGACCGATCCCATTGTCGCAGACGGTAAACGCGATCTGCTGTCCATCCTCGGTAAGGCGCACGCGCACGCGGCCCGGCGTATCGTCACCTTCGGTCTGGCGCGCGGCAATCGCTTCCGCCGCATTCTTCAGCACATTGGTCAGTGCCTGCGATACCAGGCGGCCATCGCATTCAATGTAAACCGGTTCGCGCGGCGCCTGGCTCTCAAACGTCACGCTCGGATGAGCAACACGCTGGAGGAATATGGCCTGGGTCAAAAGCTCCTGCGCGTTCTCGCGCCGCATCTTGGGCGACGGCATCCGCGCAAAGGAGGAGAATTCATCCACCATGCGCCCGATGTCGCCCACCTGACGGATGATGGTGTCGGTGCATTGCGCAAAAATATCGGGATCGGTGGTGACTTCGCGGCCGTATTTGCGCTTCAGCCGTTCGGCCGAAAGCTGAATGGGCGTAAGCGGATTCTTGATTTCGTGGGCGATGCGGCGCGCCACATCGGCCCAGGCGGCGGTGCGTTGCGCCGAAATCAGATCGGTAATGTCGTCGAACGTCACCACATAGCCGCCGCCATCGGCGCCCTGCTCGCTCGCCACCTGCACACTCAGATTGCGCACCGTGGCACCGCGGTTGAGCGTGGCTTCACCGCTGGCGCGGCCCACAGGCTCCTGAATCGCACGGCGGATCAGGGCGGCAAATTCCGGCACGGCTTGTGAGTAATGGCGGCCCTCCACCTCGTCCGGCTCTGCATTCAGAAGGCGCTGCGCCATACGATTGACAATGGTCACCGTGCCTTCGGAATCGAGGCCGACGACACCGGCACTGACACCGGCCAGCACCGCTTCGGTGAAACGGCGGCGTTCGTCGATCTGACGGCTTGCGGCGACAAGGGCTTCGCGCTGGGCGCTCAACTGGCTCGTCATACGATTGAAGGTGCGGCTTAGAACGCCGACTTCATCATCGTCACGCTCGATCTCCACCTGCGCTTTCAGATCGCCTTCAGAAACGCGTTCGGAAGCCTCGATCAGCCGCGAAATCGGCCGTACCAACTTGTTCGCCGCCCACAAACCGGCCCACACCGCCGCCAGCAGGATGACCAGCGAGACGACGCCATAAAGCACCGCGAAGATGAGTTGAACCTCGCCGCGGTTCTTGCTCAACCGGTTATATTCCGAAACCGCGTCAATGGTGCGCTGCTGGTGGGCCAGCACTTCCGGGTCAATCGCGCGCGCCACCAGAAGATAGGCATCGACAAAGGCGTCGAGCTTCACCATGGCACGAACCAGATTGTCATTGGAATCGGTCAGCACCACCACCTGACCCTGTGCCGCTTCCGCTATCGCCTTGGCCGATGGTGCAGCGTAGTCCGGCATCGAGGGGAGTTTCGCACTGGCAAGAACCCGGCCGGAGGAATCGATCACGAACACGGCGGGCAGCGCGCGCACCGATGCCTGTGTCACCAGATAATCGGTGAAGCGCTTGCGGGTATCGCCACCATCCTTCTGCTGGATCAAAGGCGCGGCACGGTCGATGTCATAGGCCATGGCGAGGATGTCGCCACGGATGACCTGGCGGTGCTCCTCCACATAAGCGCGCGCGACGCTGACCGAATTTTCCAGCGCCGCCTTCACCCGCTCGGAGAACCACGCCTCCACACCCAGGTTCAGCGTCACGGCAGCAAACACCGCTACAAAGATCGCCGGCAGCACCGCAACCGTGCTGAACATCGCGACAAGGCGCACATGCAGCCGGGCACCCGCGGTGCCGGAGCGCCGTGCACTCCACAACCGCACCAGCCGCCAGGCGACCAGCGCGCCCAAGGTGAGCACCAGGGTCAGATTGACGAGAAGCAGGACCACCAGCCCGGTCGGCGTCGGGTTATAGGGAACCAGCCCGGTAATGATGGCGTAGGTCGCAGCGCCAGAGGCGATCGCCATCAAGCCGACCGCGAACGCCAGCAGCGAAGGCCGGGAGACCGCCTGAAGAATGGCCAATATCCCGCCTTTTGCGGGTATATCCACGGTATTGCTCGCGGCCATCAAGGTCCCGTTCTGGAAGCCTTCAAGAAGCCTTGAACCCGCAAACGCCACCGCGCAGGCCCTTGGCAAATCAGGGTCAGTGTAGCCAAGCCACATCCTGTTGCAAGAATGCAGCGCCCAGCCGTGACCATCGGTAAGTTCAGTCGGTTTTGAGGCCCCGTATCACTTCCAGACCAAGGTCCCGGATCTTCTTGCGCAGGGTGTTGCGGTTCAGGCCCAGAAGATGCGCCGCCTTGATCTGGTTGCCGCGGGTGGCGGCAAGGCAGATCGAGATCAGCGGCCGCTCCACCTCCGTCAGCACGCGATCATAAAGGCCGGGCGGCGGCAGACCATCGCCCTGCGAGCGGAAATATTGTGCGAGATAACGCTCCGCCGCCGTGGCCAGCGAACCGGGCGCATCGTCGCTTTCCACCATCACGGCCGGTTCGCGCAATTCGGCGGCAATCACGTTGGCCGGAATATCTTCGCCCGCGTGCAAAACCGCGAGCCGCCGCACCAGATTTTCCAGTTCGCGCACATTGCCCGGCCAACGGTAATGCTTCATCAGGTCAAGGCCTTCGGCATCGAGATTCTTGACCGGCAGGCCCTCCTCCTCCGCCTTGCGCAGGAAATGGCGGACGAGATCGGGAATATCCTCCGTCCGCTCGCGCAAGGGCGGCAGGCGCAGCGGCACCACATTCAGCCGGTAATAGAGGTCTTCGCGGAACAGCCCCTGATGAATGAGTTGGCGCAGATCGCGGTTTGTGGCCGCGATAATGCGCACATCGGTCCTGATCGCGACGCGGCCGCCAACCGCGGTGTATTCGCCCTGCTGCAACACGCGCAGCAGCCGGGTTTGCGCATCGAGCGGCATGTCGCCGATTTCGTCGAGGAACAGGGTGCCGCCCTCAGCCTGTTCAAAGCGGCCGACACCGCGTGCGGTGGCGCCGGTAAAGGCGCCGCGCTCGTGCCCGAACAACTCACTTTCCACCAGTTCCTTCGGGATGGCGGCCATATTCACGGCCACGAAGGGACCATGGCGGCGCTTGCCGTAATCATGCAGGGCGCGGGCCACCAGTTCCTTGCCGGTGCCGGATTCCCCCATGATGGTCACGGTCAGATCGGTCTGCGTCAGCCGCGCAATGGTGCGGTAGATTTCCTGCATCGCGGGCGAACGCCCGATCAACGGCAGGCGGTCATCGCTGTTCTCCGCCGCACTGCCATTGTTGCGTTTGGTCTGCGGCGCGGCCAGTGCGCGCTGTACCACCGCGATCAGTTCGCGCAGATCGAATGGCTTGGGCAGATATTCAAAGGCACCACGCTCCGCCGCCGTGATCGCGGTGAGAAGCGTGTTCTGCGCACTCATCACCACCACCGGCAGATCGGGGCGTGTGCGCTTGATGCGCGGGATCAGGTCGAAGCCGTTTTCATCCGGCAGCACCACATCGGAGATGACGAGATTGCCCTCGCCAGACGCGATCCAGCGCCACAGGCCAGCCGCGCTGCCCGTGGTGCGCACATCATAACCGGCACGCCCCAGCGCCTGATTGAGCACGGTGCGGATGGCGGCATCGTCGTCGGCGATAAGAATGGTTCCGGCAGGCATTACGCAGTGCCTCCTTCGCTGGGGGCCATCGGGAGAAGGATACGGAAGACGGTGCGGCGCGGGATCGATTCACATTCGATCACACCGCCATGGTCGCCCACGATCTTGGCCACCAGCGGCAGGCCGAGGCCGGAGCCGTGCGGCTTCGCAGTGACGAAAGGATCGAAAATATGCGGCATCAGATCGGTGGAGATACCGCTGCCATTGTCACGCACGGTTACTTCCAGCGGCAAGCTCAACCGTTCGCCGGAAACCGGCGCGCTGACCCGTACGCCGGGACGATAGGCGGTGGTCAGCGTGATCTCGCCACCGGCATCGGGTAGCGCATCGCTCGCGTTGCGCACCAGATTGAGGAACACCTGAATCAACTGATCGCGGTCGCCCAGCACCGGCGGCAGCGAGGGATCGAATTGTTCGCTGAACGGTACGCCGCGCGCGAAACTGGTTTCGGCCACCTTGCGCACACGGTCCAGCACTTCGTGGATGTTGACCGGCGCGCGGGGCAGATTGCGGGTGTCGCCAAAATCCTCCATCCGGTCGATCAGGGTGCGGATGCGGTCTGCCTCCGAACAGATCAGTTCGGTCAGATTGCGTTCGGAAGGCGGCACCGCCTCCTCCAGCAATTGTGCGGCGCCGCGAATGCCGGCCAGCGGATTCTTGATTTCGTGTGCCATCACCGCCGCCATGCCGTGCATCGAACGCACGGCGCCACGATGCAGAAGCTGACGGTCGATGCGTTGCGCGAGACTGCGTTCTTGCAGCGTGAGGATGACGGCGCCTTCAGGATCGGGCACCGGTGTTGCGGTGACATCGGCAATGCGCTCGCCATAACGCGGCGTGGTCAGATCCATATCGCGTTCACCGGCAGAGGCGCCGCGTTCACGCACCTGCAACAAAAGCTGCAGCACCGGACTGCCGAACGGTACGATTTCATCCAGCCGCAATTTGGCGAGCGTGGCGGCGCCCATGTCGAAGAACTGCTCCGCCGCCGGATTGACGTAGAGGATTCGCTGACGCCGCCCGATCAGCAGAACAGGCATCGGGAGCGCCGCTGCAATCTGGGCCCCGATGCGATCCGTGGTTAGCAATTCTGCATTGCTCATAAAATAGGCATTTCAAGTATTGCATAATTCGTAAGCATATTAGGGCCGCAACGGCAGCCCGGCAAGGCTTGGCGGCGATGCCGGGCCTGAATAGGGTGGCGCCATGGGCAGGGTAGCGATTCTGATCGTGGCAGGCGGACGCGGCCTCAGGGCCGGTGGCGGGATTCCGAAGCAATATCGGGATCTTGCCGGGCACTCCTTACTCCGTAGAACAATCGCGGCCTGCCTGGATGCCGCCGATCTGGTGCAGGTGGTGATCGGGCAAGGCGACGAGGATGCCTATGCCAGGGCGGTGGAAGGGTTCACCCTCCTCCCGCCCACGCATGGTGGCGCGAACCGGCAGGAATCGGTTTGCCGCGGACTGGAGGCGCTGGAGCCGCACAAGCCCGAATTCGTCCTGATCCACGATGGCGCGCGGCCGCTGGTAACACCGGAATTGATCGGGCGGGTAATCGATGCCCTGCGGGGCGGTGCCGATGCGGTGGTGCCGGTTCTGCCGGTGACAGATGCACTCAAACGCGAAGGCAAACCCGGCGTGCTGGAAGCGGTTTCACGCGACGGGCTTTACCGGGCGCAGACGCCGCAGGGCTTCCGCTTTGACGCCATCCTCCGCGCCCATCGGGCCGGGCGTGGCCGCGAAGCGGTGGACGACATCGCGATTGCCGAAACGGCCGGGATGAAGGTGATGACGGTGGCCGGCGACGAAAGGAACATGAAGGTGACATCGGCCGACGATTTTGCCATTGCCGGGCGCCTGCTTGGCGCTCCGTTGCCGCGCACCGGCATGGGTTTCGATGCCCATCGTTTCGGGCCGGGCGATCACGTCTGGCTGTGCGGCATCCGCATCGCCCATTCGGCCGGATTGATCGGCCATTCCGATGCCGATGCGGGGCTGCACGCACTGACCGATGCGGTTCTGGGCGCGCTCGGCGCCGGTGATATCGGGCAGCATTTTCCGCCCACGGACGAACGCTGGCGCGGCGCTTCTTCCGACAAATTCCTGATCCATGCGCGCGATCTGGTGCGCGAAGCCGGTGGTGCGATCGTGCATTGCGACGTGACGGTGATTTGCGAGCGGCCAAAACTGTCACCGCATCGCGAGGCCATGCGCGCACGCATCGCCGAAATCCTGGATCTCGACATTTCTCGCGTCAGCGTGAAGGCGACCACGACGGAAGGTATGGGCTTTACCGGGCGGCAGGAAGGCATTGCGGCACAGGCTGTCGCCACCATCATTCTCCCGTCCTGATCGTGATGGCCCGATGCTGGCGCGTCTGATCTCAACCTTTTTCGGCGTTGGCTATGCGCCATTTGCATCCGGCACCGCGGCCAGCATCGCCGCCCTGCCCTTTGCATGGGCTATCGCGCACTATGGCGGGCCGGTTGCGCTCGCGCTTGCAGCTTTTGCGGCCTTCGGCGCCGGTGTGTGGAGCTGCGGTGTCTATATAAGCGAGAGCGCAAACAAGGACCCATCCGAATGCGTGATCGACGAGGTGGCGGGCCAGTGGCTGGCCTGCGCCTTTGCGCCGCTGACGCTGCCGGGTTTTGTGCTCGCCTTCGCACTGTTCCGGCTGTTCGACATCTTGAAGCCCTGGCCGGTCGGCCCGGCCGAAAAGGCACCTGGCGGACTTGGCGTGATGCTGGATGACATGGTGGCCGGATTGCTGGCGGGTGTTATTGTTCTTCTGCTGCATTTGGCGAAGGTGATCTGATGTTTTCCGCACCGTTGTTGCGTCTGGCCGAAGTGGTGTTGATGGAGGCACGCGAAAAGAAGCTGCGCATCGCCACAGCGGAAAGCTGTACCGGCGGACTGATCGGCGGATTGTTGACGGAAATTCCCGGTTCGTCGGACGTGGTGGAACGCGGCTTCATCGTTTATTCCAACCGCGCCAAATCGGACATGCTGGATGTGCCGGGCGACATGATCGCCGACATGGGCGCGGTATCGGAGGCCGTGGCACGCGCGATGGCAGAAGGCGCTGTTGCCAATTCCAACGCCCATATGGCGGTCGCGGTGACGGGCGTCGCCGGGCCCGGCGGCGGCACACCATTGAAACCGGTGGGGCTGGTTCACATCGCAGCGGCGCGCGAAAACCGCAGCATTCTGCACGAGGCCCATCGTTTCGGGGATATCGGCCGCGGCGAAATCCGCATGAAGACTGTAGAAGCCGCTTTATTGCTGTTGCAGCGACTGTTGTGACAGCGCTTTCGCTCGCTTCTCGAACGCATCGGCCATCTTGAACAGCACACGCTCGAACGCCGCCCCCGCGACGGCGTTCAGGATGCGGCTCTTGAATTCAAACGCGATCCGGAAATCCACCCGGCAGCCGTTGGGTATCGGGGCGAAACGCCAATGGTTTTCCAGGCGCCGGAACGGCCCCTTGCTCTGTTCCACATCGATGCTGCGCGTGGCGGGATCGAGCACGACGCGGCTGGTATAGCGTTCGCGCAAACCATGATAGCCAACCATCATTTCGGCCATCATAGTCTGGCGCGCCCCATCCTGGGCGCGGGACAGCACACGCAGCCCCACGCACCAGGGAAGGAATTCCGGATAGCGCTCTACATCGGCGACGACCGCATACATCAGGTCTGCCGAATAGGGCAGGATCCGGGTTTCGCTATGTTCGGCCAACTGTGCCCCGCACTGCGGTTAGAACCGGCCGGCGCGATAGTCGCTGATGGCCGCGTTGATCTCTGCCGCCGTGTTCATCACAAATGGACCGTATTTGGCAATCGGTTCGCGCAACGGCTTACCGGCCACGACCAGAAACCGTACCCCCGCCGCCTGTGCCGAAACGGACAGCGCACCATCGGCCGACAACACGGCGATTTCGCCATCCTTTACGCGGGTACCCTCCTCCGGCCCGAACTGCGCCGAACCCTGAAAGACGAAGGCGAAGGCGTTATGCCCGTCCGGCAGCGGAATGGTTTGCTTGCCATAAGCCGGAATGGTGACATCTGCGATGAAGGGGGCGGTGGCCCGCGCCGGTGCCGGGCCTTCCACGCCGTTCCAGCGGCCCGCGATCAGACGCGCCGTGGCGCCATCTTCCAGCGGCACATCGGGAATGGCGGTGGCGGCAATATCCCTGTACCAGGGATCGCGCATCTTTTCCGCCGCCGGCAGGTTGATCCAGAGCTGGAAGCCGAACAGCGCGCCATCGTTCTGGGCCGGCATTTCGGAGTGAACCACGCCGCGGCCCGCCGTCATCCATTGCACGCCACCATCGCTGATCAGCCCTTTGCCGCCGTGACTGTCACGGTGCTGCATGCTGCCCTTGATCATGTAGCTGACTGTTTCGAAGCCGCGATGAGGATGTTCCGGAAAGCCCGCGATATAGCCCTTCGGATCGTCCGAGCGGATCACGTCCAGCATCAGAAGCGGATCGAGGTCAGGCAATTGCGGTGTGCCGATCATGCGGGTGAGCTTGACGCCCGCCCCATCTTCGGTCGGCATGCCCGGCAATGTCTGCACCACGCGGCGGGCGGTTTTCGTATTTTCTGCGGTCCTGGTCATGAGTGACCTCCACGAATGGTTTCCGCTGTTATATGTGGCCGCCACCTGTTTCCAGAAGTCATACGAGCGGAAACATACTGTTCGCGTTCTGCGAACAGGTAAATTTACGCCAGCCCCTGACGCGCCGCCTTCAGCGCCGCAAAATCCGTATCGGCGTGGTAGGAGGACCGGGTCAAGGGCGATGCCGAGACCATCAGGAACCCCTTGGCGCGGGCGATGGTTTCGAGGGAACGGAATTCATCCGGCGTCCAGAACCGTACCAGTTCGGCATGGCGGCGTGTGGGTTGCAGATATTGGCCGATGGTCAGGAAATCGACGCCGGCGGTACGCAGGTCGTCCATCACCTGCATGATCTCCTCCCGGCTTTCGCCAAGGCCGACCATCAGGCCCGATTTGGTGAAGCCGGTGGGATCAATCTCCTTCACCCGCTCCAGCAGGCGAAGGCTGGCGTAGTAACGTGCGCCCGGCCGCACGCGCAGATAAAGCCGCGGCACGGTCTCCAGATTGTGGTTGAAGACATCGGGCCGGGCAGCCGCCACAACCTCGATCGCGCCAGGTTTGCGCAGGAAGTCCGGGGTCAGCACCTCAACCGTCGTGCCGGGCGAAACCGCGCGAATGGCGTTGATGGTATCGGCGAAATGCTGAGCGCCGCCGTCCGGCAGATCGTCCCGGTCCACCGACGTGATCACCACATGCTTGAGGCCGAGCTTTTGCACCGCGCGGGCGACGTTGGCCGGTTCTTCCCGGTCAAGCATGCCGGGCAGCCCGGTCTTCACATTGCAGAAGGCACAGGCCCGCGTGCAGGTATCCCCCATGATCATCATGGTGGCGTGACGGTGCGACCAGCATTCCCCGATATTGGGACAGGCCGCTTCCTCGCAAACCGTGTGCAGATTGTGTTCCCGCACGATGGCGCGGGTGTTGGCATATTCACGGCTGGTGGGCGCTTTGACCCGAATCCACTCCGGCTTGCGCAGAACGGGGGTTTCGGCCCTGCCTGCTTTTTCGGGGTGGCGCTGCGTGCGCCGGTCTGTGGTGAGGTCGATTACCGTGGTCATGCCGATATCCTGTGCACGGCCGAGATATAGACTCTCCAGCGCCGGAAATCACCCTGCCGGGCCGGTTGACGCACCCCTTTCCTGCGCTAACCTCCTCTCCCGTCGAATAAAGGCGCCAGAATCCCTTACGATCTTCGGGGTTGGGGCTGGGAGCGTTCCGGTGAGGGCATTGCGGTGAGTCTGGCAACGGTTGCGGCTGCGTCCGGCGAAGAACTTGTCACCACCGATCTTTCCTACGAGCGTAAGCCGGTATTCCGCGCCCTTCTGGATGCGCGGGCCAAATTCGGCGGCAAACGCGAAATCCTGGTCGATGGCGACGGGCGGGTTCTCACCTATGACGAAATCGTCCGCGCGGCGTTCGCACTCGGCCATGCGCTGAAACGCGGGACGGAGCCAGGCGATTCCGTGGGCATCATGCTGCCTACAGGTGCAGCGGCGGTGATCGCCTTCTTCGCCGTGTCGGCTTATGGCCGCGTACCGGCGATGCTGAATTTCACCGCCGGCAGTGCAGGTTTGAAATCCGCCCTTAGAACCGCGCAGGTCAAACGGATCATCACCGCGCATCGCTTTATCGAACTCGGCAAACTGGAGGCGCTGGAAGCCGCGCTGAAAGAAGCCGCCGAGCTTGTCTATCTCGAAGATGTGCGCGAACAGCTTTCGCTGCGTGACAAGGGCGCCGCTGTTACCGGCATGGTGTTGCCGCGGATCGTTGCGGCGCGGCCGCTGCACCAGTCGCCGGCCGTGATCCTGTTCACCTCGGGAACGGAGGGGGAGCCGAAGGGCGTGGCGCTGTCGCACGGCAATCTGGTCTCCAATGTGGAGCAGGTGCGCGCCCATATCCGGCTGTCAGCGGAATCCGATGTGCTGTTCAACCCGCTGCCGACCTTCCATTGCTTCGGCCTGACGGTGGGGGCGCTGGTGCCGCTGTTCGCGGGCATCAAGGTAGTTTGCCATCCGACCCCGTTACAGCCCCATGAAATCGCGCGCCGCATTCGCGAGGCCGGTGCAACCATCCTGCTTTCGACCGACACATTCATTTCGCAATATGCCCGCGCGGGCGAGCCGGGCGATCTCAATTCGCTGCGCCTTGCGGTGTGCGGGGCAGAGCGTTTGCGGGACGAAACACGCGCCCTGCTGCGCAAAAAATATTCCATCGAATTGCTGGAAGGCTATGGCGTGACCGAAGCCTCCCCCGTTGTGGCCGCCAACCAACTGGGCGCAAACCGCTACGGCACCGTAGGCCGGTTGATGAAAGGCATGGAATACAGGCTCGATCCGGTGGAAGGCATCGCGAATGCCGGGCGGCTGGTGGTACGCGGACCGAATGTGATGCTGGGCTACATCCGGCCCGACGCACCGGGCGTGATCGACCCGCCGAAAGAGGGCTGGTACGACACCGGCGATGTGGTGAGTGTGGACGAGGAAGGCTTCATCACCATTCGCGGCCGTCTGAAGCGCTTTGCCAAGATCGGTGGCGAAGCGGTTTCGCTGGCGGTGGTGGAAAGCTGCGCCTCCGCTCTGTGGCCGGATTACAGCCATGCGGCGATCCCGCTTCCCGATGAACGCAAAGGCGAGCAAATCATTCTGGTGACGGATTGCCCGAATGCCGAACGCATGGACCTCGCCGGTTGGGCGAGCAATCATGGCGTCAGCGAATTGGCGGTGCCGCGGCGCATTCTGAAGGCACAATCGATCCCGGTGCTGGGCACCGGCAAGACAGATTACGTTCAAGTGCAGAAAATTGCCGAGCGGCAAATGGGGGAGAAAGATGAACATTGACCGGCGTGGTGCATTATCACTGCTTGCCCTGACGGGCGCGGCGCCCTTTACGATCGCAGATGCAAAAGCTGCACCCTACAAGGGCGCGGTGACGTTCGAGCATGGCGTGGCCAGCGGTGACCCGTTGCAGGATCGCGTCGTCTTGTGGACGCGGGTGACCCCGGCGGAAACGGGCGCCGCATCCATTCCGGTGTCCTGGGAAATCGCAGAAGATGAAGCGTTCAGGCATATGGCCGCGATGGGCGCCATCGGCACCCATGGCGAACGCGACTACACGGTAAAGGTGGATGCAGGCGGCCTGAAACCGGCGACGGACTATTTCTACCGCTTCCGCGTCAACAGCACCTATTCGCCTGTCGGGCGCACACGCACATTGCCGGAAGGCAGCGTGAAGGATGTGGTGCTCGCCTTCGTCAGCTGCGCGCTCTATCCGGGCGGTTTCTTCAATGCCTATGACGACATTGCGAAGCTGCCGCGCGTCGACGCCGTGGTGGAGCTTGGCGACTACTATTACGAGTATGGCGCAAAAGAAACCGATTACGGCATGAATGTCGGCGCCAAGCTGAACCGTATCCCCGACCCGCCGCATGACACCGTGACCCTTGCCGACTATCGCACGCGTCATTCGCTCTACAAGCGTGACAAGGATCTTCAGGCCGCACATGCGCGTGCACCATGGATCTGCGTGTGGGACGATCACGAAACCGCCAACGACAGTTGGGTGGGCGGTGCCGAAAACCATCACCCAAAAACCGAAGGGCCGTGGATCGACCGCGAACAGGCCGCCATGCGCGCCTATTACGAATGGATGCCGATCCGCGAACCCGAACCGGGGCGCGCGTTCGAGGCGATCAACCGCGCCTTTGAATTCGGCGATCTGATGAGCCTGATCATGGTGGAATCACGCCTGGTCGCGCGCTCCCAGCAACTGGAATACGACCGCAAGGGCGATCTGCCGATTGCGGTTTACGATTCCGCCGATTGGCAGACACGCAAGAAAGTCACCGATCCCGCCATCATCCAGAAGGTCATGGCGGCGGTCAAAGCGGACAAGGCGCCGCCCGCACCCTATGCGCTGGGGCCCGATATCGAACAGCTCAACGCCATACTGAACAATCCGGAGCGCCAGATGCTGGGCGCACGGCAGGAAGAATGGCTGGGGCTGAAAATCGCAGCGTCCGTGAAAGCGGGAAAACCCTGGCAGGTGCTGGGCAATCAGGTGGTGATGGCGCGCACCAAGGCGCCGAACATCTACCGCACACTGGGCACCGAACGGGTGCAGGCACTCCTCGCGTCCTTGCCGGAAGGTCCCTATCGCCAGCGTGTGGCCGACGCCGTGAACTTGTTTACGTTCGACATTCCGTTCGATCCCGATGGCTGGGACGGTTATCCCGCGGCACGCGAACGGGTCTATGACGCGATCAAGCAATCGGAGAGCAATGTGGTCGTGGTGTCGGGGGACAGCCACGCTTTCTGGATGAACCAGCTCTATGATGCGGACGGCAAAACGCGCGTGGCGGCGGAGTTTGGCGTCAGCTCGGTTTCCAGCCCCTCGGTGGGTGATTTCGTGCCGGGCCTCGACATCGGACGTTTGATTTCCGATGCCAATAACGAAGTGATCTTCAACGATCAGAACCGCAAAGGCTATCTGGTGCTGACCGTGACGGCGGAGGCTGTCACTGGTCAGATGATCGCCGTGGATGTGTTCAGAAAGCCTTATATCAAGCGCGTTCTGGCCCAATACCGGGTGGCGCCTGCCGCCGGACCCGGCGTCGGAGAGATTACGAAAATATAACGGCTCGCGCCCAGTTTACGCGTTGCGGACGCGGGATTGCATTGTATTGCGATACGCCATATCGTCCTCCGACTATATCATGGTCGGGGGATGGAAGCTTACTCTTTTTCGACGGATGGCGAGTGCCCGTTTGTCTGCCCGCGTGACCGGGAGCCGCTGCGGCCCAGCACCGCCTTCCTGTCGTGCCCGCAATGCGGCACAGCATACCCGGTGGTGCGTGGCGTTCCGATCCTCCTGAACGAGGGAGAATCGCTATTCGATACTGATGAGATACGGGCCACCGCAGCGGAGGTTCAGGAGGGCAGTGGCTATTGGCGGCAGCAGGGGCGCCATAGGCTCTATCGCCGTATCGTGGGAAAGATTCAGAACCACACGGTTCATATCAGTACATGCAACGCGCGGGCGGCTATCGCGCAGGTTCGCCAAGAAAACCCCGATGCTCGTGTCCTTGTGATCGGGGCCGCGAACAATGATTTTGGCGCCGATGACATCGTATACTCCGATGTATGTCTCGGTGCCAAAGTGAGTGTCGTTTTCGATGCTCATGCCATCCCCTACCCCAACGGTTATTTTGATCTCGTAATTGCCGTTGCCATCCTGGAGCATGTTCTCGATCCATGGCAATGCGCGCAGGAGATGACACGCGTCGTCGCACCCGAAGGGTATGTTTATAGCTCTATTCCGTTCCTGCAGCCGGTTCACATGGGCGCTTACGATTTTACGCGCTTCACATATCTTGGCCACCGCCACCTGTTCCGCTGGTTTTCCGAGATTGATGGCGGCTCAGAGATGGGCCCGGCTACGAGCACGGCTTTTGCATTCCAAAGCGTATTGCTATCGTTTTCAGATCGCCCGCTGGTTCGTAAAGTCATGCGGCTTGCCGGTATTCTCGGCGCTGCGGTGCTGAAGCCGGTGGACCGATTGATCTGGCGACAGCAGGCCACCATAGATGGCGCAGCCTCTACCTTCTTCTTCGGGCAAAAGATGGATCATCCGATCGCGGACCGCGAGTTGCTCAAGCATTATCGCGGTGCGCAGTAGGCCACCATTTACTGCAGCGTGAATGTGCGCGTATCCGGCGGATGCGCGCTGAATACTACCTTGAACAGAATGCGTCCGATCACGCGGCCATCGACCGTATCGACATCCACGCGCCATTCACCGGGTATAAGGTTCGCTTTCATCGAATAGCCGCGATAACCGTTGTCGCGCCCGCCCCGGATCGGAAAGGCGATTTTGGATTTGCTGACCCAGCGGCCCTGCGCGGAATCGAAAAACTGCCAGTCGTGCACAATGCGGGTTTTGAGCGCGATCGGCGCGTAAACCGCGCTGAAAAAATAAAGCGGCTTTCCCGGTTCGACATGTACAAGACGCGGGAAACCGAAGCGGCTTCGCCATGGCTGCTGTTCACCGGTGGCGTAATAGCTGCCGTCTGTCTTCCACACCCTGTGATAGACGCCCGCATCCGATAGCGCGAGCGGGATGGGCGGAAGCAAGTTCAGAAAATAAAACACATTGAGGAACAGGAGCGCACCACCCGCGCTGGCCACCAGCCGGCCGAACTGGTTCCACATCCGCTTGCGGCCCAGAACGGTGAGCACCAGCAGATAGACCACAAACACCGCGATGCTGATCACACCGCTCAGAAGATAGGTTTTCTCGTTGATGGTGCCAGCCGCAATCGGCACCAGAAACGTCATGTAGGTGAACAGCGCGATGAAAAACAGCGTCGTGGTGAAAACCAGGCGCGAATGATATTCACGCAAATATTCGTTCGCGATCAGAAGGCTCGCGAGCACAATCAGGAACGGCCATGACACGATGATGGCTGCGCTGCGCGAATAGAAAATCAGGAACGCGCTCCACAGCCCGCCTAGTGCAAACTGTGTCGCGGCCGAAACATAGGCCCGCCAGCGGAACGCCTGCCCTGCACGCTCCGCACGCGCTTCGAAATAGTGCTGGATGGCGATGGTCAGCGCAGCGCCGAGGAGATAGCCCGCAATCGCAATCTGTGTTGCCGGATGCTCCAGCCGCCCAAAGGCAAAATTGTCAAAGATGAACCCGCCCACCATCGCGAGTGCGGAAAGGTGGCGTTCATACGGCTGGAGACGGGTGATCCAGGCAGGCATTGGCGAATCCGGAATACCGGGACGGATCAGTTAAGCCGCGGCAATGGCGGGAAAAAGGTCAAAACTGCGAACGGCATGCGACAGCTTGTGCTTGGTACGCGATTGACAATCACTCGCAACTACCCCATATAGAAGCTGTCCAGCAAATGGGCTGATTTGGATGATCGTCTGTGTCTGCAATAGGCTGAAGGAATCGAGCGTACGGAACGCTGCGCGTGCCGGTGCTGCCTCGGCTGATGAGGTTTACACGCATTGCGGCGTGGAAAGGAATTGCGGACGATGCCAGGACGAGATCGAGCTGATACTGGACGAGGAACAGGCTCCCGCGGGGATGGAAAAGGCGGCATAGACCCCTCCCCCACGGCTTCGATGCCCGGTGATGCCGAGGTCATCCGCTTTCTCAACACTGTTTTGAAAAACGAGTTGACCGCGATCAACCAGTATTTTCTGCACTCGCGGATGCTGGCGGATTGGGGGCTTTCCGAACTTGCGGAGCATGAGTACCGCGAATCGGTCGACGAGATGAAACACGCCGACCGGCTGATCAAACGCATTCTGTTTCTTGGCGGCCTGCCCAATCTGCAGGACTTGGGAAAAATCCTGATTGGCGAAGACGTTCAGGAAATTCTGGAATGCGACCTCCGGCTGGAGGAGCGTGCGCATCCCGATCTACGCGACGCCATCGCCCATTGCGAAAAGGTGCGCGATTTCGTCAGCCGGGAACTGTTCCTGCAGATTCTGGAAAGCGAGGAAGAGCATATCGACTGGCTGCAAACCCAGTTGCGCCTGCTCGGCCAGATGGGGCTGCCGAATTTCGTCCAGTTCCAGAGCAAGCCGAATGAATCCGGCGGTTAGGTTACTTTCGGGAACGTCTGCAACCTATTGATAAATCAGTAAAACCTTATCGACATGGCGGCCCGCGGTGACGCTGGGCGGCCCGGATGAATTTTCTGACAAGAAAACGTTTCGCGGCGCAGCATTAAATGCTTTAGGCTCGAAGGATCTGGCGGCGACTCAAGGCCCGTCAGCGGCTTTCGGTGCGGGCAGATTGGGGCGTCAGTGATCTACGAAGCATATCAGGCGCAGGAAGACTTTTTCCTGCCGTTCCGGGCTGCGGCCGAACTGGTGGCCGCCAATCTCAAGCAACCGCTGGCCGGTCCCTTCGGCAACTTTCTGGCGCGAGGCGTCGCTGCCGGTGCCGAACTCGTTTCCCGCGCCAAACTGATTCATGAGCGGCCGGATTTCGGCATCACCACCATCAAGGTTGCCGGCCGCGAAACCCAGGTGTTTGAAGACGTGGCGGCCGAAACCGCGTTCGGCACCTTGCTGCATTTCCGCAAGGAACCGGCATCCAGACAGCCGCCTGTTCTTCTGGTCGCGCCAATGGCCGGGCATTTCGCGACACTTCTGCGCGACACGGTGCGGACCCTGCTACCGGATCACGATGTCTATGTGACGGACTGGCATAACGCGCGTGACATCCCGCGTGCCGAAGGCCGTTTCGGACTGGATGACTATATCGGGCATCTGATCGGCTTTCTGGAACAGATTGGGCCGGGCGCGCATGTGATCGGCGTGTGCCAGCCCTGCAATGCGTTGTTGGCGGCGGTGGCCGTCATGGCACAGGGCAAACACAAGGCACAGCCGCGTAGCATGACATTGATGGCGGGACCGGTGGATGCACGTTTCAACCCCACCCGCGTCAATCAACTGGCGATGGACCACCCGATTTCATGGTTCGAAGACAATCTGATCACCACAGTTCCACGCCAATTTCACGGCGCCCATCGCCGCGTCTATCCGGGCTTTCTGCAATTGTCGGCTTTCATGTCGATGAACCCTGCGCGCCACCTGCGGGCCCATTGCGATCTGTTCGGGAATCTCCTGAGCGGCAATCTTGCCGGCGCCGATGTCACGCGCAATTTCTACGATGAATATTTCGCGGTGCTGGATCTGCCCGCGGAATTCTATCTCGAAACGGTGGAACGCGTGTTTCAGGACCATTGTCTGGCCCGCGGAGAATTCCACCATCGCGGTCGCAAGGTTGAACCCGCGGCCATCCGCAACACCGCATTGCTGACGGTCGAAGGCACGCGCGACGACATTTGCGGCATCGGCCAGACCAAGGCCGCGCATACGCTGTGCACAGGCATCGCCGCCGGTTTCGAACGGCGCCACCAGCAGGTGGACACCGGCCATTACGGCGTCTTTTCCGGTAGCCGTTGGCAAAAAGAAATCTATCCCACCGTGCGGGATGTCATCCGCGCCAGCAACTGACCGGCAGCCCGTTCAGGGCTGATCTCCCTGCTTCTCCCGCTTGCGATTGTCGTTGCGGCGCTCCTGGCCACGGCCTTCGGGCTTTGCGGCCGGACGCGACGGCGCAGCTTGCTGCGGACGCTGTGGTCTGACCTGACCGGGCTGTTGCGCGGGCGCTTGCGGCGCCGCTTGTGGCGGAGCTGCCGGGCGCGACTGAACCGGCTCTGATGGCCGGGTTTGTGGAACAGGCCGCGGTGAAGGCGATGCGGCCGGCCTGCTGGGTGGCGGTGTTGGCCGCGCACCATTTACCGGCCGGGACGGCGTGGGCTTCGGATTGGCCGTTGTTGGCGGACGCGTCTCAGGCCGCACTGGCCGGTTCGGCGCCGGTCTGGTGCCTGGCCTGTTCGCAGCCGGCTGAACCGGCGGTTCAGGACGATTGATTCCAGGCCGATTGGTCATTCCGGGCCGGCCGGGCCTTTCCGGCTGCCCGGGGCGGTTCACACCCGGCCTTTGTGGCTGGCCGGGCCTTGCAGGCTGCACCGTGGCCGGCGGCCTGACGGATGGGCCACCCGGCCTGCCCGGGCGCGGCGGGCGCGCACCTTGTGATGGCGGGCGATGGACTGGCGGCTTCCATGCCGGGGGCTTTGACGGCAGGCCCGGACGATGCGGCCGATTGGAAGGTGGACGGTTCGATGGTGGGCGATTCGATGGTGGACGGACACCGGGCCGATTGGGGCGCGGACGATAATGCCAGACCGATCCGGGCCGCCCATGGCCGCCGATCACCACATGATGATGCCGCCAGTCCGGCCGTGCCGGACGGAAAATGGACGAGACAATGCCGACGCCAACGCCAAAAAAGATTCCACTCGCAACGGAATAGTGCGGCGGCCGGTAACGCGGCGGTGGCGCCCAGTAATAAGGCGGGTAATCCGGATAGCGCCAACTGCCATACACCACCAGAGGGTCGTAATACGGCACATAGAAATACCCGGGCCGGGCCGGTTCGATATAAACGTAGTTGTTCTGTACGATGACGCGCTGCTGCTCATTCGACAACAATGTGCCGGCATCGCGGGCATTGGCGCGCAGGCGTTGCACCGCAGCCATCACATCGCCCTGTTGATAGACAAAGGCATAGCCGATGGCATCGGCCCAATCCGGCTGATCGTTCAGCATCGCGATCACCGATGGAAACTGCGTCAATGCCTTGACGCTATCGTCCCATGGCTGATCCTCCACGGCATCCGCAAGATCGTTGCCATTGAGGCCCTGATTGCGGTCGAGGAAATCGGCGGCACCGGCCACATCGTCGGGATAGGTGGCGGCGATCAGCACTTGTGAGAGCAATTCGTCCGGGTACAGAGCAATCGGCGCCAGCATCGATTCAAGCTGTTGCTGGGAATACGCATCCGACTGCGCCAATGCAGGCGGGACCCCAAGCGCCGCCGCAAAGATCAATCCAGCCATCCACCGGAAGAAGGATTTGTCCATACGTTGCCCTTTCACGGCAGAAGGAAATGTCGCGAAAAGCCTAGCAGCCCTTTCACCCCGCCGGTAGGCGTACCTTCCATTGCGCGTGCACCGCACCCTTTGCTATTGCGGCGCAAACAAACAGGAGGTGCCTATGGCGTCATTCGATGGTGAAACCTTCTCGGGCCAGCGCATCGTTCTGGATGGCAACGCCTATCGGAACTGCCGTTTCGAACAATGTGAAATCATCATCACGGCCACCGCCTCCAAGACCGTGGTGGACTGCAACTTCGTCAACTGCCGCTGGGATTTCGACGGCCCTGCCCGCACCACGATCCAGGATCTGATCAAACTCTACCAGATGCCGGGCATGGCGCCGGTGATCGAGAATCTGTTCAACATCATCCGCAAAGGCCCGCAGGCGCCAGAGGGTGAAACCCGGCAATGATCAGCCTGGCGGTTTGAAGAATGTATCCACCGTATGCAGAGTTTGGCCCAAAGATTTCGGGTGGCCGCTGGACCGTCCTGGGCTGGCTCCAGCCGAAATATATCAAACTCCCGTATAGCTCACTCTTGTATAGTACGAAGTTCGTGCTAGATTGAACTTCGTAATACCAAGGGAGGCGGGAAACGCGCGTGACTGAAGAAACGACCTATACGCGCAAATTCCGTAAGGAACTGATGGCCGGGCTATCCTCGCTCGTCCTCCTGGCCGTGCTCGCCCGCGCGGGCCGGGAGATGTATGGCTACGAAATTGCCAAAGCCGTGAAGGCCGAAGGCGAAGGCGGACTGATCTTCAAGCAGGGTGCGATTTATCCGGTCCTGCGCTCGCTCAACACGCAAGGGCTTCTCGAAAGCCGGGTAGAGGCTTCGGCCTTCGGTCCGCCCCGGCGCTATTACACCATTACCGACGAGGGGCGGCAGGCCCTGTCGGACTGGCAAGGCGCCTGGAAAGACATGCGTGAATTCGTGGATGACGCCCTTATGGCGCAGCAGGGAGCCGGATATGAGCACAGGCCGGCAACCTGAGACCGTCCGCGCCTATCTGGATGCGCTGCAGGCGGCCCTGAAGGGTGCGCCACCGGCTCTGATCCAGGACGCGCTGGCCGATGCCGAGGAGCATCTGCGCAACGAGATCGCCCAAAATCCGGAGCTTTCGGAATCCGCTGTTCTGGAATCGGCGATCGAGAATTTCGGCACCCCTGAGGAGGTGGCCGAGACCTACCGCCTGCTGGAAGAAAGCCTCACCGGACCTTTTCCAAAATCTGAAGAAAACCGCCCAAGCCGTTTCAGTTTCTTTGGAATTGTCTCTGATCCGCGGGCCTATGGTGCGCTGGTTTATATGCTACTCTCGATTGCGACAGGCATCTTCTATTTCACCTGGACGGTGACCGGCCTGTCGCTGACGGTGGGGCTGTTCATCCTGGTCATCGGCATCCCCTTCGCCCTGCTGTTCATCGGCTCCGAGCGCGTCATCGCCCATGTCGAAGGGCGCGTAGTGGAGACGTTGCTTGGCGTGCGCATGCCGCGTCGCCTGCCCCCGGCCTATGCCGAACGGCGCACCCTGTTTTCGCGCATCGGCGAGGCGCTGGCCGATATCCGGACATGGTCTTCCATCCTGTACCTGCTGCTGATGCTGCCGCTCGGCGTGATCTACTTCGTTATCGCCGTTGTGGGCCTGTCACTTTCGCTGGGCATCGCGGCCGTGTCCATGTACTCGCTGGTCACCAACCAGTCCCACTTCAGCATGGACGCCCTCCCCGTTCTGGACCACGTCCTGCACACCGCGCCGGGGCTGGTGATCTTTGCCCTGATCGGAGTGTTGCTCTTCTTTGTGGTCCTGCACGTGGCCAAATTCATCGGCCTGCTGCACGGCAAGCTGGCGGAGCTTTTGCTGGTCCGCCTTTGACCCCCAAAGGGCTGGCACCGGCACGGCCGCAGTCGAGGGGACTGCGGCCGGTTTCTTTAAACGATTCTTAACAGCGATGTTTCGAATCGTTCTTTTGCGACAAGATGTTCTAGCGTTAACGGGGCCGAAACGGTTGACGGCGCGATAGTGCATCCGGCTATATGTGAACGCTGGTTCGCCAGCGTACATCAGGGCTGGGGCTGGCGGTTTCCGTTGGCACCGAACACCGGGAGTCAACGTGGACCGGCGTAACGATTCAGCGCATCTGCTGCGTATCGATTCCTGGCGCCGTTCGGCGCGCTCTGCGGTTGCCGGCCTCGCCGATCCAGATGCACGCTGGGCACTTGTCTCCACTTCCGTCACAGCGCTGGTTGCCGGTGCCGTCGCATGGCTTGCCGCGGGTGTCGTGCAGCCGGGTACGCAACAAAACGCATCGCGCGATCACGGGCTGATGCCCTATCAACTGTTTCTGCAGCTTGCCTCCAAGGCCGGCGACACATCGCACGCCTCGCTGGCGCCCACGATGCCCGGCGAGAGAGACGGGCGCAGCGTTGCCGGATCGTCCTATTCATTCGATGGCGCGCTCTCGGCCGAAGAAGCCGGTGCCAGCGCAGCACCGGCAGGTATCGAAACACACACTGTAACGCTCGATTCCGGCGACACGCTGATGGGTGCGCTGACGAATGCGGGCCTGAGCGCCGGTGAAGCGCAGAGCGTGATCAGCGAGCTTGCCAAAGTGTACGATCCGCGCAGCATTCACACAGGGCAGAGCTTCGATCTGACATTCGCCGCCGCGCCGCCGCCGCCCGCCGCATCGGTCACGATAACCTTACCGAATGACGGTGTCAGCGATGCGGGCGCCGCTGTCGACGAAGCCAATGCAGAGCCGGTGCAGGATACGCAGGGCCGCCTGCTTTCCCTTGCCTTCTCGCCATCGGTGGAGCGCGACATCACGGTGACGCGCACCGCGTCAGGCACATTTGTCGTCAACGACGCGCAAAAAGTTCTGCACGCGCAACTGCATCGAGCCGGTGCGAAGATCGATTCAAGCCTCTATCTCTCGGCCATGAAAGCCGGCATCCCGGCCGAGGTCGTGGTGGAGATGATCCGGATGTTCTCTTACGAGGTCGACTTTCAGCGCGATCTGCAGCCGGGCGACTCATTCGAAGTTCTCTACAATTACTACTACACGCCGGATGGACAGCCCGCGAAACAGGGCGACATCAGTTACGCCGCGATACATCTGGGCAACAGATCGGTAGCAATGTACCGCTATCAACCCAAGAACGGCGACCCGGCGGAGTATTTCGACTCACAGGGCCGCAGCGCCAAAAGCATGCTGATGAAAACGCCCGTGGACGGCGCACGCATCAGCTCCGGCTTCGGCATGCGCTTCCATCCGGTGCTGGGCTATTCCCGCATGCACAAGGGCATCGACTTCGCAGTGCCGATCGGCACGCCGGTGATGGCGGCGGGTAGCGGTACGGTGCAGATCGAGGGCCGTGTCCGCGGCTATGGCAATTTCATGATGGTCAATCATGGCAATGGCTATTCCACGGCCTATGGTCACCTGTCGCGCTTTGCCGCCGGCATTCACAAGGGTTCGCGCGTGCGCCAGGGCCAGGTGATCGCCTATAGCGGCAACACCGGCATGACGACGGGTCCGCATCTGCACTACGAAATCCGCGTACATAACCAACAGGTCAATCCGCGCAACGTGAAGATTGCGTCAGGCCGCAAACTTGGCGGTTCCGAACTGAAGACGTTCATGGCGCAGCGGGCCACGATCGACAAGGAAATCGCGGGCCTGCCGCTTGAAACCAAAGTGGCGGACGCGACCGGCGATCTGCGCTCCGCCGACTAATCATCACTCGCGCACATAGGCACGGCGGGCAAAGGCGCATGCGCCCTGCCCGCCGCCATTCGTTTTCGATCAATGCAACGCCTCGCTTGGTGCGCGATCGGTTGCAACATCGTCTTCGGGCGAAGCGAACTCCTGCCCATTGATGACGAGGCCGGATTTCCCTGCACCGACCGTGATCGTATCGCCGTCGCCGATTTTGCCTTCCAGCAGCATCTGCGCCAGCGGATCCTGCAAACGGCGCTGGATCACGCGCTTCAGCGGACGGGCGCCGTAAACGGCGTCGTAACCCGCATTGGCAAGCCAGTCGCGGGCCTTCGCATCCAGCGTGATGGCTATCTTGCGATCCGCCAGAAGCTGCTGCAGATGCGCCATCTGGATGTCCACGATCTTGTCCATGTTCGCACGCGACAGGCGATGGAACAGGATGATCTCATCCAGCCGGTTGAGGAATTCGGGGCGGAAATGCCCACGCACGACCTCCATCACCTGCGCCCGCATGGATGCGGTATCCTGCAGCGCATTGGCCGCCATGAACTCCGCCCCGAGGTTGGAGGTCAGGATGATCACGGTGTTACGGAAATCGACCGTGCGGCCCTGGCCATCGGTCAACCGGCCATCGTCCAACACCTGCAACAGCACGTTGAACACATCGCCATGCGCCTTTTCGACTTCGTCGAACAGGATCACCTGATAAGGCCGGCGCCGCACCGCTTCGGTCAGCACGCCGCCTTCCTCATAGCCGACATAGCCGGGCGGTGCACCGATCAGCCGCGCCACGGAATGCTTCTCCATGAATTCGCTCATGTCGATGCGCACCATCGCGGTATCGTCATCGAACAGGAAGGCGGCCAGCGCCTTGGTCAGTTCGGTTTTGCCGACGCCCGTGGGGCCAAGGAACAGGAATGAGCCGATGGGCCGGTTTGGATCCTGAAGCCCGGCGCGCGCCCGGCGCACCGCGTTGGAGATTGCCCGCACGGCCTCATGCTGGCCGACAACGCGCTTCTCCAGCCCCTCCTCCATCCGCAACAGCTTTTCGCGCTCACCCTCCAGCATCTTGTCCACCGGAATGCCGGTCCAGCGGGAAACCACCTGTGCGATGTTTTCCGGCGTGACGGCTTCGTTCACCAAAGCAGCGCTTTCGCGCTCCTCAATCTCACGAAGCTGTTTCTCGAGGCCGGGGATCACGCCATAGGTCAGTTCGCCGGCGCGGGCGAAATCGCCCTTGCGTTGCGCGATATCCACTTCCTGACGGGCGGCATCCAGCTTTTCCTTCAGGCCCTGTGCGGTCTGAACGGATTTCTTCTCCTCCTGCCACTTCGCAGTCATGGCAGCGGCTTTTTCCTCAAGCTCCGCCAGCTCGTGTTCGAGCGTGGTCAGGCGATCGCGCGAGGCCTTGTCGGTCTCTTTCTTCAACGCTTCGCGTTCGATCTTGAGCTGGATCACCCGGCGGTCGAGTTCGTCGAGTTCTTCCGGCTTCGAATCGATCTGCATCCGCAAGCGGCTGGCGGCCTCGTCCATCAGGTCGATGGCCTTGTCCGGCAGGAAACGATCCGTGATGTAGCGGTTGGAGAGCGTGGCTGCCGACACAAGCGCCGCATCGGTAATGCGCACACCGTGATGGGCCTCGTATTTCTCCTTCAGGCCGCGCAGGATCGAGATCGTATCCTCGACCGTCGGCTCACCCACGAATACCGGCTGGAAACGCCGCGCCAGCGCAGCGTCCTTCTCTACGTGCTTGCGATATTCGTCGAGTGTGGTGGCACCGATACAATGCAGTTCGCCGCGTGCCAGCGCCGGCTTCAGCAGATTGGACGCATCCATCGCGCCATCCGCCTTGCCCGCGCCGACAAGGGTGTGCATCTCATCGATAAACAGAATGGTCTTGCCTTCCGCCGCGGTGATTTCGTTCAGAACGGCCTTCAGCCTCTCCTCGAACTCACCACGGAATTTCGCACCGGCGATCAGCGCACCCATGTCGAGCGCCATCAACTGCTTGTCGCGCAGCGATTCCGGCACATCGCCATTGACGATGCGCAATGCCAGACCTTCGACAATCGCGGTCTTGCCCACACCAGGCTCACCGATCAGAACCGGGTTGTTTTTCGTGCGCCGCGACAGCACCTGCACCGTGCGGCGGATTTCCTCGTCACGCCCGATCACCGGATCGAGCTTGCCGCTGCGCGCGGCCTCGGTCAGGTCGCGGGCGTATTTCTTCAGGGCATCATACTGGTTTTCCGCCGTCGCGCTGTCCGCGGTGCGGCCCTTGCGCAGATCGTTGATCGCAGTGTTGAGATTCTGCGCGGTAACGCCCGCATCTTTCAGAATGCGCGCGGCATCGGTGCCTTGCGCCATCGCAAGCGCCAGCAGCATGTATTCGGCAGTAACGAAACTGTCGCCCGCTTTCTTCGCGAGTTTCTCCGCATTGTCGAGCATCCGCGCGGTTGGCGGCGCGAGATAAATCTGCCCATTGCCGCCTTCGACACGCGGCAGCTTGGCCAGCGCCATTTCGGTGTCGCGCAACGCCTCTTCCGGGCGGCCGCCGGCGGCGCGGATCAGGCGCGCGGCAAGCCCTTCCTCGTCATCGAGGAGAACTTTTAAAAGATGTTCAGTGGTGAATTGCTGGTGGTTGGAGCGCAGTGCCAACCCCTGTGCGGATTGAATGAAACCGCGCGCACGCTCGGTGAATTTCTCAGCGTCCATATCATCCTCTCAAGCACACGTTCCGCCGCCATTTGGCCAGCATTCCCGTGTCCCATCAACGTAACGGCACCTCCGTGGAGCATACCGTCCAGAATGATATGTGTGGTTCCCATCCCCCTTCTGCAAGGGGTGTCAGGCCGTCTCGCCTGCCACTTCGGCTGGTTCCTCGGCGGGTTCCGATCCTTCCGCGATAGAGAACGTGGCGCCGCTGGCCCCGTTCTGAACCGTGCCGTCTGCGGGCCGCGCACCATTTCCGTTCCCGGCAGCGGCTGCCGCCTGCCCGTTGGCCTGCTGGTACTGCGCCTGCTGGGCGGCGATCACCGCAAGAATGCGGAAATAGTGTTCCGCATGCTGCAGGTAATTCTCGGCCATCACGCGATCGCCGGAGGCGTTGGCGTCCCGCGCGAGCTGCAGATACTTCTCATAGACGTGCGAGGCAGAGCCCCGAATCTTCACCTCCGGGCCATTCGAATCATAGGTCCGGTTGGGGTTGTAGTTGTTGTGATTGCCACCATGATTGGTCTGCGGCCGGCGGCCGCCTCTTCTCGAACGCTTCACGTGATCCCCTTGTCGGTTACTGACCCCTGCATGCCTGCTGACGAAAAGGAGGCCGCGCACAGGAACGCGCATCCGGTTCCAACCGCATGAAGGCCTGGCTTTCTCGTCCGCTTTCGTTCTGTGCAGTTACCCTGGCGCGGCAAACGCACCCGCGCCCGAGGGCGCCAATACCGGCGTGCCGAGACACCCGGCGGGAGTTCCTGCTCCCCACAGAATCTCAAGCTAACCGCTCAACATCCGGCTTTCCACTGTTTTTTTTGGGAGAACCTGCGGCTTTATCAGCCGGCCCTCCGTGCCACAACACAGCGTGGGATACCCGCCAAATCGGCACGGATACCCCGCATTTCAAGGCCTTGTGCCGCCAGAATTGCCGAAACCGCCTTCCCCTGGCCAATCCCGATCTCCAGGAGGACATGGCCCCCCGGTACCAGCCAGGCGTTTAGGCGGGTGGCCAGGTCCCGGTAGGCATCAAGACCATCGGCCCCGCCATCCAGCGCCTGACGCGGCTCATAGCGCAGTTCGGGCGCCAGGCCGTCCAGCGCAGCCACGGGAATATAAGGCGGGTTCGAAACCACCAGGTCAAACGGGCCAAGGGCCGGTTCCTGCCAGGCGGCAGCGAGAAGGGTTGCGCGGTCATCAAGCCCCAATGCGGCCCGGTTGGTGCGTGCGAAAGCAAACGCGGCTTCAGACTGTTCCACCCCCGTCCCGGTAGCATTGGGAAAGGCATGCAGCAGCGTAAGCAGAAGACATCCCGATCCGGTGCCGAGGTCGAGTAGCCGCAAGGGTGTCTGCCGGTCGGGGAAAAGGCGGAACGCCTCCTCAATCAGGGTTTCGGTTTCCGGCCGCGGCACCAGCACGCCCGGCCCTACCGCGAACTCATGACTCCAGAATCCCTTGCGGCCCGTCAGATAGGCCAATGGTTCGCGCGCTTCGCGCCGCACGACCAATCGGTCAAAACGCGATACGGCCTCCGGCGCTACGGCCATGCTGCTGCCGGCAAGCAGCGATCCCGGCACCACGCCCAATACATGCGCCAGAAGCAGCCGCGCATCGAGGCGGGCGCTTTCGACACCAGCCCCGGCAAGACGTGCGGCGGCGGCACCAAGCAGCGCGTCGGCCGACCTCACACCCCTGAATCCAGCGCAGCCAGGCGGCTGGCCTGATCTTCGGTGATCAGGGCTTCGATCACTTCGTCCAGTTCTTCGCCGGACAGAATGCGGTCGAGCTTATAGAGCGTCAGATTGATCCGATGATCGGTGACGCGGCCTTGCGGAAAATTGTAGGTGCGGATGCGCTCCGACCGGTCGCCCGAACCGACCAGACCTTTGCGTTCGGCGGCGCGCGCACTGTCCACCCGGTTGCGTTCGGCTTCAAACAGGCGCGCCTTCAGAAGCTTCATCGCCTGGGCCTTGTTCTTGTGCTGGGATTTCTCGGTCTGCTGCGCCACCGCGATCCCGGTTGGAAGGTGCGTGATGCGCACAGCACTTTCGGTCTTGTTCACGTGCTGGCCGCCGGCGCCGCTGGCCCTAAACACATCGATGCGCAAATCCTTCTCGTCGATCTGCACATCGACATCCTCCGGCTCGGGCAGCACCGCAACCGTGGCCGCCGAGGTATGAATGCGTCCGCCGCCTTCGGTCACCGGCACGCGCTGCACACGGTGGCCGCCGGATTCGAATTTGAGTTTGGCAAAGGCGCCCGTTCCCGCCACCTCCAGTATGGCTTCGCGCACGCCACCCAGATCGCTTTCATGAACGCTCATCAGATCGGCACGCCAGCCCTGCAATTGCGCATAGCGGGTGTACATGCGTACCAGATCGCCTGCGAACAGGGCGGCCTCATCTCCACCCGTGCCGGCACGGATTTCCACGATGGCGGAGGACGAATCCGCCGCATCTTTCGGCAACAACTCGATCCGCAATTGATGTTCAAGGTCCGCAAAGCGTGCCTTTAACTCTGCGCGTTCTTCTTCCGCCAAGGCGCGCATCTCTGCGTCCGATGCCGGATCGCCGATCAGCGCATCGGTTTCGTGCAACTGCTTCTCGACCTCGCGATAAGCGTTTACCGCGTCGATCACCGGGGCGAGCTCGGCATGCTCCTTCGACAGTTTGACGAAATCCGTACCGCCCGCACCGGCCGCAAGACGCGCTTCGATTTCCGCAAAGCGGTTCGATAGCCGGTCGAGTTTGGCAGCGGGAATCATGCAGTAAGACCTGTCATCCGGAGCAAGCGGCAACACCGCGCAGACCCGGGATCCATCGAGACACGCCACGATCGGCTCCGGCCCGGCGCGATGCCGACGCATCGCTTGCCCGGACGGCAGATCATAAGAAGCTACTGCGCCGGCTCAAGCGCAGGTGCGTCGCCACGGGCCGCTTCGATCTCCGCCGCTTTCTTTTCGCAAAGTTCGACGACGTGATCGATCAAATTCTCATTGTCCAGCCGATAGGACGGCTTGCCGTTGAGATAGATTTGCCCATGGCCCTTGCCCGCGCCGCCACCAGTGAACCCGAGGTCGGTTTCACGCGCCTCACCCGGGCCGTTGACCACACAGCCAATGATCGAAAGCGACATCGGCGTTGAAATGTGTTTCAGCCGGTCTTCCAGCGCGCGCACCGTTTCGATCACCTTGAAGCCCTGCCGCGCACAGGATGGGCACGAAACGATGTTCACACCACGATGGCGCAGATTGAGCGCCTTCAGAATATCGAAGCCGACCCGCACTTCCTCTTCCGGTTCGGCGGAAAGCGAAACCCGGATCGTGTCGCCGATACCGGACCACAACAGCATGCCCATGCCGATGGAGGATTTCACCGTACCGGGGATCATGCCACCCGCCTCGGTCACGCCCAGATGCAGCGGATAATCGCACGCCTCCGCCAAACCCTGATAGGCCGCAACAGCCAGGAACGGATCGGATGCCTTCACGCTGATCTTGAATTCGGTGAAGTCGTTGTCTTCGAGAATCTTCGCATGGTTGAGCGCGCTTTCGACCATCGCTTCCGGGCAAGGCTCGCCATAACGCTCAAGCAATTCCTTTTCGAGCGATCCGGCATTGACGCCGATGCGCATCGAACAGCCGTGATCCTTCGCGGCCTTGACCACTTCCTTCACCCGCGCAGCAGACCCGATATTACCGGGATTGATACGCAGACAGGCCGCGCCCGCCTCCGCCGCCTCGATCGCGCGCTTGTAGTGAAAGTGAATGTCGGCAACGATCGGGATTTTCGCCGCCCTGCAGATCGGCTTCATCGCCTTGGTGGCGTCTTCATCCGGGCAGGAGACACGGACGATGTCGCATCCCGCCTCTTCCACGCGGCGGATCTGGTCGATCGTGCCGCGCACATCCGACGTCACCGTGTTGGTCATGGTCTGGACCGTGATCGGTGCATCACCACCAACCGCGACGGGCCCCACATGAATCTGACGGGATTTGCGCCTGTGAATATCGCGATACGCGCGAATGCTCATGATGTCCTTCCCCGCCGCTGTTCAGCGCGGCGTCTGCACATTCTTAAGGTCAGCCACGGCCTGTGGGTCCAGCGATACGCCTTCAACGCCTCCGGTTCCAGTGCCCGCGTAGCCGCTGGCCGCGCCATCGAGCAGCAGTTCCACCGCATCGCCCTCGCCCGCCTTGAGTTTCAGCCCCGGCGCGTTCGGCACCCGGTATGAATCGCCCGGCTCCAGTATCCGGTTGATATAGACCGTGCCATCCGGCCCCACGACATTGACCAGGGTCGCCCGGTGCGCCAGCAAGACCACCCGTGGATTGGCATTCTGCAGCCCGAAAACCTCGCCCTTGGGCAATGTTTCTGCCGTCTGCGGAGTAGTTGATGATGGTGTGATGGCAGTCGTCGCCGCATTTTCACCCGTAACCGGCGCCCCCGGTTCGGGTGCCGGTGCGGCCTGCGGCGCCGGTGCGGCCGGTGGCGGAGAGACCGGATTCGTGACGGCGGGCTGGGCCGGCTTCGGCGCCAATTGCGCGGGCACGGGCGCTACCGGCGGCACACCCGGTGCCACGGCGGAGGACACCATCTTGTAAACGCCATAGATCAGGAGCGCGGCGAGGACCGCCGCGATCACGATCCAGCCTTGCGGCAGCCGCCGCTCCACCGGCTCGATGAACGGGGTGAGGTGCGGATTCTCGGCCCGGCCCGCGATTTCAGTCTTGAACCGCTCCACGTACTCCGACGCGTCGAGCCCCAGATAAAGCGCATAGGTGCGCACGAAGCCGACCGCATAGGTCCGCCCCGGCAGCGCTTCGACCCGGTCTTCCTCAAGGGCTTCAAGATGATCCTTGCGGATCTTGAGATCGCGCGCGACGAGGGCGAGTTCGTCCCCGCGGCGCAGACGAGCTGCCCGCAGGTCCTGGCCCACGGTCCCGAGCGGGGCATCCGCATCGCCCGAAATCTCACGCAAATGCAATCGGCCGGAGCCCTGCCCGTTGCCACTCATGGTAAAGCGCGTAACTTTTGTCATCAGGCTACGAATAGCGATTCTGCGCCCGCTATTCCACCGAAACGATGCTTAAGACATTTTGAGAAGAAGCGGCAAAAGGCGGCGTCAGAGCCCCAGGCTGGAGCGCTTGCTCTGCATCTGAATGCGCGTAACCGCTGCCTGCGATTGCTGTCTGATGTCATTCCACTCGCGCTGCGTGTGACAGACCCGCGGCCCCGGAAGGCGGGAGCCGGTTATCGGTTCGCCTGCACGGCAGACGACCTTGTCCAGATCGGAAGTGCTGGTCGGCGCCGGTTGCGGCGCATCGTCCGCGGCCATTGCGACAACGGGCATCAAAAGCATCGAAGAAAACGCCAAAGTGAGCAAGGAACGCCGCATGCCATCTCCATGAAAAGATCGCTGAACACAAATGATAATAGCCAATATTTACACTACTGCAACTGGAATTTGCGGCGGCTCCAACCTCAATGCTTACTGCGGGACGGCTATGGGTTCTTCATCATGGCGCGGCGTTGCACGATATTGACCTGATCCTGTGCATCGCGCCGCGCACGTTCCCAATCCCGGTTGCTCAGGCAGACAATCCGCCCGTCGATCTGGGGCGAGGTACCTGCGCGCGGCATATGCCGGCAAACAACGCTATCGGGTGCGTCCGGGTTGAAGCTGACCTGCCGGGGCATATCGTTCGACGACGCGGCCGCCGGCAGTGCGCCAAACGCCGCCGCCACAAACAGAGCGGTTGCAAATGCGTATTTCATGGCGTGCCTCCACTTGAGGGTTGCACTGTTCCCGTGCGTAATGACGCAAGAACAATACGCTCAAGCCTCGGTTCGCGCCATAAACTCACGCTTATTTGAGAACGATGCCGCGTTCGGCTGCGAAGGCCGAAAGCCGTGTGCGCAGCGAATGATCAGTCCGGCCGCACAACTTGACGACGAATTCGGAGACTTCCGCGGCGTTCATGCTGCGAATCATCATTTTGATCGGCCCGATATGGCTTGGCTGCATCGAAAGCGTGCGCAGGCCGAGCCCGATCAGCGCCATGGCATCCAGCGGGTGACCGGCCATTTCTCCGCACAAGGACAATTCCCCGCTCGCCTCTGCCGCGCTGTGCACGATCTGACGGATCAGCGTCAGCGCGGCCGGGTTGAGGGGGTCGTAGCGCCGCGCCACGCGCGGGTTTGTGCGGTCGACCGCGAAGACGAACTGGAACAGATCGTTAGAGCCGATAGAGACGAAATCCGCGCTGCGCATGATCTGGGGCAGCATGAAGGCAAGCGCAGGCACCTCCAGCATCGCGCCTACCAGTACCTGCCGCGGCTGCGGGTGGGATAACAGCCGCGCCCGCTCCACCTCACGATCGATCAGAGCACGCGCGGCGTTGAATTCCGCCACCTCGCTGACCAGCGGCAACAGCAGCCGCAACGTTCCGCCAGCCGCAGCGGCAAGCAATGCGCGCACCTGGTAACGCAACAATGCCGGACGATCGAGCGCGATGCGGATCGCGCGCCAGCCAAGCGATGGGTTCTCCTCCCGCTCCCAGCGGGCATAGGGAAGAACCTTGTCGCCACCGAGATCGAGGGTGCGGAACACCACCGGCTTCTCGCCCGCCGAATCGAGTACCTGCTTGTAGAAGGCAGTCTGGTCTGCCAGCCGCGGCATGGTTTCGCCGATCATGAATTGCAGTTCGGTGCGGAACAGCCCCACCCCGTCCGCACCCGATTCATGAAGCTGTGGCATGTCGAACAGAAGACCGGCATTCATCATCAGCCGGATATGCACGCCATCTTTCGTCACCGCCGGCAGATCGCGGATACGGGCAAAGCGGGCCACACGATGCGCCCGCATCGCACGCCGCGCCTCGAACGCCAGGATGATCTCCGAAGGCGGGCGCAGATGCACCTCACCGATTTCGCCATCCACCGCGATCGGATCACCGGCGCGGGCCGCGTCGGTAATGCCTTCCGCCGACCCGACCAGCGGCACTCCCATCGACCGCGCCACGATGGCGACATGCGAGGTAGACGCTGCCTCCTCCAGCACCAGGCCAAGAATCCGCCCGCGCCGGTAATCGACCAGATCCGCCGGTCCCATCGCGCGGGCGACAAGCACGGCATCCGGCGGCAGTTCCTCTTCGTGTTCGCCATCGCCCGTCAGGTGACGCAGCAGCCGCCGCGCCAGATCATCGAGATCATGGGCACGCTCGCGCAACAACGGATCGCCAAGCCGGTTGACGCGCAGGCGCATATCATCCTGCACCCGCTCGACCGCGGCTTCCGCCGTCAGGCCGGTGTTGATCGCATCACGCATACGGGCAAGCCAACCCTGATCGTAGGTGAACAGGCGATAAGTCTCGATCACCTCGCGGCCCTCGCCGGTCAGATCGAGCTCGCTGGAATCGAGCATCCGATCCACGGACAGTCTGAGGCCGCCAATCGCATCGTCCAGCCGTTTCAATTCGATGACCGGATTGTCGGCGATCATGCGCTCGACCCTCACACGCGGTTCGTGCAGCACCACACGGCCCACCGCCACGCCTTCGCATAATCCTTCGGCATGAAAGGCAAGCGGCCGGTCGGGCCGCAGCTCCGGTTCATCCAGTTCGGCGATATCGAACAGATTGCCTTGCGCCACCACCTCGGCCAGCACCATGGCCACGGTCTGCAGCGCCTCGACTTCCTCTTCGGCATATTGGCGCGCGGTCTTGTTCTGCACCGTCAGCACGCCGAATACCTGTCCGCCGCGCACGATCGGCACGCCAAGAAAGGATTTGTACGGGTCTTCGCCTGTTTCCGGGCGGTAGGAGAAATGCGGGTCGGACGGTGCGTCGCTGAGGTTCACCGCGTCCGCCGTCTCGGCCACCCAGCCGACAAGGCCCTCCCCCTGCTTCAGCCGCGTGTTGTGAACAGCCGACGGATTCAGGCCTTCAGTCGCGAACAGTTCGAGCAGGTTGCCCGCACGCCGGAGATAGATCGAACAAACCTCCGCCACCATGATGGAAGCGATGACGGAAACAAGCTTGTTCAGCCGTGTCTGCGCACTGCCTGGTTCCGCCATGATCTCGCGCAGGCGGCGCAGCAGCAGCCGGGGCCCGCGTGCGGAAACAGGCGCCATGATCAGCCTCCTATGCCCCGCGCATGGGGAATACCGGAATGGAACGGAGGCCGGATATTGTCATGGACCATCCAGATCGTAGGCGGAATGAAGCGCACGAACCGCGAGTTCGACATAGTCTTCCGAGATCAGAACACTGACCTTGATTTCCGATGTCGAGATCACCTGGATATTGATGCCCTTTTCCGACAGCGTGCGGAACATGGTCTGCGCCACGCCGGGATGGGCCCGCATTCCGATACCGATGATCGAAACCTTGGCGACGTGGGCATCAGACGTGATGTCCTTGTAACCGATGGTGGGCGCTGCCGCCTCAATCGCGGCCATGGCGCGGCCAAGTTCATTGCGATTGCAGGTGAAGGTCAGATCCGTCCGCCGCCCGTCCGGCGAGACGTTCTGCACGATCATGTCCACATTGATGCCGGCGTCGGCCAGCGGGCCGAAAATGGCCGCCGCCACACCGGGCTGATCCGAAATGCGGTGCAGCGTGATCTTCGCTTCATCCCGCGAATAGGCAATTCCGGTGACTGGTTTCTTTTCCACGATATCGTCCTCGTCACAAAGCAGTGTGCCGCCTGCGCCGGCATCGAAAGTAGAGAGCACGCGCACCGGCACGCGATGCACCATCGCGGTCTCGACCGAGCGGGTCTGCAGCACCTTGGCACCCAGCGATGCCATTTCGAGCATCTCCTCGAACGCGATTTTTTCCAGCCGGCGCGCTTTCGGCACGATGCGGGGGTCGGTGGTATAGACCCCATCCACGTCGGTATAGATGTCACAACGGTCGGCCTGAAGTGCTGCCGCCACCGCAACCGCACTGGTGTCCGAACCGCCACGGCCAAGCGTGGTGATGCGGTTGTCGGGCGCCACGCCCTGAAACCCGGCCACCACGGCCACCTGTCCCTGCTCCAGCCGCTCGTTGATCAGCTTGGGCTTGAACGATTCGATCATGCCCTCGACCTCGATCGCCTCGATCCGTGCCGCCCCGTGCATGGCGGAGGTCTTGAGCGGCATCTGCCAGCCGAGCCAGGAGCGCGCATTCACCCCGATTGCCGCCAGCGCGATGGCGGTCAACCCCGCCGTGACCTGCTCACCCGAAGCGACAACGACGTCATATTCACGGGCGTCGTGAAGGGGCGAAAGCTCCCGCACCCAGCCGACCAGTTTGTTGGTCTCGCCCGCCATGGCCGAAACCACCACGGCGACCTGGTTGCCGAGATCGACCTCGCGTTTCACCAGCGTTGCCACATGCCGGATACGGTCGAGATCGGCCACCGAGGTGCCGCCGAATTTCATGACGATTTTGGCCATGCCTGCTGTGAACCACGCTTGCTGTCTGAAGGGGATACATAGACGGCAGGCCGGTGCCACTCAATGCGCCAGAAGGCACGGATTGGGCTTTAAGCGCCACTTTTTGCCGGTTGCGCGGGTCCTGATGACCGGGGCGGCCGGCTTCGCTATGGTCCCGCCCATGAACACGGCAGAAGCAAACGCGGCAGGCCAGGCAGTGGCACCGGGCGCGCCGGAACCGGGTGGCCCGGCCTCGGCGAGCCCCAGTTCGGTCGATCCAAGCGAGATCGAGAAATTTTCCGCCATGGCCGCGGAATGGTGGGATCCGGAAGGCAAATTCGCACCGCTGCACAAATTCAATCCGGTCCGGCTTGGCTTCATCCGCGACACGGCCGCGGCCCATTTTCGCCGAGCCGGAACAGGCCTGCGGCCGTTCGAGGGCCTGCACCTGCTCGACATCGGTTGCGGCGGCGGGCTGCTGTCCGAACCCATGGCCCGGCTGGGCTTCGCGGTAACCGGCGCGGATGCCGCAGTGCGCAATGTCGAGACCGCCCGGACCCACGCCGCGGAAAGCGGGCTCGCCATCACCTATCGCGCCACCACCGCCGAATCGCTTGCTGCCGAAGGTGCACATTTCGACGTGATCCTGAATATGGAAGTGGTGGAGCATGTCGCCGACCTCGACAGTTTCCTGCGGGCGTCAGCAGAGATGCTTTCCCCCGGCGGACTGATGATCGTCGCGACGCTGAACAAGACATTGCGTTCGCTGGCGCTGGCAAAATTCGCCGCCGAATATGTGCTGGGCTGGCTGCCGCGCGGCACACACGACTGGAGCCGTTTCATCAGCCCGGCAACACTTCAACAGGCACTCGAACAGGCCGGGCTCAACGTCCAGAAAATACAGGGGGTCTCATTCAACCCGTTGACATGGGACTGGCGGCTGTCCGGCGATCTGGCCGTTAACTACATGATCACAAGCACGAAAGATCACGAGCCGGTGCGCGTATAGGATTTATTTTGTTTAATTGTGGTTGTACGCTTGGCGGAATATTCCACAGCGTATTTTCGCAATCCCAACAAGACGCGCGCGAAAAATGACCGGCCCGCATATTGGCGAATTCTATCGTATTTCGACCGATTCGGTTCGGGCGCAGGAACGGTTCAACTTCTGGCGGACGCATCATCAGCAGCTCGACTTGCGGCTGACGGACCCAACCGCGGAAAATCAGTTCGAGGGTGAAATTCTCGAATGTCTCGGGCCGGAGGGTGCGCTTTTCGGCCATTCGAAAAGCACCGGCGTGGTCAGCCATTTCGGCCGCGCGCCCGCAAACCATATTCTGCTGAGCCATGTGCAAAGCGGGATCGTGGAAGTCCGCCACAATCGTGATGGCGGCTTTTATGGCGAAACCCCGAATGGCCTCACCATGATGGATACGAGGCACAACATGACCTCGGCCTCGCCGGGACGGTTCTCGCATCTTTATCTGACATTGCCCGAGCCATACGTCGCCCAGGTACTGGGTCATGGCGATTTGGGCTTGCGCGCCGTGCAGCGGCTGCCGGAGACGGGCCTGTTTCCCTTTGTGCTGACACAAATGAAGTTGCTCGCGGCCAATTGGGACCAACTCGGGCCGGAGGAAGCATCGGCCGCCATTCAATCCATGGCAGGCCTTGCGCTGACAGGCTTGCGCCAGTTGGCGCGCGGCCCGCTGGACAGGGACGACAACGTCGCGACGCATGCGCTTTACAGGGCGGCCTGCCGTTACATCGAACGCCACGCTGTGACCCATCAGATCGCGGCCGTCGAAATCGCCAGCATACTTGGCTGTTCACGCGCGCATCTTTATCGCGTTTTCGCCGCGCACGGCACGACCATCGGCGAAGTGATCCGCAAGGCCAATCTGGACAAAGCCAGATGGATGCTTTCCAAGGGCCGGCCGCTGGCCCGCATCGCGTGGGAAACCGGCTATGCCGACACGGCATCTTTCGGCCGCGCCTTCAAAAAGCACTTCGGCCTGACGCCGGGGGAATACCGCGCCCAAAACGGGCAGGCCCTAAAGGGCTGAAGAGAGCCCCACGCCCTTCATTTGAGACGCGCTGTCTATTGTTTTGAGACGGGCTGCGTATAGGCCCGATCTATCGTCTGCGCGCCGGTCGGAGCCGTGCGCAACAAGACCGCGCACAGTCTTTACCGCAAACCGATATCGAACCGCAGCATGCCAGACAGTTTGTCCGGTCTATGCGGCTGGGGCCTGTGTGTGTTGGGACACGCAGGCCCCATTCTCATCATGGAGCGTATTACGCGGCCTTGGCCCGTTCGCTGAGCGGCACGGAACGGAAGCCGATGGCAAAGCGGTTCCACGCATTGATGGTGCCGATCAGAAGCGTCAGATCCGCCGCTTCCTTTTCGCTGAAGTGCTGCATCAGCGCTTCATAATCCGCATCCGGCGCATGGGTTTGCGAAATCAGCGTCAGCGCCTCTGTCCAGGCCAGCGCCGCCCGTTCACGCGGGGTGTAACGGGTCGATTCCTCCCAGGCCGAAAGCATGTAGAGCCGTTCCTCGCTTTCGCCCGCCTTGCGCGCATCGTGCGCGTGCATGTCGATGCAGAATGCGCAGCCATTGATCTGCGAGGCGCGCATCTTCACCAGTTCGATCAAGGACTGTTCCAGTCCCGATTGATGGATATAGGCTTCCAGCGCCTGCATCGGCTTCATCGCACCGGGTGAAGCCTTGTAAGGGTCCATTCGTGCCGTCATTGGCATCTCCTTTGTTGTCACACCACAAAGACGAAACGGCCCGCCCTGCTGTGACAGGGCAGACCGAGGGATTCGCGGCTCACGGGCCGTGCAATTTTCCGAAAAGGGCAGCGTTAGTTGGCGTCGTTGAGATCCGGCGGCAGAGGCGCAACATCGACGCCCTCCTCAACCAGCTCCTTGGCTTCCTCAATGGTCGCCTCACCGTAGATATGGCGTTCGTCGGTTTCGCCATAATGGATCTTGCGCGCCTCCTCCGGGAAGCGGGTACCGACATATTCGGCGTTCTCTTCGACATATTTGCGCAAACCGGTCATAAACTGCCGCATTTTCTGCAGTTCGGCGGCAGAGGGTTTGTTCTTTTCAACGCCGGCGCCCTTCAGGGACGGGGCCATCGGCGCCTTGTCGATCTTGCGCGAACGGCATACCGGGCAGACAAGCTTGCCGCCCGCCGCCTGTTCGTCATAAGCCGCGCTGTCCTTGAACCAGCCTTCGAAGGCATGGCCTTTCCGGCATGCCAAACTATAAACGATCACCGCTTCCTCAATACCTGGCGCACCGGGTCACACAACCGCTATCCATTACACATAGAACGTGGGGCCATTACACATAGAACATGGGGGTAAATACCCGGTTCCGCAAGCAGTTACGGCGCGGGAGTGCCAGCGGCATGGATACTTACGGGCCGGAAAAGGGCCGGTCATGCTCCAGATTCGGCACCCGGGCGCGGGCATCGGCTGACAGGGCCGGATCGATATCCGCCACGATCACCCCCGGTTCGGTTCCGGCCTCGGCCAGCACCTCCCCCCATGGCGCCACGATCAGGCTATGGCCGTAAGTGCGCCGCCCGTTGGCATGATGGCCCCCTTGGGCTGGCGCCACCACGAAAGCACCGTTCTCGATCGCGCGCGCCCGCAACAGCGTGTGCCAATGGGCCTTGCCGGTCGTCTCCGTAAAGGCGGATGGGACGGTAAGCAGGAACGACCCCGCCTTGGCCAGTGCGCGGTAAAGCTGCGGGAAGCGCAAATCGTAACAGATGGTGAGCCCGATCCGCCCCCACGGCAGATCGGCCGTTACCGCCTGCCCGCCACCCGCAACCGTATTCGATTCCCGGTATTTCTCGCCCGACGGCAATTGCACGTCGAACAGATGGATCTTGTCGTAGCGCGCCGCGATCCGCCCATCTGGCCCGATCAGAAACGAACGGTTCGCGGTCTTGCTTTCACTGACCTTGATCGCGAGCGAACCGATCAGAAGCCAGATTCCCAGTTCCTCCGCCAACGTGCAAAAGGCGGGAAGCGCCGGATCGTCGGCTTCCGCAAAACTGCGCTCCAGCTTGGCGCCGCCATCGGGCGCCATCAGGGTGGTGTTTTCCGGTGTCGCGATGAACCGGGCACCTTTTGCATGCGCCGCGCGGATCAGATCCGACGTGACGCGGATGTTCTCAGCCACATCATCGGTTGAGCGCAATTGCACACAGGCGGCACGAAAAGTGCTCATCCCTTATCCCGCCAGCAGGGCGTCGAGTTTGCCCGCCTGTTCCAGTGCGTAGAGTTCGTCGCTGCCGCCGACATGGGTATCCCCGATGAAAATCTGCGGCACCGTGCGCCGTCCGCCGGAGCGCGCCTCCATCTCCGCCCGCGCCTTGGCATCCATGAACACGTCGATTTCGGAGAATTTCGCCCCCTTCTGCTGCAACAGCGATTTCGCACGATGGCAATAGGGACAGATCGGTGTCGTATAAATGGTGATATCGGCCATATCCGGTTCCACAAGATACGGCTTCGATCATAGCGCGGCTTCATGCGGGCGAACAACGCGGGCCAGGGTCAGGGCAAAAACCCGTGCGGCCCCGCCCCGCTTCAGCACGCGGGCACAAGCCTCAAGCGTAGCGCCGGTGGTGTGCACGTCATCGACCAGCAGCACGGTGCGCCTACGCAGCGACGGCTGCCGCCGTTCCGCAATCCCGAATGCCGCCGCCACATTGCGCCGCCTTGCGGCCGCAGACGGCATGGTGCCCTGGCTGGCGGTCGCCCGGACGCGGCGCAGGACAAAGGGATCGAACGGTGCGCCGCACAGGCGCGAAAGCGCGGCCCCTGCAATCGCGGCCTGATTGTAACGCCGCCGCCAGAGCCGGAAGCGATGCAGCGGCACCGGCACGATCAGGTCGCATTCGGCGGTCAGCGCACGGCCCGCGCGGTCGAGCCAGCGCGCCAGCCCCGGCGTGAGGTCGAGCCGGTCCGCCCATTTGAAGGCGAGGATCAGCCCACGCGATGCGTCGTCATAGCGCATCACGGCGCGCGCCCGGTCGAACGCCGGGGGTACCGCATGACAGGCGGCACAGAGCATTTCACCGCCCGGATCGGCATCAAACGGCAACCCGCAACAGGCGCACATCGCCCCTTCCAGAAAAGCGATTTTGCCCCAGCACTGGGCACAAAGCTGGCCCGCAGCGGCGACCGGCGCACGACAGGCCATGCAAAGCGGCGGGAACAGGAGATTGAGCGTGCCCTGCCCCCACGCCGCCACCTTCCGGCGAAAGTGTCCCGTTTCCGCCCCCGTACCCATGCGCCTAGATTAACCCGCTGATCGGGATTGGCGAGTTTTCATGGCAGATCGTCCACCACAGATTTTCGACCGCAAGCTCTACGCCGAACGGCGCAAGCGCGCGCTGACCCGCAACGGCGACGTTTTTCTGGCGGTGGAAGCAGCGGCCCTGATGGCCGAGCGTCTCAGCGGCATCAAACGCACATTTGAGACCGCACTTGCGCTCAATCTCCGCCCGGAATGTTTCGAGGTCCTGCGCCCCCATGCCGATAAATGGATCGCAGCACCGAACATGCCGTCCCTGGCGCTGGACGAAGAAGCCCTGCCGTTCGCGGAAGGCAGTTTCAACCTGATCGTCAGTATCCTGTCACTGCATGCGGTGAACGATCTGCCGGGCACCTTGATCCAGATCCGCCGCGCACTGAAACCCGATGGATTGTTTCTCGCCGCCCTGTTCGGCGGCGAGACCCTGCACGAATTGCGTGCCGCTTTTGCCGCCGCAGAAGGGGAAACCATGGGCGGCGTCAGCCCACGCGTGGCACCGTTTGCCGATGTGCGTGACATGGGCAGCCTGCTGCAACGGGCGGGATTCGCACTGCCGGTCACCGATGTCGAACGGACAATGGTGCGCTATCGCCGTTTTGAGACGCTGATTGCGGATCTTCGCGCGCTGGGCGAGACGAACATGCTGATCGAACGCCTGAAGCGCCCGCTCAGACGCGATACGCTGGCCGCGATGCTGTCCCATTACCAGCGTGAGAATGGCGACACGGACGGGCGGCTCAACGCGACCTTCGACGTCGTTTATCTGGCTGGGTGGGCACCGCATGAAAGCCAGCAGAAGCCGCTTCGCCCCGGCAGTGCACGCGCCCGCCTGGCTGATGCGCTTGGCACAAGAGAGATTCCGGCCGGCGATGCGGTGCCGCCTCGCCCCGGTGACCCGTCACACAAACACTGAAGGCCGCGGGTGGCAGGTTTACGGATAAGAATTCTTATGGGAAACCGGCAACCACGGCTTCGAACGTGCTGCTGAGCGTCATCCCGATCGAGGTCGCCCCCGCCACGATGGCGATGGAAACGATCCCGGCGATCATGGCGTATTCGATCGCGGTGGCCCCGCCGGTTGCGGCCCGGAATGCGTGCAGCTTCAGAGATAGTCGCGCAACATCGGCACCAGCGGCAGGTCTGCGGGCGGCATGGGATAGTTGGGAAGCTCGCGCGGGCGCACCCATTTGAGCCCCTGCCCTTCCCGCGCCGTCACACTGCCTTCCCAGCGCCGGCACAAAAACAACGGCATCAGAAGATGGAATTTCTCGTAGCTGTGTGAGGCGAAGACGAAGGGTGCGAGACAGGGCTCCCGCACGGTGATGCCCAGTTCCTCCGCCATCTCCCGGATAACGGTGTCCTCCGGCCGCTCGCCCGGCTCGATCTTGCCGCCAGGAAATTCCCATAGCCCCGCCATCTCCTTGTCTGCCGGACGTTGGGCGATCAATACCCTGCCGTCAGGATCGATCAGCACACAGGCTGCCACCAGAACCAGTTTGTGGTGCGTCATGGTGCGTCCCTTCCAGCATGGGCCCGCGGTCTTAAGCCGGGTTTAAAACGGGCCCGAAATTTTATGGTAAATACCTGAAATTACCGAAGGATTGCGGGCATTCAGCTACGGTAATCGCCATTGATGCGGATATAGCCGTCGGTCAGATCGCAGGTCCACACCCGCGCACGCCCCTTGCCGAGCCCCAGATCGACGGCAATATCGACCTCTCGCCCCGAAACCGCCTTGGTCGCCGCGGCTTCATTATAGGCGGCTGCGCGTGCGCCCTTCTCCGCCACCACCTGATCGCCGAAACTGATCCTCAGCCGGTCGCGGTCGGCAGGCTCCCCCGCCTTGCCCACGGCCATCACCACCCGGCCCCAATTGGCATCACTGCCCGCGATCGCAGTTTTCACCAACGGCGAATTGGCGACGGAAAGCGCGATGCGCCTGGCGGAATCGTCCGACTTCGCGCCCGTCACATCCACCCGGATCAGTTTCTGCGCCCCTTCCCCGTCGCGCACCACCTGAAGCGCAAGGTTCAGCAGCACACTGTCGAAGGCGCGGCGGAATTCGGCCAGCCGCTTGTCATTCGCCTTGGTGATGGCAGGATGCTGCGCACCTTTACCGGTCGCGAAAACCAGAAGCGTGTCGCTGGTCGAGGTGTCGCTATCCACCGTGATGGCATTGAAACTTGTTTTGACGCCTGCATCCAGCAAGCCCTGGAGCACCGCCGCCGGAAGGTTGGCGTCGGTCATCACAAAGGCCAACATCGTCGCCATATCGGGCGCGATCATGCCGCTGCCCTTGGCGATGCCGTTGATGGAAACCCGGCGGCCGCCGATCTCCGCCGTCGCCGTGGCAAGCTTCGGATAGGTGTCGGTGGTCATGATCGCCTCGGCCGCGGCGCGCCAGCCATCGGCGGCGCCCTTCTCCGCCAGCCCGCTCAGCACCGCGGTGATCTTTTCCGCCGCCAGCGGTTCGCCGATCACCCCGGTCGAGGCCAGAAAAATCTCCTGTGCCCGGCAGCCCAAGACCCCGGCCGCCGACTCGGCAACGCTGCGGGCGGCCTCCATTCCCGCCTTGCCAGTAAAGGCGTTGGCGTTGCCGCTGTTCACGACCAACCCCCGCGCGGTTCCCGCCTTCAGCCGCGCCCGGCACCATTCCACCGGCGCGGAAGCGGTCTTCGACTGGGTGAAGACCCCGGCCACCTGTGTTCCCGGTGCAAACACCGTCATCAACACGTCGGTGCGGCCCTGATAGCGCACACCGGCAGCGATGGTGGAAAGGCGCACCCCGGCGAGCGGGCGCAAAGCCGGGTACGTTTTCGGCGCGAGCGGAGAAACAGCAGGCGCCACAGCCGCTTTGGCGGCCGGTGGCGTTTCAGCCATCCCCTTGGACTGTTTAGCAGACCGGGGTTTCCCCCCTGTGGCTTGCCGCGCCGTGGTCATAGCGGCCATCCCTTCGATGCTCAATATATGGGGCACCTCTGCAAATCCGGGTGCCGGCGCGCGGGATTAGGCCCGAACCGCTTGAATTGACAAGGGGGAGAGCGGTTCTTATCTCTCCCCCGCGCACCCGCCGGCGTGATTTGCGCCAGCACCCGCGTGGCATGTGCCGGAACGGCAACCCGGTCTGCCACAACCGGCCGTATCCGGCCCCAATCCGAGGACGTTTATGCTTCAGGCCTTTGCCCGACGATTTTTTGGCTCTGCCAATGAGCGCAAGCTGAAGCCCATGTGGCGCAGGGTCGAGGAGATCAACGCGCTCGAACCCCGCTTCCAGGCGATGTCGGATGAGGAATTGCGGGCGATGACCCCGGCCTTCCGGGAGCGGCTGGCCAAGGGCGAAACCCTCGACATGCTGTTGCCGGAAGCCTTTGCGGTGGTGCGCGAAGCCGCCAAGCGGACCCTTGGCCAACGCCATTTCGATGTGCAGCTTGTGGGCGGTATGGTGCTGCATCAGGGCCGCATCGCCGAGATGCGCACCGGCGAAGGCAAGACGCTGGTTGCCACCCTGCCGGTCTATCTGAATGCGCTGGCCGGCAATGGCGTCCACGTCGTGACCGTCAACGACTATCTGGCCAGCCGCGATGCGGACTGGATGGGCCAGATCTATCGCTTTCTGGGCATGACGGTCGGCTGCATCGTGCACGGCCTCAGCGACGAGCAGCGCAAAGATGCCTACGGCGCCGACATCACTTACGGCACCAACAACGAATATGGCTTCGACTATCTGCGCGACAACATGAAGTATTCGATCGAAACGATGACGCAGCGCGGCCACGCCTTCGCCATCGTCGACGAGGTCGACTCCATTCTGGTCGATGAAGCGCGCACGCCGCTGATCATCTCCGGCCCCACCGACGACCGCTCCGATACCTATCGCACCGTGGATGCGCTGATCCCGGGTCTGGTCGATGACGATTTCGAACTGGACGAAAAGCAGAAGACCGTCACACTGACCGACGCCGGCAACGAGCATATGGTCAACCTGCTGCGCGAAGCGGGCATGCTGCCGACGGGCGATCTTTACGACAGCGAGAACATCACTCTTGTCCATCACGTCAATCAGGCACTGAAGGCGCACAAACTGTTCCAGCGCGACCGCGATTACATCGTGAAGGACAATCAGGTCGTCATCATCGACGAATTCACCGGCCGCATGATGCAGGGCCGCCGCTATTCCGAAGGCCTGCATCAGGCACTGGAGGCGAAGGAAGCCGTCGAGATTCAGCCGGAAAACGTAACGCTGGCCTCGATCACCTTCCAGAATTATTTCCGCCTCTACAAGAAGCTCGCCGGGATGACCGGCACGGCCATGACGGAAGCGGCCGAATTCCTCGACATCTACGGTCTGGAAGTGATGGACATTCCGACCAACCTTCCGGTACGCCGCATCGACCACGATGACGAGGTTTATCGCAGCTTCGATGAAAAATACGACGCGATCACCAAGCTGATTGCAGAGTGCCAGAAACGCGGCCAGCCCATCATCGTCGGTACCACCTCGATCGAGAAATCGGAACTGCTGTCGGAGCTGCTGAAGAAGCGCAAGGTCAAGCACAACGTCCTGAACGCCCGCTACCATGAGCAGGAAGCCAACATCGTTGCCCAGGCGGGGGTTTCGGGCACGGTGACCATTGCCACCAACATGGCCGGCCGCGGCACCGACATTCAGCTTGGCGGCAATGCCGACATGCGTATCCAGAACGAGTTGAAGGACATTACCGACGAAGCCGAACTGAAACGGCTGAGCGATGAGATCCGGGCCGAAGTCGCCGCCGACAAGGAGCGCGCGCTGGCGGCCGGTGGCCTCTATGTGGTCGGCACCGAGCGGCATGAGAGCCGCCGCATCGACAACCAGCTTCGCGGCCGTTCCGGCCGTCAGGGTGACCCCGGCGCCTCCAAATTCTTCCTCAGCCTGCAGGACGATTTGATGCGCATCTTCGGGTCCGAGCGCATGGACAGCCTGCTGCAAAAGCTGGGCCTGGAAAAAGGCGAAGCCATTACCCATCCCTGGGTCAACCGGGCCCTCGAAAAAGCGCAGCAGAAGGTCGAAGCGCGCAATTTCGAGATGCGCAAGAACATCCTGAAATATGACAACGTGCTGAACGATCAGCGCCGCGTGATCTTCGAGCAGCGCCGCGAGATCATGTCATCCGATGACGTCAGCGATCAGATCAGCGATTTCCGCGAACGGCTGGTCGATGACATGGTGATGCGCCACATCCCCGAAAAATCCTATGCGGAAAAATGGGATGCAGTTGGCCTTGCCGAAGAAGCCGACAACATCTTCGGCCTGCAGTTGCCGATCCCGGACTGGACCCAGGAAGAAGGTATCGCCGAAGAGGAAGTACGCGAGCGTCTTTTGAAGGCGGTCGAAAACCGCGCCGCCGAACGTACTGCCAATGCCGGCACCGATGTGATGCGTTACATCGAAAAGGCGATCCTGCTGCAGACACTGGATCACGATTGGCGCGAGCATATCGTGAACCTTGACCATCTGCGCCAGTATGTGGGCCTGCGCGGCTATGGTCAGCGCGATCCGCTGAACGAATACAAACAGGATGCCTTCGAACTGTTCGAGGGCCTGCTCGCGAAACTGCGCGCCGACGTCGTGCGCCAGTTGATGACGATCCAGATCAATGTCGAGCAGCCACCCGAGATCGAGCAACGCCCGCCGCTGCAGATGTTCGCCTCTCACGTCGATCCGCTGACCGGAGAGGAAGAAGTGGGCGGCAATGACGCATTCGCGGACACGCCTGTCCGCGTTGTCCGTGTCAAAGACGTGACACCGGACCCCAACGACCCGTCTACATGGGGCAAGGTACAGCGCAACGCCCCCTGCCCCTGCGGTTCAGGCCGGAAATTCAAACATTGTCACGGCGCCCTTGTGTGACCTGACCGGTCATAGAGATCGCCTATAGCCACATTACAAATGTTTGAATTTCGCCGCACCTGTTCTAACATCAGGCGCGGCAAATCTGCCGCGTCTTGGGGCTGAACTTTTTCAAAAGAGGATTTTATGCGCACCGAACTATCGCTGCGCGCTTTCGCAATCAGTGCGATGGCGCTTGGCATGATGCTCCCTGCGATTTCATCGGCTTATGGCGAAACCGCGCAGGAACAGCGGCAACAGCAAGAGGCTGAACTTCCCCGCTGCACCCATCGTCTCGGCACACTCGCGGTGGTCGAACCCGAAACCAACTGGTGGACCCAATATGGCCTCGGCTCGCCCGAAGCGCTGCTGAAGGTCTTTGCCATGCGTTCGGGCTGTTTCGGCCTGGTCGATCGCGGCAAGGGCATGGCCGCCATCCAGGCTGAGCGGGCGCTCGCCTCCGGCGGCGATCTACGCCAGGGCTCCAACATGGGCAAGGGCCAGATCAAAGCGGCCGATTACGTTCTCGTCCCGGATCTTGTTTCCAAGAACAACAATTCCGGCGGCATGAACATTGGCGGCATTCTGGGCGGCTTCATCGGGGGCCCTGTCGGTGGCCTGGTTGGTGGTATCAACATCAACAAGAAAACCGCCGACGTGGTGCTGACCGTCACCGATGTGCGCTCGTCGGAGCAGGTGGCGATGGAAGAAGGTCATTCCACGAAGAGCGACCTGTCGTGGGGCGGCGGCGGTGGCGTGTTCGGCTGGGGCGGTTTCGGTGCCGCCGGTGCGACCGGTTATGCCGATACCGAAATCGGTCAGGTTATCACGCTCGCTTACCTTGACGCCTATACCAAGTTGATTGCGCAGCTCGGCGGCCTTCCGGCCAATGCCTCGCAGGCCAATGAGACCCAGGCCGTCACGATGACCAAGCCCGGCCACCTCTACACAAGCCCGTCGGCGAAAAGCAAAGTCGTGCGCACGCTCGACCCCGGCATGATGCTTTACCCCACGGGCCAGAAGGATGGCGTGTGGTGGCAGGTGAAAGACGAACTCGGCAATGAAGGCTGGGTTTCGTCGCTGCTGGTCGAACTGTCCAAATAACAGCCACGCCGCAATCGATGCCGAAAGGGGGGCTTATCGCCCCCCTTTTTGTTTTCGCGGCCGTGGCACACTATCCTCCGATCCGGAACCGGAACGGAGAACGGGCAATGATGCGCGGCCTTCTCGTCTTTGTGGGCGTCATGCTGCTGGCCACGGGCCCCGCAAACGCAAAATATGTTCTTTACCGCTGCGCCCTCGATCTCGACATTATGGCGGATTATCCGGCCGGCGGCGAAACCGTGACGGTTCGCGTGCAAGGACAAACCTTCCAGTTGCCGCGCACGATTTCGGGCTCCGGCGCAAAATATAGTGACGGCAAGACCACGCTGTGGGAGCATCAAGGCGTCGCCACGTTCGAAACGCCGGGCGCCTCTCTCACCGATTGCAAGCTGAACGAGGAATCCAAGTGAGCACACCACGCCCCTTCCGCATCGATGTTCCGCAGGAACGCCTCGATGCCATCCGCACCCGAATTGAGGCTTACGAATGGCATGAGATGCCGCGCGGCGATGGTCTCGACGGTACATGGGCTTACGGCGCCAACCTCGATTACATGAAAAAACTCTGCGCCTATTGGACCAGCGGCTATGACTGGCGCAAATGGGAGGCGGCGCTGAACCGCTTTCCGCAGTTCATCGCAAAGGTTGATGACCTCGACATTCATTTCTATCGCGAAGACGGTTCCGGCCCTTCACCGCGCCCGCTGGTCCTCAGCCATGGCTGGCCCGGATCGGTGTTCGAGTTTCTGCACATCATCGAAAAGCTGGCGCATCCCGAACGCTTCGGCGGCTTGGTGGAGGACGCCTTCACAGTGATCGTACCATCGCTGCCGGGTTATGGATTTTCGGGCAAGCCGGCGCGCCCGATCGGGCCGCGCACCACCGCGCGCTATTTCGACAAATTAATGCGCGACGTGCTGGGCCTTCCCGGTTACATCGCGCAGGGCGGCGACTGGGGTTCGGCCATTTCGGGCTGGATGGGATATGACGGTGCGGGCTGCAGGGCGGTGCATCTCAACATGTTCGGCTGGCGCTCCCCCGGCGTGCATCCCGAAACGCCGGAAGAAATGGAATATGCCGCCCGCGCCCAGCAACTGTTCCAGATGGAGGGCGCCTATTTCCAGGAGCACACCACCAAGCCGCAGACGCTGTCCTATGCGATGATGGATTCACCGGTCGGCGCGTGTGCCTGGATCGTGGAGAAATTCTACGGCTGGTCCGACACGCGCAAAGGCTTCGAGAACGTCTACACAATGGATCAGCTTCTGACCAATGTGATGATCTATCTCGTCACCCGCAGCTTCAACACCGCGACATGGATGTATCGCGGGCTGGCGGAAGACCGTTCCGGTACGCCGGTCCCCGACAAGGCGCGGCTGGAAAAGCCGGTCGGTATCGCCAATTTTCCGGTCGACCTGATTCCGTTTCCGCCGCGCAGCATGGTGGAACGGCATTTGAACGTCGTGCGCTGGACGGACTTCACCGAGGGCGGCCACTTCGCGGCACTGGAGCGGCCGGACGATCTGGTGGGCGATATCCGCGCCTTTGCCCGCGCACTTTGACCGGTGGGCAGATCAGGCGCGCGCGATAATCTTCGCATCGGCCAGCGTGCGCTTGGTCACCAGCGGGTCGACGTGGCGGTGCACGATTTTCCAGTCGCCATCTTCGCGCCGGTAAACCTGCGTTACGCGCTGGCTCCAGCTTTGCGGCGCGCTATCGCCGCTGAACGTCACGGTTTGATGTTCAAGCAGAACCAGCACCAGCAGATCGCCGCACTCGTGGACCGAGAACAATTCCAGCTTCGCCTCGCCCTTTTTGAAAATACCGGCGGCGGCGGGCGCAACCTTGCGCCATTCGGCGGAACCCTTCATCGGCGCCGGCCCGCCAGTAGGGCCGAAAATGGTGAAATCGCTTTTCTGCGTGATCAGCGCATCGAAACCTGACGGATCGCCGTTCATCAGGCCGTGCGCGGCCTCTTCCGTGCGCTTCAAAAGAGCGTCGAGTTCGGCTTTGTCCACGTCCGTCTCCCGTTTTCGCTATGACAGGTTGCGGCCTATGCCGAGGAATTTCTCGCGCCGCTGTTTGCGGATCTGTTCGCCGCCCATGCTGGCCATATCGTTCAGCGCGCGCTCGATCGTATCGCCCACGCTGTTGATGGCCGCTTCGGGGTTGCGATGCGCACCGCCCATCGGCTCCGGGATCACGGCATCGATCACTTTCAGGTCGAGCAGATCCTGCGCGGTAATCTTCATCGCGGCAGCGGCGTCCTGCGCTTTGTCCGCGCTGCGCCACAGGATGGAGGCGCAGCCTTCGGGCGAGATCACGGCATAAATCGAATGCTCCAGCATGAACACGCGATTGGCCGTGGCGATGGCAAGCGCGCCGCCCGACATCCCTTCCCCGATGATGGTGGCAATGAACGGCACACGCAGATTGAGCCCTGCCTGCGTAGAACGCGCAATCGCCTCGGCCTGGCCCCGCTCCTCCGCGCTCACGCCCGGATAGGCGCCGGAAGTATCGGCAAACGAAAGCACCGGCAGGCCGAAACGGTCGGCCAGATCGAAAATCCGCTGCGCCTTGCGATAGCCTTCCGGCATCGCCATGCCGAAATTGTGTGTCAGGCGGGTTTGTGTGTCGTGGCCCTTTTCCTGGCCGATCACCGCCACCGGCCGACCGCGGAACCGCGCCAGTCCGGTAATCACCGCACGGTCCTCACCGTAAAGCCGGTCACCGGCCAGCGGTGTGAAATCCTCGAACAGCGTCTCGGCATAATGGATGAAATGGGGCCGCGCCGGATGACGCGCCACAAGCGTCTTTTGCCACGGCGTCAGCTTGGCATAGGTCTGCTTGACCAGCGTATCGACCTTGCCCTGAAGGCGTGAAACCTCGTCGTCGATATTGGTCGTGGGATCTTCCTCCGCCAGTTGGCGCAGTTCCACGATCTTTCCTTCGAGGTCGGCAATCGGGCGTTCAAATTCGAGATAAATGGGCATCGTCACCGGGGGGAAACGCACGGGCGGCGGTATGGCAAGGGGGTGTACCGGCTGTCAAATCGCGTACCTTCCACCCAAACTGGTTTCTTGCCGTCACAAATCCAAGGGCTCTCCCGTCTTATGAATGAATGTGACGGGGCGTCAAGCCATGTTGATCCGCATCTTATTGATTCTTTTGGGACTATTCCACGCCGCCAACGGCCTTTTCATGGTCCTTGCGCCTTCGCGCTGGTATCTCGCGGTCCCCGGCGTGGTCCACACAGGCCCTGCCAATCTGCATTTCATACCCGATATCGGCTTTGCCTTTTTGCTGAGCGGGCTCGGCCTGCTGCTGGGCGCACGAAACGGATCTCACGCGGGCGCCTATGCTCTTGCCGGTGCGGCCTTCCCGTTCGCCCACGCCCTGTTTCATATCTGGGGCTGGGGCATGCACGGCTTCCCGCAAGGCACAGCCTTCATCGTTTCTGAAACCATTGGCGTTGTCGGCGTGTCGTTTCTCGGGATGGCGCTTGCCTGGCTGCGCGCCAGAGAAGGTGGAGCGTGATCAGGCCGGGCCGGATGCCGCCCCTGCCTTTCGCTATGGCATCGCGGTGGCGATTAATGGGAACACGCTGGAACTGGTCGAAAAGGCACGCAACCGCTTCGGCGAACGCGGGCTGATAGTGCTATAAAGGAAGCAGCATGATGGATGACGCCACTGCCCGTTTTGCAAAGGCCCGGCCGCATCTTCTCGGCCTCGCCTATCGCATGCTGGGTGAAATGTCGGGCGCGGAAGACATCGTGCAGGAAGCCTGGCTGCGTTGGCACCGCCAGGATACGCACGTCATCCGCGATGCACGCGCATGGCTTTCCGCCGTCACCATCCGGCTTGCGCTCGATACCCTGCGGTCGGCGCGCGCGAAACGGGAGACTTATGTCGGCCCGTGGTTGCCCGAACCCCTGATGCCGGACGACATGCGCACATTGTCCGCCACCGACCCGGCCGCGCATGCCGAATTGGCATCGGATTTGTCGCTTGCGCTGCTGCACACGATGGAACGGCTGTCGCCGGAAGAACGCGCAGCCCTCATCCTGCATGACGCATTCGATTGCGAATATGCCGAAATCGCCACCACGTTGGACAAGACCGAAGCCGCCTGCCGCAAGCTCGTCTCCCGCGCGCGGGAGCGGGTGAAGGCCGACCGCCCGCGCTACACCGTTTCCCGGCAGCAGCACGAGCAGATGCTGGCGCGCTTCGCGCAAGCCGTCACGACCGGCAATACGGCGGAACTGGGCGCATTGTTTGCCGACGATGTGGTGTTCTATTCCGATGGTGGCGGCCATGTATCGGCTGCGCGCAATCCGGTATTCGGCATCGACCGCGTCACGCGGCTGATTGCCGGTCTGTGGCGGAAATTCTACGGCCTCGCGCCGGTCCGCCTCACCGCGACAGAGATCAATGGCCAGCCCAGCATCCTGATCACGGGTGGCGATCAGGTGGTCTCGACCATGACCATCGAATGCGAAGACGGGCGCATCACCGCGCTTTACGTGATGCGCAACCCCGAAAAGCTGACCCGGATTCTGCGCGCGGTTACGACGCACCCTTCTGGTGTAACCACATAGGTTTGAAGCTCATAGTGCCAGCCCGAGGCGCGCAGCGACACCATTGAGCTTTCTGTCGCGCGTCCACAGGCGTGTGGTGTCACTCAACCGCGCCGAGGCCAGCAAATGCGCATCGACATAACCGATCCCGCTACCTGCCAAATTCCAGTCTTCAATCGCGCGCAACAATTCCGCGTCGCTGGCAACAATAGCTCGCGGCAGATCCTGAAGGGATTCCAGTATGAGCTTGCGCTGACGCAGCGAACCCAGCGCGATTTCACCCACGATAAAGGGATGCACCAGCACCAGTCCATCGGTGAGCCACCGCGCGAGCTGTGCATCACCCTTGCGCAAATGATCAATCCAGACGGACGTATCAACCAGGATCACGGCCGCTGTGGCCGCCGGCGTGGAGTGGGTTTCGCCTTGCGTTCGCTGCCGCCAAGCCGGGCCAGCCGGCGCGCCGCTTCCCGTTCGATCAGCGCTTTCAGTGCTTCGTGCACCAGCCGGGATTTTTCCTTGTAACCGGTAAAGGCCTGCGCCCGCGCCACAAGCGCGGCGTCAAGGGCAATCGTGGTACGCATTTGCCGATCTCCATCCATGGCACGAATCTGTCACCAATTGATGACGGATTCAATGCCATTAAATGGACGAAGGAACTACGCGCGAGGGTTACGACGCCGCCTTTTCCCGGATCATCTGCATCTGCTTGACGATGTTCTGCGCCTGCCGGATCGAGGCCGCGTCGATCAGCACGCCTTTCAGCGCGGCAGCACCCGAACCCGTCTTATGCGCCTCATCCATCGCGGCCAGAATGGCCTCTGCCCGCTCCACTTCCTTCGCGGGCGGCGTGTAGATTTCATTCGCAAGCGCAATCTGGCTCGGGTGGATGGCCCACTTGCCTTCACAGCCGAGGATCGCGGTGCGGTTCGCCTGCACGCGGAAACCATCCGGATCGCCGTAGTCACCGAACGGTCCGTCAATTGCCATCAGGCCGTGCGTGCGGGCCGCCTGCACCATACGGAACAGCGGGAAATGCCAGAGGTCGTTCCAGTGGCGAACGCGCTCCCCCTTCTCGTCCTTGTCGGTGAGCATCACATAGTCGGCATTGCCGCCGCCGATGTTGGTGGTGCGCATGCCCTGGCTGGCGGCGTAATCGGCCGCGCCGAAGTGTAGACTTTCGAGGCGCTTCGACGAACCGGCAATCTCATCGATATTGGTGAGACCGAGCACGCTTTCGATGATGACTTCGAGACCGATCTTCTTCTTGCGGCCCACCGCGGCGGAAGCCTGCGTGATCAGCATATCGATCGCATAAATGTCAGCGCCGCGACCCACTTTCGGGATCATGATCGCGTCGAGGCGTTCGCCGCCCTTCTCCACCAGCGCCAGCACGTCCTGATAGCAAAGCGGCGTATCGAGGCCGTTGACGCGAACCGTCACCGTCTTGTTGCCCCAGTTCACGTCGTTCAGGGCCGCCACAATGTTCTTCCGCGCCACCTCCTTGTCGTTGGGCGCCACCGCATCTTCGAGGTCGAGACAGACCACATCGGCAGGCCCGGCCGCCGCCTTCTCAAAGAATTTGGTCTGGGAGCCCGGCACAAACAATTTGGACCGGTAAAGACGGACGGGCGCCTGGCGCTCGATGGCGGTAAAGCTCACAATATGTCCCCATTTGCTGCAACTGCGAACAGCGTGGCCCGCCAGCGCCGCCCCGTCAACCGGCACTCAGCGTCGCGGGGCGACCGGTTTGCGGGCCAGCGGATGGGCCTCTGTCATGGTCTTTTCCAGCCGGTCGCGCGCCACATGGGTGTAAATCTGGGTGGTGGCGACATCGGCATGACCAAGCAAGGTCTGCACGCTGCGCAGATCGGCGCCGCCTTCCACCAGATGGGTGGCAAAGGCGTGGCGCAGCACATGCGGCGACAGCCGTTCGGGGTCGAGCCCCGCTTTTGCGGCGAGCGCCTTCAGCATCTGGTGCAAACGGCGGCGCGTCAGGTGCCCCTCAGCGGAGCGCGAGGGAAAGAGATAGCGTTCGGCCACCGCACGCCGCGTTCCTTGCGGCAGAAACGTCTCCCGCACGGCGAGATAGGATTCCATCGCTTCACGGGCCGGCCGGTTTAGCGGCGCAATTCGTTCCTTGCCGCCTTTGCCCTTCACCAGAAGTGTGTCGCGGCCGCGGACGGCAGCGTGGGACAGCGTTGCCAGTTCAGACACCCGCAGGCCGGAGGCGTAGAGCATCTCCACGATGCAGAGCAGCCGCCGCGCCTCCGCCGATTTGTCGGTGTTTTGCCGCGCGGCCACGATCAGTTGTTCCACCTCCTCGCCCGACAGCACTTTCGGCAGCACGCGGCCCCGGCGCGGTGCTTCCACCGCATCGGTCGGATCGTCCGTGCGCCCCCCCTCGCTGTAGGAGAACCCGAAAAACTGCCGCAAGGCCGACAGCCGCCGTGCCTGCGACGAACCCGCCATGCCGCCTTCGGACAAGCTTTGCAGATAGAACTTTACGTCATCGCGGCTGGCGCCCGGCATCGCCCGCCCGCGGCCCGCGACAAAACCCGCAAAGTCCAACAGATCGCGACGGTAGGCGGCCAGCGTATTCTGGCTGGCGCCACGCTCGGCACTCATCATGTCGAGAAAAGTTTCGATCGCTTCCGCCGCGCCGGGCATCCGGCGGGATTTGCCGCTACCCCGGGAAGCGGTCATTGGAGAGCGTCTGCTCAAAGGCCGTCTGTGGCGGGCTCAGCGTGCTGGCATAGAACAGCAAGCCAAAGCCGCCGATGATGGCCAGAACGGTAATCGCGAGAAGGACGCGCAAACCCCAACCCATGGCAAATCGGCCCCTGCTGGTTCGTGGTGATTCGTCTCATGGCTTTGTGGCGGATATCGGACCCCGAACGCAAGGGCGTAACCATCACCGGTTGCCGGGCTAGGCGTGGGCGCCAAGGCGGTGTAACCAACGCCCATGAGCGGTATCGATCGCACAATCGCCCTCGTCGGCATGATGGGAGCCGGCAAAAGCTCGGTCGGGCGGCGCCTTGCCGCGCGGCTGAACCTGCCGTTTCGCGATGCCGACAGCGAAATCGAGCAGGCGGCTGGCTGCTCCATCACCGAGATTTTCGCCCGTTACGGCGAAGCGGCCTTCCGCGACGGGGAACGCCGCGTCATTGCGCGGCTGCTGACCGAGGCGCCACACGTTCTGGCAACCGGCGGTGGCGCCTTTATCGACGAAACCACCCGGCAGGCGCTTCAGAAGCAGGCTGTGACCATCTGGATCAAGGCCCCGCTGGAAGTCCTGCTCACCCGTGTCCAGCGCCGCGACACCCGTCCGCTTCTGAACAATGGCGACCGGCGCGAAACGCTGACCCGCCTGCTCGCGGAGCGGGAGCCGTTCTACGCACAGGCGAATATCACAGTGGATAGCGGCGACGGCCCGCATGCCACGGCGGTGGAACGCATCATTGCCACGCTGCGCGAAAACGGGGTGATGGCATGAGCGTTCGCATCGATGTCGGCCTTGGCCCGCGCAGCTATGCCATTCACGCCGGTGCCGGTGTTCTGGCGGAAGCGGGCAACCTGCTGGCACCGTTTGCACGCGGCACCGTACCGGTGGTCAGCGACGAAAATGTTGCAGTCCGCCATCTGCCCGCCCTGCAGAACGCACTGACCGCCGCCGGCATTCACAGCCGGCCCATTGTGCTGCCGCCCGGTGAAGGCACGAAAAGCTTTGCGGGACTGGAAAGCCTTTGCACCGCACTGCTCGAAACCGGGGTGGAGCGCGGCGGGCTTATCATTGCGCTGGGCGGCGGGGTGATCGGCGATCTGACCGGCTTTGCCGCCGGTGTGCTCAAGCGCGGCATCGCGTTTGCACAAATCCCCACCACATTGCTGGCACAGGTGGATTCCTCCGTCGGCGGAAAAACCGCCATCAACACGGCCCAGGGCAAAAACCTCATCGGCATGTTTCATCAGCCGCGCATCGTGCTGGCGGATGTCACCACACTGACCACATTGCCGCCGCGCGAATTGCGGGCCGGTTACGCGGAGGTCGTCAAATACGGTGCCCTTGGCGATGACAATTTCTTTGGCTGGCTGGAAGCGAACGGCGCGGATGTCGTTTCAGGCAATACGGATGCGCGCATCCATGCCGTCGCCCATTCCTGCAAAATGAAAGCCGATATCGTGGCCCGCGACGAGCGGGAGGGGGGGGAGCGTGCGCTTCTCAATCTCGGTCACACCTTCGGCCACGCACTGGAAGCCGCCACGGGCTATAGCGAGCGCCTGTTGCACGGCGAAGGCGTGGCGGTCGGCATGGCACTGGCGTTGCGCCTTTCCGCACGCCTGAACCTGTGCCCGGTCAACGATGTGGTGCGGCTGGAGCGCCATTTGCGCACCGTGGGCCTTCCAGCCGCTATCGCCGATATACCGGGGCCGCGGCCTGCGGCAGACGTGCTGATCGCGCATATGGCACATGACAAAAAGGCCGAAGGCGGCAAACTCACATTCATCCTCACGCGCGGACTCGGCAAAGCCTTCGTCACGCAGGATGTGCCGGACGACGCCTTGCACGAAATTCTCTCCGCCTGAGGCGGACATCGCGCGCTATACTTCCCCTTTTTGAGACCGGTGAGGACACCACAATGGATGGCCTGGCACTTGCCATAAGTGCGATTGTTTTCCTGATGCTGTGCTCCGCCTTCTTTTCGGCGTCGGAAACGGCGCTGACGGCGGTTTCCCGCGGACGGATGTTCCAGCTCGAACGGGATGGCTCTCGTGCCGCCGCGAACGTCAATGCCCTGCTGGCAAATCGGGAGCGATTCATCGGCGCCGTTCTTCTCGGCAATACTTTCGTCAACATTCTCGCCTCCTCCATCGCGACCAGCGCGCTTGAAACGAGGCTGCCCGGCAATGCTGTGGTGATTGCAACCCTTGCGATGACCGTCCTGATCCTTGTCTTTGCCGAGGTGATGCCGAAAACGGTTGCCATTACCCAGACGGATCGCGTTGCCCTCCTCGTCGCCCGCCCGCTCAGCGGTGTGGTCACGGTGTTCGCGCCAGCCATCAATGCCGTGCAATTCATCGTCTGGAAGGTTCTTTGGCTGTTCGGTATCCGCCAGCAGGGCATGCAGACCGCACTGGTGCCGCCGCATGAGGAAATTCGCGGTACGGTCGAGCTGCATCACGTCGAAGGCACCGTCGAACGCGAGCACCGGGACATGATCGGCGGTGTTCTTGACCTGCGCGAATTGCGCATCGCCGACATCATGACCCATCGCAAGAACATGGTGACCGTGGATGCAGCCCTGCCCCCGCGCGCCTTGTTCGATGCGGTTCTCGAAACGCATCACATGCGCGTCCCGGTCTGGAAAGGCGAGACGGAGAACATCATCGGCATTCTCAATCTGCGCGATGTGGTGCGGGTTTACGCCGAACGCGGCGGCGCGATCGACGATTTCGATTTCGTCAGCCTGGCCCAGCCGGTCTGGTATGTGCCCGAAACCACCGGCCTCGAAGAACAGCTTGAGGCCTTCCGCGCCCGCAAATCACGCTTTGCACTGGTGGTGGATGAATATGGCGATCTGCAGGGACTGGTGACGTTCGAGGATATCGTCGATGAGATTTTCGGCGAGGTACCGGATCAGGATCAGGCCAAGGAGCCGTCCGGCATCCGGCCGCAACCCGACGGCTCTTTCAACATCGACGGCAGGATGGCCATTCGCGACGTCAATCGTGTGCTGGAATGGGATCTGCCGGACGAGGAGGCCACCACCATCGCCGGTCTTGTCATCCATGAAGCGCGTGCGATCCCGGAAGTGGGCCAGCGTTTTGCCTTCTACGGCTATATGTTTGAAATCCTGCGCCGCCAGCGCAATCAGATCACAGCCTTGCGCGTGACACCGCCAAAGCCGGACGGGGCAGTGGCGCTCCCTTCACCCTAACGGGCGGCTTCTTCCGGTGTCTGGACCGAAAGCGTCAGCGCGTGCACACGCTCCGCAAGTTCGCTGGCGAGAACGGTATGAATCTTCCGTTGCCGGTCCACCCGCGAAAGCCCCTGAAATGCGGCCGACACGATGTGAACCCGGAAATGGGTTTCACCGCCCGGCCTGCTTCCGGCATGGCCTGCATGGCGGGCGCTTTCATCCTCTACCGAAAGCGTCACCGGCTGAAAGGCGGCGGTCAGTTTTTCCTCGATGCGTGCGGCGTAGCTCATGAAAGGTTCTGAAAAGAATCCGCGACGCGAAGTCAAGTGCGAGGATTTCTTGTTTTTTTAAACGTCACACCCATAATTCACACATGGCAGGAAACCGTCACACATCTCTGGGCGACATCCGGATCAAACCGGACAAACAGCCGGTCGTGGAAAAGACTGTGCGTGTTTGCGGCTTTGGTGGCTGCCGTGAAGAGGCAACGCACCGCGTTCCCAAAAGCCGGGAGCGGCTGGAAGAACATCTCTGGCTTTGTCTCGCCCATGCCCGCGCCCATAATGAAGCTTGGGATTTCTTCGCCGGAATGACGGATGCGGAGATTGAGCAGTTCCAGAACGAAGCGGTGATCGGTCACCGCCCGACCTGGCCGCTTGGCAAGCGGGCGGCCCGCGCGCGAACCGGCGAGGCGACATTTTCGTTCAAGGATGATTTCGGCATCATCACCGGCGAGGCGGAGCCCGCCCGCCCGCGTGCCCCGGTGCGCCGCCTGACGGGCGTGCAAATTCAGGCACTTTCGGTCCTCAACCTTGAGGAGGGCGCCTCCTTGCACGAGATAAAGCTGCGGTATAAGGAGCTTGTGAAGCGGTTTCATCCCGATGCCAACGGCGGTGATCGGGGCGCCGAGGAGCGTCTGAAGCAGGTTATCAAGGCCTATAGCGTGTTGCGCGCTGCGGGACTGACCTAGACTGAGGGGCGTCACACAGCGCCCCAGTTCCCTTGCGGCGGAAGGCCACGCCGCTTCATGACCCGCGTTCCGGATGGATGCAAATGACGACTGACCCACAGGGCCTCGATCCCACATTGACGCCCGATACCACTGTTGACGTGCGCAAGACCTTCGGCTTCGACGCTGCGATGAAGGTTCCGGCGTTTTCAAAGAAGACGGAATATGTTCCGGATTTCGATGAGGCCTACCGCTTTGACCGCGAAACCACGCTGGCGATTCTGGCGGGCTTTGCCTTCAACCGCCGGGTGATGATCCAGGGTTATCACGGCACGGGCAAATCGACGCACATCGAACAGGTGGCGGCGAGGCTGAACTGGCCCTGTATCCGCATCAATCTGGATAGCCACATCAGCCGTATCGACCTCGTGGGCAAGGACGCCATCGTGCTGAAGGACGGCCAGCAGGTGACCGAATTCCGCGAAGGCCTGCTTCCCTGGGCGCTGCAGCATCCGGTGGCGCTGACCTTCGACGAATATGACGCCGGCCGCCCGGACGTGATGTTTGTGATCCAGCGCGTGCTGGAGGTGCAGGGCAAGTTGACCCTGCTCGACCAGAACCGTGTCATCCGCCCGCATCCGGCGTTCCGCCTGTTCTCGACCACCAACACGATCGGGCTCGGCGACACCACCGGGCTCTACCACGGCACGCAGCAGATCAATCAGGGCCAGATGGACCGCTGGAGCATCGTCGCCACCCTGAATTACCTGCCGCATGAATCCGAAGTCGCGATCATTCTGGCCAAGGTGCCCTCCTACAACGCGACGCCCGAAAAGAAAAAACAGATCGCCGCCATGGTCCGCGTGGCCGACATGACGCGCAATGCTTTCATCAACGGCGATCTCTCGACCGTGATGAGTCCGCGCACAGTGATCACATGGGCCGAGAATGCGGACATCTTTAACGATGTCGGCTTCGCCTTTCGACTGACCTTCCTCAACAAATGCGATGAACTGGAACGCTCCAGCGTGGCCGAGTTCTATCAGCGCTGCTTCGGTGAGGATCTGCCGGAAAGCGCGGCCAAAGTTCTGGTGGCATGAAGAACGAAAATCCTGCCGAACCGTTCAAGCGCGCGGTGGGAACGGCCGTTCGCGCGCTCGCGGGCGAGCCGGAACTGGAAGTCACCTTCACCACCGAACCGCCGCAGCTCAAAGGGCTGAAAGCCCGCCTGCCCCAGCCATCGCGCAATTTGCCGCCGAACGAGGTGGCGATCGTCCGTGGCGCGGGCGATGCACAGGCGCTGCGCCGGGCTTATCACGAAGATTCCATTCACGACCGCTTCCGCCCGCAATCGCAGGACGGCGCCGCGGTTTTCGAGGCTGCGGAACAGGCCCGCGTCGAAGCCATCGGCACACTCGCCATGAAAGGCGTTGCGGACAATCTCGCGGCCGGCCTCGAAGCGCGCTGCAACGCGCGCGGCCTTGCCAAGGCGCGTGACCGTGCCGAAGCCCCACTCGCGGATGTCATTGGCCTTCTGGTGCGCGAAAAGCTGACCGGTGCGCCGCCGCCGGAGTGCGCACAGACCGCCGTCGATCTCTGGCGCCCCTATGTCGAGGAAAAAGCCAGCAAGGAATTCTCCCAGCTTCAGGACGTGTTGCGCGACCAGCAGGCCTTTGCCCGGCTGACCCGCACGATCCTGCGCGATCTCAACCTGGGTGACGACGCGTCCCCCGACAACGAGGAATCGTCGGAGGAACAGGGCGAAGGCGAACCGCAATCGCAGGAAGGCGGCCAGCAGAGCGAATCGTCCGAAACCGCCGAGGCCGATCTGTCGGAGGCCGAGGGCGAAGAAGGCGAAGAATCCACCACCGAAATGCGCACCGAGAAAAGCGAAGAGCTTTCCGATGCGCAGGAGCCTGATGAGGGCACACAGCCCTGGCGCCCCGAAAATGCGTTCTCGCAACAGAGCGAATGGGGCTACCACGTTTATACACAGCAGTTCGACGAGATCGTTTCCGCTGCCGATCTTTGCGACGCCGAAGAACTGGCGCGGCTGCGCAGCTTCCTCGACCAGCAATTGCAGGCGATGCAGGGCGTCGTCTCGCGCCTCGCCAACAAGCTGCAGCGGCTTTTGATGGCACAGCAGAACAGAAGCTGGGATTTCGACCTGGAAGAAGGAATTCTGGATTCGGCGCGATTGCCGCGAATCGTCATCGATCCGATGTACCCGCTGTCCTACAAGCGCGAGCGCGACACCGATTTCCGCGATACCGTCGTCACCCTGCTTCTGGACAATTCCGGTTCCATGCGCGGCCGCCCGATCATGGTGGCAGCGATGTGCGCCGATATTCTGGCCCGCACGCTCGAACGCTGTGCGGTGAAGGTGGAAATTCTGGGCTTTACCACACGGGCCTGGAAGGGCGGCCAGGCCCGCGAGAAATGGATTGCCGACGGCAAGGCGCCCCACCCCGGGCGGCTGAACGACCTGCGCCACATCGTCTACAAGGCGGCGGATGAGCCGTGGCGGCGCGCGCGCCGCAGCCTGGGCCTGATGATGCGCGAAGGTCTGCTGAAGGAGAATATCGACGGCGAGGCGCTGATGTGGGCGCACAACCGCATCGTCGCCCGGCCGGAACAGCGCCGCATCCTGATGGTGATCTCGGACGGTGCGCCGGTGGATGATTCAACGCTGTCGGTCAATGCCGGCAACTACCTCGAGCGGCATCTCAGGCACGTCATCGAAGACATTGAAAACAAATCGGATGTTGAACTGGCGGCCATCGGCATCGGCCATGACGTGACGCGCTATTACCGGCGCGCGGTTACCATTGTGGATGCCGAACAGCTTGGCGGCGCGATGACCGATCAACTGATCTCGCTGTTCGTGGAAGACGAGGCCAAATCCGGCCATGGCCGACGCCGTGGCGCCGGGCGCAAGTCTCACCGCAAAGCGGCGTAAACTTCAGCGAAAAGAATTAGGCCGCGGCTTGCTGCTTCTTCGCGATCTGGCGCTTCAGGCGCAGGGCGCGGGCCGACAGGTTGGCATCGCGGGCCTTGAGCAGGAACGCATCGATACCGCCATTACGGTCGATTGTGCGCAGCGCCGCCATGCTGATGCGCAGCGTCACATGCTGCCCCAGTGCATCGCTCGCCAGCGAAATGGTCTGCAGATTCGGGCGGTAGACCCGTTTGGTCTTGTTGTTGGCGTGGCTGACATTGTGGCCAACCATTGGGCCCTTACCGGTCAATTCGCAACGGCGAGACATGGCGAAACTCTCTGAATTCGGCTTGAAAAGAGGGGGTCTCATAGGGTTTTGACGCTTTGCGGTCAAGTGCGACCGCTTAAACCCCTTTGCCCGGCCCACCCTCCAGGAACGACAGCAGGGTCCGCGCCGCCTTTTGGGGCAGGACGGCACCGGCGGCCACCTCCCCCTCCAGCACATTGGCCCGCGCGCCCAGGGCGGGATCGGAGAGAATTCGCTCCGTCAGCGTGCTCTGCACCTCGCTCCAGAACCAGTTCCGCGCCTGTTCGGCCCGCTGGCGATTCAGACGGTCATCCGCCGCCAGCGCATCACGAAACGCCGTGATCGCGGCCCAACATTCCGCAATCCCCGCCCCTTCCAATGCGGACACTGTTAACACATGGGCGTTCAAGCCCTTGTGCTTCGGCCGCATCAGCCGCAGCGCCAGCCGGTAGTCCGCCGCCGCCCGGCGCGCCGCCGCAACCAGATCGCCATCCGCCTTGGTCACCAGCAGGATGTCGGCCAGCTCCATCACCCCACGCTTGATTCCCTGCAGATCGTCGCCGCCACCCGGGCTCAACAGCAGCAGGAACAGATCGGTCATGTCGGCCACCGCCGTTTCGGACTGGCCAACCCCGACTGTTTCCACCAGCACAACGTCAAAGCCCGCCGCCTCGGTCAGCAACAGGGTTTCGCGCGTCCGCCGCGCCACGCCACCCAGTGTGGTGCCGGCCGGTGACGGGCGGATAAAGGCATTCGGATCGCGCGAAAGCTGCTCCATCCGCGTCTTGTCGCCGAGGATCGAGCCGCCCGACCGGCGTGAGGATGGATCGACCGCCAGCACCGCCACCCTGTGGCCTTCGCCGGTCAGATATTTGCCGAAACTCTCGATAAAGGTGGATTTCCCCGCCCCCGGCGCCCCCGAAATGCCGATGCGGATGCTTTTGCCGGTATGGGGCAGCAGCGCACTCAACAGGGCTTCCGAAGCCGCCTGATCCTGTGCCCGGGTGGATTCCACCTGTGTGATGGCGCGGGCCAGCGCGCGGCGGTCTCCCTTCACAATCGCCTGTGCCAGTGCCTGGGTCCGGTCCGTCATGATCTCACGCAAAATCTCCAGCCTTCCCTCGCGTCATAATCGGGCCATAGTGGCAAAGCAATTTTCGATGCGTGCGGGGCACACGCGCAGTGTAGTTAAGGAGTTTTTTGCCATGTTCACCCGCCCCGGATTTCTCCGCCGCTGGCGCATGGCCATTCTTGTTGCTCTGCTGCCGGGCGCGGCATTTGCCGCAGGCGGCGAAGCGGCACAGACGACGGCCGCGCCTGCCTCGACCCTCAAAATGGCGATGACGCTTTATGCCGGCGGCATCAAACTCGGCAGCGTCGATCTCGATGCCGCCATCCGCGGCAAACAATATCGTGCCGTCTCCAATCTCGAAACCGCCGGTGTCGTCAACGCCTTCTGGCAATCGCGCATTCAGGCGACATCCACGGGCGAAATCGGCAACCGCGATTTTCAGCCGCGCCTCTATGATTCCTTCTATGTCGGCCGTGCGAACCACAAACAGGAAGTCTCGCTCAGCTATGACGATAGCGGCGCAATCCGGCTCTACGCCAATCCGCCTTACGACATTGCCCGCTATCCCGTCAGCGCTGCACAGAAGAAAGATACCTTCGATCCGTTAAGTGCAATCGTCTACGTCACCACCGGGGCCGGGGCCCGGGCCGACGCGGCCAATCCCTGCAACGTCACCGCGCCCGTTTTCGACGGCAAGCGCCGTTACAACATCGAGATCAAAAAGGAAAAAGACACGCGCGTGGAGATGGACAACGGGCTCTACAAGGGCACCGCCATCCTCTGTCAGGCGCGCTATGTCCAGGTCGCAGGCTTCAGCCAGAAGGTGCTGGACGAGCGGGACAGCTTTCCGGTGATCCACGCCTGGATCGTCACGTTCCCCAGCAAGATTCCGGGCCGCAATTATGCTGTGCCGCTTCGGGTGTGGGCCGACACGCCTTATGGCGTGGTCGCAGCCGTTACGACAGCGCTGAACATCGACGGCATCGATAAAGGCAAGAGCGGCGGCTGACCGGCGGCTCGGCCTGCTGATCATTCCGCCGCGTGATTGAGCGGGCGCGTGCGGATGAGATTCAGAACCTTGCGCGCGGCTTCCGGAATATTGGTTCCCGGTCCGAACACGGCGGCAACACCGGCCTGCTGCAGAAAGGCATAATCCTGCGCCGGGATCACACCGCCGCACACCACCAGAATGTCATCGGCCTTCTGCTTCTTCAGCGCCGCGATCAGTTGCGGCACCAGCGTTTTGTGCCCGGCCGCCTGGCTCGACACGCCGATCACATGCACGTCGGATTCGATGGCGTCTTTCGCCACTTCCTCCGGTGTCTGGAACAGCGGCCCGATATCGACATCGAACCCCAGATCGGCAAAGGCGGTGGCGATGATCTTGGCACCGCGGTCATGGCCATCCTGCCCCATCTTGGCAACCAGAATGCGCGGGCGGCGGCCCTCGGCCTTGGCGAAAGCTTCGACCTCGCCATGAATGGCGGCAAACTCGTTGTCGCCTTCATAGGCGCTGCCATAGACGCCGGAGATCGAGCGGATTTCGGCGCGATGGCGCCCGAACACTTTTTCCATGCTGTCGGAAATCTCCCCAATCGTGGCGCGCGCGCGCGCGGCTTCCACCGCCAGCGCCAGAAGATTTTCGCTGCCGGCAGCGCCCTTCTCCAACGCATCCAGCGCGGCTTTCACCTTCGCCGCATCGCGCGTTTTCTTCACCGTGTTCAAACGGGCGATCTGCTGGTCGCGCACCGCGACGTTATCGATATCCAGAACTTCGACCGGTGCTTCGTCCTTGAGCTGGAATTTGTTGACGCCGACGATCACATCTTCACCGCGATCGACGCGGGCCTGCCGCCGTGCCGCAGCCTCTTCGATCTGCAACTTCGGCAAGCCTGCTTCCACCGCCTTGGTCATGCCGCCCATCTTCTCGACTTCGTCGATGATGGCGCGCGCGGCAGTGGCCAGCGAATGGGTCAGCGCCTCGACATAATAGGAACCGCCGAGCGGATCGACCACCTTGGTGATGTGGCTTTCGTTCTGCAGGATCAGCTGCGTGTTGCGCGCAATGCGGGCAGAGAATTCAGTCGGCAGTGCAATCGCCTCGTCCAGCGAATTGGTGTGCAGCGATTGCGTTCCACCCAGCACGGCCGCCAGCGCCTCCAGCGTTGTGCGCACCACATTGTTGTACGGGTCCTGTTCGGTCAGCGACACGCCCGATGTCTGGCAATGCGTGCGCAAGGTCAGCGAGTTGGGATGCCTGGCGCCGAAATTCGCCATGATCTGCGACCACAGCAGGCGCGCGGCGCGCAGCTTCGCCACCTCCATGAAGAAATTCATTCCGATGCCGAAGAAGAACGACAGCCGCGGCGCGAAATCATCCACCGCCAGGCCCTTGCTCATCGCGGCGCGGACATATTCCATCCCGTCGGCCAGGGTGAACGCCAGTTCCTGCACCGCGGTCGCGCCGGCTTCATGCATGTGATAGCCGGAGATCGAAATCGAATTGAACTTCGGCATCTTCTTCGCCGTGTATTCGATGATGTCGGCGACGATGCGCATCGACGGCGTTGGCGGATATATATAGGTGTTGCGCACCATGAACTCTTTCAGAATGTCATTCTGAATGGTGCCGGAGAGTTTTTCGGTCGGAACGCCCTGCTCTTCACCCGCGACGATGAAATTCGCCATGATCGGGATCACGGCGCCGTTCATCGTCATCGACACGCTCATCTTGTCGAGCGGAATGCCGGAAAAGAGGATTTTCATATCCTCGACGGAATCGATGGCCACACCCGCCTTGCCGACATCGCCCGCCACGCGCGGATGATCGCTGTCGTAACCGCGATGGGTGGCGAGATCGAACGCCACCGACAGGCCCATCTGACCCGCGGCCAGATTCTTGCGATAGAAGGCGTTGGATTCCTCGGCGGTGGAGAAACCGGCATATTGGCGCACGGTCCAGGGCCGGCCGGCATACATGGTGGCTTTCACCCCGCGCATGAACGGCATCAGTCCCGGCAGGGTGTCGGCTGCCTCCAGCCCTTCCAGATCGGCTGCGGTATAAAGCGGCCTGATGGCGAGGCCTTCCGGCGAATTCCAGGTCAGGCCCGAAAGCGGCCGGTCCTTCAGTTCCTTGGCCGCGAGTTTCGCCCACGCGTCCTGATCGCTTGCGCCATGTTGCCAGTTCTTGCCGCTCATCCCTGAACTCTCCCGAATATCGCTGCCTTCACTATTGCACCCGCGAAAGGAGAGGCAAGCCCCTCGCGATGCGGCGCAATTTTCCGTGCTGCCGCTCCCCGCCTTGCTCCGGGTACGGAACATCCGCCAGCGGAGCAATGCCGCACCCCCACGCCTCGCCCGCACCACCAGATGTTGGGGTGCAGTAATGTTGACAAACGACAATTTGTATGAGAACAAACCCTGATATTGATTCGGTTAGTGATTCGGACGCGATTCGTTCAATCACTGTTCGCAAATTTTCCACAGCCATCCACAGGCCTTGCGCACGCACAGAGACCGGCTTGCGGTGGGCTGCGGAAATGCGGAATGTCCCAATCCATGGCTCCCGCACGTCACAGCAACGGGCCTGCACCGGGGGCGGCACAGCGCGTGACCGCGGTGCTGGGCCCCACCAATACCGGCAAGACCCATTTCGCGATCGAGCGGATGCTGGCGCACCGCTCCGGCATGATCGGCCTGCCGCTCCGCCTGCTGGCGCGGGAGGTCTATGACAAGGTCGTTGCCCAGAAGGGCGCTGCCGCCACCGCGCTGATCACTGGCGAAGAAAAAATCGTCCCCCCGAATGCGCAGTATTTCGTCTGCACGGTGGAGGCGATGCCGCTGGACATTCCGGTGGCCTGCCTTGTGGTGGACGAGATCCAGCTCTGCACCGATCCGGAGCGCGGCCATGTCTTCACCGACCGCCTGCTCAATGCCCGGGGGGAGGAGGAAACGCTGTTCCTCGGCGCCGATACCATGCGCGGGCCGATCCAGCGTTTTGTGCCGCGGGCCTGGTTCATCTCGCGCGCCCGCTTTTCCGATCTGGCTTACACCGGCGCGAAGAAGCTGACCCGCCTGCCTCGCCGCTCCGCCGTGGTCGCGTTCTCGACCGAGGATGTTTACGGCATCGCTGAATTGATCCGGCGCCAGCGTGGCGGTGCGGCCGTGGTATTGGGCGCGCTTTCTCCGCGCACGCGCAATGCGCAAGTAGCGCTCTATCAATCCGGCGAAGTGGATTTTCTGGTCGCGACCGATGCCATTGGCATGGGCCTGAACATGGATGTCGATCACGTCGCCTTTGCGGCACGCGACAAGTTCGACGGCCATCAGATGCGGCCCTTGCGCGCCGATGAAATCGGCCAGATCGCGGGCCGCGCCGGGCGCCACATGAATGATGGCACCTTCGGCGTCACTGCCGATACCGAACCCTTTGACGACGACACAGTTTCGCGTGTGGAATCTCATCGCTACGATCCGGTGCGCGTTCTGCAATGGCGCAACAGCAAGCTCGACTACCACAACCTCGACGCGCTGCTGGAAAGTCTCGATGCACCACCGCCGACGCGCGGACTCGTGCGGGCACGCCCAGCCTCGGATGCGGCGGGCCTAAGGCTTCTCGCAGGGGACGACAGCATCCGCGCCATGGCCGTGGCCCCGGCTGCGGTGCGCCGGTTGTGGGAGGTCTGTCAGCTTCCCGATTTCCGCAAACTCAGTCTGGAAGAACATGTCCGCCTGGTCGAAACCATCTACCGCTATTTGATGAACGATGCAGGCGTCATTCCTGAAGACTGGCTCGCCCGCCAGATCGAGCGGGTGGATGTAACCGAAGGCGATGTCGCCACCCTGTCCGGGCGGCTGGCGCAAATCCGCACCTGGACCTACGCCGCGAACCGGCCGGGCTGGACCGCACACGCCGCCCATTGGCAGGACCGCACCCGCGCGGTGGAAGATCGGCTCTCCGATGCGCTGCATGAGCGGCTGACCCAGCGTTTCATCGACCGGCGGACTTCGGTGCTGATGCGCCGCCTGCGTGAGGACGATCCGATCACGATGACGTTTGACGAATCCGGCGGCGTCGCGATCGATGGCGAGGCGGTGGGCAAGCTCGACGGTTTTCGCTTCTCGCCCGATCCGCGCGCCGAAGGTGTGCATGGCCGCACCCTTCGTGCCGCCGCCGCGCGCGGGCTGGAAGGCGAATTCACCCGCCGCGCGCGCCATCTGGCCGAAAGCGCGGATGCAGACCTCACTCTAAGCGAACATGGCCGCATCTGGTGGGATGGCGCGATTGTCGCCCGTCTTTCCGCCGGGCCGTCCGCGCTGGAGCCTGTGGTGCAATTGCTGGCGGACGATCAGTTGCGTGGCCCCTTGCGCGACACGGTGCAGGCGCGGCTGTCCGGCTTCGTCACTGCGCGCATCGCGGACAAGCTCTCATCCCTGTTGTTGCTGCGCGATGCGACAGCGGCCAAACCGGGCAGCGAAAACGCCCTGCCCGCTCCCATTCGCGGACTGGCCTATCAATTGGGCGAAAATCTCGGCTCGCTCGTGCGCAGCCATGTCGCACTTGATGATATCCGCCCCGCCATTCGCGCCTTACGGCCTTATGGCGTGCGCTTTGGCCAGCAGACGATTTACCTGCCCGCCCTGCTGAAACCCGACGCCGCGCGGCTGCTGCATTTGTTGCGCGGTCTGGCAGACCGGCTGGAACAATTGCCGCCACCACCGGCACCGGGCATCACCTCCTTCGCGGTGGAGGGCGGTCCGTCGCACGACCTGTTGCAGGCCGCAGGATTCCGCGTCGCGGGCGGGCGCGCCATCCGCATCGACATGCTGGAGCGGCTTTGCGAGGAACTGGACAGCGCAGCCGCCTCCGGCGCCACCGCCGATGTCGTCCGCACCAAACTGGTCTCACTTTTGGGCTGCGACCGGGCGAGCCTCGAAGAGGTGCTCGCCTTTCTCGGCTGGCACGATGTGGAGGTTCAGGGCGATCCGCCCGTAACCGTGCTGCGCCGCCGGGTGAACACCAAGAAGGCCGCACGTCCTGGCAAACCGCCAAAGGCAAAGCCGAAGCCGCCGCCACCAGATTCGCCCTTTGCCGGGCTCGCAGTCCTCGTCGGCAAATGAGCATCCGCATCGACAAATGGCTTTGGCATGCACGTTTCTTCCGAACCCGCGCGGCGGCACAACACGCCGCCCACTCCGGCCTGTTGCGCCTGAACGGGCGGCGGGTGGAAAAGCCCAGCTCTGCCGTCCACTGCGGCGACGTGCTGACCATCGCCAGAGGGCATGAGATTGCGGCCGTCCGCGTGCTGGCGGAGGGCACACACCGCGGTCAGGCATCGGAGGCTAAAACACTCTACGAATATGTAGAAAACACGGCGCTTGATCGGGACGCGCCAGCGCCTTAAGTCACGGGCCGGTTTTACGGGAGAGTGGCATGACCTACGTCGTCACCGAAGCATGTATCAAATGCAAGTATATGGACTGCGTGGAAGTCTGCCCGGTGGACTGCTTCTACGAAGGCGAAAACATGCTGGTGATCCACCCCGACGAATGCATCGATTGCGGGGTGTGCGAGCCGGAATGCCCGCCGGAGGCCATCAAGCCGGATACCGAATCGGGGCTGGAGCAATGGCTGGCGCTGAATGCGGAATATGCCCCCCTGTGGCCGAACATCAGCCAGAAGGGTGAAGCCCCGGCCGATGCCAAGGAATGGGACGGCGTGGCGGACAAGTTTGAGAAGTATTTCAGCAAAACCCCCGGTAGCGGGACGTAGAAATATTATTTCTACGCAACATAATCATACCGCCAGAATCGCCCAAATCGCGAAGAAACCGCGATATTTCAATTACTTGTACGATTTTCCTTCCCTTTTCCACAAGCCTGTGTTATAAGCCTTACACTGTCTCCAGCTAGGTTAGGCGCCTGGGAAATCCCCTCCCCAGTGTGTCGTCGGCCGGAGACGCAGGAGCCATGGTCGCAGAACTGCCCGCCGCAGAACTGTACTTTGGCTCTTTTTTTCGGGTGCCGGTGTCCCATGGATGGGCTTCCTTCGTCACCGGCTTGGAAATCTGCGGGCGCATGAGGTGAAACGGAATGGAAATGACGGCAACGGTTGCGAAGAAGAAGGTCCCCGCGAATTCCAACAAGAAGCATGAATTCAAAGCCAACGATCACGTCGTTTACCCCACCCATGGCGTAGGCCGCATCGTCCGCGTCGAGGATCAGGAGGTTGCGGGCGTGAAGCTGGAGCTTTTCGTCATCACCTTCGACAAGGACAAGATGACCCTCCGCGTCCCCACCGCGAAGGCCAAGGCCGTGGGCATGCGCAAGCTGTCTTCGCCGGACGTGGTGGCGAACGCGCTCAACACACTCAAGGGCCGCGCCCGCGTGAAGCGCACGATGTGGAGCCGCCGCGCCCAGGAATACGAAGCGAAGATCAACTCCGGCGATCTGATCTCGATTGCCGAGGTGGTTCGCGATCTTCACCGTGCCAGCGGCCAGCCGGAACAGTCCTATTCCGAACGTCAGCTTTACGAAGCCGCCCTCGCCCGCATGGCCCGCGAAGTCGCCGCGGTGGAGCGGATCGACGAACAGGCCGCGATCAAACGCGTCGAAGGCGTGCTGCTGAAAAAGGCGGCCTGACCGGCATTTTCCGCGCCGTTAGAAAGAGCCCGGATTCGTCCGGGCTTTTTTCTTTTTCGTTCCGGCCTGTAGCGGCGGCAATGGCTCCAGCATCTCGATCATGTCCGGATTGGCGATGACGATTTCCGGCCCGTTGTAACGATCCAGAATTCCACGCACCCGGATGCGTTGCCCCGTCAACAGCCGCGGGTCGAAGCCGCGGGCCCGGAAGGCCTTGCGATCCTCCGGCGCGATCGTCACGGTGAAATCCGTTTTCGGCTCCGCACCGAAATTGATATAGGCACGCCCGCTTTTGATCGCGGCATTTGCAACCCGGCCTTCAACGGCCTGAAAGGTGCCGAGTAAGGGGCGGTAATTCTCCGCCTCCAGCGCATCTGCCGTGCGCACGGCATAGGCGCGCGCCTGCCAAAGCCCTGCACCGAGAAAACGCCCCGCCTCCTCCGCCGCATACAGCATCGCCGGGCAATCGGCGCGGTCCGGCGGAAAAGCGACGCGGGCCAACCCCGCCTGCAGCAGTTCCTCCTGCAGCCAGGTGTCCTTGCCCACAAATATTTGCGCGCGGAAACGGCCATAGCGGTCACGCTCCGGCGCCAGAATGGCGAGCTTCAGCGTCCTGCCCACGGCCAGCTTGCGCAGCGCGGCGCGTGCGGCTTCGGCATATTCCGGCGGTGCCCGCTCGGCCGCGCCCAGCGGCAAGCGGATTCCTTCCAGCACCGCCTCGCGTCCGCCGTCCAGTTCCAGCGTGCCATCGTTCCCTATCCCCTTTGCCTGTACGGTCAGCACCTCGGCATCGGTCAGGCATGGCAACAGCGCCTCGGCCCCGGCCGCCTGCGGCAGCATTGCCGCCAGACCGAAAACGAAGGCGCAAAGGCTTGTGCGCATGACATGAATCCGTAGGTTGTGGCGAAGAGGCAGTCGAAGGGCGGGTATGTCAGGTTAGCACTGCCACAGTGCGCGCATAGAGGTGCTGCTTATGGAGAACCCGGTGCATTCGCTCATCGTCTGGACGCCGCAATTGCAGATGCGGGTGGTGGACGGGATCGTCAATCTCGTCGCCGCAATCCTGATCCTCGTCATCGGCTGGACCATTGCGGCGCTCATCAACAAATGGCTGGGCCGGGTGCTGGAGCGGATGCCGCGCTTCGATCCCACCTTGCGCCCGCCGCTGCTCGCGGTCATCCGCTACGGCATCGTCGCGGTCACCGTCATTGCCGTGCTTCAGCGCTTCGGGGTCGAAACCACCAGCCTGATCGCCATTCTGGGCGCCGCCGGCCTCGCCATCGGGCTTGCGCTGCAAGGGACGTTATCGAATGTCGCCTCAGGCGTGATGCTTCTGCTGCTGCGCCCGTTCCATGCCGGCGACTACATCACCTATGGCGCGGGCGGCACGATGGGCGGCACGGTTCGCGAAGTGGGCCTGTTCCGCACCATCCTGATCACGGCCGATCTGGTTTTCGTTTCCGTGCCGAACAGCGAGATCTTCAGCACCTCGATCACCAATTATTCGCGCGAGCCGGTGCGGCGGATCAATTTCATCCTGCGCATCCCCTATTCGGACAATGTCGAAAAGGCACAAGCGCTGATCATGGAAGAGATCAAAAAAGACACCCGCATCATGAGTTCACCTGCACCAGTGGTGCCGATCGGTGAGTTGGGGCCCAGTTCGGTCGATCTGATCGTGCGTTGCTGGGCGCGCAACGCGCAGTATTGGGACGTGCTTTTCGATCTGCAGAAGGCAATCAAACTGCGCTTCGACAGCGAAAACATCACCATTTCGGCCCCGCAGCAGCTTGTCGTGATGCGGGATTCCGCGGCAAAAGCGCAATAGAGCGGCTTATACCTCCACCAGCTTGCGATACAGATGCCAGGTTGCATGGCCCAGCACCGGAAGCACCACGATCAGGCCCAGAAACAGCGGGATCGTGCCCAGGATCAGGCCACCCACCACGATCATGCCCCACACCGCCATCGGCCCCACATTGGCCTTCACGGCGCGGACCGATGTACGGATCGCCGTATCGAGGCCGACATCGCGATCGAGCAAAAGCGGAAACGAGACGACAGAGATGCTCATCGCCAGCACGGCAAACAGAAAGCCCATGCCGACACCAACGCCGATCATCTTCCACCCCCCGCTGGTGAAAACCACATCACGGGCAAAGGCCATGATCGAGGCAGGCTCTTCCGGGCCCAGCGTGTAGCGGAAAATCAGATAGGCTGACAGAATCCATGCCGCAAAAATCGCGATCATCAAAAGTCCCAGAATAGACAGCGCGCCCGCCGATGGTTCGCGGAACACGTCAACGGCGTTTGACCAACGCACCTCTTTTCCCTGCTCACGCCGGCGGCTCATTTCGTAAAGACCCACGGCCGCAACCGGGCCGATCAGGGCAAAGCCGGAGGCGAGCGGAAACAGCATTGGCAGAATGTCCAGGCCGAACGCCAGCCGCCACAAGACCAACCCGGCCACGGCATAGATTACGCCCACAAACAGCACGTCGCTGCGATAAGCGCCGAAATCGTCAGCACCTTTGCGCAGAACCTCACCCAGATCGCGTATGGAAATCCTTTGCACAGACGGCGCAGGTGAACGGATTGTCTCCTGAATGTGCTGCAACGAGTGGTACGCCGATGCGGCGCCGTGGGCGGCGTGCGCGATCTGTGCACCGATATACTCGACCGGATTTTTGATGTGTTCCATAAGGCATTCTCCCGTGTCTTTCTCTTCGGGATCGGCCTCGAAGGCAGGCGGCCGCGGACGAGGCCACAACCATGTAATCCATCTTAGCGCGTTGGCCGTCTGGATGCGACCGTTCGATCATGCCAATGTCTGGAAAAATCGCGTTCGCAAGGGCCGGCCTACACGCCACCAATCAATTCTGCGGGGCTGGGATAGTGGGAAACCACCGGTATCCGGTCAAATCTGGCCTGAACTGCCCTCCCGCTTCAACAAATGCCTATAAGGAGCGCTATCGCATCGCGAACGCCTTCTGTCATCCCAAGAATTTTCACTAGTATCATAACACGATACGAAAAGCTTACCGAACCTTATTCCGCTGTCTCGTACCAGATGATGCCGTCACCATCCGTGCGCCGTGTCATCTGCCCGCGCGCCATCAGGCAATTGAGATGGGCAATACTCTCCCCCGTTGCCGCCATGTAATTGCCACTGGTGATACGGCTGCGAAACAGCACCGGAAAACAGTCCACCGCCCGTTTCGGCTCGGCGCACAGCGTGATCAGTTTCCCCATATTGGATTCGTGATCGTCGATCAGTTCCTGAAGCCTGAGGTCGGCGCGATAGAACGGCTCGTTGTGGGACGGCAGAACCAGCACATCCTGCGGCAGCACACGTTTCAGCATGTGACAGGAATCGAGCCAGTCCTTCAGTGGATTGGCGTCCGGCTCGGTCGGGTGCACCGAGACGTTGGACGAAATGCGCGGCAGAATCTGGTCGCCGGAAATCAGGATGTTTTCTTCCGCGCAATAAAGACAAGCATGCTCTGGCGCGTGACCGCGGCCGACAATCACTTTCCAGTTTCGTCCGCCGATCGGGATGGTTTCGCCATCCACAATGCGGCGGAAGGAATTCGGCATACGATAGACGCCATGCCCGAAGCGGCCGAAACGGGTCCGGTATTCCTCGACCAGATTTTCGGGATAGCCCGCAGAGCGATAGAACCGTACACCTTCGGGCGGCGCCTCATGCCCGGTATCGGACACCAGGTTGCGGCACATCAGGTAATCGGTGCGCGTCATCCACAGCGCGACATCGAAGCGCCGCACCAGCCAGCCGGCCAGCCCGATATGGTCGGGATGCATGTGGGTGACGATCACCCGTTTGATCGGGCGGCCCTTCATCGGGCCGTCGAACAATTGCTCCCAGGCATTGCGCGTCGGCTCGTCCCGGATGCCAGTGTCCACCACGGTCCAGCCGTCTTCATCGTCCAGCAGCCAGAGATTGATATGATTGAGCTGCATCGGCAGCCGCATCCGGATCCAGTGAATGCCGGGGGCCACATCGATAATCTGGCCCAATTCCGGCCGCGTTTCGAAGGGGTAGTCAAGATTACGCCCCGGGCGCACCGGGGCCTCAGCGTCACTCAAGTGCCGCGCCTTTCATCGAATATCATCCAGTCCGACTATGGAAAGCCCTTGCAAGCCGCGTCAAGCCGCCGGTTTCCGCCGCGTCCCCCATGGGTGGCCACGGTTTTAGGCTTTGCATGCCGCTACAGCCCTGTTGCATCCTGTCGCCGGAAGCGCCGCAACCTCTCTATAAAGACCATACGGCGCCGGGTGGGAGATGAGGCACGCAATCGTGCTCTTGCTGGCGCTGGCTGTGGCAATGCCTGCGGCCGCGGCGGAGTGGAAGGTTGATCATGCCAAAAGCATGGTGGGCTTCTCGCTCGACTGGCAGGACCGCCCTTTCAACGTGCTGTTTCGCAAATGGTCGGCCGACATCCGGTTCGATCCTGATGATCTCGCCCACGCACAGGCGCGCGTGACCATCGATCTTTCCAGTGTCACCTCGGGCGTCCATGACATGGACACGGCGATGGCCGGGCCGGAAGGCTTTGCCGCCGATCACGCACCGGAGGCTGAATTCGTCACAAGCTGGATTCGCGCCACGGGCGAGGATCGCTATGAGGCGCGCGGCGTTCTGACCATAAAGGGCGCAAGCCGCGCCATCACCCTTCCCTTCACGCTGCGCATCAAGGGCCACAAGGCGCACATGGTAGGTTCTGCGCAGATCGTCCGCACCGATTTCGGCGTCGGCATGGGCCGATGGGCGTCCGACAATCCGGTGGCGCGGGCGGTCAGGATATTCGTCGATCTGACCGCCACCAAAGCGCCACAGGCAGAGAAAAAGAAAAAAGAAGAGAAAAAAGAAAAAGCTGCACCCTGATGCGGTTGCCGCTACGCTTTCAGAATACGAACCAGCAACGGAGAAGACATGACCGCCCGCGATACCCGGTTGCGCTACGGCAATGTGGCCATGACCTTGCACTGGATCATTGCCGCCCTGCTCATCATCAATCTCGGGCTGGGGCTCAGCATGGCGTCGCTACCGCGCACCGCGCCCAATCTGGGGCTGATCGTGATGGTGCACAAATCCACCGGCCTGACCATTCTGGTGCTGAGCGTGTTGCGGCTGGTCTGGCGGCTGATGAATCCATGGCCACCATTGCCACAGAATCTCAGCCCGGCCCTGCGGGCGCTGGCGCGGACCACTCATGTTCTGTTCTACGTCATGATCATCGGCATTCCGCTGACGGGCTGGGCCATGGTGTCCGCCTCGCCGCGGCAATCACCCATCATGTGGTACGGGCTGTTCGAATGGCCGAAGATCGGATTCCTCACCAACCTCGCCGCCGATCAGAAGCGGCCGGTCACCGGTATGCTGGCCGAAACCCACGAAATTCTCGCCTTTCTGACCATCGCCCTGATCGTGCTGCACGTGGGGGGGGCGCTTTACCATCACTTCATCCACCGCGATCAGGTGTTGAAGCGCATGGTGCCGGGCACAAAAGTCGCAGGCGATATCGGGCAGGCGGGCGGCTGACGAATGGTGCGCAGTGCCGTAAGCTGCGCCTGCAATGAACACAGTCCTGAAAACGCGGGTTGCAGCGGCGAATGACACGACCATTGGCGAGGCTGCCCGTATTCTGAAACGCGGCGGCCTTGTCGCGCTGCCAACGGAAACGGTTTACGGCCTTGGCGCCAATGCCGGTGACGATGCCGCCGTGGCCGGCATTTTCGCGGCCAAAGGCCGGCCCAAATTCAATCCCTTGATCGTGCATGTGCGCGATTACGCGCACGCGGCCGAGCTTGGTGCCTTCCCGTCGCTGGCACGCGATCTGGCGGCGCAATTCTGGCCCGGCCCGCTGACGCTCGTCGTTCCGCGGCGGGAGAAGGCGCGGCTGTCACTTCTGGTCAGCGCCGGGCTCGATACGGTGGCGTTGCGCTCCCCATCGCATCCGGTTGCGGAGCGCCTGCTTCAGACTTGCGGACTTCCGATTGCCGCACCCAGCGCCAACCCTTCCGGGCTCCTCAGCCCCACCACAGCACAAGCTGTGGCAGACGGCCTTTCCGGTCAACTTGAGCTGGTGATCGATGGCGGCCCCTGCCCGGTCGGGGTTGAATCGACCGTGCTCGGTTTCGATGGTGAGCGCGCGGTGCTTCTGCGCCCCGGCGCGATTGCGCGGGCGGAGCTTGAACCGATCGCAGGCACACTTCTCACCGCAAAACCCGGCCGCGTTGCCTCCCCCGGCATGCTGAAAAGCCACTACGCGCCGCGCGCCGGTCTTCGCCTCAACGCCAGGTCGGTTTCGGCGGACGAAGGGCTGCTGGCCTTTGGCCCCGACGCGCTGCCGGGCGCGCGCGTCACGCGCAATCTCAGCTCGCTCGGCGACACGCGCGAAGCTGCCGCCAATCTGTTTGCCATGCTGCGCGAGCTCGATGCCACCGGCGTCCGCCAAATCGCCGCGATGCCGGTCCCCGACGATGGTCTTGGCGAAGCGATCAATGACCGCCTGCACCGTGCTGCCGCCCCGCGCGAGCCCGTGGCGTGAGCATCGCGCCCACCATCGCCGCCAGGCTGAAGGAGATCGCTGGTCCCCACGGCTTCAGCGAAGATCCGGCGGAAATCGCACCGCATCTCGAAGAATGGCGCAGCAAATATCACGGCCACACAACGCTTTTGCTAAAGCCCTCGCACACAGAGCAGGTGTCGCAAATCCTTGCCCTCTGCAACGAGAGCGGCACAGCCATAGTACCGCAAGGCGGCAATACCGGCCTTGTCGGCGGGCAGATTCCGTTTCATGGCGAGGTTCTGCTGAGTCTCGCGCGCATGAACCGGATTCGCACGGTCGATGCGCACGGCATGAGCCTGATCGCCGAAGCCGGTGTCATCCTCGCCGATGTGCAGCGCGCCGCCGAAGATGCGGGGCGTTATTTTCCGCTCAGCCTCGCCGCCGAAGGCTCCTGCACCATTGGCGGCAATCTTTCCACCAATGCCGGCGGCGTCAACGTGCTGCGCTACGGCAACGCGCGGGAGCTTGTGCTGGGGCTGGAAGTGGTGCTGGCCGATGGCCGCGTGCTCGACCTGCTGCGCACCTTGCGCAAGGACAATACCGGCTACGATCTGAAACAGCTTTTCATCGGCGCCGAAGGCACACTGGGTGTCATCACCGCAGCGGCCCTGAAACTGTTTCCGGCGCCCGGCATACGCACCACCGCCTTTGCCGCGATCGCCGATCCGGCGGCTGCGGTCACGCTCCTTTCCCACCTGCAGGATGAAACCGACGGCCTCATCAACGCCTTCGAATTGATCCCGCGCATCGGGCTTGAATTCGTATTGGCGCACATGCCGCAAACCGCCGATCCGCTTTCTGCGCCCTCGCCCTGGTATGTGCTGACCGAAGCGGCCGGCCCGCGCGGGATGGATATGCACGGCATGATCGAAGCATCTCTTGCCGCCGCGATGGAAGCGGGATTGGTGCGCGACGCCACCATCGCGCAAAACGAAACCCAGCGCGCCCAATTCTGGCGCCTGCGCGAAAGCCTGTCGGAATCGCAAAAACCGGAAGGCGGCTCGATCAAGCACGATGTCTCGCTGCCCATCGCACGCATACCGGAATTTCTGGCGCGCGCATCCGCTGCCGTGATCGCGAAAGTGCCCGGCGCCCGGCCGGTGCCGTTCGGCCATATCGGGGACGGCAATATCCATTTCAACATTTCCGTGCCGAAGGGTGGCGATAACGCGGCCTTCCTCGCGCAATGGGAAACGGTCAACCGCATCGTGCACGATATCGTGCGGGAATTTGGCGGATCGATCAGCGCCGAACACGGGCTCGGCGTGATGAAACACAACGAAATCGCACGCTACAAAGGGGCCGATGAGATCGCAGTGATGCAGGCCCTGAAACGCACGCTCGATCCCAGGAATATCCTCAATCCGGGAAAAGTCCTGCCGGACTCGGATTGATCACGCGGCGCGCGACAGTGCTTCCGGCGGGGGCTGTGGCGAAGGCGGTGCCGGCAGCGGCAGCACCGCTGCGCTGGGCCGTTTGGAATTGGCCATCGCACTCAGGATCGCCGTCACCACGGTTGCGGCATAAGGCAGGCTCTGCACCGCCAGCATCAGCATCCAGAGCGATTCCGCCGGGTCCTGCAATCCGCCATTCAGGAACGCCATCGCAAGCAGCGCCAATGCGCACAATGACAGCAGCGTCGTCTCCTGCCATGCCAGCCGCAGGGCTTGCGACACCGCCGCCTGATCCTCGCATTTCGGCGTGCGCAGGAACGGCTTTTTCGAGGTGAAGATGCCGGCGATCACCGCCTTTGCCACCGTGTGCGTCAGCGACAGCCCGGCGATGGAGGCCATCAGCGCGCCCTTGACCCCGGATCTGACCTTCTGCGGGTAGAGCAGCAGGGTCTTCAGCGTCTTGGCGAGGAACAGTGCCAGTGCGGCCGCCGAAAGTGCGGACATCGGCACATCGAAATAACGCGGTGCCACCGTCATCAGCAGCGTCCACACCAGCGCCGCCAAGGTCACGATCATGCCGAGCCCGTCGGAAATCCACGGCAGCCAGCCGGAGAGGAACTGATAACGCTGCGCCCACGAGAGGCCCTTGGTGCCCATGAAAATCGCGCCCTTGTGGCGTTTCATGATCTGCATCGCACCATAGACCCAGCGATAGCGCTGCCCCATGAAGGCGCCCAGCGTATCGGGGATAAGCCCGCGCCCCATGCTTTCGGGGATATAGGCGGCGCTATAACCGGACTCGAACAGTTTCAGGCCAAGCTCGGTATCCTCGGTGATGCACCACGGGCTCCAGCCGCCGACTTCTTCCAGTGCCTTCTTGCGCACGATCATCATGGTGCCGTGCTGGATGATGGCGTCGTGTTCGTTGCGCTCCACCATGCCGATCTGGAAGAAGCCGCGATACTCCTCAAACGCCATCGCCTTGAACAGGCTTTCATGGCCGTCGCGGTAGTCCTGCGGCCCTTGCACCAGCGCAATCTGGTCGGAAGCGAAGAACGGCAGCGCCCGGCGCAGCCAGTAGGGCGCAACCTGATAGTCGCTGTCGATCACGGCGATATAGACCGTTTCGGGATCGGTCATCTTCAGCGTTTCGTTCAGCGCGCCGGCCTTGAAGCCTTTCAGCTTGTCGATATGGGCAAAGCGGAAGCGCGGGCCGAGACGGGCGCAATGCTCCTCCACCGGGCGCCATGTCTCTTCATCCGGCGTATTGTTGTCGAGAACGATGACCTCGAAATTGTCGTAGTCGAGGCGGGCCAGCGCGTTCAGCGTTTCGGCCACCATCTCCGGCGGTTCGTTGTAACAGGGCACATGGATCGAAACGCGCGGCGCATTTTCGGGGATCGCCGCGATCATTCTTCGCCGCTCCACCCGCCACAGGCTGGAGGCAAGCTCCACCCCTTCGGTCAGGATCACGATGGAGGCCAAAAGCACCAACGGCGCCATCGCCGCGATCATCGCGATGTCGCCCACTTCGATATATTCCAGCGAACTGGCATCAACCAGAACCAGAAGCCCGGTGGTCACCGCGGCAACCAGCCCGCCCATCACGATATAACCCGGCTGCCGCACGCGCGGCATCCGGCCCAAAATCAACAGGCCCAGGATCAGGGTCAGGATTCCGGCAAACACCGCATAGGTGCGCCATTCGGGGAAGGTCCGCAGCATGCCGGTGAAGGGGAATTTCGGGGCACCCGTCGCATCGAACATGCCCCAATAGGCGCCGACCGCGCCTTCGCTGCCGCCCTTCCACGGCTGGTCATAGGCCTCGATCAGGTAATAGTCCCAGCCCTTCTGCATCGCCAATTGCACAAAGGCGCGAATGAAAAACGCTTCATTGGCGAGGGAGGCTTCGGCATTGCGTTTGGTGCGGCCTTCGGACGGCCAGCCCGCCTCGCCGATGATGATGGGCTTGCCGGGAAACTCATCCTGCACATGCTGGAAAGCGTGCTGCACGAAAACCAGCGAGTCGCGAACCGAAATCCCTTCCCAATAGGGCAGCAGGTGAATGGCGATCAGATCGACATGCTCGCCGATTTCCGGGTTCAGCAGCCAGGTGGACCACGGCTCCGCCGTCGTCACCTTGATGCGGCTGGGAAGGGCCGCGCGCACCTTCTCGATATAACCGTTCAACTGTTCCGCCGTCACGTCGCCGCGCAGGATCGCTTCGTTGCCGACGAACACGCGGTCAATCACACGGCGATTGGCGAGGGCGACGCGAATGCCCTTATCCACTTCCTTCTCATTGGCTTCGAGGTCGGTGCCGATCCAGATACCGAGCGAAACCGTCAGCCCATAGCGGCGCGCGATTTCCGGCACACGGTCCAGCCCGCCCGACACGGTATAGGTACGGATATGCCCGGTGAGCTGGGAAAGCTGCGCCATGTCGCGGTCGATCCGCTCGGGGCTGACATGACGATGATCTTTTTCGGTGAAGAGGTGGCTTGGGCTGTAGGAGAGGCCACGCACCTGGCCGTCCCAATCCGGTGCGATCACGGCATAGTCGCGGCTGGCCCAGAACAGCATGCTGGCCGCAACGACGAAGACGAGCGCCAGTGCAATGCGCGCCCTGCCGCTGTTCCAGCGGTTGAGCAGGCGGCGAAGCGTCACCATTTCCGCTGTCCCGCCGGCTTCAATGTCCGGCTGCTAACGAAGACCGCTCTGTGTCCTGGCAAGTCCGTGATCCCGCGTCGCTATGCTATGGTTCACTTCCGGCGGTTTCTGCGAATGGCTGGTCCGGCCGCCGATCAGCCGCCACCGCCCTGCTGGTTATCCTTGCTTTGTGAAGGCGGGGCCGGGATCACCTTCAACAGTTCCAGATCGAACACCAAAGTCTGGTTTGGGGGTATTGTGCCATTGCCGGCACCGCGGGTGCCATAACCCAGATTGGACGGGATCACCAGTTGCCAGTGATCGCCTTCGCGCATCAGTTCCAGCGCCTCGGTCCAACCTGGGATCAGGTCACTCGGCTTGAAGGCGGCCGGAAAGCCCGGTTCCGTCGCATCGAACTGTTTGCCGTTGATCAGGGAGCCTTTGTAGTAGACCTGAACCGTATCGCCAGCGGCCGGCCGCAGCCCGTAACCGCTTTTGATAATGCGGTATTGCAGCCCGCTCGGCCGCACCACCACACCCGGCTGGCGCGCATTGTTGGCCAGATAAGCGGCATTTGCCTCGCTACTCAGGGCGGAATCCGCTGCATGGGCCATGGCGGCCGATAACAGCATTCCCACCCCTGCCAAGAGGGTAACGAGACGTTTCATCTTCATGACTCCTGAAAACCGGCCCCAGAATTGGCGGCGCGCTCAGAGCTGATGCGCGCAGTCCCGGCGGATTTATGCCCCAACGCCCCATAGCACATCCTGAACTCATGGCGAATTGTGGGCGAAATTTTTCGTTTCTGCCGTCGATTGCCGCCACAGGACCGTTCTTTTACCCTGAATCCGGGAACCATGAGAGGACGTGATGTACAAACCCTTCGATCTGAGTGGAAAAGTCGCCCTTGTGACCGGTGGTAACGGGGGTATCGGTCTGGGCATGGCCGAAGCCTTGGCCCAGTCCGGTGCCGATGTGGTCATCTGGGGCACCAACGAGGCCAAGAACACCGCCGCGGGCAAGAAGCTAGCCGCCTATGGCAAGCGGGTGGCGTCGCGCCGGGTGGATGTCTCGAACGAGGCCGAGGTGGTGGAAGCCATGAAGGCCGCGATCGAGACCATGGGCCGGGTCGATTGCGTGATCGCCAATGCCGGTATCGGCGGCGGCGCCCCGATCCAGGAAATGACAACGGAGCTGTTCCGCCGCGTGCACGCGGTGAACGAGGACGGCGTGATGTGGACATTTCGCGAAGCTGCGAAACACATGATCGACCGTGCCAAGGCCGGCGATGCCAGCGGATCGCTGGTGGTCGTAGCCAGCACCGCAGGCATTGAAGGGGCCGCGCGCAATTCGGCCTATGGCGCCTCGAAGGGTGCTGTCATGTCGATGGCACGCGCACTGGCGGTGGAACTGGCGCGCTATGGCGTTCGCTGCAACTCGATCGCGCCTGGCTGGATCGCAACCGACATGACGGCGGGTGCGCAGGCCAACAAAGTTTTCGCCGAGAAGGTGATCCCGCGCGTTCCGGCACGGCGCTGGGGCACGCCGGAAGATTTCGGCGGCATCGCGGTCTATCTGGCCAGCGATGCGTCGGCCTACCACACCGGCGAAGCGTTCGTGATCGACGGCGGCTACACCAAGTTCTGATCCGTATACGGAACATTTCTTCCGTATACGTATCGAATACAGCAGACACGAAGTAGCAGACACGAAAAAGGGGATGCCCGGTTGTTCCGGGTATCCCCACACGTGGCTCCAGTTTAGGCAGCAAAAAACAGTCTGGCAAGGTCACTTTCTGTGCCCTAGATAAGCTCCCCTTTGCACCAATAAAGGGGTTCCCATGCTTGCCTGCGGCCTTGATTTCGGCACCTCCAACTCCGCCATCGGCGTCGCGAACGGCGCCGCCACCACACTTGCGCAGGTGGAGGGCGATTCCGACCTGATCCCGAGCGCGGTGTTCTTCGATCAGGAAACCGGCGGCGTGCTGTTCGGCGCCCGCGCCATTGCGACCTATATCGGCCAGGCCGAAGGCCGCCTGCTGCGGGCGCTCAAAACCATCCTCGGCTCCCCCCTGATCGACGAGAAGACCGCCATCGGCGCCCGCCGCGTCGCCCTGACCGAGGTGGTATCCCTCTTCATCCAGCACCTGAAATCTCGCGCCGAATACTTTGCTGGAAATGAAATAATGGCTGTCGTCCATGGTCGCCCGGTTCATTTCGTGGACGGCGATCCGGCCGCCGACCGCAAGGCCGAGGGCGTGCTCGAATCCATCGCCCGTGCCGCCGGATTCCGGGAGGTCAGCTTCGTTTATGAGCCAATCGCGGCCGCCCTGCACTACGAAGAAACCGCAGTCCGCGAGGAACTGGTTCTGGTCGCCGACATCGGCGGCGGTACCTCCGACTTTTCGCTCATCCGTATCGGGCCGGAGCGGCTGGGCCGGCCTGATCGTAGTAGCGACATCCTCGCCAACACTGGCGGGCGCATCGGCGGCACCGATTTCGACACCCTGCTCAGCCTTGCTTCGGTGATGCCGCTGCTCGGCCTCGGCACCCATCTGATCGACAAGAACCTGCCCATGCCGCGCGGGCCGTATCAGGAGCTGGCAACCTGGGCCCTGATCAACTTCCTCTACAATCAGAAGACGGAGCGTGAGATCGCCACCCTCGTTCGGCAGGCGCGCGAACCGGAACGCGTCCGGCGCCTGTTGCGGGTTATCCGCGCCCGCCTTGGCCATCGCCTCGCCTTCGCGGTGGAAGATGCCAAGATCGCACTTTCAGACAGCGATGAAACCATCCTGCCGCTCGACTTTATTGAGCCCACACTTTCCGCCCCTGCCAGCCGCACCACATTCGCAAATACCGTGGCCGAAAAACGCGCGGGCCTGCACAAACTCGCTTCCGCCTGCATCGCCGATGCCGGTGTCCAGCCCGATGCGGTGAACACGATCTTTTTCACTGGCGGCTCCTGCCGCATTCCGGCGGTGCGCGCAGCCATTTCCGCCGCGGCCCCTGCGGCGCAAGCGGCGCAGAAATCCGACATGCTGTCGGTCGGCCTTGGCCTCACGCGGGAAGCCGCCCGCCGCTATGCCTGATGTGCCTGCCGGACGCGAGCCCCCTTGCGCACAAGCGCCGCCCAAGGAACACTGACAAATAATCGGAATATAACGGGAGACGCCTGATGACCATCCGCACGCCACTCTGCGATCTGTTGAAGATCGATTATCCCATCCTGCTGGCCGGCATGGGCGGAGTCTCCTACGCCGAATTGTGCGCCGCCGTCTCCAACGCGGGCGGTTTCGGCACGCTCGGCATGGCGGGCCGCTCGCCCGAGGAGATCAAGGCGGAAATCGCCAAAACCCGCGATCTGACAGATAAGCCCTTCGGCGTCGATCTTCTCGCCGCCGTGCCGGAATCGCTGGAGCGTACCGCCGACATCATCATCGAAGGCGGTGCCGCGGCCTTTATCTCCGGCCTCGGTGTGCCGCCGCCGCATCTGATCAAGAAATTCCACGATGCCGGGCTGAAGGTGATGAACGTCTCCGGCGCCGTGCGCCATGCCCGCGCGGCAGAAGCCGGTGGTCTTGACGCCGTGGTGGCACAAGGCACCGAAGCCGGTGGCCATACCGGCCGCATCGCCGGCCTTGCGCTGATCCCGCAGGTGGTCGATGCGGTGAAGATCCCCGTGGTCGCTGCCGGTTCCATCGTCGATGGCCGCGGGCTCGCGGCGGCGCTTGCGCTCGGTGCACAGGGCGTGTGGATGGGCACCCGCTTCATCGCCAGCCGTGAGGCCCATGCCGGTGCCATGTACAAGGATGTGATCCTTCAGGCGAATGACGAGGATACCGTTATCACCCGTAGCTATTCCGGCAAGCCGATGCGTGTCCACCAGAACGCATGGACCAAGGATTGGGAAAGCCGCCCGCAGGACATTCAAAAATTTCCTGCCCAGGCTGTGATGTCATCCAAGGCCGGTGTGATGGGCGGCATTGGCGGCCAGATCGAGGGGCTGGACATCGACCATTCCGCCTTCGCGATGGGACAGGGTTCGGGCGGCATTCATGCGGTGAAACCGGCCGGTGAAATCGTGCGTGAAATCGCAGCGGAAGCTGAAGAGGTGATCGGGCGCATCGCGCGCCTCGCCGCGAAGCAGAGGGCCTAGCGATACTGCTCCCACAGCAGGTGGCCGAGAACCGCAAAGCCGAACAGGAAGATCGCAACGCCTGACGCGCGGTTGATGATTTTCATGACCTGCTCGTCGATGTTGCGATGGAACAGGCCGACAATGCTGGTGATGGCAAACCACCACAGCACAGAACCGCCGACGGCCGCACCGACAAGGATTGCCGCGGCCAGATAGCTCGGCTGTTCGCGCGCAATGCCGCCGAGCCCCGCGAACATGGCGGCAAAGCCGAACAGAGTCGCCGGATTGGTGATGGTGAGAAGAAAGGTGGATGCCACGGTGCCCGCAAGTGACGATGCACCGTTCTCCCCCCGCTTCGCCGGGTCCGGCAGATTGGGCTTGGCGAACCATGTGTGAACGCCGAAGCCCACCAGCATCAATCCGCCCACCAATTGGATCGGGGCGAACCAGCCCTGAATGATCTGCGTGATCGCCGTCAGGCCAAAGGCCGTGATCACCGCGAACACGCCATCGCCAATGGCCGCGCCCAGCCCCGACATGAATCCGTTCACCGGACCATAGGCCAGCGTGCGACGGATGCAGATCAGATTGACAGGCCCGATCGGCGCCGCCGCAATAACCCCGATGGCGGCACCGGAAAAGACCAGAAGCAGATAGTCCATGGCGCTGCCTATCTGCTTCGCGGCCCCAGATCAAATGACCCGTCAAATGGCTCAGGCAGCGATTTCGACCACAAGCCGCCCGCGTACCTTGCCCGCCAGAATGTCCTCGGCGGCTTCACGCACGCCCGAAAGCGCGATGGTCTTCGTCATCGCCTCAAGCTTTTTGACATCGAGGTCGCGGGCCAGCCGGTTCCAGGCTTCCACCCGCCGCGCCCTGTTCATGTAGACCGAATCGATCCCCAACAGACTGACTCCGCGCAGAATGAACGGCGCCACGCTGGCCGGCAGATCGAGCCCGCCCGCCAGCCCGCACGCGGCCACCGCACCGCCGTAACGCAGCGACGCGATCACATTGGCAAGCGTCTTGGAGCCGACTGAGTCCACACCACCGGCCCAGCGTTCCTTGGCTAGCGGGCGCGGGTTACCGGCCAGTTCTGCGCGCGGAACGATCTCCTCCGCGCCCAACCCTTTCAGATATGCTTCTTCCTCCGGCCGGCCGGTCGACGCGCTGACCTTGTAGCCGAGCTTCGCCAGCACCGCGACCGCGACAGAGCCGACACCACCGGCCGCGCCCGTCACCACCACACCGCCCTTGTCCGGCGTAACGCCTGCATCTTCCAGCGCAAGTACACACAGCATGGCGGTGTAACCGGCGGTGCCGATGGCCATCGCCTGCGCGGTTGAGAATGCGGGCGGCAACGGCACCAGCCATTCCCCTTTCACGCGCGCATATTCCGCATAGCCGCCGTAATGGGTTTCGCCGAGGCCGTAGCCGTTCAGCACCACCTTGTCGCCCGGCTTGAAATTCGGATTGGAAGAGGTTTCGACCGTGCCCGCGAAATCGATTCCGGGGATCATCGGAAATTTGCGCACCACCGGCGAACGCCCCGTCAGCGCCAGACCGTCCTTGTAGTTCACCGTCGAATGCGAGACGGCGACCACCACATCGCCTTCCATCAGATCGTCCAGGCCGATTTCGGCATCGACCACCTGCTGCTTGTCGTCGGGCTTGTGGATCATGATGGCGTTGAAACGTTCTTTCATAATGGCACTTTCCTGTTGAGAGTGCTGCCAGGGCAGCAAAGGCGGGGAATTCCGGGCGCAGGGCAACGCAATTCGCCCGCAAGGTCAAGGAAAACGAGACAATTGTGTCCGCCGCGGCAAAAGCGGCTGGACAGCCGGCCCCGGCATACCCAAATCTTTATTAAAGTGAAGGGCGCAAGCTGACGGCGAAACCGCGATGCGGGAGAACGAAGCCATGAGCGATCGCAGCAATGATTTCCGGCGGGCCTTGAACGGCTACCGGCTGACCACGGCGGAAATCCTTTACCACATGCCGGATCATCCGCAGGTGCTGCAGAGCTTCATCTGGCAGGAATTCGACATGGCACCGAAATTTCCGGTGCTCAACAAATTCCTGCACTTCTGGGAACACAACATCGAAGGGCGCCTGCACTCGGTGCGCATCGCCGCCCGCGGCCTGATCTCACCGGCGGAACTGAAACTGGCCGGCGGCGAATTCACGCTGCATTAGCAGCCTACTAAACAATGATTTGTCATGGCCCACCGGAGTGTGGGCCATCCAGATGATGCTTGACGAAAAAGCAGAAAAACGAAACTCAGACTTCAATAGAAAACCAATCACCTGGATGGCCTGCGTTCGCAGGCCATGACAATTATGCCTGCGCCAGCGTCTCCCAGAAGCGGATCGGTTCGCCCTGCCCGGCGGCGGTCAGTGCGTGGTCGCGCATGACGGTCCGTCCACGGATGATCGTCGCCACCGGCCAGCCCGTGGTCTCCATCCCGTCGAACGGCGTCCAGCCGCATTTGGACGCAATCCAGGAATTTTCGATCCGCTTTTTCTTCTTCAGATCGACAATGGTGAAATCGGCATCATATCCCGTGACGATACGGCCTTTGCCAGCGATGCCGAAAATCCGTGCCGCGCCCGCACTCGTCAGATCGACAAAGCGTTCGAGCGAGAGCCGCCCCGCATTCACATGATCCAGCAACAGCGTCGCCAAGGTCTGCACCCCCGGCATGCCGGACGGCGTATTGGGATAGGTCTTGTCCTTTTCCGCGCGCGTGTGCGGCGCGTGGTCGGAGCCGATCACGTCGATTACCCCATCGGCCACCGCCTGCCACAGCGCCTCGCGATGGCGGCTTTCGCGGATCGGCGGGTTCATCTGGGCATAGGTGCCAAGGCGCTCGTAACATTCCGGCGCGCTCAGGGTCAGATGCTGCGGCGTGGTCTCGACGGTGGCGAAATCGCGCGCCGCGGCCAGCAGCGGCAATTCCTCCGCCGTCGTGACATGCAGCACATGCAGCCTGCGCCCCGCTTCGCGCGCCAGCCGCAGCACACGCTCGGTCGATGCGCGCGCCGTTTCCACATCGCGCCACAACGGATGGGTACGCGGATCGCCCTCTTTGGCGAGGCCCTTGCGTTCGACCAGCCGGGCTTCATCTTCCGAATGAACCGCCATGCGCCGCGTGCTGCCGCGGACCGCCGCGCGAATATCGTTTTCCTCGCTCAGCAAAAGTGTGCCGGTGGAGGAACCCAGGAACGCCTTCACCCCGCAAACGCCGGGCAAGCGTTCCAGCGCCGCCAGCGCGCCGACGTTCTGCGGTGTCGCGCCAACATAGAAGGCGTAGTCGCAATGCATCCGCCCTTTGGCGCGGGCAAGCTTGTCTTCGATCGCCAGTTTGGTCGTGGTCGGCGGCGCGGTATTGGGCATTTCGAACACGCCGGTCACCCCGCCCAGAACCGCCGCGCGGCTGCCGGTTTCCAGATCTTCCTTGTGCTCGTTGCCGGGCTCGCGGAAATGCACCTGGGTGTCGATGACACCGGGCAGGACGTGCAGCCCCTTCGCATCAAAGACCTCGGCGGCCTTCGCGGCGGCCAGCCCGCCAATCGCGGCGATGCGCCCGCCCTTCACACCCACATCGGCAGACGCAATGCCGGATAGGGTGGCGCAGATACCCCCACGGATCAAAAGATCGAATGTCTCGCTCATGGCCTCGGGAGTACGCTCACCCACCCGGCTTGGCAACCGCGTCTATCGGGATTACCTGATGGGTCATGGCTGAGTTCACAATTCTGAGCGATCGCGCGGTACTGTCCGTTTCGGGGGCAGAGGCACAATCCTTCCTTCAGGGCCTGATCACCAACGATACGGCTCACGCGGAACAAGGGCTTTATGCCGCCCTGCTGACGCCGCAGGGCAAGATCCTGTTCGATTTCCTGCTGCTGGCGCGCGATGGCGCCTATCTGATCGATTGCGCGGCCGATCAGCGGGCCGCGCTGCAGAAGCGGCTGACGCTTTATCGCCTGCGCGCCAAGGTGGAGGTCGCGCCACGGGACGACCTCGCCATCGCCTGGGCAAAGGACCCGGCCGCCCTGCCGGACGGCTATACCGATCCACGTCTGCCCGCACTGGGCACGCGCGCCTTCGTGCCGGCGGGAAGCGGTGCGGATGGAAGTGTCGCCTATCTCGCCCACCGCCTCTCGCTCGGCGTGCCGGAAAGCACCGATTTCGGGCAGGACAGGATGTTCGCCCTCGATGCGGGGCTTGAGGAGCTGCACGGCGTCTCCTTCAACAAGGGCTGCTATGTCGGCCAGGAATTGACGGCGCGGATGAAGCACCGCAGCACCGCGCGCAAGCGCCTGTTGCTGGTCGAGAGCGCGGGCGATGCGCCGATCCCCGCGCCCGGCACCGCGATCAGCGCGGGCGATGTGGAGCTTGGCACCATCGTCAGCACCTATGGCCGTTACGGTTTCGCGCCCATCCGGCTGGACCGGCTGGCGGAAGCGGGCACGGCGCCGGCCTCGGCAGACGGGCATCCGGTCATGCTTCACAAACAGGCATGGCTTTCTTCCGCGCAATGAAGGCTTGACGCTTTCGCATAAGAGCGCAGAGTTCGCACCTCATTGTCCTTGAGGAGACCCCCAATGCTTCACCACGTATCGGTCGGCGTCTCTGACGTCGAACGGGCCGCACGGTTTTATGATCCCGTTCTCGCGGCACTCGGTTACAAGCGCGTGATGGAATATCTGCCGCACGCGATTGCCTATGGCGAAAGCAGCAACTGGCCAGCCTTCTGGGTCCAGCTTCCCCACAATCAGATGCCGGCAAGCTTCGGCAATGGCGTGCATGTCGGCTTCATCGCGCGCTCAAAAGCGGCGGTGAACGCTTTCCACGAAGCCGCCCTGAAAAACGGCGGTAGCAACAATGGCGAGCCCGGCCCGCGCGCAGACTATGGCCCGGATTATTACGGCGCTTTCATCTACGATCTGGACGGCAACAAGCTGGAAGCCACGCTTCACATCGAAGCCAAACCGGCAAAGGCAAAGAAGAAGGCACCCCGCAAAGCGGCGGCCCCGGCCCGGAAAAAGGCCGCTGGAAAAAAGACTGCGGCGAAAAAAACCGCGAAAAAGCCAGCCAAAAAGAAGGCCGTCAAAAAGAAAGCCGCAAAGAAAAAAGCCCGGCGCCGCTGAAACATCCCCCGTTGAAAGAGGCGCCGTGAACGCTGTCTTGGAACCCGTCGATCTCGTGCGCTGCTCCTGGCCGGGCAGCGATCCCCTTTATGTCGCCTATCATGACGAGGAATGGGGCGTACCCGAATATGACGACCGCGCCCTTTACGAGAAACTGGTGCTGGACGGTTTTCAGGCCGGACTGTCGTGGATCACCATCCTGCGCAAGCGGGAAAATTTCCGCAAAAGCTTTCACGGCTTCGATCCCGCCCGCATCGCGCGTTACGGGGCGCGCGATGTGGAGCGGCTGCTGAAAAACGAAGGCATCATCCGCAGCCGCGCCAAGATCGAAGCCGCGATCAAGGGCGCAAAACTCTGGCTCGACATCATGGAGAAGGAGCCGGGCGGCTTCCGCGACCTGATCTGGAAGCATGTGGGCGGCGCACCAAAGGTCAACAGCTTCAAATCGATCAAGCAGGTGCCGGCCAAAACGAACATGAGCGAGGCGCTGTCAAAGGAACTGAAACAGCGCGGCTTCAATTTCTGCGGGCCGGTGATCGTCTACGCCTTCGCGCAGGCCGTCGGCATGGTCAACGATCACATCGTCACCTGCCACCGGCATGAGGCCTGCACGAAGCTCGGTAATCACCCCCGGCCGCGATAGGGGGCGACGCCGGTCTCCGGCAGCCAGACTTCTTTCGGCAATTTTCCGGTTTGCCAGAACACGTCGATCGGCATGCCGCCGCGCGGATACCAGTAACCGGCAATGCGCAAATATTTCGGCTTGATGGCGGCGGCGATACGTTTGGCAATCGTCAGCGTGCAATCTTCGTGAAACGCGGCGTGATTGCGGAAGCTCGCCAGATAAAGTTTCAGCGATTTGCTTTCGACGATCGCCTTGCCTGGCACATAGTCGATGACGAAATGCGCGAAATCGGGCTGCCCCGTCACCGGGCACAGGCTGGTGAATTCCGGCGCGGTGAAGCGCACCACATAATTGCTGCCGGGGTGCGGATTGGGCACCGCCTCCAGCTTTGCGCTCTCCGGCGATGGCGGCACGGCGACGGCATGGCCAAGCTGCGTCACCCGCAATTGCTTTACCTTTACCCGCCGCACCATCTCACACCCCCTCATACACGCAGGCCTGCCCATAGGACGGTCTGCGAATTTTCACCCGCGCCACTTCCGGCAGTTTTTCGCGGGCACGCTCGAAAATAAAGCGCGCGAGATTTTCCAGCGTCGGATTGCCCAGCCCCTCGACCTCGTTCAGCAGCCGGTGGTCGAGCGTATCGCGAATACCGTCCAGCACGCGCTTCACCTCACCCAGATCGCGCAGCCAGCCTTTGGCCGGATCGGGTTCGCCCTTCAGCGTCACCTCGACATAAAAGGAATGACCGTGCAGGCGCGCGTTTTCGGGCGCCCCCTGCCCCAGATAATGGGCGGCGTCGAAACCGAATTCCTGCGTCAGTTCGATCATGGCCGGGCGTGTGGCAGGGTGACAGGCCTCAAGTCAAGGATTGCATCAAGGCTGATGGCAAGACCAACAGCGAGACGCTGCCCGTAAACCTTGAAGCCACCGCCGATTGCCCCTACATCGCGACGGGTGAGGCCACGCCCTCCCCCATCCCGGCATTCTCCGGCATGGGCAACACATCCGGGACGGCCCGGCCATTCCGAAAGGAGGGCCGCCATGGCCTGGATCAGCCTGATTGTCGCGGGCCTGTTCGAAACCGTCTGGGCTTTTTCGATGAAAAAGTCGGAAGGATTCACCCTTCTATGGCCGACTGCCATCACCATCGCGGCCATGGTGGTGAGCTTCTGGCTGTTGGCCCTGGCCATGAAGTCCCTGCCGCTCGGCACCGCCTATATGGTGTGGACCGGCATTGGTGCCGTCGGCGCCTTCATCGCCGGTGCGATCTTTCTCGGCGAACCGCTCAACCCACTGCGTATCGCAGCCGCGGTGCTGATCGCATCCGGCCTCGTGCTGATGAAATTCTCAAGCGAAGGCTGACCGCGCTTCCGGCCTATTTCGCTGCCTCTTGCGGATGTTTGGCCCGCCAGGCTTCGACCGCCGCTATCGTCTTGGCGACATGATGATCCGGGCTCATATCGGTGTATTCCATAAGAACCGTATTGTCCGGCGCGATCACATAAGAGGTGCGGTTGGCGTAAGGCATCACCGGCATCTTGGCGTCATAGGCCTTGATCACCTTGCCGTCCGGATCGGCAGCAACCGCGAATTTGCTGCGGCATTCGCTGACCGAGAATTTATCCAGCGTTTCGATCTTGTCGTGGCTGACGCCAATCACCGTTGCGCCCAGGGCCTGGAACTTCGGCGTCGCCTCGGCAAAATCATGCGCCTCGATGGTGCAACCTTTGGTAAAGGCCGCCGGATAGAAATAGAGCACCACCGGCCCCTTTTTCAGCGCATCGGCCAGCGAAAAGGCGAACTGCTTCCCACCGAGGGAAGCCTGGGCCGCGAAATCCGGCGCCTTGTCGCCCACTTTCAGGGCCGCAAAGGCAGGGGCTGCCATCAGGCAAAAGGCAAGTGCGGTTCCGGCAAGTCTGTTCATCGGGTTTCTCCATCTGGCTGCCCGGCGCACCATGCGCGCAAAAGTGGGCCGCCTCCAGTCGCTTTTGTGTGAAACGGCCAAAGCCCCATTTCGGGCCGGGTACCGGAAAACCCTCCACCCATTATGGGGTCGCGACACCATGCCGAGGGGCAACAATATTGCACCCCCGTAACCTCCGTGCTAGTTCAACCGCGCGTGGGAACGTGACTCGCGCAGGCGCATAAATTTCAACGATTTCTCAAGGGCTTAGGCGACCGGCGCAGAGACAGATGCGCAAGAGGCCGAAGAGCGGACGTGGGCACACAAAACATAGCCAACCATGGTCTTGCCGCGCGCTATGCGACGGCGGTTTTCGAATTGGCGACGGAAGAAAACGCCACACACGTGGTTGAAAGCGATTTCGCCACCCTGAAAGCGGCAATGGCGGAAAGCCCGGACCTTGACCGTCTGGTCCACGCGCCGGTTTTCAGCCGTGAGGATCAGGCCAAAGGCATGGCTGCGATTCTGGAGCGTATGGGGGCTTCCCCCCTCACCCGGCGGTTCGTGCTGCTGCTGACGTCCAAGGGCCGGCTTTTCACCCTTGCCGGTGTGATCGCGGTCTTTGAACAGATGGTCGCACGCGAACGCGGTGAGATCGCGGCCGAGGTGGTCAGCGCCCGCCCGCTCAGCGATGCGCAGGTGCAGGAACTGAAGACCATTCTGAAATCACGTCTTGGTCGCGATGCGCGGCTGGATACCAAAGTCGATCCCGCGCTTCTCGGCGGCCTTGTCGTGAAGGTGGGTTCGCGCATGATCGATTCATCGCTGCGGACCAAGCTCGATGGCTTGCGTTCGGCGATGCGGGGACACTGAAGGAAAAATGACCATGAACATCCAACCCGCGGAAATCTCCGCAATCCTGAAGCGCGAAATTCAGAATTTCGGCGCCGAAGCGGAAGTCAGCGAAGTCGGCCAGGTGCTGAGCGTCGGTGACGGCATTGCCCGCATCTACGGCCTCGACAAGGTGCAGGCCGGCGAGATGGTGGAGTTTCCGGGCGGCATCAAGGGCATGGCCCTGAACCTGGAAGTGGACAATGTGGGCGCCGTGATTTTCGGCTCCGACGCCACCATCAAGGAAGGCGATACGGTGAAGCGCACCGGCGCCATCGTGGACGTGCCGGTGGGCAAGGGCCTGCTCGGCCGCGTGGTGGACCCGCTGGGTAACCCGATCGATGGCAAGGGCGATCTGACCAATGTCGCGGAACGCCGCCGGGTGGATGTGAAGGCGCCGGGCATCATTCCGCGCAAATCGGTGAACGAACCGGTGCAGACGGGCCTCAAAGCCATCGACACCCTGATCCCGATCGGCCGCGGCCAGCGCGAACTGATCATCGGTGACCGCCAGACTGGCAAAACCGCCGTCGCGATCGACACCATCATCAACCAGAAATCGGTCAACGCCGGCACCGACGAGAAGGCGAAGCTCTACTGCATCTACGTCGCCATCGGACAGAAGCGCTCGACCGTGGCGCAGATCGTCAAGACGCTCGCCGACACCGGCGCGCTCGACTACACCATCGTGGTTGCCGCCACCGCCTCCGAACCGGCCCCGCTGCAATATCTGGCGCCGTTTGCCGGTTGCGCGATGGGCGAATGGTTCCGTGACAACGGCATGCACGCCCTCATCATCTATGACGATCTGTCGAAGCAGGCCGTCGCCTATCGTCAGATGTCGCTGCTGCTCCGCCGCCCGCCGGGCCGCGAAGCCTATCCGGGCGACGTGTTCTACCTGCATTCCCGCTTGCTCGAACGCGCCGCGAAACTGAATGACGACAATGGCGGCGGTTCACTCACCGCGCTGCCGATCATCGAGACGCAGGCGAACGACGTGTCGGCCTATATTCCGACCAACGTGATTTCGATCACCGACGGTCAGATCTTCCTTGAAACCGACCTGTTCTATCAGGGCATCCGGCCTGCGGTGAACGTCGGCATCTCGGTCAGCCGCGTGGGTTCATCGGCGCAGATCAAGGCGATGAAAACTGTGGCCGGGCCGATCAAGGGCGAACTGGCGCAGTACCGCGAAATGGCGGCGTTTGCGAAATTCGGTTCGGACCTCGATGCGGCAACGCAGAAGATGCTGGCTCGTGGCGAACGCCTGACCGAGCTTCTGAAGCAGCCGCAATACAAGCCCTTCGCGGTTGAGGAGCAGGTGGCGGCGATCTACGCCGGCACGCGCGGCTATCTGGACCCGTTCCCGGTTGACCGGGTTGGCCCCTTCCAGGATGCGCTGCTGTCGAAACTGCGCGCCAACTATCCGCAATTCCTCGAAGGCATCCGCACCGAAAAGGCGCTGACGCCCGCTCTCGAAGACATTTTGAAGGAGGCTCTGGCAGACGTGTCCAAGAGCTTTGCCTGAAGAAAGCTGATCGCCCATGGCTTCCGTCAAGGAAATGCGCACGCGGATCGCGAGCGTAAAATCCATACAGAAGATTACCAAGGCGCTGCAGATGGTGGCGGCGGCGAAGCTGCGCCGGGCACAGACGGCGGCGGAAAATGCGCGCCCCTATGCACGGCGCATGGCCAACGTGATCGCCAATCTCTCGGCCGGCGTTTCCGGTCCCTCCGCACCGCGCCTGCTGGCAGGCACCGGCTCCGACCGGCGCCATCTGGTTGTGGTGGCCACGTCGGATCGCGGCCTGGCCGGTGGTTTCAACTCCGGCATCGTGCGTGCCGCGCGTGAGAAGATCGGCCGCCTTCTGGCCGATGGCAAAGAGGTCAAGATCATCACGGTGGGCCGCAAGGGCCGCGACCAGTTGCGCCGCACCTATGGCAAACACTTCATCGCCAATTACGAAGTGGGTCTGAAGCCCGCGACCTTCGCGCTGGCCCAGCCCATCGCCCGGAAGGTTCTCGATCTTTTCGAGGCCGATGAAGTCGATGTCGTCACCCTGATTTACAGCCGTTTCAAATCGGTGGTGTCTCAGGTGCCGACCGTGCGCCAGTTGATCCCGGCCGAGGTCGATGAAACCGAAGCGCAGCCGAACGGCAGCTTCTACGAATACGAGCCGGACGAAGAAGCCATTCTGGAAGTGCTGTTGCCGCAGAACATCTCTGTGCAGATCCTGAACGCCTTGCTGCAAAACGAAGCCGGCTTCTATGCCGCACAGATGACGGCGACCGACAACGCCACCCGCAACGCAGGCGATTTGATCGACAACCTCACCATCCAGATGAACCGCACCCGTCAGGCGCAGATCACCAAAGAGCTGATCGAAATCATCTCCGGCGCCGCAGCCGTTTAATACGAGAAAGAGACCGACCATGAACGCTCCCGTAAAAACTGGTTCCAAAGGCCGCATCACGCAGGTGATTGGCGCCGTCGTCGACGTGGAGTTCGACGGCGCATTGCCCGCCATCCTGAACGCGATCGAGACCACCAACATCGACGCGCACTCCGGCAAGCAGGTTCGCCTGGTGTTCGAGGTGGCGCAGCATCTGGGTGAGAATGCGGTGCGCGCCATTGCGATGGACACGACCGAGGGTCTGGTCCGCGGGCAGGAGGTGCTGGATACCGGCGCGCCCATCCGCGTGCCGGTCGGCCCGGCTACGCTCGGCCGCATCATGAACGTGATTGGGGAGCCGATCGACGAAGCGGGCCCGATCAGCCAGGAACACACCGCCATCATTCACCGCGAAGCGCCGACCTTCTCGGAACAGGCGGGCACGGCCGAGGTTCTCGTCACCGGCATCAAGGTCATCGACCTGCTCTGCCCCTACACCAAGGGCGGCAAGATCGGCCTGTTCGGCGGTGCCGGCGTCGGCAAGACTGTGACGATGCAGGAACTGATCAACAACATCGCCAAGGCCTATGGTGGTTATTCGGTGCTGGCGGGCGTGGGCGAACGCACCCGCGAAGGCAACGACCTCTACCACGAAATGATCGAGTCCAACGTGAACGTGGACCCGAAGAAAAATGGCTCGGCCGAAGGCAGCAAATGCGCCCTCGTCTATGGCCAGATGAACGAGCCGCCGGGCGCGCGTGCCCGCGTGGCGCTGACCGGTCTTTCGGTGGCGGAATATTTCCGCGATCAGGAAGGCAAGGACGTGCTGCTGTTCATCGACAACATCTTCCGTTTCACGCAGGCTGGTTCGGAAGTGTCCGCGCTTCTCGGTCGTATCCCTTCGGCCGTGGGCTATCAGCCGACGCTTGCGACCGAGATGGGCAACCTGCAGGAACGCATCACCTCCACCACCAAAGGCTCCATCACCTCGGTGCAGGCGATTTACGTGCCGGCCGACGACCTGACCGACCCGGCACCGGCCACCTCCTTCGCCCATCTGGATGCCACCACCGTGCTGTCGCGTGACATCGCGGCTCAGGCCATCTTCCCGGCGGTGGACCCGCTCGACAGCACCTCGCGCATTCTCGATCCGCAGGTGATCGGCGAGGAACACTACAGCGTCGCCCGTCAGGTTCAGGAAGTGCTGCAACAGTACAAGGCCCTGAAGGACATCATCGCCATTCTCGGCATGGACGAGCTTTCGGAAGATGACAAGCTGATCGTGGCGCGCGCCCGCAAGATTCAGCGCTTCCTGTCCCAGCCCTTCTTCGTCGCCGAACAGTTCACCAACTCGCCCGGCAAATTCGTGGAGCTGAAAGACACCATCCGCTCCTTCAAGGCGATCGTGGATGGCGAATACGACCACCTGCCGGAGCAGGCGTTCTATATGGTCGGCGCAATCGAGGAAGTGGTCGAGAAGGCCCAGAAGCTGGCAGCGGAAGCGGCGTAATTCATGGCTGACAAGATTTCCTTCGATCTCGTCTCGCCGGAACGGCTCCTCCTGAGCGAGGACGCCGAGATGGTCACCCTGCCGGGCACCGAGGGCGACCTCGGTGTGCTGCCGGGGCACGAGCCGCTGATCACCACACTCCGCCCCGGCGTCATCGCCGTGAAGGGTGGCGGGCAAGGCGACGCGCGCTTCTTCGTGATGGGCGGCTTTGCCGAAGTGAACCCGGAAAAGCTCACCGTTCTGGCGGAGGAAGCGCTGCCGATGGCGGATATGGATGCCGCCGCCCTCAACCAGCGCATTTCCAACACCAAGGAAGATCTTCTGGTCGCGAAGTCGGAGCGGGAACGTGCCCGCCTGGTCCAGATGCTCGATTCCCTCGAACAGGCGCGCGCGGCCCTTTAAGCCTCCAAAAAGGGGAACCATCGCGCCGCGCTTGAATCCTGTCCCGCTCTCCGTTTGAATTTGTCAAAACGGTGAGGAAAACAGGATGGGAACGATCTGGAGTGGAACCCGGCAACGCGATGCCGAAACCCTGACCCGGCGCGCCGCGCAGGCGGCATCCGGCTTTGAAAAGCTTGGCGTCGGCGCGGGCGATGGCATCGCGCTTTATCTGCGCAACGACTTTCCGTTCTTCGAGGGAAGCATCGCGGCCGGGATGCTCGGCGCCTATCCGGTTCCGGTGAACTGGCATTACACCGCGGACGAAGCGGCCTATCTGCTGAACGATTCCGGCGTGAAAGCGCTTGTCATCCACGCCGATCTTCTCGGGCCTATCCAGAGTGTGATCCCCAAAAACGTCGCGGTTCTTGTGGTCGAGACACCGCCGGAAATCTGCACCGCTTATGGCCTGTCGCGTGACACCGCAGTCACGCCCTCCGGCGCAACAGCATGGGATGCCTGGCTGGAATCCCACGAACCGCGCACAGCGAATGCGGAGGCCGCACCCAGCACCATCATCTACACATCGGGCACGACAGGCCGCCCCAAAGGCGTCAAACGCCCGACATTCACGCAGGCGCAACAGGATGCTGCGGCGCGCATGCTCGCCTGGTCCTATGGCTTCACCGAATATCTCGATCCTGCGAGCGGCCATTCACCGGCCGAAATCGTCACTGCCGCCGTCGGCCCGCTCTACCATTCCGCCCCGAACGCCCATGCGGGGTTCTCCATCCGCGTCGGCGCCAATCTTCTCGTCATGCCGCGCTTCGATCCGGAAGGGCTGTTGCGCGAAATCGAACAGCGCCGGATCACCCATTTGAACATGGTGCCGATCATGTTCAACCGGCTTCTGAAACTGCCGAAGGCGGTGCGGGACCGTTACGATCTCTCATCCTTGCGCTTTGTGGCCCATGCCGCTGCCCCCTGCGCGCCGCAGGTCAAGCGGGAGATGATCGCGTGGTGGGGCCCGGTCATCAACGAATATTACGGCTCGACGGAGATGGGAAACGTCACCTTCTGCACGGCGGAGGAATGGCTGAAACACCCCGGCACCGTCGGCAAGGTGATGCCGGGCGGCCATGTCCGCGTGATCGACGAGAAAGGGCACGACGTTCCGCCGCGCACGGTTGGCGAGGTGATCGGTGCGGTCACGGGCTTCACCAATTTCACCTATCAGAACGACGATGCCAAACGCCGCGCGATGGAAAAGGAAGGCCTGATCACACCCGGCGACGTCGGCTATTTCGACGAGGACGGGTTTCTCTATCTGTGCGATCGCAAGAACGACATGATCATCTCCGGCGGCGCGAACATCTATTCCGCCGAGATCGAAGCGGAATTGCACAAGCTGCCGGAAATCGCCGATTGCGCGGTCTTCGGCATCCCGGATGACGAGTTTGGAGAGGCTGTGCACGCCGTTGTTCAGTTGCAGCCCAATGTTTCGATCAGCGAAACCGATCTCCGCAGCAAACTGCGTGCGACCATGGCCGGTTACAAAGTTCCGAAACGCATCGATTTCGCCCTCACGCTCCCGCGCGAGGATTCGGGAAAAATCTTCAAGCGCAAATTGCGCGAACCCTTCTGGTCCGGCCGCCAGACGCAGATATAGGTCCCGCCGTCCCGCCCGTCAGCTTCCGCTGGGGATCGTGAATTCCGCGGCGATCTTTTTGCGCGCCGCTTCCCACGCCTGTACGTCCGGCCGATTGCGCACCGCGATCCAGTCCGGCTTCTGGAACATTTCCAGTGGCCCTTTGCCGAAATAGGGCAATTGCAGCATCGCCAGTTCGCGGCCGTCCAGCGCGCGTGCATACCACTGGCGCGCCTTGTCATCCTCCCGCAGAAAGCGATAGCCGGTCGAAATATCGCCTGCCATAATCCCGTTCGCGGGCCAGCCGGTGGCAATCATTTCCACGATTTGCGATGCCGTTGTGCGGTCGCCCGAATAGGCGGCAATCCAGAACTGACAGGCGGTTACCGGGCCGGTATCGTTGCCCGGCTCGGTCAGAAGCTGCAGGCGGCTATACATCTTCTTCGCATCGCCGGACTTCCCCACTGCCGCCAGCACTTCACACATCGAACCCAGCGCATCCAGGCTTCCGGGCTGCAGGTCCAGCCCTTCGCGCGCGCTGGCCAACGCTTCATCGAAACGGTGCTGCGTAACCGCAAAGATGGCAAGATTGGTGCGATCGATGAAACTTAGCGGGTCCAGTTTCGCCGCCCGCCTCACGGCATCGATCGCAAGCTCCGGCAGCCCCATATAGGAATAGAAGATGGAGCTGTTGTGCCAGACCTGCGCGCTGTTCGGCCCCAGTCTCTGCAATTGCCGCACATCTTCCGCTGCCGCCATCCACTTCCATTCCACCAGGCTCGCGGTCGCGTGCGCGGACAATGCTGCAATATTGTTTGGATCGCGTGCCAGCGCCTGACGCACCGCCTCCAACGCCGGCGCAATGTGTTCTTTCCTGTCATAGTTGAACGCCATCGTCGCATGCGCATCGGCAAGGGCTGCATAGCCATCGGTGAAATCCGGCGCCTTGCGCACCGTTTCCCCGAACAGCGCAATCGCGCGCTGCACGCCGTCAAGCCCGCGTTGCGCGAAATAGAACTGCCCGCGCAGATAGGCGCGATAGGCATCGGGCGAAATGCTTTGCGGCTTCACCCGTTCCGGCGTCTTGCCCAGATCGCCTGCATTGGCCAGCCGCTGTGCCAGCGCCCCGGTTATGGCGCGCGCAATTTCATCCTGCAGCGAAAGGATGTCGGTCAGGTCGCGGTCATAGGTTTGCGACCACACCTCGAAACCGTCCGCGGCATTGATCAGTTGCGCCGCGATGCGCACACGCCCGCCCTCTTCCCGCACGCTGCCTTCCAGCACGGTGCGCACGTTCAACGTCTTCGCCATGGCCTTGATGTCCATCGGCTTGGCGGCCAGCGCGAACGACGATGTGCGCGAGGCGACATGCAGGCGCGGCGTCTTGGACAATTCGCTGATCAACTGATCGGCAATGCCGTCGCTGAAATAGCGTTTCTGCGGATCGCCGGAGAGGTTGGAGAACGGCAGCACCGCAATGGAGGCGACCGCCTGTTGCCCCGGCCTATCCTCATGCGCCGGTGTGCGGAAGAAATAGGCGAATTCCAACGCGCCGGTCACCACGATGAAAATCAGAAGCGCGATCAGCACCAGATCGGTGCGCGCCCACAAGGGGCTTTCGGTCCCCGCCTCTGCATCGCGCGTGTGATGGATTTTCCAGACCCACGCTGCCAGCAACGCAACCGGAAATCCCACGACCGAAATCGCGATCAGCAGCTTCAGGCTCCAGGCCGGAGCGTCGAAGGCGGGCAATGCGATAGACCCGGCCTGCACCACCACCCAGGCTGCGACAAGATAGCCAACCGCAACGCGGTCCAGCTTTCTGTCCCGTGCCACCTGCAGCAGCCGCCTCATATGCCCCTCAGCCTTGGATTTTTGAAATTTAACAGAGCTGCGGCCGGGCTAGGAGTCCGTCTCTGCGCCCGCCCCCGCCAATCGGGGTTTTGGCGGGAAACCGGTTTTGCTATAAAGCCTTAGCTGGTAAGTCATGATGACGGGCGCTGAAACAGGTATGGCTGGCACGGTCTACAAACAGGGCTGGACCCTGGACGATGTTGCGTGGGGGGCGTTCGATTCCGCCCGTGTGACACCCGAACTGCTCGCCGCCGTAAAAGCCGCCGCCCTGGTCGAATACAATGCCGCCGATTATGCGGACTATCTGCACCGCATCTTCCGCAACTCCGATCCCCAAACCCTTGCCGACATCGCGGCCTGGGGCCGTGAGGAGGTTCAGCATGGCCGGGCGCTCGGCCGCTGGTGCGAACTGGCCGATCCCGGCTTCAATTTCGAATCCTCCGTCGCCCGGTTCCGCGCCGGCTACCGGCCGCAGCATTTCATGAGCGAGGAACAGATTTCGGTGCGCGGCAGCCGACGGGGGGAGATGATCGCCCGTTGCGTGGTCGAATCCGGCACCTCGTCCTATTACTCCGCCATCCGCGACGCGGCGGCGGAACCGGTGCTGAAAGAGGTTGCCGGCCGCATCGCCGCTGACGAATACAGGCATTACAAACTGTTCCTGGACATTCTTCACAGACAGAATGAACCGGAGCTGCCGTTCTGGCGCCGCCTCTTGGTGGCGGTGACACGGGTGAAGGAATCAGACGACGACGAACTCGCCTATGCCTATTACGCGGCCAACATGCCGCCGTCGGCACCTTATGATCGTGTAACCTGTGTGCGCCTCTCGGCGGCACGCGCGCTCAGCATCTACCGGCCGGTGCACATCAAAAAGCTGGTGCAGATGATCGCGAAGGCGATTGGCGCCAACCCGCAGGGGCGTACCACCCGCATGGCGGGCACGCTGGTCTGGCGCATGCTCCGAATGCGCGCGGGCATTTCCGCTCACATGGCCAAAGCCTGAGACGAAACCGCCTATAGCCCGAGCTTGCTGTGCGAACCCAAGCGCACCAGTTCGAGTGTCGTGTTATCGCGCTTTCGATAGATCAGCACCAAATCCGGGCGGATATGGCAATCGCAGAAATCCCTCCATTCGCCGGATAGCGGATGGTCGAAATAGCGATGTGGAAGCGACGCATCAGCTGCAAGGAGGTCGACAGTTTCCGCCAACTCTCGATCGAGATATCTGCTATGGCGTCCTGATTTTTCGCGTTTGTAGTCGCGCTTGAACTGGGTGGTATATTTAATCGTCCGCATTCAGGCTGGCCAGAAGCTTGCTCTTGTCGCCTACCGTGACCAGTTCATCGCGCCGCGCAGCCTTCATCGCATCGATCGTTTCCGGATTCGGCACAAGCGGCGCGAAAGGAAGAGCTTTCTCCTTTGCGATGCGCATCACCATCAGGCGAAACGCATCAGAAAGCGTAAGCCCCATCGCCTCTAGAACGGCAGCAGCTTCCTTTTTGGTGCGCTCATCGATGCGCGCGCGGACAACAGCATTAGCAGTCATACTCTCACTCCTGAGCTACATTGTAGCCCAAGAATGTTCCTTAATCAATTCCCTTTAATTGCAATAACTTAAACCTTGCGCTTCACCATCATCTGTTTGATTTCGCCAATCGCCTTGGCCGGGTTCAAACCCTTGGGGCAGGTGTTGGCGCAATTCATGATGGTATGGCAGCGGTAGAGCCGGAACGGATCTTCCAGATCGTCCAGCCGTTCGCCCGTCGCCTCGTCACGGCTGTCGGCCAGCCAGCGATAGGATTGCAGCAGCGCTGCCGGGCCCAGATAGCGCTCCGAATTCCACCAGTAACTCGGGCAGGCGGTGGAGCAGCAGGCACACAGAATACACTCGTAAAGCCCGTCCAGTTTGGCGCGGTCTTCCGGGGTCTGAATCCGTTCTTTCTCCGGTGCCGGCGTCTTGGTCTGGAGATAGGGTTTGATCGACGAATACTGGGCATAGAAGTTGGTCAGGTCCGGCACCAGGTCTTTCACCACCGGCTGATGCGGCAGCGGATAGATATTCACCGCGCCCGAGACATCGGAAATTGCCTTGGTACAGGCCAGCGTATTGCCGCCCGCGATATTCATCGCGCACGAGCCACATACCCCTTCGCGGCAGGAGCGGCGGAAGGTCAGCGTCGGATCGACCTCGTTCTTGATCTTGATCAGCGCGTCCAGAACCATCGGCCCGCAGCTTTCCAGATCGACGGTATAGGTATCGACCCGCGGGTTATCCCCGGCATCGGGATCATAGCGATAGACTTTGAATTCCTTTGACCGTTTCGGCTTCTTGCCATTCGCGGCCTTGGGCGCAGGCCAGACCTTGCCCTTCCGGATTTTGCTGTTCTTCGGCAAGGTAAGCTGAACCATCGATCATTCCTTCGTGTTCTTGCGGGCCGGGCGATTCCACCGGCCGTCCCCTATGGCAGGGATACAACATGCACCCGGCCGACTTAAAGGAAAATAGCCGGGCTACCGGATCGCGTGCCCCCGATGCGACATGCAGGCGCAGAAAAACCCTATTTCGTGTTTCCGATCTGCTCGAACAGCCAGCCGATCTCGATCGGGGCCTGTTTCACCGCGGCGGTGACCACGATCTGCTCGGTCTTGCGCGTCTTGCCGTTGCCTAAATAGACGCTCTCTTCAATTCCCACCTGCCCGCCGCCGGCACGAAAGCGCCAGCCCTCGCCATCGGGCAGCTTCAGCAGAACGCCGCCGCCCTGCGAGGGTGAAAGCCGCACATCGGGGTGAACATGAAAGCGGATCGCGAATTCGAGTGTGCCGCGCCGCGTCTTGCCTTGCGGCACCAGCCGGTCGGTCCCGTTCAGGGCCGCGCCTTGCGGCCCCAGTGCCAGGGTGCGTTCGTGCACGATACCGAACGGCGTCAGATAACCGTCATGGCTCGCAAACACTTTCGCGCCATAGGGTGTCTGCATCCGGTTGGTCTCTACCTTCGCGGGCCCGCCCTGAAGCCGCGCACCGAACAACCGCCGCAACCGGCCCGGCGGCATGATCGCCGCCGATGAGGTGTCGGCCACCACAAGTGTCGAATGCGCCGCCGTGCGGCGGAGCGCATCGCTCCACTCACTCTGATGCAGCGCAGCCCCGCAATTGACCACGATGCGCTGCGGGCCGGCCGAAAACTCGAACGCGAGGGCGGAAGCATGGGCCCAGCGCGAAAATTCCGGCGGCGGCGCCCCGCCACAATCCATCACCACATAGCTGCGGCCTGCCGCCATGCGCTGAAAACCGGAATGCGGCGCGTGGGCATGCGGTTGCCCCCGCACCTCATCGCGCGCCAGCATCGTGGTGGTAATGCGCGGATCGGATTCCAGTCCGCCGTGAAACAACGCCAGCCCGCCATCACCATGCCGGAAAAAGCGGATCATCGGCGCCATGCGGTCATGCGCACTGCGCAAGGGTTGCGGCACCACGCGCCCGGTTTTCGTCAGCGCATCGATCAGCATGGTCAGATAGCGATAGGCATGAAACAACGCTTCCGGCGACCGGCTGACATGACCGCCATCGGCGTGAATCTGCCGCGCGATTTCCGCTTCCGTGCGATCCAGCGCGGCATCCATCCGTTCGATCCTGTCGTCGAGACAGACCGCCGCCAAAGCCGCCGCAATCACCGCTTCAAAACGCGGTATCCCCGGAATGACGTCATCTAGAATGCGCGGCAGCAAGCGTCTCTGCTCCCGCATCGACGACAGCAGCGCCTTTTGAAACGGTGCCGGTGTGCCGACGAACAGGGTTTCCCCATGCGCCAAAAGCATCATCAACCGTCGCGTCATCACCGGGGCCGACCACGCCGGCTCCGAATAATGCGGGTAGCGTTTCAGCCATTGCGCCGTCAGATCGATCGCCAGTTTTCGCGCCGGTTCGCCGCCCGCCATCACCAGGGGTGGCAGCCAGGCAAAACCATGTAGCGATCCCGCCCAGGCCCGCGACGGTGCCGGCTTGTTGAAAATGCTGCCCTCGCCCGCCTCGACCGTCTCGCCCGCAAAACGGAAGCGCCCGCCCAGCAGGGCGTCGGCATCTTCCAGCCGCCGTGGCACCGCATCGACCGGGTGATAGAGCAGCCGCGCGGGCGGCGCCCCCCACAACAGAAGCCGCCGGTAGAGCCCGTTGCGCATCAGGATCGCACGCGCCGGCGCCAGCGTCAGCCGGGCCTCGGCCGCAAGCATTTCCCGGACCATGGCCCCGTTGGGCACAATGCGCGCCAGCGGCCCGGGTCCGGTCATCCGCGATCCCGTCATCCGCGCAGGGCTGTTATGTTACCGGCATAAGCAGGCGCACCGCCCCGGAACACCGCCGTGCCCGCGACCAGAACGTCGGCGCCGGCCGAAACCACCCGCCTTGCGGTCTCCGGTGTGATGCCACCGTCTACTTCCAGTGCGATCCGGCGGCCCGATTTCACGATCCGCTCCGCCGCCGCCTCGATCTTGCGCAACTGGCTGTCGATGAAGCTCTGGCCGCCAAAGCCCGGATTGACCGTCATGATCAGGATGATGTCGGCCAGGTCCATCAGATTGTCGAGCGCATCGACCGGCGTGCCGGGGTTCAGCACCACACCGGCCTGTTTGCCCAGCGCCTTGATCGCCTGCAGCGTGCGGTGGATATGCGGCCCCGCTTCGGGATGAACCGTGATGTGGTCGGCACCGGCCTCGGCGAACGCCTCCAGATAGGGGTCCACCGGCGAAATCATCAAATGCACGTCGAACGGCTTTGCCGAATGCGGCCTCAGCGCCTTCACCACCACCGGCCCGATGGTCAGGTTGGGCACGAAATGGCCGTCCATCACATCGATATGGATCCAGTCGGCACCAGCCTTCTCCACCGCCGCCACCTCCTCGGCGAGGCGGGCGAAATCCGCCGAAAGGATCGACGGCGCAATACGGATCGGATCACGGGCCATGCCGCATTAAGTGCCGGATTCCCCTTATCCCCGCAAGCCGCACGCCCGATATGGCGAAACCGTCCGAATCAGCGTTTTTATGCCGGCAGATCGTGACGGTTCGCGCCGTTGACTTGAGATTGCCCGCTCCTACACTCGCTCCAGTTTAAAATCCCGATATAAAGAGAAACACATGGCGGATTCCCCTCACACAGCCGCGCCCAGAGCGCGGCCTCTTTCCCCTCATCTGAGCATTTACCGCTGGCCGACGACCATGGCGTCGTCGATCACCCATCGGGCAACCGGCGTGGCGCTGACGGTGGGCACCCTGTTCCTGGCCTGGTGGCTGATCGCCGCCGCCAGCGGGCCTGACGCCTATGCCACCTTCAACGCCGCCGCCCATTCGGTGATCGGCCTGATCATTCTGTTCGGCTTCGTCTGGTCGCTCAGCTTTCACTTCCTGAACGGTATCCGCCATCTGGCATGGGACCTCGGCTATGGCTTCAAGGTTCCCGGCGCCAACCGGACGAGTACGATGATTTTTGTCCTGTCGGTTCTGATCGCGATTGCGGTCTTTGCCTGCGGACTTGTGGGGGCTGGCCGGCTATGAGCATTCGCACACCTCTCGCCCGTGTTGAGGGTCTTGGCACCGCACGCAGCGGTTCGGATCATTTCTGGCATCAGCGTATTTCGGCGGCCGCTCTCGTGCTGCTGTCTCTGTGGCTGGTGTTTGCGGGCTTGCGCCTTGTTGGCGCGCCGCATGCCGATGTGATCGCGTTCCTCTCGGCACCGATCAACGCCATCCTGATGCTGTTGTTCATCCTCGCGGCGGTCTTCCACATGATGCTCGGCATTCAGGTGGTGATCGAAGACTATGTACCGAACGACAAGCAGAAAGTTCTCTGCCTCGCACTGAACCGCGGCTTCGGCTGGGCGGTCGGCGTGGCTTGCGTCTTCGCGATGCTGAAAATCGCACTCTGATCTGGACCTGAAATGACCACTTATCCGATAACCGACCATACATTCGATATTGTTGTCGTGGGCGCGGGCGGCGCGGGCCTCCGCGCCACGCTCGAAGCCGCGGCCAGCGGCCTCAAGACCGCCTGCATCACCAAGGTTTTCCCCACCCGCAGTCACACCGTCGCCGCCCAGGGCGGCATCTCGGCCTCACTCGGCAATATGGGTGAGGATGACTGGCGCTGGCACATGTACGACACCGTCAAGGGGTCGGACTGGCTGGGCGATCAGGACGCGATCGAATATCTCTGCCGTAACGCGCCCGAAGCGGTTTACGAGCTGGAACATTTCGGCGTGCCATTCTCGCGCACACCGGAAGGCAAGATCTACCAGCGCGCCTTCGGCGGCATGACCTCTCATTACGGGGAAGGCATCGCACAACGCACCTGCGCCGCGGCCGACCGCACCGGCCACGCCATCCTGCACACGCTCTACGGCCAGTGCGTGAAACACGATGTGAACTTCTTCATCGAATATTTCGCGCTCGACCTCATCATGAACGATGGCGTCTGCGTCGGCGTGATGGCGTGGAATCTGGACGATGGCACCATCCACCGTTTCCGCGCCCGCAAGGTCATTCTCGCCACCGGCGGCTATGGCCGGGCCTATCTTTCCTGCACCGGCGCCCACACCCAGACGGGTGACGGCGGCGCCATGGTGCTGCGCGCCGGCCTGCCGCTTCAGGATATGGAGTTTGTGCAATTCCATCCCACCGGCGTTTATGGCGCCGGCGTGCTGATCACCGAAGGGGTACGCGGCGAAGGCGGCTATCTCACCAATTCGGAAGGCGAACGCTTTATGGAGCGTTATGCGCCCAGCGCGAAGGACCTTGCCTCGCGGGACGTGGTGGCGCGCGCGATGACCATCGAAATCCGTGAAGGGCGCGGTGTCGGTCCCAACAAGGATCACATCCACCTGCATCTGTCGCATCTCGACCCGAAGATCATTCATGAGCGCCTGCCTGGCATTTCGGAAAGTGCGCGCATCTTCGCGGGTGTGGACGTGACCCGCGAACCGATCCCGGTTCTGCCCACCGTGCACTACAATATGGGCGGCATTCCGTGCGCCTATACCGGCGAAATGCTCACGCTCAAGGACGGCAACCCCGATACCGTGGTGCCGGGCCTGATGGCGGTGGGTGAAGCGGCCTGCGTCTCGGTGCATGGCGCCAACCGCCTCGGCTCCAATTCGCTGATCGACCTTGTGGTGTTCGGCAAGGCGGCGGGCAAACACGCTGCCGAAGGCATCAACGCAGCCGAGAAGCAGCCTGAACTGCCGAAGGGCGCGGGCGACGATGCGCTCGCCCGGCTCGACAAATTCCGCAACGCCAAGGGCGGCACCTCCACCGCGCAGATGCGCCTTGCCATGCAGCGCGCGATGCAGGAAGACGCCGCCGTCTTCCGCACCGGCGAAACGCTGGAACAGGGACGCATCCGCATTGCCGAAATCTACAAGGGCGTCGACGACATCGGGGTTTCCGACCGTTCCATGGTCTGGAACAGCGACCTCGCGGAGACGCTGGAATTCGTCAATCTGATCCAGCTTGCGCGTGTCACCATCGAAGGCGCGATCAACCGCACCGAAAGCCGCGGCGCGCACGCGCGTGAAGATTACGCGCAGCGCGATGACGTGAACTGGATGAAGCACACGCTCGCCTGGCTCGATGCGGATACCGGCGATGTCCGCCTCGACTACCGCCCGGTGCACAGCTACACGCTGACGAGCGACGTGGAATACATAGAGCCCAAGGCCCGCGTTTACTGATCCGGCCGTCGCAATCGGCAACGGCCCGTTCCGCAGACACTGTCTGCGGAACGATTGCCGTGCGGCGCGCATTATCGTGGTACGCCCGAATCGTGCCCCATTCCGTTCAGAAACCGTTCAGCGTGCGGATTGGACTATGGCACCCGATCCGGGGGGCCATCCCTTTCGGGAAAGAGGAGATATGAGATGAACCATTTGCCCAAGATCATTGCCGCAGCCCTGATCGCCCTCGGTGCCGGCACCACGGCCGCCTCGGCCCAGCCGCGCGATCACCATTCCCGTCACTATTATTATGGCGACGATTGCCGCGATCAGAACGCAACCGCCGGCACGGTGGTCGGCGCCATCGCGGGCGGCCTTCTGGGTGCTGGCGTCAGCCATGGCAATGCGGGTGCCGCCATCGGCGGCGTGATTCTCGGCGGCGTGGCCGGTAACGCCATCGGCCGCAACATCGACTGCAACAACCGCCGCTATGCGGTACGCGCCTATGACCGCGGCTTCGATGGCCGGATCGGTCAGCGTTACGACTGGACGGGTGATCGCGGCATGCGCGGTTACTTCGTGCCGGTGCGCGAATATCGCCGCCGCGGCATGGTCTGCCGTGACTTCCGCACCGTGACCTATCGCCACGGCACACGCTACACCGAGACGGGTCGCGCCTGTCGCGAGCGTGATGGCTACTGGCATATGTACTGAGTGAACCTCAGCATGGAAACAAAGCCCCGGAGACTTCCATCTCCAGGGCTTTTCTATAAGTCGCAGAACGATCCTATTTCCCGGTCCATTTCGGCGGGCGCTTTTCGGCAAAGGCGCGCGGCCCCTCGATAAAGTCCGCACTTTTGAACATCGCCGCCACCGCAGGATAATGCCGCTGGTTCTCCAGCGCGTTGGCGACCGAGGTTTCGGCCAGCCCGCGATAGACCGCCTGTTTGGAGGCGCGCACCGACATCGGTGAAAGCTCCAGGATCTGCTTGGCCCAAGTCTTCGCGGTCTCCATCAACTGTGCCGCTGGTGCCACCTCGTTGACGAAGCCAAGCGCCTTGCCCTCCGCCGCACTGACGCGGCGCCCGGTCAGGATCATGCCCAATGCCTGCTTGGTGCCGATCTCGCGCGGCAGCCGGTGCAGCCCGCCTGCCAGCGCGGCCAGGCCGACCCGCGGCTCCGGCAAGGCGAACACCGCCCCTTCCGCCGCCACGATGATGTCGCAGGCCAGCGCAATCTCGAACCCGCCGCCCATGGCGATGCCGTTCACCGCCGCAATCACCGGCTTGTCGAGGTCGAAGCGACTGGACAGCCCGCCGAACCCGGCCGCCACGGGAAACATCTTGCCCCCGGTCGCCTGGTATTTGAGGTCGTTTCCGGCCGAAAAAGCCCGCTCCCCCGCCCCGGTGATGATCGCCACCCATTGCTCCGGATCGGCGGCAAATTCGTCAAAAACCTGGGCCAGTTCCTGATTTGCGGGGGGATGCAGGGCGTTCATCACCTCCGGCCGGTTCATGGTCACGATGGTCAGCGGGCCTTCGCGCTCCACCTTGCAGAATTCTTTCGCGGTCATAGGCACTCCTCCAATATTGCTGTGTGAGATTTCCGCCTTTTATCGGCCACGGCAAGGCTTGGGTAACCATTCCCTTTTAGCGTTGCCGGTTACGATTGCGCAGGACGAGCCACAACCATGCCCGATACCTGGATTATCAGCACCGCGGGCCGGACCTACGGACCGTACACGATTGTCCAGATGAAGGCCTTCGTTCAGGAAGGCCGCCTCGCGCCGCATTCGCCAACCGCGCACACTGGTGAAACCGAATTCCGCGCCGCTTGCGATGACCCCGTGCTCGGCACGCTGTTCCAGTCGTCCGTATCGTCCGCCAACGGCGAGACTCCTGCGCCGCGCTTCGGCCGCAGGGACAATGAAACCGCCGCAGGTGAACTGACGCATTACCTGATCATGGCCGACATGAAATCGCGTTCCATCATGGGGCTGGAGGAAGAGATCTTCAATCTCGGCCCGGCCTATGCGGTCATGCCACAGGTCTGGCTGCTGACCACCGGCATGAACATCAACATGCTGCGCAACACGCTGGTGCAGAAACTCGGCAAGCTCGACATGCTGTTCGTGGTCGATGCCACGCATGACAAGGCGGCCTGGTTCAACTTCGGCCCGCAGGCCGATACCCGCATCCGCCGGATGTGGGCGCGCACCGCGGAAACCGCACCGCACGCCAAAGCATCCTGACCGCTAACCGGTATATTCCCGCAGGTTCGCGCGGAAGCGGCGGTGGTTTTCCACATAGTGCTGTGCTGATACCTCCAGCGCCGCGCGTTCCCCATCGCTCAGTGTACGGACGACGCGCGCCGGATTGCCCAGGATCAGCGATCCGTCCGGAAACTCCTTGCCTTCGGTGACAAGCGCATTGGCCCCCACGATCGAACTGCGTCCGATCCTGCAGCGATTGAGCAATGTCGCCCCCATCCCGATCAATGAGCCGTCGCCGACGGTCGCCGAATGCAGGATCACGTTATGGCCCACCGTCACGTTCTTTCCGATATTGGTCGGCTGGCCCGGATCGGCATGCACCACCGAATTGTCCTGAACGTTGGAATTCTCACCCACCGTCAGCCAGTCGGTATCGCCGCGCAGAACCGCGCCGAACCACACGCTCGCATTCCTCAGCAGGCGCACGCGCCCGATCAGCACCGCATTGGGTGCGACCCAGTATTCATCCTCCGGCGGCAGTTCCGGTTCCGCATTATCCAGCACATAAATCGGCATATCGTTTTCCCAAGGGTTGGCTGCCGCCAGTTTGACAGCCGCAGTCCGGGCTGGCGAGGCCCATGATTTTTTTGTGACGGCAGGACGCATCCCGGAAAAAGGGATTACGCTTTGAATCGGGTAGATGATTCGAGGCGCGAGGGCATGCTGCCTTTTGCACAGATTGAATCAGGTTTGGCTCAATCTGGCCCTCTTTGCCGCGCACCCAGCATCGCACCCGTTCCTGCAAGCATTCCTGCAATCGTTTTATCGTGTCCTTTGACCTGGGAGCATCCATGGCCAAGCGTTCCGCGCGTCAGAAATTTCGTGAGCCCGCCTATCATGAAGCCAACATCCACCCCCTGTTCCCGCAGACCGGCGGCTGGAGCCCGCTGGACGACGACACCCCCGCCCGCAGGGAAACCCGCGACCGTAAATATGTGAAAAACATCCGGGCGATGAGCCCGGTGCAGCAGCAATTGATCGAGGCGATTGACGAGCGCGCCGTGGTTCTGGCGCTGGGGCCTGCGGGAACCGGCAAAACCTATCTCGCCGTGGCCAAGGCGGTGGAGGCGCTGGAGGCGCATCGCGTTTCGCGCATCGTACTCTCACGCCCGGCGGTGGAGGCGGGGGAAAGCCTTGGCTTCCTGCCGGGCGATCTGCAGGACAAGCTCGCCCCCTATCTGCGCCCACTCTATGACGCGCTAACGGAACGGCTGGGCACCAAACGGCTGAAGGCGCTTCTGGCCGAAGGCGCGATTGAAATCGCCCCGGTCGCTTACATGCGCGGGCGCACGCTCAACGACTGTTTCATCGTGATCGACGAGGCGCAGAACTGCACCTATGGCCAGCTCAAAATGCTGCTGACGCGGCTTGGCTGGCGCTCGACCATGGTGCTGACGGGCGACCCGGATCAGACCGACCTGCTCAAAGGCCTTTCGGGGTTGAGCGACATCGCGGCCCGGCTGGAACGGGTTCCCGATATCTCGGTGATCCGGCTCAGCGACGGCGACATCGTGCGCCACCCGCTCGTCGCCGGAATGTTGACGGTGCTTTGATTCGCCAGACGGGGATTCGCCAGGTGTGGTTTCGTCAGATGTGCAGGGCCACGCTCAGCACCAGAAGCCCGATGGCCAGACTCCAATAGGCGGCGACCGCGGTCACCAGCCAGAACAGGCCGCGGGAGCACGATTTCTCGCGCAGGGCGGTGATGAACCGTCCCATCAGCATGGTCGGGCCCGCCACCACCAGCACGCCGATTTCCGCGGTGCGCGCAAAGCCGCTTTCCGCCTTGGGAACCAGCAGCCGGTAGATATTGGCCACAATGCCGGAGGCCGCGAACCCCGTGGCAATGGCGAAGAACAGAACGATGAAACTATGAAGCATAACGGGCCACCCGCCCCGTCCCTTGCACGGGGCATGCCCGTCCGCGGCCGTCTCACCCGCTCAAATTGTGCCATTCCGGGGCAGCCCAGTCCCTGCCCTTCCCCGTCGCCGGCAGCTTGGCTGTGACCGGCGGCGTAGAGCTTTCCGGGTCACGCCCGCAAAGAATTACGTGAATGTCTGCACACCAATCCTGACAGGTGGCTGCGCTATGCTACAGAACCGCAACATCGTGGGCTCACTGGCGGCCCCGCGGATACCGGTCATGACACACACGGCAAGCGAACCCGATACTTCGATCCGCAAGCGTTCCGGCTGGCTGATCCCGATCGTGGTGTTCCTCGCCACGGCGGGACTTTCCGCGCTCCTGCTGCTTTATTACATCGCGCCGCGTCCGCTCTCGTTCGTCCGCGAACCGCCCGCGCCTGCGTCCGATACCCGCCCCGTCCACATCAGCGTTGGCGGGCTCGACCTCGCCATTCCCGCCAATTACGTGGTGTTCGCCAGCGCCCGCGACGGCGGCCGGCGCAGCGACGTGGCATTGTTCGCGCTATTGCCGAACATGACGGGTTATACGCCCGCACGCACCCGCGACTTCGCCAGCAACGCCCCCGATTCCCGCGTGATCTATTTTCTGCTGCGCGAAGATCAGCTCGATCTGCGCGAGGATGAGCGCTTTCAGCGCATCTATCTCGCCTATGTCGAAAATCCGGCCGGCACGGCAGCGCCTTACGGCCTGACGGAATACCGCTTTGCGGACAATTCGGGGTATCGCGGCGAAGACCTATTCGTCGGCGAAACGGCGCACGGCAAGGCGCTGTTCCGCTGTGTGCGCTACAGTGAGACGGTGCCGAGCCCCAGTTGTTTGCGGGAACTGCCGCTCGCAAACGGCATCGCGCTCAGCTACCGCTTCAAGCGCACCTATCTGAAGGACTGGGTTGCGATCAGCGCCAATGTCGAAAAACTGGTGCGGTCGTTCATCGTCCCCGCACAGCCCTGACCGGAAAGAGCCGGTCCGGCTTCAGGCGCGCGACGCCGGTGCTTCCGGCAGGTCCATTTCGAGGATCGCCATGTTGAAGGCATAGGATGTCTCGCCGTCTTCCTCATCCTTGAAGATGACGCCGATAAACTCCCCGTTGACCAGCACTTCAACGGAATCCTGTTGTTTGGGCCGTTCCAGGATCGTGATCGTGTCGAGCCGGAACAGATTGCGCAGATATTTTTCGAGGCGCCAGATTTCACTACGGGTCAAGAGCCACCATCCTGTTTGTTGCCCCTGCATTCGCACGTGCCCTGTTGGGGGTCAAGCGCGACCTTGGCTCCCGCCGTGGCGGATGGCGTCCGGCATTCAGATCTGGAAATCGGAACCGACGTCCTCGATCACCTGATTCATTTCCTGCGACGGATTCTTCGATCCCGCACAGCCGACCAGCTTCGCCGGCACGCCAACCGCGGTGCAATTGGCCGGCACCGATTTCAGCACCACCGAGCCCGCACCGATGCGCGAATATTCGCCCACCTCGATATTGCCGAGAATCTTGGCACCGACCGAAATCAGCACGCCGCGGCGGATCTTGGGATGGCGGTCACCGCCTTCCTTGCCCGTGCCGCCCAGCGTCACGCCATGCAGCATCGAGACATCGTCTTCCACCACCGCGGTCTCACCGATCACCACGCCCGTAGCATGGTCGATCATGATGCCGCGGCCCATCCGCGCCGCCGGATGAATATCGACTTCGAACAGTTGCGACATCCGGCTCTGGAAGAACAGCGCCATCGCGCGGCGGCCCTGCTGCCACAGCCAGTGCGCAATGCGATGGCATTCCAGCGCGTGGAACCCTTTGTAGAAAAGAAATGCCTCGACATAGGAATTGCAGGCCGGATCGCGCTCGAACACGGCGGAAAGATCGGCCCGCACCGCCTGCCCGATTTCAACATCGGCATTGAGCGCGTCCTCGAAAATCTCACGCGTCAGCATCGGGCTGAGATCGTCCACCCCGATCTTCTTCGCCAGATGATAGGACAGTGCATCTTCAAGCCGCGCATGATTGAGAATGGTGGCATGCACCACGCTGACCAGCGCCGGCTCGCTTTCGGCCAGCGCGGCTGCTTCCTGCCGCATGCGAAACCAGATCGGATCGCAGGACGCGATCCGCTCATTGGCAGCCGGGGTCGTGGGTATCGCCATTCGTTCTATCCTGTGACAAGCGCGATTCTACGCATAGATTGATGAAACTTCATACTCCAAAACTGGGCACGCCATCGCGGCTATGGCGGGGTGGGCAGAGGCGGAAAGCGCCCGCCATCCTCGCTTCCCGGCCCCGGTCCCGGTTAGATAGGGATCGAACCCCGGCCTTGAAACCCGCAAAACTGCATCGGTGCCATGAATAACGAGCCTGCCCTGAACAAAGCCTCACCCAAAACGCTGGATTTCCTGCTTTCCCGCCGCTCCGGTACCGCCAAGGCGATGACCGGCCCCGGCCCTGATGAGGCAGAATTGCGCCGGATTCTCCAGGCCGCCGCCCGTGTGCCCGACCACGGCAAATTGTTTCCCTGGCGCTTCGTGGTGTTCGGGGGCGACGGCCGCGCCCGGATGGGGGCGCTTCTGGCCCGGCTCGCCGCCGAAGACGGGGCGAAGGAGAAATCCATCGCGCTGGAAAAGGCCCGCTTCCTGCGCGCCCCCGTCGTGGTCGGCGTGATCAGCCGCGTCCAGCCCGGCATCAAGATACCGGAGTGGGAGCAGATGCTCTCCGCCGGTGCCGTCTGCCAGACCATGCTGATCGCCGCCCATGCCCTTGGCTATGTCGCCAACTGGCTGACCGAATGGTGCGCCTACGATGCCCGCGTCGCATCCGCCCTCGGCCTTCAGGCGGGGGAGCGTATCGCGGGCTTCGTCTATATCGGCACCTCGGCCGTCAAACTGGAAGAACGCCCCCGCCCGGACATGAACGAAATCGTGACATGGTTTTGAGGCACGATCTGCGTATGTCAGCCATGTGTTGACATACCGTCAGCCATGTGCTTACAATAGACATGCTCAAGACGTTCCGGAACAAAGCACTGGCCGATCTTTGGGCTACAGGCAAGACCGGAAAAATCGATGCGCGATTGCATGGCCGGATCAGGCGCCGGTTAGACCAGATGCACGCCGCCTCGGCTCTCGAACATATGAGCCTGCCTGGCTTCGACTTTCACCCGCTGAAGGGCAAGCCACAGCGCTATTCCGTCCATGTGAACGGACCATGGTGCCTCACATTCGAGTTCGAGCAGGGGGACTGCTACCGGATCGATCTTGAGCAGTATCACTGAAAGGAAAAAGCCATGAGCGAGTACATTGGCAAGCGGAACCCGAACCGGTGCCCCACGCACCCCGGCGAACTGTTGCGTGAGGATGTGCTTCCTGCCGTGCGGTTACCCAAGTCCGTGATCGCGGAGAAACTGGGCATCTCCCGGCAGCACCTCTACGACATCCTGAACGAGAAAAAGTCCGTGTCAGCGGAAGTCGCGGTCCGCCTCGGCAAGGCGTTCGGCAACGGGCCGGATAGCTGGCTCCGCATGCAGGCAGCCTATGACGCGTGGCAGGCACAAAAACGGATTGATGTCAGCAAAATTCCGGTCCTGCACGCGGCAGAATGAGAAGATCGGGACAATCTCCGGCGGCATGATGTGCCAGTCATGGTGTCCGCCGCACGAGATAGCGCGAAGGGGAAATGCTTATGGGCCGCAAGATTCTTTTCATCACCACCGACCAGATGCGCTTCGATGCCATCGGCGCCAACGGACAGAAAATCGCCCGCACACCGGCGATCGACGCGCTGGCGAAGACCGGCATCAACTACACCCGCTGCCACGCGCAGAACGTGGTCTGCATGCCGGCGCGCGCCACCATGATCACCGGCCAGTACGTCTCGACCCACGGCGTGTGGATGAACGGCGTGCCCCTGCCGGTCGATGCGCCGTCCGTTGCACGCCTGCTGCATGAGAAAAAGAATTATCGCACGGCGCTGATCGGCAAGGCGCATTTCGAGCCCTTCCTCGATCTCTCCGCTTACGAAAACCGCATGGGCATCCAGAATGAATTCGGGCCCCACCGCGGTTTCGAACATATGGAGCTGGCCGCCCATGGCGCGCGGGGGCCGATGCACTATGCCCGCTGGCTGATGAACGAGCATCCGGAGGTGGCGGACAATTTCTATCCCGTCCTCAACGCGCAGTTTGTGCAGAATTCGTTCGGCGAAGGCGACACCGGCGCGGTGCAGGTGAAGCACAACAACACCCCGCGCGAACTCTATCATACCGACTGGGTGGCGGAACGGACGGTCGCCTATCTCAACGGGCTCGACGCGAATGAAGACTGGTTCGTGTGGATGAGCTTCCCCGATCCCCACCATCCGTGGGACCCGCCGCAAAGCGAGATCCATCGCGTCAACTGGCGCGATATTCCGGTGCCCGCGGGTTATCCCGGCAGCCACGAGAAGATCGAGGAAATTCTCTCCGCCAAGCCGCGGCACTGGAAGGAATGGTGGACTGGCGAACGCATGACCTGTTTCGAAGCACCGCCCGAATGGGTGCCATCGTCCCTTACCACCGATCAGCTTCGCGAGATCGACGCACTGACTCATGTGAAGAACGAACTGATCGACGAAGCGGTGGCAAAGGTGATGGCCACGGTTGCCGCCCGCGGATGGGAGGCCGACACCGATGTGATCTTCACCACCGACCATGGGGAGTTTCAGGGCGATTTCGGCCTGCTGTTCAAAGGCCCGCACCACGTTGACAGCCTGATGCACCTGCCGATGATCTGGCGGCCCGCTCCTTCTGCCGGCATCGCCCCTCAAACCATCGCCGCCCCTGTCGGCCAGGTCGATTTCGCGCCGACCTTCTGCCAGATCGCGGGCGTCGCCCCGGCGGAGTGGATGGAAGGCAGCGCCCTTCCCCGCAACGCTGCCGAAGCAGGCAAACGCGAAGCCGTCTTCACCGAATGGGATTCGGAGTTCAACGGCATTTCCGTTTCGCTGCGCACGCTGCATCGCGACGGCTGGACCATCACCGCCTACAACAAATCGTCGCTCTATGACGGGACTGAGGGTGAATTATACGATCTGGCAAACGATCCGCGCCAATGGCGCAATCTGTGGGATGACCCGTCCGCCGCCGCGATGAAACGCGATCTGCTGGACGATTTGCGTGCCCGCATGCCGAAATCGGCCGGCGAACACCGCAAACGCGTCGCACCCGTGTAACGCAGGTCTTCACACCCCTGAATCGCCAATCCGCGCCCGGTCCCAAAATGCGCGGATATTGCATGTTGTCTTGCCGGGCCTTGAGACGGCACAGTCCCGCACATTCCGAATCACCCCGAAATCGCCCGCTTTTCAGGAGTAGCCCGTTTTGCGTTTCCGCCCTGCGTTTCTTCTTCTTTCAGCCCTTGTCCCCGCCGCCGCTTTTGCCGCCCCCATTCCGCCATCGGTTGCCGACATGCTGAAGGCGGCCGTCAATGGTGGCGATGCCGGCACGGTGCAGGTGGCGGTCGATCTGGCGAAGAAGACCAATCCGCAATCGGCGGCGGAGATCGATACGCTGGTGGCGCAATACCAGGCGGAAGCAAAGGCCCGCCACGAGGCAAAGCTGCGCCGTCAGGGGTTCCTGCGCGGTTGGAGCGGTCAGGGTCAGGCCGGGGCGGCCTATTCCACCGGCAACAGCCGCAACACCGCGATTGCGCTCGGCCTCAGCCTGAAACGCGACGGCCTTTACTGGCGTCACGCACTGACCGCCACCGCCGATTATCAGCACAGTGACGGTGCCGACCAGCGGGAGCGTTACTTCGCCAGCTACGAAAGCAATTACAAAGTCACCGACCGTTTCTACGTGCTCGGCGTTTTTAGTTGGGAGCGTGACCGCTTTTCCGGCTTCACCAGCCGCTTGAGCGAGGCGCTCGGTCTCGGCTACTCCGTCATCAAGACGCCGACCATGACGCTTAATCTGGAAGGCGGCCCCGCCTTGCGCCAGACGCGCTACATCACCGGCGAGAACGAGAACAATTTCGCGGGCCGCGCGGCCATCGACTATCAGTGGCAGATCACACCGACCTTGAGCTTCTCGCAGAACCTCGCGGCCTACGGGCAGAGCAGCGACAGCACCGTCACCTCCAACACCGCCCTCACCACCAAGCTGCTCGGCAATCTCTCAGCCCAGCTTTCCTTCCTTGCGCAATATGAAAGCAATCCGCCGCTCGGGCTGGAGAATACCGATACCACCAGCCGTCTGACACTGGTCTATTCGTTCTAGGGTCAGGGTATCCCGGTCAGCTTGTGCGTCTGCAGGCTCAGGCGCCATTGCGGATGGGCGAGACAATAGGCAATCGCGGCTTTGGTATTGGCCTCGCGCGCGGGTCCGTCCATCGGTTGCAGAAAGAAATGCTGAAACGGCAGGCTCGTAAACCGCTCCGGCATCGCATCGTCCTGCGGATAGACCAGCTTCAGCTCGTGCCCGTGCATCAACCGCAGTGTGGCCGTTGATTTCGGGCTGACGCAGATCCAGTCGATCCCCGGCGGTGCATCGACGGTGCCGTTGGTTTCGACGCCGATCTCGAACCCGCGCGCATGCAATTCAAGGATCAGGCTTTCATCAAGCTGCAACAGCGGCTCACCACCGGTGCAGACCACATACGGCCTGCCCGCACCGCGCGGCCAAAACGCGGCGACCGCCGTGGCCAGATCGCCCGCACCGGCAAACTTGCCACCGCCGGGGCCGTCGGTGCCGACGAAATCGGTATCGCAGAAGGTGCACACCGCCTTCTCCCGGTCACGCTCCAACCCGCTCCACAGATTGCAACCGGCAAAGCGCAGAAACACCGCCGGGCGGCCGGTCTGCGCACCCTCGCCCTGCAGCGTGTAATAGATTTCCTTGACCGCGTAACTCATGGCGCGCTGTAGCGGGCATAGCCCTTCGCCCGCAAATCGCAGGCCGGGCATGTGCCGCAACCATAACCCCAATCGTGACGATGCGTCCGGTCGCCAAGATAACAGGTGACGGTTTCCTCCAGGATCAGATCGACCAGCGCCTTGCCGCCCAGCGTCGCGGCCAGCGCGAATGTTGCAGCCTTGTCGATCCACATCAGCGGCGTGTGCAGGACAAAGCGCCGGTCCATGCCAAGGTTCAGCGCCACCTGCAACGCCTTGATCGTGTCGTCGCGGCAATCGGGATAGCCGGAATAATCCGTCTCGCACATGCCGCCGACCAGATGGCGCGCATCCCGCCGGAACGCGAGCGCCGCCGCCGCCGACAGGAACAGGATATTGCGTCCTGGCACGAAGGTGTTGGGCAACCCGTCCGCCCCCATCGCGATCGTGCGCTCCTCGGTCATTGCGGTGCCGCCGATCTCGCGCAACAGGTCCAGGTTCAGAACATGATCCGTACCAAGACGATCGCGCCATTGCGGGAACTGTGCGGTCAGGCTCGCGCGGATTTTCGGCCGCGCATCCATCTCCACCGCATGGCGCTGGCCGTAGAAAAAGCCAACCGTCTCCACGCGCGCGAAACGCTCAAGCGCCCAGGCCAGACAGGTTGTCGAATCCTGTCCGCCGGAGAACAGAACCAGCGCCTTTTCCGCATTGACCATTTGTCACTCCTGCCGCATGCGCGCGCATCCTGCAAGGCCCCACAACCGGAAGGCTTGCCTTTGTCGGCCCCGTGCGACAGCCTACCCTTAACCAAGCGGGGGACCGGTCAAGGTGCCACACACAGAGAACGCCATTGCGATTTCGGGCACGGGGCTGTTCACGCCGCCTTACGCCATCAGCAACGATGAACTGGTCACGGCCTTCAACGCTTACGTCGCGCGCTACAATAAGGCGCATGCCGCCGAAATCGAACAGGGCACGCTTCAGCCCCTGACGGAATCCTCCGCCGAATTCATCGTCAAGGCGTCCGGTATCAAAAGCCGCTTTGTGATGAACAAGGACAGCATCCTCGACCCGGCTGTGATGTGCCCGCGCATTCCCGAACGCCCGAACAGCGAAATCTCGGTACTGGCGGAAATCGCCGTCCATGCCGCACGCGATGCGCTGAAGGCGGCGGACCGCAAACCGGCGGACATCGACGGCGTTCTGGTCGCCTGTTCCAACCTGCAGCGCGCCTACCCCGCCATGGCGATCGAAGTGCAGGATGCCCTCGGCATCGAAGGTTTCGGCTTCGACATGAACGTCGCCTGTTCCTCCGCCACCTTCGGGCTTCAGGCGGCCGCCAGCATGGTGCAATCCGGTCAGGCCCGCGCCATCCTGGTCTGCAATCCGGAAATCTGTTCCGGCCATCTCAACTTCCGCGACCGCGACAGCCACTTCATCTTCGGCGATGTGGCGACGGCCTTTGTCGTGGAACGTGCCGATACCGCGGAAGGCACCAATAGCTGGGAGGTGATCTCCACCCGCCTCGTCACCAAATTCTCCAACAACATCCGCAACAATTTCGGTTTCCTGAACCGTGCCGCGCCGGAGGGGACAGGCGCACCCGACAAGCTCTTCGTGCAGGAGGGCCGCAAGGTGTTCAAGGAGGTTGTTCCGATGGTGTCAGACCTGATCGTCCACCATCTTGCCGACCACGGTGTCGCAGCGTCCGACCTCAAACGCTTGTGGTTGCATCAGGCCAACATCAATATGAACGATCTGATTGCGCGCCGCGTGCTGGGCCGCGCACCGGCGGCGGATGAAGCGCCCAACATCCTCGACGAATACGCGAATACCAGCTCCGCGGGCTCCATCATCGCGTTCCATAAATACAGCAGCGATCTTCCGTCCGGCGCAATTGGCTTGCTATGTTCGTTCGGTGCGGGGTATTCCGCTGGCAGTGTCATTCTGAAAAGGCTTGCGGCCTCCACGCCTTCCTGACCCCACACTGCCTTCAATCATCGAATTCTACACGACGGAAAGATGGATTTCCTTCACGCGATTAGTGTGCCCTTCGTATTGTCCGGCTTTGGCGTGGGCTTTCTCGTCGGCATGACCGGTGTGGGCGGCGGCTCGTTGATGACGCCGATCCTGATCCTGTTTTTCAGCATCTCGCCGGAAAAGGCGGTCGTCACCGATCTGCTTTACGCCGCCATCACCAAGACCGGCGGCTCGCTGATGCACGGGCTGCAAAATACCATCGACTGGCGTGTGGTTGGCCGCCTCGCCACCGGCAGTATTCCCGCCGTCATCATCACACTATCGGTGCTGCATTATCTCGGCCTCGACAGCGCCGCAACCAACGCACTGATCACCAAGGTTCTCGGCGTCGCACTTCTCTTTACCGCCATCGCGCTTTTCTTCCGGCGCCGCTTGCTCGAAACCTATCAGCGCCGCGTCGGCACACTCTCGGAAGAACAGACCGTCCGCTACACCATCATCACCGGCGCGGTGCTGGGTTCGCTGGTCTCCATTTCCTCGGTCGGCGCCGGCGCGCTGGGCGTCACCGCGCTGATCCTGCTTTACCCGCAATTGCCGATCGTGCGCATCGCGGGTTCCGATATCGCGCACGCCGTACCGCTGACCCTGGTGGCGGGGATGGGCCATCTGATCGGCGGCACGCTTCACATGGCGGTTCTGGGGTCGCTGCTGCTCGGCTCGCTTCCGGGCATCATCATTGCATCGCGGATCGCACCCAAGGTGCCGGACAACGTCCTGCGGATCGTGCTCGCCTCAACCCTGGTCGTGGTCAGCTCCCAGCTTCTATTCTGAACGCACACCATCCCGGCGCATCGGAAACTCAACGCATCAGAAATTCAACGCATCAAGAACAGCGGCAGCGTCGCCTGGTTCAGGATCTGGCGCATCACCCCGCCCGCGAAAATTTCGCGCAACCGCCTGCGGCCATAGCTGCCCGCCACCAGAAGATCGGCATGGCCTTCGCCCGCGCTGTCCAGCAGCGCCTGTCCGATGCCGCGATCACCGGCATCCACCACCCGCACACCGGCATGCACGCCATGCAGGTGCAGATATTCCAGAATCTCGCCATTGGGCGGCGGCTCGACGGAACCGCTGCGCACGGTCAGGATCTCCACCGCCTTCGCCTGCGTCAGATAGGGCAGTGCGGCGCTGATCGCATGTGCGCCCTCACGGCTTGCGTTCCAGCCGATGGCGATGCGCCCGGCAAAATCACCCGGCGGCGTGCCTGCACTCAGGAGCGCCGGACGTCCGGTTTCGACCAGAACGGCCTCAAAGGCTTCAGTCATGCCGGGCCGCCCACCATCCTTCAACGGGCCGAACACCACCAGATCGGCCAGTTGTGCCACCCGTGTCACGCAATCGGCAAAATAGCCCTGTATCTCGCGGAACGATACAGTGTTGCCGGGTGCCGGCGTCTCCACCACTTGCGCGCCGGCCTCTTGCGCGGTCCGCGTCACCACCTCGCGTGCGGCGGCCGCCGCCTTGTCAGAGGCCCGGCGTGAGGTGTCCACGATCTCTTGCGCGATGGAGGGGACCATCTCATCGCCGAAATAGGGCATGGCCTGCGCCGGGTCGGGCCTGACGAACAGGGCTCGCACATGGCCGCCCACCGGCTTCGATGCGGCAAACGCGTTGCGCATCACAGCTTCGTCGGACTGGCCGCCTGTCAGCGGGGCAAGGATGTTCATGATCGTCATGGGCATCTCCGGTTCGGCGGCCCATCATGACTCGTTCTTAAGCGTGCCACCAGCCATCGACATGCACCGGCCGCAACAGGCGCGGGCGCGCAAATTCCATCAGATTGTCGGTGACGAGGCGATGGAAACTGCTGCGTGGAAAGCCGCGGCGGCCTTTGGCCACGCCCGCCTGCAATCCGGTCAGGATTTCGATCGCCTCATCGACTGTGCCAGCGGTATAGAGCGCGAAATTCGCCTTCCGCGCCGCATCGGCCACATCGTCGCGCAGCATCAGATTGACGCTGTTCGCCGCCGGCACGATCACGCCATGCGTTCCGTTCAGGCCGCGCATCCGGCAGACATCGAAAAACCCTTCGATCTTCTGGTTGATATTGCCCACCGGCTGCAGTGCGCCAGACTGATCGATAGCACCCGTAATCGCGATGCCCTGCTTCAGCGGCACATCGGCAATGGCCGAAAGAATGGCGAGCAATTCGGCGGCACTCGCGCTGTCGCCGTCAATGGGTCCATGGAACTGCTCGAACGACACGGTTGCCAGAAGCGAAAGCGGCGTCAGCGGCGAATAGGTCCGGTTGATATAGGCAGCCAGCGTCTGCGCACCACGGCGGCGCGTGCTGCCGCGATAATGGGCCATACGCTCGATCCCGACCCCCTTGCCGGTTCCGGGGCTTGCGCTTGCGGTAATCCGCGCCGGCTGGCCGAAACTGTCGCCGCGCACCTTCATCACCGTCAGCGCGTTGATCTGGCCTGTGCGCGCGCCTTCCGTTTCCAGGAACACCAGGCGGCGGCGGATCATCTCCTGCTCCAGCACCTTGGTCCGGCCCGCACGGTCATCCTTTGCCGCGATTGCGCGTTCGATATCGCGCGCTGCAATCAGGCTGCGCCCCGCTTCGCCCGCAATCGCATTGGCCTCGCGCACCAGATCGTGGATCGCACCGATGCGAACAGAGATGCATTCGCCATCGCCCGCAATCCGCGAGGCTTCATCGATCAGCCGGGCCGCGCCGGAGCGTTCGAGTTGCCGCAGCTTTCCCCGGCGGCACAGCGTCGCCACCATGGTCAGAAGCGCCATGCAATTCTTGTCATCGCGCGGCGCGGTGTTGGTGAACTCCGCCGCCACCTTGAACAGTTCGGAAAAATCCGGATCCAGTGTGCGCAAGCGGTCGAACACCCAGGGCTCTCCGACCAGAACGACTTTCAACGACAGCGGGATCGCTTCCGGCCTTACATCCGTTCCCGCGCCGCGCCGATCGTCCGCGCGCTCGATCGCAAGCGTGCCGCCACGAAGCGCGCGCTTCATTGCGTCCCACGCCGCATCCTGCTGCATCAGGTCCAGCGCCTCAACCAGCAGGAAACCGCCATTGGCCTTGTGCAGCGCGCCTGCGCGGACCCGCAGAAAACCAAACGGTGCATCCGCAGCCTCGGCGGCCGCATCCACCTGCCCCGTCAGGCGCGAAAGCGTCGGCAATCCCACCTGCACCACCGGCGCACCGCTCCAGGCGCCATTGTCCACCAGCAGATTGACCCTGTAACGCCGGTAAGGCGGCTCAGCATTCACCTGCCCACGCGCATCGGCCTGAAACGCAGGCAAATTGCCGGTGGCATCGCCCGCCAGCCCGTTCAGCCAGTCGCGCACCGCGCCATTGCCGCCAAAGCGTTGATAAAGCGGCTGCAGCAATTCGCGCAGCGCCGCCTCTCCCGCCTCGCGGTCGAGTGCGCGCAACTCACCATCACGCTTCTGCTGCAAGGCCGTTACCGCCTGCAGCGCCTCCTGCAACAGCCCGCGCAGATCGTGCCGCGCCTGCCGCGTCCCGGCCCGCTCATCCGCGCCGCCACTGGCCCGCACGGGATGAAACTCAAAGCCGCCGTCCGGCCGCTCCACCAGTGTCAGGCCCCGCGCTTCGGCCGCGTCGCGCACCATGTCGAGCACGGTGCCGCTTTTGCGCGCGCATTCCGCTTCGATCGCGCTTCGCCGTGCGCAATAGGCATTGTCCTCGAACGCTGCGGCAATGCCGCGCTTCAGGCCCGTGGCAAAATCCGCCATCGCCTGACGGAATTGCGCGCCCCCGCCGGGTGCAAAGCTCAGCGCCCGTGGCGCATGCGGATCGGCGAAGTTATGAACATAACACCAGTCCGGCGCCGGCTTCTGTGCCAAAGCGAGACGTTCCAGCGCCGCCAGCACCGCCCGATGCTTGCCGCTACCCTTGGCGCCCGACACATAAATATTGTAGCCCGGCTCGCGCATCTGCGCGCCGAAGCGCAGCGCACGCATTGCGCGTTCCTGCCCTGCGGGCACGGCACTGTCGGGCAGGTCCGCCGTGGTCTCGAACGGCAGCCGCGCCGGATCGGTTCTGTAGCGGAATTTGTCCGCCGCCAGCGGCTTTGCCGTCATCGCATTACCCAATTGCCGGTTTTTGAAATCCCCGGCTGTTTGTTTTGAAACTGATTTGAAATCAATTGTAGCAAGATGGCGGTAGCATCCGGGAGGGTGCGGCGTATAAACCTGCTATTAAGGTAAACATTCACGCCAACTCACTCGCCACCCCACTCGCCCACATTCGGGAGACGCCGTGCCCCCTCGCAAAGACACCACACCGCGCGCCTGGCAACGCATGTTGAGCGGCCGAAGGCTCGACCTTCTCAACCCCTCGCCGCTCGACATCGAAATCGTCGACATCGCGCACGGCCTTGCCCGTGTGGCGCGCTGGAACGGGCAAACAAAAGGGGCACACGCCTTTTCGGTGGCGCAACATTGCATGCTGGTGGAGCGATTCGCGGCCGAACTTGCCCCGCGCAGCGACCGGGCGGTGCGTCTGATGGCGCTGCTGCACGATGCGTCGGAATATGTCGTGGGCGATCTAATCAGCCCGTTCAAGGCGGCGGTGGGGATCGATTACAAGGATTTCGAATTGCGCCTTCTGGCGGCGGTTCACCTGCGTTTCGGCCTGCCCGCGCGCGCGCCCGCCACCGTGCATACGCTGATCAAGAAGGCCGACCAGATTGCGGCCTATCACGAAGCCACCCAGCTCGCCGGTTTCGAGAAGGATGAAGCCCGGCGTTTTTTCGGCAATCCCCCCGCCACCACCCGCACACCCCGGCTCACCCCGCTGCCACCGGCGGAGGCGCAGGCCCAGTTTCTGGATCGCTTCCGCCGCCTTTCGGCCTGAGCCGTCTTTCGGTCTGAATAACCATGCGCCGGATTGGGTTTGCGCACGCATTCGTCTAATCTGCTTCGCGGGAGCGCAAATGCCGAAAATCATCGTCACGCCCCTTTCGGGCCTCGAACAGACCATCCGGGACCACAGGCCTTCGCATGTGGTCACCCTGCTGTCGCCCGAGCACATGATCGAGACACCAGCGGGCTTTGAACCGGCGCGCCATCTGCGCCTCGGCATGAACGATGTCGGCGATCCCGCTTTGGGCACGGATCCGCCCACCGCCGGTCATATCCGCACCCTGCTCGAATTTGCGCAAGACTGGGATGGCAAGGCACCGCTGGTGGTGCATTGCTGGGCCGGCGTCAGCCGCTCCACCGCCGCCGCGTTCATCCTGATGTGCGAACGGCAGAGCCCCGGCCGCGAACGGGCGATTGCGTCTGCCTTGCGGCTGCGCGCGCCGCATGCCTCGCCCAACCGGCTGATGGTGCGTTTTGCCGACACCGTGCTCAACCGCAACGGCCGCATGGTGGAGGCGGTGGAGAGTATCGGCCCCGGCACCATCGTCACCGAAGGTATTCCGTTCTCGCTGCCGCTTCTGTCACGGGTCTCATGACCGCCCGCGCGCGCAACGCCACCGGCACCCGCGCGGGTGCGCATGTCGTCAGCATTGGTCTGTCCGCCGCCGTGGTTGCGGTCTCCGACGAAACACCGCGCGTGCTTGTCGTGCATCATCCCGGACAGATCGCGGATTCACTTCCCTTCGGTCCGTTCGATCCCCTGCATCACCGCACGCTCGAAAGCGGCCTGCGCGCCTGGGTGGGCGAACAGACCTATATCGATCTCGGCTATGTCGAACAGCTTTACACCTTCGGCGATCGTGGCCGCCATCTGCTGGAGCCGGGTGAAGGCGCGCGCGTAGTCTCGGTCGGTTATCTCGCGCTGACCCGCGGCACGGAAAATCTGCGCGCCCCCGATACCGTCTGGCGCAATTTCTATCGCTTCTTCCCGTGGGAGGATTGGCGCGAACGCAAACCCCCGGTGATCGACACGGTGATCGCCCCCGCCCTCAAGGCCTTTGCAAAGGCGGCCCCGCGCGGGCCCGCCGCCGATGCGCGCCGCGACCGTGTGCGCGTCTGCTTCGGGTTCGACGGTATCGGCTGGGACGAGGAAAAAGTGCTGGAGCGTTATGAGCTTCTTTACGAAGCCGGCCTTGTCGAAGAGGCCGCGCGCGACGGCCGCATCAAAGCCTGCACCGCATCCGCGCCGCTCGGCGAAAGCATGATGTTCGATCACCGCCGCATTCTGGCGACGGCACTCGCGCGCCTGCGCGGCAAGCTGAAATACCGCCCGGTGGTGTTCGAATTGATGCCGCCCGAATTCACCCTACTCGAATTGCAGCGCACGGTGGAAGCCATTTCCGGTGTCCGGCTGCACAAACAGAATTTCCGCCGTCTGGTGGAAGATCAGGGCCTGGTCGAAGGCACTGGCCGTACCAGCGCGCCAACCCGTGGCCGCCCGGCCGAACTGTTCCGCTTCCGCCGCGAGGTGTTGCGCGAACGGCCAGCACCCGGCTTCCGTGTCGGCGCCCGCGCACGGGGCTAAGTTCAAACGCGTTGCGTCATGCGTCTTGTCAACGTTTGCATCAAACGGTGGAGGCTCCCATGCAAACCGATCCTGTCACGACCATTATGCAGATCACCAACGCGCACGTCGCCGCACGTTGCCTTCAGACGATTGCCAATCTGGGTGTTGCCGATGCGTTGGGGGAAGCCCCGAAAAGTGCGCAAGCTCTCGCCGAAGCGGCGGGGGTCGATGCCGATGCCCTCAACCGCGTGCTGCGGCTGCTTTCCTCTTTCGGCATCTTTGCGCAAAGCGACGGCAAATATGCGCATACCGACAGTTCGCGGCTGTTGCGCTCCGACCATCCGCATTCGATGCGCTCGTTCTCCCGCATGATCGGGCTCGACTTCAACTGGTACTCTTACGGCGAACTGCAATACGCCATCACGACCGGCGAGCCCGCGGGCGAAAAGATCATTCCGGGCGGTTTCTGGAAGCATCTGGAGACCGACTCCGAAACAGCCCGTCTTTTCAACGAGGCGATGGAAGGCAAGTCCCAGTCACAGATCGGTCCGGTTCTGAATGCCTGTGACTTCTCGCCCTATCGCACCATTGCCGACATCGGCGGCGGTAAGGGCCATCTGCTGCGTGCCATTCTCGCCGCCCATCCCGGCTGCGAAGGCGTGCTGTTCGACCGGCCCCATGTCGTGGCGGAAGCGCCCGCTGCGCCGCGTCTGCGCCTACAGGGCGGCGATTTCTTCAAGGACCGCATCCCGGAAGCCGGTGCCTATATTCTGGCCGACATCATTCACGACTGGAACGACAGCGATTCACTAGCCATCCTCGAAAACATCGCCCGCAGCGCGCAACCGGGGGCCCGGATACTGCTGGTCGAAACCTTGCTGCCCGATGACCCCGGTCCGCACTGGGCCAAGGTACTGGACATTCACATGATGGCATTTCTCGGCGGCCGCCAGCGCGACCGGGCGGAATTCGAGGCATTGTTCAATAAGACCGGCTTTACGCTCGATCGCGTGATCGAAACCGGCGTCCCGGTTTCGGTGGTCGAGGGGGTACGCCGCTGAACCTTCAATCCTGACCGGCGCGCCATTGCGCCCGCGCCTCGTTCAGGCTCTGGCGGTTGGCGCCGCCACGCAAATCGGGGTCCTTCGCCTGCGCCGGATCGTCCTCCCAGCCGCAAACGGCGCAAATCTCATAGGCGCCACGCCGCGTGATGCTATGCGTACCACAGCAAAGACAGGCGAGGTGTTGGCGCTTTTTCGTCATTGCCGGTTCCAGTAGCGCATGCCGTCATCGGGGCGGAACATCGTGCGTGGCGCACCGTTTCTCGCGCGCACGGCGAAGGTATTGGTTTTCTGATCGTAGAACAGCGTATCGCCGTCACGCTCCTGTTTGGTCAGGGTGCCGGGCGGCGGATGATCGATGAAATCATGCGCGGCCCGGATATAGGCATCGGCGTCCTTCAGTTCGGGAAACTCCTGCCCGTGCTTGCGCCAGTGATGCTCGGCATTGGCCCGTGCCCCCTCTCCGGCGGATGACCATAACGGTCCATCGAAGCCGCGCGGTGCCGGGGCGCTTTGCGTCTGCTGCGGAGTGAGTCCCGGCGCGGCCGGCGGCGCACCCTCGCGCAGGGCGGCAAAGGTGGCGGCCAGTACCAGCCCGAGCGCGATCAGAACAATACGCCGCCATCGCGTCATCTGTGGAAGCCCACCATGCGGAACCAAGGCCGGTTTCTTGCGCCAAACCTTGCGCGATCCGGGCACCCGCCGCCAGCCTCAACCCCATGATCCGGCCCGCCAAACAGCCCTTTCCGGCCGGGGTGCGGCCAAAAAGCAGGCCCCCTGCCGGAAAAGTTTGGTTGACCGATTTATGCTCGTATGCAGCATAAGCATTGCCCGGCCCCCTTTAAGGCCGGTCTTTTTGCCCTATATATATACTCAATATGAGTATAAAGGAGGCACGGATGGGCGAGATGCCGAAGAACTTCGTGAAGGAACTGGCTTTCACGCCGGAAGTCGCGCGCGCCACGCGTGAGGCCTACGCGAAGGTCGCGCATGTGATTCCGGAAGTCGAATGGGCCGTTCACGCCCCTTACGTCGCGGAAATCAACCGGCTGAAAAAAGAGAAGAACGCGGTCATCCTGGCGCACAATTACATGACGCCGGAGATTTTCTACTGCGTCTCCGACTTCCGTGGTGACTCGCTTCAGCTTGCTCACGAAGCCGCCAAGACCGACGCACAGGTCATCATCCAGGCCGGCGTGCATTTCATGGCGGAGACGTCGAAAATCCTCTCGCCGGAAAAAATGGTGCTGATCCCGGACACGCGCGCTGGCTGTTCGCTCGCCGCCTCGATCACCGGCGCCGACATCCGGCTTCTGAAACAGAAATACCCCGGCCTGCCGGTGGTCAGCTACGTCAACACCTCTGCCGATGTGAAGGCGGAAAGCGATGTCTGCTGCACGTCGTCGAATGCGGTCGCGGTGGTGGAAGACATTGCCCGCGAAAAGGGCGTCGATACCGTGATCATGACGCCGGATGAATATCTGGCGCTGAACGTCGCCAAACAGACCGCCATCAAGATCATCACCTGGAAGGGCCATTGCGAGGTGCATGAGCGCTTCACGGCGGAAGAAATCCGCCACTATCGCGCCGCCAATCCCGGCGTGGTGGTGCTCGCCCATCCCGAATGCCCGCCCGATGTGGTGGCGGAGGCGGATTTCTCCGGCTCCACCTCGGCGATGATCGGTTACGTCGGCAATCACCGGCCGAAGCGGGTGGTAATGGTCACCGAATGCTCGATGAGCGACAACGTCGCCCAGCAATATCCCGATGTGGAATTCGTGCGGCCCTGCAATCTCTGCCCGCACATGAAACGCATCACCCTGCCGCAGATCCTGCACGCGCTCGAAACCATGACGTATGAAGTGCTGGTCGATCCGGTCATCGCCGAACGGGCGAAGGCGGCAGTGGAACGCATGCTGGCGGTCAAGGTCCCGGCAGCGGCGGCGGCAAAGGCAGCCTGATCCAATGACCACAGAGAACATGTCCTCCCCCGTTGTTTACGGGGGAGGGGGACCGCGAAGCGGTGGAGGGGGCAATGCCATACGGCGTTCAGCTTCCCCCCTCCCCCTCGCTACGCGAGGGCACCTCCCCCGCACGCAGGGGAGGAAAAGAACATGAGCCGCCACATCGACAATGTGGTTACGGTCAAAGGCGCGTTGATCCTCGGCGCCGGTGTCGCGGGCCTGTTCACCGCGCTGAAACTGGCGCCCTTCCCTTCGCTGGTGCTGGCGGGTTCGCGCCCCGGCGTTTCCGGCTCCAGCGCCTGGGCGCAAGGCGGCATCGCTGCGGCCATCGGTGCGGGCGATACCTGGCAATCCCACGCTGCCGATACCATGGCGGCGGGTGCCGGGACTTGCGATGCCGCGATTGTCGATCTCGTCACCCGCGATGCCGCGGCGCGGATTGACGATCTCGTCGCTTACGGCGTGCCGTTCGACCGCAAGCCGGACGGTTCCTTGGCGCAAGGGCGGGAGGCGGCCCATTCCGCCCACCGCATCGTGCATGTGAAGGGCGATCGTGCCGGGGCGGAGATCAGCCGTACCCTGGCCGAACGCGCGCTCGCCAATCCGGCCATCACGGTGCTGGAGGGGTATCACGCCCTCGAACTGGCGCGCGAAGATGGCCGCATCGTCGGGTTGTTCGCGCGTTACGGTATGGGCCCGCATGCGCGCCTGGTGCTGTTCCGCGCCCCGGCTGTGATTTTCGCCACCGGCGGTCTCGGCGCGCTCTATGCCGTCACCACCAATCCGCTGGAGGCGCGTGGTGAAGGCCTCGGCATGGCGGCCCGCGCGGGCGCCACGATTGCCGATCCCGAATTTGTGCAATTCCATCCCACCGCCATCGCCATCGGGCGCGATCCTTCGCCACTCGCCACCGAAGCCCTGCGCGGCGAAGGCGCCACCCTGATTGACGAGACCGGCGCGCGCTTCATGCCCGCCGTCCACCCGGATGCGGAGCTTGCGCCGCGCGATGTCGTGGCCTGTGCCATCCACCGTCAGATCGCAAACGGCCACAAGGTGTTTCTCGATTGCCGCGCCGCACTGGGCGAAAGCTTTGCGGCCCGTTTCCCGACCGTGTTTGCTGCCTGTCAGTCGGCGGGCATCGATCCGGCGCACGATCCTATTCCGGTCGCGCCCGCCGCGCATTATCACATGGGCGGCATCGCGGTGGATGCGCGCGCGCGCAGTTCGCTTGCCGGCCTGTGGGCGGTGGGCGAATGCGCCTGCACTGGGTTGCACGGCGCCAACCGTCTCGCCTCCAACTCGCTGCTGGAAGCCCTCGTCTTCGGCGCCCGCGCGGCGGACGACGTGCGCAACACACAGGCGCCGGGCAAGGCCGCCGGCACGCCGCCCATTCCCGAACGCTTCGCTGCGCCACCGCCGCCGCATGTGCTGCGCGACACGATGACGAAGCTGGTCGGTCTGGAGCGCGACGCGGCGGGCCTGTCGCGCGCACTCGGCGCCATCGAACAGATCGAGCGCACCGGCACCGGCGAACCCGCCCTTCTCAACATGACCGCGACCGCGAAACTCGTCACCGCTGCCGCGCTGATGCGCCAGGAAAGCCGCGGCGGCCATTTCCGCACGGACTTTCCGCTCACCGCGCCCGAAGCGAAGCGCACCTTCCTCACCCTCGCCGAGGCGGAACAGATGGCCGCGTCCGAAGCAGCCGGGGCTCAAAGCTGTGCCAGCATTTGAATACGGAATGACTTTCACCTTCCGCTTTGCGGGGTCGAAAGTATTTTCTCCTTTCACCTCTCCCTCGCGGGGAGGTCGGAGATTTGAGCACAGCGAAAATCTCCGGGTGGTGGCCGCGTCATGACAATCACCGCCCTTCCCGAAACGCGGCCACCGCATAACCTGCTTGTCGAACCGTCCGTGCGCCATGCGCTGGAAGAAGACATGGGCCGCGCCGGCGACATCACCACCGATCTCATCATCGCGCCCGAGACTCGCGTTACCGCCCGCATGGCGGCCCGGAAAGACGGCACCATCGCCGGATTGATCGCGGCGGAATGCGCTTTCCGCCTGGTCGATCCCGCGCTCAGCTTCAAAGTGGAAACGCCGGACGGGTCGAAGGCTGCCAACGGGCAAACCCTCGCCACAGTCGAAGGCTCAGCCCGCGCCATCCTGACGGCGGAGCGTGTGGCGCTGAACTTCACCGGCCATCTTTCCGGTGTCGCCACCACCACCCGCGCGCTGGTCGATGCGGTCGCGGGCACGAATGCGCGCATCGTCTGCACCCGTAAGACCACGCCGGGCCTGCGCGTGCTGGAAAAATATGCGGTGCGTTGTGGTGGCGGTTTCAATCACCGTTTCGGCCTCGACGATGCGGTGCTGATCAAGGACAATCATCTGGCCGCGGCAGGCGGCATCAAACCCGCGATCGAGCGCGTGCGCGCGGGCCTCGGCCACATGGCGAAGATCGAACTGGAAGTGGACACCCTCGCTCAACTGGAAGAAGCCCTGTCGCTGGGTGTGGATACGATCCTGCTCGACAACATGGCGCCTGCCGACATGAAGCGCGCCGTGGCGCTTTCCAAAGGCCGCGCGGTGCTCGAAGCCTCCGGCAATGTCACGCTCGCAACCGTGCGCGCGATCGCTGAGACCGGTGTCGATTACATCTCCTCCGGCGCCATCACCCACTCCGCCCCCAATTTCGACATCGGCCTGGATTTCTAATTCCTTCCATTCGTGTCTAGACTTCTTCGCAAAACATCATGCGAGGAAACCATGGACCTGCATCTCAAAGGCAAGAACGCCGTCATTCTGGGCGGTACCCGCGGCATCGGGCGCGCCATTGCCGATACGCTGGCGGTCGAAGGCGCCAATGTCGCCATCTGCGCCCGCAACGCGGACCAGGTGAAAGAGGCCGTCACCGCCCTTAACGGCAAAGGCGTTCGCGCCACCGGCGCACCGGTCGATATTACCGACGGCAAGGCGCTCACCGCCTGGATCGAATCCGCCGCGAAGGCGCTTGGCGGCATCGATCTTCTGTTCTCCAACGCCGGCGCGATGGCGCAGGGCAATGACACCACCGGTTGGGAAGCCAATTTCAAGCTGGACATTCTGGGCGCCGTGAATGCGTTCGAGGCCGCCCGCCCGCATCTCGAAAAAGCGGCAGCCGAAAAAGGCGATGCCGCCTTCATCATCATTTCCTCGGTCTCGGCGGCGGAGGCGGACAACGCCAGTTCCTATGGCCCGATCAAGGCCGCGCTGATCCATCATGCCAAGGGTCTCGCCCGCCAATACGCGGCGAAGAAAATCCGCATCAACACGGTTTCCCCCGGCATGGTCTATTTCAAGGGCGGCGTCTGGCACATGGTCGAAACCAACATGCCCGATTACTTCAAGAACGCGATGTCTCGCAATCCGATGGGGCGGGCCGCAACGCCGGAAGAAATCGCCAATGCCGCGGTGTTCCTGGCCAGCCCTGTTTCCGCGTTCACCACCGGAAGCAATCTGGTGGTTGACGGTGCCATATCGCATCGCGTGAATTTCTGAGCGCAATAAAACAACGGCAAAACGGGGGAAACGAACACATGACCGGCAAGGCGCGCGGGCGCAAATCCATATTCATCACCGGCGGGGCCAGCGGCATCGGCCGCGCCACGGCCAAACTGTTTCACGGCAAGGGCTGGTTCGTCGGCGCCTTCGATCTGAACGAGACCGCCTTGGCCTCGCTGGCACAGGAACTGGGCAACGACAATTGCATTACCCGCAAACTCGATGTCACCGACAAACAGGATTACGAGAATGCCATCGCCGCCTTCGCGGCCGAAACCGATGGCAGGATGGACATCCTCTACAACAACGCCGGCATCGGGGAGAGCGGCTGGTTCGAAGATATTCCCTATGAAGCCACCATGCGTCTGGTGCAGGTGAATTTCATCGGCGTGCTGAACGGCATCTATTCGGCGCTGCCGCTTCTCAAAGCCACGCCCAATTCGCTCTGCTTTTCCACCTCGTCCTCCTCGGCCACCCACGGCATGCCGCGCATCGCGGTCTATTCGGCGACCAAGTTCGCGGTGAAGGGCCTGACGGAGGCGCTGGGCATCGAATTCGCCCGCCACGGCATCCGCGTGGCCGACACCCTGCCCGGCCTGATCGACACCCCGATCCTGCGCAACACCCCCAACCGGACCGACGGCACCAAGCCGACCGAGGACCAGCTCAAATCCCAGACCAGGGGAACTTTCCGCCTGATGCCGCCAGAGGCCGTCGCAGAGGCTGTCTGGGGCGCCTACGGCACCGACAAGACCCACTGGTACGTCCCGCCGGAGCTGGTCTGGATCGACCGCATGAAGGTTTTCCTGCCCCGCTACATCCGGGGGAAGATCGGCAAGTCTCTTCCAGGGTCCGAATAGGGCCCACGGCCGGGAGAATTACAGTATATTTTCCGTAAATAGAGCGGATCAGCTCTGCCGTGCCCGCGGCAGGTCGCGATAGAACACGTGATTGCCGATCTGGATGGTCTTCTCCAGATGCCCTGCCCAATCCGGCCGGATGGAGGCGGCATGGAAATGGGTGGCATCGGCGGTGATGTCATGCAGACGATCCATCCGGGTCATGATCCGGGCGGCCAGCATCTGCGCTTTCATCCAGGCCTTGCCGTTCTTCGGCTTGCTGCGCGCGCCGTTGCAGACGAATGAGAACTGGCAGCCCTTGGTCAATTCCTCGCCCTGGTTCACCACGCCGCAAATCGTCTTCGGATAGCCGTTGCTGCGCAGGCGATGGAAGATCACTTCGGCCACCGCCATCTGCCCGCGCTGGCCTTCGCCGCGCGCTTCGTAATAGAGCGCTTCCGAAAGACAGCGATGCTCGGAAACCAGTTCGGCCAATGCGGGGTCGGCCGCGCTCACTTCCGCCAGCATCGCTTTCGTGTCGGGCGCCTTCGTCACCTGCGACGACACGGCAACGGGAAGAACCGCAACTTTATCCGTATGCGGATGATCGACCAGTGCGGCACCGGCGATGCCGCCGACCGCAACCATCACCATTGCAAGCGCGCCTGCAAGCATGCGATCCGCCCGCCACAGCGTATGGATAAGATTGTTCGTCATTCGCGCGTTAGACTCTTCCCTAAAATTTCTCTGGTCAGATTAGTCTTCAAAGTTCCCGCGCACTCTGGTTCAGAGGGCGAAACTTCTGCCAGTGAAATTCCGGGCCGTCAAACAAAAAGCGACCGCTCCATGACACAGCGTCATGGATACCAAGAAAACCCAGGGTTTTCCTGCATCGTCCGTGTACGGATCAGTCCGATTCGTGACGCGATTCCAGGGCCGCTTGTGCGGCAGCCAGTCGCGCTACAGGCACGCGAAATGGTGAACACGACACATAATCGAGCCCGGCCGAGTGACAAAAACGGATCGATTCCGGGTCGCCGCCATGCTCGCCACAGATGCCGAGTTTAAGATTCTCGCGCGTCTCGCGCCCACGTTTCGCCGCAATCCGCACCAGCTCGCCAACACCATCCTGATCGATACTGACGAAGGGATCGCGCGCGATAATTCCCTTCTTCAGATATTCCGTCAGGAATGTTCCGGCGTCGTCGCGGCTCACACCAAGCGCTGTCTGCGTCAGATCGTTGGTGCCGAAGGAGAAGAACTCCGCACTCTGCGCAATGCTGCCGGCCTGCAATGCGGCACGCGGCAATTCGATCATCGTGCCGATCAGATAATTGGGAAGTTTGCCGCGCTCTTTCTCCAGCGCATGCGCCACCGCCACGATCCGCTCTTTCAAAAAGTCGAGTTCGGCCTTGAAGCCCACCAGCGGAACCATGATTTCAAGCTGCACCGCCTTGCCGCCCGCGGCTTCAACATTCAGTGCCGCTTCCAGAATGGCGCGCGCCTGCATTTCGTAGATTTCGGGATAGGTGATGCCCAGCCGGCAACCGCGATGCCCCAGCATCGGGTTCGATTCCTGCAACGCAATCGCCCGCGCCCGAAGCTTTGCCGGGTCTGCGCCCGCCGCCGCCGCCACCTCGGCAATCTCCTCCTCCTTATGGGGCAGGAATTCATGCAACGGCGGGTCGAGCAGGCGGATGGTGACCGGCAGGCCCTCCATTTCCTTGAAAATGGCCTCGAAATCGCCCCGCTGCATCGGCAGCAGCCGGGCCAGGGCGGCCTGCCGTCCCTTCTCGTCATCGGCCAGGATCATCTGGCGCACCGCCACGATGCGCTCCTGATCGAAGAACATGTGCTCGGTCCGGCACAGGCCGATGCCTTCGGCGCCGAATTTGCGCGCGGTCTCGGCATCGTGCGGTGTGTCGGCGTTGGTGCGGATTTTCAGCGTACGGATCGAATCCGCCCATCCCATCAACGTGCCGAAATCGCCCGTCAGTTCGGGCTGGCGCATCGCCACCTTGCCGCGGAACACTTCGCCCGCGGCCCCATCGATGGTGATGATCTCGCCGCGGCGGACGGTTGTGCCGCCCGCCGTCATCACGCCTTGCGCCGCATCGATCTTGAGCGTGCCGGCGCCTGAAACACACGGCCGCCCCATGCCGCGCGCCACCACAGCGGCGTGGCTCGTCATGCCCCCGCGCGCGGTCAGAATGCCTTTCGCGGCGTGCATGCCGTGAATGTCTTCGGGGCTGGTTTCGGTGCGCACCAAAATCACATCGCGCCCGTCCGCGGCCAGTTTCTCCGCCTCGTCTGCCGTGAACGCCACTTCGCCCGTGGCCGCGCCGGGTGAGGCCGCAAGCCCGGTCGCGATCAGATCGCGCGGCGCATCTGGGTCCAGCGTCGGGTGCAGCAATTGGTCGAGTGCCGCCGGATCGACACGGGCCACCGCAATGTCCTTGCCGATCAGCCCTTCCTTCACCATGTCGACCGCGACTTTCAGCGCCGCTTCCGCCGTGCGCTTGCCGTTGCGGGTCTGCAGCATGAACAGCTTGCCTTCCTGCACGGTGAATTCCACGTCCTGCATGTCGCGGTAATGCGCTTCCAGCGTTTCGCCGATGCGTTTCAGCGTGGCGAACGCATCCGGCATCGCTTCTTCCATCGACGGCAGCTTGCCGCCCTGGCGTTCGCGCACTTCTTTGGTGATCGGCTGCGGCGTGCGAATGCCGGCCACCACGTCCTCGCCTTGCGCATTGATCAGAAATTCGCCGTAAAGCAGGTTCTCACCGGTGGAGGGATTGCGCGTGAACGCAACGCCGGTGGCCGATGTCTCGCCGCGATTGCCGAACACCATGGCCTGCACATTGACCGCGGTGCCCCAGTTCTCCGGAATGTGATGCAGACGGCGATAGGTGTTGGCGCGCGAACTCTGCCACGATCCGAACACCGCCCCGATCGCACCCCACAATTGCGCTTCCACATCATCGGGGAACGGCGAGCCCAGATCCTTCTGCACCCGATCCTTATAGGCTTGCGCGATACGCTTCAGATCGGCGGCATCCAGTTCGGTGTCGAGTTCGATGCCCTTCTCTTCCTTGATGGTGTCGAGAATTTCCTCGAACAGCGCGTGCTCCACGCCCAGTACCACGTTCGAATACATCTGAATGAAACGGCGATAACTGTCATAGGCGAAACGCGCATCGCCGGTCAGCCTGGCAAGGCCTTCGGTCGTCTCCTTCGTCAGGCCGAGGTTCAGCACCGTGTCCATCATGCCGGGCATCGAAACCCGCGCGCCGGATCGCACCGAAACCAGCAGCGGCTTCTGCGCATCGCCGAATTTGGTGCCGGTCAGTTCGCCGACCTTCGCCACCGCCTTCTCCACCGCCGCCTTCAGTTCGGCGGGATAGCTTTGGCCGTTGGCATAATAATGGGTGCAGACTTCGGTGGTGATGGTGAAGCCGGGCGGCACGGGCAGGCCCAGATTGCTCATCTCGGCCAGGTTCGCCCCCTTGCCGCCGAGCAGATTCTTCATCCCGGCCTCGCCTTCCGCGGCGCCGTCACCAAACGAATAGACCCATTTGCTCATATCAAATTCGCTCCATATGCCCGGCTTCTCGCCGGCGCACACTGTTTCATGTTGCAGTGCAGCCGGGTCAAGCCTCCCATGTTATTTGCGTAAACTTAAGGGATTTCCTATCGTACCGCCTGCGGCATAGGCACAGAGCGGGAAAATCACCATGGCACTGCGGAAATTCATCATCGAACGCGACATCCCTGCGGTCGGCACCCTGGAGCGTGAGGAGCTTCGCGCCGCCGCCGCCAAATCGAACGAGGCGCTGCGCACCATCGGCCCGGACATCCAGTGGCAGGAGAGCTATGTGGCGGAGAACAAGACCTTCTGCGTCTATCTGGCGAAGGACGAGGCGACCATCCGCAAACATGCGGAGCTGAGCGGCTTCCCCGCCACCAAGGTCACCGAGGTGCGCAAGATGATCGACCCCACCACCGAACGCACCGGCTGATCGTTTATCCTCCCCCGTCGTTACGGGGGAGGTGCGACCCCGGACTTGATCCGGGGGAAGCGGGGGGGCCTCGCATTGCCCCGCGCGCCCGCCGCGTGACATGCTTTCCCGTCACCACGGGCGGGAACACGCATGAACTCCGAAATGATCCTTGCGCCAATGGGCGCGCTCGCCGGGCTCACATTCTTTGTGCTGCTGTTCGTGCCGGCCCGGCGCATGACGCGACGGCCCAGCCCGCAGGACAGCGCCACCGGCGATATCCCCGGCGGCCTCTCCAACCCGAACTACGCCGACCTGCTGGAAATGCCGGTGCTGTTCTACGTCATCTGCCTGATACTGCTGGTGACGAACCGGGTGGACGACACCTTCCTCTACCTCGCCTGGATTTATGTCGCCTTGCGCGCGGTGCACAGCGCCGTGCACCTCACCTATGACAAGCTCAGCCACCGCATGACGCTGTTCGCACTCTCGAACCTCACGGTGTTCGCGATGTGGCTGTTCTTCTTCCTGCCGCCAGTGGGGTAAGGGCTGATAACACTTACATGCTGTCACGGCCCGCGAATGCGGGCCGCCCAGGTGACGTTCTCGCACGGTTTAAAGCACCGTTTTCCGTAGTTCTCTTGGCAGCTACCGCAGCTTCATCTGGATGGCCCACACTCCGGTGGGCCATGACAAGGAGCGTGACCGAAAAAGAACTTACCCCTCAACTTTCGAGAAATCCGCCACCTGACGCATCACCGCGCGCAGGCGGGAGAGCAACAGCAAACGGTTACTGCGCAACCCCGCATCCTTGTCGTTCACCGTCACCTTGTCGAAAAAGGCATCGACAGGCCCGCGCAGCCGCGCCATTACGCCCATCGCCTCGACAAAACGCTCACGTTCGATTTCCGCCTTGATCAGATCGGACGCCACCGCTAGTTCGGTAAACAGCGCCTTCTCCTCCGGCTGCACCAACGCATCCGGGTCCGGCGCACCGTCATAACTGGTTTTGTCCTTCTTCTCTTCGGCCTTCAGAATATTCGCCGCGCGCTTGTACGCGGTGAGAAGATTGGCGCCATCTTCGCTTTTCAGAAATTCCTGCAACGCCTCGACGCGGGCCACCAGCCGCACCAGATCGTCTTCATTGCCGAGGCTGAACACAGCATCGATCAGATCGTGCCGCGTGCCTTTCTCTTTTAACGCAACCTTCAAACGATCGGCCATGAAATCAAGAATTTCCAACGCAGGAAGGGAAGGATCCTCAAACCCACGTCGGCCGGGCGCAGTGGCCCGCCCAATTGCGAAGACGCGCGAGCCACCTCGTTTTTCATTTTCGCGTTTTATTGCCGCGGAAATGGATTGTTGAATCAAATTCTCAGCGAGATCAAACAACGGCATAAGCGCCAATCTAATGCCCCGCTCAAGCATCACTCGAATAGTGCCCAACGCAGCTCTACGCAAAGCATATGGATCACTCGAGCCCGTCGGCTTCTCTCCGACCACGAAAAACCCAACCAACTGATCCAGCTTATCCGCCAGCGCCGCAGCCATTGAAACCGGCGCGCTTGGCACAGCATCGCTTGGGCCGGCAGGTTTGTAATGGTCGCGGATGGCGTCAGCGATCTCCGCATCGTCGCCGTCGTGCAATGCGTAGTAACGTCCCATCACGCCCTGAAGCTCGGGAAACTCACCCACCACGCCCGTGGTCAGGTCAGCCTTGGAAAGCCGCGCGGCGCGCTTCGCCTTTACGACATCGGCACCTATCTTTTCCGCGATCTCGCCAGCGAGCGCTTCGATCCGCTCTACCCGCTCATATTGCGTGCCGAGTTTGGCGTGGAACACGATTGCCTTCAGCGCTTCGACGCGATCCGCCAATTTCGTGTTCCGGTCCTGATCCCAGAAGAATTTGGCGTCCGACAGCCGCGCGCGCAGCACGCGCTCATTCCCGGCCACAATCTCCTTGCCGCCATCTTCCGCGATCATGTTGGCGACCACGGCAAAGCGGTTCGCCATTTTTCCCGTCTTCGGGTCGCGCAGCGAAAAATATTTCTGATGCGTGCGCATGGAGGTTTGCAGAATCTCCGGCGGCACATCCATGAATTGATCTTCAATCGTGCCGATCAGCACCACCGGCCATTCGGCCAGCCCGGCGACCTCGTTCAGCAATCCCTCGTCGGGGATCAGTTCCAGCCCCAGCGCAAATGCCTTCTGCTTCGCCTCATGCAGAATGATCTCACGGCGCTCCTCCGGGTCCAGGATCACATGGCCCGCCTTGAGCGCCGCCTCATAATCCTCGAACCGCCGCGCGAATATCTCGCCTTGCGACAGGAACCGATGCCCGCGCGTCGTGCTGCCGCTTTGCACACCGGCAAATTCAAACGGCACCACCTCGCCATCGAAGGTAGCGAGGATCGAATGCAGCGGCCGCACCCAGCGCACCGGGCTGCCGGGAAAGCGCATGCTTTTCGGCCACGGCAGTTTCGCCAGTAGCTCCGGCAGGATTTCCGCCAGCACCTCCGCCGTCGGCCGGCCCTTGCGCGCAATCACCGCGACATAGAATTCGCCCTTGCCGTCATCGCGCCTTTCGCATTGCGCCAGGCTCACACCGGCCGACCGCAAAAAACCCTCGATCGCTTTCTCGGGCGCATTCACCCGCGGGCCCTTTTTCTCCTCGCTGACATCGGGCTGCTTCACCGGCAGGCCCGTGATCGCCAGGGTCAGCCGCCTGGGGCCGGAAAACCCTTGCGCCGCTTCGAACAGCAAACCCCGGTCCGACAGCGCGCCAACCACCAGCCGCTCCAGATCCTTCGCGGCCTGCACCTGCATCCGCGCGGGGATTTCCTCGCTCAACAATTCCAGCAGAAAATCCGGCATCACCCATACCTCGGCGTATAGGCGCCCATCGGGCTTTCGAGCCAGGCTTCGGCGCACGCCTTCGCCAGCGCCCGCACCCGCCCGATATAGGCGGCGCGTTCGGTCACCGAAATCACGCCGCGGGCATCCAGCAGATTGAACGCATGGCTCGCCTTGATGCACTGGTCGTATGCCGGCAGCGCCAGCTTGCGCGCCGTCAGCAATGCCGCACATTCCTTCTCCGCATCCTCGAAATGGCGGAACAGGGTTGCGGTATCGGCGCGCTCGAAATTGAAGGTGGAGAATTCCACCTCGCTCTGATGAAACACCTCGCCGTAGCGAAACTGGTCGTTGAAGGCGAGGTCGTAGACGAACTCCACGCCCTGCACATACATCGCCAGCCGTTCCAGCCCGTAGGTGATCTCGGCCGCCACGGGGTCGCAATCGAACCCGCCCACCTGCTGGAAATAGGTGAACTGGGTGATTTCCATCCCGTCGCACCACACTTCCCAGCCGAGGCCCCAGGCGCCAAGCGTCGGGCTCTCCCAGTCATCCTCGACAAAGCGGATGTCGTGCAGCGCCGGGTCCAGCCCGATCGCCTTGATCGAACCGAGATAAAGCTCCAGCACATCCTTCGGCGCCGGCTTCAGGATCACCTGATACTGATAATAATGCTGCAACCGGTTCGGGTTCTCGCCATAGCGCCCGTCGCCCGGCCGGCGCGATGGCTGAACATAGGCCGCCCGCCACGGCCGTGGCCCCAGCGCGCGCAACGTGGTGGCCGGGTGAAAGGTGCCCGCCCCCATCTCCATGTCGTAGGGCTGCAGGATCAGACAGCCCTGCGCCGCCCAATAGTTTTGCAGCGTCAGGATCAGATCCTGAAATGTCGCGGCCTTTTTCACGGAAAACCCTCGGAAATTGGCCGGAACCTAAAGCGCAATCGGAAACGTGTGAAGTGTCTTGCGACAAACCAGACACTTCCGACAACGCCAGGCAAACTTCCGGCAAATCAGGCCGCGCGCGGCGCTTCGCCAGGGTGGCGGCCTGCACGCTGCGGCAACAGAAGAACCAGCGCCACAATCGCCACCGCCAGCACGGCACTGGCAAGCGGTCGGCTCAGCGCCAGCCCGCCATGGTTAAGCGGCTTGTCCAGAAAATCGCCCACCGTCGCGCCCAGTGGCCGGGTCAGGATGAAGGCCGCCCAGAACAGCAGCACGCGCGAAATCCCTGTCCAGAAATAGAGTGCCGCCACCACCGCCAACGCCACACCGAACACCAGCGCGCCGCCCGCGAACCCGACCCCGGCATCGTCCGCCATCCAGTCGCCAAGCGCGGTGCCCAGGGTCTGCGAGATGGTGATCGCCGCCCAGTAGAACGCTTCCACCCGCGGCGTGTTTACAGTATCAACTGAAATCGTCCCCTCGGCCCGGTACCACAGCGCCAGCACCGCAATCATGGCGGCGAGCAACAGCGTGGACCCGCCCGCATAACCGATGCCGAGAGAGCGGTCGGCGAAATCGGCCATCGTCGTGCCCGCGGTGGTCGAAGCGATGATCGTCGCCCAATAGAGAAAGGGCTGGAATTTCTTCGCCGCGATCTGCGCCACCACCAGCACCACCAGCGCCGACAGGAAAATCGCCGTCCCCACCAGATAGCCGAGGTTCAGCGTCATGGTCACGGTGTCGCCGCCGGTCTCGCCCAATGTGGTGGCAAGGATCTTGATGATCCAGAAGCCCAGCGTAACGGCCGGCACCTTGCTCGCCACATCGTTCGCGCTCATGGCAACCCTTTCGGTTTCAGAACGTCATCAACACCGCCGCGTACCACGCCATGTCGCCGGTTTCGGCCCGGTTCTGCAATCCCGGCCCGGCAGAAGCCATCAAGTGGTAATGTTCGTTCAGATCGTAGGTGGCGCCGAAGCCCACACCCGTCGCGGCCTTGCCGCCACGATCCGCCGCCGTCTGATGATAGAGTTCGGCGCCCACGGTCAGATGCGGTGCAATCTCCCGCGTCAGCGCCCAGCCCGCGAGACAATAGTTCTGCGACTCCCGGCTTTCATTCCAGGCACAGCCGCCACCGCCAAAGGTGGACCATTTGCCGAGGTCCCGCCCGATCCAGACCGGCAGCAGAATCGAGAAATGACGATCGCCGATCCGGCTGGACAGGCTGGGCAGAAACAGGCGCGGAAACACGCTGACGTCCCAGCCGGTATCTGCCTGATGCAGGAATTTGTATTTCGCGGCGAGTTCGATATTGCCGACACCCGCCACTGCCGCGGCACCGTCGGGGCTGTCATACACAAACGGTAGAACGGCGGTCAGTTGCAGGTCGGGCGCACCGCCGTAATTGAAGTCGATACCGCCTTCGCCGTCATGGCCGTCGCGGCTGACGCTGCCGCTGCCGAAGGCATAGATCTCGAAATGCCGGTAATCGGTCGGCTCGGGATCGTCGGTAACATAGGGCGGCCCGGCCAGTGCGGGGCCCGCAAGCAGCAGCAATGCCAGCGCGATAAGGGCATGCCGCATTCTTCAGCGCGCCACCTTACAACGGAACTTGAAGAATGCGTCCTTAGACATTGAAATATTTCTGGAAATATGCCTCATCAGATTACTTTCAGCGCACCGGCATCGCGCAGGATCGCGTCCGCCTCCGCTGTATAGCGATTGTCATCCTGGTGTAGAACGAAGCCGTCCATCGTCCGGTGCGGCTCCGTGCATCCCGCCCGCCATTGCACGATCACCCGTTTCGCCGTTCCACCGGCACGCGGCCGCAGCGGCAGGATCACCGCCCCCTGATCCGGCAGCGCCGCCATCACCTCATCCAGCCGATCGGCCCGCAGGATAATGGTGAAACTGCCATGAGAAACAACACATTCAAGTCCACTTCTCACCCATTGGCTTAGCGTCCCAACGTCCTGCAGCGCGCGGGCCCGCCCCGCGTCGGGGGAGCGTTGACCGCGTTCATCATGAAACGGCGGGTTGCAGAATACGTGCTCGAAACGGCCCCAATCCCCACCCCCGCTCAACACATCACCGGCCCGGAACGTCACCCGCCCGGCCATGCCGTTCCGGGCGGCGTTCCCATTCGCCAATGCCACCAGCGCGGGCTCGATCTCGATTCCCGTTACCCGGCACCCGGTCCGCGCGGCCAGGCACAGGCTTGCCGTCCCCACCCCGGCGCCCAGCTCCAGGGCGGAATCCCCCGCCCCGGCCGGCACGGCGGCGGCCAGCATCACGGCATCCAGCCCGGCGCGGAAGCCGCGCTCCGGCTGGCAGATTCGCAAACGCCCATCCAGAAACCCGTCTTCGGTCACCGCACTCACGGGTTCAGCGCATCTTTCAGAAGGGCCCGTGCACGCGCCTCATCGGCGTCGGCAACCATCAACCGGCGCGGCAATATGACCATACTGCCGTCCAGCACGCTCATATGCGTATCGAAAACAACGCTTTTGACGCCTGCATTGGTCAAAACGGCTTCCGCATAGCTCAGGTCTACAGGATTGTTTGTGGTTAAGACTTCGCGCATGGGAATGCCGTCCGAATTGCCGCTGGGCCCTCCCCATATTGCCTCATATCGCATAGTCTTGCAGCCGTTCGGACACGATGGAATTTTCCAGAAGATCACGCATGCTCACGGCCGAAGCCCGCAAGACATCCGATACCAATTCCCCGGTGGAGCGGCTGCACGCCCTCGTCGCGGGCGACATGGTGAAGGCCGACGCGCTGATCCACACAAGGATGACGAGCGCGGTCCCCCTGATCCCGGAACTGGCCCGCCACCTGATCGATTCCGGCGGCAAGCGGCTGCGCCCGCTGCTCACCCTCGCCGGTGCACGCATGGCGGGGTATGAGGGTGACGGGCATGTGAAGCTCGCTGCCGCGGTCGAATTCATTCACACCGCCACGCTTCTGCATGACGATGTGGTGGATTCCAGTATCCTGCGCCGGGGGCGCGATGCTGCCAATGTGGTCTGGGGCAACAAGCCGTCGGTACTGGTCGGCGACTTCCTGTTCAGCCGCGCCTTCCAACTGATGGTGGAAGCCGGCAGTCTTGAGGTTCTGGGCATCCTCTCCAACGCCTCCGCCATCATCGCGGAAGGGGAAGTGCTGCAACTCAAATCCGCCAACAATCTCGGCACCACCGAAGAACATTATCTGAATGTGGTCAGCGCCAAGACTGCCGCCCTGTTCGCCGCCGCGGCGGAAGCCGGCATGGCGCTTGCCGCCCCGTCGCGCACCGCCACCAGGGCCATGCACGAATACGGCCAGAACCTCGGCATCGCCTTCCAGTTCGTGGACGATGCGCTGGATTATTCCGGCCGTCAGGCCCTGATGGGCAAGGCCGTGGGCGATGATTTCCGCGAAGCCAAGGTCACCCTGCCCGTCATCCTCGCTTATGCCCGCGCCGCCGATCGCGAAACCCGCGCCTTCTGGGGCCGGGTGATCGAAACCGGCGTTCAGGCCGAAAGCGATCTCGCCCGCGCCATCGCACTGGTTCAGGAAACCGGTGCCATCGCCGAAACGCTGCACCGCGCGCAAGGCTATGCCGATGCGGCCTGCAAGGCGCTCGCCCCCCTGCCGCCGTCGGAGATCAAGGACACGCTGGTGACGGTGGCGGAATTCTGCGTCGAACGCGCCTACTGAACCATCCTCTTTACGGCCCTTTCCCCCTCCGGCGCTTCCGCGCCACCTCCCCCGTAACAACGGGGGAGGATGTTATCGCGTCCACACCACACCTTATCCTCCCCCGCGGGTGGGGGCGGAGGCCGCAAACGAAAGGTCCAGTGGACGTTTCGTCGGCCGACAGTTCCGAAGGAACGGAGGGGGGTGATCGCGATACGCACCTCACCCGTTTCAGGTGAGGGATGCCCGGTCAGTCAGTGACTCGTCACGCCGCCGCCCGCGCGCAGCAGCATCTCGATATGGGGCGCCAGAATTTCATAATGCCCAAGCTGGCGGCGCAACCGGTCTATCTGTTGCGATGAGAAATAGCTGAGCCCACGCCCCGTCTCGCCCTTGTTGAAACGGAAATCCGCCCGCTTCTCCCAAACGGTTTCAAGCGCCTGCTCGCAGACCTCCTGCGGCTGCTCAACACCCGCATGGGCCAGCGCACGCGCAAGCGTTTCCGCCGGATCGGCGCGAAATTCGTCATAGGTGAGAAAGCACACCCGTTCGGGCGATTGCTCAGCATAGGCGAACCACGTCGCGAAAAAACTGGCGTACCACGGCCCCAGAATATCCACGATGAAATCGGCTTTGTCCGCGCGCGGCATATCCGTGAAATTTTGCGGTATCCGGCAGTTCAACCCGTCCAGCCGCGCTACGGAATCGGTTTCCAACATGTCCCAGAACGATGCAAGCATATCCGGGATATTCCGGATCATCACGACCGGGCGGATATCGAACGCTTCGAGAAAATGAATATTTGCGGGCAACGCCTGCATATGCAGATGCGCCACCAGCGTGCGATTGGTCACGCCGCCTTCAAAATAGCTGAGGAAAACCGGCAGATAGGGCTGCGCATCGCGCCCGCCTTGCGCATGGACCGCGCGCACAAGCTGACCATTGGCGGCAAACGCGATCGCACTGCGCAGATAAGTACCCGCCGATTTCGGCGGAAAGGCGAGAACGATGGCACGCCGCTTCTTGCCCAGGCGGCGCATGTGCAGCAGGGCCTCGCCCGCGAACTGACCATCGCTTCTGGGTTCCTGAAACAGAAGCTCGATGGATTTCGGATTGAAAACGGCCATGCCTGCCCCGCCGTGATGCGACGGGGTTTTGGTAAAATAGAGTGGTAAACAAAACGTAACAATTCAACCACACGATGAAATCGTCTGCGTCGCCACCACCCACCAGCCGGGCGCAGACCTCGCAATCCTCTCCGCGGCGTTCTTCGCCGCATCGTCACTGGCGAACAATCCGAAACAGGTTGCGCCGCTGCCGGACATCCGCGCCAGCAAGGCGCCGTTCTGTTCCAGTGCACCCAGAACATCACCAATCACCGGCGCCATCGCGCGCGCCGGCGCTTCAAGATCGTTTCGCGTCCCCCGCAGATAGGAAACCAGTGCCACCGCATCGCGCAATCCACCCGGCGCTTTCGCCTGCCCGGTTCCGGTGCGTGTTTTCAGGGCTGCGAAAACCGGTCCCGTCGGCACCGCCACACCGGGATTGACCAGCATCATCGAAAGCGCGGGCAGACCGGAAACCGGCGTCAGGATTTCGCCGCGCCCTTCCATCCACAAACTCCGGCTCATCAAACAAGCCGGCACATCCGAACCCAGCGTCTCCGCAAGGGCGTGCATGTCGCCTTGCGAAAGCGCCACACCCCACACTTGCGCCAGCCCGCTGAGCGCCGCGGCCGCATCGGCGGAGCCGCCGCCGATGCCCGATGCCACCGGCAAATTCTTGGTCAGCGTGATCCGCGCGCCCGGCACGCGCCCCGTTTTTTCCGCCAGCGCCCGCGCCGCTCGCGCAATCAGATTGTCCGCCTCACCTGCCAGCGCGGCCCCAAACGGCCCGTCGAGCACAAGTGAAAATCCTTCCGCCGCCGCGATCCGCAAGGTATCGCCGGCCTGCGTGAACACCGCCAGACTTTCCAGCGCGTGAAAGCCGTCGCTGCGGCGCGCACCCACATGCAGGAACAGATTGATCTTGGCCGGTGCAACGACACGCAACGGTTGCGCTTCAGGATTTGTGCTCAACGGATTCAAGGCCGTGTTTGAGCTTGCTTTCAATGCGCGTCTTTTCCTGCGCGTCCGGGCCGAAGCTCAAGGCATGGTTCCACTGGAACCGCGCATCGCGCTTGCGCCCGACGCGCCACAACGCATCGCCATAATGATCGTTGATGGTGGGGTCGCCCGGCACCAGAAGCACCGCACTTTCCAGCGCCGTCACCGCATCCTTGTAACGGCCCAGCCGGTAATAGGCCCAGCCCACGCTGTCGGTGATATAGCCGTCAAAGGGCCGCAGCGCGCGCGCCTTTTCCAGCATCGCCAGCGCCTCCTGCAAATTCTCGCCGCGATCGACCCACGAATAGCCGAGGAAGTTCAGCAATTGCGGCTCATCCGGGCTCAGCTTCAGCGCGTGTTTCAGATCCGCTTCGGCAAGGGTCCAGCGGCCGGAGCTTTCATAGGCTGCCGCACGCGCATAAAGCAGCGGCCAGGTCTTGGCATCGGCGCCGCCATTCACCCGGATGGCATGGTCATAGGCGTCCGCCGCCTCGCGATATTTCTCGGCCCCGCGATAAATATCGCCCAGCGCGGTCCATGCCTCCACATTGTTGGGGTCGTCCGCCACCACGGCCTTCAGCTTCGCAATCGCCCCGTCATTGTCGTCCAGCCGGGATAGGTTCAGCGCCACCTGCACCTGCGTCACGCCGTAATAGGGCGAATCCTTGCCGATGCTGTCATAAAGGGAAATCGCATCGCGATATTTCTGCAAACTCTCGAAACGGTCGGCCAGCAGAATATCGGCGAGATCGAGCGACGGGCGCAGATATCGCGCATAGTGCAGATAGAGGACGGAGACATCGGCACTCGCATCATCGGTCAGCGAAGCCGCAACCCCGAACAGTGCCTCCGCCGCTCCTTCCTGCGGGTCCGCCGCCAGAGGTGCCGGCACCTTTCCCGCCGCCATCCGCCGCGTTGCCGCCTGCACGATCGGGGCGACGGAAAGGTCATTGCCAAGCCCGGCGTAAAAGGCGCGCGCTTCCGCCGCCTGGCCGTTGCGCTCCAGAAAGCGGCCATACGCATCGACCAGCCTCGGCCCCTTGCCGCCCAGCTTCAGCGCCTCGCGATAGGCATCGCCCGCCTCGGCGTTGCGCCCGGCCAGTTCCAGAACCAGCGCCTTCTGGAACGCCGCAATGGCATCGGCGCCGCCCTGCCCTTTCAGCTTTTCCAGTTCGGCCAGCGCGGCATCGGTCTTGTTCTGGCCCGCATCGGCCCACGCATTCAAAAGTGCGATGGTCAGCGCGGTGAACGGCCCGGTTGCCGATTGTGCCAGTTCCTTGTGCACATCGCCGTAATCCTTCTGGCGCAATTCATAGACGGCCAGTGTGGTGCGCGCGGCGCGATTGTCCGGGTCGCTCACCACCACCTTGCGGGCAAGCGCGACCGCCTGATCCATCTCGCCCGCCGATGCGGAATAGAGAAACGCCCGCGCCAGAAGATCGTCGTTGTTCGGGTCGTCCTTCAGGCTGGCGCGATAGAACTTCGCCGCACTTTTCAGGTCGTGCTGGTTGGCCGCCAACCGCGCATTCAGGTAATTGCCATATCCCGCCCCTTCCGGTGCGCGAACGGGATGTTCACCCGGTTTCGGTCCTGCCGTTGCGCAAGCCGCCAGTGAAAACGCCACCGAAACGCAGGCGAGCGAATGAAGAATGCGCAATGCGGATCTCCTTACATATTCGCGTAGTTGGGGCCCCCGCCACCTTCCGGCGTCACCCAGTTGATGTTCTGCTCCGGGTCCTTGATGTCACACGTCTTGCAGTGCACGCAGTTCTGCGCGTTGATCTGAAAACGCGGGCCGTCCGCCTCCTGCACCACTTCATAGACCCCTGCCGGGCAGTAGCGCTGCGCGGGCTCGGCATATTCGGGCAGATTGACCCGGATGGGAATGGTGGGGTCCTTCAAAACCAGGTGAACGGGCTGGTCTTCCTCGTGATTGGTGTTGGACAGGAACACACTCGACAGCTTGTCGAAGCTGATCACCCCATCCGGCTTGGGGTAGGCGATGGGCTTGCAATCCGCGGCCTTTTTCAGGGTCTGATAATCCGCCTTGCCATGCTTCAGCGTGCCGAACAGGCTGAAACCGAAAAGCTGGTTCATCCACATATCAATGCCGCCCAGTCCCACGCCCAGCACGGTGCCGAACTTCGACCATAGCGGCTTTACGTTACGAACCCGCTTCAAATCCGTATAAACGTGAGAGGCTTCGTAAGCTGCTTCGTAACCATCCAGCACATCGCCGGAGCGGCCTTCGCCCAATGCCGCGAATACCGCATCGGCCGCCAGCATGCCGGTCTTCATCGCATTGTGGCTGCCCTTGATGCGCGGCACGTTCACGAAGCCCGCCGAACAGCCGATCAGCGCGCCACCCGGAAAGACCAGCTTCGGCACCGATTGGAACCCGCCTTCGGTGATCGCACGCGCGCCATAGCCGATGCGCTTGCCGCCCTCCAGAAATTCGAGGATGCGCGGATGATGCTTGACGCGCTGGAATTCGTCGAACGGCGACAGGTACGGATTCTGATAATTCAGATGCACCACAAAACCGATGGAGCAGAAATTCTCGCCCCAGTGATACATGAACACGCCGCCGCCGGTCTTGTTGTCCAGCGGCCAGCCCATGGTGTGCAGCACCAGCCCGCGCTTGTGCTTCTCCGGCGGCAGCTCCCACAGCTCTTTCAGCCCGATGCCGAATTTCTGCGGATCACGCCCTTCATGCAGTTTGAACTGCGCGCCCAACCGTTTGGACAGTGAACCGCGCGCCCCTTCGGCGAACAGCGTGTATTTGCCAAGCAGGTTCATCCCCGGCGTGAAGTCCGGCTTATGGTGCCCGTCTTTCGCCACGCCCAGATCGCCGGTGGTGACACCCAGCACCCGGCCATCGTCGCCGAACACGACGTCGGCGGCCGGAAAGCCCGGATAGATTTCGACGCCCAGTTCTTCCGCCTGCTGGCCCAGCCAGCGGCAGACATTGCCCAGGCTCGCGATGTAATTGCCGTGATTGCTCATCAGGGGCGGCATGATGAAATTCGGCACGCGGATGCTGCCCTGCGGCCCCAGGAAGTAGAACCGGTCGTCGGTCACCGGCGAATCGAGCGGCGCGCCCTTTTCCTTCCAGTCGGGAATCAGTTCGTCGATCGCAATCGGGTCGATCACCGCGCCGGACAGGATATGGGCCCCGACCTCGGACCCCTTCTCCAGAACGCAGACGCTGACCTCGCGGCCCTCTGCCGCCGCCAATTGCTTCAACCGGATCGCCGCCGACAGGCCCGCCGGGCCCGCCCCCACGATCACGACATCATATTCCATGCTTTCCCGTTCGACGGTTTCCGCCATCGTCAAATCCCGAATTTATCCCCGTAGCCATTGGTTATGCGGCCCTATCCTTGCCGGGGTCAACCGGCCCGGAACCGGATCGTGCGGCAATCGCGCCCGGCCGCCGGTCGCGAAAGCGGCCCGGCTGCCCTATGATGGGGGCCCATGCCGCCCGAACCGCATCCGGACCCGCTGACCACGCTCGCCTGGCTCGTTGAATCCGGGGCAGATGAGGCCGTGCAAGACACCCCGGTCAACCGGTTTGTTGCACCGTCTCCCAGCCGCACATCTTCTCCCGCCCCCCTTGCGGGGGAGGGCAATGCGAATGCGCGCCCCGCGCGGTCGCATTGGGAGGGGGGCAAATCCCCTCCATCAATCTCTTCCCCGGCCGCTTCTGGCGCCCGCCCCGTCCCTTCGGCGGCGGATGCAAATCCCTCCTCCGATCACATCGGCCGCGCGATGGAAGTGGCCGCCGCCTGCACCACGCTCCCCGAACTGAAAGCCACGCTCGAATCGTTCGAGGGCAGCCCGCTCAAGCGCACCGCCACCAACACGGTCTTTGCCGATGGCAACCCGGATGCCCGCATCATGCTGATCGGCGAAGCGCCGGGCCGCGATGAAGACCGCGCCGGTCTTCCCTTCGTCGGCCGCGCCGGGCAATTGCTCGACCTGATGCTGGCCTCCATCGGCCTGTCGCGGACGGAGAACGCTTACATCACCAACGTGATCAACTGGCGCCCGCCCGGCAACCGCGATCCCTCGCCGGAAGAAGCCGCAATCAATCTGCCCTTCCTGCGCCGCCATATCGAATTGTTCGATCCCGGCATCATCATCCTGCTGGGTGCGGTTTCCGCCCGCCACGTCCTCGGCAAGACCGAGGGCATCATGCGCATGCGCGGCAAATGGTCGGAATATTTCGTTGGTGGCCGCATGGTGCCCGCGATGCCGACACTGCATCCGGCCTATCTGCTGCGCCGCCCGATCGACAAGAAACTCGCCTGGCGCGATCTTCAGGCCATCGCCGCCAAGGCACGGGAATTGAAAATTCTGTGATCGCTGATCGCTGTCAGCCCTGTTGTTGTCATTCCCGGCCGAACGCCGCGCAAGCGGCAGGAGGGGAAGGGAACCCAGGCGCTAAAATCATTCCGGTATCGAACACCTGGATCCCCTTCCCTCACATCGCGCAACGCGCGATGCTCGCCGGGGATGACAGAGAATAGATGACAGAGAACTTCTAAATGCCCATCGACGAAACCATCGCCTTCGTGCCGGTGAACATCGCGGTCCTCACCGTCTCCGACACGCGCGATGAAACCAACGACACCTCTGGCGATACGCTCGCCACACGCATCACCGGCGCAGGGCATCACCTCGCCGCCCGCGCCATCGTGAAGGACGACGCGGCCGCCATTGCCGCCATGCTCAAACGCTGGATCGCCGATCCGAAGATCGATGCCGTCATCACCACCGGCGGTACCGGCCTCACCGGCCGCGATGTGACGGTCGAAGCGATGAAACCGCTGTTCGAGAAGGAGATCGATGGCTTCTCCGCCATCTTCCACCGCATCTCCTATGACAAGATCGGAACCTCCACCCTGCAATCGCGTGCCTGTGCGGGTGTTGCAGGCGGCACCTATCTGTTCGCGCTGCCGGGTTCCACCGGCGCGGTGAAAGATGGCTGGGACGGAATTTTGAAATACCAGCTCGACATCCGCCACCGCCCCTGCAACTTCGTGGAGATCATGCCCCGGCTGCTGGAGCACAATAGATAAGAACGCCCCGCATTGCAGGGCGCTCTATTTTCCGGTGCGGTTCTCAGGCCCGCTTGCGACGGCGCAGCGCCATCGCGGCCAGCGCACCGCCCATGACGAACAACGTGGCCGGTTCCGGCACGTCTGCGATCACACCGAACAGGCCATGGCCTTCGTCACCCGGCCCGGCACTGAAATAGACCCGGCCCGAACTGCCGGCCAGCGTGTCATTGCCCGTCGTCAACGCCCACAACCCGTCGATTACGATTGGATTGCCGTGGCCGTCCGACAGCATGCCTTTGAAAACATCGGCGCCAAGATCGAAGATATTGATGGTCCCGTCACCGAAATTCCCCACCAGCAGATCGCCCGCATTGGCACCGAACGTACTGGGCGCGATGGCAAGTCCCCATGGCGCATCGAGCGTGCCGCCGCTGCCGATCCGCGCGACGAAATTGCCGTTAAGATCGAATTCGCTGACATAGCCATTGCCGGGGCCTTTGACCTCCTCATCGCCCGCGGCGTTCTGCAGCCCGTAGGTCACGAAGATCTTGCCGTCCAGCATCTGCACATTGAACGGCGCATAACCGGCCGGCAGCGTGGGATCGGTAAAATTCCCCGTCAGATCGGGGGCCGCAGCATCGCCTTTCATCACGTCGATTTTGCCGGTCTTGAAATTGGCGGAATAGAGATAGCTGTGGCCGCTCACGATCGCCGATGTCGAACCCTTGTAGACATTGGCGGGCGATCCGGGCTGCAACACTTCGGCCGCCGATCCAAGGGCGAAACGCCAGCCCGATACGGTCCCGTCCTCGCTGACGAAGGTGAACAGATTGCCGTTGAAGCTACCGCCACCAAATCCGGCATTGAAGCTTTGTCCGGTCACGCTGCCGTCACCCGGTATCGTCACGGTCAGCCCGACCTTGGTGGTCGCGTCCGTTGCCGGATCGACGCTGTAGAGTGTCGAAACGCCGGTGCCATTGTCCGAAACCCAGAACGGGCCTGTCGGCGCAAAGGAAACGCCCCAGGCATTGACCAGGCTCGGGTCGGTGATCTGTGCCGGGTTTGCCGCCTGATCGTCGGTAACAAGATTGGTGACGGTCAGCGTTGCATGTGCCGGCACCGCCGCACCGAGCAGCAACGCGGCCGTCATCGCCGCGAAACGCAAACTGCCCTTGTGCGCCTTCATTCCGCCGCGCATGCGGAATGCGATTGGCGTGTTCTGAAGTACAGGGAACGGCGAACAGAGCATGGCACCCTCCACGTCTGACGCCCCTTCGTTAACAACGACAACATAAGCCGTGACGGCAGGCAATTCACATTTTGTAACAACAGCTTGACACTGATGTTGATGAGCGCCCCAACGCCGGCGTCCGGGCCGGTATTCACCGCCCTGTTCACCTCTCTGTTCACATAGACGTGGGCTGCCGCGCGCCGCATCCAATGCTAACATTCCGGCGCTGAAAAAGGAGGCTCACGCCATGTCCGTCTCCCTGATTGCCGGCACGCCAAAGGGCGCTGCCATCCTCACCAGCAAGGATCGCGAACGCTGGGACCTGCATTTCGAACTGCCCGGCTGGCCGGTCACCGCGTCGGCGCGTGACGACAGGGGCCGTTATTACATCGCGGTCAATTCGCCCAATTATGGCGTCGCACTTTTTGCCAGCGACGATCTGAAAAGCTGGAAGCAACTTGATGCCGCGCCCCGTTACCGCCCGGAAGATCGTGGCAATCCGGAGCATCACCGCATCGTCGGCGCGGCCGATTTCGAAGGCGTGCTGAAGCACGGTGGCCGCTTCGTCGATCAGATCTGGACGCTGCATTGGGCGCACGGCACGCTTTATGCCGGCGTCTCCGAAGCGGGCCTGTTCGCCAGCCGCGATCGCGGTGAAAGCTGGCAACCGGTCGATGGTTTCAACAACCAGCCTTCGCGCGACACCTGGGTGCCGGGCGCGGGCGGGCTCGGCGCACACACCATTCTCAGCGATGCGAAAAACCCGGACCGTTTATGGGTCGGCGTTTCCGCCGCCGGTTTCTTCCGCACCGATGATGGCGGCAAGACCTGGGCCCCGAAAAACAAGGGCGTCGATCCTTCGGTGGAAGCCGCACCAGCCTCGACAGGCCAGTGCGTGCACAGCGTCAGCAACGATCCGGAAAACGCCTCGCTGCTCTATCGGCAGGAACATCGCGGCGTGCACAAAAGCAGCGATGGCGGCGATACCTGGCAGGTGATGGAAGACGGTCTTCCCGTCACCGAACTGTCCGACGGCCATCATTGCTCGTTCGGATTCCCTTGTGTGATCGATCGCAAATCCGGCAGCGTTTTCGTCGTGCCGCTGGATGGCGACAATTTCCGCTTTCCGCGTGGCGGCAAACTCACCGTCTATCGCAGCGATGACGGCGCGCGCTGGAAGCCGCTCGGCAACGGCCTGCCCGGCGATTGCTACACCGCGGTCCTGCGCGGCGCGATGAGCGCCGATCAGCTTTCCCCCGGCGGGGTTTATTTCGGTACTGCATCGGGCGCGCTTTATGCCGGTGCCGATCTCGGCGAACGCTGGCAGGAGATTGCAAGCGGCCTTCCCCGCATCACCAGCGTTGCGGCCTATGCAGGATGAGTGTGCGGGTTCACATGCCGCCGGTGTTGCGGATGGTCTGCGGCGGGGAGCGTTGGCTCGCCGCCGACGGCACCACCATCACCGGCCTGATGCGCGCGCTCGCCGAACGCAATCCGGCGTTACGCCTGCATCTGTTCGATGAGGCGGGCGCCATCCGCCGCAACATCGTTTTTCTTCACAAGGGCGATCTCGTCCGTTCGCATGAGGCGGGCGTGCGCACACTCGCCGATGGCGACGAACTGATCCTCACCAACGCTCTGGCCGGCGGCTAAGCCCCCTATCGCCCACCTCGCGGGGTCGAGGTCATGCCTTTCTTTCGCCTCCCCCGTGAAAACGGAGGAAGATTCACGGCGTCCACTTCTCCTCCCCCGTGGTTACGGGGGGGGGCGATCCGCGATCAGCGGATCGGGAGGGGGGACATTCCAACCTTCCCACCCATTTTGTTCTTTATTTGTTCTTATCATCTGCTACACTCCTCCCATGACCACGGTTCTCGAAAGCACGGCCGACCGGCGGCGCCTGCGCGGCCGGGGCGCATTGTCCAACGCCTCCAGCCGCTACGATCAGGAGAAGCGCGTCCTGCTGGACGATGGCTGGCAGCACGAGACCACGGATGACGATCTGCCACCGCTGCGCACGCAACTGATCACGGATTCCACCCGCAGCATCATCGCGCGCAACAATTCGCCCGACATTTCGTTCCAGCAGTCGATCAACCCCTATCGCGGGTGCGAGCATGGCTGCATTTATTGCTTCGCCCGGCCCAGCCACGCCTATCTCGGCTTTTCGCCCGGCGTGGATTTCGAAACCAAAATCCTGGTGAAGCCCAACGCCGCCGAATTGCTGGCCAAGGAATTGTCCACGGCCTCCTACGTGCCGAAGGTGATCGCCATCGGCACCAACACCGATCCCTATCAGCCGGTTGAGCGGCAGATGCGCATCATGCGCTCGGTGCTGTCGGTGCTGAACGATTTCAATCACCCGGTCGGCATCGTCACCAAATCGGCGCTGATCCTGCGCGATCTCGACATTCTGGCGCCCATGGCCGAACGCGGCCTGGTCAAGGTGGCGATCTCCGTCACCACACTCGACCGCAAGCTCGCCCGCGCGATGGAACCGCGCGCCTCCACCCCGCCGCGGCGGCTTCAGGCCATCAAGGGCCTGCACGATGCCGGCGTGCCGGTAGGCGTGATGTTCGCCCCCATCATTCCCGCCCTGAATGATGAGGAGATGGAATCCGTCCTCTCCGCCGCGCGCGATAGCGGTGCGCAAAGCGCGGGCTATGTGCTGTTGCGCCTGCCGCTCGAGATCAAGGACCTGTTCCGCGAATGGCTGGAAGCGAATGTGCCGGACCGCGCCAAACATGTGATGAGCCTGATCCGCCAGATGCGCGGCGGCAAGGATTACGACAGCGAATGGCACGCCCGCATGCGCGGCACCGGCCCTTATGCCGCCTTCATCGCACGGCGCTTCCATCTCGCGGCCAAACGCTTCGGCCTCAACAAGCCGGGCAAACCGCTGATCCTCAGCACCTTCAAACCGCCACCCCGCATCGGCGATCAACTGGGCCTGTTTTGACAGCGCGCTATAATGGGCGTCGGCGAACGACAGGAAACAGCGATGGAACTGAAACGAAACGGCTCGCGCCCTGCCATCAAAGGCCCGGCAGAAAACTTCACTGGCAATGTCCGCATCGATCCGCTTTTCCAATCGCCCGGCCCGGCAACCTTCGGCGGCGCCAGCGTGACGTTCGAGCCCGGCGCCCGCTCGGCCTGGCACACCCACCCTTGCGGCCAGACGCTGATCGTGACGGCCGGCCTTGGCTGGACACAATGCGAAGGCGAAGCGAAGGTCGAAATCCGTCCCGGCGACGTGGTGACCTGCCCGCCCGGCAAAAAACATTGGCACGGCGCGACCGCCACAACGGCGATGACCCACATCGCCATTCAGGAAGCGAAAGACGGAAAAGTCATCGACTGGCTGGAGAAGGTGACGGACGCCGAATATCTCGGCTGACCGGTTTTGATCAGGCCGGAATTTTGGCCGATAGAGTGCTTCTCTTGCGACGCCACCCCGCATCGGCGATCAACTGGGCTTGTTTTGACTTGTCATGGCCCGCAAATGCGGGCCATCCAGTTGAAACGGCATCAGCTTTAACAGGAAAGTTCGCAGACAGTTCTGCAACAGGATAAATTGCGTCACCTGGATGGCCTGCAGTCGCAGGCCATGACATGTATGGCTGGCGGCTTGCGACAGGTTCGCACGGCCTGGTTGCGAGATGTGCATAAGCACGTCTGATGGCTGGCCGCGAAGGCTCTCTCTGCTACGCTGCCGCCATGCCGCATTACATTTACGAGTCGCGCCTGTTGAAGACGATGGCAGGCCCCATTGCCGGCGTCGATGAGGCGGGCCGTGGCCCCCTTGCCGGGCCGGTGGTTGCGGCGGCCGTCATCCTCGAACGCGGGCGCATTCCGAAAGGGATCGACGATTCCAAGCAGGTGCGCCCCGAAGCGCGCGAAGACCTCTACGCGCGCATCACCGAATCCGCGCTGGCCTGGGGCGTGGGCGAAGCCAGTGTGGACGAGATCGATCTCGTCAATATCCGTCAGGCGACGCATCTCGCCATGGCGCGTGCCGTCCGCGCGCTTACCATCGCGCCGATGTTCGCACTGGTGGATGGGAACGACGCGCCCGCGCTCGCTTGCCCTTGCGATACGCTGGTCGATGGCGATGCGCGCTCGCTCTCCATCGCGGCCGCCTCCATTATCGCCAAGGTCACGCGCGACCGCATGATGCGCACGCTGCATGACGAACATCCCGTCTATGGCTGGATCACCAATATGGGTTACGGCACAGGGGAGCATCTGGCGGCGCTGACCCGCCACGGCCCCTGCCGTCATCACCGGCGCAGTTTCGCACCCGTCCGCCGCCTGCTGGTCCCCGAAATGGCGCCGGACACGCTTGTGGATAACCCCTGAGTCTTTTTGCCGCCCACAAGCCCTTGTATGTGGATGCTATGAAGACTCAACAATAAGTCCTTGATTCTCAAGACTCTTGACCTGTGATTCGCTGTGAATCACGATTCAGCCCATCTGTGGATAAGAGGGGGCAGCCACGTATGGCGCAGGGCAAATCTGGCGCGGTCAATCGCGTCATTGAAGGCGATTGCATTCAGGCAATGCGGGATCTTCCGGCGGGGTGCGCCGATCTGGTGTTCGCCGATCCGCCCTACAATCTCCAGCTTGAAGGCGAACTTCGCCGCCCCGACAATTCGCGCGTCGATGCCGTCAACGACAAGTGGGACCAGTTCGCCAGCTTCGCCGAATACGACCAGTTCACCCGCGACTGGCTCTCCGCTGCCCGCCACACGCTGAAGGATGATGGCGCGCTCTGGGTGATCGGCTCCTACCACAACATCTTCCGTGTCGGCGCGATCCTGATGGATCTCGGCTTCTGGATTCTGAACGATGTGGTCTGGCGCAAAACCAACCCGATGCCCAATTTCCGCGGCCGCCGTTTCACCAATGCGCACGAAACGCTGATCTGGGCCGCCAAAAGCCGCGACCAGAAAAGCTATACTTTCAATTACGAAGCGATGAAGGCGCTGAACGACGAATTGCAGATGCGGTCTGACTGGACCTTGCCGATCTGCTCCGGCGCCGAACGGCTGAAGGATGAAAACGGCGATAAGGCGCATTCCACGCAGAAGCCGGAATCCCTGCTTCACCGCGTGATCCTTTCCTCCACCCGGCCGGGCGAAACCATCCTCGATCCCTTTTTCGGTTCCGGCACCACGGGCGCGGTGGCAAAGCGGCTTGGCCGCCATTTCATCGGCATTGAGCGCGACCGCAATTACGCCCGCATCGCGCGCGCGCGCATTACCGCGGTCAGCCCGGCGCCGAACGAGGCCATCGAAGTCACAAGATCGAAACGCGCCGAACCGCGCATCCCCTTCGGCTGGGTGGTGGAACGCGGCCTGCTCGAACCGGGCACCGTGCTGTGCGGCCCGCGCAAGCAGCACAGCGCGAAAATTCGCGCCGACGGCACGCTCGTCTGTGCCGATGCCGCGGGCTCCATCCATCGCATCGGCGCCCATGTGCAGGGGCTCGACGCCTGCAACGGCTGGACCTTCTGGCATTTCGAGCACAATGGCGCGTTGATCTCGATCGACGTGCTGCGTCAGCGTTTGCGCGCCGATCTCGCCTGAGAAAAAAGCGGCCCGCCCTCATCCAGCCCATGCGCGATGATCTTGCGCATCACCGTGGGCAGGGCGGCGTCTTTGAGTTTACGCTCCTCAATCCAAAACATCGTTGTCATCCCCGGCGAGGATTGCGTCAGCGATCCGAGGGAAGGGGACCCAGGTGTTGAAGATCGTCCTGATTTTGACGCCTGGGTTCCCTTCCCCTCGCCGCGCATTGCTCGGCTCGGCCGGGAATGACAGGGAGAGATATTGGGGGAAGGCACCACCGCCACATAAACCTCGATCTCCAGTTCGAAATGGGTGAAGCCGTGGCGCACCACTCCGGCATGCTTTTTCCAATCCGCGCGGAACGGTGCCTGCAACAACGCTTCCTTCGGCCCCGGAAAATCCTCCGTCCACGGACCAAGCGGCGGCTGCATCATGCCGCCCAGCAATCCCTTCTCCGGCCGCCGCACCAGAAGCACGGCGCCCTTCGCATCGCGCACCACAAATGCTGCCCCGCGCTTCAATGGTCTGGGCGGCTTCTCGCCCTTGACCGGCAACACCTCCTGCAAGCCTTCCGCGCGCCCGGCACAACCATCCGTCCACGGACAATTCCTGCAATCGGGCCGCTTCGGCGTGCAGATCGCCGCCCCCAGATCCATCAGGGCCTGTACGAAATCGCCTGCGCGCGCATCCGGCAGAATCGTCTCCGCCCGCCGCTTCAGTTCCGCCTTAGCCTTGGGCAGCGGGTCGCGCACCGCGAAATACCGCGCGATCACCCGCTCGGCATTGGCGTCCATAGCGACGGCCCGCACGTCGAAGGCGATCGCAGCGATGGCGCCCGCGGTATAAAGGCCCACGCCGGGCAGTTTCCGCAATTCATCCACAGATTTCGGAAAGGTGCCGTTCAGCGGCCCCGCCACCATCTTGGCCGCGGCGTGCAGGTTGCGGGCGCGCGCGTAATAGCCAAGCCCCGCCCACGCCGCCAGCACGTCATCCAGCGGTGCCGCGGCTAGTGCCTGCACATCCGGCCAGCGTTCCAGAAAGCGCCGGTAATAGCCCGCCACCGCCTGCACGGTCGTCTGCTGCAACATGATCTCGGAAAGCCAGACGCGATAGGGATCGGCACGCACCCCCTTCGCCGCCCGCCAGGGCAGAACGCGGGCATGGCGGTCATACCAGCGCAGCAATTTTCCGGCCGGTGTATCGATCGGTGTGTGGGCTGGCGTATCGGTCGCTTTCGGCAAGCGGGGCTCATGCTCTAAACTCGTAGCCGTACCATGAAGGAGCCGCCGCACCGTGGCAAAACCCCGCGCGAAAGGCGATGAAACGCTGCCCCAGCGGCGCAATCGCGCCCGGCCTGTCTCCGGCGATGTTGCCGGCGCCGCGGACAGCGCCTTTGCCCGCGCCGGCTTTCGCGACCCCACGCTTGTCATGCACTGGGAACAGATTGCAGGCCCCGAAGTCGCCCGCCTCGCCCGCCCGCTCAAGCTGCGCGATGCCGAGGGCGGCGGCACGCTGACCCTGAAGGCGGAGCCGGGCGCCGCCCTTTTCCTTCAGCATGAAAGCCGCGCCTTATGCGGGCGAATCAACACCTATCTCGGGCGTCAGGCGGTGACAAAACTGAAATTCGTGCAGGCGCCGCTGCTGCCGCCGCACCCGCCCGCGCCACGCCCGCGCCAGCCGGGGCCGGTCCCGCCGGGCGATCCGGCCCTGGATTATCGGGGGCCTGAGGCCTTGCGCGAGGCGCTGCTGCGATTCGCCCGCATCCGCGACCGGCGCGCCTGACCATCTCCTGACAAAGCCGTGAATCGAACGGGGCCGTGCGTTGAACGGGCGGGCCGCCTCTGCCACAAAGCTTCATGCATTCCAGGGAGAATCGCCCGTGACCCGCAAACAGGTTCTGATCGGCCTTGGCGCCATTTCGCTCATCGCGCTCGCCGTGATTGCCTATCTCCTGCTGTTCCCGTCTTCGGCCGGCGACACGCTGTCGGCGGATAGCAAGACCAACGTCATGGTGACGGCGTCCGACCGCACCATGGGCAACAGGAACGCGCCGGTCACCGTGCTGGAATATGCCGCTCCCACCTGCCCCCATTGCGCGCACTTCAATATGGAGGTGTTTCCCAAACTGAAACAGGAATACATCGACACCGGCAAGGTTTTCTATGTGTTCCGCGTGTTCCCGCTTAATTCCGTCGATCTGGCGGCAGAGGCGCTGGCCCGTTGTCTTCCTGCGGATAACTATTTCCAGTTCATTGATCTCCTGTTCCGGAATCAGGAGAAATGGGACCCGGAATATGGCGTGCAGGATGTGCATGGCGGTCTGGTTGCCATGGGCCGTATCGCCGGCATGAATGCCGAACAGGTCGATACCTGCATGGCCAACAAGACGGAACTCGCCCGCGCCAGTCAGGTCGGCGCGGACGGACAGGCGAAGTACAACATCACGGGCACGCCGACTTTCGTGATCGACGGCGAAGTCCACAACGGAGGTTATGCGTGGGAAGGGCTGAAAGCGGCGATCGACGCGAAGCTCGCGACCCATGCGGCAAACAAGTCATAATGCCGTGTGATTCCCGCCGTTCCCCTCTGCCCGGCTTGCCGGGTGCAAACCAAAGGACACGGGTGAAGTTTTGAAATTCACACGGCTGAGACTTTCCGGCTTCAAATCCTTCGTCGAACCGACTGAGCTTTTTATCGAGCCTGGGCTGACCGCCATTGTCGGCCCCAATGGTTGCGGCAAGTCCAATCTGTTCGATGCCCTGCGCTGGGTGATGGGCGAAACCCGCCCCACCTCGATCCGCGGTGCGGAGATGGACGATGTGATTTTCGGCGGCTCCGCCGGGCGCCCTTCGCGCAACACGGCCGAAGTCACGCTCTTCATCGACAATCAGGATCGTTCCGCCACCGGCCCTTACAACGAATATGACGCGATCGAAGTCTCGCGCCGCATCGAACGCGAAGCGGGCTCGGTCTACCGCATCAATGGCCGCGATGTACGCCAGCGCGATGTGCAGATCTTTTTTGCCGATGCTTCTTCGGGCGCCGGTTCCACCGCCTTTGTGCGGCAAGGCCAGATCGGCACCCTGATCAGCCAGAAGCCGCTCTCCCGCCGCGCCATTCTGGAAGAGGCTGCCGGCATCGGCGGCCTGCATCAACGCCGCCATGAGGCGGAGCTGCGCCTGCGTGCCGCCGAAACCAATATGGGCCGGCTGGATGACGTGATCCGCGAGATCGAAGGCCAGTTGCAAAGCCTGAAGCGTCAGGCTCGTCAGGCGGCGCGCTATCGCAATCTCTCCGGCCTGATCCGCAAGGCCGAAGCGGTCGTTTTTTATCTGCGCTGGTCGGCGGCGGAGATTCAGGCCCGCACCGCGAAGGAAGCGCTTGAAACCGCCATCGCACAGGTAGAAGGCGCGACCCAGGCCGCCGCCACCGCCGCAACGGCACAGGCAAAGGCCGCCGAAGTGCTGCCGCCGCTGCGCCATGTGGAAGCCGAAAAATCCGCAGCCCTTCAGCGCCTCATCCACGAGCGCGATGCGCTGGATGCGGAGGAGGCGCGCGCCCGTGAAGCCGCCCAGCGTATGCGTCAGCGTATCACCCAGGCGGAACAGGACATCGCGCGCGAAAGAAACCTCGATCAGGATGCGAAGACCGCGCTCGACACGCTGGCCGAAGAACGCACCGGCCTTGAAGGAATCGATGCGCAGGCCGGTGACGAACTCGAAACCGCCAACACCGCTGCCGCCAGTGCGGCTGAGCGTCTGGCGGAGGTGGAACGCACCCTCGACCGGCTGACTACCGAACTCGCGGATTGGAGCGCGAAGAAATCGAGCCTCGAACGCTCCCACAACGTCGCCACCGCATTGGCACAGACCAGTGCCGAACAACTCGCCCGCGCCAACACAAATCTGGAAGAGGCGATGGCGGGCATCGCCGCCGCCCCCGACGTGCGCGCGGCGGAAGCGGAAGTCGATACCGCCCGCAATATCGCGGAGGCTGCACAAACCGCACTCGTCACCGCACGCAATTCTCTGGAACAGGCGGAGACGCAGGAAGCCGCCGCCCGCACCCCGATGGAGGAGGCGGAGCGCAAAGCCAACCAACTGGGTGCGGAAGCGAAGGCACTGGCCGATCTCCTGCGCCCGCGCGGGCAGGATCTGTGGCCGCCGCTGGTCGATGCCGTGCACGTTCAGCCCGGTTTTGAAAAGGCATTCGCCGCCGCCTTGGGCGATGATCTTCAGGCGCCGCTGGATGAAGCCGCCCCGCGTCACTGGCGCGATCTGGGGCCGCTGCCCTCCTCCGTCACCCTGCCGGACGGCGCCAATCCGCTGAACCTTTATGTTCAGGCCCCGCCGGCGCTCAACCGCCTGCTCACACTGACGGGCGTGGTGTCACCGGATCAGGGCGCCACGCTCCAGCCCGCACTCTATCCGGGCCAGCGTCTGGTCTCGACCGAAGGCGATCTGTGGCGCTGGGATGGGTATGCCGAATCCTCCGAATCGGAATCGCCGGCTGCCATCCGTCTGGCACAGAAGAACCGCCTCACGGTGCTGGAACAGGAACTCGCCGCCGCGAAGGACGTGCGTGCCGAACGCTTCGCCGCCTATTCCGCCGCGCGCGATGCGGTGGTGAGCGCGCGCGATGCCGCCCGTGCCGCCGAACAGGAAAGCCGCGAGGCGCAGAAGGCATTGATCGCCGCGCAAGGGGCCGCCACCGCTGCCGCGCGTGCCGCCGCCGAACGCGCCTCCCGTCTTGCCAATCTCGAAGCCGAAGTGCGCCGCCTGACCGAAGCGCGCGACGGGGCTGAGGAATCCGCCCGTCAGGCTGCGGAATCGCGCGCCGCCCTCGGCGATGGCGTCGCGTTGAACGAGGCGCTGACCGCCGCCCGCAACGAAACGGCGGACGCGCGTGCCAGCAATGCCGAAGCGCGCGCCAGTCTCGAAAACCTCAAGCAGCAGGCCGCCGCCCGCGCCAGCCGTCTTGCGGCCATCGCCGAAGACAGCGGCCGCTGGCAGAAGCGCATCGAATACGCCGCGCAACAGATTGCCGAGCTGGATCGCCGCCTGACCGAAATGGCCGGCGAACTCGAAACCCTCGATGCCATTCCGGCCGCCGTGGCCGAAAAGCGCAACGCCCTGCTCGATGCGATCAGCGCCGCCGAAGCCGCCCGCGCCGAAGCGGCGGACGCCCGAGCGCACGCCGAAAACACGCTGGCAGAGGCGGATCGTCTGGCGAAAATGGCCGAAGCCGCCCTTTCCACCGCGCGCGAGGAACGCGCCCGTGACGAGGCATTGGCCGAATCCGCCACCGCACGGATCGAGGAATTGAAAACCCGCATCCGCGATGAGCTGGATGCCGCGCCGGAAGACCTGCCCGAACGCGCCGAACTGAAAGAGGGTGAAGACCTCCCCGCCCTCGACGTGGCGGACAAGCGGGTCGAAAAACTGAAGCAGGAACGTGAACAGCTTGGCGGCGTCAATCTCCGCGCCGAAGAAGAAGCCGCCGAGCATGAACAGCGCCATGCCTCGCTCACCGCCGACCGCGCCGATCTCGACGGCGCCATCGAACGCCTGCGCCGCGGCATTCAAAGCCTGAACCGCGAAGGCCGCGAACGCCTGCGCGAATCGTTCGAGAAGGTGAACGCCAATTTCCAGACCCTGTTCACCAAGCTGTTTCAGGGCGGCGAAGCCAAGCTGACCTTCACCGAATCGGAAGACCCGCTGGAAGCCGGCCTCGAAATCTATGCCCGCCCGCCGGGCAAGCGGCTTCAGGCCCTGTCGCTGCTCTCGGGCGGCGAACAGGCGCTCACCGCCATGTCGCTGATTTTCGCGGTGTTTCTGGTCAACCCGGCGCCCGTCTGTGTGCTGGACGAAGTGGACGCACCGCTGGACGACGCCAATGTGGACCGTTTCTGCAACCTGCTGGACGAGATGACGAAGCTCACCGCCACCCGCTTCCTGGTCATCACCCACCATGCGCTGACGATGTCGCGCATGAACCGTCTTTTCGGGGTTACAATGGCCGAACGCGGTGTCAGCCAGCTCGTCTCCGTCACGCTGCAGGAAGCCGAACAGGTGATCGCCGCGGAATAGGGTTTCCGCCGCATACGCGATTCGTCGCGTGCATTTCGTCGCGGCGCATTTTGTCCAGCAGAATCAAATGCTTGACCTGAACATTGCCTGCTTGACACCAAATTTTCCGAACCCTATGGTCCGGCCGCCTTCGCTGAGCCGCGAAGGCCCGCGAACCAGGCCGGTTGCGACGCGAACGGGGGCGCCATGACCGACATGCCTCCAGAACCGGGTGACCTCAAATCTCTGGGCCAGCGGATCGATCAGGTTCGCCGGCGCGAGGAACAGCGGTCGCAAAAACCACCGCCAACCCCTCTCGGCATTGCGTTCCGTTTTGCGACGGAGATGGTTTCGGCTCTCCTCGTGGGCGGGGGATTGGGATGGGTGCTGGACGAGCTTCTCGGCACACACGTCCTGATCGTCGTGTTTTTTATTCTGGGCGCTGCCGCTGGTATCCGTAACACCATGCGCGCCGCACAGGAGTTGAACGCCAAGGCCGCAGAGGTGCCGCCCGCACCTGCTGTGACCGATGACGAGGAAGAGAGCTGAAGTCCGTGCACAGCCCGATGGAACAATTCCGGGTGACGCCGCTGATCCCCCTCCATATCGGGGGCTACGACGTGTCTTTCACCAATCAGGCGCTGGTGATGTGCGTCATCGTCGGCCTGATTTCGCTCTTCACCGTGATGGCGCTGACCAAGCGCCAGCTCGTTCCGGGCCGGATGCAGTCGATTGCCGAACTGACCTATGAATTCGTCGGCAACATGATCCATTCCTCGGCCGGCGATGCGGGCTACCGTTTCTTTCCGTTCGTGTTCACGATTTTCGTTTTCGTGCTGTTTGCGAACGTCATGGGGCTGATCCCCGGCGTCTTCACCGTCACCAGCCAGATCGCGGTCACCTTCGCGCTCGCCATGCTGGTGATCCTGGCGGTGATCGTCACCGGCTTCATCCGCTACGGCTTCGGTTTCCTCAAACTGTTCGTGCCGAAAGCACCTTTGGTGCTGCTGATCCTGCTGGTGCCGATCGAGCTCATCTCGTTTCTGACGCGCCCGATCAGCCTCTCCGTCCGTCTGTTCGCGAACATGCTGGCCGGCCACACCATGCTGAAGGTATTCGCGGGCTTCGTCATTTCGCTCGGCGGGGCCGGCGGCATCCTCAGCGTACTTTCCATTGCGCCGATGGCGATGATCGTTGCGATTTCCGCACTCGAACTCCTTGTCGCCGTCCTGCAGGCCTATATCTTCGCGATCCTGACCTGCATCTATCTGAACGACGCCTTGAACCTTCACGAATCTCACTAATCTTCACGAATCTCACTGACCACGAAGGAGCTTTTGCATAATGGAACTCGCAGCAGCGAAAATGATCGGCGCAGGCCTTGCCTGTATCGCGCTCGTCGGCGCCGGTATCGGCATCGGCAATGTGTTCGGCAGCTATCTGGCCGGCGCGTTGCGCAATCCGGGTGCGGCCGCAGGCCAGACCGCCAACCTGCTTCTGGGCTTCGCGCTCTGTGAAGCGACCGGCCTGTTCGGCCTGGTGATCGCGCTCATCATCCTGTTCACGTAAGATGGCCCAACCTGCCCACACCACGGCTGGAACCGAAGTTCCTGCGGAACCCGGCGGTTTCCCGCCGTTCAAGACGGAAACCTATCCGTCCCAGCTGTTCTGGCTCACGATCACGTTTGCCGTGCTGTTCGTGGTGATGTGGCGCGTTGCCTTGCCGCGCCTGCACAGCGTGGTGAATGACCGCAAGGGCCGCATCGACGGCGACATCGCCGCGGCACAGAAAAGCCGTAGCGATGCCGAAACCGCGTCTCAGGCTTACGACGCGGCATTGTCGTCGGCGCGCAAGCGTGCGCAGGCACTCGCCAACGAAAGCCGGCAGGCCATCAATGCCGAGGTGGACAAGGCACGCGCCAGGGCCGACGCCGAATCCCACGCCCTGATGGCGGAAGCGGAAAAGCGTATCGGCGCCAGCCGCGATGCGGCGCGCCAGCATGTCGAAGGTGCGGCGCAGGATGCGGCGATCGCCATCGTTGCACGCCTGACCGGCGATCAGGTCGCGGCTGACGAAGCCGTCAGCGCCGTTCGCGCCAGCCAGGCTTAAACAAGAGTAGAGAGAAGCGTCATGGAATTCCTGCAGGAACCGGAAACCTGGGTCGCCCTCGGCGTCCTGATCCTGGTCGGCGTTTTTCTCTATCACCGTGTTCCGGCATTCATCGCCGCAGCACTCGACGCCCGCGCGGCCGGTATTGCGCGCGAACTCGATGAAGCCAAACGCCTGCGCGAAGAAGCCGAAGCCCTGCTTGCCGATTACAAGCGCAAGGCCGCGCAGGCCGAACAGGAAGCGGCCGGCATCCTGACCGAAGCCAAGGCCGACGCCGAACGCTTCGCCCACGAAGCGCGCGCAGCCCTTAAGGCACAGATCGAACGCCGCGCCGCCGCGGCGCAAGACAAGATCGCCCAGGCCGAAGCGCACGCGATGGCGGAGATCCGCGCCAGCGCCGCCGACATCGCGGCCCGCGCCGCCGAAAAGCTGATCGCCGCGCGGATGGACGAAGCCCACGCCAACCGCCTGATCGACGAAAGCCTGAAAGACCTCCCCTCCCGCCTCAACTGACGGGCTCCACTGTCACGCTGTCACGGCCCGCAAATGCGGGCCGCCCAGTTGGCATCGCACCTTCTGTTGCAGAACTATCTGCATGTCTTCCTACAGAAATCTGCTGGACTCCACCTGGATGGCCCGCATTTGCGGGCCATGACAGTTCTATTTCATTTATCCAGCATCCCCTCGTTCGTCCTCCCCCCTTGCGGGGTCGAGGGCGAAAAGCAAATGCCGTCCTAGGCATTTGCCGCCCGAGGTCGGAGAGCGAAGCGATCCGGGTGGGGGTAAGCCGGGGGGCACGGAACTTTCACCTACCGCAACGCCGATCAAGCACGCACATTCCCCTGGCCATAAAATCGCGCGAGACTTCCCCTCCGCGAAAGGCCCCGCGCATGTCCGTCACCAACAAGGCCCTGTTCGCCATCGAACGCAATCTCGGCTGCGATCTTTCGCTCGGCGAAATCGCACGGCGTTGCGATGTCTCCCGCTTTCACCTCGCGCACGCCTTCGGCGATGCCACCGGCATGACGGTGATGGAATATGTCCGCCGCCGCCGGCTGACGGAGGCGGCTTACGCACTCGCCGCCCGCGCCGGTGATATTCTCGATGTCGCGCTCGATGCCGGCTACGGCTCACACGAAGCATTCTCCCGCGCCTTCAAAACTCAGTTCGGCAAAACACCCGAAGACGTGCGCAAGGCGGAATCGATCACTGGCCTCGCGCTCACCGATGCCATTCGCCATCTGCCGCAAACATCCGCGCCGCTGTCCGAACCGGATTTCCGCAATTTGGGGGAGCTTCTGTTCGTCGGCCTGCGCGAACGGATATTCTACGGCGGCACGCAGACCATCCCCGCCCAATGGCAGCGTTTCATGACCGATCACTATGACTGGATCGAGGACAAGACGGCGGCCATCCCCGTCGGCATCAACACACAGGATGAAATGGGCGAGATGGCTTACGTCTGCGCGGCGGAGGTTTCACGCTTCGGCGCCGTTCCCGGCGGCCTCACCAAACTCACGCTGGCACCCGCAACTTACGCGGTGTTCGCGCATGATGGGCATATCTCCGCGCTGGACCAGACCTACAGCACGATCTGGAACGACTGGTTCCCGGCCAGTGGAAAGACACCAGCGGAGGCCCCCGGCTTCCAGCGCCACAACGAAACCTTCGACACCCGCACCGGCAACGGCGGCGTCACGATCTGGATCCCGGTGCAGTAACTGCTATCGCCCCGCTGTCACGGCCCGCCGGAGTGCGGGCCGCCCAGTTGGTGTTGCACCCTCTGTTGCAGAATTATCTGTGTGCCTTCCTGCAAGAATTTGCCGAATTCTACCTGGATGGCCCGCACTCCGGCGGGCCATGACAGTTTTATTTTTCATAACAGAATCTTCCCTCCTCCCCCGCCATCGGAATTCCCTTTACTCCCGAGGGGGCGATCATGCCGAGAATGCCTTCTATTCCAAATGAAGGCTTGCATTCCGAATATGCCGATACAGTGTTGTCAGATGCTACCGCACCGACCACGCTTTAGCAGCTGACTGGACAATAGAACCATGACAGAGCGGAGATCCTTGGGTGTTAAATCCACTTACAGAACAAATTTCTATGTATTAAACGGGCTAATCGCTCCAACGATCTCTCTGCTGATCACAGCAGTTGGCATATTCATTTTGACCAAGCCTTTGGCGCTAGAGAAGAACCACTGGTTCGCCTCACTGCTATGCTTCCTTATCGCGCTAAGCCTACTTGTTGCTTCTTTCGCAGCACTGTTAAGACATCGCCCAATAAATATAACTACGCTTGGAATCTCGACTTCTATATTTGGCCTTAAGTTAAAGGAAATCGATTGGTCCAAAATCAAACGGATCGAACGAAGACGATATACCGATCCACAACGGCGCACTGTGCGGTTCAGCTATTTTGTTTTTGGGACACAATATAAAATTTGGTTTGACGATGGGCTGCTACGGCTTGCTGATGTCTTGGACGTGGTAAACAAGTACATACGAGAGAATAGCATTGAGATTATTTCAGTTGATGTTGGTACAGACACGCTGGAATCAGTTAAGCGAACAATCACAAATCCCAACGAATTGAAGAAAATCTTGAGAAGCGGCGTGAAAACACGCATCTCAGAATTGTAAGTCTTTATTCTGCTAACCGCCGTGTGGGTGATCTACTCAACAAAAGCGTCCTCGCTTTTGCCCTCATCCATCTCCCTATCTGCAGAAAGGGCCTGCCCCGCCCCTGTTGCGGGGTGCCGAAGCGAAGCGAGGCGGAGGGGGCACCAAACTTTCCCACCGTTTCGTTATCCACCACCCGGCCCGCGCACCCATATAATCCGGCATGGAAACGATCAGCCTTGCCGAAGCCGAAAAGATCATCGCCCAGCTTGAGCGCCGCGCCCGCGCGCGCCATCGGCTGGCCGCCCGCACGCGGCCCTGCGGAAAATTTTCGAAAAACAATCAGCGTCACGCTCCTGGGGGTGAAGCCGTTGAAAAGCCTCAACAACCCACCCGCGCGGGCGCGCCGAAGGGCAATCGCAATGCGCTGAAATCGGGGCTCTATACGGCGGAAGCCAGGGCCGAACGGGCCCGCTTTCGCGCCCATCTCCGCGCCATGTGGGCGCACATCCGCCTCGCCCGTGCGCTCCTCGCGGCGGAAGAGGCCGGGGAACAGGCGAAAAAGAGGCTCAGGCCTTCTCCGGCATCACCACGCGGATGTGAAGCTCACGAAGCTGCTTCGTCGAAACCGCGCCCGGCGCCCCCATCATCAGGTCCTGTGCCTGCTGATTCATCGGGAACATCGTCACCTCGCGCAGATTTTCCTCACCCGCGATCAGCATCACGATGCGATCGATCCCCGGCGCCGTGCCACCATGCGGCGGCGCGCCATAGCGGAACGCGTTCAACATGCCGCCGAACCGCGCCTCGGTCTCCTCCCGCGCATAGCCCGCGATCTCGAACGCCTTCAGCATCACATCGGGATCGTGATTGCGGATCGCCCCGCTCGACAGTTCGATGCCGTTGCACACGATGTCGTATTGATAGGCTTTCAGGCCCAGGATGGTGTCGCGGTCCGCCGCATTCAGCGCGAGGAACTTTTCGCGGTCGAATTGCGGCATCGAAAACGGATTGTGGGAGAAGTCGATCTTCTTCTCATCCTCATTCCATTCATACATCGGGAAATCGACAATCCAGCAGAAGGCGAACTTCTTTTCGTCGATCAGGCCGAGTTCACGCCCCAGCCGGATGCGCGCCTGCCCCGCCAGCGCTGCCGCCCGCGCCTCGCGGTCCGCCGCGAAGAACAGCGCATCGCCACCCTTTACGCCGGACAGCCGCGCCAATTCGGCCAGCCCGTCTTCGGGGATGAATTTCGCAATCGGGCCTTTGCCGGTCAGCTTGCCGCCGTCCTCCTCGAACACAATATAGCCGAGGCCCGCCGCCCCCATCTCGCTGCGCGCCCAATCGTTCAACTTGTCGAAGAAGGAGCGCGGCTGTGCCCCCGCCCCCGGTGCCGGGATCGCCCGCACCACCTTGCCCTTGAAGGCCTTGAATGCCACGTCCTCGCGCGCGAACACCGCGCTCACATCGGCAATCACGATCGGGTTGCGCAAGTCGGGCTTGTCCACCCCGTATTTCAGCATCGCCTCGTCGTAAGCGATGCGCGGGAACGGTGCCGGGCCCACATCGCGGCCATTGGCAAATTCGGTGAACAGGCCATGCAGAACCGGCTCAACCGCCGCAAAAACATCGTCTTGCGTGGCAAAGCTCATTTCGAGGTCGAGCTGATAGAACTCCCCCGGGCTGCGGTCAGCGCGGGCGTCTTCATCACGGAAGCACGGCGCAATCTGGAAATAGCGGTCGAATCCCGCCACCATGATGAGCTGTTTGAACTGCTGCGGGGCCTGCGGCAGGGCATAGAATTCGCCCGGATGTATCCGGCTCGGCACCAGAAAATCGCGCGCCCCTTCGGGGGACGATGCGGTCAGGATGGGGGTCTGAAATTCGGTGAAACCCTGCGCAATCATCCGCCTGCGGATCGACGCGATGACATGGGACCGCAAGGTGATGTTGCGATGCAGCCGTTCACGTCTCAGATCAAGAAAGCGGTATTTCAGCCTTGTATCTTCAGGGTATTCCAGATCGCCAAACACCGGCAGCGGCAATTCCTGCGCCACCGACTGTATCGCCACCTCGGCGATCCGCAGTTCGATATCGCCGGTCGGCAGATCGGGGTTCACGGTCTCCGGCGTGCGCGCCACCACCTTGCCGGTCAGCGTCACCACCCATTCGGAGCGGCAGCGGTCGGCCTCGGCAAAGGCGGCGGCATCCGGCTCCACCACGCATTGGGTGAGGCCGTAATGGTCGCGCAGGTCGATGAACAGCAAGCCGCCATGGTCCCGGCGCCGGTTGACCCAGCCCGAAAGCCTGACCGTGTTGCCAACATGTTCCTTGCGCAGTTCGCCGCAATTGTGAGTGCGATAGGCGTGCATTTTTGCCCCGTGGAAAGCGCCGTATGTGGCGGAGAATGAAGTCCCCGGTCAAGTCCGCCGGAACCGGCAGGCCCAATGGGATTACCAGTGGGATTACCAGCAGGATTGTCACAATTGGATTGTAGGGGAAAGACTTAACAAGGGGGCCGGCGGAAAGCCGGATTTACCATGCGCAGCATCCGTTTCGCCGTCGCCATCCTCATTGCCGCCGTTCTCGCGGCCCCGCTCGGCGCCGCCGCGGCCGGCAGCGCCAAGCCAACCCGGAACACGGTCATCTTCGTGGCGGACGGCTTGCGCTATGGCTCCGTCACGCCGGAGCGGACACCGAACCTCGCCCGTCTGAAACAGGCCGGTGTCGATTTCACCAACAGCCACTCGCTCTACCCCACGCTCACGACCGTCAATGCCTCGGCCATCGCCACCGGCCATTACATCGGCGACACCGGCGATTTCGCCAATGTGATCTATACCGGTTTCCCGGTCGCGGCTCTGGGCGGCACCACCCTGCCGTTTCTGGAGGACAATGAGATCCTCGATGAAGTCAGCGCCCATTTCGGCGGCAATTACCTGAACGAGACCAGCTTCGTTGATGCGGCCCGCAAGGCAGGCTTCGCCACCGCCGTGATCGGCAAACAGGGCCCTGCCCGCATTCAGGCCCTGACCGCCGCGAACGACAACAGCGGCACCGTCATCATCGACGATGCCACCGGCAATAAAGGCGGCTATCCCCTGCCACCCGATCTCCAGAAGGCAATGACGGAGGCCTTTGTCACGCCCGGAACACCGCCGGTCTCGGTGCCGAACTACACCCAACAGGTCTATCTGGCGAAGCTGGCCGCCCGCGTCGTGCTGCCCCGGCTCAAGGCTAGCGGCAAACCCTTCGTGCTGGTGTTCTGGTCGCGCGATCCCGATGCCTCGCAGCACGGCACCAAAGACAGCCTCGGCGAAGTGCGGCCCGGCATCAACAGCCCGACGGCGGAGGCCGGCGTGCGCGACGCCGACACCGCCTTCGGCATGATCCTCGATGCGCTGGCAACCCTCGACCTCGACAGCAATACCAATATCTTCGTCACGGCTGACCACGGCTTTGCCACCATCGCCCGGCAAAGCGCCACCAGCGTCGCCGCGAAGCCTGCCGCCCAAAAGGGTGCGCCCGGCGAACTGCCGCCCGGCTTCGTCGCCCTCGATATCGCCAGCGCGCTCAAGCTGCCGCTCTACAATCCCTACAAGAACTTCGCCCGTATCGCGTATGAGAAGGGTGAAACACCAAGCTATGGCTCGGCCTATATCGGCGGCAGCGCAAAGCATCCCGACATCATCGTGGCCGCCAATGGCGGCTCCAGCCTGATCTATCTGCCGGGCCGCAACGCAAAGGAACGTGCCCGCGATGTGGTCGCTGTGCTGATGAAACAGGATTATGTCAGCGGCCTGTTCGTGAATGACGGGCTTGGCAAAATCCCCGGCACCTTGCCGATGAGCGCGGTCGGCCTGATGGGTTCGGCGAAAACCCCGCAACCGGCGATCTATGTGAACTTCCGCTCCTTCTCCACCGGCTGCCCCGATCCGCTGATGTGCACGGCGGAAGTCACCGATTCACCGCTTAAGACCGGTCAGGGCATGCACGGCAGCTTCAGCCGCGCCGAGACCCGCAATTTCATGGCCGCCATCGGGCCGGATTTCAAAACGGGCTTTGCAGACCCTGCGCCGGTCAGCAATGCCGATATCGTGCCGACCATGGCCCATCTGGCGGGCATCACACTGCCCTCCAAAGGCGCCCTGAAGGGCCGTGTGATTGGCGAGGCCATTACGGGCGGCGAGCCGGTGACGGCAACACGGAAGCGGGTTGCCTCGGCACCCGGCCCGGATGGGCTCGAAACCGTGCTCGACATGCAGATGGTGGGCGAGACGCCTTATTTCGACGCGGCGGGCTTTCCCGGCCGCACGGTCGGCCTCTCCCCCTAAGGCCCAGGGCGAAGCAAGGCCCAGGCACCGCCCGCCACAGGCCGCCAATTCGGCGCATATACCTGCCCGCGCCGAATCCGCTATAGCCTTGTCATGCGGATTGTAACCACCAGCGAGGATCTCAAGGCCCTCGCCACCGAACTCGCCAAAGCCCCCTATATCGCGCTCGACACCGAGTTCATGCGTGATCAGACCTATTGGCCCAAGCTCTGCCTGATCCAGGCCGCCTCAAAGGATGTCGAGGCGATCATCGACCCGATGGCGGACTCGATCGACCTGTCGCCCTTCTATGCCCTTCTGGCCGATCCGAAGATCGTGAAGGTGCTGCACGCCTCACGGCAGGATATCGAAATCTTCTTCCAGCAGGGCGGCGTCATCCCCGATCCGCTGTTCGATACCCAAATCGCCGCCATGGTCTGCGGCTTCGGCGAGGCGGCCTCCTACGAAACGCTATCGCGCAAACTCGCCCATGCCGAGGTCGACAAATCTGCCCGCTTCACCGATTGGGGCCGCCGCCCTTTGAGCCCGCGGCAGCTTGAATACGCGCTGGCCGATGTCACCCATCTGCGCATTGTGTATGAAAAACTGGCGGAGGAGTTGCGTACGAGCGGCCGCGCCTCCTGGGTACAGGAAGAGATTGCGGCCCTGCAGAACCCCGCGCTCTACAGGCTCGAACCTGAACAGGCGTGGAAGCGTATGAAGCTGCGCACGGCCAGTCGCCGCTTCGTGGCGATGCTGGCGACCCTGGCGGCATGGCGTGAACGGGAAGCACAGACCCGCGATATTCCCCGCAGCCGCGTCCTGAAGGACGATGCGCTGCTGGAGATCGCAGCCCATCCGCCCGAAACGGCCGATGCGCTGGAGCGTATGCGGGCCATTCCAAAAGGTTTTGCCACCTCACGTTATGGCAAGGCATTGCTCGATGCGATCCGCGAAGGCCGCGAGGCCTCCCCGCCGGCGGACATGCCGGCCGAACGCCCGCGCCGGAAGCGGGAGCCTTCGCAAGCCGCTATCGATCTGCTCAAGACCCTGCTTCGCCTGCGCGCCGACGAGGCGCGTGTCGCCCCCCGCCTGATCGCCAATGCAGACGACATTGACCGGCTCGCGGCCTTTGAAGATGAAGGCGTTGCCGCCCTTCAGGGCTGGCGCGCCGATGTCTTCGGCAATGACGCGCGCGCCTTGCGCGACGGCCACCTGGCCCTCGCCCTTAAAAAGGGCGAAGCGGTCGTGGTGGAAACGGCCTGAGCCACGCACAGTGGCCCGGAAAACGAGTTCAGTTGCACGCAGCAATCCGCTGCTTCCAGCGGCGTGTCATACCGGCAAATCCCAAACCCGCCATCATCATCGCCCATGTTGCCGGTTCCGGAACGGGGGCCTTCGTCGCCTGCGGTGTCCCTTCCACCCGCACGACCGGTTGCAAACCCGCCTGCTCGCTGTAGCCGCTCCACGGATAGCCTGCGATATATCCCGTCACACCCAGCGCATTAAACGACCAGGTGTAATAGCCATCATACTGACAGCAGGGCGCTGCGATGAAATAGGTCTGCCCGGCTTCAAGCACCGGATGTAGCACCGAATTGGTCGTCATGGGCCCCGTCAGGCCGGGCCAGCCCGTTCCATTAAACGCAAACGTCTCCAGCACCGCATCGGGCGCACCGTCCTTTGCCGACATCAGCGCGAAATTCATCGTTTCCGAGCCGTTCGACAGTGCAATGGTGAAGGAATCGAATTGCATGTCTGTGCTGCCGATGGTGAATGGCACCGCCAGCGTCGGCCCTCCCACCACCACCGCATAACCGCAACTGGGCGCGCAGGCTGGACCATAGCTGTCGCCGGGACCAAACGTGGAATAAATCACATCCGCACGCGCGGACGAGAGCGACGCAAGAGCGGCAAAAGCCAAAGCGCAACCGGGCAGCGCCAGCGCCACCAGTCTGAACAATTTCATAGGCATACCCCTTTTATTCCGGGGCGACCGTAAGCCGGCGATATGCGGAAAAAAATCCCCTGATCAGGGGATGCGCGCTCATACGCGCGCCAGGCGGTAGCTCACCAGCGCGACAACCAGATCGCCATCAAGCCGGCACGCCCTTTGGCGCCATATTTGCGATAAACTTGCTTGATATGCGTGTGCGTGGTGTGAACGCTCTGCTTCAGCACCGCAGCGATTTCCTTTTCCGATTTATCGGAGAGGAGCAAATGCACCACGCGCTGCTCCATCGCCGTCAACGGCGATTCAATCAGCGCCAGACCGTGGCCATACATCAACTGGCGCTGAAGCCAGGCCAATCCGCGCAGCGTATCGCCAGCCAACCGCGCTTCGGCGGCACTGAACCGCGTTCTGGTGTTCCGCCTGTCAAAGACAAAGAAGGATTCGACCTGCGGCGTCAGCGGCGTGCCGATCCAAAGCCGGTCATCGACTCCGAGATCACGATAGAAGGCCTGGTAGTGCAATGTCTTCCTGAACGCCGCCATATCAACAAAGCCGTCACGCAGGCGATGCACGCGAAACCGCCCCGCCAGCCTCGATGTGGCGATCAGTGTCAAACCGAATTCCGTACGGTGATCGGCAAGGCCCCGCTTCGCAAGCAGCGCCTCGGCCTCGCCCGGCGGATTGAGAAACATCACCGTTCGCGACCGCCAGCCGCACATCGGATCGCGCGCCGCCTGTTTGCCGTCCAGCAAACGTGCCGTGCCAACCCAGGCGGCATTGTCGGCCTTCAGCCATGCGGCCAGGGTTTGCATCAGGTGCCGGCAGGCCACTTCGGCGTCCGCCATAGGAAACCGCGCCAGTTCATCCCAGAGCGCGTGAATCATGCCGTCGCGGCGATCGCGCGGCATCGTTGCTGGAAGGACAGTCGGCACGCTCGATGGTTCGCTTTTATCTACGCCTATATGAACAGAACGGGCTACGCCGCGGAAGCTGTCGGCGAGGCCGGTGCCACAAAGCCGGATTCGAAGTCCTGAAAGATCGTGATCAGTTCTTCTGCATCGGCGCGGCCAGAATGCCCTTTCGGGAAGCGGTAACGCCAGAAGCTTGAAATGTGGGAGATCGCGCCCAGCGTATCGCCAATGGTGAGGAACATCTTCGGCGCGCCCAGAAGAAAGTCGCGGAAAGCGGCCGGCTGCCCATGTTCCACAAGCTGGGCATAGGCGTTGTCATAGACCTTCAGCGTTTTGCTGACCTGCGCACTGGCGCGGCGGACACAGTCGATAATCCGGTTTTTGGAGGCGTTGATATAGGCCAGATCGTCCGGGCTTTGTGCGCCGCTGACCCGGATGGCCTTGATCTCGCCCAGCACCTCGCGCACTTCGGGCCAGACATTCAGCATCGACCATTTGTAGTAGAGAAATCCCCGCCAGCTGAACACACCCTCCCGAAACGCCTCGCCGTCCAGCATGAGTGTCGTGCGCAGGGGCGCCAGCTTTTCATCCACTTCCGTTGAGAGCAGGGCGGACACCACTTTCGAAGTGGACGTTTCCCGGCCGCTACCCCCGTTTGTCGCCAACGCGATCAGGGTGCGCACGGAATCCGCCACATACTCATACATCCGCGTCTGATCGGCGGCCGAAATCGCAAAATAGCAATCCGCCACGTCATGCTGATTGTTGCGCAGATGTTCGCGCAGCAAAAACGGATCCAGCGAGGGAATGGCATTGATCAGCTTCAGAACTTCCAGATCCCGGTGGATCGCGCCATCGCTGTAGTTCCCGATCTCCTCCATGGCTTCGCGGAATCCGCGTTGCTCGAAGAAGAACGAGCGCCCGCCAAGACGCAGGTCGCGACGATCGAACGGTACGATGACCTTCGTGGCGATACTGCGCGGTGTGGGAAACAGATAGGTCTCGTCGGCCCGCAGCCGGTGTTTCAGAATGATGGCCGAATTGATCACTGGCGATTGGAACAGCGGATGCCCTTTGTACGCATCGTCCTCACCGTGCACGATAGCCACCGCCATCAGGTTCAGGACACGGCTGGTCGACGCATTTCCCAGAGCATTGAGATAACGAACCGAACGGTCGACATAGCTGATCACTGCGCGCGCCTCCAAAGCACGGCAGATTAGTCAGTTTCCGTTAACGACAGGTTTGGCTTGATAGCTGACGGGGGTACCCGGCCGTGTCACTCCGGCGCAGGTTCGCCCGTGGCGAGGTCTTCCACCTCCTCGCCCTCCACATAGGGGTCCTCATCCGGCGCCAGATCGGCAGACGGGCTCGGTACATCCAGCCCCGACGGTGGAATGGCCTCCAGAAATCCGGCCGCCTTCAACTCGTCAACACCCGGCAGATGGCTGACATTTTCCAACCCGAACTGGATCAGGAAGGCGTCTGTCGTGCCATAGGTTACCGGCCGGCCCGGTGTCCGCCGGCGGCCGCGGATTTTGATCCAGCCCACTTCCATCAGGGCATCCAGCGTGCCCTTGGAGAGCATCACGCCACGAATATCCTCAACCTCGGCACGCGTGACGGGCTGGTGATAGGCGATAATGGCCAATGTCTCAATCGCGGCACGGGACAGGCGCTTCTGCTCCGGCTGCTCACGCCGCAAAAGAAAAGCCAGATCGGGCGCGGTACGGAATTGCCATTTTCCCGCGACTTTGGTGAGGGTTACGCCCCTGCCCTCATAGAGTTGCTGAAGCTCCACCAACAGTCCGTCGACATCCGCGCCCTCGGGCAGCGACGCCGCCAGCGCCTTCTGTTCCAGGGGCTCTGACGAAGCGAACAACAGGGCTTCGACCATCCGCAAATGTTCCATATGGCGCGGCGCATCCCTGTCGTCTGCATCCGCGCCGGCTTCTTCTGCTGCAATACACTCGTCAGCCATCTCTGTTTCTTGTTCTTGTTCAATCTCCACCAGACGGACCATGCGGTTCATGACGTCACCTCCGCTCGTGGATCGCTGCGATCCCTTACAAATACTTCACCAAACGGCTTCAACTGCTGAAGCTCCAGCCGCCCGTCCCGCGTCATCTCCAGACAGGCCAGAAGCGTACTGGCCAGCGCCGACCGCTTCCTGGTTCCGGAGTTCCAATCCAGCGGCAAAAGCCGACTCAGAACACTCCACTCCGGCAGTTTACCCAACATGCGCTCCAGCCGCGCGCGTGCTTCCTCGATCTGCAGCACGGCCACCTTGGGCAACTGATACATGCCGCCGCCCACGCGCCGCACCCGCTGGGTCGAATAGGCGGTCAACAGGTCATAGAGGGTATCGGTATGTGTCCGCAGACGGACGACGTTGACCGGCTCCGGCGCGCCGCGGGCAAAAATCTCACGGCCCAACCGGTCCCGTGCCATCAGCCGCGCTGCGGCTTCGCGCATGGCCTCCAGCCGCTGCAGGCGCCAGCGCAGGCGTGCGGCCATTTCGTCAACCGAAGGCTCACCATCGGCGCTCGGCGGTTGCGGCAACAACAGGCGCGATTTGAGATAGGCAAGCCACGCCGCCATCACCAGATAGTCAGCTGCAAGTTCCAGTTTCCTAGGACCGAGGGCTTCAATGAATTCAAGGTATTGTTCGGCAAGCTTCAGAACCGAGATCTTCGCCAGATCGACCTTCTGATTCCGCGCCAGCGTCAGAAGCAGGTCGAGCGGTCCCTCGAACCCGTCGACCGCGACGACCAGCGCCTCCTCCGGCGCCGCATCGTTGGATGCGTCAAAGCTGTCAAACGCTTCGTTGAATGCACTCATACGGCCGCCAGCAATTCCGACAGCCGGCGCTGCGCCTTGACCCAGTTGAAGGGCCCCACCGTCCTCGGGTGGGCCAGCACAGCCTCCGTCCGCTTCAGCGTCACCCCTTCCAGTGGCCCGGTGAATTCCGCCACCTCGCGCATCTCCTCGATTCTGCCGTTACAGTGAAGCACGATATCGCACCCTGCCGACAGGGCTGCGCGAGCCCGCGAGCCGATGGAACCTGTGAGCGCTTTCATCGAAAGGTCGTCGGAGATCAGCACCCCCTCAAACCCGATCTCCCCGCGAATCACGTCCCGAATCACGCGCGCACTGGTGGTGGCGGGCCGCTGATTGTCCAAGGCTTCGTAAACGACATGGGCCGTCATGGCCATCGGACAGGCATTGAGGCTTCGGAAGGGCACAAAATCGACTGCGCTCAACGCATCGCCTGCGGCCGCGACATGCGGCAATTCCAGATGGCTATCCGCCGTCGCGCGCCCATGGCCGGGGATATGCTTCATCACCGGCAGGACGCCACCGTCGATCAACCCTTCGATCACCGTGCGTCCCAATTCGATGATAACGGACCGGTCATCGGAAAAAGCACGATCCCCGATTACATTGCTGCCATCGGGTGCGGGCACGTCCAGTACCGGCAGGCAATCGACATTGATTCCGACTTCGGCAAGATCGTGCGCGATCAGCCTGGCATTCAGATAAGCCGCTTCGCGCGCACCTTCGGGGTTTCGGCGATACATGTCACCAAACACCCTGGCGGGCGGCCGTGGCTCCCATTCGGGCGGGGCCAGCCGGGCCACGCGCCCCCCCTCCTGATCGATCAGGATTGGCGCATGGTCATCACCGACACACGCACGCAACGCCTGACACAACGCGCGAACCTGATCGCGATCCGCAATGTTGCGGGCAAACAGGATGAAGCCCCATGGCTGGGTATCCTGAAAAAAATCCCGTTCCTCGGGGGTCAGCGTCAGACCGCTACAGCCATAGATCGCGCGGGTCCGCATCACCACCGCGGTTCCTAGCCCTTGGCCGGGAAACAACTGCCCCCGTCGGCCTTGAGGCGCGCGCAGAACGCATTCGCGGCATCGCGGTCGCCAAAGGCGCCGACACGGACGCGATACCACGTTCCCTTGGCGCCGAGATCGACGGAAACGATGCTGGGCGAGAGCCCGCCAACCAGCCCTGCATGCCGGCCGCGATAGGCCGCCCATCCGGCTTGCGCCTCCGATTCCGATTTGAACGATCCGATCTGCAGCACATAGGCGCCGCCAGCAGATGCCGCCGCAGCGGGTTTCTCGACCGCAGTCTGGCGAATGACTGGCGCAGCTTGTGCCGGGGCCTTCACCGGCGCCTGCTGTACCGGGGGCGCAGTTTTGGTCACGGGCGCCGGCTCATGCATGGCAGGTTTCCGGACTGCCTGCGGCGGAGGGCTCGTCTGTGCAACTTTCACCGCTGGCGGTTCAGCCTTTGCGGGTGCCGCTGCGGGTACCGCGGCCTGCGGCGCCGGTGCGCTCTGGGCCACCTGCTGTTGCGGCGCATTCTGCTCCGCTTCCGGATGGTGCTTTGGCCCCCAGGCGGAGAACATCGGTTCTCCCGGCGGGGTGATGATGGAAGGCAACGGCTTGTCTCCCGCATCAGCGGGCGCCTGCTGCTGATAAATCTTCAAACCACTGTAAGGCGATTGCGCGCCACCGGGATTGGCAGGGGCGGACTTGACCGGGCCCGACATGGCCGCAATCACCCGCGGCACGTCCTGACGCCCACGCTGTACACCTTGGGAATAGGCAAGCCACACCACCCCGGCGAAGGCAGCCAGCACCAGGAGTGCGATCACGATCAGCAGGGGAAGGCGCGAACCTTCGTCATCCACATCGTCTTCCGCTCCGTCAAAGACGCGGACATCGTCGGAAGGCTCGTAGAGGCCCGGTTCGATTCTAGCCATTGGCACTCAAACTCCACAGAATTCCGGATAGCGGCAGTTTAGCATCCTGCGCCCGGTGAATCATGTCCGGGCGAGTCACAGCATAATCTCCCTGCGGAAGATACGGGCATATTCCTGCAGCGCATAGCGGTCTGTCATACCGGCAATGTAGTCCCGCACGACCCCTGCTGTAACAGCGTCACGCGGCACACCACAACTCGCCGCCCAATCGGCCGGCAACAGTACCGGATTGCCGCTTAGCGCATCGAAGAGGCTCTCGACAACCTCTTGCGCCTTGTCGTTGGTCACAGTCACACGGGGATGGCGATACATCCGCGCGAACAGGAAATCCTTCAGATCGGAAACCTGTTTCGCCATCCCGTTCGAAAAGCTGACCGTTGCCTCGTTCATGGCCCGGACAGCCGCGGCCGATTGCGGTTGACCGGCGGCAAGGCGGGCACGGGTTTCGGCAAACACATCGCCGATCATCTCACTCATCAGGAGGCGGGCAAGTTCGCCGATGAAGCGGCCCAGTTCCAGATCGCCATAGCGCGCCGTCACAGCCCTCACGCATGGCCCTGCGAGCGGCGCTTCCGCCAGATCGGCGATCGAAAAAAGATGGGCGCGCAAACCGTCGTCGATGTCATGTGTGACATAGGCGATATCGTCCGAAAGTGCTGCAATCTGGGCCTCAAATCCCGGCCACGTCGACAGCTCCAGTGGCATGCGGGCATCGAAGCTGACGATAGGGGCCGGAATCGGGCGTACCCCGGCCGTGATCGGGCCGTTATGTTTGACAAGCCCTTCCAGCGTCTCCCACGTGAGATTGAGCCCATCAAAATCGGCGTAGCGGTGTTCCAGTTTCGTGACCAGACGCAGCGCGTGAGCGTTGTGATCGAAGCCGCCAAACGCTTCCGTCATCCGGTTCAGCGCAGTCTCGCCCGAATGTCCGAACGGGGTATGGCCAAGATCGTGGGCGAGTGCCAAAGCCTCGGCCAAATCCTCATCCACGGCAAACACGCGCGCGATCGAACGCGCAATCTGCGCCACCTCCAGCGAGTGGGTCATCCGGGTGCGGTGGTAGTCGCCCTCGTGTTCCACAAAAACCTGTGTCTTGTGCTTCAGCCGGCGGAACGCAGCGGAATGGATCAGCCGGTCCCGGTCGCGCTGATAACAGGTCCGGGTGGCGCTTTCCGCTTCCGGATAAAGCCGCCCGCGGCTGTCGGCTGGACGGGTCGCAAATGACGCCTTGGCCGAAGGGGCCTCGAAAAACGGGCCCAACAAATGTCCAGCAGGTCTATCCATGGGCTTTTCGCGGGGCCTTCCAGCCACTACATAAGGAGGCATGACTACGGAAACAGCCACGCCCGTCACAGTTTCGGCTCGGGCCGCAAAGCGCATCGCCGAAATTCTGAAAACCGAAACCGCACCCGCCATGCTGCGTGTCGCGGTATCGGGCGGCGGCTGCTCGGGCTTTCAATACACCTTTACCATCGATGACGCCCGGATGGATGACGATCTGGTGCTGCAACGCGATGGCGCAGTGGTCCTGGTAGACCCGGTTTCGCTGGATTTCCTGACCGGTGCGGAGATCGATTTTGTGGATGACCTGATCGGATCGTCTTTCAAGATCAACAATCCCAACGCCGCATCTTCCTGCGGATGCGGAACGTCATTCTCGGTTTGATATTTTTATCCGGGTATAATTGACATTATCGTTTCACCCGGATAAAACACGCTGGCAATTGAGCCGTGGCCAGCGATGTTAGACCAATCGATCCCACCATACAGCGCCTTTCAGGGTAACTGCCTGATCTCCTCGGGCTCGTTGGAGGACGTGGCGCTAGCCGCGCACAGCGCCACAGGCGCCCGGCCAGATGCCTCTATACTGATCTTCGAGAATGCCAGCGGCAAACAGGTGGACCTTGACCTTCACGGCACGGCGCAAGACGTCCGGCAACGCCATAATGGCGCCGGAACTGAGCCCCCACGGCGCAATCCCGGGCGTCCCAAACTTGGCGTGGTGGCGCGTGAGGTGACCTTGCTCCCTCGTCATTGGGAATGGCTGGGACAGCAACCGGGTGGCGCATCGGTCGCGCTGCGAAAACTTGTGGAAAACGCCCGGCGCGACGACGATGGAACCGCGCAAGCGCGGCGCGCACGGGATGCCGCCGCCGGCTTCATGCAGACGATGGCCGGCAATCTGCCACGGTTTGAAGACGCGCTTAGAAGCCTTTACAGGCAGGATGAAGCTCAGCTTTGGGCCCTTATCGAAGCCTGGCCGGCAGATATTCGCACTCATGTCGCAGCGCTGGCGAAGGGATCATTTCCCCATACCCCGGAGAAAGCACCGGCACAGTGAAGCGTTGGTGCCACATAGAGCAATATTCTGGCGCGTGCTGTCCATCGGCCTCTTCTGAAATTGCGTGACTTATGCCACATTCGCGTGTAAAGAATGCACATTGAGCATGGCTGCAACGCGCAAGAACGGCCAAGTTCGGGGAGAGGAATACGAGGGAATTTGAAAGGCCGGGCAACCGGCCTTTCGCCATTCTGGGCCGGATATTTGTTTGGCCTAGATGTCTAGGAACCCCAGCTGGATCAGCCCATAAAATACACCCAAAGCCACGACAGCCGCCGCAGTCGCGACCACGAACTTCCAGCCGATCCGAACGGTTGCGCCCCCCTCACCCGCCATTCCGACAGGCAGCAAAACAAACAGCGCCAGAAACCAGGTGATGCTGAATACGCCGCTGAGGACGACGCCGCGCATTCTTCAGGCCTGCTCCAACTCGATCAGTGTTCCGTTGAAATCCTTGGGGTGCAGAAACACCACCGGTTTACCGTGCGCACCAATGCGCGGTTCACCGCTGCCGGTAATGGTGGCGCCCTTTTCCTTCATCTGCTTCACGGCGGCATGAATATCATCCACCTCATAGCAAACATGGTGGATGCCGCCACCAGGATTCTTCTGCAAGAACTTCGCAATCGGCGAATTCTCGCCCAGCGGCTCCAGCAACTCGATTTTCGTGTTCGGCAATTCAACAAACACGGTTGTCACACCGTGATCAGGCTGTGGCACCGCACCGGACACGGTTGCGCCCAGCGTGTCCCGGTAGATTTTCGTGGCAGCCGCCAAATCGCGGGTCGCGATGGCAACATGATTCAAACGGCCAATCATACGGCGCTCCAATGCTGTTCCGGCCCCTGTTTATGGGGCTATCCCGGACTCTGCAAGCACGCTAGAGACGAATGACTTCCACCCGCGTCACGGGCTTTTTACCCCAGGCATTGGCCGCAGCGCGGCGAACGGCAAGACGTACCACCTCCTTAAGGGCAGCCTCATCGGCCCGGCGCGGACTGTGCCGCCGCAATGCCTCACCCAGCGCCGCATTTACCGGCTGGCGGACCGGATCGGGAATCCCTTCAAACAGGATTGTCGGTTCCGTGGCAATACGGCCTTTATGGTCCAGCACCAGGGTCACCGCGATCAAGCCCGCAAAGCCGAGCGACCTTCGCGCACGGGCATACCCATCGCCCTCGGAAACAAGAATGCGGCCATCCAGGTGCAACCGCCCGGCTGGCGTTTCGTCGACAAGCTGGGCCCGCCCGGGTGCCAGGCGCAGCATCTGGCCGTTCTCAAGAACAATCGCTGCCGGCACCTGAAGCGAACGGGCAAGTTGCGCATGTTCTTCCATATGCCTGCGTTCGCCATGAACCGGCACGGCAATGTGCGGCCGCACCCAGCGATACATCTGCTCCAACTCATCGCGGCAGGGATGGCCAGAAGTATGCACAAAATGATCTTTCTCGGTCAGAACCGAAACGCCAAGGGCCGCAAGACGATTCTGCAATTCGAAAATCGCAAGTTCATTCCCCGGAATGATGCGCGACGAGAAAATGACGGTATCGCCCCGCCCCAGCTTGATGTTGTGTTCGCCAGCCGCGATACGCGCCAGCGCGGCACGCGCTTCGCCCTGACTTCCAGTACAAAGAAAAAGAACGCGGTCTGGCGGCAGCGAAACCGCTTCATCTTCGCTCACGGATGCAGGAAAATCCGTTAAGCAACCCACATCACGGGCTGCATTGACGATACGATGCATCGACCGGCCAACCAGCACAATCTCCCTGCCCGCAGCCCGCGCAGCATGAGCAATCGATTGCAGCCGGGCGACATTGGACGCAAAGCCCGTCACTGCGATGCGCCTCTTCAAGCCCGCAATCAAACTGATCAAGCTTTCACGAACAGCAGCTTCAGACCCGGAATGACCGGCCGATAACGCATTGGTGGAATCGCAGACAAGCGCCAGGACGCCTTCATTGCCCAGTTTGCGCAAGGCGGGCGCATCACTGACCGAGCCCAGTAATGGCTCCGGATCCAGCTTCCAGTCGCCGGTGTGAACCACCACGCCAAGCGGCGTGCGGATCGCAAGTGCATTCGACTCCGGTATGGAATGGGTGAGTGTGATGTAGTCGATTTCAAATGGCCCCAACACCACGTGACCGCTTATGGGGACGACGGTAACCGCAATCTCTTCATCAAGCCCCGCTTCCGCCAATTTTTCTTCTATCAACCGCGCGGTAAACGGAGTGGCGAAAAGCGGACATCGCAACTGAGGCCACAAATGCGCGATCGCGCCGATATGGTCTTCGTGCGCGTGGGTTAAGACCATTCCCAGCACGTTCTGACGCTGCTCTGCCAGAAAACGGATATCGGGCATGATAACGTCGACACCGGGCGTATTCGCCTCACGCCCGAACAGCACACCGCAATCTGCTATGATCCATTCCCGATCATCTGCGGAACCATAGCCATAGGCGTTGAAATTCATCCCGATCTCGCCGGAACCGCCAAGCGGAAGGAAGACGAGTTCACACCCGGCCGCTGTCTGGGTCATCAACCGTTCGCGGCCGGCTTCGCGCCGGTGTTGCGCGCGTAAATCTGGATTAATCCACGGATCGTCAAATCCGGGTCCAGATGATCGATGATATTCATTTGTTTATAGAAAAGACTGGCCAAACCGCCGGTCCCAACGACACTCATCGGCTTTCCGTATTCTTCCTTGACGCGCGAAACAATCCCCTCAATCAGTCCGACATACCCCCAATAGAGGCCGGACTGCATGGCCGGAATGGTGTCTTTCCCGATCACGCTTTGCGTACGCTGAATTGCAACCCGCGGCAGCATTGCCGCCCCCTGATGAAGCGCCTCCGCGGAAAGGTTGGCGCCCGGTGCGATCACGCCACCTTCGTAATCTCCCTTCTCGCTGACGACATCGAACGTCGTAGCAGTTCCAAAATCGACCACGATCAGCGGTCCCTTATAGGCAGCGTGTGCCGCAACAGCATTGACCAGACGGTCGGCACCCACAGCCTCCGGCCGGTCTATGTGCACCTCGATACCAAGGTCCACATTCGGCTCACCGATCACCAGTGGCTCACAATGCATGAAACGGCGGCACAGTTGGCGCAGATCGAATAACGCCGCTGGCACTACCGTTGCGATGATAGCCGCGTCGATGTCCGAGAATCCCAGACCTTCAATGTCCAGCAATTGTTTCAGCAGAATTGCGTATTCATCAGCCGTGCGGCTTGTTTTGGTGACTGCGCGCCATTCCGCCCGGATCGCGGCGCCATCATGCACCGCAAAGACAATGTTGGTATTACCGGCGTCAATCGCAAGAAGCATGGCACGTTCAACCGAAGAAGATTTCACCGGCGGCAATGGTACGAATTCGCCCCTGGGCTTCGCGCAGAATTAGGGCGCCGTTTTCATCAATGCCTTCAAACACGCCGTACCACTCCCCGCCTTCCAACCGTGCCCGTATCCGCGTACCCAAACCGGCGGCACGGGCGAGCCAGGCCTCGCGCACTGGCGCAAACCCTTTCTCATGCCACAATCGATACCATCCCGCGAACGAAGCCGCGAGGGCTTGCAAAGCGGCAGCCGGCGCCGGAGCAGGCACGCCGAAGGCCGCCATGCTGGTTGCGGGTGTCTCGGTCCGCTCCGGGGATGTCGCCAGATTAAGCCCGAGCCCGATGGCCAGCCAGTCGGGCACCGCTGTTCCGCTGCTCGCCGACTCCAGCAGGATGCCGCAGATTTTTTTGCCATCTATCAGAATATCGTTTGGCCATTTCACGCGGACATCGGCGGATAGGACATAACCGGAAACGACATCATGCGCAGCCAGCGCCGCGACGAAGGAGAGTTGCGCACAATCGGCGGCGGGCCTGCCGGGCCGCAAGAACAGCGTAGCCGCCAAATTGCCGGAGGCCGTTTCCCACTGACGGCCGCGCCGCCCACGCCCCGCCGTTTGCCGACCTGCGGTGATCCAGACCGGCCCCTGCTCGCCAGCCAGCGCCAGGCGCCGCGCTTCTTCATTCGTGGAATCCAGCACGTCAAAGGCTTTGCGCCGATAACCAACCGGCCATGGCGCAGCAACGCTCACGGCAGTAGCGAATGCGCGGCGATCGTTGCCGCGCCGAGCAGCGGCGCGGCGCCCACGATGAACAGGAACGTGAATGCCCCCGAAGCAGCCAGAACACTACCAAGTCCAGGGCCCGACACTTTATCGAATGCCGGTGCCGGATCGTCGAAGTACATGATCTTCACGATGCGCAAATAGTAATAAGCACCAACTACGCTGGTAACCACGCCGATTACGGCCAACACATAAAGCTGAGCTTCGATCGCGGCAAGAAAGACATAGAACTTCGCGAAGAACCCCGCGAGCGGCGGAATGCCGGCAAGGCTGAACATCAGCGAGGCAAAAACGAACGCAAGGCCTGGCCGCGTCCGCGCCAGGCCCGCCAGATCGGATATGGATTCCGTCGCCTTGCCATCACGCTGCATAGCGAGAATGCAACCAAACACACCCGCATTGGTGACCACATAGATCAACAGATAAATAAGAACGCTCCTGACGCCGGTGCCGGTCCCAGCCGCCAGCCCCAGAAGCGCATACCCCATATGGCCGATCGAGCTGTATGCCATCATCCGCTTGATGTTCGGCTGGCCAATCGCAGCCACCGCACCCAGCGCCATGGAAAGTACCGAAACGATAATGATGATTTGCTGCCACTCATGGATGGCATCAGGAAATGGCCCCAGAATCCCACGCAAGACCATTCCCATCGCCGCAACCTTCGGCGCCGTGGAAAACAGTGCCGTAATGGGTGTCGGCGCCCCTTCATACACATCCGGCGTCCACATATGGAACGGGACAGCCGAAATCTTGAAGATGAGGCCCGCAATGAAGAACACCATTCCGAATATCAGGCCGATGTTCACGCCCGACTGCTGCACCACCATTGCAATCTGTGTAAACATTGTGGTGCCGCTGAAGCCATAGATCAGCGAAATACCGTAGAGCAGCAGGCCGGATGACAGCGCGCTCAGAACAAAATACTTGAGCCCCGCTTCGGAGGATCGCAACGAATCCCGGTGAAATGCCGCCAGCACGTAGAGCGCCAGATTCTGCAATTCCAAACCCATATAGAGTGCGATCAGGCTGCCCGCCGAAACCATGAACATCATGCCCACGGTGGCAAACAGGATCAGCAGCGGGAATTCGAAGCGGTTGATCCCCTCCCGCTGCAGAAAACTCTGCGCCAGAATAATCGATGCAGCACTACCCAGCAGAATCAGGATTTTGACGAAGCGGGCAAAGGGATCGGCGATGAACGATCCGTTGAAAGCAGTCGCCGTCTCCGGCGCTACGATAAGTGCGACGCCGGCCACCGCCAGCAAGGCGACGCTCAGCGCCGAAAGCAGCTTTAGCGATTTGTCGCCGGTCCAGACACCAACCACCAACAACAGCATGCCACCAATGGCAATGATCAACTCCGGCAGTATGGCCTGTATATCGCCCGCAATCATTGCACGGCTCCCTTGCGCGCATCAGCCAACCGGGGTGCGTGGTCGATTGATAGCGCGACCCTGTGCTGCTCAATCAGGTTGGATACAGACACGGATGTGACATTCATGATCGGCCGCGGATAAACACCCATCAGGATGGTGATGATAACCAGCGGAGCCAGAAGTGCGACTTCGCGCGCACTGAGATCGGTAATCGCCTGCAAACTGGGCTTGACCAGCGCACCGAATACGATCCGCCGATAGAGATAGAGCGCATACGAAGCCGAAAGGATAATCCCTGTGGTGGCAAAAATCGCAACCCAGGTGTTGACCCGGAACGCCCCCAGCATTGTCAGGAACTCCCCGACAAAACCGCTGGTACCCGGCAGGCCCACATTCGCGAGCGTAAATATCATGAAGCAGACCGCATAAAGCGGCATCCGGTTCACCAGCCCGCCATAGGCGTCAATCTCGCGTGTGTGCATCCGGTCATAGAGCACGCCAACACACAGAAACAACGCGCCGGAGACGATGCCGTGGCTCAGCATCTGATAGATGCCGCCCTCGATCCCCTGGTGCGTCAGCGTGAAAATCCCCATCGTCACGAAACCCATATGCGCGACGGAAGAATACGCAATCAGCTTCTTCATATCCTCCTGTGCCAGCGCTACCAGTGATGTGTAGATGATCGCTACAACGGAGAGGACGAAGATGAACGGGGCAAATGTGTCCGAAGCAATGGGAAACATCGGCAAGGAAAAGCGCAGGAATCCATAGCCGCCCATCTTCAGAAGGATGCCGGCAAGAATAACGGAGCCGGCTGTCGGCGCTTCCACATGCGCATCCGGCAACCAGGTATGAACCGGCCACATCGGCATCTTGACGGCAAAGGAAGCAAAAAAGGCGAGCCACAGCCAAGGCTGCATCGCAGCCGGGAAATTGCTGGACTTCAGCAAAACTTCAATATCCGTCGTTCCAGCGTAGTAATACATCGCCATGATGGCGAGCAGCATCAGAACGGAGCCAAGCAATGTGTAGAGAAAGAATTTGAAACTGGCGTAGACGCGCCGTTTGCCGCCCCAGACACCGATGATAAGGAACATCGGGATCAGGCCGCCCTCGAAGAACACGTAGAACAGCACGAGGTCGAGTGCACAGAACACGCCGATCATCAGCGTTTCCAGGACAAGGAACGCGATCATGTAATCCGGCACACGGCTCTTAATTGATTCCCAGCTTGCCAGAATGCAAAACGGCATCAGCCCGGCCGTGAGCACGACAAACAGCATCGAAATGCCGTCCACCCCCATATGATAGGTGATGTTTCTGCCGAGCCATTCTGCACGTTCTGTGTATTGGAACGCGGCCGTGGTTCCGTCGAACCCGATCCAGATCACGATCGCAAGCACCAGCACAGCAAGCGTGGTGATCAGCGCGATCCAACGGGCCGCCGTATCGGCAATCGCCGAATTCCGCCGCGCAATCGTGATCGCCAGCACGCCGAGAAGCGGCAGGAATGTTGTAACGCTCAGGATAGGGAAATGGCTCATAGTGGTGACCCCGCAACCATGAACCACGTCACCAGCGCCACAATCCCAAGCAGCATTGCGAGGGCGTAGTGATAGACGTATCCCGACTGCAAGCGAACAGCCTGCCGCGTTGCATCCAACACCCGCGCTGAAACGCCGTCCGGCCCGAGCCCGTCAATGATCAGGCCGTCCCCCACTTTCCAGAAAACGCGGCCAAGCCATTTTCCAAAGCGCACGAATATCAGATCGTACAATTCGTCGACGTACCATTTGTTATAGATGAACGTGTAGAGCATGCCGCCGCGTGCCGCCATTTGCGCCGGAAGATCCGGATGCAGGATGTAATAATAGAAGGCAATGGCAAAACCGATGATGGTCATGACAATCGGCGCCAGCTCAACCCACAGCGGCAATTCGCCATGCCCGTGATGGCCGGTAATGCCTGCCACCGCGCCGCGCCAGAAACCCATGGCATCGCCGCCAATAAACCAGTGCGCGAAGACAGCACCAGCAGCCAGTGCACCAATGGCAAGCACAGCCAGTGGCACCAGCATGGTCCAGGAAGGCTCATGAACCTCTGAAAGCTGAAGAGACCCGTGGTGTCCGCCATCATTATCATTGTGATGGGCCAGATGCGGGTCGTGATCGGCGCCACGGTACCGGCCATGAAACGTCATCAAAAACTGCCGCCAGGAATAGAAGGAGGTCATGGCTGCAGCGATGACCGTCATGACGAAGGCATATGTCCCAATACCGCTTCCGGCCAGGAACGTGGAATTGATGATGGCGTCCTTCGAATAGAAACCGGCGGCGCCAACGCCCAACAACGGAATGCCGACGCCGGTCAATGCCAGATTGCCGATCAGCATGACAGTCCACGTCACCGGAAGTGCGCGCGCAAGCCCACCCATTTTGCGCATGTCCTGCTCATGGTGCATTGCGGTGATAACGGCGCCTGCCGAAAGAAACAGCAACGCCTTGAAAAAGGCATGCGTAAAAAGATGGAACATCGCCGCGTTGTAGGCGGAGACGCCAGCCGCCGCGAACATGTAACCCAGCTGCGAACACGTCGAATACGCAATCACGCGCTTGATATCGTTCTGGAACAACCCGATCGAGGCCGCGAAAAATGCCGTGGTGGCGCCAATGAAGGTCACAAACCCAAGCGCAATGGGTGCAAGCTCAAACATCGGCGAACAGCGGCAAACCAGAAACACACCGGCCGTCACCATCGTCGCCGCATGGATCAGCGCCGAAACCGGTGTCGGCCCTTCCATCGCGTCCGGAAGCCAGGTGTGCAGGCCAAGTTGCGCCGATTTGCCCATCGCCCCTACGAACAGCAACAGGCAAAGCGTGGTCAGGATATCGACGTTGTGGCCGGCAAACAGGAACGTCTTACCTGCAACGGACGGTGCTGCGCTGAAAACGGCGGTGAAATCCAGCGTCCCGAACACATAGAAGACGCCGAAGATCCCGAGCGCAAACCCGAAATCGCCAACACGGTTGACGACAAAGGCCTTGATCGCAGCCGCATTGGCCGCTGGCCGCGTGTACCAGAAACCGATCAAAAGGTAAGACGCCAGGCCAACCCCTTCCCAGCCGAAGAACAGCTGCAGGAAGTTGTTCGACGTCACCAGCATCAGCATCGCAAAGGTGAACAGCGACAGATAGGCGAAAAAGCGCGGGCGGCTGGGATCATCGCGCATGTACCCAATCGAGTAGAGATGCACGAGAGAGGAAACGCCTGTCACCACGACCAGCATTACCGCAGTCAGGGTATCGACCCGGATGGTCCAATCTGCTGCAAAATCCCCGGAATGAATCCACTCGGCCAGTGGCATGATGCCGGAATGGCCCAGAAGCGCGGCATCGTAGAATGCGAAGCAGGACAGGACTGCTGATACGAACAACAGGCCGGTTGTAACGATCTCCGATGCCCGCGCGCCAATGAACCGGCCAAACAGGCCTGCAATGAGAAATCCCAGCAGCGGAAGAAAAACGATCGCGGAATACATTCGCGCCTCAGCCTTTCATCAGGTTGACGTCTTCCACCGCAATCGTGCCGCGATTGCGGAAGTAGACGACGAGGATGGCAAGGCCGATCGCCGCCTCGGCAGCGGCCACTGTAAGTACGAAAAGCGCGAACACCTGCCCTACGAGGTCACCGAGAAAGCTCGAAAACGCCACAAGGTTGATATTGACCGCCAGCAGGATCAGTTCGATCGACATCAGGATGATGATGACGTTCTTGCGGTTGAGGAAAATGCCCAGAACGCCGATCGTGAACACGATGGCGCCCACGGCCAGATATTGCGGAAGCCCGATAGACATCTATACCCCCTCACCCGGCCGTGGATTCTTCAGTTCCATGGATTCTGCAATCGTGCGCGCGTTCTGCGCCACAATCGATTGCCGTCGCACACCCGGCCGGTGGCGCAAGGTCAAGACAATGGCGCCGACCATTGCCACCATCAGAATGAATCCGGCCGTCTGGAAATAAAAAATGTAGTCGGTGTAGATGATATGCCCAAGTGCGGCGGTATTGGACATTCCGGCCGGCGTCGCGTGAGCCAGCGCATGCGGTGCCGACGGCGCCACAACCCAGGTCACGCTGACCAGAACCAGCTCCGCCACCAACACGATGCCCGTCAACGCGCTAACCGGCAGATATTGCAGAGCGCCGCGCTTCATCTCCGCAAAATCGATATCGAGCATCATCACAACGAACAGGAACAGCACCGCAACAGCGCCGACATAGACAACCACCAGGATCAGCGCGAGAAATTCCGCCCCCAGCAACACGAACAGCGCCGCGGCATTGAAAAAAGCCAGAATGAGATAAAGCACCGAATGCACGGGATTGCGCGACGCGATCACCATCAGCGTCGCGGCGATCAACACCGCGGAAAACAGGTAAAAGGCAATCGCCGTCAGCATGATCCCCGCTTCATCCCCTCTGTCGGCTCAACGGTACGGCGCATCAAGTTCGAGATTTTGCGAAATCTCGCGCTCCCAACGGTCCCCGTTCGCAAGCAGACGCGCCTTGTCGTAGTAGAGTTCTTCACGTGTTTCGGTCGCAAATTCGAAATTCGGCCCCTCGACAATCGCATCGACCGGACAGGCTTCCTGACAAAGGCCGCAGTAAATGCACTTCACCATGTCGATATCATAACGCGTGGTGCGGCGGCTCCCGTCTTCACGCGGCTCCGCCTCGATCGTAATCGCCTGGGCCGGACACACCGCCTCGCACAATTTGCAGGCGATGCAGCGTTCTTCGCCACTGGGATAGCGGCGCAAAGCATGCTCACCCCGGAACCGGGGGCTAAGCGCCCCTTTCTCAAACGGGTAGTTCACGGTCGCCTTCGGCGCAAAAAAGTAGCGCATGGAGACCCAGAAGCTCTTCACGAACTCCCAGAGGAAGATCGTCCGCGCAGTGCTATCGAGCCAAGCCATACCGCCTCACAATCCCTGACCGCGGAAGACGAGCACCCAGCCCGCCGTCAGCACGACCCACACCAGCGATAGCGGCAGAAATACTTTCCAGCCCAGCCGCATCAACTGGTCATAGCGGTAACGCGGCACGAATGCGCGCACCGTCGCCATGCAAAAGAAAACAAACCAGAGTTTAAGCAGGAACCAGATGATCCCCGGCACCGCGTTCAATGGCCAGATATCCCAAAGCGGCAACCACCCGCCAAGGAACAGGATTGTGACCATCGCGGACATCAGGACGATGTTCACAAACTCTGCCAGGAAGAAAAGCAGGAACAGCGTGGAGGAATATTCGACCATATAGCCCGCGACCAGTTCGGATTCTGCTTCCGGCAGATCGAATGGCGGCCGATTGGTTTCCGCAATGGCCGAAACAAAGAACACGATGAACATCGGGAACAGCAGGCCGAAGGCAAACCAGCCGTTTTTCTGCGCCTCCACAATCGCGGTCAGATTCAGCGATCCCGCAAACAGCAGCACCGTAATGATGACGAACCCGATGGAAACTTCGTAAGACACCATCTGCGCGGCGGAACGCAGCCCGCCCAGAAACGGGTATTTCGAGTTCGATGCCCAACCGCCGATAATGATCCCGTAGACACCAAGCGACGAAATCGCGAACAGATAGAGAATGCCGACATTGATGTCGGATACCACCCACCCCTTATCCAGGGGCACCACAGCCCAGGCCGATAGCGCGAGCGTTGCGCTGAGGATCGGTGCCAGCACGAACAATACTTTGTTCGCACCTGCCGGGATCACGTTCTCTTTAAAGACGAATTTGAATAAATCGGCAAAGGACTGCAGCAGGCCGAACGCGCCCACCACATTGGGCCCGCGCCGCATCTGCACCGCCGCGAAAATCTTGCGGTCAGCCAGAAGAACATACGCCACCATGATCAGCAGCGAGACCAGCAACAGCACGATGGAAAGTGCCTGGCCGATGAACCACGCCCAGCCATAAGGCAAACCAATGTTCTGGAAATATTGCGCGAGCATCATGCTATTCGGCCGCCATTGCCTTTGAAGGGTTGACGAACAGCCGGCTGCATTCCGCCATTACCGCACTGGCCCGCGCAATCGGGTTGGTCAGATAGAAATCATGAATGGTCGAAGACAGCGGTGTGGCGCTGTCGATCTGCCCTTCCCGCCCGATTGCATCCCAAATTGCCGGATCCGCCCCGCCATGCGCCGCCACCATATTGGCGTTCGCGAAATGGGGTACATCGGCCAGAATGGCTTTGCGCAACGCGCCGCGATCATCATAAGGCAGGGTCTTACCAACCACTTCGGAAAGCGCGCGCAGGATCGCCCAATCTTCCTTGGCGTCCCCCGGCGGGAACGTCGCCCGATTGCCATACTGCAACCGGCCCTCGAAATTCAGATAAATACCGTCCTTCTCGGTATAGGCCGCACCGGGAAGAATGACATCCGCCCTGTGCGCGCCCGCATCGCCATGAGTACCCTGATAAACGACAAAGGCGTTGCCGAGATAAGCCATATCAAATTCGTCGGCGCCCAAGAGATAAACGAAGTCGATCTCGCCCGTGCCGGCACCGGCCAGTATCCCCGCCATATCGCGCCCGCCCGCACCCGGCAAAAAGCCCAGATCCATCGCCGCCACGCGCGACGCGGCAGTATGCAGGACGTTGAAACCGTTCCAGCCACCTTCTGCCGCGGCCCCCGCTGGCCCGATCATGCCGGTGCTACCCGCAAGCTGCGCCGCCAATTTCAGGATGGCCGCACCATCGCGGCGCGCCAACGCCCCGCTGCCAAGAACAAGCATCGGGCGCTGCGCATTGCGCAGCACACTGGCGAATTCGCTCTTGCCCGCAACCAGATCCTGTAAAGCTGAAACGCTGCTGCCGAGTTGTGTGACCGGATAGGTCAGATCGTAAGGCTCGCCGATATTGGCGATTTGCAGATTGCCGTGCAGCCATGTCTTGCGGATACGGGCATTCAAAACCGGCGCTTCCCAACGCGGATTACACCCGATCAGAAGCAACGCATCTGCCGCTTCGACACCGGCAATTGTGGTGTTGAACAGATAGGATTGCCGTGGCTCCGGCTGAAGCTGGGCACCGTCCTGCCGGCAATCGAGATTGACCACACCGAGGGATGCCATCAAATCCTTCAGCGCCTTGATCTCTTCCGCCGCGGCCAGATCGCCCACAATCGCGGCCATTCTTTCGGGCTTGCTTGCCTTTACGCGTGCAGCAATCTCTGCGAACGCATCGGCCCACGACGCCGGCTGAAGTTTGCCGCCACGCCTTATATAGGGCCTGTCCAGACGCTGGCGCCGCAGGCCATCAACCGCGTGGCGTGTCTTGTCGGAAATCCACTCCTCATTCACGGCTTCGTTTGTGCGCGGCAGAACGCGCAAAACATCAAGCCCACGGGAATCGACCCGTATATTCGCCCCTTGCGCATCCATCACATCGACCGACTGGGTCTTGCGCAGTTCCCATGGCCGCGCATTGAAGGCGTAAGGACGTGAGGTCAACGCCCCCACGGGACAGAGATCGACCACATTCCCGGACAATTCCGACGAGAACGCCTGTTCGAGATACGTCGTGATCTCCATATCTTCGCCGCGGCCGGTTGCGCCCAATTCCGGCACCCCGGCGACTTCGGTGGCAAAGCGTACACAACGCGTGCACTGGATGCAGCGGGTCATGATCGTCTTGATCAGCGGCCCCATGTATTTGTCTTCGACCGCCCGCTTGTTTTCCTTGAAGCGATGAAAGGCGGCACGGCCATAGGCCATGGCCTGATCCTGCAGGTCGCATTCGCCGCCCTGATCGCAGATGGGGCAATCCAGCGGGTGGTTGATTAGCAGAAATTCCATCACCCCTTCGCGCGCTTTCTTGACCAAAGGCGTATTGGTGTTGATGCGCGCCGGCGTTCCATCCTTGTTCGGGAAGATGTCTTTCACTTGCAAGGCGCAGGAGGCTTGCGGCTTCGGCGCGCCAACCCATTCCACCAGGCACATCCGGCAATTTCCCGCCACCGACAAACGCTCGTGATAGCAAAAGCGCGGTATCTCCGCGCCCGCCAGCTCACACGCCTGCAACAGCGAAATGTTGTCGTCGGCCTCGATTTCCTTGCCGTCGATGATGAGCTTGCGCGCCATCACGAGCCCCGCTGATCTTCAAGTAACCCACGCATCCGCGGGCCGTAATGCGACAGGTACCCCTGCCGCGCATAGTAGTCGGACGTCAGATATTCGCGATGCGCACCGAGCTGCGCCTCAGCGACCGCATACCACTCCCCGTTCGGGCAGAGCTTCAGGCATTCATCAAGCACATAGACGAGGCGCGCCACATACCATTCATACTGCTCAAACGTCTCGGCGCTTCCGTCAGCCCGCTGCGCTTCCACATCGAGCTGCAGCAACGACGGATTCGAAAAACGCGGATTGGCCAACGCCACATCGCATTGCGCCAGATAGAGTTTCTTCGCCTTTGCCGAACGCCATGCAACCATATTGTATACGGCCGCCCCGATACTGCCGAGGGCAGCGAGGACCAGCAGCGCTGGCGGGCGGAGCGTATAAATCTGTCGTGCCATTCAGCTTACTCCGCAGCGACCTGGGTTTTGCTCAGGCGTTCGGCAATCCGGCGTTCCAACTCAGGCCGGAAATGGCGGATCAACCCTTGAACCGGCCATGCGGCAGCGTCACCCAATGCGCAGATGGTGTGCCCTTCCACTTCTTTCGTCACTTCATAGAGCAGGTCAATCTCATTCGACTGCGCATTTCCCACTTCCATCCGTTTCATCACGCGCCACATCCAGCCCGTGCCTTCGCGGCATGGCGTGCACTGACCGCAACTTTCATGCTTGTAGAAGTAGGACAGCCGCTGAATCGCCTTCACGACATCGGCAGATTTGTCCATCACGATGACGGCGGCGGTGCCGAGGCCGGACTGCACGGCTTTCAGGGAATCGAAGTCCATCAGCACGGTATCGCAGATGGATTTCGGTATCAGCGGCACCGAAGCCCCACCCGGAATGATCGCCAGCAAATTGTCCCATCCGCCGCGCACGCCACCGGCATGCTTCTCAATCAACTCCTTGAGCGGGATACCCATCTCCTCTTCCACATTGCAGGGCCGGTTTACGTGGCCGGAAATGCAGAAGACTTTGGTGCCGGTATTATTCGGCCGCCCCAAGCCGGCAAACCATTCCGCGCCACGGCGCAGGATGGTTGGCGCCACGGCAATGGATTCAACATTGTTGACCGTCGTCGGGCAGCCATAGAGGCCGACATTGGCCGGGAACGGTGGCTTCAGACGCGGTTGGCCCTTCTTGCCTTCCAGGCTCTCCAACAGCGCCGTTTCTTCGCCGCAGATATACGCGCCGGCGCCATGATGGACGTAAAGATCGAAATCCCAACCATGAATGTTGTTCTTGCCGATCAGTTTCGCGGCATAGGCTTCATCCACCGCGCGCTGCAACGCCTCGCGCTCGCGAATAAACTCGCCGCGCACGTAAATGTAACAAGCATGCGCCCGCATGGCGAACGATGCCACAAGACACCCTTCCACCAGGGTATGCGGATCGTGACGCATGATGTCCCGGTCCTTGCACGTACCGGGTTCGGATTCATCGGCATTGACGACGAGATAGTGTGGCCGCTCCCCAATCTCTTTCGGCATGAAGGACCACTTCATCCCGGTCGGAAATCCGGCCCCGCCGCGCCCACGCAGGCCGGACTTCTTCATGATATCGACGATGGCTTCGGGCCCCATCTCGAGAATCTTTTTCGTGTTGTCCCATTGTCCGCGCGCCCGCGCGCCGGCCAGGCTCACGTCATGCAGGCCATAGAGATTGGTGAAAATACGATCCTTGTCCGACAGCATCAGCTTGCAGCCCCCGATGGTTTCTGCGCGTCAGATTCACCAGCCTGCCCAGCCGCACCTGCATCGCTGTAAGGCGGCACCCCCGTCAAAGACGTAAGACCATCCACCGGCTCGGACGAACGGCGGCCATTCTGCGGGCCGGGTGTCGGCCGCTCTCCGCGGCGGAAGGCCTCCAGCAGCGCCTCGGTCTTCGGCCCATCCAGATCTTCGTAGAAGTCCTTGCCGATCTGGAGCATCGGCGCGTTCACGCACGCACCCAGACACTCCACTTCCATCCAGGAAAACTTCCCATCGGCGGAAATCGTCTGCGGCTCGGCTGCAATGTGCTTCTTGCAGGCGGCCACCACATCGTCCGACCCGCGCAGCCAGCACGGCGTCGTGGTGCAGACCTGAACCAGATGCTCACCAACCGGATGCAGGTTGAACATCGTGTAGAAGGTGGCCACCTCCAGCACACGGATGAAAGGCATGCCAAGCGTACTGGCCACCAGTTCGATCATCGGCTTGGTGACCCAGCCTTCCTGCACCTGCCCGATCCACAGCATGGCGATCACGGCGGATGCCTGCCGGCCTTGCGGATATTTCGCAATTTCCCGTTCGCACAACGCCTGGTTCTCAGCCGTAAAGGCAAAGCTGTCAGGCTGCTCGGGATGCAGGCGGCGTACACTCACCGGTCAATCTCCCCAAACACCACGTCAATCGAACCCAGCACGGCGGAAACATCCGCCAGCATGTGTCCTTTGCAAAGAAAATCCATGGCCGCCAGATGCGGGTAGCTCGGCGCACGTATCTTGCACCGATATGGCTTGTTCGAGCCGTCCGAAACAAGATAGACGCCAAATTCGCCCTTCGGGGCCTCAACGGCGGCATAAACCTCGCCCGCCGGAACGTGATATCCCTCGGTATACAATTTGAAGAAGTGGATCAGCGCTTCCATCGAGCGCTTCATCTCCGCGCGGCGCGGCGGAACGACTTTATTGTCGGCAGAGCAAACCGGCCCCCCCGGCATCTTTGCCAGACACTGCATCATGATCTTGTTGGATTGGCGCATCTCTTCCATGCGCATCAGATAACGATCGTAGTTGTCGCCGTTCTTGCCAACCGGAACCAGAAAATCCAGCTCATTATAACACTCATAAGGCTGCGCGCGGCGCAGATCCCAGGCAACGCCGGTCGACCGCAGCATGACGCCGGAGAATCCCAGCGCTTCGGCATCCGCACGAGATACCGCCGCAATATCGACGTTACGCTGCTTGAAAATCCGGTTGTCGGTCAGAAGAACTTCTATGTCATCGAGCACTTTGGGGAAATGTTCGCAAAACACCGCAATGTCATCGACGAGACCGGGCGGCAAATCCTGATGCACACCACCGGCGCGAAAATAATTCGCGTGCATTCTGGCGCCGCTCGCCCGCTCGTAGAAGCCCATCAGCTTCTCGCGTTCCTCAAACCCCCATAGCGGCGGCGTCAGCGCACCAACGTCCATCGCCTGCGTCGTGACCTGAAGCAGGTGGTTGAGAATGCGGCCGATCTCGCAATAGAGGACCCGGATGTATTGGGCACGGATCGGGACTTCCATGCCCAGCAAACGCTCGACCGCGAGGCAGAAGGCATGCTCCTGATTCATCGGCGCGACATAGTCCAGCCGGTCGAAATAGGGCATCGCCTGCAAATAGGTTTTATGCTCGATCAGTTTTTCCGTGCCGCGATGCAGAAGCCCGATATGCGGATCGATGCGCTCGACGATCTCGCCATCCAGATCCATGACAAGGCGCAAAACCCCGTGGGCGGCCGGATGCTGCGGCCCCCAGTTCATGGTCATCTTGCGATCGTCAACAGGTGCCACTTCGCTCATTTGGCATCTTTCTGAGGTCCGGCCTTCTCATCGCCCGGCAGGACATAGCGCGCCCCTTCCCATGGGCTCATGAAATCGAAGTCACGAAACTCCTGCACCAACTCCACCGGTTGATAAACGACGCGCTTCAACTCTTCGTCGTAGCGCACCTCGACATAGCCGGTCAGCGGAAAATCCTTGCGCAGCGGATAACCGGAAAAGCCGTAATCCGTCAGCAGCCGGCGCAGATCCGGGTGGTCGGAAAACTGGATGCCATACATGTCGAAGGCTTCACGTTCGAACCAGTTGGCCGCCGGAAACACCCCGACCACGCTCGGCACCGGCGTCTCTTCATCGGTCTGCACCTTCACCCGCAGACGCTGATTCCGGGTGATGGAAAGCAGATGATAAACGACGTCAAAGCGCCGCTCGCGATTGGGCCAGTCCACACCGCAAACATCGATCAGGATCGTGAAGGCGCAGTCAGGGTCATCGCGCAGGAAACGCAGCACATCAATGATGTCTGCGCCCGCACATTCAACCGTCAGTTCATTCACCGCCACGGCAGCATTGCCCAGCTTGCCGCCAAGGCCCTGCGCAATGCGCTGCTTCAGTGCATCCAAATCCATACGCCAGCCTCAACGATCAATCGTGCCGGTGCGCCGGATTTTGCGCTGAAGCAACATCACACCATAGACGAGTGCTTCCGCCGTCGGCGGGCAACCGGGCACATAGATGTCGACCGGAACAATGCGATCGCACCCACGCACAACAGAATAAGAATAGTGATAATAGCCGCCGCCATTCGCGCACGATCCCATCGAGATCACGTAACGCGGTTCCGGCATCTGATCGTAAACCTTGCGCAGCGCGGGCGCCATTTTGTTGGTCAGCGTGCCCGCGACGATCATCACGTCGGATTGCCGTGGTGAGGCCCGCGGCGCAAAGCCAAAGCGCTCAAGATCGTAACGCGGCATATTGGCCTGCATCATCTCGACAGCGCAGCAGGCAAGACCAAACGTCATCCACATCAACGAACCGGTGCGCGCCCAATTGATGAGAGCTTCCGTGTTGGTGACAAGAAACCCCTTACCCGCCATCTCCTCTTTCATCGCGAGGAAATAAGGATCGTTCGGGTTTACGGGACCGGCACCCTCAACAGCGGAACGCCCGGCGGTACCGTAAGGTGTGTTGGACGGGCTCACTCCCATTCGAGTGCCCCTTTCTTCCATTCGTAGATGAAGCCCACAGTCAAGACGCCGAGAAACACCACCATCGACCAGAAGGCGAGCGCCCCCGTTGCGGAAAGCGTAATAGCCCAGGGAAACAGGAACGCCACTTCCAGATCGAAAATGATGAACAGGATCGACACGAGATAGAAACGCACGTCGAACTTCATGCGGGCGTCGCTGAAGGCATTGAAGCCACATTCATAGGCCGACAATTTTTCCGGGTCCGGCTTGCTCGGCGCAATCAGGAAAGGCGCCACACTCAATGCGATCGCAATCGCGCCCGATATCCCGATAAAGAGCAGGATGGGCAGATATTCCATAAGCAGATCGTTCATCGCGGTGGTCCTACACTCTGCCGGATTGCCTTCCGGGCTTTAACGGCCGGAGGATCGGAAAACAAAGCGGAAAAACGTCATTTCGCGGGCGCAGTATAGGCGTGGGCGCCCATTGTGCAACGCGGGTGTAGCCCAAGATTCGTTGTATTTCCAAGGGGGAAATACGCGCAAAATTTCCCTTGCGAAAAAGGGCTGAACTTGCGCGTTTGTGTAATGTCCTGGCACTATTTTTGAACAAAACCAGCTTCCACATCAGCTTTGTGGAAACTGGCGGGAGCGACGGGGCTCGAACCCGCGACCTTCGGCGTGACAGGCCGACACTCTAACCAACTGAGCTACGCCCCCGCGCTCCGGCGAACCGGTTCGCGAAAGACCGGCCATGTACGGTGCGGGCCAGCAGGTGTCAAGCGAGGGCGTTAGTTTCCGCCGCTATTTGAGCCATTTTCCTGCCTGTGCCTGTGCCTTGCGGTGTTTTCCCCGGCCGGAACCGGCTTTTGCCCGCCGCGCACTCCCATCTCCTCACCGGTCAGTTGGCCATCCCCGTCCCGGTCCATCTCGTCGAACAGTGATCGCGCGGTCGCGGCGAACCCGCCGAAGGTCACACACCCACCCTGTGTCCAATCGATCAGCGGCGAGGCCGTTGAGCCATATATCTTCCAGCGGGCTTCGTTGACAGCGCGTACTTCGTCAGGCTCGAGACAGCCGTCATGATTGGTGTCAGCGGCAATGAAATCTGTCCTTAGCCCCGCCTCCATCTCCGCACGGGTTACAATCCCGTCATGGTTCGCATCGTATTTCAGCAGCAATTCGCGCTGCGGGTGCCATTCCGCGTGCAAGTGCGGCCGGTGCCGGTGACCCGACGAACAGCCGGCGAGAAAAATCAGCAGTGGAAGGGCGAGCGCAAATTGCGCGACGGGGCGGTTCATAGGTGGGTCTCAGAAACCATCCGATCTTACGCGCCAACCGTTTCCCGGCGAACAAGACAATTGTCGCGAGATGTCGTGCGCCTGCTATAAGAGCGAATCCCGGGCGGTTAGCTCAGCTGGTAGAGCACATCGTTTACACCGATGGGGTCGGCGGTTCGAACCCGTCACCGCCCACCATCCCAGATCCGTCGATCCAGAATTGTCCAAAATCATTTGGCTGAGGGAAATCACTACCCGAAGGGCGGATGCCGCAGGGGCGCCGCATCTCGAAGGCAGCGCCCGCTCCGGCCGCCGTGGTGTCAGTTGAGGGATTCTTTAAGCTGCTTTCCAGGACGAAATCGTGGCTGGCGCGAGGGCTTGATGGTGATTTCCTCGCCCGTCTGCGGATTGCGGCCCTTGCCGCCTGCGCGCGTGGCCACGACGAAAACCCCAAAGCCTGTTAGCCGGACTTCATCACCAGCTTTGAGCGCGTCCTGAATCAAGTCGAAGACACCGTCAACAGCCTTGGCGGCATCGTGCTTGGCAAGACCCGTGCGGTCGGCAAGCTGCTGGATCAGGTCATTCTTGTTCACGGGGCAGGCTCCTTTCGGTGGTTCTCCCAGAGGCGAGGACTGTAAGGGGGCGAGGGTTCCCGGGTCAAAGCGGAAACCCTCACTTTTCCGGGAAAATGCTAAAGTTTCCATCCTCCTCGCGGGATCATGGACGGCGAATATGGCTGGGGGAGAGCCATGGGCCCTCCCCCTCTACCATTATTTGACACTCAATGCGTAAGGACCTGGTCGGCCTCGGCCGATAGCCTCGGCGGCGGCTCCATCTCCTCATGCCAGTCGATCGGCTCTGGCTGGGTGACAAGCGCGGCCTTCAGCACCTCCCCCACAGTGGCAACCGGGATGATCTTCATGCCCGATTTCACGTTGTCGGGGATTTCCACAAGATCCTTCTCGTTCTCCTGTGGAATGACGACCGTCTTGATCCCGGCTCGCAAGGCGGCCAGAAGCTTTTCCTTCAGACCTCCGATAGGCAGGACGCGGCCACGCAAGGTGACTTCACCCGTCATCGCCACATCGCGGCGGACCGGTATCCCGGTCAGGACCGAGATGATCGACGTGGCCATGGCAACGCCGGCGGACGGTCCGTCCTTGGGCGTTGCCCCTTCCGGCACGTGAACATGAATGTCCACCTTGTCGAACGTGGGCGGCTTGATGCCATAGGTGGTCGCCTTCGACCGCACATAAGACCGCGCGGCGTCAATCGACTCCTTCATCACATCGCCGAGTTTGCCGGTCGTCTGCATACGGCCCTTGCCGGGCAGCATGACAGATTCGATCTGCAGCGTTTCGCCGCCAACCTCGGTCCAGGCCAGCCCGGTCACGACACCGACCTGATCCTCGCCTTCGATCTCGCCGAAGCGGAATTTCCGCACACCGGCAAAATCGCCGAGATTGTCCGGCGTGACCTCAATCGCCGTCGTCTTGTGCGAGACGATTTCCTTCACCGCCTTGCGGGCAAGGTTTGCGATCTCGCGCTCAAGATTACGGACACCCGCCTCACGCGTGTGATAGCGGATCAAGTCACGCAGGCCGGCATCGGTGATCTTCCACTCGTCGTCCTTCAGACCATGCGCCTTCGTCTCCTTCGGGATCAGATGGCGTTTGGCGATTTCGACCTTTTCATCCTCGGTGTAGCCGGGGATGCGGATGATCTCCATGCGATCCATCAGGGGCTGCGGCATGCGCAGCGTGTTGGCCGTGGTGATGAACATTACGTCCGAAAGATCGAAATCGACTTCCAGATAATGATCGTTGAAAGTCGAGTTCTGCTCCGGATCCAGCACCTCCAGCAACGCGCTCGATGGATCGCCGCGCCAGTCGGCGCCCAACTTGTCGATCTCATCCAGCAGGAAGAGCGGGTTTGAAGACTTCGCCTTCTTCATCGACTGGATGATCTTGCCCGGCATGGAGCCGATATAGGTGCGGCGATGGCCACGAATTTCGGCCTCGTCCCGCACGCCGCCAAGGCTCATGCGCACAAATTCGCGCCCCGTCGCCTTGGCGATCGACTTGCCAAGCGACGTCTTGCCGACACCCGGAGGGCCGACCAGGCACAGGATCGGGCCCTTCATTTTGCCCGCACGCTGCTGCACAGCCAGATACTCCAGGATGCGCTCCTTGACCTTTTCCAGACCATAGTGGTCGTCATGAAGGACTTTCTCCGCCTGATCGATATCCTTCTTGACCTTGCTCTTCTTGCCCCACGGCAAGGCGAGCAGCCAATCGAGATAGTTGCGCACGACGGTTGCTTCCGCGCTCATCGGACTCATCGAGCGCAGCTTCTTCATCTCGGCTTGCGCTTTTTCGCGCGCTTCCTTCGATAGCTTGGCCTTGCGGATGCGCTCTTCAAGCTCGTTCAGCTCGTCGCGCCCGTCTTCGCCCTCGCCAAGCTCTTTCTGGATCGCCTTCAACTGCTCGTTCAGGTAGTACTCCCGCTGCGTCTTCTCCATCTGGCGTTTGACGCGGGTGCGGATTTTCCGTTCCACCTGCAGCACGCTGACTTCGGATTCGATCAGCGAGAGCACACGCTCCAGCCGCTCGGCCGTGTCGAGCGTTTCCAGCAATTGCTGGCGGTCGGCGATCTTCACCGAAAGATGCGCCGCCACGGTATCGGCGAGCTTCGCAGGGTCCTCGATCTGGGCGACAGAGGTCAGCGTCTCAGCCGGGACCTTTTTGTTCAGCTTGATGTATTGCTCGAAGTTCGATTTCACCGTGCGCATCAGCGCCTCGGCTTCCTTTCCCTCGCTCGCGACCTCGGGGATCTGCTCGATCGTGGCCTGGAAAAAGTCGGTACGGGCATCGAACCCCGTCACATGCGCGCGCGCCTTGCCTTCGACCAGCACGCGGACGGTCTGGTCAGGCAGCTTCAGAAGCTGAAGCACCGTCGCAAGCGTACCGATCCGGTGTAGACCGTCAGGCGTCGGATCATCGTCCGAGGCGTTCTTCTGCGTCAGCAAAAGAATCTGCTTCTCCTCGCTCATCACCTCTTCAAGGGCGCGGACAGACTTTTCACGCCCCACGAACAGCGGAACGATCATGTGGGGAAACACCACAATGTCGCGAAGCGGCAAAACCGGCGCCACGAGGCCACCCGCCTCACCCTTTGGCTTGCTCTGCTTGTCTTGGTCGGACATCCATTTCTCCTTTCCGGTCAGGTATTCGCTCCTGCCGGGTGATCTTCGCACCACCCCTTCTGGGCGAGGCACGAAGCCATTCGGTGCCCAAAATGGGCCACCGTTGACGAACTCCTAACGTGGCCCCTCGACGGGGCCCTTTCAAGGCATGGCGGAACGCTGTCCCCAGGCAAGTCCCCGAGACAGATCAGGACGCGCTTTTCTGCGCTTCGGCCTTGTCGGAATAGGTATAGAGCGGCCGTGAACGCCCCTCGACCACATCGGCCGTGATTACCACTTCCTGAACGCCGGCCAATGTCGGCAGCTCGAACATGGTCTCGAGCAGGATGCCCTCCATGATCGAGCGCAAGCCGCGCGCGCCGGTCTTTCTGGCAATGGCCCTGCGGGCGATGGCATGCATCGCCTCGTCCTGGAAGCGCAGCTTCACGCCTTCCATCTCGAACATACGCTGATACTGCTTGACCAGTGCGTTCTTCGGGCGCGTCAGAATCTCGATCAGCGCGGCTTCGGACAGATCACCCAGCGTGGCGAGCACCGGCAGGCGGCCGATGAATTCGGGAATCAGACCGAATTTCAGCAGGTCTTCCGGCTCCACCTCACGCAGGATTTCACCCGTCAGCCGTTCATCGGGCGAACGGACATTGGCACCGAATCCCATCGAAGTGCCTTGCGTGCGCTGGGAGATAATCTTGTCGAGGCCGGCAAACGCGCCACCCACAATGAACAGAATGTTCGTGGTATCGACCTGCAGGAATTCCTGCTGCGGATGTTTGCGCCCGCCCTGCGGCGGTACGGAGGCAACGGTGCCTTCCATGATTTTCAGCAGAGCCTGCTGCACACCCTCACCCGAAACGTCGCGCGTGATCGACGGGTTGTCGGATTTGCGGCTGATCTTGTCGACTTCGTCGATATAGACGATGCCGCGCTGCGCCCGCTCGACATTGTAGTCGGCGTTCTGAAGCAGCTTCAGGATAATGTTCTCGACATCCTCGCCCACATAGCCCGCTTCGGTCAGCGTGGTCGCGTCCGCCATCGTGAACGGCACGTCCAGAATGCGCGCCAGCGTCTGGGCCAGCAACGTCTTGCCGCAGCCCGTCGGGCCGATCAGCATGATGTTCGATTTCGCCAGCTCCACGTCCTGGTTTTTGCCGGATGCGTTGATGCGTTTGTAGTGATTGTGGACGGCAACGGAGAGCACCTTCTTGGCGTGCTGCTGCCCCACCACGTAGTCATCCAGGACCTTGAAAATCTCCTGCGGTGAAGGCACGCCCTCGCGCGACTTCATGAAGGAGGTTTTGTTCTCCTCCCGGATGATTTCCATGCAGAGTTCAACGCATTCATCACAGATGAATACCGTCGGGCCCGCAATCAGCTTGCGGACTTCGTGCTGGCTTTTGCCGCAGAACGAACAATAGAGCGTGTTCTTGGAATCGCCGCCGCTCGTCTTACTCATGGCTTCTCCTGAAGCACCCCTCCGGCCTGGACAGACCGGCCGCCGATCGTCCGGAAACTACCCGGCTATGGTGTTTATTGCACAATTCGCGCCAAACCTGAATCCGAAGCACCTGATGCCATACGATCACGATAAAAGCCGGCGGATCAAGATTTGTTTAAATAGCGCCCGGACTTGTGACACCTGTGCTTAACATCCGGGCCGCCATTGCCACCCCGTTAACCGGGGAACCCGGTTTAAGCCTTACTATTTTCAGGGCTTTCCGGGCGGCTGGCCATGACCGCGTCGATAAGGCCGAAGGTCTTCGCCTCCTCCGCAGTCATATAGGTATCCCGATCCAGGGCTTTTTCAACCGCCTCGACCGATTGGCCAGTGTGGCGGGCGTAAATCTCGTTCAACCGGCGCTTGAGCTTAACGATCTCCTGCGCGTGGCGGGCAATATCGGCCGCCTGCCCGTAATAGGACGCCGAGGGCTGGTGAACCAGAATACGGGCGTTCGGAAGCGAGAAACGCTCCCCCTTGTTCCCGGCACAGAGAAGAAGAGAGGCTGCCGAAGCCGCCTGTCCCACACACAGCGTATGCACCGCGGGGCGGATGTACTGCATGGTATCGTAAATCGCCAGACCGGCCGTGACCACGCCGCCGGGCGAATTGATGTACATCGCAATCTCTTTCTTGGGGTTTTCGGCCTCAAGAAACAGAAGCTGCGCGGTAATCAGGCTGGCGCCGTAATCCTCCACCGGACCGGTGACGAAGATGATCCGCTCCTTCAGCAGGCGGGAGTAGATGTCAAAGGCCCGTTCGCCGCGGGCGGTCTGTTCCACCACCATCGGCACCAGGGTATTCATGTAGACGTCGCGCGGGTCTTTCATATGCCCCATCTAATCATTCGATTCCCATCCGTCGAGAGTAAGCGGCCAAATCTTAATCCGCCATCACCCTTCCCGCCGGCACGGCCACCGCCTATTCGGCGGATTTACGCGGCTTTTTTTCCTTCTTGGCCGGCTCGGCACCACCTGCCCCGTCCAGTTTCTCGCGCGCCTCGTCCGGGTCCATGAACAGGGTCTCGCGATCGACCGTGCGATCATTCACCTCGGCCAGCTCGGCGATGAAATCCACCACCTTGTCCTCAAAAATGGGGGCGCGGATTTCGTTCATCGCCTGGGCGTTGTTGGCGTAGAAGTTGAACACCTGCTGTTCCTGGCCGGGAAACTGCCGGGCGCGGGCCGCGATGGCACGCTGCAATTCGTCGGGTGCGACGGTCAGGCCGTTCTGTTCACCGATGCGGGCCAAGACCAGGCCCAGGCGCACACGGCGTTCCGCGATGGCACGGTATTCCTGCTTCAGCTCGTCTTCGCTTTTGCCTTCGTCCTCGAAGGTTTTGCCTTCCTGCTTCAGCTCCTGCTGCACCTGATTCCAGATCGCATCGAATTCCCCCTCGACCATCGTCGGCGGCAGATCGAAGGAATGTGCACCGTCAAGCGCATCCAGCACGCGGCGCTTCAGATGCATGCGGCTGGCGCGCGAATAATCCTGTTTCAACTGTTCGCGCACGCGCTCTTTCAGGGCGCCCAGCGTATCGACACCGAACCGCTTGGCCAGCTCATCGTCGATCGCAAGCTCATCCGGCTTTTTGACTTCCTTCACCTTTACAGCGAAGGAGGCATCCTTTCCGGCCAGCTTGGCGCTGCCATAATCCTCGGGAAATTTGACCTGAACGGTCACATCCTCGCCCGCACTCTTGCCGATCAACTGATCTTCAAAGCCCGGAATCAACTGGCCGGAGCCGAGCGTGAGATTGAAATCTTCCGCCTTTCCGCCCTCGAACTCCTCGCCATCGATGCTGCCGACAAAGTCGATCACCACGGCATCGTCCTTTTCCGCCGCACCATCGCGCGTGGAATAGGTCCGTGCCTGTTCTGCCAGACGCTTCAGGGCTTCATCCACATCGGCATCACCGGCTTCGCCAACCAGGCGTTCGACCTTCAGCTTGGAGACATCGGTCAACTCGAAATCCGGCAACAGGTCGACCTTGACCGTGAATTCCAGATCGGCCTCGCCATCCACAACCTTCTGAATCTCGCTGACGAGATCGACCTTCGGCGGCAATGCAGGCTTCAGTTCGTTGTCCTTGATCGCCTTCTGGCTCGATTCCGAGACCACTTCCTCGACGATCTCGCCCATCATCGATTTGCCGTAGGTCTTTTTCAGAAAGGAAACCGGCGCCTTGCCCGGACGGAAACCTTTCAGATGCACGCGCGGCGCCATCTCGGTCAATTTTCCGGTCAGGCGCTGATCCAGATCGCCCGCGCCGATCACGATCTTGAATTCGCGGTGCAGGTTCTCGTTGACGGTCTCGGTAATATTCATCGCATTTCCTAAGGAGTCTGGCCCTAAAATTCTGGCCCTGGAATTCGGGACTGGTGCGGGCGGAGGGACTTGAACCCCCATGACTTTCGTCACTGGAACCTAAATCCAGCGCGTCTACCATTCCGCCACGCCCGCGTCCGGGCCCCCGGACGCGGTAATGGTTGTGCCTGCCCGGAAGGGCGCCCCTATAACAGGGTGCGTTGTCCGGGGCTAGGGCCCTGTTCGCGCACTTTATTCGATTGTCCGGATCAACAATGCCACATCCCAGAACTGGCCGAATTTCCTGCCGATTTCGGGGTAGGTACCGATCTGGTGAAAGCCCATCGCCCGGTGCAGCGCGAGCGACGCCGGATTGGGCAAGGTAACCCCGGCGAAAGCCATATGGATGTCCACACCCCGAAGTGCCTCAAACAGGGTATCGTAGAGCCGTTTGCCCAGCCCCTGTCCGCATGCCTCCGGCGTCAGATAAATGCTGGTCTCGATTGTGGTGGCGTAAGCGGCCTTTTCCTTGAACCGCCCCGAACAGGCGTAGCCGACGGCATCGCCACCCCGGTCCGCCACGAAACATTGATAAGGTCCGGTGGCGGCGAAGGGCGCAAACCACTCCGCCCGCTCGGCCAGCGTGCGCGGCACAAGATCAAAGGTAACAGGGGTATGGACGATATAGTGATTGTAGAGGTTGAGGAGGGCCGGCAGGTCACGCGCCTCAGCCCGGCGGATGAGCACATCGCTCAATTCTGAAGCACTCCCTTCAACGAGGCCAGAACAGCGGGAAGCTGTTCCGGCAGATCTTCCGCAATCAAACCGGGGCCGAAAGCGCGCGCGGCTTCGCCATGAAGCCAGGCCGCCGCGGCCGCCGCCTCAAAACTCTGCATTCCCTGTGCCAAAAGGCCGGTTATCATTCCGGCCAGCACATCGCCCGCCCCTGCCGTGGCAAGCCATGGCGGTGCATTGGTGCAAACCGCGGCGCGGCCATCTGCACCGGCAATCACACTATCAGGCCCCTTCAGCAGCACGGTGCAATGCGCCGTCGCGGCAGCCACACCCGCCGCTTCGATTCTGGTCGAGGATTGCGCCAGAACTCCCGGAAATATCCGCGCAAACTCCCCTTCATGGGGCGTGAGAACACCCGGTTCGCGCAATTGGCCGAACAGGGTGGCAGGTGCCTCCGAAAATGAGGTGAGCGCATCGGCGTCCAGAACCGCCGCTGCGCCGCTACCGAGAACCGCTGCAACCATGTCGCGCGTAGCTTGACCGACACCGCAGCCCGGCCCGATGACCACGGCGTTCAACCGTTTGTCCTGCAACAGGCTGGCCAGCCCCGCTGCCCCGTCGAACGGCTTGACCATAATGGCCGTCAACGCGGTCGCATTCACAATCACCGCGTCCTGCGGACTTGCCACACTTACGAGACCAGCCCCGGCCCGCAACGCGCCACGCGCCGCCAGTCGCGCCGCACCGGTCGCGTGTGCCGGCCCGCTGACAGCGACGGCGTGACCGCGCCCATATTTATGGCCCATCGGGTCGGGCCACGGAAACACCTTGCCCCAAAGCGACGGCGTATTCTCGAAAACATTCGGACGAATGCTGCTCAGTGCCGCATCCGCAATACCGATATCGATCACCGCGACATCGCCACAGAGCATTCGCCCAGGCATCAGAACATGCGCGGGCTTCTTGCGGAAAAAGGTAATGGTCAGATCCGCATCGATACAGCAATCGCCAAGTGCCTTACCGAGATCGCCATGCAATCCGCTCGGCACATCGATGGCCACCACTTCGGTGGCTGCGGCATTCAGCCTTTTCACCACTGCTTTCGCGGCGCCACTCAACGGCCGCGAAAGTCCGGCACCGAACAGCGCATCGACCACCAGCGCAGCATCGCCCAGCACATCCGGCGCAATAGTTTCGACCGGACCATCCCATTTCTGCGCCATCGCGGCGGCATCGCCCTTCAGGGCCGCCACATCACCCAGCAGCGCCAGCCGCACGGACCAGCCCATCGCCTTCAAATGCCGCGCGATGACAAAACCGTCACCGCCATTGTTGCCGGGCCCGCAAAGCACCACGGTTTTACGCGGCAGCCAGCGGCGGGCAATTTCGCGCGCCGCACCGGCGCCCGCATTCTCCATCAGGGTCAGCGTGGGCACGCCATGGGCCGCCGCATAACGGTCGGCGTCATAGCTTTGCTGGACGGAAAGGACTTCGCTGTTCATGCCACCCGATAATGATAGCGATAAAGCTCCCGGTCGAACCCTATCGCGGAATAAAGATGGATGGCGGGGAAATTCTCCGCAACAACCTGAAGGCAGGCACCCGATGCGCCCGCCCGCGCCGCCCAGCCTAAAAGGGCCAGGATCGTGGCCCGCGAATACCCGCGCCGCCGCGCCGCTTCAGCCGTCACCACCCATTGCAGGCAAACCATGCCGGCATGAATGGCACCAAACGCAACCGAGGCAATGGCCCCCGTTTCGTCACGCACGGCAGCAAAAGCGGATGGAATCGCCAGCAGATTCAACACGTCATTCAAGACAAAACCTTCCGCCTGCGTGCGGCCGGAGAGACGAGTATGAGCCTGACGCCATTCGCGCGTCGGCAGTTCTTCGTGCAGTTCAACCACACAGCCCGGCTCAGCAGGGGTTTCGCGCGCGAAGTCCATGAACAAGGTCAGTGTTTCACCCTCTTTGCGGTATCCCCGCTCCGCCAGCCGTGAATCGAGATCGCCATCCCGCATCGGCAGGATGCGGAAATAAGCCCGCTGGCCGTACGCCCGGTAAAGCTGCTCGCAATGGCCGATCTTGGTATCCACGGCAAAACGCCCCGGCCCAATCACATTGACGGAATTGGTCCGGCGGGTCTGGCCAGCGGCAAAGCGGATGAGCCAGTCGTCATAAAAGACTTCTTTAATCGCGGGCCACGCGTTCAGACACGCCTCCTCAGCCCGCTTGCATAGGATGTCGTCCAACATGGGTGTCTCCGGCCTGGCCGGAGGCGGGCACCCGAAAAACAAAGCCCCGCACATCCGGCGGGGCATTGGCATCTTCGCGTCAAACGCGCACGAGAAAACAGCCCCTTCGGAACAGGGTACGGCGTCGCGCGATGGAAGCAGGCGTGTTCATAGCGCGCACAATACGCAATGCGCAGACGCCCGCAAGAGCCTTAGAAGCCGGGTGGCACTTTTTCGTAATGCGGATCGGCCTGCTCATATGCATAGCAGGCAGCAAGCACGCCTGTATCGTCAAACATGCGGCCGACGATCTGAAGCCCGACCGGCAGCCCGTTGGAGGCAAAACCGCACGGCACACTGGCCGCGGGCTGCTGTGTCAGGTTGAAGGGGGAGGTGAACGGCGTCCACGTCATCCACGGCTTGCCGTCACCGTCGCGCGGCGAGAGTTGTCCGACATCGAAAGCCGTGGTGGCAACGGTTGGCGTGACCAGAAAATCATAATTCTCCATGAACACGCGCATCTGGCTGCCATAAACGCCGCGCGCAGCATTGGCCGCGATGAACTGCTTCTTGGTGAATTCGTTTCCTAGCTCCGCCATACGGCGTAGACCGCGATCGAGTTGCGCCAGCTTCTTCTCCGGCAGATCGCCCAGCATATAGCCCGCGCCCGACCACCAGATTTTCTGGAAGATGTCACTGGGATCGCCGAATGGCGGCTCCACCTGCTCCACATGCGCGCCCAGATCGGCAAGCCGTTTGACGGCTGCGGCGACAATGGTTTCAACCTCCGTATCGACGCGGGTGACAAAACCGAGCCGTGAGCTATAGGCAATTCGTTTGCCGGCAAGCGGGCGATCAAGCTCGGCGGCATAATCCATCGGCTCATACGGCAGGGCATGCCAATCGCGCGCATCCGGCTTGGCAATCACATCCATCAGCATGGCGCTGGAGCGGACATCGCGACTCATCGGGCCGACATGGGCCACCGTGCCGAATGGCGACAGCGGATAGGCCGGAACACGCCCGAAGCTTGGCTTCAAGCCAAACGCGCCGTTGAACGATGCCGGAATGCGAATCGAACCACCGCCATCGGTGCCAAGTGCCAGCGGCGTAAAACGCGCGGCCACCGCCGCCCCCGATCCGCCGGAGGAGCCGCCTGGCGTCTTGTCCTTGTTCCAGGGATTGCGTGTGGTGCCGTAGAGCGGCGAGTCTGTGGAGCCTTTCCAGCCGAACTCCGGCGTGGTGGTCTTGCCCATCAGAACCGCGCCCGCCTCACGCAGCCGCGCAACGGATGGCGCATCCTCATCCCAGGGCCCGCGCGCATCGACGGTCAGCGATCCGCGCAAGGTTGGCCAGCCTTTGGTCAGGAGCAGATCCTTGACGGCAACCGGCACACCATCCAGCGGCGACAGCGGCGCGCCTTCCATCCAGCGCTGTTCGGAAGCACGCGCCATCGCCTCGATCGCCGGAATGTCGAGATGGCAGAACGCGTTGATACCGGAATCCAGCGCCTCGATCCGGCCGAGACAGGCTTCGGTCACCTCCACCGGCGAGAGCACACGGGCCTCGAATGCCGCGGAAAGTTCGGCGACATTCATCTCATGCGGTTCGTGCGCCATCGTTCCTTCGCCCTCAGTTCACAGTGATCCGCGCCAGCGGTGCTTCTTCGCCTTTTTCCAGCACACGCAATTGCTTGCCATCCGTTTCGAAGATCGTGACTGACGTGTGGGTGGGGGAGAACGCCGTGACGCGCTCATCATTCATCGCGTATGCGAACGCCGCATTGATTGCCACGAAATGCGAGAAGATGACGCTATCTTCCTGAATACCAAGAAGCTTCCCCACAACCCTGCGCCGCCATGCGTTGAGATTGGGGGCAACGTCCGGCCAACGGCCCGCCAGAAATCCCCCCAGCCATTCCGACCGTCCCGCCAGGGTCAGACCAGCCGGTGCGGGCACTTCGGCCACCGCTTCTTCAAGAACGGGCTCACGCTTCCAGATTTTTGAAAGCGGCATGGCGGTTTCCCGCGTCCGGGTGAGCGGGCTCGAAAGGATCGTCAGCGGCCCAAGCGGCGCAAGCACCTTTGCAACGGCCTCCGCCTGCGTGCGCCCCAGATCGTCAAGTCCCGGGTCCAATGATTCGCCAAACCCGGCGCTCTGTCTGCCATGCCGGACCATATACAATTTCACCATGCTCTTTTACGCCCTGTCTGAATAACTGACCGCCATACCGGCGCGCACATCCTGCTGCACGCCATATTGCGGGAAAGGATAACGGAAGCCGTTCTTGGACAATGCTTTCATCCCGGTAATCGCCTTCTCGTAATATTCCGGCGGTGCCGCCATCAGCATTTCATCGTCCAGTACACCGCCATAGCGCCGTTCGGCAAAGCACGGGATGGAAAGGCTGGGCTCGCGTTTGGTGAGCGCCCTGCCCCAGGAATCCGCACAAGCCGATTCACCGACCACCGACCAGTTGAAATTCTTGTAGCCCGCCCATTGCAGGCCATTGATGAAATAGATCATCGCCCCCGGCGTGGCGTAGAAAAGAATGATGTCCGGTGGATTGAGGCGGCCATTCGAAATCGGCGCCACGGCCAGTGCCTCATACTGCCCATCCGGCACGCAATTCATCGCCGCCTGATGCGCCGTCGCATCCTCTATGGTGCTGAACCAGACGCCGGTCATATGCTTGCCCGACTTCCATTCATCTGTTTTGGCGTGGCCAAGCCCGACCACGGCGCGGCATTGGGCACCGACGAGATCATCCGCCGTGATACCGACCGTCCAACCCAGCCGCGACGCCTGGCCGACAACCTGATCCATGGTGTGGATGGCGCTCGGGCGGCGGATTTTCGGGATCGCTTCCATATCCGCACGGCGCGCAAACATCTTCATGCCAAACGGCACGGCCCGCAGCTTCAGCAAGTTCTGCAGTTCAGCCGCCAGCGCCGCCCAATCCTGTGCCATCGCATCCTCCTATTTCGAAAGCGCGTCCCACATTGCCATTGCCAGACCGAAGGCACGCATGTCCCCCGTTGTCGTGCCAACCATTTTGTTCATGGCATAGCCAAAGGTCGTGCGCGCATCCATGTCGATGATGACGAGTGAGCCGCCATAGCCGCCCCAGAATATCGAATTGGGATTGGGCAGCGGCAGCATGCCGCCCGCAAGACCAAAGCCCATACCGAACCGGGCCGGCACATTCATGACCAGATCGGTACCTTCGACCTGAAGCTCAAGCGCCTTGCGGCAACCGGCTTCCGACAGAAACCGCTTTCCCTTGGCAACGCCGCCATTGGCAAGAATGGCATGAATCTCCGCGACGGAGCGCGCATTGCCAGTGCCACCCGCCGCCGGAATTTCGGCGCCACGCCAGGCCCGCGTTTTGGTTTCCGCGACATCGACGCCCGGATTTTCCGCCATGTTCCTGGCCAGATCGCTCATCCCCGCGCCGTCGCCCACCGCCTCGCCCGGTGGCGGCGGGATCAGTTCGGCGACGCGGCCATCTTCCGATGCCGGAAGGCCGATCCAGAAATCCGCATCCAGCGGCTCCGCAATCTCCTGCCGGAATACGGTGCCAACCGAACGGCCTGTGATCCGCCGCACCACTTCGCCAACCAGATAGCCTTGTGTCAGCGCGTGATAGCCGGGCGCGGTTCCGGGCTCCCAGAATGGCGCCTGCGCGGCCAGCAACGCGGTCGCCTTCTCCCAATCGTAAAGATCGTTCTTGCCGACCTTTTCCTTCCACCCGGACAAACCCGCCGAATGGCTCATCAGATGGCTGACCTTGATGCGCTCTTTCCCGTTGGCGGCGAATTCCGGCCAATAGCGTGCAACCGGCGCATCGAAATCCAACTCCCCCCGGTCGGCGAGCAACAGCGCGGTCAGCGCCGTCATCGTCTTGGTGGTGGAATAGACATTGACAATGGTGTCTTTCTGCCAGGCCTGCGTGCGCGCGGCGTCGGCATAACCGCCCCAGAGATCGACGATTGTCTCACCATCCTTTGTCGCGCAGAAGCTGGCGCCAATATCGGCACCACTGTTCAGATTTTCCTCGAACACGGTACGTGCAGTCTCAAAACCGTCACGAACAAACCCTTGAACGGAACCGTCAGCCATAGCGGCCTCCCCTTGCCGTTTAGTCGAAGCGGAAAATATTTCGCGCGCCCTCAGCGCCGACCATGCCCTTCCGGCCCAGCATTTCTTCCTTCATCATCCAGTCCAGCACCGCATCGCGATCCAATGTGTTGGCAAGGAATCGGGCATCGTTCTGATCCCGCCCCACCACCAGGCCGAAGCGCCGGCCCTTGCGATCCGTCACGACCGTATAGGTCTCGATTGTGGCAGGGCCTTGTGGCGTTTCCGTAACCCTCGGATGCGCCATCGCATCAAGCTCTTTCTGATAGGTCTTCGGGTCCTCACGCTCCCAAACGCCCTCACGCGGTGTGGTCGAATAAATCCCCGCCGAATGCTTGGTCACATACCAGCCATTGCCGGTGCAAAGCCCGAACTTGCCGGGATTGGCGCGCAGCCTGTCTGTCATCGTGACGATGGAGTGCATGACATAATTGTTTCCCGGCCCGCCGAAATAAGGCAGCCCGCCCGTCACAGTCAGTTCGCGCGGATCGTCCAGCGCGATGCCAAGCTCCTGGCAGCCGATCTGCACCGCCGACGGAAAGCAGGAATAGAGATCTATACAGGAAATATCCGCAATGCTGCGGTTCGCCATCGCAAGTGCCTTTTGCCCCATCATATGGATGGCGGGCGAGCTGTGATAATTCACCCGCTCCGTCACATTCCAGATATCATGTGCATCGGCGCAGCCATGCAGATAAACCCAGTTCGATTCCGGAATGCCCAATTCATGCGCCGCTTCCACACTCGTCATCACCACAGCCGCGGCCATATCGACCTCGATCACGGCATTGAGATATTTGGTATAAGGAAAACCGACAAAACGGTTGCGCGCACTTGGTGTGGAGATTTCTTCCGGCGAACGATACGTGGGAAACCAGGAATATTCATTCGCCGCGGCAATTCTGGAAAACGGTGAAAAGAATTCGCCAAGCCATTTCAGATGCGTTTCCGGATCATGGCCGCGCACACCGCGAAGCGCATTTTCAAACAGCGGGTAAGCGTTGACCGGGAATTGCAAACCATAGCGCCGTTCATAGGCATTCACACCGTCACGCAAATCGCCGATCTCGATCGGGTCGTTGCCGGTATCGGCATCGGGGCTGTTCTGCCAGCCGAGATCGACGCCCTGTTTCACTGCGCCAATCATGGTGGCGACATATTCCGCCCCACAAAGCAGCACGGCTTTGCATTCGCCACGCGCGATTTCCTCCGCCGTGCGGTTCACCAGCCATTGCGGCGTGTTGCCCCCGGCCGCCGTATAGAGGGCCCGCCGCGGTTCTGCATGCAGGCGCCGCGCCAGCGCACCGGGCGGATTGCGGAATACCCGTTTGGTCAGCCGGCCCTGATCGCCGGGGGTGTCCGCTGTGGACCGCACCACCGCGATCGTATCCAGCGCCGAAATCAGCTTCTTTCCCGCACCGCTTTGCGCAATCGCGGCTAGCGCGACTTTCTCCAGCATATCGATCGGAGAAAGACTTTCGGTGATCCTGCCTTCTTTCACGGTGCGCTGTGTGAACTGTGCGCCGGAAACCAGGATCGGCGTTTTCGGATTGATCATGGAACGGTCCTGTTGCTTGGCGATTTGGAGAAGTATGTGCGCAACCGGGAAAGCGCCTCCTCAATCACGCTGCGTTTTTTGCAGAACGCAAAGCGGATAAAGTGGTCGGGGCCACCGCCGGAAAAGAACGCGCTGAGCGGAATGGTGGCGACACCGGCTTCCCGCGTCAGGCGCTCACAGAAGACGCGATCGGGCTCATTCGTCAGGCCGCTGATATCGGCAGCCAGGAAATAGGTGCCTTCGCTTGGCACCACCGCAAAACCGATCTCGCTAAGGCCGGTGCAAAGCAGATCGCGATTGCCTTGCAAAACCGCCGTCAACGCAACCGGAAATGCCATCTCGTGCGAAAGACCGTGTGCGATGCCCAATTGCAGCGCAGGCGGGGTGGTAAAGGTCAGGAATTGATGTGCCTTGGCAATCAGATCGATCAACCGGGCAGGCCCGCTGACCCAACCGACCTTCCACCCGGTGAGGGAAAACATCTTGCCGGCCGAGCCAACTCGGACCGTGCGCTCCATCAGGTCGGGCATCGTCATCAGCGGAATGTGCCTGCGCCCGTCAAACACCAGATGCTCGTAAACTTCATCGCAAACGATATACGCACCCGTCCTCTGAACGGCGTTCGCGATGGCCGAAAGCTCTTCTGCATCGAACACACGGCCCACCGGGTTGAGCGGCGTGTTGATGACAAGCAGTTTTGTGCGCGGTGAGAGGACGGCGTTCAACGCCTCCTCCGTCAGGCGCCAATAGGGCGGCTCCAGCCGCAGGCTGCGCACCGCCGTACCCACCAACTCCGCAACCGGGCGATAGGAATCATAGGCCGGCTCTATCAGCACCACCTCGTCACCCGGCGCTGTCAGCCCGGCAAGCGAAGCCGCCAGCGCTTCCGTCGCGCCGGATGTGACCAGCACCTGCGTCTCCGGATCGAACACAAGACCGTAAAACTGCTGCGCGTGGTTCGCGATGGCACGGCGCAGTTCGATCACCCCGCGCATGGGCGGATACTGGTTGGGCCCGCGCAAAAGAACCTCGGCCGCGGCCCGCCGAATGGCCGGCGGCCCGTCTTCGTCGGGAAAACCCTGGCCCAGATTGATCGCGCCATACTGAACCGCCAGCGCCGACATGATGCTGAAAATGGTTGTGCCCTGGCCCGCAAACACCGGGCGGCCAACTGGCGGAAGATCGGAAGAAGAGGCAACCATGCCCGCCACTATGCAAAAGGCTCTCGCGGTGGCAATTGCTCAAATTCCACCTGCCTAAGAAATAGCCGATCTGCACATAATTTAAGCACATCAAGGAACGATAATTTCCTCATTCTCATAACACGTTGATTAATAATGATTTTTCTTTCACCTCGGTTGGCACGAACCCTGCTAGGCCGGTGTTGGCCCACCACTGGCCGGTCAAGGAGCGTTGCATGAAAAAAATCGAAGCCATCATCAAGCCATTCAAACTCGACGAGGTGAAAGAGGCACTCCAGGAAGTGGGCATTCAAGGCATCACCGTGACCGAAGCGAAGGGCTTTGGACGGCAGAAGGGCCACACCGAACTTTATCGCGGTGCCGAATATGTTGTGGACTTCCTGCCCAAGGTGAAGATTGAGATTGTCGTCGCCGACGACCGGACCGAAGCCTGTGTCGACGCCATCATGAAGGCAGCCCGCACCGGGCGCATCGGCGATGGAAAGATTTTTGTTCTGAATGTTGAGGAAGCCGTGCGTATCCGTACGGGCGAAACGGGTACGGACGCGATTTAAGCCGCGCCTGAACGATCCCTAACAACCAAGGAAAATCAGCCAACCATGTCCGACGCCAAAAATGTTCTGAACCTGATCAAAGAGAAAGAGGTCAAGTTCGTCGATCTGCGCTTCACCGATCCGCTCGGCAAGTGGCAGCATGTCACCTTCGATCTTTCGCTGGTGGATGACGATTTCCTCGTCAACGGCACCATGTTCGACGGTTCGTCGATTGCCGGCTGGAAAGCCATCAATGATTCCGACATGACGCTGGTGCCCGATTGCGCCACCGCCTTCATCGACCCGTTCTTCGCACAAACCACGCTGACGCTTTTCTGCGACGTGACGGAGCCGACGACGGGCCAGAGCTATGGCCGCTGCCCGCGCTCCATCGCGAAGGCCGCGGAAAAATACATGGCCTCGACCGGCGTGGGCGATACCGCCTATTTCGGGCCGGAAGCCGAGTTTTTCATCTTCGATGATGCCCGCTTCGACACACAGATGAACAAGGGGTTCTACTATCTGGATTCGACCGAGGGTGCCTACAATTCCGGTACGGAATACGAGAATGGCAATCTTGGCCACCGTCCGGGTGTGAAGGGCGGTTATTTTCCCGTGCCGCCAGTCGATTCCGCGCAGGATATCCGCAGCGAAATGCTGGCCGTGATGGGCGAACTGGGCATTGAGCCGGAAAAGCACCATCATGAGGTGGCAACGTCGCAGCATGAACTCGGCTTCAAGTTCAATACACTGACCAAGTGCGGCGACAACATGCAGATCTACAAATACGTCGTGCATCAGGTCGCCGCCGCTTATGGCAAGACCGCGACCTTCATGCCGAAGCCGCTCTATGGCGACAACGGGTCGGGCATGCATGTGCATCAGTCGATCTGGAAAGGCGGTAAACCGTTGTTCGCAGGCTCGGGTTATGCCGACCTTTCGGACACCTGCCTCTACTACATCGGCGGCATCATCAAACACGCGAAGGCGCTGAATGCCTTCACCAACCCGCTGACCAACTCCTACAAGCGCCTGATTCCAGGGTTCGAGGCGCCTGTGCTGCTGGCCTATTCCTCCCGCAACCGCTCGGCGTCCTGCCGCATTCCGTTTGCAACCTCGCCCAAAGGCAAGCGCATCGAAGTGCGCTTTCCCGATCCGGGCGCGAATCCGTATCTTGCCTATGCAGCATTGTTGATGGCGGGTCTCGACGGCATCGAGAACAAGATCCATCCGGGCGATCCGATGGACAAGGACCTCTATGCCCTGCCGCCGGAAGAATTGAAGGAAGTGCCACAGGTTTGCGGCAGCCTTCGCGACGCGCTGGACAATCTCGACCGCAATCGCGCCTTCCTCAAGAAGGGCAATGTCTTCACCGACGACTTCATCGACAGCTATCTCGAGTTGAAGATGAACGAAGTCTATGCTTTCGAGCACACGCCGCACCCGATCGAATTCAAGATGTACTATTCGGTCTGACCCACGCCGTCTTGGAAACAGTGAAGGGGCGCGGCGCCATGCCGTGCCCCTTTTTCATTCGCCAGTTTCACTAGCAATTCAGGCCGCAACATCGGCGGCGCGGATGTCCGCCACGGCGGGCGCGGACGGCAGCACGACAAAGGCACGGCAACCGTTGCCCGGCTCGCTTTCAAGCCACGCCCGGCCGCCATGCAACTCGGCCAGGCCGCGCACCAACGCCAGGCCAAGGCCGGTGCCACCGGCCTGCCTGTCGTAGCGATTGTCCACCTGACTGAACGGTTTGAAAATCCGGTCCAGCTTTTCCGGCGGAATCCCCGGACCGTTATCTTCGACCATGATCTGGAAATCGCCCCCCGGCGCCAGACCGCCGACTACGACAATACGCCCGCCTTCGGGCGTGAACTTGATCGCGTTGGAGACCAGATTGATCAAAATCTGCTTCAGTGCACGTTCATCCGCGATCAATGGCGGCGCATCGGTATCGACATCGATAACCAGTTCCTGCCGCTTTTCCCGCGTCTTCGTGCTCATGATCTTCAGTGCGGTTTCAAACGTCCGGCGCACTTCCAGCGGGTTGGGCTCAATTTCCATGCGCCCCGCTTCAATCTTCGCCACATCCAGAAGATCGTTGATCAGGCTCAGGAGATGGGCGCCTGACGAATGGATATCACCCGCATACTCCTTGTATCGCGGAGAGCCGACCGATCCGAAACATTCCTGTGCGATAATCTCCGAGAAGCCCAGAATGGCATTCAGCGGCGTGCGCAGCTCATGGCTCATATTGGCAAGGAACGCCGTTTTGGAGGCGTTGGCCGTCTCGGCTTCAAACCGCTTGCGCAATGCCTCGTCGCGGGTCTCCTCCAACTCCCGCGCAAGATCCTCCACCTGAAAGCGCAGGCGCGAGTCCTCATCCAGCCGCCTGGTCAGCCTGCGGCCATCGAGATAGAGCTGGAAAACGCAAAACGGCAGGAGAACCGCCGTGGTATAGTCGAATACCGTATCGCCCATGGCATAGCGCAAGGTCGCAAGCGCGGTTACCGGCACCAGGCTGGAAACGAAAAAATCGATATGATTGGCACGCGTCGCGATCAGCCCCGCCACGACCGCCATGATGGCGGTGCAGAGGAACATATGGTTCAGCGTGCTTGTCGAATCCCAAAGCAGCCACGGCGCCAGTCCCCAGACGGCACTGATCAGCATCTGCAAGACCAGAAGCCGCCGGAACCAGCGCTGCAGAAGGTTATAGTCCTGATTGACCGCCGTCTGGCGCCTGTACCGCGCCACGAAACGATCGCTGGCGAATGAAATCACAGCGACAATAAGCGGAAAGATCAGGCAATAGCTGAGCGGCGTGTTGCCGAGGTAACCGAAGCTGGACGATGACACGAATGCCATCACCAGCGACCACACCGGTGCCGTGAAGCGAACGGAATGCAGGATTTCGGCGATGAAATCCAGTTGCGATTTTACGACGCGCCCATCGGCTGATTGCTGAACGCGCAGCCGTTGTCCGTACCCCACACCGGCAGCCCTCTAACACCCCCATTCGCACACGGCGAACGTGCAACGCTAAGGCGATTTATCTTAAAATTTGCTGAGGTTCCCGGAACGGTTTTGCCGGAAAAGTTGCGTTCGCGGCCATTCATGGCTAACAGCCGGTAAATTTTTGCGCGCAAACCGGGCAAAGGATGCTGCGATCCCGGCACTATATGGTAAAGCCCCGCTCCGGCTAGCCTAGGCGGGCCTTCGAATCGATTCACAACCCAAATCCTGATGACCAACGCACCAGACCTGTTTGATTCTGCACCGGCGCCCTCCAAAGGCTACACAGCAAAAGATATTGAAGTCCTTGAGGGGTTGGAGCCCGTGCGCCGCCGCCCCGGCATGTATATCGGCGGCACCGATGAACGGGCCCTGCATCATCTGGCGGCTGAAATCCTCGACAATTCGATGGACGAAGCCGTGGCCGGTCATGCCTCGCGTATTGAATTCGAACTCGCGGCAGACAATGTCCTGACCGTTCGCGATAACGGGCGCGGCATCCCGATCGACCCGCACCCCAAATTCAAAAACAAGTCGGCGCTTGAAGTGATCATGACCACGCTCCACGCCGGGGGAAAATTCGGCGGTAAGGCTTACGACACGTCCGGCGGGCTGCACGGTGTCGGCGCTTCGGTCGTCAACGCGCTGTCGGAATGGATGGAAGTGGAAGTCTTCCGTGACAAGCATGGCCACAAGCTGCGCTTCGAGCGTGGTAAGCCCGCCGGCAAATTGACGGGTACCGGCGCCGCCAACCGGCGTGGCACTGCGGTTTCGTTCAAACCGGATGCGCAGATATTCGGCAAGGAAGCACATTTCTCGCCCGCCGTGCTTTACCGTATGGCCCGCTCCAAGGCCTATCTTTTCCGTGGTGTGGAGATTCGCTGGAAATGCGATCCGGCACTGATCAAGGTGCCCACCACACCCGCCGAAGACACGCTGAAATTTCCCGGCGGTCTGCTCGATTTCCTCAAAGGGGAGATCGACGGTCAGGAGACCGTGACGCCGCGCACCTTTTTCGGGCGAACCGAACACCGCGATGGGTCGAACGGCAAACGGGGCGGCACGGTGGAATGGGCCATTACCTGGGCGCCGGGCGCGAACCCTTTCATCCATTCCTATTGCAACACCATCCCGACACCGCAGGGCGGTACCCACGAACAGGGTTTGCGCAATGCGCTGACCCGGGGCCTGCGCGGTCACGGGGAACGGGTGAACAACCGCAAGACTTCTCTCATCACACCCGACGATATCATGGCGGCGGCTTGCACCGTTCTTTCGGTCTTCATTCGTGAGCCGGAATTCCAGGGGCAGACCAAGGAAAAACTGTCCACCCCAGATGCGCAGCGCCTGGTTGAGAATGTGGTGCGCGACCATTTCGATCATTGGCTGGCCGAAAGCCCGGCGGATGCCGACCGGCTGTTCAATTTCGTCATCGATCTCGCGGAAGACCGGCTGAAGCGGCGGCAGGAGAAAGAAGTCAGCCGCAAATCGGCCACGCGCAAGCTGCGCCTTCCCGGCAAACTTGCCGATTGCACGCGCGATGCGCCAAACGGCACCGAACTCTTTCTGGTGGAGGGGGACTCCGCCGGCGGCTCCGCCAAACAGGCGCGCGATCGCGCCACGCAAGCCGTGCTGCCGTTGCGCGGAAAAATCCTCAACGTCGCAAGCGCGGCGGCGGGAAAGCTGGCCCAGAATCAGGAGTTGTCCGATCTGGTTCAGGCGCTTGGCTGCGGTACCGGTGCGAAATATCGCGAGGAAGATCTGCGTTACGAGCGCGTGATCGTGATGACCGACGCCGATGTCGACGGCGCTCATATCGCATCGCTGCTTCTGACATTCTTCTACCGTGAAATGCCGAAGCTGATTGCAAACGGTCATCTGTTCCTTGCCATGCCGCCGCTATACCGGCTGGCCCATGGCGGCAAGACGATCTATGCCCGCGACGATGCGGATCGTGAACGCCTGCTGAAAAGTGAATTCCGCGCCAACGCCAAAGTGGAGATTTCCCGTTTCAAGGGTCTGGGTGAAATGCTGCCCGCCCAGCTTAAGGAAACGACAATGCGGCCCGGCACGCGAACGCTTATTCAGGTGGAAATCGCCGAGGATGCCCGCGAAGAAACCAGCTCCATCGTCGAACGGCTGATGGGCAAAAAGCCGGAACTGCGCTTTCAGTTCATTCAGGAGAATGCGCAATTCGCGGCGGTGGACATCTAGTGTCCCGTTGCCGCCACGTTTGCGCCGGAGGCTTGGCAGCCGCCCAGGCCCCATCTGCATCGCAGTCAGATCATACGGTCGATCATGACCGCTGCCGAAGTATACTCCCACTAAACGGCAGGCATTCCCCCTGCCGCCGACGCCGGGAGTTTTCCATGACCGAAGACAGCGAATCACAACAGATCAGGATGCTGGAGCATGTGGTAGCGCTTTCCGAGAGGCAGACCGGCCTCTCGGCGCAGCGCTCCGAAATGTCGGAGGTCCGCTCCTACCTCAATGCCGAACGTACCCTGTCTGTCTGGGTGCGTACGGCTCTGTCGACGATGATTGTCGGTCTCGCCATCGATCGCTTCGGATTGCTGTTCCATCGTGCGCCCGGCGCGACCCTGCTTATGCCATCTGCCCAAGAAGAAATTCTGAATGCGGTTTCGTCATGGACCTGCATCGCGCTGGTCCTGCTCGGCGTGATCATGGTTCTCGCCACAGGCATCCGCTTTTTCGCCTATGCCCGGACGTGGAGCCGCCAGCATCAATTGCCGCCGCACCATGGGCCGTTCATGGCAACGACGTTTGCGGGAATGGTGGCGCTGTTCGGCATCATTTTGCTGGCGATCATGACCATGACCGCGATTTACGATTGAGCAGGCTTTGGTCATTCCACGTTTAACTCAGGCTCTCCGCACTATTGGCCCGGTATCGTCACGTGCGTCGTAATGACGGTGACATCCCCGCTTTGGGATGGAACGGCGGATTTGGGCCGCGCCGCCAACAATTTCGCGCCATCGGGCGGAAGGCCGCCGATCTGCTCCGCAACGGTCAGCGTAATCTCTTTTCGCGATCCGACGAGCAGGGAAATGTCTGCCGCCCGGCAATCCTCCGTCATGCAGCCGATCACCGCATCCTGAACGGACCACGCCGCATTCGGCGCAACAATCCGGCGCAGGACCGTCGCACCTTTCAACTGTGCCGTTTTCGGCACCACGACAAACATACGCGCGGTATCGGCCGATCCGCTGAGGGACAGGTTTATCCGGCGCAAACCATCGCGCGCCGGCAGAACCATCGCCACCGTCCGTGGCGGCGTCATGTGCACGGCCCCGGCTGGAGCGATATAGGATTTCCCAAAGGCAAAGGCGGAAAGCTTCTCCGGTGCCTGCGAGAAATGCGCCGCTTCGCGCAAACCTTGCGGCAAGGGGGCCGTGGCATCCACCGCCCAGACCGCGCGCCTGGCCGCGTGGTCTTCCATATAGGTGATGTTCAGCCTTTGTGGTGCAATCGCGCTGAATGCCGGTTGCAGACCTTGGACACCGGCGGCGACAACGGCAATTAAGGCCGCGAATGCGGTCGAGAGCAGCCATGCGCGCCGCGACAACGCCCCCACATCCATGATCGCAAGCAACGGCAGAAGCGCGAACGCAGCCGTGACGGTAAAGAGCGGATGCAGCCGCAAGCCCATCACGCTCTCACCGGAGGCCGCCAATCCGATCCACAGCAGCAGTGCCGGCAACGCGGCGAGGAACACTATCACGCGCGTCATGACCGGTCCGGTGCGGAGGAATGTCGCGATCGCGAACAGAGCCACCGCAATCAGCAAGGGGAACAGAAAATACGGGCTGATCCCCGGTGCAAAAATTGCCGTCGCAATGGCGAGAACGCCGAACCACCCCCACGCGGCAAACGCCGCCGCCCGGAAACGCATAAAGCGCGCGCACAGCAGTACGATGGTCCAAACGCCGAACGCCAGCGCAATACGCAAGGCCAAAGGATAAGCGAAGGACGGATCGGGCTGCCCGGATACCATCTGCGCTATGCCGTGCAGGGCGAAACCGGCCGCCACGGAGGCCGCGATCAACAGCGGCGGCACCAGTCCCACAAGCAACCAATGGCCTATCCGGCTTCCATTCTCTCGCGGGCCTGCGAAGCCAAGCGAAAAAAGCGCGCAGAGAACGAGGAAGCCGGCAAGCGCAAAGGGAAGTGCCCAGGATTGCGGCATCCGTGGCAGAAAGCGGCCGAGAACGGTTACGTAGACCCAATCCGGCCCTTTGAGTTGCGCAAGGTTCGCCTGATCCAGGGCGCGGGCCATCGTCAGCATATTTTCACCCTGATGCTGAAGCGATGCCCGGCTCAGGTTCGCGCGCGTGTCGAGCGGTGTGTGGTAATGGGCCACATTGCCGGAGAACGCGAAGTTCAGTGCCGGGATTCCGTCGCGAATGAACAGGGTCAAATCGGTGTCGTTGGGAAGGCGCTTGTAGATTTCCGCAAACAGCGAACTCGCTGCGTAGTGGACGGCGTGCGCCGCATAGAGCCCGATCAACGGACCCGCATGGGCACTAGTCTGAAACAACAGGCTAGGGCCCTGATTGCCGCGCGCCTCGACATTGATCACGGCACCGATGCGGGTTTTGAACACCGGATCGTGCAGAAACAGGTCCGCACCCAGCAGACCTGCTTCTTCCCCATCGGTGATCAGGGCCAGAACCGGATGCCCGGATTCAGGTGGCACAGCTTTGAGGGCGCGTGCGGTTTCCAGCACGACGGCGACACCGGATTCATCATCAGCCGCCCCCGGCCCCGCGGGCACGGAATCATAATGGGCCAGCAGCAGGATCGCTTTGCCCTGCCCCGGCCGGACCTGTGCCAGGATGTTTGTCACCGTCCCGCACAACACGACGGCCCTGCGCTTCGCGTTTGTGCAACCTGTGCCACGCTGGATCGTCGTGGAGATACCCAGCTTTTCAAATTCGGCCCGGATGCGCGCCCGAACGGCGGCATTCTCCGCGGAAGAAACCGGGTGCGGAATTTCCGGCCCCAGAATACGGGCTAGTACCTGATCGGCACGGGCCGCGGAAAAAGCATCGGCCGGCGCATCCAGCCCCAGGGGCTCAGGCGGTGCATAGGTGGCGACCGAAAGGAACCACACCGCGACAGCCAGCAGTCCGGCCGCCCAAACCCGCGACACACCCCCAAAACCAGTCATGCAGCCCCCCGCAATCGTTTGGAGCATGATCTTACCGTCAGCGCGCCCGGCGCCAAAACGGCCAGATTTCTGAACGCCCTGTCATTGACATTTGGCAAGCAATCCATATGTTGCAGTGCACATGAGAGTCGCAGCCAATACGGGTATGCGACATGGGCGCTGACATGCGCCCGATTTAGGAGCGTATGACGAGTGACCAAAGCGCCGGCAGTCAGGCCGGCTTGGAAGAAACTGCTGACGTTTTTTCTTCCGTTTCAAAGACTTCCGATACCCCCCTCCCCGACGAAAATCCAAGGTTCGAATCCCTTGGCCTTTCGGCGGAGGTTTTGAAGGCAGTTTCGGAGAGCGGCTACACCACCCCCACGCCCATCCAGGCACAGGGCATCCCCCATGTGCTGGCGGGCCGTGACATCATCGGTATCGCGCAGACGGGCACAGGCAAAACCGCCTCCTTCACGCTGCCGATGATCGAAAAACTGGCCCGCGGCCGTTCCAGGGCGCGGATGCCACGCTCCCTGATCCTGGAGCCGACCCGCGAATTGGCGGCACAGGTGGCTGAAAATTTCAGCCGCTACAGCAAGCACAGCAAACTGTCGATGGCGCTGCTGATCGGGGGGACATCGTTCGAAGATCAGGACAGAAAGCTCGACCGCGGCGTGGATGTCCTGATCGCGACACCGGGGCGTCTGCTGGACCATTTTGAACGCGGCAAGCTGATGCTGAGCCAGGTTCAGGTTCTGGTGATCGATGAAGCGGACCGCATGCTGGACATGGGCTTCATCCCGGATGTGGAGCGCATCTGCAAACTTACGCCTTTCACGCGCCAAACACTGTTTTATTCCGCGACCATGCCGTCGGAGATTCAACGGCTGACCGAACAATTCCTGAGCAATCCGGTACGGGTAGAGGTGTCGCGTCCCGCCACTGCGGCAGACACGATCACGCAAGAGATCGTAGAGATTCCGCACAACGACTGGGCCAAACGCGAAGCGTTACGCAGGCTCGTGCGCGAAGGCGATGTGAAAAACGCCATTGTTTTCTGCAACCGCAAACGCGATGTGGATGTGGTGGCGCGTTCGCTGAGCAAGCACGGGTTTTCCGCGGCACCCCTGCATGGCGATCTTGATCAATCGGTTCGTACCAAGACGCTAGACGCGTTCAAGAGCGGCGAAGTCCAGCTCCTGGTCGCCAGCGATGTGGCGGCACGTGGCCTCGATATCCCCGAGGTCAGTCATGTATTCAATTTCGATGTTCCGATCCATGCGGACGATTACGTTCACCGCATTGGCCGTACCGGCCGCGCCGGGCGCAGCGGACAGGCCTATATGCTCGCCTCCCGCGCCGATCAGAAATATGTCGATGCGATTGAGCGCCTGACCGGCACCCCGATTACCCGCAGGGCAATGGAAGGTATCGAAATCCGCGAAGACCTTGGGGGCAAACGGCATGAACGCGGCGAACGGGGGCGTGGCCGCACCTCAAAACGTGGGCACGATCGCCGGCGTGAGCCGACAGCGTCCAGCCCGGAGGCCGCACCGCAGCAGATGGCTGCACCGGACGAGCCAAAGCCGGAGATACAGCAGAAATTCCGCGCGAAAGACAAAGCGCCCAGGCAGTCAGCGGTAAAAAATCAGGCTGTACAGCAGCCGCGCCCGCCCCTGCCAGCCAATGTGGCCTGCACCGAAGACGCGGCCCAGCTTCCGGCGTTCCTGCTGCGGCCGATCAACCTGCCGAAAGCCGAAAAACCGGCGCCCAGAACCAAGAAAGCCGAGGCCAAGCTGGACGCGAGCGTCTGATCGCCCGCGTCCACGCCCGCATTTTTAGCGTTTGATCTGGCTCGACATCATTTTCATGATCTTCTCGCCATAAGGCGGGCGCATCATGGCCGTGATGTCGTTTTTCGCCTGGCTGAATACCGACTTCGCGTGGCTGAAGGTCCGGAACCCATCGACGCCATGATAAGAGCCCATGCCCGATGGACCAACGCCGCCGAACGGCAAATCTTCCATCGAGACATGCATCACCACATCGTTCACCGTCACGCCGCCTGAGGTGGTGCGGGTCAGAACCCGTTCCTGCTCCGCCGAATCGCTGCCGAAATAATAAAGGCCCAATGGACGCGGGTGATCGTTTACATAACCGATCGCCTCATCCACCTGGCTATAGGTTTTGACCGGCAACAGGGGGCCGAAAATCTCATCCTTCATGATCTGCATGTCGTCGGTCGGATTCAACACCAGAGTCGGCGGAATTTTGTGGAACGGCTGCTGGGTGAAATTCTCATGCGCCGGATTGATTTCAACAATCTCCGCCCCTTTTTCCCGTGCATCGTCGATATAACCCTGCAACCGGTCGAAATGGCGCTGGTTGATCACGGAGGTGTAATCCGGATTGTCTTTCAGGGTGGAGAACATTTTTGCGATTGCACCTTCCGCGGCGGTCACGAAATCCCGCGTGTTCTCCTGCGGCACCAGGACATAGTCCGGTGCAAGACAAATCTGCCCCGCGTTCAGGGTCTTCCCCATCATGATGCGCTTTGCCGCCAGGTCCATATTCGCAGACCGGCCAACGACCACGGGCGATTTGCCGCCCAATTCAAGCGTCAGCGGAACAAGATTATCCGCAGCGGCGCGCATCACGTGGTGTGCGATAGACGTCGCACCCGTGAACAGCAGATGATCGAACGGCAGTTTCGAGAACGCGCCGCCGACATCAGGCCCGCCAGTGAAAACCGCCACTTCAGATTCGTCATAGGCGCTGCGGAACATCCGATCCATCAACTCAGACGTTCGCGGTGTAAATTCGCTGGGCTTGATCATCGCCCTGTTTCCGGCCGCGAAAATCCCGGCAAGCGGCGCAAAGGTCAGATTGACCGGAAAATTCCATGGACTGATGACGCCCACAACGCCCTTGGGCTGAAATTCGATATAGGCCCGCGCGCCGAACAACCCGAGAAGCGCAGGCGATACGCTGCGCTTTTCACGCCGCATCCAGCGGCGGACATGCGCTTTGGCGTGCTTAAGCGGACCAATCGATCCCGCCACATCCGTCAACAACGTGGCGTGTACGGAACGGTGGCCAAAATCTTCCCGGAGCGCTTCCGCAATTGCCTGTTGACGATCGACAAGCAAGGCGATGGCTTTGTCCAGCCATTCGATACGTTTCTCCGCGCTGGGCGGCCCGGCTTTGGTATGGGCATCGCGCTGCAAATTTAGAACGCGTTGCATCCGCGCGACCTGATCGGCCTCCGTTAATTGCGGACTGTTGGTGTTAGCGGGGCCTGTCTCTGCCAAGCTCATGTTAAATCTTCCTGGTTTCCATCTGCCGGCCTGAATAGGCCGTTCCTGCCCAAGTAGAGCAGGCGTTATCGGCGCGATCAATCACGCCTTTTAACCGTTTCTTACCGACACATTGATCACGATGGGGGTGCCGGTACTGCCGGAGCTGCTCAGGGATGGGAAATCGTGCAGAAAAGTGAACGGGAACACGCGATTGCGAAAGCAGCATTTGCGCTCATGTCGCAACACGGCGTGGTGCCGACACCAGCCAATTACGAGCTTTTCTACACATACGCCGCAGCGGAAAACCCCGCCGTCGCCCGGCAGATTGATGAGCGAATCGCCCAGGGCGAGGCCTTTACGCCGGAATTTCTGGAGCAACTCCACAAATCCATAAACACAACGGCGCGGACGCGCGACGCGATGGAGGCCATAGAACAGAGCATCTCCACCACCCTGAACGCCACGATGCATTCGTTGGAAAGCGCCGGGCGCGATGCGTTGGCCTATGGCCGCACCTTGTCGGAGGTCAGCGGCGAACTGGGCGATGAACGGTCGCCGGACGATCTGCGCAAACTGATGAATGAATTGACCGGCGCGACACGTGCAATGGAGCAGCGCACGAAGCAATTGGAAGCAGAGCTTCAACAATCCTCCGATGAAGTTGCCGATCTCAAATCAAAGCTTGACGATGTGCGGCGTGAAAGCCTGACCGATCCACTGACAGGTATTTCCAACCGCAAACGCTTTGATGACGATCTGGCGAACGCCATCGCCAGTTCGAGCATGACCGGCGAGCCGTTCGCCCTGTTTATGTGCGACATCGATCATTTCAAATCCTTCAATGATACGTGGGGGCATCAGACCGGTGACCAGGTTCTGCGCCTGATCGCAACCTGTCTTTCAGAGAATGTGAAGGGCCGCGACACGGCCGCCCGATATGGCGGCGAAGAGTTTTGTGTGATCCTTCGCCAGACAACGCTGGATCACGCGCTGAATCTGGCCGAACAGATCAGGACAAACGTTCAAAGCAAGAAGCTGGTCAAGAAATCGACCGGCGATATTCTCGGCACGATCACCATCTCCATCGGCGTGGCGCAATTCGCCCCTGGTGAAACAGCAGAGACCCTGATCAAGCGGGCCGATGCCTGCCTCTATGCGGCAAAGCATTCCGGCCGTAACCGGGTCATCGGTGAGACGAAATTGAGGCCGGATACAAACATCATAGCGGCCGCTTGAGCTTGGCTCGCCAATCCCCTTATGCTGGCTCCAGATCAAACTGGAGAGTGGAATGCGCACCGATTTCGAACGAGCCTATGTCACGGCCCACGGCAACGTGGCGGTTCTGACCTTTAACCACCCCGAGGTGATGAACGCCGCTTCCCCCAAGCTGGTGGCCGGGGCCACGGAAGCATTGAAATTCATTTCAAAACCGGAATCTGGATTCCGCGCCGTGATTTTGACCGGCGAAGGCCGCGGTTTCTGCTCTGGCGCCAACCTCTCCGAACGCTCCTCCGGCACGCCGATGGATTCCGGAGATTCCCTTCAGATTGTTTTCCATCCGTTCCTGCGCCGTCTGCGCAATATGAAGATGCCGATTATCACTGCGGTAAACGGGGCCGCGGCCGGCGTGGGCATGAGCATCGCACTGATGGGTGACATCATCCTGGCAGCCCGCTCGGCCTATTTTCTGCAGGCCTTTACCCGCATCGGCCTGGTGCCGGATGGCGGATCCACCTGGACATTACCGCGCCTTGTGGGCACGGCACGGGCACGTGAACTTTCGCTTCTGGCGGAGAAGCTGCCGGCGGAAACCGCCCTGCAATGGGGCCTGATCAACCGGATTCATGACGATGCCGCCCTGATGGATGAGGCGCTGAAGCTGGCGCAGCGGCTGGCCGATGGCCCGACCAAAGCATTGACACTGACGCGCGAGCTTTATGTCGCAAGCCTGGAAAATTCTTTCGAAGATCAGATCGATCTTGAAAGCCGGTATCAAAGCCAGGCCAGCGCGACGAAAGACTTCGCCGAAGGGGTGACAGCCTTCCTGCAGAAGCGCCCGGCGAAGTTTACCGGCCAGTAACGCCCCGGCAACTCTCTCGCGACCGTGACTTGCCACGCGGGGCCTTTCCCGGCCTATTTCGTGTGCTTATTCGCTTGCGAAAGGATTCATCATGCGAGATTTCAGGGGGATTGCGGCCAGCCTGCTCCTCTCAGCCTGTGTCATTCCAATATCGGCCGCCAATGCCGCCTCCGCCGCCAAGCCCGCGCTGGGACAATGGGGCGTAGATTTGACCAGCATGGATACCGCCATCAAGCCCGGCGATGACTTCTTCGAATATGTCAACGGCACATGGCTGAAGACCGCGAAAATCCCTGACGACCGCGCCAGCACGGGATCGTTTCAGGACCTGCGCATCCAAAGCGAAAAGCAGATGCGGGCCATCGTCGAAAGACTGGAAGCCAAGCCTTATGACGCGTTGAGCCCGGACGAGAAGAAACTTCGTGACCTTTACGACGCCTTCATGGATCAGAAGCAGATCGAGGAACGCGGGCTCAAACCCGCCGAGGCTGATCTCGCTTATCTGCGCGGGCTGAAGACGCTCGACGACGTGGCGCGGGCCATGGGCTCCACCCGGCTGCAAACCAGTTCGATTTTCAGTCTTAGTATCAGCGCGGACGACAAGCACCCGGATTCCTACGCCGTATTCACCGGCCAGTCTGGACTGGGGATGCCGGACCGCGACTATTATCTGCGTGACGATCCAGCGCTCGCCAAGACACGAGAGGCCTACAAGAAATATCTCGCAGCCATGCTGTCTTTCGTCGATCCCAAGGATGCGACGGCCCGCGCCGGAAAAATTTATGATCTGGAAGCCGCTATCGCCAAGGCGGAATGGCCCAATGCCGAACGGCGCGACCCTGACAAAACCTACAATCCCCTGTCGATCACAGATCTGCAGAAACTTACGCCGGGCTTTTCCTGGGCCGCCTTTCTCGGCGAAGCAGGAATTTCGAAAGACGGGCCCAAGGGTGAACGCAACATCATCGTGGCGGAAAAATCCGCCTTTCCAGAACTGGCCAGGATATTTGCCGAAACACCGGTGGCGGTGTGGCGGGACTATCTGACCGTGCATTACCTGCGCACTTATGCAGCCTTCCTGCCCAAGGCGATCGACGAAGAGAATTTCGCCTTCTATGGCAAGGTCATCAACGGCAACGCCAAGCAGCTTGACCGGGCAACCCGTGGCGTTCACCTGCTGGACAACAATATCGGTGAAGCATTGGGCGAGCTTTACGTTGCCGAATACTTTCCGCCCGAATCCAAAGCGAAAATGCAGGCCCTGGTCGCGAATCTTTTGAAGGCTTACGCGGTGGACCTCCAGACACTGGACTGGATGACACCGGAGACTCGCAAAAAAGCGCTCGACAAGCTGCATAAATTCACGCCCTACATCGCCTATCCCGACAAATGGCGGGACTATTCCGCGCTCGAGATCAAGCGGGACGATCTGATCGGCGATATTCAGCGCAGCGCGGAGTTCGAGTGGAATCGCAATCTCAAACGGCTGGACCAACCGGTCGACAAATCCGAATGGGAGATGACGCCGCAGACAGTGAACGCCTATTATAGCCCGTCGCAGAACAAGATTGTCTTTCCGGCTGCCATTCTGCAGCCGCCATTCTTCGACCCCAATGCAGACGATGCCGTAAACTATGGCGCCATCGGCGCGGTAATCGGTCATGAAATCAGCCATGGTTTTGACGACCAGGGATCCAAATATGATGGCGATGGCGTTCTGCATAATTGGTGGACGGATGCCGACCGCAAGAATTTCGATGCGCGGACCAGGAGGCTCGGCGAGCAATACGATAGCTATCAGCCCCTGCCCGGCCTGCACGTGAATGGCGCCTTCACGATGGGCGAGAACATCGCCGATCTGGCAGGCCTTTCCATCGCCTACAAGGCATACCGCATCTCTCTGGACGGCAAGACACCGCCAGTGTTGAACGACTTTACCGGTAATCAGCGTTTCTTTCTTGGCTTTGGCCAGGTGTGGAAAAGCAAATACAGGGATAATGCCATTCGCGCGCAGGTGCTGTCAGATCCGCACAGCCCAGCCCATTTCCGTGCCGTTGGTGCAACACGGAATGTGGATGCGTGGTACGACGCATTCGACGTGAAACCCGGCGCGAAATATTATCTCGCACCGGATCAGCGTGTTCACTTGTGGTAGAAGTCAGGCCTATTTGGCTGCGGGCGTAATCGACACCGATTCACCGCAGCCACAGGCCGCCGTCTGGTTCGGATTGTTGAACACAAAGCGTGCGCCCATTTTTTCGCGCACATAATCCATTTCCGTCCCGATCAGGAACATGATCGCCTTCGGATCGATGAATATCTTCACGCCCTTATCCTCGACCACTTCCTCGAACGGTTTGGCTTCGTCCGCATAATCCATCGTGTAACTCATGCCCGCGCAGCCGGCGTTGGTGACACCGACCCGAACGCCGGTATAGTTGGCATCCGCGCCATTCATGATTTCACGAATGCGATCAGCAGCGGCATCCGACAGGCGAATGGCCTTGGGCCGTTCACGCCGCGGGCGGGATTGTTTTTCAACCGTCGCGTTCATCTGCCTTATCCTTCAAAACATATTCAGTTCGAGCTTTGCTTCTTCGCTCATGCGTTCCGGCGTCCACGGCGGATCGAACACCATATTGACCGTGATTTCGCCAATTCCGTCCACCATCTCGAGCGCCGTCTGAACCATGCCCGGCATCTCGCCTGCAACGGGGCAGCCTGGGGCCGTCAACGTCATCTCCACGGCCACATCCTTGGTGTCCGACACATCAACCTTGTAGATAAGGCCGAGTTCGTAAATGTCCACCGGGATCTCCGGATCATAGACCGTCTTCAGCGCGGCAACGAGTTTCTGGGTGAAATCCTCCAGTTCCTCCGGCGAAAGCGCCGAAGCCCGGATTTCCGTTTCTATCTTGGCCGGTTCCGCATTCATGATGCCTTCGCGGTTTTTCCGCCCTCCAACGCCGATTTCATCGTATGCCAGGCAAGGGTTGCGCATTTCACCCGCATTGGGAACGCGGAAACGCCCGCCATGACATCCAGTCTTTCGCGATCTTCCTCATCGAGATTGGCGGGGTTACCACCCTTCACCAACTCCAGAAAGCCACCCATCAGCCGCTCGGCTTCGGCAACGGTGCGGCCCTGAATAAGGTCCGTCATCAAGGAGGCCGAGGCCTGGCTGATGGCGCAGCCTTTCCCCTCGAACTTTATTTCGGCGATGCGATTGTCCGGCCCTTCGACCAGATAAATCTTCACCCGGTCGCCACAAAGTGGGTTGTGCCCTTCACCCATATGGGTCGCGCCATCCAGCGGCCCGTAATGGCGCGGGTGCCGCGAATGGTCGAGGATCACTTCCTGATAAAGTTCGCGTAAACTGTCGTCCATAACCTTAACCCAATATCTTCCGCGCCTTGGCCAGAGCCGCGACAAACATCTCCACATCCGTACGCGTGTTATAAAGCGCGAACGATGCGCGCGTGGTTGAAACCGCGCCAAACCGCTCCATCAACACCTGCGCACAATGATGGCCGGCGCGCACCGCAACACCCTCGCGATCCAGGATGGTGGCAAGGTCATGCGCATGCATGCCATCCGCCTCAAACGACAGGATCGCGCCTTTGCCCGGCGCATCGCCGATCACGCGCAGCCAGTTGAAGGCACGCACCTGTTCCCGCGCATATGCGTAAAGATCCGCTTCATGGGCGTGAACCGCAGCGTGATCGAGCGATGAAAAATACTTCAACGCCGCCGCAAGGCCGATGGATTCAATGATGGGTGGTGTACCGGCTTCAAACCGCGCCGGCGGATCGGCATAGGTGATCCGGTCCCGCGTTACCTCCCCAATCATTTCGCCACCGCCTTGATAAGGCCGCATCGCCTTCAGATGCGCGCGCTTGGCATAGAGGGCGCCGATACCGGTCGGGCCATAAAGCTTGTGGCCTGTAATGGCATAGAAATCGATGTCGAGGTCGCGGACATCCACCCTCGTATGCACCGCACCCTGACAACCATCGGCCAGAACAGGCACGCCTTTGGCATGGGCGCGGGCCACGATTTCCTTCAACGGCGTAACGGTACCCAGCACATTCGACATGTGCGAGATGGCGACCAGTTTGGTTTTCGGACCGATGGCGGCGTCCAGCGCCTCCACATCCAGCGAGCCGTCATCGCCCACATCCACCCAGCGCAAAACCGCGCCCTGCCGTTCGCGCAAGAAATGCCAGGGCACAATGTTGGAGTGGTGCTCCATCACCGACAGCACGATCTCATCGCCCGGCGCAATCAATGGCGCAGCAAAGCTCGCCGCAACCAGATTGATCGCTTCGGTGCCACCCTTGGTGAAAACGATCTCATCCACGGAACCGGCGCTCAAAAACTGCCGCACGGTTTCGCGCGCCTCCTCATACCGATCCGTCGCGCGGCCCGAGAGATAATGAACGCCGCGATGGACATTGGCATATTCGGTAGACGCAAATTCGCGCATCGCATCCAGAACCTGGCGCGGCTTCTGTGCCGAGGCCGCATTGTCCAGATAGGCGTAAGGTTTGCCATAGATGGGGCACGAGAGGATTTCAAAATCATCCCGCACGCTCTCCGGCGAGAAGGCAGAAACCGGACGACTTTTCGGTTCCGCATTCATGCCGCCACCCCGACATCGAGCAAAGCGTGCTCCACCATCGCCCAGACGGCGGTGCGAATGTCATCGCTCGCAATTCCAGAAACCGCATCTTCCACGAATGCGCGCATCAGAAGGCCGCGCGCTTCATCCTCGGGAATGCCGCGAGAGCGGAGGTAGAACAGCGAATCCACATCGAGATCGCCGACCGCCGCGCCATGGGCACATTTCACATCGTCGGCGAAGATAATCAGCTCCGGCTTCAGATCGGCCTCACTGCGTTCATCCAGCAGCAGGGCTTTGGCGGTTTGCTGGCTATCGGTGCCATTGGCGCCTTCGCCCACCGTGATGCGGCCCTGATAGACCGCACGCGAAACACCGGCGACGATATGTTTGAACAATTGCGTGCTTTCGGTATGGCCCGCATTGTGGTCCATGCGCGTCGTCACATCGGCATGGCGGCCACCGTGCAGGACGTGGACACCGGAAAGGTCCGTCACCGCATCGGCACCTTCCAGCCCCACCTGCAATTCGAGGCGGGAGAGCCTGGCACCCAGATCGGCATAATGACCGCGATAGGACGAGCCCGCGCCTTGCGTAACCGCAACCTCCTCCACCTGCACGGCGTCGCGCGCACTTTGCGCAACACGCACATGGGTCAGCGCAGATTTCGCGCCCAGCACAATTTCAAAACCGATATTGGCGAGGCTGGCCGCGTGGGCGTGATGCTCAAGCAGTGTCAGGCCGGCGCCATCTTCGACCACCAGCAGCAGGCGTATGTGATGCGCCGCATCGGAAACAATGTCCAAGCATAGCGGCTTTTCAACCGCGACGCCGGACTTGACGCGAAGAGCAAGACCGCCCGCCATCAAGGCCAACGAGGCATCGGCCATGCCATTGCGGCTGGTTTTGCCGAGATTTTCCGAAACCCAGCCGGGCACCGCGCCATCGGCGAGATTGACCGCTTCCACACCATACGGAAGCGCGCCAAGTGCCGTGGCAAGGCGGCCGTCACGAAGATCGAGCGTGCAGCCGGCGAGGCTTGCGAAAATATTCGCAGCCTTCGGGGCTTCGGCTGCCGTACCGCTGTCCTGAAGCGCGGTGCGCAGGTCGGAATATTTCCAATCCTCCACCCGCCGGTGGGGCACACCGCTGGCACGAAAGCCAGCCAGAGCAGCCTGCTGCCGCGCAGCCAGCCATGGCGTTGCGAGCGGCGCTGCCGCCGAACCCGCAATCACGTCCACCAGCGCGTCATGGTTTGCCACACTCATGCTGCATCCTTCACGATGTCGGCATAGCCCTTGGCTTCCAGTTCCTTCGCCAGTTCCTTGCCGCCTTCGGCAACGATGCGGCCCTTGGCAAGGACGTGCACGCGATCCGGCACAATGTAATCCAGCAGCCGCTGATAATGGGTGATGACGAGCATGGCCCGATTGGGCGAACGCAGCGCATTCACGCCCTCGGCCACCAGCTTCAACGCATCGATATCGAGGCCGGAATCGGTTTCATCCAGCACCGCCAGCGAGGGTTCGAACACCGCCATCTGCAGGATTTCGAGGCGCTTCTTCTCGCCGCCGGAAAAGCCCACATTGAGCGGACGGCGCAACATCTCTTCAGAAATATTGAGTGCCTTCGCATGCCCGCGCACCAGGCGCAGAACGCTGACCGCATCCAGATCCGTTTCACCACGGGCGCGACGCTGGGCATTCAGTGCCGTTTTGAGGAAATTGATCGTGGTGACGCCCGGAATCTCCACCGGATACTGCATGGCAAGATAGATGCCTTTGCTGGCACGCGCTTCCGGCGGCAGGGCCAGCAAATCCTCGCCCTTGTAGCGAATGCTGCCGGACGTCACGTCATAGCCCGCACGGCCCGACAGCACATAAGACAGTGTGGATTTGCCGGAGCCGTTCGGCCCCATGATGGCGTGCACCTGGCCCGCCTGCAGGGTCAACGACAGGCCCTTCAGAATTTCCTTGCCATCGACAGTGGCGTGCAGGTCTTTGATCTCAAGCATATTAGCCAACACTTCCTTCAAGACTGATGCTGACGAGTTTCTGTGCCTCAACCGCAAATTCCATCGGCAATTGCTGCAACACGTCCTTGCAGAACCCGTTGACGATCAGGGCCACAGCTTCTTCCGCGTTGATGCCGCGCGAGAGGCAATAGAACAGTTGATCGTCGGCGATTTTCGAGGTCGTCGCCTCATGTTCCACCCGCGCGGTCGGGTTGCGGGTTTCGATATAGGGCACGGTGTGGGCACCACACTGTCCACCGATCAGAAGCGAGTCACACTGCGTATAATTGCGGGCATTGGCCGCCTTCGCGTGCATGCTGACGAGGCCGCGATAGGTGTTCTGCGCCTTGCCGGCGCTGATACCCTTCGAGATGATCCGGCTGCGAGTGTTCTTGCCCATGTGGATCATCTTGGTGCCGGTATCGGCCTGCTGAAAATGATTGGCGATGGCGATGGAATAAAACTCGCCCACCGAATTGTCGCCGCGCAGAATGCAGCTCGGATACTTCCATGTGATGGCGGAACCGGTTTCCACCTGCGTCCACGAAATCTTGGAATCGCGGCCGCGGCAATCACCCCGTTTGGTGACGAAATTGTAGATGCCGCCATTGCCGCTCTCATCGCCGGGATACCAGTTCTGGACGGTGGAGTATTTGATCTCCGCGCGATCGAGCGCGATCAGTTCGACGACAGCGGCGTGGAGCTGGTTCTCATCGCGCTTGGGCGCGGTGCAGCCTTCGAGGTAGCTGACGTAAGACCCCTCGTCGGCGATGATCAGGGTGCGTTCGAACTGCCCCGTCTCACCCGCATTGATGCGGAAATAGGTCGAAAGCTCCATCGGACAGCGCACGCCCTTCGGCACATAAACAAAGGTGCCGTCGGAGAACACCGCCGAATTCAGCGTGGCGAAGAAATTGTCGGTCACGGGAACAACGGTGCCGAGATATTTCTTCACCAGTTCGGGGTGTTCGCGGATCGCTTCCGAAATCGGGCAGAAGATCACACCCGCCTTGGTCAGCGTGTCCTTGAAGGTGGTGGCAACCGAAACGGAATCGAACACCGCATCGACCGCGACACCGGCCAACGCCATCTGCTCATGCAGCGGGATGCCAAGCTTGTTGTAGGTTTCGAGAAGCTTCGGATCGACCTCTTCCAGGCTTTGCGGCTTGTCGCTCATGCTTTTGGGCGCGGCGTAATAATACGCATCCTGATAGTCGATCTTCGGGAAATTCACGCGGGCCCAGTTCGGCTCCTTCATCTCGCGCCAGCGGCGGAAGGCGCCGAGCCGCCATTGCAGCATCCACTCCGGCTCCCGCTTCTTGGCGGAAATGAAGGCAACCGTATCTTCGTTCAGCCCGCGCGGTGCGCGCTCCATCTCGATGTCGGTGACGAAGCCATATTTGTACTTCTCACCCAGCGCCTGGACCTGATCTTTCGTCGTCTCAACGGCAGCCATGGTTAACCCTCCATCATGCCGCAACGCGCGCACGTGCACGCGCGGCAAGCGTTTTAAGCGCGGCGAGGCAGGCATCGATATCCGCCTCATCCGAATTCCAGCCCAGACTGACGCGCATGGCGCAGCGCGAAAGCGCCTCGTCCACACCCATCGCATCCAGCACATGCGAACGCGCCACCTTGCCCGATGAACAGGCAGATCCCGAACTGACCATCACGCCATCGAGATCGAGTGCCATCAGCGCGGTCTCCGCGGTGATGCCCGGCAGCGCGAAACAGGACGTGTTCGCCAATCGCGGCGCAGTACGCCCGAAAATCACGCTGTCAGACGCGATTTCCTTCAACCCCGTCTCAAATTTGTCACGCAGCGCGGTCAAGCGTGCGTTATCCACCGCCAATTCCGCGGCAGCACCAAAACCTGCAATACCAGGGACATTCTGCGTGCCGGAACGGCGGCGCATCTCCTGCCCGCCGCCCAGAAACTGAGCCGCGAACGGCGCACCTTCGCGCAACGCGAGTGCGCCAACACCTTGAGGCCCACCCAGTTTGTGCGCAGAGAGTGCGATATAGTCCACATGGGGTGAGGAGCGTTCCATTTCAAGCTTCCCCGCCGCCTGAACCGCATCCATCAACAGCAGCGCATCGAATTCCCGCGCAACGGCGGAAATTTCGACGATCGGCTGGATGACGCCGGTCTCATTGTTGGCGGCCATCACAGCCACCAGCGCACGGCCCTTGCCCTGCCGCAGCATGTTACGCAGCGCATCAACATCCACCACGCCATCATGCCTGACCGGAATAGTCTCGACACGCAGGCCAGCCGCCCGTTCGGCCAATGCGTGCGCATTGGCGCGTACCGCATCGTGTTCGATGGCGGAGATGAAGAGGCGGGTGATCCGCGCCTCAACCTCCAGCGCGCCATGAACCGCGCCGTTGAGCGCGAGCCAGAGCGATTCCGTTCCACCGCCGGTGAAGATCACGTTGTCCGCCGGAACATGGGCCAGGCGGGCTACCTGTACACGCGCCTTTTCCACCACCGCACGCGAGGCCCGGCCGGCAGCATGAACGGAGGACGGATTGCCCCCCACATCCCACGCGGCCAACATCGCGGCCCGTACCTCGGGCCGGATCGGCGACGTCGCGTTGTGGTCCAGGTAGTACATTCATACGCCCAAAAAATGCGCTCAAAGCGTGTGCTTAAAGAATGTCAGGCGGCTTCTCGGTTGGCGGCTTCTCGGCCGGTCGCATCAGGTTCCGGCGCCGTACAAGGCTGGGCCCGGCCGAGCACGCGCTTCTCCACCACATCGGCCAGCGAGACCGAAGAGAGAAAAACGTGGATCTGGCGCCCTAGCTCTTCCCACAAATCATGGGTCATGCAGCGCGTGCCGGTCGTCATGCAGCCCTTGGAGCTGTGGGGACGGCAACGGGTGGCGGCCAAAGGCTCATCCACCGCCAGAACAATGTCGGAAATCCGCATGTCCTGCGCCGGACGGCTGAGCCGGTAGCCGCCGCCGGGGCCGCGCACACTTTTGACCAGACTGCTGCGGCGCAGCTTGGCGAACAATTGCTCCAGATAGGACAGGGAAATTTCCTGCCGCTCCGCGATTTCCACCAGCGGAACCGCACGGCCTTCCCGCCCATTGGCGGCAAGGTCGGCCATCGCCATCACGGCATAACGCCCCTTGGTGCTGAGTTTCATGACTGTCTCCCTCCGGATTTCCTTGCTTGCGGACGCCCGGTTTGGTGTAAGAAGCCGAATGTCACGGCGGGACCTGCCCGTGGGTGACATGTTTGATATAAATTTCTTGACTAACCTAGTCAAGAAATGGCGGTTTTGCCAGAATTTATGGAAATCAACTTGTTGGAATATATGAGAATTTTCGGAATTTTGGCGACGCAAAAATCCCGATTAAACCCCTCTGGAATAGTGACGCCTATTGTCGCGGCGCACACGCGGAGCACCGCCATCCATGCCTGACATCATTCTTCCGGGCCCAGCCGGCCGAATCGAAGTTCGCTATCAGCGGCAAAAGGCACCGAACGCGCCCATGGCGCTGGTGCTTCATCCGCACCCCCAATTCGGCGGGACGATGAACAACCCGCTGGTCTATGACCTGTTCCATATGTACCACCGGCTGGGCTGCACCACCGTGCGCTTCAACTTCCGTGGCGTGGGGCGCAGCCAGGGCTCGTTCGATTCAGGTTCCGGCGAGTTGTCGGATGCGGCAGCCGTGCTGGACTGGATGAACACGCTTTACCCCAACCCGTCCTTCGTCTGGGTCTGCGGGATTTCGTTCGGCGCCTGGATCGGGATGCAGCTTCTGATGCGGCGGCCGGAGATCACAGGTTTCGTCTCCATCGCCCCGCCGGCCAGCATGTACGATTTCGCCTTCCTCGCCCCCTGCCCGGCATCCGGAATCATGATCCATGGCACCAAGGATCAGGTGGTGCCGGAGGCCGACGTGCTGAAACTCGTGGAACGTCTGCGCGCACAGCGCGGCATCAAGATCGACTATCACAAGATCGAAGGCGCCAACCATTTCTTCGACAAGCATGAAGCCGATGTGGTGGAAGCGGTCGAGGAATATGTCACCCGCCGCATGAACGACCCCAATCCGGGGCGTTAAAGGGACGGCTTTGGGGCGCGGTGAAAACGGCCGCCGGTCATCGGCATGGCAACGCCGGTGGTGGATGGCAGGCTGAGCGACAGGCCGTTCGCGCTGCGCACCGCGAGAAAGGCGAAGGCCTCCGCCTCGATAAAATCGCCGGCCCAGCCGGCGTCTTCCGCCGTCATGACCGGCACGTTCAGACGGCTGCGCAATTGCGCCATCAACGCGCCATTGTGTCGGCCACCGCCGCAGATGATCCAGGCATTGGCCGGTTCGGGGAAGTGATCGCGCGCGCGCGTCAGCGCCACGGCGGTGAAGGCCGTCAGCGTGGCGGCGCCATCGGCCGGTGAAAGATGGGCAACGGCCTTGGTACCAAAATCCATCCGGTCCAGCGATTTGGGTGGCGGGGCTGCGAAGAAGGGATTGTCCAACATGGCGGCCAGCGCCGTCACATCGATGTGGCCGGTGCGTGCCAAGGCACCATCCTTGTCCAGCATCTCACCCGTGTGGGTGCGAACCCAATCGTCAATCGGGGCGTTTCCCGGCCCGGTATCGAAGGCCAGAACCCGCTCCCCCGCAATATCCGCCCCGACATAGGTGATGTTGGCGACACCGCCGATATTCGCCACCACCAGCGGCGGTTTCGGCTTTGCCAGCATCTTAACCAACGCCGCATGATAGAGCGGCACCAGCGGTGCACCCTGGCCGCCCGCCTTCACATCGGCGCTGCGGAAATCATTCACCACATCGATGCCGGTGAGGCTTGCCAGCAAGGCGCCATCGCCGATCTGCCAGGTCCAGCGCCGGGCCGGGCGGTGCAAGATGGTTTGGCCATGAAAGCCGATCAGATCGACATCCGTCTCGCCCGATTTGCGGATCAGTTCGCGCACAGCCTCCGCATGGGCGAGCGTGATATGCCGCTCCGCATCACGGATGGCGTAAGGGACGGGGGCACCTTCGGCGACGTTGCGTGCCTCCTCCAGCGCGGCGTGGAGCATGATGCGGGTCTGCACGTCATAGGGCACCGTCAGGGCCGCGCCCCGGCGCACCACGGTTTCCCCATCGGTGACGAGCAGCGCCGCGTCGATACCATCAAGCGAGGTGCCGCTCATCAAACCAATGGCTTTAACGGCTTTCGGCATGTGTGCTAAAGACCCTGACTTCCGCATAACCCTAGCATAGTCATGCCCGATACACCGATCTTCAAATCCGACTTCCTTCGCACCTTTGCCGCGCGCGGGGCCTATTACGATTGCTCGGCGCCGCAGGATCTGGACGAGTTGTTCGCGAAGGAACGCGTGACCGCCTATATCGGCTTCGACTGCACAGCGCCGAGCCTGCATGTCGGCCATGCCATACAAGCGATGACATTGCGCCGTCTGCAACAGGCTGGCCACAAGCCGATCGTGGTGATCGGCGGCGGCACGACCAAGGTTGGCGATCCATCCTTCCGCAATGAAGCACGCCCGCTTCTGAGCGACGAACAGATTGAGACCAACAAGGCCGCGATCCGCAAGACATTTGCAAATTTTCTGCACTTCGGTGATGGCCCCAACGACGCCATCATGGTCGACAATGCCGAATGGCTGGACAGGCTGGAATACATCCCGTTCCTGCGCGAGATCGGGCGGCACTTTTCCATCAACCGGATGCTGACGATGGAGAGTGTGAAGGCGAAGATCGACAACGATCTGCCGTTCAGCTTTCTGGAATTCAACTACTCCATCATGCAGGCCTACGATTTCGTGGAGTTGTATCGTCGTTACGGCTGCCGCCTGCAATCCAGTGGTTCGGACCAGTGGGGCAATGTCGTCAGCGGTATCGAACTTGGCAGGCGTGTCGAAGGCGTGCAGTTGTTCGGCCTGACCACGCCGCTGCTGACCACGGCATCCGGCGCGAAGATGGGCAAGACGGCAGCAGGTGCGGTGTGGCTAAACCCCGATATGCGCAGCCCGTATGAATATTGGCAGTTCTGGCGCAACACCGAGGATGGCGATGTCGGGCGTTTTCTGCGCCTGTTCACCGATTTGCCGGAGGATGAGATCGCCCGGCTGGAAGTTCTGAAAGATGCGGAACTGAACGCCGCCAAAGCCATTCTGGCCACAGAAGCCACCGCCATCTGCCATGGCCGCAAGGCTGCCGAACAAGCGCGCGAAACCGCGCGGCGCACCTTTGAAGAAGGCGCGATGGCAGAGGGCTTGCCGACCATCAGCGCATCCCTGCCGCAAGGCATTCTGACACTCGCGGTGGCCTGCGGGCTGGCGGCATCCAATTCGGAAGTGCGCAAGCTGATCGCCAACAACGGATTGCGGATCAACGATGCACTCGTGACCGATCCGAAAATGATGGTCGGGTTGGATGCACTGACGAAAGACGGTGTGCTGAAACTTTCCAGCGGAAAGAAGAAGCACGTGCTGGTGAAGCCAGCCTGACGCACCTTATTTTTCTGCGGCGTTATTTTTTCTGTGGCGCCGGGGGCTGCGGTTTCGGGCTTTCCTGCCTGCCTTTTTCCGGCAGCGCCGGCACGGGCGCGACCGCCGGTTTCTCTGTCGGAATGCGCCCTTCAAAGATGCGCCGCAGGATGCCCGGCGTGAGTATGGCGAGCGGATTGACGCTGATATGGGGTTCGTCCGCATTGCCGGAGACCGAATAGGTCACGCCGAACACACCCTCCCCCTTCTTCGAGACCAGCACATCGCCGACCAGCGGGATCACACCCAGCAGCGAATTGATGCCGTAGACCGGCGCAATGGTTCCACGCAGCGCGATTTCGTTGCGCTTGCGATCCAGATAACCATCGGCACTGATGCCGATTGCGGGGCCGGAGGCGCGCGCATCGCGAATGCGCAGAGAACCATCCCTCGCCGTGAACGGAACCGTCATCTTGTCAATCGCAATGCCCTGCCCGCTCATCAGGTCGATAATGCCGGTCAGCGAGCCCGCCGAAAACAGGCGGGTCAGAAACGGCTGGTTCATGACCCGGAAATCTTCCGCGACGAGCGTGGCCTTGTAGTCATCGTCCGTCTTTACAGGCACCTGATCGGCGGGCCGTGGAAAATCAATCGCGAGCGAAACCTTGCCACCGCGGATGCTGTCCAGCCCGAATACACCTTTCATCAGCAGACCGGCATCCGTCGTTTTCAATGTCAGATTGCGCGTGCTGCCCTTATCCTGCATCGCGCCGCTCAATTCCGGCCCGCGCGCAAATTTTCCACTGAGCGTGAAGGTGCGCAGACGATCCTCTACCCCGGACGTGTCCAGACTGAAATTGTTCAGCGAGACGCCATCGCGCAGCACAATGCGATCGAGCTGCGCCACGATGTGGAAGGGGCCGGGGAATTTCTGTTCTTTGCTAGGGCCCTTGGTGGTGCCTTTACCGCCGCTTGCGAGACTGGTGCCGTCAAGTGAAGCGCCCTTGATCGAAAGGTCCAAGCTCGCATCGGCGCCGCGATTGAGAACAAGCGCAAAATCATTGGCCTTTCCCGCCTTCACGGCCGGTATATCGAGGCGGGCAAGTGCACCGGCTGCATCGAACTGCGCCTTGCCGGTCGCGGAAAGTTCAGGCCCGGAAAGACGGATATCGGCCGCAGCAAGCGTGCCCGTATCCGCAAAATCGAGCGCCACGTCGGCGCTCGCCGCCTTGCCGGCCGGTTTTTGCAGATTGATCAGATTGACATGCAGATTGGCGGGTGTGAGATCGGCGGTGATGTCCGCATGGCGCGGCTGACCGCGAAAACCCTGAACCTTCGCTCGCAGCGGAATGGCGCCATCGACAAGGCCGTCGAGATCGACCCCGAACGATTTCCGGGCCGCTTCATTCAGCGTTGTGCGGGCATCGATCGTTGTCGTGATCCCGTTCACGGCGCTGAATAGCTCCGTCCAGTCGAGTTGCAGCACGGCGGCGCCATAGGATGCGGTGCCGGCGGCATGCAGGCGATCATTCGTGATCTGAAAGGTAATCGCGCCATCGCTGATCCGCGCGGTTTTGCTGAGTGCGATGTTCAGGCCGGAGGTGACGCCGCCAATGGCCATGCCGATATCTTCGACGCGTACGTCCTTCAGCATCGGCACCTTGATCGACAAATCGAGCTTCACGGTTCCGCCAGTGTCAGAAGGACTGATTTGAAAGCGCGACGGGTATTTCAGCGGCGGCATGTCAACCACCGCCAGCACATCGGACATCGCGCCTTCGAGGTTTGCCGTAAAAATGCCCACCGTACTCGGCTTATGCAGATCGGGGATCAGCGCCTGTCCGCTAACAAGTTTGATCGGCCCGATCATCCCGGTATCGAGCGTGGCGGTGAATTTGTCGCTGTTCAGTTCGCCACGGCCGTTCACCGCGGTCAGCGGTGTCAGCCCCTTGATATAAGTAGCCGAGGCTTCCGTGATCGGGAATGCCACCACAAGCTGACCGTCGGCGAGCGCGGGCTCGTCCAGCGCGCCTTCCGGGATATTCACGCGGATCGTGAACGGCCCGGTGGAGCCGGTGGAGATGTTGCGATCGATCCAGTCCCGCGCACCATCGGCGAGCGAATGCGGCCAGATCGCGAGCCCCTGCCGTACTGGAAAGGCGTTCACATCGGCATCGAGGATGATGGCGGGCGATTTCTCACCGAACTGCAGGCGCCCTGTTGCACTGCCACGCAAAATCCCACCCGCAACGGCAAACTTGTCCAGCACCGCTTCTTTGGAAGAAGGCGTGTAGTGCCCGGAAAGATCGACACGGGCAATGTGCACGGGGCGGGCGAATTCATCCGGCATGTCGAGGGTGATATCGCGGATGGCCGTTTCGGTAGAGGCCAGTTCCAGAACATTGTTGACGCCGAAGCGAAGCTCACCCGCACTTTTCAGCGTACTGATGATCTGGCCGCCGCTGAGGGAGGCATTGGCAATGGCATAGCGGCCGGTACCGGCATCATAACTGCCATCAGCCGCAAGCGTTCCAAGGTTGAGAAGGCCCCCTTTCGGGCCCCAGCCGGTAATACCGCCCTGCCCGCGCGCCTGAAACGTGACCATGGCCAGATGCGTACCGGTGAACTTCACATCGGCCGAGAGGTTCAGGGTCAGGTCGACAATCTTCAGTGCACTGAATATTTTGGCGTTGCGGCCAAGCGCAGCCAGATTAAGCCCGGTTATCTTGACCCGGCCATGGGCGGGGCGGCCCTCGGCAGGAAGTGTCAAGTCCGCCACGATGCGGGAGCGGCGGCCGCTGATTTCAATATCCGCATCCAGCGCAGCCGCGGTATCGGCACCACGCGGCGCCATTGTCAGATCGGCCCTTGGTGCGACGATGAAAAGGCCGGATTCCTGATCGTAAAATGCCAGCCGTGCCTTGCGGACCGAAAAGGATTGCAGCGGCGGTGCATTGCGATCCGCGGAATTGATGGCGCTGTCGATCAGCTTCAACAGGTCGGGCTGGCCCGCATTGGCGGAAACACCCATGCGCAGGACACCCTCGCGGCTGCGCAGCAATGTCAATTGCATGCCGACCAGCGCGATGCGCTGTACGACGATATCGCCATGCACAAGCTTGTCCGGCACAAGGCCGATAACCGCCTTCGGTGCCTGGGCAATGATGCGGCCCTTGTTGTCCACCACCCGGGCCCCCAGCACCATCAGGTCAACCCGTCCATCGTCACGCGACCATTCCAGCGCCGCCGAATCGAATCGTACCGCCACGCCGGGCAGTGCCTCTGCCAGGGCCTGTTGCAGGCGGTTGGAGAATGGATTGAGCGATACCGGGCCGACCAGGAGCCGCAAGCCCGCACCGATGACAAAGAATATCACCGCGGCGACGAAACCCACCGCGATCAGACCGGCGTGGCGGGCACGAAACCCTTTCAGGTCAGGAAACTTCAAAGGGTGCCTACTCCGTCCCGGAACATCCGGCCAGCGGCCAGTTCAACCCGCACGCGAGCGCAACCTGATTCACGTGCCGGAGCGCGAATCAGCAGGTCGTCTATTGTTAAAATCCAGTAAACACCGCAAAGTGATACGCTCGACCGAGCTTGGGGGACCGCCGTGGCAACGAAGGCAGAAGCGCCTGACGCGGGAATACAAAAACCGGGAAAACCAAAGCCGGGGGTACTGAAGCCAGGAGACAAGGCACCCTCATTCAAACTCGCAACAGATTCCGGCGGCAGTGTGGCCTCATCCAGCCTGAAGGGACAGCCTTACGTTCTCTATTTCTACCCCAAGGACGACACCACGGGCTGCACCAAGGAGGCTATCGGCTTCTCTGAAGCCAAGCGAAAATTTGACGCATTGGGGGTCGCCGTCATTGGTGTTTCCAAGGACAGCACGGCGTCCCACGACAAATTCAAGGCCAAGCACAAGCTGAAGCTGACCCTGGGTTCGGACCCTGATACCGCACTCGCCCAGGCCTATGGCGTGTGGATGGAAAAGAGCTTGTACGGCCGGAAGTATATGGGTATGGACCGTTCGACCTTTCTGGTCGACGCCAAGGGCGTCATTCGGGAAATCTGGCGCAAGGTCAAGGTTCCCGGTCATGTCGAGGCCGTGTTGACGGCAGCAAAAGCGCTGTAGGCGCCGGTGGAACATGAGTTCCCCCTCAACACGAGCAGGCTAGAACGGAACCGGGATTTGAAGAACAGCGCGCAAGACACTGGATCGACTGGCGCAAATGCGGCTTCAAGCCTGCCGTCCGAAGACGGCACAGCATCCCTTCATCCGGTCGTCGAGCGGGTCTGGGCGTGGCTGCATGACATTTTCCCGGAACGGCAGATTTACATCCGCAGCAGTGGCCGGGTGCAGTTTCTGACCTTCAGCCCCTCCTTGCAGGCCACGCTGGCGGGACTGGCTGCCATCTTTCTCGGCTGGGTTGCTTTCGCCAGCGTCAACGTCATCTTCAAGGATCACATTATTGCGGCCAAGGATCACCGCTTCCAGGCCATGCAATCGGCCTATGAAGGGCGCGTGGCCGATCTGCAATTGTCCTATGACGAATTGAACGGCGCCCTGCTGGCGGCGGAGGATCGCTTCAAGTCCACGGCCGACAAGCTTGAAGGCAAACAGAAATCGATTGCCGGACTGTTGAGCCGGAAAGGCGCGATCGACGCCTCCCTCGCAGGCTTGCGCAATTCGACGGCCGCCCCGCCAAAAGCGGAATCGGGCAGCAGCGACTTCGTCGGCGCGTACACCCCTGTCCCCCAGGCCGATGGCGACGCAGTGCTTCCGGTACTGCCCGCACCGGCACAGCCACAGCCCCGCACCGCACGCCCCACCCATGCCAGCCTGCTGGACATCGGTTCGTCGCTTTACCGGCTGGCGGTTGCATGGTTTCAGCCGCAGAAGGCGGCCGTATCGGAGAAGATCGCCAATCATCCGGCGCTGCACGCCCTCGATGCGCAGACCGCGCGCCTCGCCAAGCTGAATGCGCAAGGGGACAAGCTGCTGCGCGCCGCCAACACAAACATCGCCGAGCGCGCCCGCAACATTGAAGACGTGATGCGCGTGGCCGGCGTCAGCCCCACAAAAATGGAGGGCCGCTACCTGCGCGGCACCGCAATGGGCGGGCCATTGCTGCCGCTTTCGGCAGTGCGGACCGGCGATACGCGCGACGGGCGCTTCAGCGCCGACCTGGTCATGGCCCAGGCCTCGCTCAGCCGGCTGGAAGCACTGCTGGCCGTGGTCCGGCACATTCCGCTGGCGCAGCCGATTCAGGGCGCGGGAACGGAAATCACCAGCGGCTTCGGCGCACGTACAGACCCCTTCACCCGGCGGGCGGCGTTTCATGCCGGCCTCGACTTCGGTGGCCCGTGGGGCACGAAAGTTCACGCCACGGCGCCCGGCAAGGTGGTTTGGGCTGGCCCGCGTGGCGCTTATGGAAATATGGTAGAAATCGACAATGGCCTGGGCGTGAGGACGCGCTATGGTCATCTGTCCCGTGTACTGGTGCGCAGAGGCGAAACCATCGCGAAGGGGCAAACCGTGGGCAGACTAGGATCCACGGGACGCAGCACCGGACCGCATGTGCACTATGAGGTATGGGTGGATAACACTGTGAGAAACCCCGAAAACTTCCTGGAGGCCGGCCGTCATGTTCTCGAGTAAGACCAAAGACACCGAAGCACCTGTCAATCATACGCAGCCGACACCTGCACCAACGGCACACGTTTCCCCGCAGTCGCAGACCCAGACGCCGAAGCGAACCACGGCGGCGAATCGCGGGCCCTCGCTGATCAGCGCGGACCTGACCGTGACCGGCACGCTGGCCTCGGCCGGCGACATGCAGATCGACGGCACGATCGAAGGCGATGTCCGCTGCACCAATCTGGTGATCGGCGAAGGTGCCGTCATCAAGGGCGAAGTCGTGGCGGAAGATGTGGTCGTGCGCGGCAAGGTCGAAGGCAGCATTCGCGCCCGCAAGGTTCAGCTTTGCACCACCTGTCACGTCGAAGGCAACATCCTGCACGAGACCTTTGCGGTGGAAAGCGGTGCCTTCTTCGAAGGCAATTGCCGCCATTCGGACAACCCGCTTTCGGATGACGCTGCAGCCCCAAAGATGGCCGAGTTCAAGCGCAAACCGGCACCGGCCGCGACGCCATCCTCGGCCGATAACGGCGCCGCACGCCCAACTGCGAACTGACTGCCGCGAACGGAATGATCGAAACCGCCTGCCTTGCTTCGGCACAAACCGCAGCAAGGCGGGGCTATTCGAGATCGGCAATCGCCTCTTTCGGCTTGCCCCCGATGGCCTGCGCCAGGGCCGCCGCCATAAACGGATCGAGTTCGCCGTCCAGCACACTCTGCGGCGTGCGGCTTTCCACGCCCGTACGCAGATCTTTCACCAACTGATAAGGCTGCAGCACGTAAGAGCGGATCTGGTGGCCCCAGCCGATATCCGCCTTCTCTCCGATAAACGCGCCCGTCTCGGCCTTCTTTGCCTCCAGTGCGCGTTCGTAGAGTTTTGAACGCAGCATGTCCCAGCAAATGGCGCGGTTCTGGTGCTGTGATCTTTCAGTTTGCGATGCTACCACAATGCCCGTGGGCAGATGGGTGATGCGCACCGCACTTTCGGTTTTGTTGACGTGCTGACCACCCGCACCGCTTGCCCGGTAGACGTCGATCCGCACCTCCTTCTCAGGAATGTCGATTTCGATAGTCTGGTCGATCACCGGAAAGATCGTGACGCTGGCAAAGCTCGTGTGCCGGCGGGCATTGCTGTCATACGGTGAAATGCGCACAAGGCGGTGCACGCCCGCCTCTGTCTTCAGCCAGCCATAGGCGTTGTGCCCTTTGACCAGAACGGTAGCCGATTTGATTCCGGCCGTCTCGCCCGCGCTCTCCTCAACCAGTTGCAGCTTGTAGCCCTTCCGCTCCGCCCAGCGGGTGTACATGCGGAAAAGCATTTCCGCCCAGTCCTGGCTTTCGGTGCCGCCGGCGCCGGCATGAATTTCGACATAGCTATCGTTGCCATCCGCCTCACCCGACAGCATCGATTCAAGGCGCAAGGTTTCGGCGCGGGCGCGAAGGGCCGTGATTGCGGCTTCGCCTTCCGATACCAGGGCGGCATCGCCATCGGCTTCCGCCAGTTCGATCAGGCCCGTGGCATCGGACAATTCATTTTCCAGCGCCCGGACCGACGACATGGATTCCTCCAGCCGCTGACGCTCCCGCATCAGGGTCTGGGCTTCCTGCGGATTGTTCCAGAGCGAGGGGTCTTCCGCCTTGGCGTTCAGTTCATCCAGGCGGCGTGTGGCGCGATCCCAGTCAAAGATGCCTCCTCAGCAGAGCAACGGCCTGCTGAATATCTTCGATGGTGCGTTCGGTCTCGGCGCGCATGGTCTCTCCTCGCCGCCCTGATATAGGGTGCAGGAGCGCACCACGTAAAGCCCCCCGAAGTGGTACGACGGCGATCCGCGAGGCCGCTATTTCGCGGCCGCTTTCGGCAATTTGTAGACCACCTGCACCGTCGTCCAGCCCGACGCGTTCTCGCCATATTCCATGGCCGGGACATAGGTCCAGTTCATGGCCGATTGTATCGCCGCGGTATCGAGATCCTCATAACCGCTGGACTTCATAAGCGACGCGCGCACCGGCTTGCCATCATCCCGCACATAAATGGAGACATAGACATTGCCTTCCTCGCCATTGACCTGAGACGTCTTGGGATAAAACACCGGCTGCTGTGCCGAACGATCGACATGGGCGGTGGCGGTTTGTGCGGCAGCAGGCACGGCCAACAACGCAGCCCCGAATGCCGCCGCCGAAAAAAGTCCCAATGCCCGAATTTTCTTGTGCAACATTGCGTGATCCTCCCGAACACGGCCACAAAATCATAAGCGCGTTGGAGGCCTCCGCAAACGCCAAAAGGCGCCGGAACGATCACTTCACCGTGCGTCTGCGTGATTAATAGAGGCCGCCGGTGCCTTCGCCGACATTGATCGCAGGGCCATAGGTTGTCTTGCCGCGCGTGTTGAGCGGCGCCACCGGCTCTTCATCGATGCCGGCCACCCCAGGCTCGCTGCCGGCCTTGAACGCCTCCTCGATCGAGCCCGGTGCGCCGGCGGAGGTCATCGCGCCACTATGCGCATCGACCGGGACGAAGACGATTCCGGGTGGGACCCGGAATGGAATCGCCGGCACATCGGCCAGCGCCTGCTTCATGAAATCGCGGAAGATCGGGGCCGCAACGGTCGCGCCCTGCTCATGCTTGCCAAGCGTTTTGGGATCGTCGTAACCGACATAGACACCACAGACGAGGTCCGGCGAGAAGCCGATGAACCAGACATCCTTGGAATCATTGGATGTGCCGGTCTTGCCCGCCAGTGGTTTACCGATCACGCTCACCGACCGGCCGGTGCCGCGCTTAACCACGCCTTCCATCAGCGAAACCACCTGATAGGCAGTGCGCGGGTCCAGCACCTGCTCCCGATTGTCGGGGATCAGCGGGTCGGATTGATGATGCCATGGCCCATTGCAATCGGTGCAGACGCGCGTGTCATGACGAAAGATCGTGTGGCCATAGCGGTTCTGTACGCGATCCACCAAAGTGGGCAAGATTTTCTTGCCGCCGTTGTCAAACTCCGCATAGCCGGTTGTCATCTTCAGCAGCGTGGTTTCCGCGGCCCCGATCGAGTTGGCCAGCATTGGCGACAATTTTTTGTAGACACCGAAATTGTCGGCATAGGTCGCGACCTTCTTCATACCGACGGCTTGCGCGAGGCGGATAGTCATCAGATTGCGCGAGAGTTCGAGACCCCGGCGCAAAGTGGTGAGACCGAGATATTCGTGCTCGTAATTCTCCGGCCGCCACAACGGCAGGCCCGGGCCCTGTGACATCACGAAGGGCGCATCCAGAACCTTGGAAACGGGGGTATAGCCGCTGTCGAGCGCGGCGGCATAGACGAACGGCTTGAAGGCCGAACCGGGCTGACGCATCGCCTGAGAGGCGCGGTTGTATTCGCTCGATTCGTAACTGAATCCGCCGGACATCGCGAGAACGCGCCCCGTATGCGGGTCCATCACCACGATGGCGCCATTCACCTTCGGAATCTGGCGCAGGCCGTAATCGCCGTTCTTATCAGTCGGCTCGACATAAATGACATTGCCGGGCTTCACGACATCCTGCGGCGAACGGGGCGAGGGACCGACGGAAGCATTGGCCAAAGGTTTGCGCGCCCAGGCCAATGCGCTGAACGGAATCTTGCCTTCACTGCCATCGGCAAAGCCGAGCCGGATGGAATTGTCCTTGCCGAAACCAAGCACGGCCGCAACCTTCCAGCTTGGAATACCGGACTTGTTGCGAACGTCGCCAAGTTCTTTCTTCCAGTCGCCCTGGATGTCGATATTGCTGGTGGCACCGCGCCAGCCATGGCGATGGTCGTAGCGCACCAACCCCATACGCAACGCATTGACCGCAAAATTCTGCAACCGCGTGTCGAGCGTGGAACGAACCTGAAGCCCGCCCTCATAGAGGGTGCGGGCGCCATATTTCGCGTAGAGCTGGCGGCGGACATCTTCGACAAAATAGTCGGCGTCTTCGGCCTGAATGCCGAGCGGGCGCATCTGGGTCTGCAAGGGTTCTGCTTTGGCGGCCCGCGCCTCATCCCGCGTGATGTAGCCGTTCGAGCGCATCTGGTCGATCACCCAATTGCGGCGGCCGATGGCGGCTTCCATGTGGAAGCGGGGATCGTAATTGGACGGCGCCTTGGGCAGGGCCGCAAGAAAAGCAGCCTCTGCAATGTCGAGCTGGTCGAGCGATTTACCGAAATAATTCAGCGCCGCGGCGGTGACGCCGTAGGAGTTCTGACCGAGGAATATCTCGTTGAGATAAAGCTCCAGGATTTTCGATTTCGGATAGGTCGCGTCGATCCGGATGGCGAGGATCGCCTCCTTGATCTTGCGCGAGAATTTCACATCGCTGTTAAGCAGGAAATTCTTCGCCACCTGCTGGGTGATGGTGGATGCGCCCTCGAGACGGCGATGATTAATGACGTTGAAGATGTCCTTGACGCCAGCCCGGAGAATACCCGAGGGATCGATGCCGGGATGGGTGAAAAAATTTTTATCTTCCGCCGAAATGAAGGCATGCACGACCAGCTTGGGCACAAAGGCGACCGGCACGAAAACCCGGCGCTCGCGCGCATACTCGCCAAGGATCGTACCATTGCCGGCATAGACCCGTGTGGTCACTGGCGGATCATAGGTCTTCAAGGCATCGACGCTGGGCAGGTCCCGCGTCAGTGAATAGACATAGGCCGCAATCAGACCGATACCGATTACGGCCGCAGCCCCGAAGACGACCAGACCTATCGTGAGAATTCGCCGCAACATCCGTCCGCCGCTTCCTGTCCGGCGTCTAATATAGACTGTTTGTGACCACGGAAAGGCGGCAAAACAAGGACCGCAATCCAGCCATCCGCCTAATCCGAGACCGTCTGGGCCGCGGTGCGGCCGCCTTTCGGCAGCCCGAAATTGTTGTCGACGGCAGAGGCGATGGCGTCCGCCACCGAACTGCGCCACGCCGAGGTCTCCATCTGACCGGCATCGCCGGCGTTTGAGAGGTAGCCAAGCTCAATCAGAACCGCGGGAACATCGGGGGCCTTCAGAACGACGAAGGCCGCCGAACGATGCGGGCGGCGCGGCAAAATGTCCGTAACCCCGGACAGCTTCTGAACCACCGTCTGCGCGAAGCGGGTTGAGCGGTTCATCGTATCGCGCTGTGCGAGATCAATGAGGATGGAGGCAACGGGGGCGTCCTCCTGCGAGAGATCGACACCGGCGATGATGTCGGACTGGTTTTCCTTCTGCGCCAGGGCGGCGGCTTCCTTGTCCGAACCTCGTTCCGACAGTGTGTAGACCGATGCCCCCGAAACCGACGGGCTCGGGTTCGAATCCGCATGCAGGGAAATGAACAGGTCGGCATGGTCGGTGCGCGCGATCTTCACCCGCTGGCCGAGGGGGATGTAAGTGTCGTCATCGCGCGTCAGATAAACGGTGTAATTTCCACGGCGCTGAAGCGCCTTGCGCAGGCGCAACGCCATATCGAGCACCAGATCCTTCTCCTGCAGGCCATTGATGCCACTGGTGCCGGAATCGATGCCGCCATGCCCGGCATCGACCACGATGATCCGCTTGTTGGCGCCGGGGGCGCTTTGCGCATTTCCGGTGGCGCGGCTTTCGCGGGCGGCCAGACGTTCGGCCGCATTCTCCCGCGCCCTGAGATCGGCCGGCCAGCCTGCGGCGGCAAGGAATTTCGCCCGCGTGGTCGGGAACAGGTCGAACACGATGCGATAGCCGTGGCCACCCTGGGGCGGCAGCACCATCGGGTCTGCCACACGGACGGGGCCGTTCAGATCGATCACAAAGCGGGAGTTGCCGGGCCGGAACAGGCCGTAACGGTAACTCTTGACCGCGCCCTTGCCCGTCGGCCGCTCCGCCTGCTGGATACGCCAGAGAACCTCCGGCATATCCACCACCACTCGGTCGGGATCGGCCAGGGTGAAGACCCGCAGTTGAAGAGGGTCGGACACCTCCACCACAAAACGGGTTTTGCCGCCGTGTTCCCCGATTCGGGTATCGAGCACCACGGGCAGAGCCTTAACCCGGTTCTGAGCCCGGTGGAGGCTTTCCTCGCTCTTGCGTTCCAGGGCGGCAATCGGGTCAGCGGTCGTGGAATCCGGCCCGGAAAAGCCCGGTTTCGGCCGCGGAGCCGGTTGGGCGAAGGCGACCCCCAAAACGACGCTGGCCGCCGCTATCGTTAACACGCCAGCTCGAAAGCGCATTCTCCACCCCTGCCCATTGCAGCGTAACCCGCGGGCGAAACTGGCAATAAACCATTTACGGTACGTTAGCACCTGACGGCGCGATAATGAATCTCTGTCAGTCGCCCCTTGCCGCAGGCGGGGGGTGCCCGTACAAAGACGAATACCCTGCTTCGCCGCCAAGGTGTACCAGGGTTCCGCAGCAAGTGCCGGCCGCGAGGTGCAGCCGGCCCCGTGTGAACCCCCATTGGCGGCAGGAGCCGCGGACGAGTCTTCGTCCCGCAATGATGTGAACAGAATGATTGACGGTTTTTTGCTCCATCCAACCGGCCCGCGGTTTCAACCGCGTGAGGCGGCATGGAGCATTCCGTCCCTAACCAAGCGGCCCTCATCTCTGCCAAGCCTCGCTCCCGCGCTACGGCGCCGGAAGGCTTTGTGCGCGATTGCGCCGCCGGGAGACACCCATGCCCAAGCGTATGCTTATCGATGCAAGCCACCCGGAAGAAACCCGGGTGGTCGTTCTGGACAGCCAGAAGGTTGAAGAGTTCGATTTTGAAGCCGCATCCAGGCGGCCCCTCAAAGGAAACATTTATCTCGCCAAAGTGACCCGGGTGGAGCCATCGCTCCAGGCGGCGTTTGTCGAGTATGGCGGCAACCGGCAAGGCTTCCTCGCCTTCTCGGAAATCCATCCGGACTATTATCAAATCCCGGTCGCGGACCGCGAAGCCTTGCTGGCCGAAGCGGAAGCCGAAGCGCGCCGCCACGCGGAAGACGATTTCGAGCCGGTGGAAACCGGCACGGTCAACGCTGCAAACGCGGATACCGAAAACGATTCCACCGATGACGATGAGGTGGACAGCGAAACAACAGCCGATGCGCAGAACGGCGCGGAAGAGCAACCGGCCGCGGAGGAAACCGCAGACGAAACGATGTTCGTACCGAGCATGGACGCCGTTGCCGATGCGCTGGCAGGCGATGTTTCGTCCATCGAACAGGAAACCGCATCCGCGACGGAGAGCGATGCAGACGCCGCCGATTCCGATGGCGACGCCGAAGCGGGCGATGAACAAAATGCGGAACCTGCACTGCATTCGGATGATCCGCCTGCACAGGCACTTCATGCTGCACGGCCACCACAACGCTGGATGCGCCGCCGCCACTACAAAATTCAGGAAGTGATCAAACGCCGCCAGATCATTCTGGTGCAGGTGGTGAAAGAAGAACGCGGCAACAAGGGCGCGGCGCTGACCACCTACCTGTCACTCGCCGGACGCTATTGCGTGCTGATGCCCAACACGCCGCGCGGCGGCGGCATTTCGCGCAAGATCACCAATGCCAACGACCGCAAACGCCTGAAGTCGGCCGCGGCATCGCTGGAGCTGCCGGAGGGCATGGGGCTTATCATCCGCACGGCGGGCGAAAGCCGCACCAAGCTCGAGATCAAGCGCGACTATGAATATCTGCTGCGGATGTGGGACCAGATCCGTGAGTTGACCTTGCGGTCCAACGCGCCGGCTTGCGTTTATGAGGAAGGCGATCTGATCAAGCGCGCCATCCGCGACCTCTACAACAAGGACGTGTCGGAGATTGTGGTCGAAGGCGATGCGGGGTACCGCAACGCCAAGGACTTCATGCGCATGCTGATGCCCAGCCATGCCAAGAATGTGAAGCCCTACAAGGACAGCGTCCCGCTGTTTCAGCGCTTCCATACCGAAGCGCAGCTCGACGCGATGTTTACGCCCACGGTCACGCTGAAATCGGGCGGCTATATCGTCATCAACCAGACCGAAGCGCTGGTGGCGATCGACGTGAACTCCGGCCGGGCGACGCGGGAACATTCGATCGAAGACACAGCCTTCAAGACCAACCTCGAAGCCGCCGACGAAATCGCGCGGCAATTGCGGTTGCGCGATCTGGCCGGGCTGATTGTGATCGACTTCATCGATATGGAAGACAATCGCAACGACCGCACGGTGGAGAAGCGCGTGGCGTCGGCGGTGAAAAACGACCGCGCCCGGATTCAGATCGGCAAGATCAGCCAGTTCGGTTTGCTGGAAATGTCGCGCCAGCGGTTGCGCGCGGGCGTTATCGCGGGTTCGACGGTGCCCTGCCCCCATTGCGACGGGCTTGGCATTGTCCGCTCCGTCGAATCCGCCACGCTGCGCGTCCTGCGGGCCGTAGAAGAAGAAGGGCAGAAGCAGCGCGCCTCCGCCATCAGTGTGACGGTGCCGCCGGACGTGGCGATCTATGCGCTGAATCAGAAGCGGCGCGAGCTGGCACGGATCGAATCCGACTACGGCATGACCATCAGCTTCGCACCGGACGAAGACACGCACCCGGGACATTTCGAGATCGAGAAGCTGACAGCGAAAGCCCCGGAGGAACGGCGCCTGCCGGTTTCCGTCGATGCGGGCTTTATTGACCCGGCCGAGGCGGAGGAAGACGAAGCGGACGATATCGAGACCGATGAGTCCGAGACCGTTGAAAAAAGCGAATCGGCACCGGCCGAAGCCGTCAATGGCGAAGGCGGTGGACGGCGGCGCAGGCGCCGCAGGCGCCGTGGCGGGCGCGACCATGACCGGCCGCAAACCTTGCAGGAGCCGGTCCCGGCCCACTCGCTCGAATTCGTGGAGATGCCGCCAGGCGAAACCGAAGGTGTCGATGAGGCTGAGGCCGGCCAAGACAGCGACGCCTTGCAACCGTCCGCAGATGGCGGGCAGCCGGACGAAGGCCAAGGCAAGCGCAAGCGCCGGCGCAGGCGGCGCGGACGCCGCCACCACGGCGAGGCGGCAGCATCCGAACATGCGCCCGCAGACGCCGAATCGGACACCGCCACCGCGGCCCCGGAGCAGAGCAACGGAGTTGCGGAGGAGCCAGCGGCATCGCTGAACGCACCATCCGGTCCCGTATGGTCCCTGGGCACCGAAAGCGAAGTCGCACCAGCGTCCACGCCACCTGCGCAGGAAACGCATGAAGCCGTATCCGGCGACGAGGCACCGACGCGCGAGCAGGTGCAGCCAGCGTCCGTAAACGGCAGTGGCGAACATCCGGCCGAGGCAGAAGCCACATCGGCCGCACCACCGGCGGAGAGCGAAGCCGACACCGTGGTAAAAGCGCCACCGGCCGAAAAGACAATCGAACCACCGCGCAAGGGTTGGTGGCAGAGGCGATTTTCCTGACGCCTGCGGAGAGGAAGCAAGCACCTTCGCCGCAATGCAGCCGTGATCGGGCTTTATTGACGGCAAGGTATGTGGCCACTAGGTTCACATAAAGGCTTAAAAAGCGGGGCAAACGGAGTTCGTTGAGCTTGCTGTCTCTGAGCAGTTTGCGCCGCTTTCATCCGCACGCCGCCTATGCAGCGAAGCGCGCCTCTGTCTTTGCCGTGGCGGCGGTTGCCTGTTTCTGTATGACCGTTCAGCCGGTTCTGGCGCAGGCCATCTCGCTCATCACGGATGATGAGACACTGCAGCTTCTGAAGGATTACGAGGATCCGATCTATCGCGCGGCGGGGTTGGACCCTGCGGCGCTGCACATCTATCTGGTCAACGATCCTGAAATCAACGCATTCGCCGCCGGCGGTCAGAACATCTTCGTCAACACCGGCCTGTTCATGAAACTGGACACGCCGAACGAAGTCATCGGCGTGCTGGCCCATGAAACGGGCCATATCGCAGGCGGGCATCTGACACGCGGTTCGGTCGCAGCCTCAAAAGCCAGTATTCCAATGCTGGTGGCGATGGCCGCGGGTGTGGCCGCGATGATCGCGGGCGCCGGTTCCGCCGGCATGGGTGTGTTCATGCTGGGCCAGCAGGTGGCACAAGGTCAGTTCAACGCTTTCAGCCGAGCGCAGGAAGGCACCGCCGACCAGATGGGCCAGAAGTACCTGCGCGCCACCAAGCAGTCCGGCCGCGGTATGCTGAAAACATTCCAGAAGCTCGCCGACGAAGAAGCGATGTCGGCCTATCACATCGATGCCTGGGCACGCAGCCATCCGGCCTCGCGCGAACGCATTGCCGAGCTGGAAGATATTATTGAAAAATCACCTTACAAGGATGTGCCCGACAGCCCGGAATCACTGCGCCGCTTTGCAATGGTGAAGGCGAAGCTGTTCGGCTTTACCGCCGATGTCGATGTCGTGCTGCGCAAATATCCGCCGGGCGATGAAAGCGCACCGGCACGCTATGCCCGCGCCATCGCCTATATGCGCAAGCCCGACCTCGCCAAGGCGCAATCAGAAATCAAAAGCCTGATCGCGGAACATCCCGACAATCCGTTTTTCCATCAGGTTCTGGGCCAGATTTATGTGAATATGGCAAAGCCGGAGTTGGGCGTGCCTTCGTTGCAAAAGGCTTCGGACCTCTATCCGGAAGGGACGGAAATCCGCGTTGAACTCGCCGCAGCCCAGCTTGCGACCGAGAACGTGAAATACGCCCAGCCCGCACTCGACAATCTGAAGGTTGCGCTACAGAAGGAAAGCGACAACGCCTTTGCCTGGTACGAAACGGCGCTTGCCTACAGCATGCTGAACAACGAACCGATGGCCAATCTGGCAACCGCGGAACGCTATTATTCCATTGGCGCCTATCCACAGGCCCAGCGTTTCGCCTCCATCGCGCAGCGGGGCCTCTCTCAAGGTACACCCGACTGGCAGCGGGCCAATGACATCATCTCCATCTCCGCGGCGGAAAAGAAAAACCGCGACTAACCATGCAGGAACAATCATGAACGATGGCTGGAAATACGCCGTGGCGGGCGCGCTTGCCGGTGCGGCCCTTTCAATCGCGATCATCTTCGCGTCCGCGGCGGCTGGTATCCTGCCCGTGCAGTTGAGCACACCGTCACGCGACGCGGCGGTGAAGGGTTATCTGACCGCGCACCCCGAAATTCTGATCGAAATGACAGACAAGCTGCAGGAGCAGCAGGCGGCCGAGGAAACGCGCGCCCGCGAGAATGCCGTTGCCAAGACGGGAATGGCCGCCTTCTTCGATCCGAAGGTCGCCTTTGTCACCGGCCCGAAAGACGCGAAAACCACACTGGTGGAGTTTTTCGATTACAATTGCCCTTATTGCCGGGCCTCCATTCCAGCGGTGAAGAAATTCTATGAGGCGCACAAGAACGACGCCCGCTTCGCCTTCATCGAATTTCCGATCAAGGGCGAAAATTCGACCGAAGCCGCAAAAGCCGCCATCGCAGCCCGCAGGCAGCCCGAGAAATATCTCGCCTTCCACTTCGCGCTGATGAACGAGCATGAGCTGGTCACGCCGGAACTTGTGTTTGCCGTGGCGAAAAAGACCGGTCTGGATGTGGCGAAGCTGAAAGCCGATATGAACGATCCCGCCATCAATGCGGAGATCGAGGCCGCGCATGAACTCGCCCGCAAAGCCGGTGTGGACGGCACGCCCACCTTCATCATCAACGGCAAGGTGCGGCCTGGCGCCGTCGAGGAGGGCATGCTGGAAAAGCTGGCGAAGGGTTAGATCACGCCCTCTTGCGGGCTGGACGGGTCGGCATATTGCTTTTTCGGCATCCGGCCGGCGAGAAAAGCCTGCCGGCCCGCGATCACCGCGTGCTTCATGGCCTCGGCCATCAGGACTGGATTTTTCGCCTGTGCGATGCCGGTGTTTGAGATCACACCGTCGCACCCCAGCTCCATCGCTATCGCGGCATCCGAAGCCGTGCCGATTCCCGCATCGACGATCACAGGCACCTTCGCCTGCTCGATAATGGTGCGAATGTTGATCGTGCTTTGCAGGCCGAGGCCGGATCCGATCGGCGACGCCAGCGGCATGATCGCAACCGCGCCCAAATTCTCCAGCCGCTTCGCCATCAACGGATCGTCGTTGCAGTAAACCATGACCTGAAAGCCGTCATTCGCGAGCATCTCCGCCGCGCGCAGGGTCTCGATCATATCGGGATAAAGAGTTTTCTGTTCGCCCAGCACTTCAAGTTTCACGAGGCTCCAACCACCGGCCTCGCGCGCAAGGCGCAGGGTGCGGATCGCATCCTCCCCCGTGAAGCAGCCAGCGGTGTTGGGCAGATAGGTGACCGCCTTCGGATCGATGAAATCGACCAGCTTGGGCTGGCTGGGGTCCGTCAGGTTCACGCGGCGGACAGCGACGGTGACGAGTTCCGCACCGCTGGCAGCCAGCGCGGCCGCATTCTCCGCATAGGATTTGTATTTGCCGGTACCGATAATCAGCCGTGAGGTGAAGGTGCGCCCGGCGATGACAAAGGGATTGTCCTGCGGCAGCGAGACCGGAGCATTGCCGCCGCCGATGAAATGGACGATTTCAAAATTGTCGCCAGCCCCCACCACGATTTCGCCATAACGGGAGCGGGGAACGATCTCCAGATTCCGCTCAACCGCGATTTTGGCAGGCTCCAACCCCAGCGAAACGAGCAATTGTTGCACGCTTACAGGAGTGTCTATAGTGCGGGCTTCACCATTGATTGTGATGGCAAGTGACATCAGGCCATATCCATAACGGTTTCTCTCAAGGTATGACCCCAGTATAAAGCCGAATCGCAGCTCTTGCGGGGTTCTCGTGGCCAAAAAAGCCAAGATATTTCCGATATATGTATTGAACGGGCCGAATCTCAACCTTCTGGGGGAGCGCGAGCCCGAAATCTATGGCCGCACCACGCTGGCCGACATCGGACGCATGGCCGCGGCATGCGCCGAAGACCATGGCCTGAATGTGGAGTTCCGCCAGAGCAACCATGAGGGCGCGCTGGTCGACTGGCTTCAGGAAGCCCGTAGCGGAGCCTGTGGCGTGGTGTTGAACGCGGGCGCGCTGACGCATACTTCGGTCGCCCTGTATGACGCGTGCAAGGCCCTGACGGTGCCCCTGATCGAGGTTCATCTCTCCAACCCCCACGCGCGGGAGCCATTCCGGCACCACTCCTTCATCAGCCCGGCTGCGAAGGGCGTGATCTGCGGGCTTGGCGTACAGGGTTATTTGCTGGCAATCGATGCGCTTGCCGCTCTTCTCAAGGAAAACACAAAATGAGCATGAAAGACGGCGAGTCCGGCAGCATTGCCGATATGGTGCGTGAACTGGCGGAATTGCTTTCGGAAACGAACCTGACCGAGATCGAAGTGGAGCAGAACGGTCAGCGCGTGCGCGTCTCCCGCCAGATGTCTGCCGTGATGACCCAGGCGATGCCGATGGCCGCAGCACCCGCGGCAAGTGCTGCGCCCACTGCAGAAACACCACAGAAAGCAGCCGGGCCGCAGGCGGGTGCCGTCACTTCCCCCATGGTCGGCACAGTCTACCTCGCGCCGGAGCCGGGCAAACCGCCCTTCGTCAAGGTCGGCGATACGGTCAAGGAAGGTGATACGCTTCTGATCGTGGAAGCGATGAAAACCATGAACCCGATCCTGGCACCGCGTAGCGGGACAGTCCGCGAGATCTGCATCTCGGATGCCGAGCCAGTGGAGTTCGGCCAACCTCTTCTTGTCATCGCCTGATGTTTGAAAAAGTCCTCATCGCCAATCGCGGCGAGATCGCACTGCGCATCAACCGCGCCTGCAAGGAGATGGGAATCTCCACAGTCGCCATTCATTCGACCGCGGATGCGGACGCGATGCATGTGCGCCTTGCCGACGAAAGCGTTTGCGTCGGCCCGGCACCGGCATCGCAATCCTATCTCAACATGCCGGCGATCATCGCGGCCTGCGAAATCACCGGCGCCGAAGCGATTCATCCCGGTTACGGCTTCCTGTCCGAAAACGCCCGTTTTGCCGAGATTGTAAAGGAGCACGGGCTGACCTTCATCGGGCCGGAGCCGGAACATATCCGCCTGATGGGCGACAAAATCGCGGCCAAGCAGGCGGTAAAGGCCGTAGGTATTCCCACAGTGCCAGGTTCCGATGGCGCCGTCGAAAGCGATAGCGAGGCCGAAAAGCTGGCCGAAGAAATCGGCTATCCGGTGCTGATCAAGGCCACGGCTGGCGGCGGCGGGCGCGGTATGAAGGTCGCGCAGCAGAAATCCGAACTGTCATTGGCGCTTTCCACCGCACGCACCGAGGCCAAGACCGCCTTCGGCAACGACGCGGTCTATATGGAAAAATATCTGGAGCGGCCGCGGCACATCGAAGTGCAGGTGCTGGCCGACAAATTCGGCAATGTCATTCATCTGGGGGAGCGCGATTGCTCGTTGCAGCGCCGCCACCAGAAAGTCTGGGAGGAGGCGCCCTCCCCTGCCCTCAATTCGGCACAACGTCAGGAGATAGGCGCCATCGTCACCACGGCGCTGGCCAAACTTGGCTATCTGGGTGCAGGCACCATCGAATTCCTGTTTGAAGAGGGGCGCTTCTATTTCATCGAAATGAACACCAGGGTTCAGGTGGAGCACCCCGTCACCGAAGCCATCACCGGCATCGACATCGTGCGTGAACAATTGCGCATTGCCGCCGGATCGCCGCTGGAGATCGCGCAATCCGATGTTGTGATCTCAGGGCATGCCATCGAATGCCGGATCAATGCCGAAAATCCGTTCAAATTCACCCCGTCACCCGGGCAGATTACACAATTCCACGCACCGGGCGGGTTGGGTGTTCGCTTCGATTCCGCGCTTTATGACGGCTACCGGATACCGCCTTACTATGACAGCCTGGCGGGCAAGCTGATCGTGCACGCGAAAAATCGCAATGAGTGCCTTTTGCGGCTGCGCCGCGCGCTGGATGAGTTGGTGGTCGGCGGCATCGAGACCACCATCCCGCTGTTTCAGGAACTCGTGCGTCAGCCCGATATCCTGAACGGCGATTATCACATCCACTGGCTGGAGCAGTTTCTGGCCAGGCGCAACGGTTGATTCGATTTTCCCGCTGGGCCGTTACGAGGACTCGCATATAGTGCGGGTGACGACAGCCGCACGGGGATTCAAATGGCTTTTCTGAATGGCTGGTCACCCCAGCTTCTGAGCATCTTGCGCATTATGTCCGGGCTTCTGTTCCTGGAGCACGGGACGGCAAAGCTGCTCGGTATTCCGCATGTGACGATGTATGACGCGGGCCTTTCGCCATTGTTGCTGGCCGCCGGCATCATCGAGCTGACTGGTGGTGTTCTGATTACCGCAGGATTTTTCACCCGTATCGCGGCCTTCATCTGCTCCGGCGAAATGGCTGTCGGATATTTTCTCTACCACATGCGCATGGGCGGCTTCTTCCCCGCGGTTAACCAGGGCGATGCCGCGATCCTGTTCTGCTTCATCTTTCTTTACATCGCTGCAGCCGGTCCCGGACCGTGGAGCATCGATGCGAAACGCGGCCGGACAACCTGACACACATCACGCATGAATGCCGGGCATGTCAGGAGATACGTGCCGTGGCTTATTGCCCGGCGCGGCGGTATAAACGCAGAAGCTCGGTATATCTGCTGTCCGCGGCAACATGCACCAGAAGGTTGAATTAACGCCAGATCTGCTCTTGCAGGCTTATGCGCAAGGGCTGTTCCCGATGGCTGAACGGCGGGAAGATCCGGGGCTGTTTTGGGTGTCACCGGACCGGCGGGGCATCATTCCGTTGAACAGATTTCACCTGCCGCGCCGATTGGCGCGCACCGTTCGCAGCGACGCTTACACGGTCACGGCCGATCAGGATTTTGCCGCCGTTATCAGAGCCTGTGCCGCGCCGCGTGCAGCAAGCGAGCAAAGCTGGATCAATGACGAGATCATCCGGCTTTATTCGGCGTTGCACGAAGGAGGCTTCGCCCACTCCATCGAATGCCGCAAGGACGGCCAACTGGTCGGCGGACTTTACGGTGTCGCGCTGGGTGCCGCGTTCTTTGGCGAGAGTATGTTCTCCAGCGCGCGCGACGCGAGCAAAGTGGCGCTGGTGCATCTGGTGGCGCGGCTGATCCGCGGCGGCTTTGCTCTGCTGGATACGCAGTTTCTGACCACCCATCTGGAACAGTTCGGCACGATCGAGATTCCGCGCGCGGCCTATCTGGCGCGCCTGCACGACGCCCTGGGACGGAACGCAGAGTTTTACTGGCCGGCCCCTTCGGGGAGAGACGGCGCGGGCTCATCCGCCTCCGCATTGGGCGACACGACTTTGGCCGGGCCCTTGGCGGGTGTCACGCTTGCCACCACGCCCGGTGCGTTGGTTTTGCAAGTGATCACCCAAACGTCATAAAGTGGATGTTCCATCCCGTTGATGGATGGTGTGGAGGCAAACATCCAGCCGGAAAACACCTGCTTCGCGGCCTGGCCCGGCCTCTTGTCGCTGATCTGCAGGAAGGCCGTGGTTTCGGGCGGTTCGGTCGGCGGTGTCGAATAACAGGTGCGCGCCGTAATCGTCAGCGTCGCAAACTGAACCGGTTTGTCGATCGGGGCCACGATATCGGTGGCGCGGCCGGTGATTTTGTCGAGCCCGCGCAGAACGACCGCAACCGGCTTTGCGGGCGGCGGCGCTGGTGCGGTTTGGGTATTGTCTGTTGCGGAGTTGTCTGACGCAGGGTTGGCGCCGGAGGTTGCCACCGGGCTGCCGCTGACATCCTGTGCCAGCGCGGGCACAGCCGCGACCGCCATGAAAAATAGAAAAGCCGGTGCGATAGCGCCAAAGCGCATCACGGTACCTCTGGCAGCGGGCTTGCCGGTTTGGGTGCGCTGTGACTGTTGCCGGGCTGGCTGGAACCGCTGCCACTGTTGATGAAGCGGCCGACAAGCCCCATCAGATCCACAGCCCCTTGCGTATTCTGCAGGATTGCCCCCGGCTTCAGCATGTCATCGCTGCCACCCGGCGCAATCGAGATATAGGAACTGCCGAGAAGGCCCGCCGACGTGATTTTGGCGGAACTGTCTTGCGGGATCGGGATATCCTTCCCGATCGAAAGCCGTGCCAGTGCGGTGTAGCTGCGGGTGTCGAGCTTGAGCGCGGATACGGTGCCGATCTTGATGCCACGCATGCGCACATCGGTACCCACGCTGATGCCTTCGACGCTGCCGAAACGGGCGTTGATCTCATAGCCCGAAATGCTGCCCGCACTTGTGGTGGTGTAGGCGAAAAACAGGAACGCGGCGGCGACCACCACGACCACGGCGCCAATCAGGGTTTCAACAGTATTGCTCTGCATACGGATTATTCGCGCTCGGATTATTCCGGTTTCCAGGCCTCATAATCGCCGGTCGCCCGTGGGCGCTTGCCAGAACGGGCGAGGCTTCCGGGCGGGCGCATGGCATCCGCTGTGCCGGACATGTTGGGGAGGTATTCACGCTCCCACGCTTTGGTCTTCGGGGCGGAAACAGTCGGCGGCTCGGCGAAAGTGTGATGCAGCCAGCCATGCCAGTCTGGCGGTACGCGGCTTGCCTCCACCGTCCCGTTATAGAGCACCCAGCGGCGCTTTCCGGTCGCATTCTGGTAATAGCGGTTGCCGAATTTGTCTTCGCCCACAAACCGGCCCGACCACCAGGTGTTCACCAGGGTGCCAAGCGTGGCGCCCCGCCACCAAATGAAGATCAAATCCCACAGAGACATCTTGCTGCTCGCCACCACAAAAGATTCGCCAGCCTGAGAGGACTATAGTTAGCCCATTGCTGTGCGCAAAGTGTGGCATCTCGTGCGGCCGCGCAAAGATGTGCGACCGGGGCAAATGCCAGCAGAAGCGCCCTTTCCAGCCGCGCGGGAAACGGCGCTGCTCCGCAACCGGAAGGGCCGAAAAAAATATTTTTACCAAACCGGCTTCCGGGCTTGACACCCGATGCCATCAGCATTTTTCCGCACCCTTCGACCCACAAGATGTTGGGGGTAAGGTTTCGTTTACCACTTAGGCCTTGCGCCCCCTCCGGCACCATGCCCATACTTCGCCCCAGTCGCCTTCCGCGACCCAAAATCTGGCGGTTTCCACTATACCTAGCCGCCGGGACGGCCCGCATATACGCGGCCTCCCGGGGATATGGAAACGTCACTTTGCGGGATCGAGATTTCCGGGATTGGACCGGATCGGCAGGCGGCAGAGGGTCAACATCCAGCCTGTTGGGGGAGCCATGCGTATCCGGCGTCTGTTCACAAACGAAAATTCCTCACCCTATGAGGCGGTCGCGTTCCGAGAATGTGCCAGCGAGATCCGCAACCCCGATGGATCGATCGTTTTCCAGCAGACCGGCATCGAAGTCCCCGAGGCGTGGAGCCAAGTGGCGAGCGACGTGTTGGCCCAGAAATATTTCCGCAAGGCGGGCGTGCCGTCGAAGCTGAAAAAGGTCGCCGAAGACGGCGTACCCGAATGGCTGTGGCGGAGCGAGGCCGACGAAGGCGCCACGCTGACCGGCGAGGTTTCGGCCAAGCAGGTGTTCCATCGCATGGCGGGCACCTGGACCTATTGGGGCTGGAAGGGTGGTTATTTCGACACCGAGGCCGACGCGCGCGCTTTCTATGACGAAATGAGCCACATGCTGGCGACCCAGCGGGCAGCCCCCAACTCTCCGCAATGGTTCAACACCGGCCTCAACTGGGCCTATGGCATCGACGGGCCAAGCCAGGGTCATTTCTATGTCGACCACATCACCGGGCGGCTGGTGAAATCGGCCTCAGCCTATGAACATCCGCAGCCGCATGCCTGTTTCATCCAGAGCGTGAACGACGACCTCGTCAACGAGGGCGGGATCATGGATCTGTGGACGCGGGAAGCCCGGCTGTTTAAATATGGCTCCGGCACGGGCACCAATTTCTCCAGCCTGCGCGGCGAGAACGAGCGCCTATCCGGCGGCGGCCGCTCCTCCGGCCTGATGAGCTTCCTGAAAATCGGGGACCGGGCAGCGGGCGCCATCAAATCCGGCGGCACCACGCGGCGCGCGGCCAAAATGGTGATCGTGGACGTCGATCACCCCGACATTGAAGATTTCATCAGCTGGAAGGTGATCGAGGAGCAGAAGGTCGCCGCGATGGTGGCGGGCTCCCGCCTCGCCGAAAAGCACCTGAAGGCCGTGTTCAAGGCTTGCATCAATTGCGAAGGCTCGAACGGCGATTGCTTCGACCCACGCAAGAATCCAGCCCTGCGGCGCGAGGTGAAGGCCGCGCGCAAGGCGATGATCCCCGACAATTACATCGAGCGCGTGATCTCACTGGCGCGGCAGGGGCAAACCGATATCGATTTCCGCACCTACAGCACGGATTGGGATTCGGAAGCCTACATGTCCGTCTCCGGCCAGAATTCGAACAATTCCGTGCGCGTCACCGATGCCTTTTTGCAGGCCGTGCTGGAAGACGCCGATTGGGAATTGACCGCGCGCAAGGGCGGCAACGTGGTGAAGACCATCAAGGCCCGCGAATTGTGGGAGAAGGTCTCTTACGCCGCGTGGGCGTGCGCCGATCCGGGCATTCAGTTCCACACCACCATCAATGACTGGCACACCTGCCCGGCCGGCGGCGATATCCGCGCTTCCAACCCGTGCTCGGAATACATGTTCCTGGACGATACGGCGTGCAATCTGGCGTCACTGAACCTGATGCAGTTCCGCTGTGCCGATGGCGCCTTTGATGTAGAGCCGTTCGAGCACGCCGTCCGTCTGTGGACCGTTGTGCTGGAAATCTCGGTTCTGATGGCGCAATTCCCCAGCCGCGAGATTGCACAGCTTTCTTATGAGTATCGCACACTGGGCCTTGGTTTCGCCAATATCGGCGGGCTTCTGATGTCCTCCGGCATTCCTTATGACAGCCGCGAAGGCCGCGCGATTGCCGGCGCCATCTCCGCCATCATGACTGGCATATCCTATCGCACCTCTGCCGAAATGGCGGCTGAGATCGGGCCGTTCCCGCAGTTTGCAGCGAACCGGGACACGATGCTGCGCGTAGTGCGCAACCACCGCCGCGCCGCCCATGGCGATGGCGCCGGTTACGAGCACCTGTCCACGCTGCCGGTCCCGCTCGATCACGATGCAATTGCGCAGATCGATCTGGCAGCGGCCGCACGGCGCGCCTGGAACGAGGCATTGGAACTGGGCGAGGCGCACGGCTTCCGCAATGCGCAAGCCACGGTGATCGCACCGACCGGGACAATCGGCCTGGTGATGGATTGCGATACCACGGGCGTGGAACCGGATTTCGCGCTGGTCAAGTTCAAGACCCTGGCCGGTGGCGGCTATTTCAAGATCATCAATCGTTGTGTGCCGGAGGCCCTGACCACACTTGGCTATAGCCAAACTCAGATCGACGACATCGTGGCCTATGCGGTTGGTCACGCGACACTGGAAACCGTGACCAGTGGCGTCACGCATGACGCGCTGCGGGCGCGCGGCTTTGACGATGATCGCATCAACACCATCGAAGCGGCGCTGGAATCCGCCTTTGACATCCGCTTCGTATTCAACAAATGGACGCTTGGGGAGCGCTTCTGTGTCGAAACCCTCGGGCTTGATGCGGCGGCGATGGACGCACCGGATTTCGACATGCTGCGGACACTCGGCTTCACGCGCAATGAGATTGAGGCCGCCAACCTCCACGTCTGCGGGGCGATGACGCTGGAAGGCGCGCCGCATATCAAGGAAGAACATCTGGCGGTGTTCGATTGCGCCAATCCCTGTGGGCGCATCGGCAAGCGGGCGCTGTCGGTCGAAAGCCACATCCGCATGCTGGCGGCCGTGCAGCCCTTCATTTCGGGTGCAATTTCGAAGACCATCAACATGCCCAACAGCGCCAGCGTGACGGAGTGCGGCGAAAGCTACATGCTGTCCTGGAAGCTGGGCCTGAAGGCCAATGCGCTCTACCGCGATGGTTCCAAGCTTTCGCAGCCCTTGGCCGCATCGGTCCTCGCCTTCGACGATGAAGACGACGAAGCCGAAGACATGCTGGCACAGCCGCAGGCCGCGCGCACCGCGGTGGTGGCCGAACGCGTGGTGGAAAAGATTGTCGAACGGGTTTCGCGCGAACGCGAAAAACTGCCGCAACGGCGCAAGGGTTACACCCAGAAGGCAATCGTGGGCGGCCACAAGGTCTATCTGCGCACGGGCGAATATGAAGATGGCCGGATCGGCGAAATCTTCATCGACATGCACAAGGATGGTGCCGCGTTCCGCAGCCTGATGGATGCGTTTGCCATCGCGATTTCGATGGGCCTGCAATATGGCGTGCCGCTGGAAGAATTTGTCGATGCCTTTACCTTCACCCGCTTCGAACCGGCGGGCCTGGTGATCGGCAACGACTCCATCAAGAACGCCACCAGCATTCTGGATTACATCTTCCGCGAACTGGCGGTGAGCTATCTCGGCCGTCACGATCTTGCCCATGTACCGCCGGCGCGGGACGAGGATGTGGGCGACGGCGTTGAAGGTGGCGGCCGCGCCACCCGGCAGGACGAGATTGCGCGTGCCATCAGCCGCGTGGCGTCGACCGGCTATGTCCGCGGCAATCCGTTCAAGGTGGTTCGTGGCGGCGTGGTCGCGAACCTGGCGCTGGCGCACGATCATGATCACGACCACGATCAGGATCGCCACGACGATGCGGAGTTCGAGCATTACGCCGAGGAGGAATCACCCGTCAGCGCCGCGATGGGAGAGCTGCGCGATGCGGTTCTGGAGGCAGCCTCCACGCTTTCGGAGAATCCGGTCGGGGCTGCCGTCGCGACTATCGAAGCGCGGATGAGTGTGAGCAGCACGAGCAGGAACGATATTCACGCCAGGCGCGTGGCCGAAGCCCGCATGAAGGGATTTGAGGGCGATGCCTGTGGTCAGTGCGGAAACTTCACACTGGTCCGCAATGGCACCTGCATGAAGTGCAATACATGCGGCGGCACCAGCGGCTGCAGTTGAGGACGCGACTCCTCACGTTGACGAAGGCCGGGGCGGTGCCCCGGTCTTCGTTTATTCCCCTCGTTTTTCAGGCCCTGCCGATGCGGCAGGCATAGCAGCCGCGACGCGCGAAATGGGCATGGATCGTTTGCACGCGCGCATCGGAAAACAGACGCACAATCAAATCTTCAACCTGTCCGCCTTCAGTCACATCAGCGTCGAGCATCGTGCCTTCGCCATCGTAAGCACGCAGCGACAACAGACGGTTCCGCAACACCGGCGGAATCTCCCCGACGCGATCGAATGCCTTCCCCGACTGCTCGCGGACAAAGATCGGGCCGCTGGCGCGGTATGGCGTAAGCGCCGGCTGATGCTCATACGGCAGTAGAAGAAGACGTTCTCCCGGATTCGCATCCTCAAGGCTGACACGGCAGGGAAAACCCGGTTTCTCATCGGCAATAACGCGACAGATAGCACGGGCAGCAAGCACCTCGTCAGAGAGGGCGAATAGGGGTTGAAACGGCGCGGCAGCAAGACCGCTGACACGAAATGACATAACGCATCTCCCGATAAATCTTTGGTCGCGTTATGCCGTTGCCGGACGGGCGCAGCAGCCCGTTTCTTGCGACGGAAGGCCCGTTCATTCCGCCGCGTCGGCAACAGGCGTCTTCTGGGTCCAACGCAAAATGGGTTTGCGGGCAGCGCGCGTTTCATCCAGACGGCGGCGCGGGGCGAAACGCGGCGCACCGTCAAAACGGGCGCGGTTGCCCGCCTTTGCTTCCCCAGCCAGCACACGCAAGACATGAATGAAACGATCGAGGCTTTCTTTCGATTCCGATTCCGTCGGCTCGATCAGTATCGCGCCGTGAACCACCAACGGGAAATACATGGTCATCGGGTGATAACCTTCGTCGATCATCGCCTTGGCGAAATCGAGCGTGGTGACACCCGTACCATCCAGGAAACTGTCGTCGAACAGCGCCTCGTGCATGCAGGGGCCCGGAAACGGCGCGCTCATCACATCCTTGAGCGAAGCAAGAATGTAGTTGGCAGAAAGAACGGCATCTTCCGACGCCTGGCGGACGCCATCCGCACCATGGCTCAACATATAGGCGAGCGCCCGCACAAACATGCCCATCTGACCGTGGAAGGCGCACATGCGGCCGAAGGGCGAACCGGTTTCAAGATCTTCACGGTTTTCGATGTAGCGGAAACCGGCATCGTCGTGGATCAGCAGCGGCAATGGCGCGAACGGCGCCAGGGCCTTTGAAAACACCACGGGGCCCGCACCCGGGCCGCCACCGCCATGCGGGGTGGAAAACGTCTTGTGCAGATTGATGTGCATGGCATCGACGCCCAGATCGCCAGGACGCACACGCCCGGCAATGGCATTGAAATTGGCGCCGTCGCAATAGAAATAAGCGCCGGCCTTATGCACCGCGTTGGCCATTTCCAGCACGCGCGGTTCGAACAGACCGCAGGTGTTGGGATTGGTCAGCATGATGGCCGCAACATCGGGGCCGAGTTTTGCTTCCAGCGCGTCGGCATCGACGTGGCCGCCGCGTGTCGCCGGCACCTCCTCCACCGTGAAACCGGCAAGCGCAGCCGTGGCCGGATTGGTGCCGTGCGCGGATTCAGGCACCAGAATCCGTTTGCGGTTTTCGCCGCGTGCTTCCATCGCCGCGCGGATGGCCAGAAGCCCGCAGAGTTCGCCATGAGCACCGGCCTTCGGCGACATCGCCACGCTGTGCATGCCGGTGAGCGTGGTAAGCCAGCGCATCAGCTCGGAAATCAGCGCCAGCGCACCCTGTACCGTTTTTTGCGGCTGCAAGGGATGAATGTCGGCGAAGCCCGGCAATCGCGCCATTTTCTCATTCAAGCGCGGATTGTGTTTCATGGTGCAGGAGCCAAGCGGATAAAGCCCACTGTCGATCGCATAATTCATCCGCGACAGGCGGACATAGTGGCGAACCACCTCCGGCTCCGACAGGCCGGGAAGACCGATAGCTCCCTTCCGGCGCTGCCCGCCGAGGCGGGATTCCGAGACCTGGGTTTGCGGCAGATCGACCCCCGTCATGCCATCGCGGCCAAGTTCGAAAATCAGCCCCTCTTCATGATCGAGGCCGCGATCCCCGGAAATGGTTGCTGGCGCTGCTTCGAGCGTGCCGGTTGCCGCGGTTGGACGGCCCTGATTGTTCATCATGCGATCACCTTTTTCAGCGCGGCGGCGAGATCTACGCAATCGTCATCCGTCACGGTTTCGGTGACCGCGACGATCAACAGATTCTCAGCGGCCTTGTCGCGCGGCAACAGACGAGATGCCGGAACGCCCGCGAGGATGCCCCAATCCGCCAGTTGATCGACAATGGCCGCCGCCGGTTGCGGCAGACGCACCGTAAACTCATTGAAGAAAGACGGCGTCACGAGATCGACACCCGGAATGGCTGCCAGACGATCCGCCAACGCGGACGCGCGCGCATGATTGAGCCGCGCCAACCGGGTGAAACCTTCTTCGCCCAGTAAGGAAAGATGGATCGTGAAGGCAAGGCAGCACAGCCCGGAATTGGTGCAGATATTGCTGGTGGCCTTCTCGCGGCGGATATGCTGCTCGCGGGTGGAAAGCGTCAGCACATAGCCGCGGCGGCCTTCGGCATCCACTGTTTCACCGGAGAGGCGGCCCGGCATCTGCCGCAGATATTTTTCACGCGTCGCAAAGAGCCCGACATACGGCCCGCCGAAATTGAGGCCGTTGCCGATAGATTGCCCTTCGGCCGCAACGATGTCGGCGCCCTGGGTGCCCGGCGGCTCCAGCAGGCCGAGGGAAACAACTTCCGTCACCACCGCGATCAGCAACGCACCCTTGGCATGGGCAGCCTCGGCAACCGGGCGCAGATTGCAGATCAAACCGAACACATCGGGGCTTTGCACCACGACGCAAGCCGTCTGATCGTCAATCAGCGCGGCGATGTCTTCCGCCGAGCCGGGCGTAACGGGCGCGCGCGTCACCGTGCCCTGAAGCGCCGCCAGATTTTCGATCGTTTGCGCATAGTGGGGATGAAGGCCGCCGGACAGGATGGCTTTTGGCCGCCGGGTCAGGCGTTGCGCCATCAGCACGGCCTCAGCCGTCGCGGTGGAACCGTCGTACATAGAGGCGTTGGCAACCTCCATCCCGGTCAGGAGCGCCACCTGGGTTTGAAACTCATAAAGATACTGCAGCGTGCCTTGCGCGATTTCCGGCTGATAAGGCGTGTAGGAGGTAAGAAATTCCGAACGCTGGATCAGATGATCCACCGAGGCCGGAACATGATGGCGATAAGCGCCGGCGCCGCAGAAGAACGGCACAGAGCCGGCCGTAACATTGCGCGAGGCCATGCGTGCCATCGCGCGTTCGACATCCATTTCGCTCTGCGTGTCCGGCAGATCGAACTTGGCGCGGGAGACGATGGCTTCCTTCGGAACACCGGCGAACAGGGCATCAATATCGGGCACGCCGATCTTCGCCAGCATCTGCGCCCGGTCGGCAGGGGTAAGCGGCAGATAGCGCATCAGAGTCCCTTCACGAATTCGGTATATTGGTCGGCGGTCATCAGCCCTTCGGTCTCCGCCTTGTCGGCCAGCTTGATGCGGAAGAACCAACCCTCCCCCTCCGGGTCGGCATTCACCTTTGCCGGATCGTCGCTCAACGCCGCGTTGGCGGCGACGATCTCGCCACTGAGCGGGGCATAGACTTCACTGGCCGCCTTGACGCTTTCCACCACGGCGGCTTCGGCATCGCGTGCGAGTTTCTTCCCCGCCTCCGGCAATTCGACAAAGACAACATCGCCCAATTGCTCGGCGGCATATTTGGTAATGCCCACTGTCGCCTCGTCACCCTCGATGCGCACCCATTCATGCTGATTTGTGAAACGCAGTTCGCTCATCGTCTTGCCCTCTTTCAACTCGGTGTGGTGCGCTTGTAGCGGTGCGGAACAAACGGCATCGGCGCAACATGGGCCGGAACCGGTTTCCCACGCACCAGAAGATCGATTTCCGTTCCATCGCCCGCAAAGGCGCTTTCGACATAACCCATCGCAACCGGTACATTCAGGCTGGGCGCAAAACCGCCACTGGTCACCCGCCCGATCACACGGCCATTTTTGTCGGCAATTTCCGTTCCTTCCCGCGCGGGCGCGCGGCCATCGGGCCGGATGCCGATGCGCTTGCGCGGCACACCGTTGAACAACGCATCCACGATGTGTTCGGCGGCAGGAAAATTCTTTTCGATCTTGCGGCGCTTGCCGATGGCAAAGGCAAGGTTGGCCTCTATCGGGCCTGTACTCTCATCAATATCATGACCGTAAAGGCAAAGCCCTGCTTCAAGCCGCAAGGAGTCACGCGCGCCGAGACCAATGGGCATGACCTCCGCCTCACGCAACAGAAGACGGGCAACGCGGTCCGCATCGGCCGCATTCAATGAAATCTCAAACCCGTCCTCACCCGTATAGCCGGAACGGCTGACGATGGCGGGCGCACCCGCCACATCCATACGCCTGACATGCATGAAACGAAGCGCGGCAGCATCCGGAGCATGACGTGCAAGTACGGCTTCCGCTGCGGGGCCCTGCAACGCGAAAAGCGCGCGATCTGTTTGGGGGTTGAGCGTGGCAACACCCGCCAGCTTTTGCGCGATATAAGCGAAATCGCTTTCCTTGGTGGCCGCGTTGACGACCAGATAAAGCGCACGCTCTCCCGCAAGCCGCGCCGTCATGAAATCATCCAGGATGGCGCCCTGATCGTTGAGCAGCAGGCAGTAGCGCTGCATCCCCTCCTTCAGGCCGATGAGATCGGACGGCGTCAGACGTTCCAGGGCCGCAGCCGGATCATCGCCGGAGAGGAATGCCTGGCCCATATGGGAGACATCGAACAGGCCGGCTTTCTCCCGCGTATGCAGATGTTCTTTCAATATGCCCGCAGGATATTGCACGGGCATTTCGTAGCCCGCGAAAGGCACCATCTTGCCGCCCAGTTCGAGATGCAGCGCATGGAGCGGCGTGTGGCGGAGAACGTCTTCGGTGGTTGCCATGACAGTCCGTAAAAAGGGTTGCTGCGCGCGGCCCGAAATGCCGGAACGCGCACCCCTCTGTCATGGGACCTGAGAGATTTCCCTACGCTCTATCGGGCGCGGGATTACCCCTTCGGTGGGCCTGAAAAAATCAGGCCACTTTCCAGAACTTCATCTCCATTGCGGTCCTTTTGCCTGAGAGTTTCCGGGGCGGTTGCTCCTTCGGCGCCGGCGCCACGGCCGGTCTCTCCCGCAGGGGATCATGTGTTGGCCGGTCGGGCGGCGCCTCCCGGCGGGCCCGAACGTTGGCGGGCATCATAAGTGGGCAAGAAGACGAGTCAACGCGAACCGGGAAAACGCCCTGATTCGCTCACATCCTTGCGGGAACTTCGATGCCGAGAAGCCCCAGAACTCTGGTCAGAGCGGCAAGCGTAACCCGGCACAGGCCGAGCCGGGCAGCGCGCAGGTCCACATCCGATTCGGAAAGGATGTGATGTTCCGTATAGAAGCGGCTGAAATCCTGGGCGAGGCCAAAGGCAAAATCGCACAGCAGATTTGGGGCGCGCTTGGCCTCTGCCCCGCGCATGGTATCGGGGAGCGAAAGCAGGCGGAGCGCAAGCGCCCTCTCCTCCGCCGAACGCAAGGTCGGGCCCGCGGCCGCATATCCGGCATCTTCCGCCTTGCGCAGGATCGATTGAATTCGCACCGCGGCATATTGCAGATAGGGCCCCGTCTTACCTTCAAAGCGTGAGAACCGCGCGAGGTCGAAGATGTAATCGGTCTGCCGATGATTGGAGAGATCGGCGAATTTGATGGTGGCAATGCCGACCTTGCGCGCGATCTCCGCCCGCTCTTCCGCCGGATAGTCCGCCGCCAGCCCCTGTTCGGTCAGACGCTTCTCAGCTTCGTCCGTCGCCATCGCAATCAGGTCATAGAGCTTCATCACGCCGCCGGCGCGTGTCTTGAACGGTTTGCCGTCCGGCCCGTTCATGGTGCCGTAACCGACATGCTCCAGCACCGCGTGACCGTTTAACCCGGACTTCTCCGCAGCACGGAAGACCTGTTCGAAATGGCCATGCTGACGGTGATCGACGACATAGAGGATCAGATCGGGATTTTGCGTGCGCACGCGATCGATGATCGTGGCGAGATCGGTGGTGCCGTAAAGCACCGCGCCATCCGACTTCAAAAGGATCAGCGGCGGCATTTCCTTCTTGTCGGTTTCGCGCGCGACAGGAACGACCAGTGCGCCCTCGCTCATCACTGCAAGGCCACGCGCCTTCAGGTCTTCGACCATGGGCGGGATCAGCGCATCGACACTGGATTCACCCTTCCACAAATCGAAATGAACACCGAGGCTGCCGAATTCCCGTTCCAGTCCCTGTTCCGACACCCGCACGAAATGCTGCCAAAGCGCGCGGTATCCGGGGCGGCCGGCCTGCAGCTCCGCCGTGGCGGTGCGCGCTTCCTCAAGCCTTTCCGGATCGGCTTTGCAGGCTACGGATGCAGCCGGATAAAGCTCCTCCAGATCGTCCATCGTGACCGGAGATTGCGCAGGGTAAGGGCCCGTGACCGTTTCATCAAAGTAGACCGGCGCGAGGCCACGGCGGCCAACCTCGCTGATCAATTGCCCCATCTGCAGGCCCCAATCGCCCAGATGCACATCGCTGACCACATGCCAGCCATTGGCGCGGTAAAGCCGTTGCAGACAATCCCCGATGATGGAGGACCGCAGATGGCCGACATGCATCGGCTTGGCAACATTCGGGCCGCCGAAATCGATCACCACGGTCCGGTTCGCGCCATCGCGCGGCACGCCCAGATGCGCGTCGGCAGCAGCCTGTGCAAGCCGGCCGGTCAGTGCGGAATCGGATATGTTGAAATTAATGAATCCGGGGCCTGCAATCTCCACCTTTGCAAACAGCGTATTCTGCTTCAGGCGCGCCACGAGTTTTTGTGCAATTTCGCGCGGATTGGTTTTCGCCTGTTTGGCGGCAGCCAGCGCCCCATTGCACTGAAACTGTGCCAGGTCCGGCCGGTCTGCCGGCTGTACACGGCCAAGTGCGGGATCAAGTCCCTCAGCAGCAAAAGCGGCACCCGCAATTGCCGACAGTTCTTCCGTCAGCGGTGTCATTGGGCGAACCGGTTGAACTTTCGATTGAAGTCCAATTGCGCCTTCGTCAACTGAAACCCTGTCAGGATTTGATAGTCATAGGCATGCTTGTCGTTGTCGACCTTGATCACAGTCGAATCGATCGATTGCTGGAACGACACGCTGGTCTGGCCCGCCGCGAAACTGAGCGGTGCAGAAAACAGTTTCTTGGTCAGGATGCGGCCACCGGGCGCCGTAACGGAAACGAAATAGGGAACAGTGAACTGCGCCGCCGCACCGCCATTGGGCCGCGCGGCCTGAAAGGTGATTTCCAGGCTGGAAGTCACAAGGCGGGTCCGCTCCTCAACCGAGCAGTCGGTCGTGGCACGCGTCGCATCGATACGATAGAGCTGATTGTCCGCGGTTTCGGCCTTGCCGGGGGCAAAGGCCGTCAATGACGATGCTTCCGCCAGAATGCCGACGGAGGGGCACATCGCCAATTGCCGTGCACTGGTGCATGACGCCAAAAGGCCGGCGGCGATCAGAAGGACAGCTATTCTGGTCAAATTTTTCATCTCTCAGGGGCATTCATGGCGCCAGTCAGGGATTGACGGGACGCCGGGTCAACAACCATGCCCGGCGGAAACGGTACCTCGGAGCAAGGTGGGCAGCATCCCGGTCCTTCCGCTTGACAATTGAAGTGCCGCAAACGACTCCTCAAACAGGCGCCAGACGGCGCCGGGAATGTAACGAAGCAGATCATCCAAGGGAAGCGCCGGGGCATCATGGCCGTTTATACCGAAGTCTCCTTTGAAGACCTGCAAGCGCTGCTGAAAAATTACGATATCGGCAAGCCGACGAGCTTCAAGGGCATCGCCGAGGGTGTGGAGAATTCCAACTTCCTGCTGGCCACGGAACAGGGCGGCTTCATCCTGACGCTGTATGAAAAGCGGGTCCATGCGGAGGATTTGCCATTCTTCCTGGGGCTGCTTGAGCATCTGGCGGCAAAGGGCATTGCCTGCCCCGTGCCGGTCCGCCGGCAGGACGGTGCGCAATCGATGACCGTCAACGGCAGGCCCGCGGCCCTTCTGACCTTTCTGGACGGCCTGTCACTCAGGCGGCCCGAGGCCGCACATTGCGCACAGGTCGGCGCCGTTCTGGCGCACATGCATGACGCGGGGCGCGATTTCGCCCTGAAGCGGCCAAACGCGCTGGGCCCGCAAGGCTGGCTGCCATTGGTGGAAGCGACCAGGGCCGGTGCCGATACTGTGCAGGAGGGGTTGGCCGGTCTTATTGCCGAGGCGCTTGCCGTCACACATGCGGAATGGCCGGAGAACCTTCCCGCAGGGATCATTCACGCCGATCTGTTTCCGGACAATGTGCTGTTCATGAACGGGACGATTTCCGGGCTGATCGATTTCTATTTCGCCTGCAACGATGCCTTCGCCTATGACCTGGCCGTCATGCTGAATGCGTGGTGCTTCGAGAATGACGGCTCTTACAACATCACCAAGGGGCGGGCGCTGTTATCCGGCTACAGCAAGGCGCGCGCGCTATCGCCTGCCGAAATGGCTGCCCTGCCCGTTCTGGCCCGCGGGGCTGCGCTGCGCTTTTTGTTGACCCGGCTCTATGACTGGCTGAATCCAGACCCGGGCGCGCTGGTACGACCCAAGGACCCGCGCGAATTCGCCAAACGCCTGCGCTTTCACATGGGTGTGAAACGCGCCGCGGAGTATGGGGTTTGAGTTCTCCGCGCGTCGATATTTTCACCGACGGTGCCTGTTCAGGAAATCCGGGACCCGGCGGCTGGGGCGCGATTTTACGCGCGGGCGCCCATGAGCGCGAAATTTCCGGCAGCGAAAATCCGACCACCAACAACCGGATGGAAATCCTGGCGGCCATCAGGGGTCTTCAGGCATTGAAGCGGCCGTCAGATGTCACCATCCACACCGATTCCCGCTATCTTCTGGATGGAGCGACGAAATGGCTCGCCCGCTGGAAGGCCAATGGCTGGCGCACGGCAGATAAAAAACCGGTCAAGAACGAAGACCTTTGGCGGCTGCTGGAAACCGAAATGGAAAAGCACGCCGTGGCATGGCAATGGGTCAAAGGCCATTCCGACCATCCGGAGAATGAACGCGCGGACGCCCTAGCCCGCGCGGCCATTTCCGCAAATCGATAAATGAACGTGTGCTTATCGCGTCAGAGCTGTTCCAGCATGTGCTCGGCGCTGGACACCGAAAAACCGCCACCCTCTTCCACATTGAGGGCCTTGACGACGCCATTATCGACCACCATCGAGAAACGCTGACTGCGCTTGCCCATGCCGAAGCGGGAGGCATCCATCTCAAGGCCCAGCGCACGGGTGAAATCGCCATTGCCATCGGCCAGCATCAGAACCTTGCCGCCCGCCTTCTGCTGATCGCCCCAGGCGCCCATCACAAACGCGTCATTTACCGAAACGCAGGCAATGGCATCCACCCCCTTCTGCTTCAGTTCATCCGCATGCTGAACGAAGCCGGGAAGGTGTTTGGCGGAACAGGTCGGCGTGAACGCGCCCGGCACGGCAAAAAAGGCAACTTTCTTACCGGTGAAAAGATCATCCGTACTGAGCGGCTTGGGCCCGCCATCCTGCATCTGCATCAGCGTTGCCGAAGGAACTTTGTCACCCACCTTGATCGTCATTTCCATCTCCTGTTTTGGCACCTGCCGCTTTCTACCCCAACCGGGCGGCACGTGAAAGCGGGCGGGGCGGGTGCGCGTCAACCGCCAATTCCCGCCCAACATTGAAGGCACGCGGCATTCCCACTAACCTGCGGGCATGGCGATGCAAGGCATCACGGTGGAAGACGGCGGCGAAAGTTTTCTGGAGGGAAAACTGCTGATCGCACTTCCCGGTATGCCGGACCCACGCTTTGAACGCAGCGTGATCTTCATCTGCGCCCATTCCGGCCAGGGGGCCATGGGCCTGATCATCAACAAGGCGGTTGAGGGCCTGAACTTTCACGACATGATGGAACGCCTGGATGTCGAGGTCTCGGCGATGACACCGGACCCGCCAATCCTGTTCGGCGGACCGATGCAGACAGAGCGCGGCTTCGTTCTGCACAGTGGAGATTTCGAAAGCGGCGATTCCACGCTGCCGGTTACGAGGGAGGTATCGCTGACCGCAACGCTGGACATTCTGCGTGCCATCGCATCCGGGCAAGGGCCGCAGCGCTCTTTGTTCGCACTGGGCTATGCGGGCTGGAGCGGCGGACAGATCGAAGATGAAATCCGCGCCAATGGCTGGATCCACTGTGACGCCGACATGGGGCTGGTTTTCGACACCAGCCTCGATGCGAAATGGGGCGAAGCGCTCAGAAAACTCGGAATCGACGCATCCAGCCTGTCAGCCAATACCGGGAGCGCCTGAAGCCCGGTTCGCATCGCCGCGCGCCGCCGCTTCGCGCGGCATCGACTGGGCCGCACTGCCCGTATCGCAATGCAAGGCAATGAAATTCAGCGTCTCCGCCGCAGGCAATGCAGGGGAGAAATGAAACCCTTGCGCATATTCGCAGCCGAGGTCGCGGAGCCAGGTCGCGTCGTGCGCGCTCTCCACCCCCTCCACAATCACATCGCGCTTCAACTCATGCGCAAGCGACACGATGGAGCCGAGGATGACGCCGCCTTCCCCCTCCTCATCCGTGCCGCCATGGCGGGCAAGAAAGCCCTTGTCGATCTTGACCGTATCGAAGGGAAGAATGCCGAGTTCGCTGAGACTGGAAAGACCGGTGCCGAAATCGTCAATCGCAATGGCGATATGCCGCTTGCGAAACCGCTCCAGCACCTTGCGGACCTCGGTATCGGCCCCGATCGCACTTTCCGTAACTTCAAGCTTCAGTGTACCGGGAGCAACATCGCCCCGCGCGATCAGGCCGTTCAGCAGGGGCTCAAACTCCGGATCGCGCAATTGCCGGCGCGATACATTCACACTGGCGAACAGAGGCCGGTTCGAGGGGAAGTAGCGCTGCCAATGCGCCAAATCCTGCATCGTACGTTCCAGCGCCAAACGCCCAAGCGCCACGATCAGGCCCGTCGATTCCGAATGAGCAATGAAATCGGATGGCGCAATCAGACCTTTGACCGGATGATGCCAACGCAAGAGCGCCTCGAACCCCGCCAGACTTCCATCCCGCAAGCGGACAATCGGCTGGTAATAGACATCGATCTGGCCATGGCTCAGCGCCTCACGAAGCTCCGCTTCCATGCGCACGGAATCGCCCGGCGCCAGCGCGGCATAATCATGCACGTAGACGCGCGCACATCCGCCGCCCTGCCGCTTGGCCTGCAGCAAGGCGAGCTCTGCATTGCGCAGCAGCGCCAACGGATCTTCGGCATCGCCGCCGAGCGCGACACCGACACTGACGGGCGCGAACACGCTGCGGCCATCCTGTGTGTACGGTGCGCCGCAAATATCGACGATCTCCGCGCCGAAGGCCGCCGCAGAAACATTGCCGCCATGAATCAGGAAGGCAAAGGAATCGCCGCCAACACGGAAGAGAGAGACGCCGTGGCCGAATTTCGTGTTCAGCCGCTGTGCCAGCGCCTGCAGCAAGGCATCCGCCCCTTCGTGGCCAAGGCTGCTGTGAATGGCCTTGAAACGATCGATATCCAGCAGCGCGAAAGTCGCGTCCTTCAGCTTGCCGCCCGCCTCCTCCAGCGTGGCCATCATCGCCAGCCTGTTGCCGAGGCCGGTCAAGCCATCCTGACGCCCACGGCTAAGCTCACTGGCTTCGACCTGCTTGCGCACGCTGACATCGGCCAGAAGGCCAAGGCAGCGCGTGGCTTTTGCCCCATCGCCCAGCATGGTCGCGCGCAATTCAAACCAGGAAAAACGCCCCCTGCCGGTCTGGACCCGGAATTCCATTCGGAAAGCGAGGCCGGGATGGGCGCTGTATTCGCCCAGTGCCGCATTGAAGACGGCGCGGTCATCGCTGTGGACCCGGGCGAACCAGTCATCCAGCGAAAGCGTGGCGCCTTTGGCCGGCAGGCCGCAAAGAGCGGCGGCCTCCGGCCCCAGGGTCAACACACCAGCCGCCAGATCGAGATCGAAAACACCCTGCTGCGAAGCTGCGATCGCATAAGCAACCGGCTGCGATGACAAGGCCTGCTGCGCACGCGGCTGGCGGCCCAGAGGCGCCAGCGCGGAGGAGCGCGGCAGATGGGGGAATTGCGGGAAATGGATTGCGGGGATCAGCGAAATCCCCTCGCCTGCCGCGATGGCGAGCGCAAGCAGCACGGCACCGGCAGCGGCAAACCCGCCAACCGCCGTAGGTGCCACAAAATTGTCGCCGAAACCGCCAAAGGCACCGACGGCGGCAGCGGCCGTGACCAGCGCGAACGCGGCAGCAGCAGGCGCCAGCACACGCGCGGTCTGCGCGCCATGACGGCCACGCTCGACAATATAGGCGGCGACGGCAAGGGTGCCGAGAAGCACCACGATATTGCCAAGCAGAGCCGCGCCGGGAATGCCGACATAGGCGAGAAGGCCCAGTACGACGAGGCCGCGTAATGTCCATTGCAAGGTGGGAGGCGTCAGATAGCGCGCGCCGAACGAGCGATATTCCGTCAGCGGCACAAGCAGATTGGTCAGCTTGATCCCGGCGGCAAGCGCAAGACAGGCGAACAAGGCGATAAGACCGTAAGGACCGCCAATGCCGGTTGCGATGCTGGCATCGAACATGCCCGATGCGGCAAGCCGCGTGAGCAGAACCGCGAAGATGAAGAGAGCCGCCCAGCGTGGTGCGGCATGGCCCGTCATCACCGCGACGCCAGCGATGATGGCAGCAGCGGCGGCGATGAGACCGGCAACGGCGGCAAGCAGGATAGCGAGCTGACGGTTGTGTGCGGCAAGCGCAGGCTCCGTCCACGCCAGCAGCGACGGCGTTGCCGTTGCATTGCGCATACGGATGGCAATGGCGGCCGAAGTTGCCGGTGGAATGGTGACGCGGACCGATTTGCGCCCATAGGCATTGGTGTTTTCAACCAGGATGCCAGCTTCAGAACTGGCAACCTGAAGAATTTCCGGCCGTGTGGAAGACGGCAGAAACCGCAAACCGGCGCCCGGCGGACTGCCGGCCTGAAGGATGCGGGTGGCCGGGCGCACGCTGTCGTTCACCGCGGTCATCATGTACCAGTGCGAGCCATCCTTTTCGGGCGGCGATGGCGGCTTGTAGGGCAACAACGCATTTTTCGTGTCGATCATCGCGAGCGGCCCCGCGAAATCGACCATATGTGCGTCCTTTGCCCCCTTTGGCGCCACATAGGGTGCCGCGGCCGCGGCGGCGGCAACAAGCACAGCAAACGCGAACGCACAAAGTGCGGTGAAAAACGCCGTCGGCTTCAACGCAAAGTTACCGGACAAGGGAGACCTGTGCTGCGTTTGTTGATCCGATGTTTTGCGCGTCTTCAGCCAAAAGCGCGAACAGACAATGATCTTGCCACGCACCGTTGATCAGAAGATAGCGCCGCGCCAATCCTTCCTGACGAAAACCCGCTTTGCTGAGCAGGTTCTTCGATGGATCGTTCGAGGCGAGACAGGCCGCCTCAATGCGATGCAGTCCCAAGGTTTGAAACACAAAGGGAATCAACGCGCGCACAGCATCGTACATGTAGCCCTGCCGCGCAAATCGTTCACCGATCCAGTAGCCGAGCGCGCAGCACTGAGTCACACCGCGGCGGATATTGGAAAGCGTGCAACCGCCCAGAAGCGTGTCATCCGCTGTGCGAAACACAAAGAAGGCGTAGGCGGAATCGAGCCTCGATTCCCGGTGATAGCGCTTCAAACGGCGGCGGAAGGCAGCCTTGCTCAGCTCATCGCTGGTCCAGGCGGGCTCCCACGGCGTCAGAAAAGCCCGGCTTTCACCGCGCAGCCGCGACCAGGCCAGATGATCGGCCATGCGCGGATAGCGCAGGTACACGCCATCGCCCTGGAGCACCGGCTGCAGGCCGCCAGGAAAGGTGAGCCCCCGCATGAAGGCCATGGGCCCACGCTCATTCCGCGGCACGTCGCGTCGCACTGCCAAACCGCCGCGCAAAGGTTTCATGGGTTTCGAGCCCGCCGATCGGGCCGATGGCGGCCAGACTGGGGCTGGCCGTTGCCATCACACGGGCGCCGACGCGCTGGACGGCGGCGGTGTCCACCGCTTCGAGCAGACCCGTAACCTCAGCCACCGGAAGCACCCGCCCATAGGCGTAAAGCTGGGCCGCGATGGACTCGGCGCGGGCCGAGGGCCGTTCAAGCCCCATCAGAAGACCGGAGCGTAACTGCGCCTTGGCACGGGCAATTTCGCGATCGGTGGCGTTCTCCGCCAGAAGCGCCATTTCACCCGCGACCACCGGCGGAATCTCTCCCGCCTCGCCCTCGCCCGTGCCGGTGTAGATGCCGATCAGGCCACCATCATTGTAGGAATGGGCGAAGGCATAGATCGAGTAGCAAAGGCCGCGCCGCTCCCGCGCTTCCTGAAACAGGCGGGAGGACATGCCGCCACCGAGCGCAGTGGCATAAACCTGCATGGCGTAATAGTCGGGGTCAGTGCCGGAAACGCCCGGAAAGGCAAAGGTGATGTGCGCCTGTTCCAGATCGCCGGTTTCGCGCTTGTCGCCGCCGCGATAGTGGGCCAGTGGCGCGGCCGGGGCGGTGCCGGGCTTCAAATCGCCAAACAGATCCGTCGCCAATGCGACGATCTCACGATGCGCAACCGCACCGGATGCCACCAGCACCATGCTGCCGGCCCGGTAATTCGTGTTCATGAAGCCGCGAAGCTGATCCTGGCTGAAGGCGGAAACTGTCGCCTCCTCCCCCAGAATGGGCCAGCCCAGCGGCTGATCGGGATAAACCGCGGCCTGAAGGTGATCGAACACCAGATCGTCCGGCGTATCGCGGGCCTGACCGATTTCCTGAAGCACCACCTGACGCTCCCGCTCCAGCTCCGTCTGCTCGAAGGTGGGGCGGATCAGAATGTCGGACAGGATGTCGAGCGCCAGTGGAACATCGGCCTTTAACACACGGGCGTGAAAGGCCGTTTGTTCCCGGCTGGTATAGGCGTTGAGAAAGCCGCCGACTGCTTCGATCTCCTCCGCGATGACACGGGCCGAGCGCCGCTCGGTGCCCTTGAAGGCCATATGCTCCAGCATATGGGCGACGCCCATGTCCGCCTGGACCTCGTTGCGGCCGCCGGCGTTGACCCAGACCCCGACAAAGGCGCTCTCCAATTGCGGCATAGGATCGGTTACGACCGTCAAGCCATTGGAGAGTTTGGCAATTTCTACATTCATCGGTCGAGCCTGCTGGCGATAAAGGTGCGCACCTGTTCGAGATTGTTCGGCAGGGCCTGAACGCGCTCCACCCCGTCATAGAGGCCCTTGAGGCGCGGCGGCAAGGGGGGCACCTGGCCGGTGGCCCGGCGCACCGCATCCGGGAACTTTGCCGGGTGTGCCGTCGAGAGTACAACCACGGGCGCGGCGCCGCCGCGATAGGCTTCCGCAGCCGTCATCGCGACCGCGGTGTGCGGGTCGATCAGGCGGCCACAGTCCCGATAGACGCGCGCGATGGTGGCAAGGGTTTCGGCATCGTCCGAACGGCTGGCCGCATAGCGGGCCGCGAGCGATTGCCGGACCGGGTCGGGCAACACCAGACGGCGGGTGCGGGTGAAATCCACCATCGCGCCACGAAGCCAATCCGCATTGCGGCCAGACGCCTCGAACAACGCGCGTTCAAAATTGCTCGCCACCTGAATGTCCATCGACGGGCTGAGGGTGGCGTGCACCTCGCCCGTCTCATAAACACCGCGGTTCAAGGCACGGGCAAGAATGTCATTCTGATTGGTGGCGACGACGAGGCGTTCGGCCGCGAGGCCCATGCGCATTGCCGCCTCACCCGCAAAGATATCGCCGAAATTGCCGGTCGGCACCACGAAGACGGGCGGTGCATCGAGTGTGGCGGCCGCGGTGAAGTAATAGACGATCTGCGCCGCGATGCGGACAAAGTTGATCGAGTTGACGGCAGTGAGGTTCACATCGTTCGCAAAGGTTGTATCGGCAAACAGCGCCTTGACGATGGCCTGCGCGTCGTCGAACGAACCCTCAAGCGCGATGTTGTGCACATTGCCGAACGGAGCCGTGGTCATCTGCAGGCGTTGAACCTCGCTCACCCGGCCCTTTGGGTGGAGCACAAAGACATCGAGATTGGGCATGCCGCCAAGAGCGGCGATGGCGGCAGAGCCGGTATCGCCCGAAGTGGCGGCGACAACAGTGGCACGCCGCCCGCGTTCGGCCAGCGCGCGGGCGAACATCCGCCCCAGCAACTGCATCGCCACATCCTTGAAGGCAAGTGTGGGGCCGTGAAACAACTCCAGCAGGTGGAGGCCCTGCCCCAGATCGACCAGCGGGGCGATGGCCGGGGTTTCAAAGCCGGCATAGGCTGCTCCGATATCGGCCCGCAGGGCATCGGGCGAGAAACTGCCATCCGCAAAGCGGGAGAGGATGGTGAAGGCTGCTTCCCCATAAGAACGCTGGGCGAGCGCAGCGATCTCCGCCTTTTCAAGTACAGGCCAGGCGGAGGGCAGGAACAGCCCGCCATCGGAAGCCGGACCAGCCAGCAAAACATCGGCAAAGGCTTGCGGGGCGGCCTGCCCCCGGGTGCTGATAAAATCCATCTCTCCAAACTCAGTTCAACGAGCCGAGGCGGCTTCCCATAGCATGGCATGGGCTGTTCCACGCGGCATTTCATGTTAGGAATATAGTCTATAAATTCCCGAATCTCAAGGCTGATGAAGGAATTTTTTCAAGAAAACCGCAAACGGCCCTGACCCCGGTGATACAGCAGATAGATCACCAGCAGGCCCGCGGCGAGCGCAAACCAGGTGATGGCGTATTGCAGATGGTTGTTGGGGAAATCCACCACCGTCTGCCCGCCCTTGGGCCAGCCACCGGGATTGGGCGTTGCATCGGCCTCCAGCACCATGGGCGCCACAAGACGAACATGGACCGCCGCCGCCATCGCCACGATATCGCGTGCATACCAGATGCGCTGCCTGAGATCGGGCGCCGGTGTAAACAGGTTTGCTGGAGAGGGCGTGCGCCAGATGCCGGTAATCCGGTGCAGCCCTTCCAGAAGGCTCGCCTTCCGGGTTTGCGGATTGCGAAATTCCTTGGGCACAAAGCCGCGATCCACCATCACCACGGCACCGCCCGCCGCCACGAAGGGCGTCATCACATGGTAGCCGGGCATCCCTTCGGAGCCGGTGGCGAAGGCATAGCTTTCCTTGCCGTTGAGGAAATGGCCGGTGAGCGTGACCCGGCGGTATTGCGCCTGATCCGGCGGCAATGCGAGCACCCGCGCGAGCGGAATGGGCGTGGCGGTCAGGTGGTGGTTCACCTCCGCAATCAGGCCGAGCTTCCAGTGCAGGCGGTGAACCTGCCAGACGCCGAGCGCGATCAACAGAAGGAAGGCTGGCAGAAACCACAGCGTCGGCTTGAACAGAGGCTGGAAGCGGGGCACTGACCTAAATCTCCATTCCGCTGTCGCCGGCATTGTGGCGATACTGCAGGACGATGAAGGCAGCCTTTGCGACACGCAGCAGCGACAGCGTGACAATGAGGATCGTGGGCAGCCAGAGAACAGCATGCACCCAGTAGGGTGGCGAATATGCCAGCTCCACGATCAGGGCGCCGCCGGCAACGAGAAAGCCCGCGACCAGCACCACCATGGCCGCGGGACCGTCGCCCGCGATGAAACCGGAATAATCGAGCCCGCAGCGCGAGCAGGCCGGTTCAAGCGCGATATAGCGCTGAAACAGGCGCCCTTCACCGCAACGCGGACAAAAGCCGAGCAAGGCGGCGCGCAGAACGCCCGGCTGCCCGGCCTTTTCCATCAGTGCGAGATGGGTCCCTGCCCCCAGACATAGATGCAGGCGAACAGGAACAACCACACCACGTCGACGAAATGCCAGTACCAGGCCGCCGCTTCAAAACCGAAGTGGCGGGTTGGCGTGAACTGCCCGGCGATGGCGCGCGCCAGACACACGGCAAGGAAGATGGTGCCGACGATGACATGGAAGCCATGGAAGCCCGTGGCCATGAAGAAGGTCGAACCATAGATGGCGTCGAAATTGCCCGCGCCGGTCGCGAGGTTGATATGCGCCGGATCGCTGAACGGCTGCAGCGCGAGATTGTTGAAGCCGAAGGTGAACGGCGCATGGGCATATTCAAAAGCCTGAAGCGCGGTGAAGGTCGCGCCCAGCAGCACGGTGAGGACGAGGCCCTGGATCGCGCCCTTGCGATCACCCAGTTGCAGGGCGTGATGCGCCCAGGTGACCGTTGTGGCCGAGCACAGCAGGATCAGCGTGTTCAGCAACGGCAGATGCCAGGGGTCGAGCGTAACGATGCCGGCCGGCGGCCATGAGCCGATCGACACATCGTGGAAGAAGATCGCCGAATTGAAATAAGCCCAGAACCAGGCGACGAAGAACATCACTTCCGAGGTGATGAACAGCACCATGCCGTAGCGCAGATGCAGCTTCACCACCGGGGTGTGATTGCCCTTCACGACGGATTCCTTGATCACGTCGCGCCACCAGCCCGCCATGGTGTAGAGCACCAGAAGCACGCCGACCACGAAGATCCAGGGCTGGCCGCTGACGGGCAGGCCCCAGAACTGGGCCCCGTCGTTCATCCAGAAGACAGCGCCGACGAACATGACAAAGGCCCCGATGGAGCCGATGAGCGGCCACGGGCTGGGATCGACCAGATGGTAGTCGTGTTTGACTTCGCCGTGCGCCATATCCGTTCCGCCTCTTGTATCGTTAGTGCTGTGCGCCCAGGCGCACCATCGTCATAATAAAAATCAGTGTTACCAGCCCAGCGAGCAACAAGGCCAGAGCGAGATTGCGCCCCCGCCGCGCCTTCGCCGCCCGAACCTGCTGATCATCGTCCCCGCCCTCCATCGCCTCATATCCAGGTGCCGAGCGGAACAAGCCCGAGCAGGTGTTCCGCAATCAGCATGGCGAAAAGAACGAAGACATAAGCAAGTGAAATCCCGAACAGGCGGCGCGCGGCCGGCTCCTTCTCCTGGTCGGTTTCGCGCCAGGTGGCGACCGCTTCCCAGACCAGCCAGCCGCCGACCACGGCAGCGCAAATCAGGTAGAGCCAGCCGCCAAGCCCGACGAAGGCCGGCAGCATGCCGAGCGGGGCGAGCAGCAGCGAATAAACGAGAATCTGGTTGCGGGTGGACGCCTTGCCACGCACCACCGGCATCATCGGCACACCGGCCCGCGCATAGTCGCCCGAACGGTAGAGCGCGAGCGCCCAGAAATGCGGCGGCGTCCACATGAAGATAATGGCGACCAGCACCAGCGGCGGCAGCGACAAGGAACCGGTGACAGCCGCCCAGCCGATGGCCGGCGGCAGCGCACCGGACAGACCGCCGATCACGATGTTCTGCGGCGTGCGGCGCTTGAGCCAGAGAGTGTAGACCACAACATAGAAGAATATCGTGAAGGCAAGCAGCGCCGCCGCGAGATAATTCACGAACAGGCCCATGAAGGCGACGCTGCCGACCGAAAGCGTCCACCCGAAGGCAAGCGCCTCTTCCCGGGCGACGGCACCGCGCGGGATGGGGCGCGCAACCGTGCGCGCCATCACCGCGTCGATGTCGGAATCATAGGCCATGTTGAGGGCGCCGGACGCTCCCGCCCCCACCGCGATGCAAAGCAGCGCGGTAAAAGCGGTCAGCAGGTCGATGGAGCCGGGTGCCACCAGAAGCCCCGCAACACCGGTGAAGATGACGAGCGACATCACCCGCGGCTTCAGGAGCGCGAAGTAGTCACCCGCCGTCGCCACCCGGGGCTGCACGGCATATGCGGCGGCACTGGTCATCGGCCTAGCGTCCCCTCACTCTTTTCCTGTTCAGCCTCAATGCGAGCCCGCCTCAATGCGAACCCGTGGTCGTGCCGATGCGCGGCAGTTCCGAGAACTGATGGAACGGCGGCGGCGAGGACAGCGTCCACTCCAGCGTGGTGGCATGCGGGCCCCAGGGATTGTCACCCGCAACGCGCTTGCGCAGGAAAGCTTCCGCCAGCATCAGGAAGAACACCAGCATACCGGCACCCGCGATGAACGCACCGACGGAGGAAACGAAGTTCCAGCCGGCGAAGGCATCCGGATAATCCGCATAACGGCGCGGCATGCCGGCCAGGCCCAGGAAGTGCATCGGGAAGAAGGCGAGATTGACGCCGATGAACATGATCCAGAAATGCAGCTTGCCCAGGAACTCGTTGTACATGTAGCCGGTGAATTTCGGGAACCAGAAGTAGAACCCGGCGAAGATCGCGAACACCGCGCCCAGGCTGAGCACGTAGTGGAAGTGGGCCACCACGTAATAGGTATCCTGAAGCACCGTGTCGACGCCCGCATTGGCCAGCACCACGCCGGTGACACCGCCGATGGTGAACAGCAGCACGAAGCCGATGGCAAACAGCATGGGCGTTTTCAGCTCCAGCGAGCCGCCCCACATGGTCGCGATCCAGGAGAACACCTTAATGCCGGTGGGCACCGCGATGACCATGGTGGCGAACACGAAGTAGGCCTTGGTGTCGGTGCTGAGGCCCACCGTATACATATGGTGCGCCCAGACCAGGAAGCCGATGAAGCCGATCGCCACCATGGCGTAAGCCATGCCGAGATAACCGAACACCGGCTTCTTCGAGAAGGTGGAGATCACATGGCTGATCATGCCGAAGCCCGGCAGGATCATGATGTAGACCTCCGGATGGCCGAAGAACCAGAACAGATGCTGGTACAGGATCGGGTCGCCGCCGCCAGAGGCATTGAAGAAGCTGGTGCCGAAATGGCGGTCGGTCAGAAGCATGGTGATGGCGCCCGCCAGAACCGGCAGCGACAACAGCAGCAGGAAGACCGTAACCAGCATCGACCACACGAACAGCGGCATCTTGTGCAGCGTCATGCCCGGTGCGCGCATGTTGAAGATGGTGGTGATGAAGTTGATCGCACCCAGGATCGACGACGCGCCCGCGACGTGGACCGAGAAGATCATCAGATCCATCGCCGGACCGGGCGAGCCATAGGTGGAAAGCGGGGCATACATCGTCCAGCCGCCGCCCGAACCTATACCGCCGGAATCCCCTTCCACGAACATGCTGAGGACCAGAAGCGTGAACGAGAACGGCAGCAGCCAGAACGAGATGTTGTTCATGCGCGGGAACGCCATATCCGGCGCCCCGATCATCAACGGCACAAGCCAGTTGCCGAAGCCGCCGATCATCGCCGGCATGATCACGAAGAAGATCATGATCAGGCCGTGGCTGGTCACCAGCACGTTGAAGGTGTGCGGATCGGAAAAGATCTGCAGGCCGGGCTCCATCAGCTCGGCGCGCATCAGCATCGACAGCACCCCGCCGACGATGCCCGCACAGACGGCAAACACAAGATACATCGTGCCGATGTCCTTGTGGTTGGTGGAGTAGGCGTAGCGGCGCCACCCGGTGGGATGGTCGGCGTGCGCGGCATGTGCCAGTTCAGCCATTTCGCTTTTCCTTATGATTTATCCGGCAGCTACCTACCGAGAGCAGCCACGCGCGTACCGTCGTTCTCCGGCGCGTTTGCGGCAAATTCCTGCTTCGCCTTGGTGAGCCAGGCTTCGTAATCGGCCTGCGACACCACGCGAACTTCGATCGGCATGAAGGCATGGCGGGCGCCGCAGAGTTCGGAGCATTGCCCGTAATAGGTGCCGGTCTTGGTGGCCTTGAACCAGGTCTTGTTGATCCGGCCCGGTACGGCATCCATCTTCACGCCAAAGGCGGGAACGGCCCAGGAGTGGATCACGTCGGCGCCGGTGGTCTCAACCTCCACCACAGCGTTCACGGGAACCACCAGGGGATTATCCGCACCCAGGAGACGCGGATCGCCCGCCTTGGCCGCATCCTCGTCCGACAGCATCAGCGAATCGAACTGGAATTTCTCCTTCGGGTAGGCATAGGTCCAGAACCACTGCTTGCCGATAGCCTCGATCGTCAGGTCGGGCTTCGGGATCGTTCCCTGGTAATAGAGCAGCTTGAAGGACGGAACCGCGATGATCACCAGAATGATCACCGGCACGATGGTCCATACCACTTCGAGCAATGTGTGATGCGCCGTCTTGCTGGGAACCGGATTCGCCCGCCGGTTGTAGCGGATCAGAACCCACACAATCAGCGCCAGTACGAACAGGCTGATCGCCACGCTCAGATAGGTCAGCAGCTGGTTGAAATCTTCAACCCGTTCCATGACCGGCGTGACCGCCGGCTGAAGGCCGGTTTCCCACTCCCGCGGCGCCGCCATCGCTGTGCCCGTCCAGGCCAGAAGGCCGGTAAGCGCGCACGCAGCTTTTCTGAAGATCATACGGCAACCTCGCAAAACAATTTGCACGGGACCATCCCTCAGCCCCGCGCTCCCGATTCCCGGGATGATTTACGCGCCGCAAGCTACTGAAGTCATTGCGACCTTATGGCACATCAGGGTTGTAAATGCTGATAAAATAGCCCCACCCCGACGGCGGGCATCGCAAGAAAGCCTAGCTGCCATTATGTTATTCGCTCCACCAGCATGGAGACCCGAGATGGCAGCCAGCGACGACCTGTTTTTTAGCCGCACCGGAATGGAGCGCGGCCGCGTCCAATCGCTGGTCGAAGATGCCCTGAAAGGGGCCGATGACGGGGAGCTTTACCTCGAATACCGCCAGAGCGAATCCTTCGCTTTCGACGACGGACGGCTGAAGGCCGCCACCTTCGACACCATGCAGGGGTTCGGCCTGCGCTCCGTCGCGGGTGAGGTCACCGGCTATGCCCATGCCACAGACCTGTCCGAAGACGCGATCAAGCGGGCGGCGGAGACGGTGCGGGCGGTCTCGCAAGGCCATGGCGGGGTGGCGGCACTGGCCCCTGCCAGGACCAATACGCGGCTTTATAGCGACACCGACCCGCTGGGCACCGCCAGTTTCGAGGCCAAGGTGAAGCTGCTGCAAGAGATGAACGAATACGCCCGCGGCAAGGACGCCCGCGTGAAACAGGTTTCCTGCAGCCTGTCCGGCGAATGGCAAACGGTGGAAATCCTCCGCCCCGGCGGCGAGGTCTATCGCGATATCCGCCCGCTGGTGCGGCTGAACGTATCGGTGATTGCCGAGGAGAACGGGCGGCAGGAGGCCGGCTCCTACGGCGGCGGCGGGCGCAGCGGCTATGAAACCTATCTCGACCCCGCCTACTGGCATCAGGCGGTGGACGAAGCCCTGCGCCAGGCCCTGGTCAATCTGGCCTCGGTTCCGGCCCCGGCCGGTGAAATGAGCGTGGTGCTCGGCCCGGGCTGGCCCGGCATCCTGCTGCATGAGGCGGTGGGTCACGGGCTGGAAGGCGATTTCAATCGCAAGAAGACCAGTGCCTTTGCGGGCCTTCTGGGCCAGCGCGTGGCGGCGCCCGGCGTGACCGTGGTGGATGACGGCACCATCGAAGGGCGGCGCGGGTCGCTTTCCATCGACGATGAAGGCACGCCGACATCGCGCACCGTGCTGATCGAGGACGGAATCCTGAAAGGCTTCATGCAGGACCGGCAGAACGCCCGCCTGATGGGGGTGACACCCACCGGCAACGGACGGCGGCAATCCTATGCCAACCCGGTGATGCCGCGGATGACCAACACCATCATGCTGGGCGGCGAACACGCGCCTGAGGAAATTCTCGCCAGCGTGAAAAAAGGAATCTATGCGGTGAATTTCGGCGGCGGCCAGGTGGACATCACCAATGGCAAGTTCGTGTTCTCCTGCACCGAAGCCTACATGATCGAGAACGGCAAAGTGGGGGCGCCGATCAAGGGCGCAACCCTGATCGGCAATGGCCCCGACGCGATGACGCGGGTGAAGATGATCGGCAACGACATGAAGCTCGACAGCGGCGTCGGCACCTGCGGCAAGAACGGGCAATCCGTGCCGGTGGGCGTGGGCCAGCCGACCTTGCGCATCGACGGGCTGACGGTTGGCGGCACGGCACAGGCCGCGTGACTGCGATCTACAAAATCTGTCACGCGGGCGAATGGGCGGCGGCCGAAGCGCGCGGGATTTACGCTGGTTCGGCGAAAGACCGCGAAGACGGCTTCCTGCATTTCTCCACCCGCGAGCAATTGGCGGGAACGCTGGCCAGATATTATGCGGATGCAACCGATCTTGTTCTGGTGGCGGTTGATCCCGAAGCGCTGGGCGAAGCCCTGAAATGGGAGCCGTCGCGTGACGGCGCGCTGTTCCCGCATTTGCATGACACCCTGCCCCTTTCCGCCGTGCGTTGGAGCGCGCCGATTGCGCGTGGTGCCGGCGGCACCTTCACATTGCCGCAGGCGCCATGACGGAACAGGAATTCCTTGCCGTGGTGATGAGCAATCCGGTCAACCGCGCGATTGCAACGCGGCTTGGCGCGATGGGTTTGAACGATGCCTGGCTGGTTTCGGGCGCACTGTTCCAGACCGTGTGGAATTTGCAGTCGGGCAAGATGCCGGGCCATGGCATTCGCGATTACGACATCATCTATTTCGACACAGACACTTCGTGGGCGGCGGAAGACCGCGCCATTGCAAGCGCCAAAGCCGCTTGCGCCGATCTGCGCGTGGAGGTCGAAGTGCGCAATCAGGCCCGCGTGCATCTCTGGTACGAAGAAAAATTCGCACGCCCTTATTCACCCTTGCAGAGTGCGGCCGAAGGCATCGACCGCTTTCCGGCGGTTTGCGAGCAAGTGGGAATTCGCCCCCGCATCGGCGGATTTGAAACGTACACACCACATGGTTTCGAGGACATTGCGGGCATGATCGTGCGGCCCAACCACACGCCCAATTTCGACGCCGCACGCTATCTGGAGAAAGCCGAACGCTGGAAACGCCTGTGGCCGGACCTGACCATCCTGCCGCCCTGAACCGATAGGGCGCGCCAAGAGAATTGTGACAGCAAAACGATCTGGCGATCCGCGATTGAGGCGCGTAGCGTTGGTATATCCTAAGACCAGGCACACCCTGCAAGAGGCAGAACAGACCATGCAAGTCCTGAAAGGCAAACCGCGCGATCTGGGTGACGGGCTGATGGTCAGCCGCGTGCTGCCGCAAATCGAACGGCGCAGCATTGGCCCCTTTGTGTTTTTCGATCATCTGGGGCCGACCGAGTTTCAGGCCGGTATCGGCATGGATGTGCGGCCGCACCCCCATATCGGCCTTGCCACGGTGACCTATCTGTTCGAGGGCACAATCGATCATCGCGACAGCCTTGGCAGCTTCCAGCGTATCGCACCGGGCGAGGTAAACTGGATGACGGCGGGCCGCGGCATCGTGCATTCGGAACGCACCGGCGCTGACGTGCGCAGCAATGCCCATCGCATTCATGGCGTTCAAAGCTGGGTCGGGTTGCCGGTGAAGGACGAAGAAACCGAACCGTCCTTTCAGCATGTGGGCACGGGTGCGTTGCCGAGCCTCACCATCGATGGCGTGCAATTGCGCGTGATCGCCGGGACCGCATTCGGCAAGACCGCACCGGTCAATGTGTTTTCGGACATTTTCTACGTCGATGCCGAGTTCGGTGCGGGCCGGACGCTGCGCTTCGACGAGCCCTACCCCGAACGCGCCGTGTTCGTGGCGGAGGGGGAAATCGTTATCGGCGGCGAGCGGGTGCAGACAGGCGAAATTGCGATGTTGCGCGATGGTGCCGTGACGCTTTCCGCCGAAGGACCGGCCCGCATTCTGTTGCTGGGCGGTGCGCCGCTCGATGGGCAGAGGCACATGTGGTGGAATTTCGTTTCCAGCTCGAAAGAGCGCATCGAACAGGCGAAAGCGGATTGGACCGCGCAGCGCCTGGGCGCGGTGCCGGGCGAAAGCGAATTCATTCCACTACCGAAATAGAAAGGACAAACCATGAAATACAATCAGCTTGGCAATACCGGCCTGTTCGTGTCTGAGATTTGTCTCGGCGCCATGACATTCGGTGGCGGCGACGGAATATTCCGCGCCATTGGCGGGCTGGATCTGAAGAGTTCGACGGCCCTGATCTCGCGCGCGCTGGAAGGCGGGGTGAATTTTCTCGATACCGCCGATGTCTATTCCGCCGGTCAATCCGAGAAGATTGTCGGGCAGGCGCTGAAGGATCTGGGTGTCAGACGCACCGACGTGGTGATCGCCACCAAATGTTATGGCCGCATGGGCAAGGGGGCGAACGACATCGGCGCCAGCCGCGGCCATATTATGGATAGCGTGGCGCGCAGCCTGGAACGGCTGCAAACCGATCATATCGACCTCTATCAGATTCATGCCCAGGACGATGTCACGCCCGTCGAAGAAACGGTGCGCGCGCTCGACGATCTGACGCGACAGGGCATGGTGCGGTACGCCGGGTGTTCCAATTGGCAGGCATGGAAGCTCATGAAGGCATTGGGCGTTGCAAAATACACCAACGCGGCGCGGTTCGAGACCCTGCAGGCCTATTACTCCATCGCCGGGCGCGATCTGGAACGCGATATCGTGCCCCTGCTGCAGGACCAGAAGGTGGGCCTGATGGTGTGGAGCCCGCTGGCGGGTGGCCTGCTCTCCGGCAAATTCGACCGCGACGGCAAAGGCCCCGATGGCGCGCGCCGCGCGCAGTTCGACTTCCCGCCGGTAGATAAAGACCGCGCCTTTGCCTGTGTCGATGCAATGCGCAAAATCGCCACCGCGCATGGCGCATCGGTCGCGCGCGTGGCGTTGGCCTATGTTCTGGCCAAGCCGTTCGTCACCACCGTGATCATCGGCGCGAAAACGATGGAGCAACTGGACGACAATCTGGCGTCCGCAACCCTCACCCTTTCGGCCGAGGAAATAACCGCGCTGGATACGGTGAGCGCGTTGCCGCCCGAATATCCGGGCTGGATGCTGGCGCGCCAGGGCGCCGAACGCACGCCACGCGCGAAATAGCCCGAAGGACCCTTCACCCGCTGTTCAGAGAAAATTGTATTCCGTGAACAGCGGGCGCATATCGCCCTTCCATTCGCCATTGTAACGCATCAGCAATTCCTCGGCACGGGTGTAGCCGCGGGTGACGAGTTCGCGCAGCGGCATCAGGAAACCTTCTTCCGTCATGCCGGCGCTGTCTTCCGCGGCGCGGCGCTTGAGACCGGCGGCTGAAATCTCCAGCATCTGCCGCGCCAGTTCGAGAACGGATGTGTTGCGGAACGGTGTTTTGAAGCCCAGCTTCGGCACCGCATCGCGCATCGCTTCGCGTTCTTCCGCCGTCCAATCCTTCACCATGTCCCACGCCGCATCGAGTGCGGCCTGATCGTAATAGACACCAGTCCACAGCGCGGGCAGACCGCAGATGCGCCGCCAGGTGCCGCTGTCGGCACCGCGCATCTCCAGAAATTTCTTCAGCCGCACTTCGGGAAAGATGGTGGTCAGATGATCGGCCCAATCGGCCATTGTGGGTTCGACGCCCTTCAACTCCGGGATGCGGCCATCGAGGAAATCACGGAAACATTTCCCCGCCACGTCGATATATTTGCCGTCGCGATAGACGAAATACATCGGCACCGAGAGCGCGTAATCGACATAACGCTCGAACCCCATGCCGTCTTCGAACACCCATGGCAGCATGCCGGCACGCGCGTTGTCGACATCGGTCCAGACCTGGCTGCGCAAGGAGAGGAAGCCGTTGGGGCGGCCTTCGCGGAACGGAGAATTGGCAAATAGCGCGGTCGCCACCGGCTGCAGCGCGAGACCGACGCGGAATTTCTTCACCATGTCGGCTTCGGAGGAGAAATCGAGGTTCACCTGCACGGTGCAGGTGCGGAACATCATCTCCAATCCGTAACCGCCGACCTTCGGCATGTAGCGGCGCATGATGCCGTAACGCCCCTTGGGCATTTGCGGCACCTCATCCAGCGACCAGGTGGGGGCATAACCAAGCCCGATCACACCAGCACCGATTTCGCCCGCCACCTCGCGCACCTGACGCTGATGGGTGTTCACCTCGGTACAGGTCTCATGAACGGTTTTCAGGGGCGCACCCGAAAGCTCAAACTGGCCGCCGGGTTCGAGACTGAGTGAAGCCCCATCCTGGGACAGGCCGATAATGTTCTCGCCTTCCAGAATCGGCTGCCAGCCGAAGCGGGCCATGCCTTCCAGCAGCAGCCGGATACCCGGCCGCCCGTCATAGGGCACCGGCTTGAAGGTGCGGGGGTCGTAGACGAACTTCTCGTGCTCGGTCCCGATGCGCCAATCGGCACGGGGCTTGGAGCCCGCTTCGAGATAGCGCACAAGATCGTCACGCGACCCGATCGGGCCGCCCGCCGATTGCGGAATGGACATGCGCTCCTCCTTGCGGGCAAAGACCCTATGCGCTTATGTGAATATTGAACCAGCCGTTTATCTATTTAGGCGCGACGCCCGGCGGCGGCAATGCGGGCTTCTTTGTTTTTTTGCGATTTTGAGAATCTGCGCGCTCCATTCGTTTTCAAAAAATGCCACCCCCTTCCCTCCCCCCTTTCCGGTTGGGACCAAGGGCCGGGCAACGGGGTGCATTCTACCCCTGGCGTGTGCGGTGGTGGATAGCTAATCCCAATCACCACGGAGCGACTGGAAGATTGCAAGTGCGGCAAGGGCGGCGGTGTCGGCGCGCAGGATACGTTTGCCGAGCGTGACGGGGATGGCGCCATCGCGTGCGCGGATCGCGGCGCGCTCCGCCGGGTCGAAGCCCCCTTCGGGGCCGGTGAGGATGGCCCAAGAACAGTCCCCCGCCCCCGTGGCGCGCGGCGCCCCGCCCCCTCCCGCGGGGGGAGAGGGAAGTTTCTGCGCAAACGCTTTGGCAATAGGCAACGCATCACCCGCCTCATCGCAGAACAGCAGCTTGCGGTCAGCGGGCCATTGCGCCAGCAGTTTTTCCAGCGGCAGGGGTTCGCGGATTTCGGGCACGTCGGTGCGGCCGGATTGCTCCGCCGCCTCGATGGCATTGGCGCGCATCCGATCCAGATTGACGCGGCCGATAATGGTGCGGCGGGTGAACACCGGCTGCAGGACAGAGGCACCCAGTTCGGTCGCCTTCTGCACCAGATAGTCCGTCGGCGTTTTCTTGACCGGTGCGAAAACAAGCCAGAGATCGGGCACCGCCTGTTGCGGGCCGGATTGCGCACGGCAGAGAAGCGTACAGCCGCGCTTGGTGACATCGACGATTTCGGCACGCCATTCGCCGTCGCGGCCGTTGAACAGGCTGAGTGCGTCGCCCGCTTTCGCCCGCATCACATGCAAGAGATAGTGCGCCTGCTCCGGCGTGGGCGTCAGGCGCGCGCCGGTATCCAGCGCAGCCTCCACATAAAGCCGCACCTTCCCGCCGGGATAGGTGAGATCGCCAGTCACGTTGAGGCGCCGGGATAATCGGGCTGCGCCTCAAGCCAAGCGCGCCCGACCGGATATTCCGGCAATAGCGATGGCGTGGGATCGACGACGACATACTCATCCTCATCGGCAACACCCTTGAGGTGGAGTGGGATTCCGACCTGCTCCCCCGCCGAGTTCTGCCAGCGTGTGTAGAGCTTCATGGTTTCGGTCCGCCTTGAAGAATCATCCGCATCTCGACTATCCGAACATCATACTGTATTCTGGTAATACGTAATACGTCTTACCAGAGCAAGGATATGAACAAGCCTCTGATTAGCCGCCTGACATCCAAGGGACAGGCCACTATTCCTGCGGATATTCGCAAAGCCCTTCGGCTGAAGGAAGGAGACCGGGTAGTTTTCGAATTGAAGGCGGGAAAGGTAACCGTGCGCAAGCTCGACCAGATGGATCGCGCATTCCTGGCGCTGGCCGATTCCGCTTTTGAAGAATGGAATAGCCCCGAGGACGAGGCTGCGTTCCGTGATTTATAAACGATGGGACATCATTGCCGTCCATTTTCCGTTTCTGGAAGGGATTGACGCCAAACGCCGCCCTGCCCTGATCATCTCCGCAGACCGGCTTTACAACGAGCACAGCCTCTATTGGATTGCCATGATCACAACTGCAAAATCCGGACAGCGGCCAAAGGACGTTGCCGTCACCAATCTCGAACGCGCAGGCCTGCCGGAAGCATGTGTTATCCGGGTACCGCGCCTTGCAACAGTTAGCGATCAACAAATCGCGCGAAGGTTGGGCGACTTGATCCCGAAGGACCGCAATGCAGTATCGGCTCTGCTAAAGCAATTTGTGCCATGAACACATCTGCCCGCCCACTCGATGCCGTTTCCCGCTCCTGGGTTGAGCGCGCGCCGGACCGGCTGCAGCCCTATCTCCGGCTGATGCGGCTGGACCGGCCGATCGGTACCTGGCTGCTCTATTGGCCTTGCGTATTCGGGCTGGCACTGGGCGCGAATGCGGAAGGCCGCAGCTTCGGCACCTGGCAGGACGTGTGGTTTCTGGTGCTGTTCGGCATCGGCGCGATTGTGATGCGTGGCGCGGGCTGCACCTACAACGACATTGTGGACCGCGACATCGATGCGAAGGTGGCGCGCACCGCGGCACGGCCCATTCCGAGCGGGGCGATCGGCGTACGCCGGGCATGGCTGTTTCTGGGCGCGCAATGCGCGCTCGGCTTTGCCATCCTGATGCAGTTCAACTGGTTTGCGGTTCAACTGGGTGTGGCATCCCTGCTTCTGATCGCGGTCTATCCCTTCATGAAGCGGGTCACATGGTGGCCGCAGGCATGGCTGGGCCTGACCTTCAACTGGGGTGTGGTATTGGGCTTTGCCGCCGTTGTGGGTGAGGTGGATGGCACGGCGCTGCTGTTCTACGCCGGATGTTTCTTCTGGACGCTGGGCTACGACACCATCTACGCGCTGCAGGATATGGAGGATGATGCACTGGCCGGGGTGAAATCCACCGCGCGGCTGTTCGGTGCGCGTTCCCGCGAAGCAGTGCTGGTGTTCTACGCCGCCGCATTCGCCTTGATGGCGACGGCGGGATTGTGGGCACATCTGGGCCCGATTTTTCTGGCGTTGATGCTGCCCATGGGGGCGCATTTCATCTGGCAGGTGCGGAGCCTGAAGATCGACCGGCCGGAGGTGTGCCTGCACCTGTTCCGCGCCAACCGGGACACCGGCGCCCTGATCGCGGCCGCGCTGATTTTGGCGGGATATTTGCTGTAATCGCGTTCATTTGGCCTTTGGGCCGTTGGCGCTATACTTCCGGTCATGAGCAGCGAACGCTTCAACCCCAAGGCCGTATTCACAGCGGAAGAACTGGCGCAGGTGCGCGCCCGCTCAGACCTCACCGGGTTCCTATGCGTGTTCCATGCCTGGGTGACGATCGGGATCGCGATGGCGGTTTATGCGGTGTGGCCCAACCCGCTGACCTTCATCCTGGCCGTGCTGATCATCGGAAGCCGCCAATTGGGGCTCGCCATCCTGATGCATGACGGGGCGCACCACGTTCTGATGCGCACACCTTCGCGCAACGAATGGGTGAGCCAGTGGCTGTGCGCCTTTCCGGTGTTTGCCGATACCATCCCCTACCGGCACTATCACCTGAAGCATCATCGTTCGACACAGCAGCCGGATGACCCGGACCTGATCCTGTCCAAACCCTTCCCCATCACGCGGGCGAGCCTGCGCCGCAAGATGCTGCGCGACATCACCGGGCAGACCGGCCTGAAACAGCGCGCCGACCAGATCCGCCGCGGCTTTGCCGGTGCCGGTTTGCGCGAACGCTGGCAGACATTCCGCAAGCGGCTGGGGCGGCAGACGGTGGCGAACCTTGTTCTGCTGGGGCTGATGACCGCGTTCGGCAAGCCGCACTATTACCTGATGTTCTGGATCCTGCCGCTCATCACCTGGCAGATGGCGGTGACGCGGCTGCGCAACATTGCCGAACACGCTGTGGTGCCCGACAACAATGATGTGCTGCGCAATGCGCGCACGACTTATGCGGGCCCGATCGCCCGCGCCTTCCTCGCACCTTACTGGGTGAACTATCACGTCGATCACCACGCGCTGATGTATGTGCCGTGTTACAATCTGCCCAAACTGCACGCGTTGCTGCTGGCGAAAGGGTTCGGGCCGAAGATGGAAATCCGCAAGAATTATGGTGAGGTGCTGCGGCTCGCCGCCTCCAAACCGCAGGCGGCCGCAGCCTGAGCGACCCAGCCGCGTTCATCCGCGCCAATACCGAATTGCTTGCGCCGCCTTTGGTGCCGGAAATCAAATTGCATCTGGCAACAGAAGTGGTGCCGATCTGGCGCAAGACCGAAGAAGAACTGGAAGAAATGGGCGTGCCCCCGCCCTATTGGGCCTTTGCCTGGGCCGGGGGACAGGCGCTGGCACGCTACATTCTGGACAATCGTGAGGTTGTCGCCGGCAAACGCGTGCTCGATTTCGGATCGGGGTCCGGGCTGGTGGCGATTGCCGCGAAGCTGGCCGGTGCGCAAGCGGTGCTGGCGGCGGATGTGGATCATTTCGCGGTGGCTGCCATCGCGATGAACGCAGAGGTCAATGACGCGCAGGTCGATGCAACGGCGGATGACGTGATCGGGCGCGGTTGTGCCTGGGATGTGATGCTGTGCGGCGATATGTGTTACGAGCGGCCGCTGGCGGAACGGCTGCTCGGCTGGCTTCAGGATTGCGCGAAGGGCGGTGCCACGGTTTTTCTGGGCGATCCGGGACGGAGCTATTTTCCCAAGACTGGTATCGAACGCTGTGCGCTTTACCGCGTGCAGACCACACGCGAACTGGAAGACCGCGAAATCCGCGAGACGGGGGTTTATCGCCTGCTCGACGGTGCCGGGCCGGTATAACGCGCACGCGGACGGATCAGCGCGCGGCTTTTCAACTGTTCGATGCCATGGGCGGCCCAGCCCGCCGTGCGCGCGATTGCGAACAGGGCGATCTCGCAATTCTGCGGCAAGCCGAGCACGCGGGCATGAACCGCGATGGCGTAGTCGATGTTCGGATGTTCGCCCGTCGCTTCGAGAACCAGCGCGGGGATTTCGGTGGCGAAACGCTCCTGACCGCCGGATTTTCGCAGCAGCGCCAGCAGATCGTCGGCACGGGGATCGCCGTTCTTGTAAACGCTGTGGCCGAAGCCCGGAATGTATTCGCCATTGGCGAGGCGTTCGCGGATCAGCGATTGGGGATCGCCATCGGCACAGGCGGCGACGAAGCGCGCGGCCAATGGCCCTGCCCCGCCATGGCGCGGACCTTTCAAGGCGGCAAGACCGGCCAATACCGCATCATAGAGACTGATACCGGTGGACGCCGCGACACGCAGTGCGAAGGTGGAGGCGTTCAATTCATGCTCCGCCAGCAGCACCAGCGCACGGCGGATGAAATCTTCGGCGCGTGTAGGGTCAGGCGCCCAGGCTTTCGCGATCTGTTTGTGCAGCGGCGCCGATGACGGCGCCGTGTTGAGAATCGCCGCCGCGGTCAGGCGCATGATACGCGCGCCGAGCGCGGCGCGCCCATCGCGCGAACGGTTGTGGGCACGCGGATCGGCATCGGCCGCGAGCGCCAGCACGGCACCGGCACGCGCCAGCGGTGTTTCATCGCCCGCGGCGGCGAGCACGGCGCGCATGGCGGGCGACAGCACCGGTAGATTGTCGGCCGCGAAGGGATCAGCCCCGTTCGCATCCCACAGCAATGTCGCGGTTTGTTCGAGCGTCGCAGTTTGCGACAGCGCCACCGCATTCACACCGCGATAGATCGGGCCTGCATCAGTGATGGTGGAGATTGCGGAATCGAGGATCGGCAATTCGTTTTCAAGCCGGGTGCCGCGCTGCTCTGGCGGCGGGGCGCGGCGGTTTTTCAGCGCCCGCACGTCGTCGGCACGGTAGCGGCGGGCACGGCTGTCAGGCTCCGGCTCCGAGCGGATCAGGCCGCGGCTGACATAGGCGTAGAGCGTGGCGGGTGAGATCGCGAGTTCGGCCGAAGCCTCCCGCGCGGTGAGATAGAGCGGCTCTGCGGAATTCTTCATATTGATTAGCTTAATCAAGATTGATCAATCCGTCTAGCGACCCGATCTTTTGTGCATTGCAGCAAAGGAGATCGAACATGACAATTCATCGTGTGGCGGGTCATCGGGGCACTGGCGGGCTTGATGGCGTGGTGGCCGCGGAGACCGCGCTGAGCCATGTGGATGGCGAAAACGGCATTCTGATCATTGCCGGGGAAGCCGTGGCCGACCTGGCAAAAACAAGCAGCTTCGAGGGGGTGACCGCCCGGCTGTGGGCGGCGGCCAGTGAAACGCCGATCACCGAGGCCGAAGTGCGCGCCCAGCTTGGCAAGGCGCGGGAACGGGCATTCGCACGCCTGCCCCAGATCCTGGCGGCAACAGAGGGACTTTCGCTGGTGGATGGCTTCCGCGCCGGGATCGCCGCCCTGCAGGCCGAGCCCGGCCTTTCGCCCGAGGCCGCAATCATGGGCGCCATGCCGGTGATCGTGGGTGCATTGGCGCGTCAGGCAAAGGGCGAAGCGCCGGTGAAGCCGGACGCCACGCTGAGCCATGCGATGGACAGTTTGCGGATGCTGCACGGGCGCGCAATTGCCCCGCGTGAGGCGGCGGCGCTGGACGCCTATTTCGTCACGGTTTCGGATCACGGGATGAACGCCTCCACCTTCGCGGCGCGGGTGGTGGCCTCCACCCAGGCCGATCTGTTTTCCGCCGTGACCGCCGCCTATTGCGCGCTGACCGGGCCACTGCATGGCGGCGCGCCGGAACCGGTGCTGGAAATGCTGAATGCCATCGGCAGCCGCGAGCGCATCAAGCCCTGGATCGATGCGGCGCTGGCGCGCGGCGACCGGCTGATGGGATTTGGCCATCGCATCTACCGGGTGCGCGATCCGCGCGCCGATGTGCTGAAAGCGGCAATCGAAAAACTGGCGGCCAACCGCGCCGATCTGCCCTTCGCCGCCGATGTGGAGGCTTACGCGCGCGAGGCGTTGAAGCGGAAAAATCCCGAGCGCGCGCTCGACACCAATGTGGAGTTCTTCACGGCCATCCTGCTCGACGCGCTTGCCATCCCGCGGGCTGCGTTCACGCCCATCTTTGCCACCGCGCGCGCGGCAGGGTGGACGGCACACGCCCGCGAGCAGCAATTGCATGGGCGGCTGCTCAGGCCGCAATCACATTATGTCGGGCCGATGCCGTAGATCGGCGGGTCGCTTTCCTCTTCGACCTCGATAATCCCGCGGCCAACATAGGAGCGCGAACGGCTGTATCCGAAATAGACCAGCAACCCGACCGCACCCCACACCGGCAGCACCAGGATCGCGATCAACGGCAGCTTCAGATACAAGATCACACAGCCGATGATCGCCAGCGGCGACACGATATAAACTGCCGGTGTGCGGAACGGGCGCGGCCGTGAGGGGTCCGTCCGCCGCAGGACCAGCACCGAAATGGCCACCATCGCGAAGGCGAACAGGGTGCCCGAATTGGAGTAATCGGCCAGCGTGCCGACCGGCAGGAATGCACACATGATGATGACGGCGATGCCGGTGAACGCCGTCACCACATGCGGCGTGCGCCAGCGCGGATGAACCGAGGCGAGCTTGCCGGGCAACAGCCCGTCGCGCGCCATTACGAAGAAGACCCGCGTCTGGCCGTACATCATCATCAGCACCACCGATGGCAGCGCCAGGAACGCCGCCAGACCGATCAGGTTGCCGATGGGCACATAGCCGACGACGCGCAAGACATGGGCCAGCGCCTCGTGGCTGCAAGCCAGCGGTTTGGTGACGCCGCCCGCAACGATCTGGGCACAACGCTGCGCGAGTTCGGCCGTCCCCGGCGCGAGCACCTGCCCCATCGCGCCGCGCACCGGCTGCGCGCCGATCGTTCCGATCGCCCCCGCGGCGACAAGAAGATAGAAGACCGTGCAGATGAGCAGGCTGCCGATCAACCCAATGGGCACATTGCGCTGGGGGTTGCGGGTTTCCTCGGCCGCGGTCGAGACCGCATCGAAACCGACATAGGCGAAGAAGATCGAGGACGCCGCCCCGATCACGCCGATCGTGCCCCAGCCATTGGGAAAGAACGGCTCAAAATTCGCGCCATTCGCCATCGGCAATGTCAGGGCGACGAAGAGGGTCAGCGCCGCAACCTTGACGGCCACGAGGATCGCATTCACCCGCGCACTTTCGGTTGTGCCGATGATGAGAAGCCCGGTCACCAGCGCGGAGATGAAAACCGCCGGCAGATTGATGATGCCGCCCTGGCTCGGCCCCACCGAAAGCCATAACGGGATACTCCAGCCGAATGAGGATTTCAGAAGCCCGACGAAATAGCCGGACCACCCCACCGCAACCGCGCTTGCCCCCACGGCATATTCGAGGATCAGCGCCCAGCCGACCATCCAGGCCAGCACTTCGCCGATAACCGCGTATGTATACGTATAAGCGGACCCGGCGACGGGGACCATGGAGGCAAGCTCCGAATAGCAAAGCGCCGCCAATGCGCAAACGAAACCGGCGATGATGAAGGAGATCATCATGCCGGGCCCGGCCTTTTGCGCGGCCTCCGAGGTCAGGACGAAAATGCCTGTCCCGATCACCGCACCGATCCCGAGCATGGTGAGCTGAAACGGTCCAAGCGATCGCTTGAGCGACTTCTTTTCCGCGGTCGCGATAATCGCATCCAGCGGCTTGATCCGGCCAAAAAGCATAGACGACCCTTCCCTGAGCCGCGGATTCGCGGCCGCCCTTTCTGGGGCGCGAGCCTAACTGCTATAGCGGAGGGCGCAAGCCTGAGAGGGTTTCAGGGCGCGTCGCTGCCCCACGCCCCCGCCCCTATGCACGGCTTTGCACCACGGCCGCCAAGGATGACATCTTATATGCCCTACCGCTCACTACGGGACTTTATCGCAAAGCTCGAAGCCGAAGGCGAACTGGTGCGGGTGGCAGAACCCGTTTCCACCGTGCTGGAGATGACGGAGATCCAGACCCGAATCATCGCCGAAGGGGGACCCGCGATTCTGTTCGAGAAGCCGGTGCGGGCCGACGGCACACCCTCGCCCATGCCGGTGCTGGCCAATCTGTTCGGCACCGTGAAGCGCGTGGCGATGGGCGCGACCATGGGTGGGGTGGAACGGCGCGATGCGCACGCATTGCGCGAAGTGGGCGAAATGCTCGCCACCCTGCGCCAGCCGGAGCCGCCGCGCAGCCTTGGCGAAGCGATGGAGTTGCTGCCGCTGGCGAAAACCGTGATGAGCATGCGGCCGAAGACAGCCGGGTCCGCCGCGTGTCAGGAAATTGTCTGGCGCGGCGACGACATCGACCTTGGCAAATTGCCGGTCCAGACCTGTTGGCCGGGGGAGCCGGCGCCGCTGATCACCTGGCCGCTGGTGGTGACGAAGGGACCGGGTGAAGCGCGCGAGGACAATTACAACCTCGGCATTTATCGCATGCAGGTGGTGAGCAGGAACGAAACCATCATGCGCTGGCTGAAACATCGCGGCGGGGCACAGCACCATGCGCGCTGGGCGAAAGAGAAAACCGCGCCACTGCCCGCCGCCGCCGTGATCGGCGCCGATCCCGGCACCATTCTGGCTGCGGTGACGCCGGTGCCGGACACCTTGTCCGAATATCAGTTTGCCGGATTGCTGCGCGGCAAGCGGGTGGAACTGGTTGAATGTGTGAGCCAACCGTTGAAAGTGCCGGCCGAAGCGGAGATCGTGATCGAGGGCGAAGTCTCACTCTCCGATTATCGCGATGAAGGGCCTTACGGCGATCACACCGGATACTACAATTCGGTGGAGCAGTTTCCGCTGTTCCGCATCACCGCGATCACCATGCGGCGCGATCCCATTTATCTTTCCACCTATACCGGGCGGCCGCCGGATGAACCGAGTGTGCTGGGCGAGGCGTTGAATGAAGTGTTCATTCCACTGTTCCGCCAGCAGTTCCCCGAGATCGTGGATTTCTGGCTGCCGCCGGAGGGATGCTCCTACCGCATCGCAGTCGTCAGTATACGGAAGGCCTACCCCGGCCACGCCAAGCGGGTGATGATGGCGGTGTGGTCCTACTTACGCCAGTTCATGTACACCAAATGGGTGATCGTGGTGGACGACGACATCGACGCGCGAAACTGGAAAGACGTGATGTGGGCGCTTTCGACCCGGATGGACCCGGCGCGCGACATCACCATCGTGGAAGGCACGCCGATCGATTATCTCGATTTCGCCTCACCCGAATCCGGGCTGGGCTCCAAGATCGGACTGGACGCCACCAACAAATGGCCGCCCGAAACCAAGCGCGAATGGGGCCGCAAAATCCGCATGGACGAAGATGTGGTGCGCGCGGTGACCGAGAAATGGCAGCGGCTCGGCCTGCCCGGCAGCGGCAAGCCGATCTGGTAACCCCTCGCATCCCGATAAAGGACCTTGTCCGCTTGGCCGGTTCACGGCAAGGTTCCCACGGGGCTCGCGGTTCTGGGGGGAACGATGCGCAACGGGATATGGCTTGGACTGTGCGCACTGGCGCTTGGTCTGCTGACAGCGCAAGGTGCCATCGCGCAACAGTGCCAACTCAAGCTGATCGCCAGCTTCGACATGCAGGGTAGCCCAGCCGAAAGTATCGTGGTGCCAATCACGATGAACGGCAAACAAATTCCAACACTCATCGACACCGGTGCAACAGCGGGTTTGATGGAGGCAAGTGCTGCCACGGCGCTGGGGCTGACAACAAGACCGGTCCGACAAACGATGATGATCTATAGCGCCGGCGGGCGCCGTTACGATCGTTTTGCAACAGTGCCGGAACTGGAGATCGGACCATTGCGCATCCGCAATACCGATTTCATCGTGGCAGACAATATATTCCATGGGGACGCAGGCGTCACCGCAAGTCTGGGCCAGACCGCGCTGGAGCCCTTTGACATCGAATTTGATTTCGCGGCCAGAAAAGTGCGGTTCTTCTCGCAGGATCATTGCGAGGGCAAAGTTGTTTACTGGTCCGGAAATTTCGTCAGCGTGCCGTTCAAGCTGATCGGTGGAGATGAGATCGCGCTTCAGATGACACTCGACGGCCGTGACATCGATGCCGTGCTCGATACCGGCGCCAGCTTTACCTACATCAACAGTAGAGTGGCGTCACAGGTCTATGGCATCGATGAGACGTCCCCCACCATCAAACGCTATGAAACAGGAAATCCCGCCAAACCGGTGGTCTATGGTGCGCCATTCGAATCCCTTTCCATCGGCGGCATCAATATGCCCAAGCCGACGATTCTGCTGATCGACGACAAGGTAAGACAACGCGCGCGATGGGACATTCCCGACAAGATGCAGAATCAGCCGGGCGACTTTCTTCCCCATTTCCCGCACCTGCTGCTGGGGCTGGATGTGCTGCATCACTTGCGGGTCTACATCGCCTACCGGGAGCACAAGATTTACGCCACCGCAGCCGATGCACAGTAAATTGCGGCCGGGTGCTTGACCGGGCGGGGGCAAACCCGTCACATCGCTGGCCATCGAACTGGCTGCGGAAGGGGAAGGAATGCTGTCCTACGTCTACGAATCCGGCTTTGCCATGGTCGCGTTCTATACCGCGATCAACGCGCTGATCATGCTGATTCTGGCGCTGCTGGTGACGCGCGCCCGGGTCAAGAATCAGGTTGAAATCGGCGATGGCGGCAAGCCCGAAATGACCGGCCCCCTACGCGCCCACGCCAACAACACCGAATATGTGCCGACCGCGCTGCTTCTGATGTGGGCGCTTCTGCCCATCGGCGGTTCCGTCTGGATGGTGCACGGCATCGGCCTGCCGCTGACCATCGGGCGGCTTCTGCATGGCTTCGGCCTTTCCCGCGGGATTGGAACTTCGAGCCCGCGTTTCCTCGGCGTCATGCTGACATGGATCGCCTATATCGTCGGCATTGTTTCGCTGTTGTGGCTTGTCTTCTTCCCGCAAGCCGCCGCATCCTGACGGCGTGAGCACCAGAACAGACCCGCGCGAGAGACTGGAAACCCTGATCCGTGCCGCCGAAAAGGCGGGTGCGGATCAGGCTGACGCACTGCTGGTGGAGAGCGTCGCCTCCAGCGTTTCCTACCGCATGGGCAATCTTGAGGATGTGGAGCGCGCGGAGGCCGCCGATCTGGGCCTGCGCGTGTTCGTGGGAAAGCGGGTGGCGTTCGTCTCCTCCACCGATTTAAGCGCAGATGCGCTTGCCGCGTTACCGGGGCGCGCAGTCGCAATGGCAAAGCTGGCGCCGGAAGACGAATTCGCCTGTCTGGCGCCGCGCGAATTGCTGGCGAAAGATTGGCCGGCCCTCGACCTGGAAGATCCGAATGAGCCGCCCACCAACCGGCTGATCGAACAGGCGCGTGCGGTGGAAGGCGCGGCGCTGGCCGTTGCCGGCGTGACCAATTCGGAAGGCGGCGGCGCCAGTTTCGGGCGCAGCGCGGTGACGCTGGTGACCAGCGAGGGTTTTGCCGGACAGTATGCCGGGACCAGCCACAGTATCGGCGTTGCCGTTCTGGCCGGGGAAGGCACCGGCATGGAGCGCGATTACGACAGCGACAGCGCGCGCCATGGCGGCGATCTCGAAAGCGCAGAGGCCGTCGGGCGTCACGCAGGCGAGCGCGCGGTGAAACGCCTCGCCCCGCGCAAGGTGAAATCGCAAGCCGTGCCGGTGGTGTTCGATCCGCGCGTATCGGCCGGATTGATCGGGCATTTCGCAGGCGCGATTTCCGGCGCGGCCATCGCGCGCGGCGTAAGCTTCCTGAAAGAGTTCATGGGCAAGGACGTCTTCGCGCCGCACATCACCATCATCGACGATCCACACCGGGTGCGGGGCTTGCGCTCCAAACCGTTTGACGGCGAAGGCGTGCGCAACGGGCGCCGCGCCTTCATCGAAAAAGGCGTGCTGACCTCCTGGATCATGGATTGCGCCAGCGCACGCCAGCTTAAACTTGCCACCACCGGCCATGCCGCGCGCGGCACCGGCGGACCGCCCGCCCCCGCCCCGACCAACCTTTATATGGAAGCGGGCACGGCAACACCGGCGGAACTGATGAGCGGCATCAAGCAGGGCTTCTATGTCACGGAATTGATGGGCATGGGGGTGAACGGCGTGACCGGCGATTACAGCCGGGGCGCCGCCGGTTTCTGGATCGAGAACGGCGAAATCGCCTATCCGGTTTCGGAAGTCACCATCGCGGGCAATCTGAAGGAGATGTTCCGCGCCATTACGCCAGCCAACGATCTGGTCTTCCGCTATGGCACCAACGCGCCCACGCTGCGTGTCGAAGGCATGACGATTGCAGGCGCCTGATGCCGATCTTGCCCTGATCGTTCCGGTGATCGCCGAGGCGGGTGCGATTGCGCGCCGTTATTTCGGCGGCACATTCAAACGCTGGGACAAGGGCAAGGGCCAGCCGGTGACGGAAGCCGATATCGCGGTGGACCGTTTCTTGCGCGAAACCCTGCGCGCGGCGCGGCCCGATTACGGCTGGCTGTCGGAAGAAACGGAGGACGATCTCGCGCGCCTCGACACACAAACCCTGTTCGTGGTGGACCCGATCGACGGTACCATCGCCTTCATGAAAGGCCGGCCGCATTTCACCATCAGCATTGCGGTGGTGACGGACGAAGTGCCGGTTGTTGGCGCCATCCTCAACCCGATCACGGGCGAGTGCTTCACCGCGATCGCGGGCTGCGGTGCGCAGTTGAACGGGCGTGCCATCGGCACCAGCGCCGCCACCGAGGTGGAAGGCTGTCACATGCTGGCCGACAAGACGATGTTCGCCCATCCGGGATGGAACAATCCGCCGTTGCGCCCATGGCCCACGATGGAGATCGAAAATCGCAACTCCGTCGCCTATCGCATGGCGCTGGTGGCCGGGGGCGGATTCGATGCGATGCTGGCGCTTTCCGCCAAGCGGGATTGGGACATCGCCGCGGGCGATCTGATCCTGCGCGAGGCGGGCGGCAAAGTGACGGGTCACGAAGGCACGCCCTTGCGCTATAATAGCCCGGCGGCCATCCAGCCAACGGTGCTGGGCGCGGGCGCGGCGCTGCACCCGCAATTGCTGGCGCGCATAAAGCCCATCCGCCTTCCGGCCCATTGAGGCAATCCATCGAGGCAGTCCATTGAGCCCGGCCATTGAGGAAACGCCATGACCGAACACACACCGAAACAGCTTCTGCATCTGGTTTTCGGCGGCACGCTGAAAGCGACCGACAGCCTGGAATTCCAGGACCTGTCGAAACTCGACATTGTGGGTATCTTCCCCGACTACAAATCGGCTTATGACGCCTGGCGCGGGGCGGCGCAGGCGAGCGTGGATAACGCGCATATGCGCTATTTCGTGGTGCACATCCACAAACTGATGGAGCCCGATATAGAGGGCGCGGCATAACGGCTCGCAAGCTTGCGGCGCACCATGCTAAACCCCCGGCCCATGACAGACAGCATCACGTCCGGGCGCGAGGCCGCCGCAGGCCACGCGCCGGTTGCAGCCGCGGCCGCGCCGGCAGAGCCGGAGGCAAAACCGGGCGGCAACGCGGCGATTATCCGGCGGCTGGCGCGCGGCTATGTCTACCGGCAATGGCCGACGCTTGCGGTGGCGATTTTCTGCATGGTGCTGACCGCGGCCATGACGGCGGCGCTTTCCTGGCTGCTGGACCCGGCGATCAAGGAAATCTTCCTCGAAAAACGCCGCGACATGCTGGTCCTGATCCCGCTGGCCGTGCTGGGCGTGATCGTGCTGCGCGCCATCACCACCTTTGTGCAGCAGGCGCTGGTGGACACGGTGGGCGAGCGTGCGGTGGCCGACATTCAGCGCGATATGTTCGCGAACCTTGTGCATCGCGATCTGGCTTCGCTGAACGCGGTGCATTCGGGCCAGTTCGTTTCCAATTTCATTTACGACACCACCTTGATGCGCGATGCCATCGTGCGCGGCATTGCGGGCATCGGGCTTGAAACATTGTCGCTGATCGCACTGGCCGGTGTGATGGTCTATCAGGATTGGCGGCTGGCGCTGATCTCGGTCGTGGTGCTGCCCGGTGTCGGCTGGGTGACACAGAAGATCGGCAACGCGTTGCGGCGCGCCTCCTCGCGCGGCATGGCCGAAACGGCAGAGCTTTCCACCGTGTTGTCCGAAGCACTGGACGGCAAGCGCATCGTCAAGGCCTACGGTCTTGAGGCGCATGTTTCGCGCCGCGCCGATGCGCGGATCGGCATGCGGCTGAAATATCTTTTGCGGGTGGTGCGCACACGCGCCGCCGCGGTGCCGGCCAGCGATCTGTTCGCAGGCAGCGTGATCGCCGCCACGATTTATTATGCCGGTTATCAGGCCATGCACGGCGAAATCGGCATCAACCATTTCGCATCGTTTCTGGCGGCGATGCTGCTGGCGCTGCAGCCGGTGCGCAATCTGACCCAATTGTGGGCGACCGCTTCATCCGGCATTTCGGCGGCGGATCGGATATTCGCCCTGATCGACGAGGCGCCGAAGATCGGCGACCGGCAAGGCGCGCGGCCTTTGCAGCTTGCCGCGCATGGCGGCGCGGTGCGGTTCCGCGATGTCGGCTTTTCCTATCGCCAGGACACAAGTGCACCCGCGCTGGAAGACGTGACGCTCACCATTCCGGCCGGGAAAAAAGTTGCACTGGTCGGTCCGTCAGGCGCGGGTAAATCCACCGTGTTCAATCTGCTGCTGCGCTTTTACGAATGCGACCGCGGCACGATCGACATCGATGGACAGGACATTGCGGACGTGACGCTTGCATCCCTGCGGGCACAGATCGCGCTGGTGACGCAGGAACCGATCCTGTTCGACGAAAGCGTAGCCGATAACATCGCGCTTGGCCGCCCCGGCGCCAGCCGTGCCGAAATCGAAGCGGCGGCGCGCGCGGCAGCGGCACATGATTTCATCGCGCAACTTCCCGACGGTTATGACACCCGCGTCGGCGAAGGGGGCTTGCGCCTTTCCGGCGGCCAGCGCCAGCGCGTGGCCATCGCGCGCGCGATGCTGCGCAACGCACCCATCCTGCTGCTGGACGAAGCGACATCGGCGCTGGACAGCGAAAGCGAGCGCCAGGTGCAGGACGCCCTGTCCACCCTGATGGCGGGGCGCACCACCATTGTCATTGCGCACCGCCTTTCCACGGTGCTTGATGCCGACCGTATTTATGTGATGGACCGCGGGCGCGTGGCCGAACATGGCAGCCATTCCGAACTGATGGCCGTGGGCGGTCTTTATGCACGGCTCTATCAACACAATTTGAACGACGGCGAAACGCCCGGTTGAATTCGATGCCCTCCCAATCCCTTCGCATACCATTCGGTCTCATCGCCTATCGCTACGCCGCGGCGGCATTTTCGCCCGCGGCCGGTCTTCTGCTGCGCCAGCGCATGGCGCGCGGAAAAGAAGACAAGGCACGGTTGGGCGAGCGGCTGGGCCGCCCGATACTGGCACGGCCCGAAGGCACGTTGATCTGGCTGCATGGCGCGAGCGTCGGTGAATCGCTGGCCGCACTGCCACTGCTCAAGACATTGCTGACACCGGGACGGCATGCGCTGGTCACGACGGGAACCGTCACCTCCGCACAGATCATGAGCGATCGGCTGCCGAAAGGCGCGTTTCATCAGTTCATCCCGCTCGACACGCCGCAGGCGACGGCGGCGTTTCTCGATCACTGGCGGCCTGATGTGGGGTTGTTCATCGATTCCGATCTGTGGCCCAATCTGCTTCTTGGCGCGAAGCAGCGCGGCATTCCGCTTGCGCTCGTCAATGCACGGATGTCCGCACGCTCAGCCTCGGGCTGGCGCCACGCACGCAGCGCGATCACAGCCATCCTCTCCACCTTCGATGGCGTGCTGGCGCAGGATGAGGAAGGCGCGGAACGATTCCGCAGCCTGGGCGCGCGCGAGGTGCGCATGGTGGGAAGCCTGAAAGCGGATGCGGCCCCCCTGCCCGCAGACCCTGAAAAGCTGGCCGCGCTGAAAGCGGCCATCGGAACGCGGCCGGTATTCCTGGCGGCCAGCACCCATGCAGGCGAAGACGAAACCCTGTTGCCGGCCCATGACGCGATCCGCCGCCAGTTCCCGCAGCTTTTAACCATTGTCGTGCCGCGGCACGCCGAACGGGGCGAAGAAATCGCCATGCTGTGCGGCACGCGCAAAACCGTGCGCCGTTCCGGCGGCGCCCTGCCCGGCCCGGATACGGCGATTTATGTCGCCGACACGATGGGCGAGCTGGGCGTGTTTTTCCGCTTGGCGCCGGCGGCCTTTGTCGGCGGCAGCCTGATCCCGCATGGCGGGCAGAACCCCCTGGAACCTGCACGCCTTGGTTGCGCGGTGCTGGCCGGGCCGCACACCGGAAATTTCACCGTTGCCTATGATGCCATTTTCACCGCGCAGGGTTGCGGCCGGGTGGAGGGTTGCGGCGAAATCGCAAAGCTGATGACCCGGATTCTTGCAAAACCCGATGAAGCAAGCGTAATGGGCGAGGCGGCTGCCACAGGGGCGGCGAAACTTGGCGGCGCGGTCGCCAGAACCACCACCTTTGTCGAGGCTTTGCTGACCGGCCATGCGCGCACCTAAATTCTGGACCAGCAAGGCACCCCTTTCACGCCTGACGGCGCAACTGCTCTCGCCCATCGGGGCGCTCTATGGGCTGAGCGTGAAATGGCGCAACACATCGGAATGGCGTTACCGTTCACGCGCACGGGTGATCTGTGTCGGCAATCTGAGCGTCGGCGGCACCGGCAAGACACCGGCCGCCATCGAGATCGCACATCTGTTGCAGGCGCGCGGGTTACAGACATTCTTTCTGTCACGCGGTTATGGCGGGCGCACGCGCGGGCCGATGCGGGTGGACCCGACCGTGCACAAGGTACGCGATGTGGGCGACGAGCCGCTGGTGCTGGCGCGCACCGCACCAACCGTGGTGGCGCGCAACCGCATGGCGGGCGCCGAATTCGCCGACATGGCGGGCGCCGATGTTCTGGTGATGGACGATGGCCACCAGAACAATTCGCTGCGCAAACATATTTCCTTTGTGGTGATCGACGCACAGCGCCCCTATGGCAATGGCCATATCGTGCCGGCCGGCCCGTTGCGCGAACCGGTGCGGCAGGGATTGCGCCGTGCGACCGCGGTGATCCTGATGGGCAATGGTTCGCCGAAACTGCCGGGCTATCGCGGGCCCGTATTGCGGGCACAACTGGTGCCGCAGGAAATTCCCGGCATCAAGGACAAGCCGGTGATCGCGTTTGCAGGCATCGGCCAGCCGAAAAAACTTCTTCATTCGCTGCAATCGCTGGGCGCGCAGGTCAAGGAATTGCGCGGCTTCGGCGATCATCACACCTATACGGCGAAGGAGATCGCAAAACTGAAAGCGCGCGCGCAGCAGGAAGGCGCGCAACTGATCACCACGGAAAAAGACTTCGTGCGCCTGACGCCGAAACAGCGCCATGGCATCCGCTTTCTGCCGGTGCGGGCAGTGTTCGAGAATCCCGATGCGGTTATCGCTTTGATGGACCGCTATGCCATTCCGAACCGCGTGCAGAAAAGCGCATGACGGAGGGCGGGCCGGAACTGCCACTTGCCGCACGGATACGTTATGGCACAGAGGCGGCAGGGTTCTTTTTCCTGATGGGGATATTCCGCCTGCTGGGGATCGACCGTGCCTCGGCGCTGGGCGGGTTCATCGGGCGCGAAATCCTCTATCGCACGCCCTTGAGCACGCGCGCGCGCGAAAATCTGCGTGCGGCGTTCCCGGAGAAATCCGCCGCCGAGATCGAAACCATTATCCGCGAAATGTGGGACAATCTGGGCCGCACGGGCGCGGAGTATCCCCATCTCGACAAGATTTCGATGCTGGGGCCGGAGCCGCGGATCGAAGTTGTAGGGGTGGAAATCTCCGATGCCGCCGTGGCCGGCGGCAAGGGCGCGATGCTGTTCTCCGGCCATTTCGGAAACTGGGAAGCGATGCCACTGGCCGCAAATCAGCGTGGCTATGATGGCGGCATCGTCTTCCGCCCGGTGAACAACCCCTATGTCGACCGCTGGATTTCCCGCCAGCGCGCCAAAGGGGGCCCGAAGGAACAGATCACCAAAGGCGCGCAAGGCACGCGGCGGATTTTCAACCTGTTGCGCAAAGGCAAGGCGGTTTTTCTGCTGGTGGACCAGAAAACCAATGAAGGGGTCAGCGCACCCTTCTTCGGCCGCGCGGCGATGACGACACCCGCCCCCGCCGTGCTGCATTTGCGGCTGGGTGCAGCACTGGTACCGGTGGTCAATGAACGGCTGAACGGTGCGCATTTCCGCGTGACCATTCATCCGCCAATCGCCTTCACACCGACGGGTGACAACGATCGCGATGTGCAGGCACTGACCGAAGATATCAATCGCACGGTGGAGACGCTGGTGCGGCAGCGGCCATCGCAATGGCTGTGGATTCATAGGCGCTGGCCGCGCGAAAAGGACAGGCCCACCGGGCGGCGCTGGCGCGCGGGCGCTCAGGACGGCGCGGGTTCCGCCGACGCGGTGGAACGCGAAGGATCAAGCCGCATCTGAAACCAGTTGAGCCCCCAATGCAGATGCGGGCCGGTGGCGCGCCCGGTCTGCCCGACCCGGCCGATCACCTGACCCTGCGCCACCTTTTCATTGCTGTGGACCAGAATGTCCTGCTGATGCAGATAGACAGTCGAAACACCCTGCCCGTGATCGATCAGGGTGACATGGCCGCCGAGATATTCCGCCTGAACCAGCGAAACGACACCGTCGGCCGCGGCATGAATGGGCGTGCCTTCCGGGGCCGCGATATCCACCCCCATATGCGGCGCCATGGGCGTGCCGTTCAGGATGCGGCGGCTGCCGAACACGCCGCTGACCGTTCCCGCAACCGGCCATTGAAAGACGGACTGAAAACCGGTGCCCGGCATATCGCGCCTGCGGGCTTCTGCAACCGCTGCGGCCTCGGCACGGATGCGCGCCAGAATGTCCGGCGGCGGCGTGACATAGGCCTGCGGCAGGCCGGTGATGCTTTGCGTCTGGTAGACCCGCGGAACGGGGGAGATGGCACGCACCTCACTACGCCCATCGCCCAGACGCGCGACAAGCCGCAACGGCGCGGTGCGGTCATAGGCAATGCCAAAGGCGAATGCGCCATCCGGCGAAAGGCTTAGCGGTGAATCGTCCAGCGACAGCGTTGCATCGGGAGCGGTATGACCGGTGACGAGGCTGCCCTGTTCGAGACTGCCGTGCAGCGTGAAGAGCGGTGTTTCAGCGCGCGCAAACCGTGGCAGCACCGTGAGCGCCAGCGCACCCGTGAGCACCTGACGCCGCAGAATCATGCCCGAATCATGCCTGGCTCATTTCGGGGTTTTTCCGGTCTCCTGAAACCGTTTCAGCGCCGCGGCCGGGGTGGCATAAGCCTCCTGCAGATCGACGCTCCAATAGCGCAGCGCCTCCAGCGGAATGGCAACACCGGTGACCGCGCAGACCACGAACGAACCCGGTCTCACGACGAGATATTCCCCATCGAGATATTCCAGGACAGCCATGCCTTCCGGCCGGAGATCGCGATCCATCTTGTTCATGAGCACATCGGTAGAAGATTAGACCGGCTGAGTGCAAGCAGGATGATCAAAAGAGACTGCCTTGACTGCCGCCCGGCTTACGGCGCGGCGGGGATTTGACCGGCGCCCCGTCGGCCGTCGCGCCCACAGTTCCATCTGCAAAGGTGAGTTGCAGCGTTTCACCGCTCGAAACCGCCGCGGCCGCGCGCTTCAGCGCCCCATCACCGCCGCGTACAAGCGCGAATCCGCGAGACAGAACAGCACGATAGCTGACGCTTTGCAGAACGCGGGCAAGGCTTTCGATCCGGCGCGCCGCGACAGCGAGATGACCGCGATGCGCCTGCGCCAGCCGCCCCACCAACCCGGTGAGGCGCTCGCCACAAACCACAATGTGGCGCGAGAGCGGTTGCGGCCGCAGCACGGACGCCGATTTCAGGAAGCGTGCGCGATGGACATGAAGATTGCCACGCAAGCCATTGATCAATCTTTCGCTTGCACCATCCAGTCTTTGCCGCGGCTGGGCAAAAAGCTGATCGGCACGCGGCAGGACGCGGACCAGCGCCGTCAACGTCGACCGCCGTTCCGCCATCGCGCGCGAAAAGGCACGGAAGGCGCGGCGCTGGCAATCGAGCGTCTGGGCGATCAGATCGGCGCGCACCGGCACCGCCATTTCGGCGGCGGCCGTGGGCGTAGGCGCGCGGCGGTCGGAAACAAAGTCGATCAGGGTCGTATCGGTCTCGTGCCCGACGGCGGAAATTACCGGAATGCGGCTTTCGGCGACCGCGCGAACCACATTCTCCTCGTTGAAGGCCATCAGGTCCTCGACCGAGCCGCCACCGCGGGCGACGATCAGAACATCGGGAACAGGCAACGCAGCGCCGGGCTGCAGGGCATTGAAACCCCTGATCGCAGCGGTAACCTCATCCGCCGCGCGCTCGCCCTGGACCGCCACGGGCCAGAGCAGAACGCGACGCGGAAAGCGGTCGTTCAGCCGGTGCATGATGTCGCGGATCACGGCCCCGGTCGGTGAGGTGATGACACCAATCACATTCGGCAGAAAAGGCAGCGGCTTCTTGCGTTCGGACGCGAAAAGACCTTCGGCGGCAAGGCGTTTCTTGCGTTCCTCCAGCATCGCCATCAAGGCGCCGAGGCCGGCAAGCTCCACCTGCTCGACAATGATCTGATAGCGCGACGAGCCGGCATAGGTTGAGATTCGACCTGTACAGACGACCTCAAGCCCCTGTTCAGGCTTGATTTTCAGGCGTTGCGCCGTACCGCGCCAGATCACGGCATTGAGAACCGCCTTGTCATCCTTCAGGTCGAAATAAACGTGGCCGGAGGAATGGAATTTCAGGCCGCTGATCTCGCCCCGCACCCGCACGAAGGGAAATGCGTCCTCCACCGTGCGTTTCAGGGCGGTGGCGATTTCGCTGACGCTGAATTCGGGCAGGTTGGCGCGCGGGGCAGTCATGATTCGTGGATAATAGAGCTTTCAGGGCCCTTTGCGTCTTGAATCTGACCCTGCCCTTGCGGATGGTCCGGCCATGAACATTCTTCTGATCGGATCGGGCGGGCGTGAGCACGCGCTCGCGTGGGCACTGTCAGCAAGCCCGCTGCTGAGCAGGCTTTACTGTGCCCCCGGCAATGCCGGCATCGCCGAGGTGGCGGAGTGCGTGCCCATCCAGGCGATGGATTTCGACGCCCTGGTCGCATTCGCCAAAGAGAAGAAGATCGATTTCGCGGTGATCGCCTCCGACCCGCCGCTGGTCGGCGGCTTGTGGGACCGGATGGAAGCGGCAGGCATTCGCGCCACCGGACCGGGCGAGGCGGCGGCGATCCTCGAAGGCTCCAAGGGGTTCGTCAAAGACCTCTGCCGTGAGATCGGCATCCCGTCAGCCGCCTATGGCCGGTTCCGGACGGCGGCGGAGGCCAAGGCGTTTGCCCGCACCGCCGGCCTGCCGGTGGTGGTGAAGGCGGACGGACTGGCCGCCGGAAAAGGCGTGATCATCGCCGAAAACGAGGCAGAAGCCGGCAAGGCCATCGACTTCATGTTCGAGGGCGGCTTCGGCGACAGCGGCCACGAGGTGGTGATCGAAGAATTCATGGACGGCGAGGAAGCGAGTTTCTTCGCACTGTCCGATGGCGAACATGTGATTCCGCTGGCCGGTGCGCAGGATCACAAACGCGCCTTCGATGGCGACAAGGGACCGAACACCGGCGGAATGGGGGCGTATTCCCCTGCCCCGGTCCTGCCGCCGGCGCTTGAAACGGTGGCGATGGAGCGCTTCATCAAACCGACCGTGGCGGCGATGGGCGCCAAAGGGCGCCCTTATCAAGGCGTGATCTATCTTGGCCTGATGATCACGAAAGACGGGCCGAAGCTGGTCGAATACAATTGCCGCTTCGGCGACCCGGAATGCCAGGTGTTGATGGTGCGGCTGAAAAGCGATCTGCTGACCGCACTTCTGGCCGCGCGCGACGGCATTCTGAACACGATCGACCTGCGCTGGCGCGACGACGCCGCGCTGACGGTCGCGATGGCGTCAAAAGGCTATCCCGGCACTTACGAAAAGGGTCATCCGATTACGGGCCTTGCCGAAGCGGCGAAACTGCCGGGCATCACCATTTTTCATGCCGGAACCACGCGCCGGGACAGCGAAATTCTCGCCACCGGCGGGCGGGTCTTAAGCGTGACCGCAACAGGCCAGAACGTGGCCGAAGCCCAGGCCCGCGCCTATGCCGCGGTTGACCGCATCCATTGGGACGGCGCCTTCTGCCGCCGCGACATCGGGTGGCGGGCAATCGGGCGCGAACGGCGCTGAACGCCTTGTGTCACGGCCAAGCCTCATTCCACTATGTCACCAACGCCATTCGAGGATATTGCCATGAGTGATCCGGAACTGAACCGGCAGGAAGCCTTTTCGGGAACCAAGGAGGTCGCCGAAGCCCACCGTTTCGACCAGAAGAAACTGGAGGCTTATCTGGCGGAGCGGATTCCCGATTTCCAGAAACCGCTGGAAGTGCGCCAGTTCAAGGGCGGCCAGTCCAACCCCACCTATCAACTGGTGACGCCGAACCGCAAATATGTGCTGCGCCGCAAGCCGCCGGGAAAATTGCTGCCGTCCGCCCATGCGGTGGATCGCGAATTCCGCGTGATCTCTGCCTTGCACCCGACCGGCTTCCCCGTGGCCAAACCTTACGTGCTGTGTGAGGACGAAAGCATCATCGGTACGATGTTCTATGTGATGGATTGTGTCGAAGGCCGCATCCTGTGGGATGGGCTGCTGCCGGGGATGGAACGCAAGGAACGGCACGCCATCTATGACGCGATGAACGAAACGCTGGCCCGTTTGCACAACCTCGACTACATCAAGATTGGCCTCGAAGGCTTCGGCAAGCCCGGCAATTATATCGGGCGGCAGATTTCACGCTGGACCAAGCAGTATCAGCTTTCGGAAACCGAAAAGATTCCGGAGATGGACAAGCTGATCGAATGGCTGCCCGCGCATCTGCCGGCGCAGGATCGCGATACGGTGGTGCATGGCGACTATCGCCTGGACAACATGATCCTGCATCCGACGGAGCCGAAAGTGATTGCGGTGCTGGATTGGGAGCTTTCGACCATCGGCGATCCGCTGGGCGATTTCACCTATCACCTGCTGCAATGGCAGATGCCGGCGGGCGGACAAAGTGCCGGTACGGCCACGCTTGTCGGATCGGACCTGAAGGCACTGGGCATTCCTGCCATGGACGAATATGTGCGGATGTATTGGGAACGCACCGGGCGCACCACAACACCGAACATGGACTATTACGCGGCATACAATTTCTTCAAGTTGGCGGGCATTCTGCAAGGCATTGTCGGGCGCGTGCGTGACGGCACGGCGGCGAATGCCAACGCGGCCCGCAACGCGGCGGCGGTGCGCCCGCTGGCCGAACGGGCCTGGTATTTCGCGAAACGCGCCGGTGCCACGGGGTGACGGGTGCCACGGGGTGACGCGCGAAGTCACATCCCTAATGGCGCTTAACCATCGTGAGACGACCAACGCATAAACGCGAAAGCCTTGCTTAACACAACTTGCCTAGGCTTCGCCCCGATCAGGGGTAAAGCCGGGCGGGGATTGATGCCGAGCAAGGAACGGCACACACAGGGACCAGAACGCGAGACCGCGGCCGACGCACAGATGCGCCGCGACCGCGCGCAATTCGCGCTTGCCGAACGCGCGGCCAGTTTCGGTTATTGGCGGCAGGATCTGCGCACACTGGAAACGACATGGTCCCCGGGCATGTATGCCCTTCTGGGTGTGACGCCGGAAGACCAGCACGCAGACAACAGATGGCTGCGCGAGCAAATCCATGAGGCCGACCGCGACACTGCCGATCGCGCCATCATCGATGCGATCCAGGCGAAATCCGCATTCTATTTCCGTTCCCGCGCGGCTTCACCCGACGCCATTTCCCAGGTCATGGACACGCATGGCCAGGTGGAGCTGGACCCGAGCGGCGAGGTGATCGCCATTCTGGGGGTTTGCAGCAACGTCACCAAACAGGTGACAGCCGAAGCCGAAAGGGTGCGCGCCGAAAACCGCTATCGCCTGATGGCGGAGGGTGCATCGGACGCCATCATCCTCTATGCGCCGGGGGGACGGATTCTGTTCGCCTCCAGCGCGCTGGAGCGTATCACCGGGCGCCGCATCGACGAAATTGAGGAGCGAAAATTCCTCCGCCTGGTTCATCCCGAAGACATCGCGGAAGCGGAGAAGGTGCGCGTGCGGCCGGCACCCAACACCGTTCTGACGGCCACCTACCGCCTGCGGCACCGCGACGGGCACCATGTCTGGCTGGAGGTGACGACACGCGGCATCTATGACGATGCCACCGGCGATTATCGCAATACCATCGCCGTCTTGCGCGATATTTCCGACCGCAAGGCCCATGAGCTGGAATTGCAGGCCGCGCGCGAACGCGCCGAAGCCGCGAACCGCGCCAAGTCCGTTTTCCTGGCCAATATGAGCCACGAACTGCGCACGCCGCTGAACGCGATCATCGGCTTTGCCGACATGATGAAACAGGAAATGTTCGGCCCACTCGGCTCCCCCCGCTATGGCGAATATTCCGGGCTTATCCGCGATTCCGGGCAATTGCTGCTGGACCTGATTTCCGACCTGCTGGATATGGCGAAGATCGAGGCGGGAAAAAGCAAGCTGGCGCTGGAGACACTGGACCTGCGCAATACGGTTCGCGATTGTCTGCGCCTGATCGAAGCCCGCGCCACTGCCAACCGCGTCAAAATTCAAACAGAGATACCCGATGAGCCGCTGCGCATCATGGCAGACCGCCGTGCGATGAAGCAGGTTCTGCTGAACCTTTTATCCAATGCGGTGAAGTTCACGGTGGGCGGCGGGCAGGTGCATATCTCAGCCGCACAGGATGACGGCAAATTGATGCTGTGCGTCCGCGATAACGGCATCGGCATCCCGGCCGCCGACCTGCCGCGGCTGGGCCGGCCATTCGAGCAGGTCTGTGCCGACCCGATGCTGTCGAAAGCGGGGACCGGCCTTGGCCTGGCGCTGGTGCGCGCGCTGGTCGAACGCCATGGCGGTACGTTCGTCATCGAGAGTGAGGTGGGCCGCGGAACCGCGGTGACGGTGACATTGCCGCCCCGCCCACCGGTGCGCGCAGCCGCCTGAAGCGCATAAACCGTAGACAAAAACAAACCCCCGCCTGCTTTCGCAGACGGGGGCCGAAGCGGGAAACCGCTTCCAGCTATTCCGCGGCGGCGCGCGGCGGACGCTGAAAATGCTTGCCGTATTCCAGACGTGCGATGGTGCGGCAATGCACTTCGTCGGGACCATCGGCAATGCGCAAGGTACGCTGGCTGGCGTACATGCGCGCAAGACCGGGATCGGTGGTGACGCCGCCGCCGCCCCAGGCCTGAATCGCATCGTCGATGATCTTCAGGGCCATGCGCGGGCCCGCAACCTTGATCTCCGCGATTTCGAGGCGGGCGACCTTGTTGCCCACCTTGTCCATCATATCGGCGGCCTTCAGGGTCAGTAGGCGGCACATGTCGATGTTGATGCGGGCTTCGGCAATGCGCTGTTCCCACACCGAATGTTCGGCAATGCGCTTGCCGAATGCCACGCGCTCATGCAGGCGCTTCACCATGCTCTCCAGCGCGCGTTCGGCGGCGCCGATGGTGCGCATGCAGTGGTGAATGCGGCCCGGTCCGAGGCGGCCTTGCGCGATTTCAAAACCGCGACCCTCGCCCAGAACCATGTTTTCGACCGGCACCTTCACGTCCTTCAGCTCAACTTCGCCGTGGCCGTGGGGGGCATCGTCGTAACCGAACACCGGCAGCATGCGCTTTACGGTGACGCCAGGTGCATCGCGCTCAACCAGAATCTGCGATTGCTGGCTGTGGCGGTCACCATCGACCGAGTTCTTGCCCATCACGATCAGCACCTTGCAGCGCGGATCGCCGACGCCCGACGACCACCATTTGGTGCCGTTGATGACGTAGTGATCGCCCTTGCGCTCAATACGCGTGGCGATATTGGTAGCGTCGGACGAGGCAACGGCCGGTTCCGTCATCAGGAATGCGGAACGGATTTCGCCGGCCAGCAGCGGCTTCAGCCATTTGTCCTGCTGATAGGGGCTGCCGTAACGCTCCAGCACTTCCATGTTGCCGGTATCGGGCGCGGCACAGTTGAAGACTTCGGATGCGAAACCGACCTTGCCCATCATCTCCGCCAGCGGGGCATATTCGAGATTGGTAAGGCCGGCGCCGTTCTCACTTTCGTTGAGGAACAGGTTCCAAAGCCCTGCCTTGCGGGCCTTTTCCTTGAGCTGCTCCACCACCTGGATGACGATCCAGGGGTTGCCTTTGGCGCGCGCGTCCTCCATCTCCTTGGCGTAGACGGCTTCCGCCGGATAGACGTGTTCGTCCATGAAGTCGCCGACGCGCTTCATCCATTCGCGTTGCCGTGGCGAATAGTCAAAATCCATGTATCCCTCCGATTTGATTGGGTTCGATAGCAATGGCGGCAGCTTAACCCGCCCCGGCGCCCCCCACTAGCCCTCTGGGCGCCGCATCCCCGGCTCTGGCCGGGCAAATTGACAGAACGAGCCAAAGCGCGGCAATCAGCGCCATGCTGTTGTGGGCGGGTTTATTGCTGATTTTGGCGGGGGGCGCCTGTTTGCCGATCGACCGGCAGGCAGCGCATTTCCTGTACGACACGATCCGGGCGCCGTTCCACCACTTCCTCGACGGGATCACCCATGCCGCCAAGGCGGCGCACTGGCTGGCGGTGGCTGCCGCCTCCTATGCCGCGGGCTGGGCCGGCACGGTTTTCGCGCCCGTGAACCCGGCCTTTCCCCGGATCATGCAATTCTCACTCGCCTTTCTGGCCGCGCTCGCCATTGGTAGCCTTGTTCTTCACAGCCTCAAATTCCTTCTCGGGCGGCGGCGGCCGCGGGACGATCTGGAGATGGAGCTTTATGGCTTTGTTCCCCTGTCGTTCGACCTGCGGCACAACTCGTTCCCCTCAGGGCACGCCCTGACGATCTTCTGTGTGGCCGTCATTGCGAGCGCCGCCCTGCCCCAATGGGCACCGTTGTGGTTTCTGATCGCGAGCCTTCTGGCCGCGACGCGCGCCCTGCTGACCGCGCACTTCCTGAGCGATGTGCTGATCGGCGCCGGCATCGGCCTTGTTGCCGCACGTGAGGCGCTTGTGCTTTTCTTCCCTGCATTGTCGCAAAACTGGTTCTAAACACACCCCGGCACGGACCTGCATGTTCGAACTGTTCACCTCAGCCGATGCCTGGCTCAGCCTGGCGACGCTGACGGCGCTCGAGATCATTCTCGGCATCGACAACATCGTTTTCCTGTCGCTGATCGCGGACAAGCTGCCGCCGGCCAGACGGCCGCTGGCCCGCCAGATCGGCCTGACGCTCGCGCTGGGAACACGGATCGCCTTCCTCTCCGCCATTGCGTGGATCATTTCGCTGTCCAACCCGATCATCACGCTGTGGGGAACGGACTTTTCATGGCGCGATATCATCTTCGGCGCCGGCGGTCTGTTCCTGCTGACCAAAAGCACGCGGGAAATCCACACCATGGTCGAAGCGGAAGAAAATCATCACCAGACCAAGCACGCCTCGATGACCACGGTGATCATTCAGATCGCGCTGTTCGATATTGTGTTCTCGATCGATTCCGTTGTGACGGCCGTCGGCATGGCCGAGCATCTGGAGGTGATGATCGCCGCCGTGGTGATTGCCATGATCGTGATGATGCTGGCGGCCAATACCGTGGCGCGCTTCGTGGAAGAGCGGCCGACGGTCAAGATGCTGGCGCTGAGCTTCCTGCTGCTGATCGGCATGGCGCTGATAGCCGATGCGCTGCATTTCCATATCCCGCGCGCCTATCTCTACTTCGCCGTGGCATTCTCCGGCGGCGTGGAGTTGCTCAACCAGCTGGTGGCGCGCAGACGCAAGCGCACGAGAGAAGCCGCGCAACCGGTCAAAGACCCGGCGGACTGATCAGGTTCATCCGCTCAGGTCGGATTCTCTTTGGCTGAGAACGGCGGAACGCCGCGCGAGGGCACGCTCGCGCCGGTGCCCTTTTTCTCTACCGGGGATGTTGCGTCCGCCGTTCCATCGGCCTGGGCCGCGCGGCGGCGCTCAATCTCATCGCGGAAGCTCTGCTGCCTTTTTTCGTCCAGCGGATAGCCGGAAATAATCACAAAGTTCATGAACGACAGAACGATGGGCAGCGATATGAAGACATATTCAAGTCCCATAACGGCTTCATGCGTATTCGTTGTCTTGGGGTCGAAGCCGATCCAGGCCAAAAGCGTGAAGGCAATGCCCACAGACCAGCCCAGCCCGAACTTGTTGGTCAGCGCCAGGAACGAATACATCAGCCCTGCCCGCTCGGCATTGTTGGCGGCGGCATCGGCGTCGGCAATATCGGCCATCATCGAACGCAACAGGAAGGACGGAGCCCCGTAATTCATGCCGGTGAGGGCGAACACGATCGCCGCAGCACCGAAACTGCCGTTGGGAATCAGGAAGAACAACGGCATCGTGACGATGGTGTAGACAAAGGAGGCCTTCATCGCACGGTGCTTGCCGACGCGGCGGGACAGCCAGATCCAGAATGGAATGAAGACGCAGCCGCTGACGAAATAGATCAGCAGCAGCGTTCCCGCCCATTGCGGAAGATCGAGCGCATAACGGGCAAAGAAGAAGAACATCGCCCCGACACTGCCGCCACTGGTGGAGGCGATCAGATCGATCGCAATGACCCGGCGCAGCGCGCCATCCTTGAACAGGAATTTCAGCGTCGGCAGCAGCGGTGCATGCGTCTTCAGCTTGACTTCCGGTTCGGGAAGAACACCCACGCACAGCACGACGGAAGGTATCAGCAGGATGATAGCAAAGATTGCCATCGCCAGAATCTGGACCGCCAGCGAATAGGTTCCCGCATATTCCATGATGGCCGGAACGACGAGAACGCCGACCATGCCGGCGATTGTGGCAGCCTGCGCCCAGCCATAAATCCGGGAGCGTTCGTGATAATCCCCACTCAATTCCGCGCCCCAGGACATGTGCGGAATGGTCGTCATCGACCAGCCGAGATACATCAGAAACAGCCAGAAACTGAGATACGTCACGCTGACATGACCGCCGGGGACGAACACCATCCAGATACCCAGAATCAGAATGGGCGTGCCGGCCAGAACGAAGGGGCGGCGCCGGCCCCAGCGGGTGCGCAAACGGTCGCTCCAATACCCCATCAACGGGTCGATGAAGACATCGAGCAGGCGCAGGATGGAGAATACCGCACCCGTCACCGCGAGGCTGAGGCCGATTTCGCGCGAGGCATAGAACTGCGGCAGGTGAACGACAATGGGCAGGCCAAGTGCGGCGAGCGGCAGGCCGGGCAGCACATAAGCGACCAGTTGGAGCGTACTGATATGCCGGGATGAGGAACGGGCTTCCTGCGGGCCGTGCATCGCAGACCTCACGCGGCGCGCAAATGCTGAATCAGCGGACTTTCTTCGGCTATACAGGCCTGGAATGACGGCCTGCCGTGTACGCGCTTTGCATAGGCCGCAAGCGCGGGCCAGCGCGCTTCATCGATCGTTTCGCCCGCATGCTGGAAATTGACCAGCATGGTGCCCGCCGTAATGTCGGCAATGGTGAAAGCATTTCCAACCAGGAAATCGCGATCGCCCAATTCCTTGGCCAGATAGTCGAAAATTTCGGGCAATGTTTTTTCCAATGCCCGGTCGCAGACCGCGTTATCGGTTTCGCGGCCAAGCAACTTCTTCACGATCCGTTCGAAAAACAGCGCACCCACCAGGCCTTCCGCCATGCGGGTATCGGCATATTCCTCGAACCACAGCGCACGGGCGCGGGCAAACGCATCTCGCGGATAAAGCGGCGGGCTAGGGTGTTTGTGTTCGAGGTAGTCGCAGATGATGGAGGAATCGCAAAGGCTGTTGGGCGCGGCCACATCGGTATCGCGAAACGCGGGAATACGCTTCATCGGGCTGATTTCCAGAAACTCTGGCGAAGCCGCGAACGGATTGACGTCTTCCAGCCGGTAATCGAGCCCTTTCTCGGCCAGCATGACACGCACTTTGCGCACGAAAGGCGAAAGATTGCTGCCATAGACAATCAGAGCCATCGCATACTCCTGAACATTTCCACCCGTTGCCTGACAGAGTGTCAGAGCCGGAGTGTAACAACAAGCCAGTCAGGCTACCTGCGGGCGCGAAAAAATGCCCGCAGCAGATTTCCGGCCACTTCATCATTGCCGCCACGCGAAACTAGCGGCCGATGATGACAGGTTGGTTGCGTGAAAAAACGCGGACCGTGCAACACCGCACCGCCCTTGGGGTCTTCCGCTGCGAAAACAAGCCGGGCGATCCGCGCAAAACTGATGGCGCCGGCACACAGCGCGCAGGGTTCGAGCGTGACATAGAGGGTGGTCCCCGTCAGCCGTTCGTTGCCCAGTGCGGCCGCCGCGGTGCGGATGGCCAGGATTTCGGCATGGGCGGTGGGGTCCCGCAATTCCACGATGCGGTTGCCGGCGCGGGCGAGCACTGTGCCATCGACCGCGGCCAGGGCGGCCCCCACCGGAACCTCGCCACGGGCGGCGGCGGCTTCAGCCTCGGCCAGCGCCAGCGCCATAAAATCCTCATCGCTCATGCCGCACGCAGCAGGTCGAGCAGGTCGTCGGTGACCGTCATACTGAACACCGGCATATGGCCGGGCGCGCCCTCGGCGACGGCATCGGTAAAGAGGCGCGCGGTCTCCGGCTCCCCATAATCGAAACGGGCGTCATAGGCCCGCTGCCAGGTGGCCTGATCCGGCCATTGCGCATAGGCGACGAAGCGGCCATCCGCATTGCGGTGAAGCCGCGAGCCCAGCCCGCCGAGCCGGGCCTTGATCAGTTCGGTGCCACGGAACCAGGCCTTGCGGAACTGGTCTTCCTTGCCGGGTTTGACCCGCCACCAATAGACCGCGATGAACATCGGCACCTCGCTTGCCTTACCAACACGGGCAAAGTACGCCGGGAGCCGTATTTCCGGAAAGCCGCGCGATGACCGATTTGCCGCCAGCAGGGGACCGCATCGCCAAAGTGATCGCGCGGGCCGGGGTGTGCTCGCGCCGCGACGCCGAAAAACTGATCGCGGCAGGCCGGGTGGCGGTGAACGGCGAAATCATTCACAGCCCGGCGCTGAACATCACCCCTGACCAAGTGGTGTGGGTGGACGGCAAACCGCTGGCGGAGCCCGAGCGGCCGCGGCTGTGGCGCTATCACAAGCCATCGGGCCTTGTGACCACCCATCGCGATCCGGAGGGGCGGCCGACCGTGTTCCAGAACCTGCCCAAGACCCTGCCGCGGGTGATGTCGATCGGGCGGCTGGACGTGAATTCCGAAGGCCTGCTGCTTTTGACCAATGACGGGGCGCTGGCGCGGCGGATGGAGTTGCCGGCGGCGGGGTGGACCCGGAAATACCGGGTGCGCCTGTTCGGCAAGGTGGGGCAGACCGATCTGGACCGGCTGGCCGAGGGCGTGACCATCGCGGGCGTGAAATACGGCCCGGTGATCGCCGATCTGGAGCGGACCAAGGGCATGTATGCCTGGGCCAGCGTGAGCCTGACCGAAGGCAAGAACCGCGAGGTGAAGCGGCTGATGGAATTTCTGGGCCTGAAGGTGGCCCGCCTGATCCGCATCCAGTACGGGCCGTTCCACCTGGGCCAGTTGGGCGAAGGGGCTGTGGATGAAATTCCCGCCCGCGTCTGGAAAGACATGCTGGGCGAGAAAAAACCGCGCAAAGCCTGAGAAAAACACCGTGGGCGGTTGGGCCCTGCCGTATTCGAACCTTCAAAATTTTATCTCCCCCTCCCCCCTCTATTTTCCGGGACCCACTATTTTCCGGGCCCAAGCAGGGCTTCGCGGCGTTTCAGGCTCTCGGCCGGCCATTCCTTCGCCATGTCGTAATAGACCGCGAAAGCCCTGACATTTTCTGGAATCCGCACCCACGGCAGCTTGGATCGTGTGAAGATATGGACATCGGGCGGGAACCGGCCCGGATCGTCCAAGGTAGAGACCCGCAGGAAACTGAGCACGCCGCGGCGGCCATAATCACTCCACAGCGCCGAAAGACAGACGGGGCAGCGATAGACATCATGCGGGCGGCCGCTGCCGGTCTTCAGCGTGAACATCACCGGCGCATCGGAGAGGATTTCGATGTTCGCGGTTTCGATCAGCGCGTTGATCGCGAAGGCGCCACCCGTCTGCCGCTGGCAATCGCGGCAATGACAGCAATGCACGAACATCGGCGCCGCCGTCAGCCGGTAACGCACCGCGCCACAGAAACAGGAGCCGGTCGGCTGCATCCCTTCCCTCCCTAGGCACGCCCGCTATATAGAACATAACAGGAACATTTGCAAGAGGGCTTGAAAGGGGGAGGCCGGAAAAACATCTTCTCACGATGGGGGGGCCGATGAGCACGCTTTACATCAAGAACGAAGCCGTGGCCGACAAGGCGCGGCGGCTGGCCAAGCTGACCGGGCAGAGCATTACGGCTGCCGTTTCCAAAGCGCTGGATGAGAGCCTGGAGATACTCGAACCAGACAAAACAACTGACCGCAATCAGCGCGAACGCCAGCGGACGAAACCTTGAAACGCTTCCGCGCTAGCATTCCGCCGGACGCACCGAGCCTGCAGGAAATCATGGACGACACGGAAATCATGGACGACACGTATGATAAAGACGGCTTGCCGAAGTGGTCGCTGTGGATACCTCAACAACAATCGTGAACTCGAAGACCAAACTTAGTGGCATGGAGATACGCGAAACTGCCACTGAATTGTCTTAGCTAATACGAGACACAGAATTGTCTGGCAGCAACCAACATTTTATCCCTCAGTTTTTTCTGAAAGCCTTCAGGGTAAGAGAAAATCGGCAAAAAACCGCCTGGCTTTTCACGCGTGACAGCTCACCCCAATTGAAGCCAATAAAAGAGATTGCAGCAGACTTCCATTTCTATTCGAACTCTTTACAGGATGATGAGCAACCAACGGACACAGCCATCACCAAATACGAAAACAAACTGGCCTCAATAATTTTCAAATTGAGGCGACAACCGCGAGGACTTGTACAATCAAAGCAAGCAGCGGCCGAAGCCGTTACACACCTCACCATTCGTACCAACAGCGTTCGCGCTGGATTCACTGGTGCAGCAGCCTACTTGATATCAAGGGCGCACCAAATTCTCGCATCTGAACAACACCTCGCCAAGACCCTCGGCTTAGATGACAATAAGCCAAATGACCGGTTCAGGAAGCACGTCTCCGAAATATTGGCCGATAAACGGATTACAATGTTTGGTGCGTCAAAAGCCCAACAAGAAACGGCAGTATTTCATCATCTCAAACAAAATTTCCCAAAATGGATGGCCGAAAATGCCGCTCTAGTGAATTTTTTTATTACCCAACTACAGTCACGAGTATCTAAAACCATTCGGGAATCACAAAACAAGCTGCTAGCCGAAACTTCCACACCTACTGCCAGGATGAACGCGTTTGCAGAATTTGAGTGGAGTGTAGTGGACACCACTCAGTTGCTTATTTTGGCTGATTGCGTCGCCATAGGTTATCATGCAGACAATAGCGTTCACCCTTTGACGTTAGTTGATTTGGAGCGGCTCACGACTATTGCGATGCCTTTAAGTTCACAACGCATACTAGTCGGAAACCGAAAAGAATTTAATTTTGACGAAAATAATTTTAATGTCAGTGCAGCCGCATGCAGCGAGGAGTTTTTTGTTTCCGCATCGAACACCGTGTCGCTCATAAACCTATCAATAGGGACACGAGCAAGAGCACTTTTAAATGAAGCAATAGAGGCTGCTATCTCAGAGTATCTTATCTCGTCGACTACATAACTCTCTCGCAAGATAGCAGCAGTCTAACTCCGCAGCGTACTTGGCACGACGGTAACACCATGCACCTTCCCTCCTACCTCGCCCGGATCGGCATCGACACCCCACCTCCGCCGACGCTGGAGGGATTGAGGCTGCTGCACCGGTCGCATCTGCTGTCGGTGCCGTTTGAAAACCTCGACGTGCAGCTTGGCCGCAAGGTCACAATAGATCGTGAACCGATCTTTGAAAAGATCGTGGAGCGGCGGCGCGGCGGCTGGTGCTTCGAGATGAACGGGGTGTTCGGCTGGGCGCTGGCCGAACTCGGCTTCCGCGTCACCCGGCTTTCCGGCGGCGTGATGCGCGAGAAGAACGGTGCGCTGGCCGAAGGCAATCATCTGGTGCTGCGGGTCGACCTCGACGAAGGGGTTTATCTTGCCGATGTCGGGTTCGGCGACGGGCCGATCACGCCGATGCCGCTGCGTGAAGGTGCGTTCGTGGCCAACGGCTTCCGCTATGAGCTGACGCCGCTGGGCGAGGACTGGTGGCGGCTCGCGGATCACGTCTCACCAACGCCGCTGACCTATGATGTGAAGATCGCACCCGCCGATGAAGCGCAACTGGCCGGGCAATGTGCCATGCTGCAGACGGCACCCGCCTCCCCCTTTGTGCAGAACCTGGTGGTGCAGCGGCAGCGCGAAGGCGGCATCACGATTTTGCGTGGGCGGGTTCTGCGCCATGTGCGGCCGGATGGGGCGGACGAGCGGCTGCTCGAAAGCGCGGACGATCTGCTGGCGGTGCTTGCCGGGGAATTCGGCCTCGACGTGCCGGAGGCGGCAGCGCTGTGGCCGAAGATTGTCGAGCGGCACGAGGCGTTGTTCGGGGATCAGGCGGGTTAGCCCCCCTCCGCCCATCAACGGCCTGCGACCTTGATGGACACCTCCCCCGCGCGCGGGGGAGGAGAAGGATGGTGCGAGATATCCTCCCCCGTCTTTACGGGGGAGGTGCCGGAGCGAAGCGAAGGCGGAGGGGGTAAACGCCGCTAAACGTGCTGGCCGCCGTTGATGTGCAGTTCGGCGCCGGTGACATAGGACGATTGTTCCGTACACAGATAATATATCGCCTTCGCCACCTCCTCCGGCTGGCCGAGACGGCGCAGCGGAATGCTCTCCACAATCTTTTCCGTGCCCGGCGAAAGGATCGCGGTGTCGATCTCCCCCGGCGCGATGGCATTGACGCGCACGCCAAGCGGGCCGAAATCCGCCGCCATCTCGCGGGTGAGCGCGGCCAACGCAGCCTTGGAGGTTGCATAGGCAGCCCCGGCAAAGGGGTGCACGCGGCTGCCGGCGATGGAAGTGACGTTGACGATGGCGCCGCGCGCCGCCGACAACTCCTCAATCAAACCGCGGCCGAGCCAGATGGTGGCGAACAGATTGACCTCGAACACCTGACGCCAGAGCGATTTGGAACTGTGCAGGGTGTCCAGCCGCTCCCCACCCTCGCCCTTCGGCGAAATGCCCGCATTGTTGACGAGGGCATGAAGCTTGCCGTCCTTCAGGCGGCCACGCATTTCGGCCACCGCGCGCTCCGTATCCTCCGGGTTCGAGAGATCGACCTGGATGTGATCCTCCGGCCCCGCGGCCCAGGGGCAATCCTCCGGAAAGGCGTGGCGCGAACAGGTGATGACACGCCAGCCCGCGCTGGAAAACCGCTTCACCGTGGCGTGACCGATGCCGCGGCTGGCACCGGTGAGGATCAGGGTGCGGCGTTCTTCGTTGCTGGCTGGTTTGTGTTCGCTCATGAGGCGGAGATTAAAGCAGCGTGCGCGGAATAGCGAATAGGGCGCTACCTCTCAGGACTGGGCCAGCGCGGGCGGCATTTCGAAGCCGGCAGGGTCCTGATGAATCAGGATTTCCGCATTGGGGAACGCCTTCTGCAGGTCTGCCTCCACCGCGTCGCTCAGCGTGTGGGCGCGCAGAAGCGTGATGCCCGGATCAAGCTCGATATGGAATTGTATGAAGGTGTTGACGCCCGCCATGCGCGTGCGCAGATCGTGCAACGCCCGCACCGCGTCATGTTGCAGGATGATGGCCTTGATCTTCTCCCGCTCCGCATCCGGCAGTTCGCGGTCCATCAACTGATCGTAGCTGACGCGGAAGACGCGCCAGGCACTGCCCGCGAGAACACCGGCGATCAGGATCGCGATGATGGGATCGGCCAGCGGCAGGCCGAAACGCGAGGCCAGCACGATACCGGCGATCACACCCAGATTGACGACCAGATCGCTGGCGTAATGGGCGCGGTCGGCACCGACGGCGAGCGAACCGGTTTCGCGCACCACGCGCTGCTGAAAGAAAATCAGTGCCACCGTTCCCGCGATGGAAAACACCATGACAGCGACGCCCAGCGTTTCATGCGCGACGGGCTGCGGCGCCAGAATGCGGTTGACGGATTCGATCACCAGAAAGGTGGCGGACCCGGCGATGAAGGCGCCCTGGGCGAGGCCGGACAGCGGCTCCGCCTTGCCGTGGCCGAAGCGGTGTTCGGCGTCGGCCGGTTCGAGCGCGTGGCGGATGGCGAGGAAGTTCAGCAGCGAGGCCACGAAGTCGAGACCGGAATCGGCCAGCGACGCCAGCATCGAAACCGACTCCGTCGCGAAATAGGCGATCGTCTTGATCGCGATCAAGGTCACCGCCAGCGCGAGCGAGAAAAGCGCGGCCCGGCGCATCAGGCCGCTATGGGCGGCGGCCGTTACGGGAACAGTCTGAGCGTGTGCCATGGCGCATTCGCATCGTCGCGGCGATAGACAAGGCGGTCGTGCAGGCGGAAGGGACGGTCGCGCCAGAACTCGATCTCCAGCGGGCTGACACGAAAGCCGGACCAGTAAGGCGGGCGCGGCACCTTGGTCAGCGCATATTTGGCGGCGTATTTCGCCACCTCCCGCTCGAACACGAAGCGGCCTTCCATCGGGCGTGACTGCGCGCTGGCCCAGGCGCCGATCTGACTGTCTTTCGGGCGGGTGGCGAAATAGGCATCGGCTTCGGCATCGCTGACGCGCGCCACCGGCCCGCGCACGCGGATCTGCTTGCGCAAGGATTTCCAGTGGAAGCACAGCGCGATGTTGGGATTGGCCGTCAGTTCGCGGCCCTTGGCGCTTTCGAGATTGGTGTAGAAGACGAAGCCGCGGTGATCGACACCCTTCAGCAGCACCATGCGGACATTCGGGCGGCCATCGGCATCGGCGGTGGCGATGGCCATCGCATTGGCTTCATTCGGTTCGGACTTCCTGGCCTGTTCCATCCAGGCATCGAACAGCGTGAAGGGATCGTCCCGTTCCGCAATGCCGCCATCGTCGATGGGGCCGCCGATTTCACTCATGATCCACTGCCTTGTTTTTGGCCTGAAGTCTTTGCTCTGATAGCGTGTTACGCCCGCTCGTTCGAGGAGAAATAATGCCCGTAGCACGGTTCAGTGCCGCCCTTTGCCTTTGCGTCTTGCTTGCAGGCGGGTGCGCCACCATCGGTCCGGAGGAACGCGAGGCGCAGTTCGATCAAGCGGTGGCGCTGTACGATCAGGGGCAATATGCCGGGGCCTATGCGATCTTCAACAAGCTGGCGACGGTCGATGCGGCGGCGGCGCGCAATGCCGCCTTCATGCTGCGCCACGGGCAAGGCGTTGCGCGCGATCCGAAGGCGGCCCTTCTGATGTACCGCTTCGCCGCCCAGGCGGGGCTGCCCACGGCGGAAGCCGATCTGGGCGAGATGCTGCTTCTGGGCGAAGGCGGGCCGCCCAACCCGCAGGCCGCCCTGCCCTGGCTGGCCCTGGCGGCGCACGCCCATCACGCGATTGCGGAATATCATCTCGGCACCTTGTACGAAGCCGGGACGGCGGTGCCGAAAGACCCAGCCAGGGCGCGCGAACTCTATGAACAGGCGGCCGCGGCGGGTGAAAAACGGGCCGCCGCCCGGCTGGCCGCGATGGGCGGGACAGCGGCCGTACCGGCCCAGCCGGAAACAGAGGCGCCACCGGCGGCCGGGAAGCCCGAAACGGGCGCGCCAGGGGCTTAGCAACCCGGTAAAACCCTCCCTATATTGGGGCAGGTTCCGATTTCGTGAGTCGGGGCAGGAGAAACGATGGCCGACCCTTACAGCGTTCTTGGCGTACCGCGCAAAGCGAGCGAAGCCGATATCAAAAAGGCATTCCGCACGCTGGCGAAGAAGCATCATCCCGATACTCATCGCGGCGACCCCGGCGCGAAGAAGAAGTTTCAGGAGATCAGTGCCGCTTACGACATTCTGGGCGATAAGGAAAAACGCGGCCAATACGATCGCGGCGAAATTGACGAGAACGGCAATCCGCGCGGTTTCGACCCGCGTGCCCACGGCTTTGGCGGCGGTGGCGGCAATCCGTTCGGCGGCGATGGCGCGCGCAGCTATCAGTACACCTATACCGGCGGCGGGCCGGAAGGGGCGGAAGGTTTTCGCGCCGAGGACATCTTCGCCGACCTGTTCGGCGGCCTTGGCGGACGCGGACGCAAGGCCCAGCCGCGTCGCGGTGAAGATTATGCGCTGAACGTCACGGTAAGTTTCGAGGAGGCCGCACGCGGCGGCACGCGGCGGGTGAACCTGCCGGATGGGCGCGAGATCGATGTGCGGATTCCAGCCGGCCTGCGCGATGCGCAGCAAATCCGCCTGCGCGGACAGGGCGGGCCCGGCGTGAACGGCGGGCCGCAAGGCGATGTGATGATCCAGGTCTGGGTCGCCCCGCACCCCTATTTCACCCGCGATGGCAACAATCTGCGCATGGATTTGCCGGTGACGCTGAAGGAAGCGGTGCTGGGCGGCAAGGTGCAGGTGCCAACCCTGACAGGCGCGGTGACGGTGACCGTTCCGGTCAATTCCAACTCCGGCACGGTGCTGCGCCTGAAAGGCAAAGGCATTCCCGCACGCGGATCGGCCGGTGGCGGTGAAGCCGCAGGCGATCTTTATGTGCGGCTGGTGGTGACCCTGCCGGACAAGGCGGATGCGAAACTGAAAACCTTCATCGAAGGTTGGGACGCAAGTTACGACCCGCGCGCGAAGATGAAATAGGGGCCGCTTAAGCTGCCCTGCGGCGCTTGTCCTGCTCCTGATAAAGCGCGAATTCTTCGGCAAGCGCGCAAGAACGCATCCACTCATCCTGTGTAGTGTGCGATGCGACGCGCGAATGACATCACCACATCTTTACCCCGACATCACCGTCGAGCGTCGTTTCGCCAACCCAATGCAGACCGTCCTGCCATTCGAGATGAAACAGGTGCGGATTGCGGATGCGATGCCAGAACTCAAACGGAAGCGTTTCATCCAGACACGACAAGAGATGGGAGATAACAGCGCCATGCGTGGCGATGGCGACACAACCACCTTCGTTGGCAGCGGCGATGCTGGAGAGCGCAGTCATAAAACGGGTGCGGCAGGCATGGCCGCTTTCCCCATCAGGGTAAGCGAAATTGAGATCGGCATGCATACGGCGCAGCGCGGCAAAAAGCTCGGCTTCACTCGCAAACCATTCGCGTGTCAGCAATCGCTCGCGCAAATCCGGCTCTATCGCAATCGGCAAATGCTGTCGTTCCGCAAACGGGCGAACGGTATCGACCGCACGGATATACGGGCTGGACACGACGTTGTTCGCACCAAGCCGTGACAACAGGCTGGTAAGGGTCTGTGCCTGCGCACGCCCGGCGTCCGACAATGGCCATTCTTCTTCCGGAATGGCGCGATCGGGCACCGATTGCGCGTGGCGGATCAACAGCAGCGTTGTGGGCATTCGTTCCCCCTGTGCGCGCCGCCCCCTCCGTTCCTCCGGAACACCTCCCCCGTAAAACGGGGGAGGAGAATCACTCCAGCGCGGCGTAGGCGAGGTTCTGAAACATCGGCAGGGCCACGCGGCCGCCCATGCGTTGCCCCGTCGCCAGTTGTGCCGCCGATCCCGGATCCAGCGGCATCGCGTTCTGGATCAGATAGATCAGGATCATCTCCTCCTCCGGGTCGGCCTGCCACCAGGTGCCGAAGGCGCCGGGCCAGCCGAACGACCCGGGCGAACCCTTGCCCAGAAAGCCCAGTTGATCGGGGTCGGTGATCATCGAAACGCCAAGGCCAAAGCCCTGCCCCAGCCAGAACGGAAGGCCAAGGAACGTGTGCTGACGCTGATCCGGCGTGAGGCGGTTGGCCGTCATCAGCGCAACGGTTTCCGGTTTCAGATAGCGCTTGCCATCCAGCGTGCCCCTGTTCAGCAGCATGCGGGCGAATTTGAGATAATCGTCCGCCGTGGAAATGAGACCGCCGCCACCGCCGCAGAAATCGGGCGGTGAATCATATTGCTTGAATTCCAGCGGGATCAGCGCGCCGGTCTTCTCATCCTGGCGGTAGACCACGGCGGAACGAGCGCGCTTTTCCGGCGGCACATAAAAATCCGTATCCGTCATGCCGAGCGGACCCAAGATGCGCTGCATCAGAAAATCGCGGAACGGCATGCCCGCAACGCGCCCGACAAGAAAGCCGAGTACATCGGTTGCGTGGCTGTAGTGAAACCGCGTTCCCGGCTGATAGGAAAGCGGCAGCGATGCCAGCGCCTTCAGCCAGACATCGGGCGATGTGGGAATGTTCAGCACATCGCCAAGCGCCTTCTGGTGCGCCTCCGCAATCGGGCCGATCGAGGTGAAGCCATAGGCCAAACCCGAACGGTGGGTAAAAAGATCCTCCACCGTGATGGCGCGGGCGGCGGGCACAGTATCTTCCAGCGGGCCTTGCGCATCTTTCAGGACACGCATGCTGGAAAATTCCGGCATCCATTTGGTGATCGGGTCGCTTAAGGACAGCTTGCCCTCTTCCAGCAGCATCAGGGCCGCGACCGAGGTGATCGGCTTGGTCATCGAGGCGATGCGGAACAGCGTGTCGCGCGCCATCGGCAGATTCTGTTCGATGTCACGCTTGCCGAGTATGTTCGTTTGCGCAATCTCGCCCTTGCGCCAGATCAGCGTGACAAAACCGGAGAGATCGCCCGCATCCACAATCCCCTGCAATGTGGGTGGAATTTGTGCCAGTTTTTCCGCCGAAAGCGTGCCCACACCAGATTGTTCCCTGTCCATCCCCCGAAAATCCTTCTTCTCTTTGCGCCTGCGCAGACTTTTGGGTATGGGAGTGCGGGCGTCAATCGGGCCCCGCCACGGGCCCGCAATGGCGAAATTCCGCCAGGGCCGCTAAAATCGTTTGGAATCAGGAGGATTGCATGGCTTTCGAGGGCCTCATGAAGGGCAAGCGCGGCCTGATCATGGGGGTCGCCAATGACCGCTCCATCGCGTGGGGCATTGCCCAGGCGCTGCACGAAGCGGGCGCGGAACTGGCCTTCACCTATCAGGGCGAGGCCTTCCGCAAGCGCGTGGTGCCGCTGGTCGAGCCGTTGAAACCCGCCGCCCTGATGGATTGCGATGTCACCAATCAAGGCTCGCTGGACGCGGTTTTTGCGGAACTGCAAAGTAAGTGGGGTTCGCTCGATTTTCTGGTGCACGCCATCGCCTTTTCCGACAAGGAACAGTTGAAGGGCCGCTATGTGGACACCACGCCCGACAATTTCGCGATGACGATGAACATCTCCTGCTACTCCTTTACCGCGGCGGCGCAGCGGGCGGAAAAGCTGATGCCGAATGGCGGCAGCATGGTGACGCTGACCTATTACGGTGCCGAAAAGGTGATGCCGCATTACAATGTGATGGGCGTGGCCAAGGCGGCGCTGGAAACCAGCGTGCGTTACATGGCCGAGGATCTGGGCAAGAAGCAGATTCGCGTCAATTCGATTTCGGCAGGCCCGATCAAGACATTGGCCGCGAGCGGGATTGGCGATTTCCGCTACATCCTGAAATGGAATGAATACAACTCCCCTCTGCGGCGCACGGTGACGACGCAGGAAGTGGGCAACGCTGCCTTGTTTCTTCTATCCGACCTCGGTGCCGCGGTGACGGGGGAATGCCTGCATGTGGATGCGGGTTATCACGTCGTCGGCATGAAGGCGGAAGATGCGCCCGACATTGCGGTGAACAAGACCGATGGCGCTTGAACTGGCGCCCGGGGTCACGCTTTATTTCTGCCGTCACGGCGAAACGCGCGCCAATGTGGAAGGACGCTTTCAGGGCTGGTGCAAGGACACCGAGCTGACGGAAAAAGGCCGCGAACAGGCCGCCATCATCGGCGGCATTCTGGCTGCGGCACGGCCGGACTTTTCCAATCTGCTTTATATCGCAAGCCCCCTGCCCCGGGCGCGGCATACGATGGAAATCATTCGTGGCGAACTGAAGCTGCGGCCGGTTGATGAATTCGAAGTCGATGCGCGGATTGCCGAAATCAATCTGGGTTCGTGGGACGGGCTGACCGATGCGGAGGCCCGCGCGCTGGACCCGGCGGCCTTTGACCGGCGCATGAACGACAAATGGGATGTGCACGTGCCGGGCGGCGGCGAAAACTATGCCGAAGTGGCGGCGCGGGCCACCGAGTGGGTGCAAGGCCTCTGCGAAGACACCTTTGCCGTCAGCCATGGGGCGCTGACCCGGATCCTGCGCGGGCTGTTTGCCGGGATGAGCTGGAAGCAGATGTCGGACCTGGATGAAACGCAGGGTGTGCTTTACCGCGTCCGGGGCAGCGAGGTGGTCCGGCTGGACGCGGGCGCAAATCGCCCATAGAAACGCCCATCATGTCGCACAACACGTTCGGGCATCTCTTTCGCGTCACCACCTTCGGCGAGAGCCATGGGCCGGCCCTCGGCTGCGTGGTGGATGGCTGCCCGCCCGGTATTCCGCTGACCGAAGCCGACATTCAGCGCGACCTGGACCGGCGCAAACCCGGCCAGTCGAAATTCGTTACCCAGCGCAAAGAACCCGATCAGGTGCGCATCCTCTCCGGCGTGTTTCAGGACGAGCGGATGAAGGCCCAGGTCACCACCGGCACGCCGATTACGCTTCTGATCGAGAATGTGGATCAACGCTCCAAGGACTACAGCGACATCCGCGACAAATTCCGCCCCGGTCACGCCGATTACACCTATTGGGCGAAATATGGCGTGCGCGATTATCGCGGCGGCGGGCGGCAGAGCGCGCGCGAAACCGCGGCCCGCGTGGCGGCGGGCGCGATTGCGCGCAAGGTGCTCGACACGCTCTACAAAAAAGTGACCGTGCGCGGCGCGTTGATCCAGATGGGGACGCAGAAGATCAGCCGTTCGCAATGGGATTGGGACGAAGTGGCGAAGAACCCCTTCTTCTGCCCCGATGCGAAGGCCATTGATCCGTGGACGGAATACCTGGAAGGCGTGCGCAAGAAAGGCTCCTCCGTCGGTGCCATCATCGAAGTGGTGGCGGACGGGATTCCGGCGGGCCTCGGCGCGCCGCTTTACGCCAAACTGGATGCGGACATTGCCGCCGCGTTGATGAGCGTCAATGCCGTGAAGGCGGTCGAAATCGGCGACGGTTTTGCAGCCGCTGCCCTGACAGGGGCAGAAAACGCCGACGAGATGCGGAAGGGAAAAGGCGGCAAGCCGAAATTCCTCTCCAACCATGCGGGCGGCATTCTGGGTGGGATTTCCACCGGGCAGCAGATCGTGGCGCGGTTTGCGGTGAAGCCCACCTCCTCCATTCTGACGCCGCGCAAGACGGTGGATGTGAAGGGCAACGAAACCGAAATCCTGACCAAGGGGCGGCATGACCCCTGTGTCGGCATTCGTGCGGTGCCGGTGGGCGAAGCGATGCTGGCCTGTGTGCTGGCCGATCATGCACTGCGCCATCGCGGGCAGATGGGCTGATCACCAGCCGGGCAGTTCGTGCGCGGCGTCGGTGCCCATGAAGATTTGCGGATCGGATGGCGGGGCCATGCCGGTTTCGCGTTCCAGACCAGCCACACAGATCCTGGTGCGATCCGCAAGATCCGGAAAACCGTGGGACGCCGGCATGGCGCGCAGGAAGCAATCGTCGAAATAAGGATATTTGTTGTCGGTGCCGCAGCCGAATGAGCTGCGATCTGCGCGCGCCGCCGTCATGATGAAACGGTTGGGTGCCTTCATCGCCGGCACGAACACACCGGAATAACACGCCGACAACACCACCACGGTTGGCCGCGTCCCGCAGGCATTGCCAACAATCGCATCGAGCTGACGCGGGGAGAGCATCACCTCCCCCACCACGATGCCATCGGGCGAGCCATGGGTGCTGAAATAAACCAGACAGCCACCGGTGGCATGATCGGTGACATCCCACAGGCCGTCGGCGATCGTCTGCGGCTCGGAAAGATCCAGCGCGGCGGATGGATAGCGGTCCGGGCGGACGGAAAATTCACGGATATTGGCAGGCCGGAAACCGATGCGGACGAGATCGCGCGTGACATCACGCCTGGCATTGTCGAACGCCTCGGTCGGTTCGCCATCATGGGCGTGATAATCGCCCGCCACCACAATGGCTGCCCAATTGGCGAAGGCAGAAGCCGCAGCGGCAGACGTGACAGGCGCCAATGCCAGCAGGCCGGACATGACAAGGACAATGGCGCGCCGCATCGCACCCCCAAGCGAGGGAACGATCATCGGGTAAAAACGGCGGCCAGTTCAAGTTCTGCCGACCACAGGAACTGATCGACCGGAAACACCGTGCCGATGCGGAAGCCGCCATCGGCCAATGTGCGGGCATCGCGCGCAAAGCTGGCCGGATTGCAGGAAACATAGACCATGCGGGCCAATTTGGACGTTGCGATCTGCGCCACTTGTGCCGCCGCGCCCGCCCGTGGCGGATCGAGCACGATGGCATCGCATTGTGCAAGCTCCGGCCCCAATAGCGGCCGGCGGAAGAGATCGCGGCGTTCCGCCATCACCGGCTTCAGCCCCTGCGTGCCGCGCGCCGCCGCCGTGAGGGCCTCAACCAGTGCCGGATCGGAATCGAAGGCCAGCACCTTGTGACTTTCCGCAAGCGGCAGGCTGAAGGTGCCAAGGCCGCAGAAAAGATCGGCAACCGTTTTCGCACCACGCACGCCATCGCGGATATGGGACAGAAGTATCGCCTCACCTTCCTGCGCCGGTTGGAGGAACGGGTCCGGCGGCAAGCGCACATTGGCCTTGCCAAAGCGAAGCTGGGGTGCTTCACGCTCCAGAAGGATTTCATCGCCTTCGGTGATACGAACGATGTCGAGGGAAGCGGCAATCTTTGCCAGATTGGCGATCATCGCGGGCGCACGTGCGTGTTTCCACGCAAGATGCAGGGCGATGCCATTGTCCGCCAGGGTCAGATGCAGGGCGATGCGCTCATTCTCCCGCAGCCATTGATTGAGATACGGCTTGAGGCCCGCGGCACAGGAGAAGAGCGCCGGTTTCATGATCACACAGGCGCTGAGATCGACGATGGTGTGAGAGCCGCGCGCATGAAAGCCGAGGCGAGTCTGGCCGCCCTGCTTGTGCGCGTGCAGCACCACGCGGCGGCGTGTGTATGGAGGAACGGAGTGGACTTCGGCGACTTCAATGCCGCTGAAGCCGCGCTGTGCCAGCGTGCGATGAACCAGATCGCGTTTGAAAGCGGTATAGACGGGCACCTTCAGATGCTGAAGCGCACAGCCGCCGCAATGGCCGAAATGGGGACAGGGCGGTTCAACCCGATCGGGCGAAGCGGCAACCACCTCCACCAGACGATCCTGTGCATCCAGCGTGACCAGGTCGCCGGGCACCGTGAAAGGGGCGAAACGGCCGTCTTCCGTTATGCCATCGCCAGCATGGCCAAGACCGGTAATACGGATCGGCATGTCACCAACGGAAAAACAAAACCTTCGATCAGGCGATCAGGCCGGCAGCGGCGGCATCGCGATCCCGCCCCAACGCGCCAAGGACGGCCGCCACGATGGATTTCGCGTCAAGGCCCGCAGCCTCGTACATCTTCTCCGGCGAATCCTGATCGATGAAGTGATCCGGCAGCACCATCGGGCGCAGCTTCAGCCCCTTGTCCAGCAACCCTTCCCAGGCAAGGAACTGCATCACATGCGAACCGAAGCCGCCAACGGCGCCCTCCTCGACGGTGATGAGGACTTCATGCTCACGCGCCAAGCGGCGGATCAGATCCTCGTCCAGCGGCTTGGCGAAACGGGCATCGGCCACCGTGGCGGACAGGCCATAGGCCGAAAGCTTTTCGGCGGCGAGCAGGCTTTCCGCAAGGCGTGTGCCGAAACTCAGGATCGCAATCGAACTGCCTTCGCGGATCACCCGGCCCTTGCCGAGCGAAAGCGGCGTGCCGATGGCCGGACGTTCGACCCCGATGCCTTCCCCGCGCGGATAACGCAAAGAGGAAGGACGATCATCGATCTCCACCGCCGTGGCGATCATGTGCATCAGCTCAACCTCATCCGATGGCGCCATGACCACGAAACCCGGCAAGGTCGAAAGATAGGTAATGTCGAACGAACCGGCATGGGTCGGCCCATCGGCCCCGACAAGGCCCGCGCGATCCATCGCAAAGCGCACCGGCAGGTGCTGGATCGCGACATCGTGCACGACCTGATCGTAAGCGCGCTGCAGGAAGGTGGAATAGATCGCCGCGAACGGGCGCATGCCATCGGCCGCGAGACCGGCGGCAAAGGTCACGCCATGCTGTTCGGCAATGCCGACATCGAAACAACGGTTCGGATGATGCTTGCCGAAAATATCGAGCCCGGTGCCGGACGGCATCGCAGCCGTGATCGCAACGATACGCGGATCGGTCTCCGCATGCTTGCTCAGCGTTTCGCCAAACACCTTCTGATAGGTGGGCGCCTTGGAATTGGATTTCTTCTGTTCGCCCGTCAGCACATTGAATTTGGAAACGCCGTGATATTTGTCGGCGCTGGCCTCAGCCGGTGCATAACCCTTGCCCTTCTGCGTCACGACATGGACGAGGATGGGGCCGTTGCGCGTGTCGCGCACATTCTCCAGCACCGGAATCAGGTGATCGAGATTGTGACCGTCAATCGGGCCGACATAGAAGAAGCCAAGCTCCTCAAACATCGTGCCGCCGGTGACCATGCCACGGGCATACTCTTCCGCGCGCTGCGCGCCGATCTTCATCGGGCGCGGTAGACGCTCCGCAACCTTTTTGCCGAAATTGCGCAGCTCCCGATACGGGCGGCTGGAAACGAGGCGCGCCAGATAGGCGCTCATCGCGCCGACGGGCGGCGCAATCGACATGTCGTTGTCGTTCAGGATCACGATCAGGCGCGCGTCCATCGCGCCCGCATTGTTCATGGCCTCATACGCCATGCCCGCGCTCATCGCGCCATCGCCGATCACGGCGATGACATTGTTGTTTCCCTGTTTCAGATCGCGCGCGACCGCAAAGCCGAGGCCGGCCGAAATCGAGGTCGAGGAATGGGCGGCGCCGAACGGATCGTATTCGCTTTCGGCGCGCTTGGTGAAACCGGAGAGGCCACCGCCCTGGCGCAGCGTGCGCATGCGCGCGCGCCGGCCGGTGAGAATCTTGTGGGGATAGGCCTGATGGCCGACATCCCAGATCAGCTTGTCGTCGGGCGTATTGAAGACGTAATGCAGCGCAACCGTCAGTTCGACGACACCGAGACCGGCACCCAGATGGCCGCCGGTAACGGAAACAACGTCAATCAGCTCCTGCCGCAATTCGCCCGCCAATTGATTCAATTGCCCCCTTTCGAGAGCGCGGAGCGCCACAGGCGTTTCAATCGTGTCGAGAAGAGGCGTTTTGGAAGGCAAACTCATCAGATGTTCCAACTGTTGGCGTGAACATGCCGTCTGGCGCGGCCAGAGCATCCGGCACAAACCCGCCGTTGATAGGCCGCCCCATTCCCTGCCGCAGCGGGCCGAAAATCGGCCTTTTCATTCCACAAATCAAGACGCGCGTACACGCCCGGAACCGGGCGCGCAAGACCGCCCGACCGTACCGGACCAGTGCCGGGCCGGTCACACGGCGATGTGATCGGCGGTTGCGAAAAAGCGCGCATGGAGTCAGCCGACATCCATGCGTTCGCTGCCCGCGGGCCCATTTGCGCCTTGTACGATCTTTTCCAGCCGGCTTTCGGCAGCCTTCAATGTCTTCTCGCAATGCGCCTTCAGCGCCTGCCCGCGCTCATAGAGGACGATGGAATCTTCCAGATCGACCTCCCCCTGCTCCAGCCGGGCGACAATGGTCTCAAGCTCACGCAGGGCCGCTTCGAAGCTCAGCGATTCGACCGCGGCATCGTCCGGTTTCTGGGCAGATTTCGCCATGATCAAAACTCCATCAGCGTGCGCACATGCGCCGCCGCCGCAAGGCCGAGCGCGCCGAGGTCATAACCGCCTTCCAGCGCCGACACAACGCGCCCGCCGCAAGGCCCCGCCGCGAATGTACAAAGCATATGGGTTGCGAAGGCAAAATCGGCATCGGTCAGGCGCAGATCGGCCAGCGGGTCATCGGCACAGGCATCGAAGCCCGCGGAAATAAAAAGAAATTCCGGGGAAAACTGCTCCAGCGCCGGCAGCATCGCCTGCTCCAGAACAGCGCGAAAAACAGCACCATCACTGCCGGGCGCCAGCGGCAGGTTGAGAATGTTGCCATGCGCACCACGTTCATCCGCAGCGCCGGTGCCCGGATAAAGCGGCGACTGGTGCGTCGATACATAAAGCGTCTGCGGATCGTTCCAGAAAATATCCTGTGTGCCGTTGCCGTGATGCACATCGAAATCGACGATGGCGATACGGCCCACGCCATGAACCGCACGGGCATGGAGCGCCGCCACGGCAATATTGTTGAACAGGCAGAACCCCATCGGGTGAAAGCGTTCGGCATGGTGGCCGGGCGGACGCACGGCGCAAAAGGCGTTGCGATGACGGCCGGCCATCACCGCATCCACCGCCAGCACACCCGCACCGGCGGCACGGAGCGCCGCCTCCGCCGAACCGGCGGACATGATGGTATCCCCGTCGATCGAGACATATTCACCCTGCCCGGCATGGACATCCATGGCGCCCAGAATCGCTTCCACCACACTTTCGTCATGGGCCCGGATCAGGGCTTCCAGCGTGGCGCGCGGTGCCTCAAGCCAGGTGAGAGCCTGAAATTCCGCCCCGGCCAGCGAATCGAGCACGGCCGACAACCGGCGCGGCCGCTCCGGATGGCCATCCGGCGGCTTGTGACCAAGACAGGCCGGGTGCGTGATGATCGCGGTTGAAATGGTCAATAAGCCCCGGCCGGTGTTTGTGCGGGAGACGCGGCGGGCCGGGCCTTGACCGAAGCGACGATGCAGGCCCCGCCGGTGCTGATCGGCAAGGCATCCCCTGCGGTCAGGCAGCGCCCGAGCTTCCACTGCTCATACACGAAGTGGCTGTTCAGGTGATAAGGGCAGGCATTGCGGAAGGCGACATCATATTTCCGGCCGTCCTTCGCAGTGGCCACCACAGCAAGGCGGCCACCTTGCGAGAACGACGCCACGTCACGCGTTTGCAGGCATTGAGTCGAGCCCGAAGCGGCCGGAGCCGCCATAACGGACAGCGGAAAAACAGATGCAACCGCAAGGATCCATACGCTTTTCAGCATTCCATCCTCCATCGCGCCCCATCTGCGGCTATTTTAACACAGCTCCGGTCAGAACGACGGCATTTTCCTTGCGAAACACGCGCTTGGTCAGCCACTTCATAACAGAATACCACAGAGGTGATGCGAAATTATCACAAACGGAAGGCGAATTTGTCTGTGCACCAAATCCATTTTGACCGGGCAAGAGCGCTCTTCTAGCTTTCGCGCAAACGAGCATTTCCTCTGCGTTACAAAAACGTTTGGGGAGATTTTAGCCATTCTGGCGAAGACACGCTCGTTGGTGGACGTCGTCGTTGCGACAATACCAAGGGGGTTCCCAACGTGATTGAACTTACAAATGGCAGGTCCAGCCTGCGCTCCGCTCTGCTTCTCGGTGCGGCATCCGCTGCAGCGTTTGGCCTGAGCACACCTGCGTTCGCGCAGGACCAGTCGGTTGAAACCGTGATCGTCACGGGTTCACGCATTCCGCAACAGGGTCTTTACAGCTCCAGCCCGGTGACCGCGGTCGGTCAGCAGGAAATGCAATTCCAGGGCACGACCGGTGTCGAAAACCTGGTCAACAGCCTGCCATCAGCCTTCGCCGATCAGGGCGGCAATCTCGCCAACGGCGCAACCGGTACGGCAACCGCCAATCTGCGTAACCTTGGTGCCAACCGCACCCTGGTGCTGATCGACGGCAAACGCCTGATGCCGGGCGATCCGAGCGCTGCCGGCAGAAGCACGGCGGCCCCTGACCTGAACTTCATCCCCGCCGCGCTGGTGGACCATGTTGAAGTTCTGACCGGCGGCGCCTCTTCGGTGTACGGCTCCGATGCCGTGGCCGGCGTTGTCAACTTCATCATGCGCAAGGATTTCGAGGGCATCGAACTCGACGCCCAGTACGGCGTTGCGCAACACACCAACGGCAACGATGTCATCGGGCCATCGCTTGACACAGCAGGCTTTCCGCTGGTGCGCGCACCGAGCAGCCTGTGGGATGGTGGCACCGTCGATGCGACCCTGATCATGGGCGCCAACACGGCTGACGGCAAAGGCAACGTCACCCTCTATGCCGGTTACCGCAATATCCAGAAGGTTCTGCAAGGCGCACGCGACTGGTCGTCCTGCGCGGTGGCATCCAATTCCAATCCGCAGAACGGACTTCCTGCCACCCTCGATCCCAGAGGGTTCACCTGCCTTGGATCGAGCAACGCGGCGGTCGGCAATATCCGCAGCCAGGATTCGTTCCTTCTGGCAGGCCCGGACGGCGTGCTCGGTACAGACGACGACATTCAGCAGAATCCGAATTTCGGTACGGCGTATCGCAGCCTGCCGGGCGGATCGCTTGAGCCGTATGTCGGTTCCCGCGATGCCTACAACTTCGCCCCGCTGAACTATCTGCAGCGCCCGGACGAGCGCTATATGGGTGGCGGCTTTGCTCATTACGAAGTGAACAAGGCCTTCGATGTGTTCGCGAACTTCATGTTCATGGACGATCACACGGTGGCGCAGATTGCACCATCCGGCTACTTCCGCGGTACCGCGCCGTTCAACGGCAACATGCACGTGAACTGCGACAACCCGTTCCTGGGTAGCGCGACCAACCCGAACTCGCCCTTCTCCCTCTTCTGTCAGCCGCTGATCTCGCAAGGGCTGATCGGGCCGACCGATGATGTGAACCTTCAGGTCGGGCGCCGCTTCGTCGAAGCCGGCGACCGCCAGGACGATCTGCGTCATACCGATTACCGTATCGTCGTCGGTGTGAAGGGTGACCTTGGCGATAACTGGAATTACGAAGTGTTCGGTCAGTACGGCACCTCGATCTATGCCGAAAACTACCTGAACGATACATCGGTAACCCGCCAGCAGAATGCGTTGCAGGTTGTCGATGTCGGTGGTGTGCCGACCTGTAAATCGGTTATCGCCGGTACCGACGCATCGTGCGTGCCTTACAATCTGTTCGACCTGAATGGCCTCACTCCGGACGTCATCAAATATCTCGCGACACCGGGCTTCAAGGAAGGTTCGACGGTTGAACAGGTGGTCGGCGCGAACATCGCGGGCGATCTGGGCCAATGGGGCATTCAGTCCCCCTGGGCGCAGGCCCCTGTGGCAGTCAGCGTTGGCACGGAGTATCGCCAGGAATCGCTGACCCTGCGGACCGACGCGCTGTTCACCAGCGGCGACCTTGCCGGTCAGGGTGGGCCGACGCCGTCCGTCAATGGCTCGTACAACGTGGCCGAAGGCTTCGGCGAAATCCGGGTTCCGATCGTGCAGGGCATGCCCTTCGCAGAAGACCTGACCGCCAACGCCGGATACCGCTATTCCTCCTACAATCTGTCCGGCGTTACCTCGTCGTACAAATACGGCCTGGAATGGCAGCCGATCGACGACTTCCGTCTGCGCGGCAGCTATGCCCGTGCGGTGCGTGCACCGAACGTGGTGGAGCTGTTCTCACAGCGGTCGATCGGGCTGTGGGGCGGTGCCGATCCGTGCGGCACCAACCCGACGCTGACGGCCGCGCAATGCGCCAACACCGGCTTGCCGGCAGGCCTTTACGGCAACCCGTCACTGGATTGCCCGGCCGGTCAATGTTCCGCCCTGTTCGGTGGCAACCAGAGTCTGAAGCCGGAATCGGCTGACTCCTGGACCGCCGGCATCGTGTTCACGCCGACCTTCCTGGACGGCTTCACCGCGACGATCGACTACTTCAATATCAAGGTGAAGGGCCTGATCAACACGCTGCCGCAGCAGACTGTGATCTCCGGCTGCGCCCTCTCGGGTGCGCCGTTCCTGTGTAACCTGATCCATCGCGGCACGGGTACCGGCATCATCTTCGGAACCACCGCGGGTTATGTCGAATCACTGAACACCAACACCGGCTTCCTGAAAAACGAAGGTGTGGATGTCGAGATCAACTATCAGACCGATCTCGACCAGTGGGGCATGGGCCCGAACGGCGCGTTGGCGATCAACCTCGTTGGCACATACACCGGCAGCTATGCCACCCAGCCAATCCCGCCGGCGATTTACGAGGCAGCCGGGCTTCCCGAGCCACACGTCTATGAGTGTTCGGGCCGGTACGGCAACGTCTGCGGCACGCCGACACCGAAATGGCGCCATAAGCTGCGCGTGACGTGGAGCGCACCATGGGACTTCGACATCTCGGTTGCGTGGCGTTTCATCGGCGGCTCGTCGGTTGACTTCAACACCGACAACCCGTTGTTGAACGGCCTCTGCGGCGGCCCGTGCGGCGACCTGGCGGATGCGCATATCGGCACCTACAACTACTTCGACCTGGCTGGCACATGGACCGTCCGCGAAGGTGTCAACCTCCGCGCCGGTGTGACCAACCTGTTCGACAAGGACCCGCCGATCCTCGATTCGAGCTATGTGGCCGTGCCGCCTTACGGCAGCGGCAACACCTTCCCGCAGGTCTACGACTCGCTGGGCCGGGTGTTCTTCGTGGGTGCGACCCTGAAGTACTAAGCCTCGACGCAACGACGACTTCGAGCGGCGGCCCAAAAGGCCGCCGCTTTTTTGTATGCTTGGCCGGGCCGCCTATACGGCACCTTAGCTTCTGCGACAGGACTGTCCGTATGCGTTCCTGTTAAGCTGTGCGCAACTCACCTGGATGGTCCGCACTCCGGCGGGCCATGACAACGAGTGGGTAAGGAGATGCATTTTTGTCTGCACCGCCACTGACCGCCGGGGACAAAGCCCGCCTGCATGCGGTGGAGCGTGCGCTTCAGGCATCCGACACGGCCGGCGCAATCAGGCTCGCCCGTGCGGCCCTGAGCGAGGGCGTGGTGCATCCCCTGCTGCTCAATCTGCGCGCACTGGCGTTCGAACGCGAAGGCCGCGAGCAGGATGCACTGAACGATCTGTTGCAGGCGCGCGAACTGGCACCGCAGGACCCTGCCATCCACAACGCGCTGGGCCTCGCTTTTGCACGGCAGAACCGTTTGCTGGAGGCCGTATCCGCATTCGAAGCCGCTGCCGCTACCAAACCTGATTTCGCACACGCCCATTTCAATGCCGGCTGGGCGCTGGAAGCGCTCGGCGAACTGGATCGGGCGCGCAAAGCCTATGAAGCGGCACGCGCACTTGACCCAACGCGGGCGGAGATATTGGGGCGCCTTGCCTCCCTCGCCGCGCGGCGCGGCGACTGGAACGCGGTACGGGATCTTGCAGGCCGTGCCCTTGCCATCAATCGGGATCAGAACGACGCCCGGCTGGCACGCGCAACCGCCGACATTGCGGAAAACCATTTCACAAACGCCGAAACCGCCTTGAAAAACATGCTGAGCGGCGGGGGCGCCAATGCCGAGGAGCGTTATCACGCCTTTGGCGCATTGGGCGATCTCCATCACCGGCAAAACCGCTTCGCGGACGCTTATACAGCCTATGTGCAAGGCAACCGGGAAATGCATCAGGCAGCGGCGGGGCGCTTTGCACCCGGCCGCACCATGCGCCCTGTCATCGGGTGGCTGGATCACCATTTCCGCAACACCACGCCATGGCCACAAACAATAGTGGCAGGCACAGACGGTGAACCGGCGAAGCATATTTTTCTACTGGGGTTCCCACGCTCCGGCACCACATTGCTGGAGCAAATCCTGGCGAGCCTTCCAGGCGCGATCTCGCTGGATGAAAAAGAGGCCCTTGCCGATTCCGCGCGCGCCTTTCTTGCCGCACCGGAGGGGCTGGACCGCCTGCGCAATCTGGACGCAGCAGGTGTCCGGCATTATCGCACCCTCTATTGGCAGCGCGTCCGCGAATTCGGCGCGGCACCTGAAGGCGGGATTTTCATCGACAAACATCCATTGCACACATTGAAACTGCCGTTGATCGCGCGCCTGTTTCCCGAAGCGAAAATCATCTTCGCCATTCGCGATCCGCGCGATGTGGTGCTGAGCTGCATTCGCCGCCGCTTCCGGATGAATGCCTATACTTATGAATTCCTGCTGCCGGACTCCGCCGCCAGTTTCTATAGCGCCTATATGGGCGTGGCGGCGCTGTTCCGGCAGAAGCTTCCGCTCACCATCGCCGAGATTCGCAACGAAGACCTGATTGCCGATTTCGACAGTGAGACGCGCAGGCTTTGCGCCTTCATCGGTGTCGATTGGAATGCGCAGATGCGGAATTTCACGGCGCGGGCGCAACGCCGCGCCATCGCGACACCGGGCGCGACGCAAATCATGCGCGGCTTGAATGCAGAGAGTGTTGCGTTGTGGCGCAACTATGCGGTGGCGCTTGCCCCAATCATGGCGCCGCTTGCGCCATGGGTGGAAGCGTTCGGCTATCCGCCCGCATAATATGCGCGGCGCTCAATCAGAAGTGCTGCGAACAACTCCCGTTCCGCCGCGCTGAGCAATGGATTCCACACATCGAAGATCAGAATGGCGCGCGGCTTGTCGCTGTTGTTCCAGGCCTCATGCTCGATCGTATCGTCGAATACCCAGGCCGCGCCGGGCCGCCATTCACGGACATCGTTGCCGACACGGAAGGCACAACCATCCGGGACGATCAAAGGCACATGAACGGTGAGCCGTGTGTTGGTGCTACCGGTATGTGGTGGGATGCGGGTGTGGGGTTGAAGCAGGGAGAAAAAAGCCGTTGGCGCGAAACCATCAATTTCCAACAGCGGCAGCGTTTCCAGAATGCGTGCCGTCTGCGGGCATTGTGCACAATGCGCGTCCTGCCGGACACCGTCTTTCCACAGGAAATAAGCACTCCAGCGTGGCGAGCGGTTGAGTTCGGCCCATTGGTTGAGAGGAGCACTGTCAGGATGATTGACGTAGGGCGAAAATTCCCCGCCTTCGGCCATGGCCGCCGCGGCAAATTCCGCGCGAATAATTTCGGTAGCCGCTTCCACGCCGCCCAGCCAGGGAAATAGGCTTTCCTCGAAATAGGTGATGGCCGGAAGGCGGGGATAATAGAGCATCACCGGATCGGAGGTATAAACCTTCTTCCTGCCCGCCGCGATGCCCGCGCATTCATCGAAACGTGCAAGGTTCACATCGTCGGTCCCTGACCGTAGCGGGCCGACACGCGCTTCGAGGTGGGCGGAAAGAGCGGCGTTGTCGGCTTCGACGCATTGCCTTGCGTGCTGAAGCGCGCCACGCAGATCGGGTGGGACCCGTTCTTCCGGCGGCGCTATCTTAATCGTATTACGATATACTTGTGCGGCAGAACGCGAATGCCCTGCCCGTTCCAGCATGGCGCCTTTGGCGAGCAGCGCCGGAAAGAAATAGGGATCGAGCGTCAGCGCCCGCTCCAGATTTTCGGCCTCGCCAGCAAGATTGCCGGCGGCCCGGCAGGCGAAGGCCATGTTCAAGGCAATCGCGGGCTCCCGCGGGGCGGCTTTTGCCGCCCGTTCCAGAAGCGCCGTCGCACCCGCTACATCCTTTCGCAACAAGGCGATCTGCCCGCGATAGAGTAAGGCTTGCGCATGTTCCGGCGCGCGCGCCAGAATCTGGTCCCAGGTGTGTGCCGCCTCGTCCATGCGGCCAGCGCGCATCGCGGCCAGTGCAGCCTGCGCCAGATTCGCAATAAGAGATTGATCCTCCACCGTCGTCCGCCAATCGCGTCGCCGGCTGCGCTTCAAACGCGGCCCCCGTCCCCAGAGGCACTATAACACAGATGTGACCGGTGGAAACCCTCTTAGGGCGCCTGCACCTGCGGCGCCCGCAATTCCACCTGACCGCGCGGCACACCGCTCATCGCTTCCAACGCCGTCCGGATGGGCGGCAATTCGATAATCCGCGCAAGGCCCTGTGCCGCGCGAACACCGGCCGCCGTTCCACCAAACAGATTTTCCAACGATTCAAAGAAGCCCTTCGGGCTCGGATAGCGTTGCAGCACAACCGCCTCGTTCGCGGGCACTTTTGCGAGCGTCCTGGCTTCATCAACCGCCGTCCACAGGCCGCCGATCTTGTCCACCAGACCAATGGTCTTCGCGTCCGTACCACTCCAGATCCGGCCCTTGGCGATCTCCTCCACCTTGTGCAGCGGCAGATTGCGGCCGGTTGCGACCTTCTGCAGGAAGTCGGCATAGATGCGATCGACCTGCGAATTGATCAAGGCCAATTGATCGTCTGAGAACGGCGCAAGTGGTGAATCGATCAGGGCGTTTTTGCCGACGCCGACCTGTTCGGCGCCGACACCGATCAGACCCAGCGATTTGGCGAATGAGACCTTGCCGGTCAACACGCCAATGGAGCCCGTGATGGTAGAAGGCTCCGCCACGATTTTTTTCGCGCCGGAGGAGATGTAATAGCCGCCGGAGGCCGCGACCCCGCCCATGCTGACAACCACCGGCTTGCCCTTCGCCTGCACACTTTTGATCGCGTGCAGAATCTGGTCGGACGCGGTGACCGATCCACCAGGCGAATCCACCCGCAGCACAATGGCTTTGATCCGGCTGTCATTCCCGGCATCGCGAATGGCATCGGAAAGATTATCGCTGGCGATGACCGGATTGCCGCCGAAAAAACCGGGCTCTGCCGTGCCATCAACAATATCGCCGGCCGCCTCGATCAACGCGATCCTGGTGCCGCTGCCGAATTCGCCCGATGCCTCCTTGGCGCGAAGGAACTTCATCAGCGAAATTTCCTTGGCGTCTTTTCCGGCGCGCTTCAAAACCGCCGCGCGGGCTTCATCGTCGTAGCCGAGGTTGTCGATCAATCCGGCCTTCTTCGCGTCGCCCGCGAATTGCGGCCCGTTATCGAGTGTTGCGACCAGTTTTTCCAGCGGCACCTTGCGCTCCCCCGCCGCGGCGCGCGTGGCCGAATGATAAACCGAATTGAGCAGCGTGGTCAGTTGCAGGCGATCCGGCTCCGTCATGGATTTTTCCATGAACGTGTCGGCCGCGCTTTTGAATTCGGCCCGTTTGATGATTTGCGGTTCGGCCTGAACCTTGTCGAGCAGGCCGCGGAAGAACACCTCGCCCGCGCCGACGCCGGAAGGGCTGAACGGCGACATCGGCTGCATCCAGATCTTGTCCGCCCCCGTCGCCGTCAGATAATCGCCCAGCCCGCTGGAGGTAAATCCGTGCGAATAGGCGACCACGAATTTCCCGGCCGCACGGAAGCGGCGCAGCGCGGCGGTAATCTCCTCCGCCTCGGCGACCGAGAGGCCGCCGCCCAGATTCATCATGACGCCCTTCACCCGGGCGTCACGCTGGGCCTGATCGAGCCCGCGCACGATGCTCATCACGGTCGGCTTGCGATCCCCGAGATCAAACGGGGTACGGGGTGCGGAATCGGCAATCGACTGCCTGAGGTCCAGCGTCAGCACCATATTGCCGGGGAGCCCGTCGCCCTGCAGCAGGCCGACAACGACAAAGGCCAGCAGGATCAGAATGATCGCGAATGCGATCTTGACCAGCCCATTGAACGTGCCGGCCACGATGGACCGCAGCCAGCGCAAAAAGGCGACCATGCGAAACCCCGATTCTGCTTCCTGCCCGGCAGAGCATAGAGAAAGCCCGTGTCCGCGCAAATTATCGTTCGTGTCACAAAAGGCGGAGCGGCTAGGCAGGCAGCCGCACGCGCCCCACGATCCCGCCCCCGTGATCTTGCCCCTCTCGATCTTGCAAGGGGGCGGTGTCACGGTTAACCGTTTGCGGATGGCGGAAATGACATCCGGCGGCGTGACGCTCGCCTATGACGATATCGGGCCGAAGGAGCGGGGCAGACCCATCGTCCTGATCCACGGCTTCAGTTCCAATCGCAACGAAAACTGGCGGCGGCTGGGCTGGTACGGGGCCTTTGAACGGAAAAATATACGCTTCATTGCCTATGACGCCCGCGGCCATGGCGAAAGCGGCAAGCCGCACGATCCCGAAGCCTATGCGCGGGATGCCATGGCGCGGGATGTGATCGCGCTGATGGATCATCTGGAAATCGCCAAGGCCGATGTGATGGGCTTTTCGATGGGTGCGCGCACCGCCATCGCCACGGCGCAGATGGCGCCGGACCGCGTCGATCTGTTGATCCTTGGCGGCGTTGGCGGGCGCCTGTTCGAACCGCCGCCGCCGGGCAACCCGATGGCCGAGGCGATGGAAGCGGCCGATCCCGCCAGCATCGGCGAACCGATCCTGCGCAGCTTCCGCCAGTTCGCCGATGAGCAGGGCGAGGACCGGCTGGCGCTGGCGGCCTGTGCCCGGGCGCAGAATGCACCGCTGACCCGCGACGCCGTATCGGCAATCGGCCACGAAGCACTGGTGGTGGCCGGCAGCCAGGACGAACTGGCCGGCGATCCGAAGGCGCTGGCCGCCGCCATGGGCAACGCGCGTGCGGTCACCCTGCCCGGCTGCAATCATTTTTCGGCTATTGCGCACGCACTCTACAAAGCCGCGGTGTTCGACTTCCTGGATGGCACGCTGGAATAGATCAGCGCTTGGGCATGCGCATGAGCGGTTCGCCCCATTTGTGCGGCGGGGGGATATCATCCCCGATACCGCCGGGGCGCACGGGCCGTGCCGGATAACCGCCCAGCGCCAGCATGCGGTCATAAAGCACGATGGCGCCCGCCATGCCGACATTGATGGAAAACTTCATCGGAATCTTCACCACATGCTCGCAGCGTTCGAGCACCGGCTGTGACAGCGACAGCCGTTCGGAGCCAAACACATAAGCGGCGCGCGTGGGATGGCGAAAGCGCGGCAGTTCAACCGCGTCTTCGGTGATTTCGACACCGACAAGGCTGCACCCCTGCGGCAGGCGCAGATCCGACGCCGCATCATATTTGAACAAGGGCACATGGCCGCTCGCCCGCGACGTATCGGACTGGGCGTCGGCCATGCGCACACGCGCGTTGATGGTGAACAGGAAACTTGCGCCGAAGGCATGGGCAATGCGCAGAAGGTTGCCGAGATTCATCGCCTTGGAGACGCCATCGACGCCGACCGCGAAATAGCCGCGCATATTGTCCGATCCTCTTGTCATTGCGGGGAAACGCGCTAGCGTTGCGCTAGCGAAATTCTTTGTCTGGCGCAACTTTTTGCGGGCAACCGCCCCGGCGCGAAGCGCCCGGATTGTTTGAATAGGCGGCGT